>Ga0307408_100000013_pt1 | contig 386212 bp, 360 predicted proteins | sample 322Cmetagenome_FD_202116 | JGI IMG/M metagenome (GOLD analysis project Ga0307408, IMG submission 202116) | Maize rhizosphere microbial communities from greenhouse at UC Davis, California, United States - 322HYB-C-3 | ecosystem: Host-associated > Plants > Roots > Rhizosphere > Soil | place...
GACCGGCGCGCATTCTACACGCCTCACTTCGCTTTGCAACCCCTCTTTTAAACTTAACTTATTGATTAACAAGAAGTTTTTGAAGAGCTTCATCGCTGAGGTGGCGCGCATTCTACCGCCAGCAGAACGCACGTCAAGCTTATATTTCAATTTTCTTTGGATGCTCTCGAAAAAGAGCCCCCGCTCGCTGCAATCCACCCGCGACGCTGGAGAGACGCATCAGCAACAGCGTGCCACCGATCAACGCGTAAGCGAGCCACTCCCCCAGATCAGCCCGCACCACCCAGAGCATATGCAGCAAGGCCAGCAGCAGGATGGCGTAAACCAGACGATGCAGCGCCTTCCACTTGCGGCCCAGCCTTCTGATACTGAAGCGGTTGGACGTAACGGCCAGGGCACACAAGCCAATGAAAGCCAATGCCCCCACGATTATGTAGGGCCGCTCGGAAAGATCGCGCAGCACCAGCTCCAGACGCAACCCGGCGATAAACAGGGCATAGCCGGATAGATGTAGAACTACATAGGCAAAGCACCAGAGCCCTAGCTGCCGCCGCACGGCAATCCAGCCTCCCCAGCGAGTCACCTGTTGCAAAGGCGTCATCGCCAGGGTTATCAGCAGAAGGATCAGGGCGCCGAGCCCCAGGTTATCAACCAGCACCTTGCCAGGATCAGGTCCCAGGAGTCCGAACACAGCACCGTACAACCAGTACAGCGGTGGCACGGATGCAGCCAGGAATACGGCAACGCGCCAGAGCTTGTAGCGCATCAGTAGTACCTCGCCAGATCCATACCCGCGTAGAGATCAGCGACCTCCTCATAACCATTGAACATCCGTGTATCGATCACATTCGGACTGAACAGGCCACTGGGCAGGCGCCGCTCGGTCGCCTGCGACCAGCGCGGGTGGTCCACCTGCGGATTGACGTTGGCGTAGAAGCCATACTCGTTCGGCGCGATACGCTCCCAGGTGGTCTTGGGCGCCTCATTTACCAGACTGATACGCACGATGGACTTGATGCTCTTGAACCCGTACTTCCACGGGACCACAAGGCGCAGGGGCGCGCCGTTCTGGTTTGGCAAAACACGTCCGTACATGCCGACGGCCATGAAGGCCAACGGGTGCATGGCCTCATCCAGCCGCAGCCCCTCGACATAGGGCCAATCGATCAGGGAAAAACCCGAGCGCTGCCCCGGCATGCGCTCAGGATCGACCAGCGTTTCGAAGCGCACATAGCGCGCCGCCGAGGTTGGCCCGACCTGCTTGAGCAGATCAGCCAAAGGAAAGCCCAGCCAGGGTATGACCATGGACCAGGCCTCGACGCAGCGCAGCCTGTAGATGCGCTCTTCGAATGCATGTGGCTTGACCAGATCCTCGATGGAATAGCGCCCCGGATTGCTCACCTCGCCATCGACCATTACCGTCCAGGGCTCGACCTGCAGCTTGCCGGCATTGGCTGCAGGGTCGCCCTTACCCGTGCCGAACTCATAGAAGTTGTTGTAGTGCGTGGCGTCCTTGAAGGGCGTGATGCTTTCACCCTTGGCAGTGATTGCTTGCCAGCGTGCGCCTGCCAGCTTCTCGTCGAACCACCCCGGCGCCTTCGACGGCTCAACATCGGCATAGACACCTTGAGTGTCAGCACTGGCCAGACCCGGCATAGCAGCCATAGCCGCCAGCGCCAACGAGCCCTGCATCAGCTTGCGACGAGAGAGATAAACAGACTCGGGGGTGACTTCGGACTCGAGAGCCCGAGAGGAAGGAGGAACTCGTATGAGCATGACGACTCCGCGACTACAGTTCGAGAAACGAACTGTAGACCACGGAGCGCAGAAGAAATTACAACAGAGTCAGACAGATTTTCGACGACGCAATTGCAGCAGGTACTGGATCGGGCCGGAAGCCGCATAAGCCAGGAAGATCAGCAGCAGGATACGGGGTGGGTCGCTGAACACCACCGCGAACACCAGCACCACGGCCAGAATGGCCACGAAGGGCACGCGCCCCTTCAGGTCCAGGTCCTTGAAGCTGTAGTACTTGATGTTACTGACCATCAGGCAGCCAGCGGCGGCAACGAGCAGCGCCACGGCGAAGGACATGTTCGAGCCCTTGATGCCGAAGTCGCTGAATGCCCAGACCGTTCCGGCAACGACACCCGCGGCAGCCGGACTGGCCAGACCGATGAAGTAGCGCTTGTCGACGCTGCCGATCTGCGTATTGAAGCGCGCCAGGCGCAATGCCGCGCCAGCGACATAGATGAAGGCGACCATCCAGCCAACCTTGCCCATGCTACCCAGCGCCCATTCGAATGCGAGCAGAGCCGGTGCAACGCCGAAAGCCACCATATCCGAGAGCGAATCGTACTCGGCGCCGAATGCACTTTGCGTGTTGGTCAGGCGCGCCACGCGACCATCCAACCCGTCGAGCACCATGGCGACGAACACCGCAGCGGCAGCCACGTAGAAATTGCCATTCATCGCATTGATGATGGAGTAGAAACCGGCGAACAGGTTTGCCGTGGTGAACAGATTGGGCAGCAGGTAGATGCCGCGGTGACGCACCTTGCGCCCTTCCGCGTCCTGCCCTTCCTCTATGTGCTCGTCGATCGGCAGCAGGCTTTCCAGGTTGTCGCCAGCCGGCTTTTGATCCTCGGGACCTTCACTCATGAACAGCACCTTGCAACGGGTTTGACGAATTTCGAACGGGGCGACTGAACTCAGTTCGCCGCTCATCGAGCTGGCTTTATACCAGAAGCCTCGCCACAGAATGAAAAAACGCGGCATATAGCCGCGTTCTTTCGCACATCGCAGACCTTAGTTCTTGGCCTTGTCGACGATCTTGTTGGCAGCGATCCACGGCATCATCGAGCGCAGCTGCTCGCCGATGACTTCGATACCGTGAGCGGCGTTGTTACGACGCTTGGCAGTCATCGACGGGTAGCCAGTGGCGCCTTCGCTGATGAACATCTTGGCGTACTCGCCGTCCTGGATACGCTTGAGGGCGTTGCGCATGGCCTGACGGGATTCGGCGTTGATCACTTCCGGGCCGGTCACGTACTCGCCGTACTCGGCGTTGTTGGAGATCGAGTAGTTCATGTTGGCGATGCCGCCTTCGTACATGAGGTCAACGATCAGCTTCAGTTCGTGCAGGCACTCGAAGTAGGCCATTTCCGGCGCGTAGCCAGCTTCGACCAGGGTTTCGAAACCAGCCTTGACCAGCTCGACGGTGCCACCACAGAGAACGGCCTGCTCACCGAACAGGTCGGTTTCGGTCTCATCCTTGAAGGTGGTTTCGATGATGCCGGTACGACCACCACCAACGCCCGAAGCGTAGGACAGCGCGACGTTCTTGGCATTGCCGGAGGCGTCCTGGTAAACGGCGATCAGATCAGGAATGCCGCCGCCTTTGACGAACTCGGTACGTACGGTGTGGCCGGGAGCCTTCGGCGCGATCATGATCACGTCGAGGTCGGCACGCGGAACGACCTGATTGTAGTGGATGGCGAAACCGTGGGAGAAGGCCAGGGTGGCGCCCTTCTTGATGTTCGGCTCGATCTCGTTTTTGTACAGCTGGCCCTGGAATTCGTCCGGGGTCAGGATCATGACCAGGTCAGCGGCAGCGACGGCAGAAGCCACGTCGGCAACTTTCAGGCCGTGAGCTTCAGCCTTGGCAACGGTAGCGGAGCCTTTACGCAGGCCAACGGTGACATCGACGCCGGAGTCTTTCAGGTTGCAGGCCTGGGCGTGGCCCTGGGAGCCGTAACCGATGATGGCGACTTTCTTGCCCTGGATGATGGAGAGGTCGCAATCTTTGTCGTAATAAACTTTCATGTTCTTGGCTCTTTTGAATCGAAAGGAATGGGGTGCGAAGCACCGCGACGAGGACACCTTATGTGATCCGCACCATTGCGTAAAATGATATATTTGCAACACGACATGCCGATATATGAAACATAAATGGACAGCCATTCCCTCAGGCTTTTTCTCTCCCTGGCAGACAACCTGCACTTCGGCCGAACCAGCCGCGAGCAGCACGTCAGCCCTTCCGCGCTCAGCCGCAGCATCAAGCAGCTCGAGGACGAACTCGGCGCCGTACTGTTCGTGCGCGACAACCGCTCGGTGCGCCTGACTCGCGAGGGCCAGCAGTTTCGCGAATACGCGAGCGAGGTCATCAATGGTTGGCAGGCGATTCGCCAGACCTTCATGCAGGACCAGTTGAATCTGCACGGCGAGCTGTCGCTTTATTGCTCGGTCACGGCAAGCTACAGCTTCCTCTATGACATTCTCAGCAGCTTTCGCCAGGACTACCCACGCATCGAAATGAAACTGCATACCGGCGACCCGGCGAAAGCCGTCGAACGGGTGCAGCAAGGACTGGAGGACCTGGCCATCGGCGCCCTCCCCGACAGCCTGCCGAGCGGAGTGGAGTTTCAGTCGATCACGCGCTCGGAATTGCGCTTCATCGGTCCACAGGCTCCCCAGTTGTTGAACGAAGAACAACTGCGCAACCCAACTTCAGAGAGCTGGAAAGACGTACCGATGATTCTCTCCGAGGAAGGCTTGGCCCGCACGCGCACCGACCGCTGGCTGAAAAGCCACAACATCAAACCGCGCATCTATGCCCAAGTCAGCGGCAACGAAGCGATCGTCAGCATGGTCAGTCTGGGCTTCGGTATCGGAGTGGTGCCGCAGATCGTGCTGGACAACAGTCCGCTGACCGCCCGCATCCGTATCTACGACATCCAGCCGCCGCTCACCGCTTACGACATTGGCCTGTTCGCGCTGGAAAAGCGCCTCAAGGACCCGCTGATCGCCGCCTTCTGGAATCGCCAGCGCTGAATTTCAGGCAATAAAAAGCCCCGCACCATCAGGCCGTGTGAAAACGTAGCGAGCGAAGGTCAGGCAAGGCAAAAACAGGCGAAGAAGCGCAGTTTACGAGTTGTAAATGAGCATTCCGAGCCTGTTTTTAACGCAGCATGACCAAGCGCAGTAGTTTTCACACAGCCTGACCAGGCGGGGCTCTGCATTACTGCAACAATCAGATGCTCAGTACCTTGTCGCCACGAGCGATACCCGTGACACCACTGCGCACGGTTTCCAGGATCGATGCAGTACCGACAGCCTGAATGAAGCTGTCCAATTTGTCGCTGGTACCGGTCAGCTGCACGGTGTAGACGCTGCTGGTCACATCCACGATCTGGCCGCGGAAGATGTCGGTCGTACGCTTGACCTCGGCACGCTGAGCGCCGGTGGCCTTGATCTTCACCAGCATCAGTTCGCGTTCGATGTGGGCGCTTTCCGACAGGTTGACCAGTTTGACCACCTCGACCAGCTTGTTGAGGTTCTTGGTGATCTGCTCGATCACCTCATCCTGACCAACGGTGGTGAGGGTCAGGCGCGACAGCGTCGGATCCTCGGTTGGCGCAACGGTGAGGCTTTCGATGTTGTAGTTACGCTGGGAGAACAGACCGACCACACGGGACAGTGCGCCCGGCTCGTTTTCCAGCAGCAGGGAAATGATGTGTCGCATCTTAGGTCCGCTCCGTCTTGCTCAGCCACATGTCACGCATCGCACCGTCTCTGATCTGCATCGGATAGACGTGCTCGCTGGAATCCACCGCGATGTCGAGGAACACCAGGCGATTCTTCAGGGCGAAGGCTTCCTCCAGCTTGGGCTTGAGGTCCTTCAGCGAGGTGATGCGCATGCCGACATGGCCATAGGCCTCGGCCAGTTTGACGAAGTCCGGCAGCGACTCCATGTAGGAGTGCGAATAACGGCTGTTGTACTGCATGTCCTGCCATTGGCGGACCATGCCGAGGGTGCCGTTGTTCAGGTTGACGATCTTCACCGGCAGGTCGTACTGCAGGCAGGTCGACAACTCCTGGATGTTCATCTGGATACTGCCCTCACCGGTGACGCACGCCACGTCCGCTTCCGGGAAGTTCAGCTTGATGCCCATCGCAGCCGGGAAACCGAAGCCCATGGTGCCCAGGCCGCCGGAGTTGATCCAGCGGTTGGGCTTGTTGAAGCGGTAATACTGCGCCGCGAACATCTGGTGCTGACCAACATCGGAGGTGATGAAGGCATCGCCCCTGGTCACGTCACACAGGGTTTCGATCACGGTCTGCGGCTTGATGATCGAACCGTCGCCCTCGTTGTAAGGGAACAGACGACCACTACCACGCCACTCTTCGATCTGTTTCCACCAACTGGCAACGGTGTCCTTGTTCGGGGTTTCGCCGATTTCCTTGAGGATGGCGACCATCTCGGTCAGCACGCTGTCCACCGGGCCGACGATCGGGATGTCAGCCTTGATAGTCTTGGAGATCGAAGCCGGGTCGATGTCGATGTGGATGATCTTGGCGTTCGGGCAGAACTTCGCCGCGCCATTGATCACGCGGTCATCGAAACGCGCACCGACAGCCAGGATCACGTCGGCATGATGCATCGCCAGGTTGGCGGTGTAGCTGCCGTGCATACCGAGCATACCGATGAACTGGCGATCGGTACCCGGATAGCCACCGAGGCCCATCAGGGTGTTGGTCACCGGCAGGTTGAGCATCTGCGCCAGCTCAGTCAGCGGCGCGGAAGCGCCACCCATGATCACGCCACCGCCGGAGTACATGACCGGACGCTTGGCGGCCAGGAGCATCTCGGCAGCCTTGCGGATCTGGCCGGAGTGACCACGTACCGCCGGGCTGTAGGAACGCAGCTTGACCTTCTTCGGATAGACGTACTCGAACTTCTGGGTGGGATCACCCATGTCCTTCGGAATGTCGACCACGACCGGACCAGGACGACCGGATTCGGCGAGGTAGAACGCCTTCTTCAGCACTTCGGGGATTTCCGACGGGTGCTTGATGATGAAGCTGTGCTTCACGATCGGACGTGAAATACCGACCATGTCGGTTTCCTGGAAGGCATCGGTACCAACCATGGCGCTCGGCACCTGACCGGAGATCACCACCATCGGAATGGAGTCCATGTAGGCGGTGGCAATACCGGTGATGGCATTGGTCGCGCCGGGGCCAGAGGTCACCAGCACCACACCAGCCTTGCCAGTGGCGCGAGCATAGCCGTCAGCCATATGGGTCGCTGCCTGTTCGTGACGGACGAGGATGTGAGTCACTTCCGGTTCTTTGAACAGGGCATCGTAAATGTGCAGGAGAGCACCACCAGGGTACCCATAGATATGCTTAACGCCTTCGTCACGCAGGAAGCGGACGACCATTTCAGCGCCGGATAAAAGCTCCACGTTGTTCACCTCTTGAACGCCAGTATGCCACCCGACAACGGGTAGCCCTAAGTAGGTCTTACTGTCAGCGGACACGCACGACGGTGATCGTGGATTCGGAACATCAGCTTGACGAGTAACGGAGCAGCCCATGGTCTTGCGGGGCCGACCCTCCCAGCGCGAGGTAACGCGTTGCGGGTGTCACGGTTCGGCGCGGGTAGCGCCTCTTTTCCCCGAGCTGGAGGACGCTTGCGGCGGACTCCACTACGGGGGAAGGCTGGATTGTTCGGGTTCGGCGAGGGCAAGTCAAGAGATGGCTAACCTATTATTCAACCTGCTGCTGTGACGCAGCGCAGGATGAAGATTACCGGCTTTTGGTTATAGTAACCTTCAGAACCGCCGCTCTCGATAAAGGAAACAGCATGCGCCACATGATTCTTACTGGCACCCTGATGCTCGCTTTGAGCACGGCCGCCATGGCCAGCCAGGTTTACAAGTGGGTAGATGACCAAGGCGTGACCCATTTCGGCGCGCAACCTCCGCAGGGCCAAGAAGCCACGACCATCAATACCGCCGCCCCACCTCCCCGTCAGGCGCCCAGCACACCGGCGCCGAGCATCGAAGAGCAGCTCGACCCCGAGCAGGCTGCCATCGACAAGAAGGTCAAGGAAGATGTGGCGAAGCAGGAAGCCGAGCGCAGGCAGTACTGTGAGAACGCCCGCACCAACCTGGCTCAGTTGGAAAACAATCCCCGCCTGCGCATCGAGGACGGTGGCGAGGTTCGCCGCATTGACGAGAACGAACGGCAGGAACGCATCACCGAGCTGAAAAAGTCCATCGCAGAAAACTGCAAATAATGAACCACGCGCACGCCTTCAAGGCGTGCGCGTAAGTAGGCGATCGAACTCGCCGAGCAGCTCAAGCAACCGACGCACAGTGCTCGGCTGCTGCTGATAGACCATCTCTGCCATGGCCTGAATGCCTGATACCGAGGGCAACGCGTCGCCGGTTTCCAGCAGAACCTTCATACGCGGCAGAAAAATCCACTGCAGCCATTGCTCGAACGCCAGCGTATCGACACAGAATGGTTCCGGGCTGGCCAAGGCCTCGGCGCTCGGCGCCTCCTCCTGCCACCAACCCTGCACACGTAACTCACGCTCGATCAGCAGCAGGTGTTCGGCCAGTGCGCTTGCGCGAGCATCCATCAGAGGTTGACTCGTGCGCGTTCACGGGCCTGGGCAGCACCAGCGGGATCACCCTGACGCTCGCGTGCCTGGGCGATCAGATCCCACAGACTGGCTTGCAACGCCGGACGACCGTTGGCGTAAGTCAGGCCCCGACGGGCGAACTGCTCGGCTTGGGCAGCATCGCCCTGAGCCAGGCGAACCTCGGCAAGACGATAAAGCACCTGCGGCTCACGCGGCGCAATGCGCTGGGCACGTTCCAGGCTGGAGGCGGCGCCATTCAGATCGCCACCGCCCTGCTGCTGTTGAGCGGTGGTCAACAGCGCGAGAACCGGGCCATCCAGTTGCTCATCAGCAGCCAGGCCGCCGCCACTGGGAATGCCACTAGGCATGCTCGGCGCCGAAGAGCCGAAGCTGCCCTGACTCGGTGCAGACGGTTGACTGGGCACGGGAGGGTCGAAGGTCAGTCCGCCACTGGAGGTAATCGGCTGAGAGTCGGTCTGCAACGGCGTCGAGACAGCTCCCTGCGGCACCATCACAACTACACCGGAATCTTCCTCGATACGCTGCGGCGCAGCTGCAGGACCCGGACCAGTCGTCGGGCCAGCCCCGCCCGAAGACAGCGGAGAGCCGGCGTCGATCACCGGGATCGAACCCTGCGGCACCGTACTGCAACCACTCAACACCGCCGTTGCCAGCATAGTGGCAAGCCACTTCTTGTTCACATCCAATCCTCTTAGGTAACACCGAATCACTCGACCCGGCCGTTATTCCAACCAGCCTCGCACCCAGTCCATCACCGAATCGACTGGTGCCTGGATACCGCACGCGGAACCGGCGGCAGGTTCACTGCCGCGAATATAAGGCATCTGTACCGCATTCGGGCAGCCCGAAGCCGAGCCCAGACCAGTCTGACGATCCACCCAGGCCTGGGTGACGTTGTCCGGCATCGGCATATCCAGCGGCAGCGGATCCGCCTTGCGCATGAACCCGGTCCAGACCTGCAGGGCACCGGTCGCGCCGGTCAGCGGGGTCGGACCGTTGTCGTCACGCCCCAGCCACACCACCGACAGCAGATCCTGACTGAAGCCAGCGAACCAGCTGTCGCGCGAGTCGTTACTGGTGCCGGTCTTGCCCGCCAGATTCAGCGAGCTGGGCAGTTGGCTGTATACCGAGCGACCAGTGCCTTCACGCATGGTGCGCTGCATGGCGTTCTGCACCAGGTAGATGGCACCCGGATCGAAACGCTGCTGAATCTGGAATGGATAACGACCGAGCGGTTCGCCGTCGGCTGTCAGCACACTGCGAATGCCACGCAAGGGCGTATTGAAGCCTCCGTTGGCCAGAGTCTGGTACATACCTGCCACTTCCATCGGCGTCAGAGCCCCCGCACCAAGCAGCATCGACGGATAGGCCGGCCACTTGCGCTCGACGCCCAGTCGCTCAAGCGTCTTGAGCACATTGGGCACGCCGATCTCCAGGCCGAGTTTGGCCGTGGACAGGTTGTAGGACTGCGCCAACCCCTGATACAGGTAGATGGTGCCATGAGCCTTGCGGTCGTAATTCTGTGGCGTCCAGACCTGGCCATCCTGACCCTTGATGGAAAACGCTTCGTCCTCCAGCCAACTGGTCAGGGTGTACTGACTCGGACGCTCCAACGCAGACAGATAAATAGCCGGTTTGATCAGCGAGCCAATCGGCCGCACGGCATCCAGCGCACGGTTGAAGCCGGCAAAGCGCGGTTGACGGCTGCCGATCAATGCCTGGATTTCCCCGGTCTCGGGATTGGTCACCACCATACCGGCCTGCACCTGGTCCACGCCCTTGCGCCCAGCCAGGCGCTTGAGCGTCTCGGCCAGCGCCTCTTCGGCCTTGAGCTGCAGAATCGGATCGAAGCTGGTGAAGATGCGCAGGCCTTCTTCAGTCAGATCCTGCTCACGATAATCTTCACGCAACTGACGCTTGACCAGATCGAGGAACGCCGGAAACGAGCTGTCAGCCATGCTGCCGCGCGAGCTCACGCCGAGCGGTTTCTGTTTGGCTGCTACCGCTTCCTCAGGGGTGATCGAACCTTGTTCGGCAAGCAGATCGATCACCAGATTGCGGCGCGCCAGCGCTCGCTCGGGATTGCGCCGTGGGTTGAAGTAGGTGGGGCCCTTAACCATGCCCACCAGCAGCGCGACCTGCTCCAGCTTCAGCTCGGAAACCGGCTGACTGAAGAAATACTGGCTGGCCAGACCGAAGCCATGCACCGCGCGCTGGCCATCCTGCCCGAGAAATACCTCGTTCATATAGGCTTCAAGAATCTCGCGCTTGTCGTAGTGCAGCTCGAGCAGCACCGCCATCATCGCTTCGGTGGCTTTACGCACCAGGGTGCGCTCGTTGGTCAGGTAGAAGTTCTTCACCAACTGCTGGGTCAGAGTACTGCCGCCCTGCACCAAGCGCCCGGACGTGGCGTTGATCCACATCGCTCGGGCAATGCCCTTGGGCGACACGCCGAAGTGATCGAAGTAGTCGCGATCCTCGACCGCCACCAGCGCATCGATCAGATAGGCCGGTACCTGATCCAGCTTGATCAGGATGCGATCCTCCTGATGCGCCGGATAAAGCCCGCCAATCAGCAGTGGCTCCAGGCGTGCCACGGCAAGATTGCCGCCGTTGGCCTGGGTCAGACCGGCAACGTAATCGCCAGAGAAACGCACGCGCACCTTCTGTGACGGTTCGGCACCTTCATAAAACTGAAAGCCGCGACTGTGCAGCTCGATATTGTTACCGGCCACCGATACTGCGCCGGGCCCATTGACTGCGCTCTCGCGGCGGTAGCCCAGCGCATCGAGTTCACGCAGGAAATCGTCCTTGGCCAGCTTCTGCCCGACGAAGAGTTCGAGCGGCCTGGCGTAGACTTTCGCGGGCACCGTCCAGCGCTTGCCGGAGAACTTCTCCTGCACCACGGCATCGAGATAAACGGCAAAGCCAGCCAGGATCACCAGGCCAACCAGACCGAGCTTTAGGCCCCAGGCAAACCAGGGACGCATACCGGATGAGCGGGATTTTTTGTTTGAGCGGGGGGAGCGTTTTCGAGTCATGGCGGGATTATACGCACTTTACATGGGGGCCAGCAGGCCGCCCGAATGGTTTGCAGAGCAGCTCACAGCGGCCATAATGCCCAGCTCGAACAGCGTCTAGAACAAGGATCGAACGTGAGCCAAGCCCTGATTGCCGCATTGCAGAACCCGGCCCTGTATCCGCATCCCGTGGATGGGTTTCAGGTCATTGAGACCCACATTTCCTGGGTTTTGCTCACTGGCCCCTACGCCTACAAGATCAAAAAGCCGGTCAACTTCGGTTTTCTCGACTTCACCGAGCTGGATGCACGTCGTCATTTCTGCGAAGAAGAGCTGCGCCTCAACCAGCGCCTGACAGAGGATTTGTATCTGGACGTATTGCCGATCGGTGGTAGTGAAAACGCTCCCAGCTTCGACGGCAGCACCCCCACCATCGAATACGCACTGAAAATGCGCCAGTTCCCGCAGGAACAACTGCTCAGCGCCATTCAGGCACGCGGCGAGCTGAACGACGCTCATATCGACGCTCTGGCCGAACAGATCGCCACCTTTCACCTGGGCGCACCGCAGGTGCCGCAGGAACATCCGCTGGGTAGCGCAGAAGCAGTCATGGTTCCGGTGCAGCAGAATTTCGAGCAGATTCGCCCGATGCTCAGCGAGAAGGCAGACCTGCAGCAACTCGATGCCCTAGAGGCGTGGGCACAGTCCAGCTACGAACGCCTGCAACCACTGTTGAGCGAACGCAAGGCGCAGGGGTTCATTCGCGAATGCCACGGCGACATTCACCTGGGTAACGCCGCCCAGATCGACGGCCGCGTAGTTCTGTTCGACTGCATCGAGTTCAACGAGCCCTTCCGTTTCACCGACGTCACCGCAGATATCGCCTTCCTGGCCATGGACCTCGAAGACCGTGGCCTCAAGTGTCTGGCCCGACGCTTCATAAGCGGCTGGCTGGAGCGCACTGGCGATTATGCAGCACTGGAACTGCTGAACTTCTACAAGGCTTACCGCGCCATGGTCCGCGGCAAAGTCGCATTGTTCCGCCTGGGGCAGGAACAGGACTCGGTGCAGCGGGCGGTGATCCTGCGCCAGTACCGTGGTTATGCCGCACTGGCAGAGAGCTACAGCGCCATTCCATCGCCTTTCCTGGCCATCACCCATGGTGTCTCGGCAGTCGGCAAGAGCCACGTCGCCATGCGTCTGGTGGAAGCGCTGGGCACTATTCGCCTGCGCTCCGACATCGAGCGCAAGCGTCTGTTCGGCGAGCAGAGCGCCGAAGCCAAGGATCAGCTGGCCGCCGGTATTTACAGCATTGACGCCAGCCAGGCGACCTACCAGCGCCTGCATCAACTTGCGCGCCAGACGCTACTGGCAGGTTTCCCCGTGGTGATCGACGCAACCTATCTCAAGGCAGCACAACGCCAGGCCGCCAGCGAAATCGCCGAAGAGACCGGCGCGCCCTTCCTGATTCTCGACTGCCATGCGCCGCAAGCCGTGATCGCCAGTTGGCTGGAGCAGCGCCGCAGCGAAGGCCAGGATCCGTCCGATGCGACGCTGGAAGTGATCCAGGCCCAGCAAGCCAGCCGCGAGCCACTCGACGACGAGGAGCAGAGCCACAGCAAGCGCGTCGACACGCATGACAGCGCAAGCCTGGACAGCCTGGTCGAGCGTATTCGCCAGCGCCTGCCTGGGATCTGAGCATCGTCCCGAGCAGGCCGTGTGAAAACGCAGCGAACGAAGGTCAGGCAAGGCAAAAAACGGCGAAAGCGCAGTTTACGGGATGTGAAGGAGCATTTTGATCGGACTCGCGCACGAGCCGTTTTTTTAAACGCAGCATGGTCGAGCGCAGTAGTTTCCACACAGCCTGTAAGTAGTTGGCACGCCCTGCCAGGCAAACCCTGGCAGGACTTCTATACTGCCGGTGAAGCCACCACTGGTATCTGCCATGAGTCAGCCACGCCAGCTTGATCATCCGCTCTACCACCTCCTGCACAACGACGACGTGAAGGGCTTCAATGTGCAGAAGCCTAAGGACGTGGAAGTCGATCTGTCCGGTGGCGATTTTCGCGGGCTCGATCTGCGCAACATGGACACCGACGCCGTCAATTTCACCGATGCCTACTTCCGTGGGGCAGACCTGCGCGGCCTGGATTTCCGTAACGCCAGGATCGAAGGCGCCAGCCTGGCCCACGCGCAGATTTCCGGCGCCTACTTCCCCGTCGAACTGACCGCTGACGAGATTCTCATGTCGGTCAATTTCGGCACCCGCCTGCGCTATCGCACCAAGTAAACCTCTACGAACGTCGACGCGAAGCACTCAGGCAATTGGCCGCTACACTTTTTGGCAGGCACGCCAACGTGAACCTTTCACCCGCACGCATGGAGGCCCGATGAACGACGAACTGCAACACCTGAAGAATCTGGGCAAGACCTCGGCGCAGTGGCTGCACGCCGTAGGGATTCACAGCGCCAACGACCTGCGCCGCTATGGCGCTGTCGGAGCCTATCGCGCGGTCAGGGCGCGCGGCTTTCGTGCATCCAAGGTGCTGCTTTACGCCATCGAGGGCGCTCTGCTCAATGTGCATTGGAGTGAGCTCCCCCCTGCGCACAAGGCCGAACTGAACGGCAAGCTGGACGAAGCACAGAGCCACAACAAGAGCTAGCTCACAACACCAGCGCAAGGTGATTTACTCGAAGAGCCGCACAGCCTATTGTTTCAGGGACCTTCGTGTGGTCAGCCAGTCCAGCCAGTTCAAGGAATTACGGTTATGTATTTACTCGGGGAGCAACCGGCCTACGCCGATCAGTTGATCAATCGCCTGCAGAGTATCCCCACTCAGTTGCTGGAAGGGCTGCAACCCGCGGGTGAGCCGCTGCGTCTGGAGCGTGTCGATGATCTGGCTCAGGTACTGCCTGGCAACCAGCTGTTCATCATCGAGAACGGGCTGCTGCATGCGCTGGTCGATGAACGCCCGCTGTTCTATCTGCAGGAGGGCGATCTGGTCGGCCTGCGCCAGGGCATCGACCTCCCCTCCTGCCGCTACAGCAGTGAAGAACCCATCAGCCTGATTCCATACTCGCGCAGCGAAACCTTCCAGCACATCTATGCCAGCGAGCAGCGCCAGGAACAGTTCATCCAATATCTGATCGGCCACACCGCTCTGCTGTCCGACGCACTGGCACGCCTGAAACAACCGGAGATCCGTCCGGCGACCGGCTTCCAGCATTTCGCTGCCGGCGAGGAGCTGATTCATCAGGGCGATGAAGCCGACCACGTGTTCATCATCATCGAGGGCCACGCCGAGGCCTACGTCGACGGCCAGAAGGTCGGCGATGTGCAAAAGGACGAAATCTTCGGCGCCATGGCGGTATTCACTCGCGAGAAGCGCAGCGCCACGGTGGTCGCCAGCGAACCTTGCACGGTCATGGTGATTCCCAAGGAGCAGTTCCTCAGCCTGATGCAAAGCAACCCGCGCATCGCTCACAGCCTGATCGAGAGCATGGCTCGGCGCATCGATCTGCTGAACAAGGAAGTCACTCAGCTGCGCTTGCCTGGGGAATCCTGAGTCTCCACCCGCATCAGCGAACCCGGCCCAGAGCCGGGTTTTGCATTTATGAGCCCGGCAAAAACTTTCTGAGAAAAGTTCTCAAAAGGGCATTGACTATGAAATGAGAATTGTTATTATTATCTCAACTGGTCGCGAGATCAGCCGATAAGCTAAAGAGACCATTCAGTCGGACTCTTCAGATTATCTCCTCATCAGGCTAATCACGGTTATTGACCCGGCTCTTGCCGGGTCTTTTTTTGCCTGGCCGAAAGTGTGCCCTGCTGCACCCGGCATACTGTCCGCAGCGGACCTCAGCCGTCGACCTGCGCCAGCCAGTCCGGCAAATTGAAATGCAGGCTGATGCGCGCGATCAGCCCGTCCTGGATCTCGAAGAAGGCCCCCATGCGCATCTCGTAACGCTGCCCGCAGGCCTCCGGCAGGCCATCGTCAGTCGCCAGGTATTCACCGATGACGCGGTACTCGCAGGCGGCATGCTGCCCTTGCGGCTCGACCAGGATCACCAGCGACTCGATCATCTCGCGATAGCAAAGCAGTTGCCGTTCAAGAAAAGCCGCGAATGCATCGCGCCCATGCTCGGTGAAACCCTGATTGGGCTGCAGAATCAGTCCGTCGCTGACCAGCGCCAGACAGGCGCGGATATCCCGATCATTGAGGGCGTTGAAATAACCTTGCAGCAGGTCGCGAACGTCTATGGACATAGGCCAGGCTCCGAATCGGCAAAGCGCCGAGGATACCGTGCAGGCAGCCCACGAAAGGCGGCTAGGGTCGCAGTTTGGCGCAGTGATCCTGCTCCGGCTGCGCTGCTGTGAACCAGACGTAATCGGCCATGGAGGCGTCCACCGAACGGCCGACCTCAGCCAATATCAACACCGCGTTGCCAGACTGCGCGCCAAGGTCGGCCAGATGCAAGGGGACGCCGAGGTCCTTGCGCGCATGAAAGGCGCCGGCCAGCAGCAGGCTTGGCTGCGGCGCCGCAAGCAATGCCTCGGCCATGCGCCGATCACGCTGTTGCTGCACGGCAAGCATCGCCGGCAACTGACTGTCCGGCAGCAGGCCGCAGTGCGATTCGCGGATATCGGCCAGCAAACGCTCCTGCACCTTGACTGCACCAGAGCGCTGCCCCGCAAGCGTCGGCCGCCGGCGATAGATCTGCATGATCTCGGCACGATCCAGATTGGCCGCGAGCAAGGGATAGGGCTGACGCAATTGATGCAACACCAGCGGCCCGTACAGCGACCAGCCCCATCCCGGCTGCCAGGCCAGGGCGTCGAACGGATCGGTAATCGCCTGACCAGCGCGCGCGGTTTTCTGGGCCTGATCGACCTTGTTCTGCTGATCGGGGTTGAGCATCTCCATCAGCATGCTGCCCTGCGGGCGCAACCTGGATAACTCGCGCGACAGCCAGAGCTGCAAGGCATGGTGATCGGGATTGTCGTGCTGCTCGCCGACCAGCACCCGCTGAGCCGGTGCAAGACGACTCAGCAGTTGCTCAGGGCTGATGCTCTGCCCGCTGGCCAGATCGACGATGCGACCCAAATCGGCATGCTCGCGTCCCAGCGCTGCGAGCGGCGCCGGCGGCGGCAGCACATTTCGACTCTGACAGGCGGCCAGCAGCATCAGACAGCTCAACAGAACGACTCGCATCGGGGTCTCCAAGATTCAGCGCGCGACGATCAGCGGGTGGCCGCGTTCGGGATGAGTCTGCACCAGCACTTCCAGACCGAACACGGCCTGCAGGGGCTCGGCCCGCAATACTTCGGCAGGGGTACCCAGCGCATGCGCCCGGCCCTGTTCCAGCAGCAACAGGCGATCACAGTAACGCGCGGCCAGATTGAGATCATGGAGGATCACCAGTACCGCCGCGCCGGATTCGGCCAGACGGCGAACCGCCTGCAGGCAGGTGTGCTGATGCAGCGGATCGAGCATCGAGGTCGGCTCATCGAGCAGCAGGGTCTGCCCCTCGCCGCCCGGCCATAGCTGCGCCAGCACCCGCGCCAGATGCACGCGCTGGCGTTCGCCGCCGGACAACGCCAGGTAGCTGCGCCCCGCCAGGTGAACAACATCGGCTGCCAGCAACGCTTGCTGCACGATCTGCGTATCGCGCACGCGCCCGCTGTCATGCGGCAGGCGGCCCATGGCGACCACTTCCTCGACACGAAAGGCGAAATTCAGACTGGAACTCTGCGGCAAGACGGCCAGACGCCTGGCCCGCTCCGGCCCGGCCCAGTCATCGAGCGCGCGCTGATCCAGCGTCACCTGCCCGGCGCTGGCCGGCAGCTCGCCGGTCATCGCCGCCAGCAAAGTGCTCTTGCCCGCACCGTTGGGCCCCAGCACACCCAGCACTTCGCCGGGGTGCAACTGCAGATCGATGCCACTGAGCACCACGCCCTGGCCGCGGCGGACTTCCAGCTTTTCGACCCGCAGCATCAGCTTCGCCCCCGCACCAGCAGATAGAGAAAGAATGGCGCGCCGATCAGCGCCGTGACAATGCCGATCGGCAACTCCGCAGGTGCCAGTGCCAGGCGCGCGACCAGATCGGCCAGTAGCAACAGGCTCGCACCGGCAAGCGCGGATGCAGGGAGCAACAGGCGATGATCGGGGCCCACCAGCAGGCGCATCAGATGCGGCACCACAAGGCCGATGAAACCGATCAAGCCGGCGGCCGCCACCGCAGCACCGACACCCAGTGCCGTGCAGAACACCAGCTCGCGCTTGAGGCGCTCCACATCGAAACCAAGGTGGCGCGCCTCCGACTCGCCCAGCAGCAGCGCGTTCAACGCACGCGCCCGTCGTGGCAACCACAGCGCCACGGCCAGCGTGGCCAGCAACAACGGCCAGAGCCGCACGTAACTGGCGCCATTGAGGCTGCCCAGGTTCCAGAAGGTCAGGGTGCGCAGGGTCGCATCGTCCGCCAGGTAGGTGAACAGACCGATGGCCGCCCCTGAGAGCGCGGTCAAGGCGATGCCTGCCAGCAACATGGTTGCCACATTGGTCTGCCCGTCACGTCGGCCCAGACGGTAGACCAACGCCGTGACCAACAAGCCACCGACGAAGGCACAGGCCGACAACAAATAGGGCGCGAAGGCTTCCGGCAAGCCGCCGAACGCGGCGCCGCCAACGATGGCCACCGCAGCGCCCAGCGCGGCACCGCTGGAGACGCCGACCAGACCGGGGTCAGCCAGTGGATTGCGAAACAACCCCTGCATCGCCACGCCACAGAGCGCCAGCACCATGCCTACGGCCAGCCCAAGCAAGGTGCGCGGCATGCGGATCTGCGACAGGATCAATTCCGCCTGCTGTACCGATGCATCCGCCGCGAGAGGCAGGCCCAGCAAACGCAACGTAGCACGCATGGTATCGCCCAATGGCAGGCTGACCGGCCCGAGCGCCAGCGAGAGCCACAGCACGAGCACGAGCAACAGACCCAGTGTGATGAACAATGGGCGCGTCGAAAAAGGTGAGGTCATGGCTCGCGCTTGGCTTCGGCAGTCAGGGGTTGGCTGGCAGGATAAAAGCCTGCGGCGAGCATCGCCAGCCCATCCGGCACGCGCGGCCCAAGACCGCCGACCAGCAGGGTCGGGTCCAACGCCAGCAAACGTCCCTCGCGCGCCGCACGCGTACCGGCGAGAGCAGGGTTCTGCTGCAGCAGGGCCTGCCTGGCTGCGTCACCCTCCAATGCGCGATCGGCCACCACCACGACCTGCGGGTCAAGCGCCAGCAGCGCTTCGCTGGACAACGCCTTGTAGCCATTGTGACTGGCCAGATTGCGTCCGCCGGCACGGCTGATCAGCCAATCGGCAGCGGTGTCGATACCACCAACCAGCGGACTGCCACCGGCATGCCCGAGCAACAGCAACACACCGGGCGCGTCTTGGCTGCGCTGCGCCTGCTCGACCCATTGCTGCTGGGACTGCAAGCGCGCCTGGTAATCCACGAAGGCGCGTTGCCCTGCAACCTCATCACCGAGCAACTGGCCCAGGCGCTGCAGGTTGGCCTGCAGGCTGTCCAGCTCGGCTCGCGCAGTCAGGCGTTCGATGCGCACACCCGCCGCTGCCAGTTGCGCGAGCACCGGCGGCGGGCCCATTTCTTCACTGCCAAGCAGCAGGTCCGGGCGCAGGGCGAGAATGCCCTCGGCCGCCAGTTGACGTTGATAACCGACGCTGGGCAGCTTGGTCAGCGAAGCAGGATGACGACTGGTGGTATCAACGCCCACCAGCTTGCTCTCGCCGCCGAGCAGCACCACCCACTCACTCAGCGCGCCACCGGAACTCACCCAGCGCTGCGGCAGTGGCTCGGCTGCCAGCACCACATTGGGAAACAGCAGGACGGCCGCCAGGCCGCCCAGGATATTGGCAAGACGCATGATTTCTATTCCTCGAACGTGACTGTGGAAGACCGGCACACTCGGCTCAGGCCAGCACAGGCAGTGATTCGGCCAGCTCGCGCCAGTCGTCACGCTCAGCCATGCCCGGCTTGCGTGCACCGAACAGCTGAATAACCAGTTCGCCATCGGCATCGAAGGCCTCCAGGCTGGTGATCACGCCGTCGAAACTGGGTTTGCGCACACGCCACAACTCGACCACGCCGCGTATTTGCAGATGCAGGTTGAAGTCGGGATCGAGCACGTTGAACCAGCTGTCCATCCAACGCAGGTTATGCACCGGGCCGGTGTGAATCTGGATGCAGTGACGGTTGCCGACGAACACCATGATCGGCACTTCACCGGCAGCCGCCTGCTCCATCAGCACCGTCAACTCAAAGGTCGCCAATGGCTGCGCCCATTGCTCGCCAGCCAGGCGCAGCGCCTGGGTGCGGGCGACTTCATGTTTCTTCAGCAGGGCGAAGAAATGGTGAGTGTCCTGCAGCGTCGCCCAGCCCTCACGCAGCGCCTGGCTGTCGATATCGGCGTCGGCCTTGCGCAGCGGTGCGGCAGGCGGTGGCAGCAACAGCAGCTCGGCACTTTGCTCGGCCGCAAAACGCTCGACCAGCGGCTGCCAGGCGCTCAGCTCACTGCGTTCGGTCAGGTAGACCTTGTGCACGGCAACGCCCTGCTGGTCGAACACCTGGATGCTACGGCGGGTGCCCTTGGCGGTTTCCTCGACGACGGCGAACACACTGGCCCAGCCACCCAGGAAAAGACGCAGGTCAATATCGGCAGACACCACCAGGCCCATTTGCCCGGATGCGGAAACACTCACCTCGCGATACAGCCCCTTGCGTTCATGGACGCAGTGCTCGTTGCGAGTCAGCACCATCACATGCCCCAGCTGAGCAAAAGCCGGCAGCAATTCGGCCCAGTCCGGACGCAGCCGCTGCGTGTCGACACCCAGACGGCTAACGGTCAGCTCGGCCTCGCTAACGCCCAGTTGCGCTGCCGCCTCGCGGGCACGCAGGCGTGGGTGTTCCAGGCGTAACGTTTGCCAAGCCTGGTAAAGATTGACCGCCTGAGCGGCAGCAGTTGGAGCAGTACTCATGGGAGCAGTCCTTTCTCGCGGGCGATTGCCAGTCTCTTTAGCGGCACTGACGGCAGCGCCAAAAAACAGAGCAATAATCTACATGATAATCACTTATATAGATTAGTAATCTGCCGCTCCGATCATTGCACCGCTGCCGATGCTGGAGTTCAGCTCGGTTGGCGAATACCCATTACCCTGACGGATCTGCTGAACTATTTGCTGCAGATGCTGGTGGCTAGGAGTCGTGCCTGAGCATGGATGCACGCTCTTTCCTGTTGCGAGATAATCCGCACCTCTTGCGGCGCTAAGCGCCATCTTCTCCCAGGAGGAGAAGGTCATCAGAGGTCGTCACAATCCGACTTCCACGCTAACGGGAAACCGCGATGATTCGCTTGTGTGCCCCACACGAACTGACCGAAGGTCAGAGTCGGGGCTTTGAGATCGACCAGCTGAATCTGCTTGCCGTGCGCAGGGACGGCCAGGTGTATGCCTACCTCAACCGTTGCCCGCATCGTGGCATTGCCCTGGAATGGCAGAAGGACGATTTTCTCGATGACAGCGGCAGCCTGATCCGCTGCGCGACCCATGGTGCACTGTTTCTGATCGAGAACGGTGAATGCGTGGCGGGTCCCTGCGAGGGGCAGGCACTGCAGGTACTTATGTGCAGGGAAGATGCAAACGGGATCTGGATCGCGCCGTAGGGTGCGCCATGCGCACCAGGCGATATGGATGATGTCGCAATTGTTGCGGACAGGATGTATCAAAAAGCCGGTGCGCGCGGCGCACCCTACGGGGGATCATCACAAGATGATTCGAGAAAGGCAGGGCGACGTGCCGTAGGGTGCGCCATGCGCACCGGGCGATATCGATGGTGTCGCGATTGTTGCGGACAGGGTGTTGCAAAGAGCCGGTGCGCGCGGCGCACCCTACCCCAGTACCTCCAACCGACAAACCAGGGCGATCCCCTCGGGGCTAAGCTCGGCGCCGTAAGCCAGCACCTCAACACCCGCAGCCTTGGCTTCACGCAGACCGGCGGCGTAGGCCGGATCGATTTCCTCGGCAACACGCACGGCGCGGATACCGGAGAGGTTCACACAATACAGTTGCACGGTCCGCACACCGGCACGCGCCAGCGCAGCCAGCTCGCGCAGATGCTTGGCGCCGCGCTGCGTGACCGCATCGGGAAAGGCCGCCACGTCGCTACCATCGAAGCCCAGGGTGACACTCTTGACCTCGACGTAGACCTGACCATCCGGGTAATCCAGACGAAAGTCGGCGCGGCTGTTCTCCACCCCGTAAGGCACCTCGCGCTTGAGCGCAGTAAAGCCGGCCAGCTCGACGATCAGTCCAGCACGCAGCGCCTCTTCCACCAGCGCATTGGCTCGCGCGGTGTTGATGCAGGCCAGCCGCCCCTGCGGCGTTTCGCTGATCTCCCAACTGCCCGGTAACTTGCGCTTGGGATCACTGCTGCGGCTGAACCACACCCGGCACCCTTCGCTCATGCAATTGAGCATCGAGCCGGTGTTGGCGCAGTGGATGGTCATCTGCTCGCCGCTGGCGGTCTCGATATCGGCGAGAAAGCGCTTGTAGCGACGCAGCAGGCGCCCTTCTTCCAATGGCGGGTCAAAGCGCATCGGGCTTCCAGCTCTTCAGGCCACGAGCGATACGCTCGACCGCCTGCTGCAGGCGCTCGACATTTTGCGTGTAGGCGAAGCGCACATGGTGCCCGGCCTGATAGCGACCGAAGTCCAGGCCCGGAGTGAAGGCCACATGCTCGGTTTCGATGAAGTGCCGGCAGAAGGCGAAGGCATCGCCGCCGAAGGCACTGATGTCTGCATATAGATAGAAGGCACCTTCCGGCTCCACGGCAATACCGAAACCCAACGCACGCAACGCCGGCAGCAGGTAGTCGCGGCGGCGCTGGAATTCGTGACGACGCTCTTCAAGGATCGCCAGCGTGGCCGGCTCGAAGCAGGCCAGTGCGGCATACTGCGCCATGCTCGGCGCGCTGATGTAGAGGTTCTGCGCCAGTTTTTCCAGCTCCGGCACGGCCGCCTCGGGCGCCACCAGCCAACCCAGGCGCCAGCCGGTCATGCCGAAATACTTGGAGAAACTGTTGAGTACGAAGGCGTCGTCATCCACTTCCAGCACGCTCGCTGCGTCACAGCCGTAGGTCAGGCCGTGGTAGATCTCGTCTACCACCAGGTGACCACCGCGCTGCTTGAGACAGGTCGACAGGGCTGCCAGCTCGTCCCTGTGCAGCAAGGTGCCGGTCGGGTTGGCCGGCGACGCGACCAGCGCACCGACGCTGCCCGAGTCCCAATGCCGCTCCACCAGTTGCGGGGTGAGCTGGTAACGCACGTCCGGGCCGACCGGCACCAGTTGCGCGGCCCCCTCGACCAGGCGCAGGAAGTGACGGTTGCAGGGGTAGCCCGGGTCGGCCAGCAGCCAGTGCTTACCCGGATCGACCAGCAGGCTGGCGGCCAGCAGCAACGCACCAGAGCCGCCCGGCGTCACCAGAATGCGCTGCGGGTCGACATTCAAACGGTAACGCTGGGCATAGAAGCCGGCGATCGCTTCGCGTAGCTGCGGTAGGCCGCGCGCAGCGGTGTAACGGGTGTGCCCGGCAGCCAGCGCAGCCTGGCCGGCGCGGATGATCGGCTCGGCGGTGGTGAAGTCCGGCTCGCCGATCTCCAGATGAATAACATCGTGACCAGCCGCCTGCAATTCGTTGGCACGCGCCAGCAAGGCCATCACATGGAAGGGTTCGATGGCGCGACTGCGCGCACTGTAGAGCTGAGCCATGGGTCTGTCTTCAGAGTTGCGAGGCGCGGATTCTAGCAGGGCAGCTTCAGCCCACGGCAAGGGCGTCAAAGCGCCGCTACGCTTACTGGCCAGTCCCATGCAGATTTCGTTCACACCCCGGACAGGGCAGAGACAACCGGGAGTAGCGCGCCCCGATTCGATCTGGTAAGTTCGCCGGCTTGCAGTCGCAGGGCCGGACAAACGCCTGGCAATGGAATAACCTGCGCGATGGATTTGAAAGAGTGAGAGGCGTCATCCATGCCCACAAAAGAAAAAGCCAAAAGCACCAGCCAGCTGATTCGTGGTTTCGAGCCTTATCAAGAGAAGAAGGGCGAGGAATACATGAGCGAGCCGATGCGCGCTCACTTCACCAGCATCCTCAATAAGTGGAAGCTGGAGCTGATGCAGGAAGTCGACCGTACCGTGCACCACATGCAGGACGAAGCGGCCAACTTCCCGGATCCGGCCGACCGCGCCAGCCAGGAAGAAGAATTCAGCCTGGAACTGCGCGCCCGTGACCGCGAGCGCAAGCTGATCAAGAAGATCGACGAGACGCTGCAGCTGATCGAAGACAACGATTACGGCTGGTGCGACTCCTGTGGCGTCGAAATCGGCATTCGCCGCCTCGAAGCCCGCCCGACTGCGACTCTGTGCATCGACTGCAAGACGCTGGCGGAAATCAAGGAAAAGCAGATCGGTTCCTGATCTGACGACGGGGCGCTTAGGCGCCCCGCTCTGTTTCTGGCCTTGGCTCCATGAACACTGCCTATATCGGGCGCTTCGCCCCCACACCCAGCGGCTACCTGCACTTCGGCTCGCTGGTCGCCGCCCTCGCCTCCTACATCGATGCCCGGGCCGTCGGCGGCCGCTGGCTGCTACGCATGGAGGATCTCGATCCGCCACGGGAAATATCGGGTGCGCAGGACGCTATCCTGCGCACGCTGGAGACCTACGGTTTCGAGTGGGACGGCGAACTGGTGCGCCAGAGCGAGCGGCATGACGAATACGCAGCAGTAATCGCCCGCCTATTCAGTCAGGGCCTGGCTTATGCGTGCACCTGCTCGCGCAAGCAACTCGAGGGCTACGCCGGCATCTATCCGGGGTTCTGCCGTAACGCCTGCCATCCTGATCATGACGCTGCCATTCGCCTGCGCGTACCGGAGCTGGACTACCACTTCATCGACCGCGTGCAGGGCGAATTTCGCCAGCACCTGGGCCGAGAAGTCGGCGACTTCGTGATTCGCCGCCGTGACTGCCTGTTCGCCTATCAGCTTGCGGTGGTACTGGACGATGCCTGGCAGGGCGTTACTGACGTGGTGCGCGGCGCCGACCTGCTCGACTCGACTCCGCGCCAGCTCTATCTGCAGGAATTGCTCGGGCTGCAGCAACCGCGTTACCTGCACGTGCCGCTGATCATCCAGCCGGACGGGCACAAACTGGGCAAGAGTTATCGCTCCCCGCCACTACCGGTTGATCAGGCCAGTCCTCTGCTGCTGCGCGCCCTGCGTGCGTTGGGCCAGCAACCCACGACCGAGCTGCAAGGTGCCAGCCCCGGCGAACTGCTGGCCTGGGGCATCGCCAACTGGGACGCCACGCGCATTCCACGCAGCCGTACCCTGGCCGAAGCACAATTGCGCTAAGCCCCCAGTCCACAGGGTAGGGTGCGCCATGCGCACCGAGCGATATCAATGGTGTCGCGATTCATTCGGGCACGGCGCTGCAAAGAGCCGGTGCGCGCGGCGCACCCTACGGGGATCATCGCAAGACGATTCGAGAGAGGTTGCACGACGTGCCGTAGAGTGCGCCATGCGCACCGGGCGATATGGATGGTGTCGCGATTCGTTAGGGCAGAGTGTTGCATTGAGCCTGTATGCGCGGCGAACCCTACATCCTCCGATTTCAAGTTTGTGGCTTGGAACGCGCGGCTTCCTTTACCATCGCGGCATCTTTCGACGAGATGTCACATGTATATCTACCGACTGGTTCTGATCCTGGTAGTGGGGATCTACCTGTTCTCCCCGGCCATCATGGACTGGTGGATCGACCCCAATGGCGCGTGGTACCGGCCTTATCTGCTGTGGCTGATCCTGATCGTCGTCACCTTCATTCTTCAGAGCCAACGCGATGCTGACGAGCTTTAGCCTGAGCGAACTGATCCTGATCAGCGCCGGCTATCTGCTGGTGCTGTTCGGCGTCGCCTGGGTCAGTGAACACGGTCTTATCCCCCGCTGGATCATCCGTCACCCGCTGACCTACACCCTGTCGCTGGGCGTCTACGCCAGCGCCTGGGCCTTCTACGGTACGGTGGGCCTGGCCTACCAGTACGGCTACGGCTTCCTCGCCAGTTACCTCGGCGTCTCCGGGGCCTTCCTGCTCGCGCCGGTGTTGCTCTACCCAATCCTGCGCATCACACGCACCTACCAGCTTTCATCGCTGGCCGACCTGTTCGCCTTCCGCTTTCGCAGCACCTGGGCCGGCGCACTCACCACGCTGTTCATGCTCATCGGTGTGCTGCCGTTGCTGGCCCTGCAGATCCAGGCGGTGGCCGACTCCATCGGCATCCTCAGCCGCGAGCCGCTACAGGAAAAAGTCGCGCTGAGCTACTGCGGCCTGATCATCCTGTTCACCATCCTGTTCGGCGCACGTCATATCGCCACGCGTGAGAAACACGAGGGCTTGGTGTTCGCCATCGCCTTCGAATCGCTGGTCAAGCTGGTCGCTCTGGGCGTGATCGGCTGGTACGCGCTGTACCAGGTGTTCGGTGGCCCACGTGAACTGGAATTGTGGCTGGTACAGAACCAGGCGGCGTTAGCCACGCTGCACACGCCGCTGCAGGAAGGCCCTTGGCGCACTCTGCTGCTGGTGTTTTTCGCCTCGGCCATCGTCATGCCGCACATGTACCACATGACCTTCACCGAGAACCTCAATCCGCGCGCCATGGTCAGCGCCAGCTGGGGCCTGCCGCTATTCCTGCTGCTGATGAGTCTGGCCGTGCCGCTGATCCTCTGGGCCGGCCTCAAGCTCGGGGCGACCACTAACCCCGAATACTTCACCCTGGGCCTGGGTATCGCAGTCAACAGCGAAACCCTGGCATTACTCGCCTATGTCGGCGGACTGTCGGCCTCCAGCGGCCTGATCATCGTCTCGACCCTGGCGCTGTCGGGCATGGCGCTGAACCACCTGGTGCTGCCGCTGTATCAGCCGCCAGCCGAAGGCAATATCTACCGTTGGCTGAAGTGGACCCGCCGCACGCTGATCGCCTGCATCATCATGGCCGGCTACGGCTTCTACCTGCTGCTGGGTGCGCAGCAGGACCTGGCCAACCTCGGTATCGTCGCCTTCGTCGCCACCCTGCAGTTCCTGCCCGGTGTGCTCTCGGTGCTGTACTGGCAGACGGCCAATCGCCGCGGCTTCATCGCCGGCTTGCTGGCCGGCATCAGCGTCTGGGCGCTGACCATGTTGCTGCCGCTGCTGGGCAACCTGGAAGGTTTCTACCTGCCACTGTTCAACGTCATTTATGTACTTGACGACGCCAGCTGGCACCTCGCCGCCATCGCCTCGCTCGCCGCCAACGTACTGGTGTTCACCCTGGTGTCGCTGTTCACCGAAGCCAGCCCCGAGGAAAAGAGCGCCGCCGAAGCCTGCGCGGTGGACAACGTGCGCCGCCCGCAACGGCGCGAGTTGGTCGCCGTGTCGCCGCAGGACTTTGCCGCGCAATTGGCCAAGCCGCTCGGCGCCAAGACCGCGCAACGCGAAGTCGAGCAGGCCCTGCGCGATCTGCATCTGCCCTTCGACGAAAGTCGCCCCTATGCCCTGCGCCGCCTGCGCGACCGCATCGAGGCCAACCTGTCAGGCCTTATGGGGCCGAGCGTGGCACAGGACATAGTGGAAACCTTCCTGCCCTACAAATCCGGCAGCGAGGGCTATGTCACCGAGGACATCCATTTCATCGAAAGCCGCCTGGAAGACTACCAATCGCGTCTCACCGGGCTGGCCGCCGAGCTCGATGCCCTGCGCCGCTACCACCGCCAGACCCTGCAGGAGCTCCCGATGGGTGTGTGCTCGCTGGCCAAGGACCAGGAGATCCTGATGTGGAACCGAGCCATGGAAGAGCTCACCGACATCCCTGCGCAGCGTATCGTCGGCTCGCGCCTGAGCACCCTGAGCGAACCCTGGCAGAGCCTGCTGCAGGACTTCATCGAACGCCCGGACCAGCATCTGCATAAACAGCATCTGGCGCTCGATGGCCAGATTCGCTGGCTCAACCTGCACAAGGCAGCCATCAACGAACCGCTGGCGCCCGGTAACAGCGGCCTGGTGCTGCTGGTCGAGGACCAGACCGAAACCCAGATGCTCGAAGACAAACTGGTGCACTCCGAGCGCCTGGCCAGCATCGGCCGCCTCGCCGCTGGCGTGGCCCACGAGATCGGCAACCCCATCACCGGTATCGCCTGCCTGGCGCAAAATATGCGCGAAGAGCGCGAGACCGACGCCGAACTGACCGAAATCAGCGGGCAGATCCTCGAACAGACCAAACGTGTGTCGCGCATCGTCCAGTCGCTGATGAGCTTCGCCCACTCCGGCAGCCACCAACGCAGCGACGAGCCGGTGTGCCTGGCCGACGTGGCGCAGGACGCCATCGGCCTGCTGTCGTTGAACAAGCGCAACTTCGACATCCAGTTCTACAACCTCTGCGATCCGCAGCACTGGGCCTGTGGCGATCCGCAGCGCCTGGCTCAGGTACTGATCAACCTGCTGTCCAACGCCCGCGACGCCTCGCCTCCGGGCGGCGCCATCCGCGTGCGCAGCGAAGCCAGCGAACATACCGTCGACCTGATCGTCGAGGATGAAGGCAGCGGTATTCCCAAAGCGATCATCGACCGCCTGTTCGAACCCTTCTTCACCACCAAGGACCCCGGCGAGGGGACCGGCCTGGGCCTCGCGCTGGTCTATTCGATCGTGGAAGAGCATTATGGACAGATAACAATCGACAGCCCGGCTGACCCCGAGCGCCAATTGGGCACTCGAATTCGGGTCACCCTGCCAAGGCATGTCGAGGCGACGTCCGTAGCGATGTAAACAGCGAGAGAGGCTGCCAATGGCACCTCCGTGACCGTCGAGAGACCGAATTGATGCCACATATTCTTATCGTCGAAGACGAAACCATTATCCGCTCTGCCTTGCGCCGCCTGCTCGAACGCAATCAATACCAGGTCAGCGAAGCTGGCTCGGTACAGGAAGCCCAGGAACGCTACAGCATTCCCACCTTCGACCTGATCGTCAGCGACCTGCGCCTGCCCGGCGCACCGGGCACCGAACTGATCAAACTGGCCGAAGGCACCCCGGTGCTGATCATGACCAGCTACGCCAGCCTGCGCTCGGCGGTGGACTCGATGAAGATGGGCGCAGTCGATTACATCGCCAAGCCCTTCGACCACGACGAAATGCTACAGGCCGTCGCCCGCATCCTGCGCGACCGCCAGGAAGCCAAAAGCGCACCGGCACCTACTACCGCCAGCAACGCGCGCAGCGGCAATGCCGAAAAGGTGGTGGACAACGCCAATGGCGAGATCGGCATCATCGGTTCCTGCGCGGCCATGCAGGAGCTCTATAGCAAGATTCGCAAGGTAGCCCCCACCGACTCCAATGTGCTGGTGCAGGGTGAGTCCGGCACGGGCAAGGAGCTGGTTGCGCGCGCCCTGCACAACCTTTCCAAGCGCGCCAAGGCCCCGCTCATTTCGGTGAACTGCGCCGCCATTCCGGAAACCCTGATCGAGTCCGAGCTGTTCGGCCACGAGAAAGGCGCCTTCACCGGCGCAAGTGCCGGACGCGCCGGCCTGGTCGAAGCGGCCGATGGCGGTACGCTGTTCCTCGACGAGATTGGCGAGTTGCCGCTGGAGGCCCAGGCTCGCCTGCTGCGCGTACTGCAGGAAGGCGAAATTCGTCGGGTCGGGTCGGTGCAGTCGCAGAAAGTGGATGTGCGCCTGATCGCCGCCACCCACCGCGACTTGAAGACGCTGGCCAAGACCGGCCAGTTCCGTGAAGACCTTTATTACCGCCTGCACGTCATCGCGCTCAAACTGCCAGCCTTGCGTGAACGAGGCAGCGACGTGATCGAAATCGCCCAGGCCTTCCTGGTGCGCCAGTACACACGCATGAGCCGCGAGCCATTGCGTTTTGCTCATGACGCTGAGCAGGCGATCCGCCACTATCCCTGGCCGGGTAACGTGCGTGAACTGGAGAACGCCATCGAGCGCGCGGTGATTCTCTGCGAGGGTGCGGAAATTTCCGCGGACCTGCTGGGCATCGACATCGAGCTGGACGATCTGGATGACGAAGACTTCGGCCTGCCGGCGACTGCCGGACAGAGCAGTGGCAACAGCCACGAACCTACCGAGGATCTGTCACTGGAGGACTACTTCCAGCACTTCGTCCTCGAGCATCAGGACCACATGACCGAGACCGAGCTGGCCCGCAAGTTGGGCATCAGTCGCAAATGCCTGTGGGAACGACGTCAGCGCCTGGGCATTCCGCGACGCAAATCCGGTGTGACCAGCGGCCCTTGACGCCACGGCCTCGGTGACAACCTGCCCGCGCACGGGTTCCACAAGTTGTTACCGTTTCAATATCTCGTAACAAAGGCCGGGTCTATCGGTAACGAAAGCCCGGCCTTTTTCTCCCCCACCGAACACCCATGATTGCCGCAAACCCTTGATTTACAAGGATTCGCAAAAACTGGCACGGCATCTGCTTTATCTCTGGCACAACAACAATAACAAGCAATGCCCTACACAATAAGAACAAGACGTAACGACTCCAGAACAACAAAAACAACAAGGTACGGAGGCGCAGCTAACTGATTCTTTTGGAGAGGAGTTGCCGCGAGGGGTTCGCCCCAGCGACCAGACTGAGAACAATAAAACTGCCTCAAGGCAGCGCCGGAACTGGTTGATTAAGGCAGCATCAGCGTCCAAAGAAATCCGTTTGCTATTGGCTCCCTTCTATGGGGAGCACCCGGTAAGCCACGGCAAGCCGGGAAGGGCCGAACAACAAAAACAACAGGCCCTCAATAACAATAAAAACATAGCACGCACCAACTTGGGGGGGAGCTTCGGCTCCCCCAGTAGCTTCCGGTCCTCGAATCCCCGCCTGCCGCCCCTCTACACACCTTCTCCCTACACGATGCTAGAATCCGCTGCAAACATGCGGTCATCGTTTCGCATGCAGTTGAAAAACCTTGCCGAAGCAAACTGCTTTTAACGCCGTGATGCTCACGCAATTTGATTTTCAAGCGCATGCGCAGCAGGCCGACCACTACTCCAAACAGTGCATCCCATGCTGAAAAAGCTGTTCAAATCTTTCCACTCACCTCTGCGCCGTGCCCCACGTCCACGCAGCACTCCCGAAGTGCTGAGCAGTAGCCAACACCCGCTCAAGCGCAACGAGATCAGCCGTCACGCCATCAGCGTGGTCGAGCGCCTGCAGAAGGCCGGCTACCAGGCCTATCTGGTCGGCGGCTGTGTACGCGACCTGCTGCTGGATATTGACCCCAAGGATTTCGACGTGGCCACCAGTGCTACGCCCGAACAGGTCCGCGCCGAATTCCGTAACGCACGGGTGATCGGCCGCCGCTTCAAGCTGGTACACGTTCATTTTGGTCGCGAGATCATCGAAGTGGCCACCTTCCGCGCCAATCACCCTCAGGGTGATGAGGAAGAGAACAGCAATCTGGCATCGCGCCACGAGAGCGGCCGCATCCTGCGTGACAACGTCTATGGCACGCTGGAAGACGATGCCCAGCGCCGCGACTTCACCATCAATGCGCTGTACTACGATCCGACCCAGGAACATATCCTCGACTACGCCCGTGGCATGCACGACGTGCGCAACCATCTGGTGCGGCTGATCGGTGACCCGGAACAGCGTTACCTTGAAGACCCGGTGCGCATGCTGCGTGCGGTGCGTTTCGCCGCCAAGCTCGACTTCGAGATCGAGAAGCACAGCGCTGCGCCGATTCGACGTCTGGCGCCAATGTTGCGCGACATTCCCTCAGCGCGTCTGTTCGATGAAGTGCTCAAGCTGTTCCTTGCCGGTTACGCCGAATACACCTTCGACCTGCTGCTCGAACACGATCTGTTTGCCCAGCTCTTCCCGGCCAGCGGCGCGGCGCTCAAGCAGAATCCGCAGTACACCGAGAAGCTGATTCGCCAGGCGCTGATCAACACCGACGACCGCATCCATGATGGCAAATCGGTCACGCCAGCCTTTCTCTTCGCCGCACTACTGTGGCCTGCGCTGCCGGCCCGCGTGCTGCAACTGCAGAACAAGGGCATGCCGCCGATTCCGGCGATGCAGGAAGCCGCCCATGAACTGATCGCCGAGCAGTGCCAGCGCATCGCCGTACCCAAGCGCTTCACCATTCCGATTCGCGAGATCTGGGACATGCAGGAGCGCCTGCCGCGCCGCAGCGGTAAACGCGCCGACCTGCTGCTGGAAAATCCGCGTTTCCGCGCCGGCTACGACTTCCTCCTGCTGCGCGAACTGGCCGGGGAAGACACCGGCGGCCTGGGCGAATGGTGGACGGACTATCAGGACGCCAACGACAGCGAGCGTCGGCAAATGATTCGCGACCTCGCAGGCAAAGGCGAAAGCACCGGCAACGCGCCGCGCAAACGTCGCCGCAGTAACAACAATCGCCGTAAGCGCAGCGACGAAAGCGGCGGCGAATGATGGAGCGGGTTTACATCGGCCTTGGCAGCAACCTGGCCGAACCGCTGCAACAGCTGCGCGCGGCCTTGCATGCCATCGCGCAGTTGCCGCACAGCCAGTTGCAGGCTCATTCGTCGTTCTACATCAGCGATCCACTTGGCCCGGCGGATCAACCGCGTTACGTCAATGCCGTGGCGGCGCTGGATACCGAGCTGCAGCCCTGGCAGTTGCTCGACGCACTGCAACGCATCGAGCAGGAGCAAGGCCGCGTACGCAAGGCCGAGCGCTGGGGGCCGCGCACACTGGACCTGGACATCCTGCTATTCGGTGAGCGCCTGATCGACGATGAGCGGCTGACCGTGCCGCACTACCACATGCAGGCGCGCCCCTTCGTGCTCTATCCGCTGGCCGAACTGGCCGCTGAGCTGCAACTGCCGGATGGCCGCAGCCTCGATGCGATGCTGCAAGACTGCCCATTTACCGGCCTGGAACGCCTGGCCGAGTAGCCCAGCCGGCCTCTGTGGCAGGGGCCTCAGCCGCGACTCGACAAGCTCGCCGCAGAAGCGCATCCCACAAGGCGGTCCCTTGCGCCCCCCCGACATCCCGCGCATTGGCGGTAACGCTAGTAACAGAGCGGTAACACCTGCAATTGACTTCGCCTGCCCCCATCAGGACTATAGGCGTCCCGTCGCCCTGCGCCGGACGCACCTTTGATGCCAATCCAGGCCGGATTGCAGCCAGATAGAAGCGGTATACCGAGCCTGAGCGAGGACCTTTGAAATGCCTGACGTTACCCTGACCACCCTGCAGAGCCTCAAGCAGAACGGTGAAAAGATCGCCATGCTGACCTGCTATGACGCTACCTACGCCCATGCGGCCTGCCAGGCGGGTGTCGACGTGTTGCTGGTCGGCGACTCCCTGGGCATGGTCCTGCAGGGCCACGACAGCACCCTGCCGGTCAGCGTCGAGGAAATGGCCTATCACACTGCCTGCGTCAAACGCGGCAACCAGGGCGCACTCATCGTCACCGATCTGCCGTTCATGGCGTACGCCACCACCGAGCAGACACTGCACAACAGCGCCAAGCTGATGCAGGCCGGCGCGCATATGGTCAAACTGGAGGGCGCTGGCTGGCTGGCCGAGCCGATCCGTCTGCTGGCCGAACGTGGCGTACCGGTGTGTGCGCATCTGGGCCTGACCCCGCAGGCGGTGAACATTCTCGGTGGCTACAAGGTTCAGGGCCGCCAGGAGGCGCAGGCACGGCAGATGCGCGCCGATGCCATGGCTCTGGAGCAGGCCGGCGCGGCCATGCTGCTGCTCGAATGCGTGCCGAGCGAACTGGCCGCGGAAATTACCCAGGCCGTGAAGATTCCGGTGATCGGCATCGGCGCTGGCAGCGCCACAGACGGCCAGGTCCTGGTGCAGCACGACATGCTCGGACTGTCGCTATCGGGCCGCGCACCGAAGTTCGTGCGTAACTTCATGGAAGGCCAAAATAGCATTCAGAGTGCCTTCAGCGCTTACGTAAAGGCCGTGAAGGACGTTAGCTTCCCTGCAGCCGAACATGGTTTCTCCGCATGAACATGGTGAAAACCCTGCGCGAATTGCGCGCAGCCGTTGCCCAGGCACGAGCCGAGGGAAAGCAGATCGGCTTCGTGCCTACCATGGGCAACCTGCACGCGGGTCATGTTTCGCTGGTGGAAATCGCCGCCCAACGTGCTGACTTCGTGGTCGCCAGCATCTTCGTCAATCCACTGCAGTTCGGTGCAGGTGAAGACCTGGATACGTATCCGCGTACCCTCGCCGCCGACCAGGAAAAATTGCTCGCGGCCGGCTGCCACCTGCTGTTTCACCCCGATGTCGCGGAAATCTACCCGCACGGCATGGGTGACCAGACCCGCGTCAGCGTGCCCGGTGTTTCCGAGGGTCTCTGCGGTGCGAGTCGTCCGGGGCATTTCGAAGGCGTCGCGACGGTGGTGACCAAGCTGTTCAACATGGTCCAGCCTGATCTGGCCGTTTTCGGTGAGAAGGACTACCAGCAACTGGCGGTAATCCGCGCACTGGTGCAGGACCTGAACATGCCGATCCAGATTATCGGTGCGCCGACTCAACGCGCCGAGGACGGCCTTGCCCTGTCCTCGCGCAACGGTTACCTCAGCGACGCACAACGCGCCACCGCCCCTGCGCTGTATCGGGGCCTGCAAACGATTGCCGAAGAACTGCGCCGTGGCGCTCGCGACTACGCACGGCTTATCGACAGCACTCAGGCGCAGCAACGCGCCGCTGGTTTCATCCCCGATTACCTGGAGATCCGCAATGCGGTGAATCTGCGTCCGGCACAGCTCGACGACCATCACCTGGTGATTCTGACCGCCGCGCAGCTGGGTAGCACCCGCCTGATAGACAATCTGGTGGTTGAACTGCCACGCCAGTAGCTGCCTGCAAAGGCAGCCGGTTAAACTCTCAGAGGCCCGGATCGATCCGGGCCTTTTGCTTTTGTGGATCAGGAGCTCCGATGGCCTATTACCAGCAGCCTCAAGACGTCACCACCCTGCCCGCCTGGCAGGCCCTGCAGCAACATCGTGCCGAGATGGCCGGTTTCAGCATGCGCGAGGCCTTCGCTGCGGACACAAGGCGCTACCAGCGTTTTTCTCTCGACAGCTGCGGGCTGCTGCTGGATTACTCGAAAAACCTGATCGATGAGCGCGGCCTCGAGCTGCTGATTCAACTGGCCGAGCAGGCCGGTCTGCAGGAGTCCATCGCCAACCTGTACAACGGTGAGCAGGTCAATGCTTCGGAAGGCCGCGCCGCGCTGCATACGGCGCTGCGCAGCCCGATCGGCCGCCGTCTGCTGGTCGACGGCCATGACATCATCCCCGAGGTCCATCGCGTTCTGAATCAGGTCACCGAGCTGGTCAGTCGCATTCACAGCGGCCTGTGGCGCGGCTACAGCGAGAAACCGATCAAGGAAGTGGTCAACATCGGCATTGGTGGCTCGTTCCTCGGTCCGCAACTGGTTTCCGAAGCGCTGCGCCCGTTCACGCAGCGCGGTGTGCGCTGCCACTACCTGGCCAATATCGACGGCAGCGAATTCCGCGAGCTGACCGCCCGCCTCGATCCGGAAACCACCCTGTTCATCGTTTCCAGCAAGTCCTTCGGCACCCTGGAAACCCTCAAGAACACCTTGGCCGCGCGCGACTGGTACCTGGCCATGGGCGGCCCGGAAGAGCAGTTGCACCGCCACTTCATCGCGGTGACCAGCAACCGCAAGGCCGCCATCGAATTCGGTATCGGCGAAGAGAACATCTTCCCCATGTGGGACTGGGTCGGCGGGCGTTACTCGCTGTGGTCGGCCATCGGCCTGCCCATCGCGCTGGCCATCGGCGTGTCCAACTTCAAGGAATTGCTGGCCGGCGCCTACGCCATGGACCAGCACTTCACCCAGGCGCCACTGGCCGAGAACATGCCAGTGCTGATGGCCCTGCTGGGCATCTGGTACACCAATTTCTGGGGTGCGCAGAGCCACGCGATCCTGCCCTATGATCATTACCTGCGTAACTTCACCAAGCACCTGCAACAGCTGGACATGGAGTCCAACGGCAAGAGCGTGCGCCAGGACGGCACGTCACTGGACATCGCCACCGGGCCGATCATCTGGGGCGGCGTCGGCTGCAACGGCCAGCATGCCTACCACCAGTTGCTGCATCAGGGCCGCCTGTTGGTCCCGGCGGACTTCATCGTCCCGGTCAACAGCTACAACCCGCTCTCCGACCATCACCAGTGGCTGTTCGCCAACTGCCTGTCGCAGGCCCAGGCGTTGATGCAGGGCAAGACGCGCGAAGAGGCCGAAGCCGAACTGCGCGCCAAGGGATTGAGCGAAGACGACGTGCAGCGCCTGGCGCCACACAAGGTGATCCCCGGCAACCGTCCGAGCAACATCCTGGTGATGAATCGCATCGCGCCGTTCGAGCTGGGCGCGCTGGTAGCGCTGTACGAGCACAAGGTATTCGTGCAAAGCGCGATCTGGGGCATCAATGCCTTCGACCAGTGGGGCGTGGAGCTGGGCAAGGAGATGGGCAAGGAGGTCTATCAGCGCCTGACAGGCCAGCTCGACGGTAGCGCATCGGATGCCTCGACCCAGGGTCTGATCGTCCATTTCCGCGAGCATCATCGCGGCTGATCCCACCTCTTGTCGCAGCCCGGCGCCAAGCGCTGGGCTGCGTCCCTGCTTTCGTCGCCCCGACTACGCCCTTTCCCTGGAACATCCCCCCTTGAACCAAGCACCTGCTTGGGTGCACCCTTGTGCCTGTTGCGGACAAACAATTACAAGGACCCCGCCATGTTCGAGATCACCCGTCACCCCGTGGCCGACGCGGTGCGCCAGCGTGCACACCTGGATAACGACGCCTATCTGCGCCTGTACCAGCAGTCCGTCGAGCAACCCGATACCTTCTGGGCCGAGCAGGCCAAGGCCTTTCTCACCTGGTTCAAGCCCTGGGATCAGGTCCACAGCAGCGACCTGAAACAGGGCAGCGCCGAGTGGTTCAAGGGCGGCCAGCTCAACGTCGCCTACAACTGCATCGACCGCCATCTGCAACAGCGCGGCGAACAGATCGCCATCATCTGGGAAGGCGACAACCCGGCTGAATCAGCGCACATCACCTACAACAAGCTACATCACAACGTCAGTCGCCTGGCCAACGTGCTCAAAAGCCGTGGCGTGAAGAAAGGCGACCGGGTGTGCATCTACATGCCGATGATCCCCGAAGCGGCCTACGCCATGCTCGCCTGCGCGCGCATCGGCGCCGTGCATTCGGTGGTGTTCGGCGGCTTCTCCCCGGACGCCTTGCGTGACCGCATCCTCGATGCCGACTGCCGCGCGGTGATCACCGCCGACGAAGGCGTACGCGGCGGCAAGTACGTACCGCTGAAGAACAACGTCGACAAGGCCCTGCAGAGCTGCCCGAACGTCTCCACCGTGGTGGTGGTCGAGCGCACTCAGGGTGACGTCGCCTGGGTGGAGGGCCGTGACCTCTGGTACCACCAGGCGCTCAAGGAAGTCGAGGCTGACTGCCCGGCCGAGCCGATGGACGCCGAGGACCCGCTGTTCATCCTCTACACCTCGGGCTCGACCGGCAAACCCAAGGGCGTGCTGCACACCACCGGCGGTTACCTGCTCGGCGCGGCGATGACCCACAAGTACGTGTTCGACTACCACGAGGGCGACATCTACTGGTGCACCGCCGATGTCGGTTGGGTCACCGGGCACAGCTACATCGTCTACGGCCCGCTGGCCAACGCTGCCACCACGCTGATGTTCGAAGGCGTACCCAACTACCCGGACGCCTCGCGCTTCTGGCAGGTGATCGACAAGCACCAGGTCAACACCTTCTACACCGCTCCCACTGCCCTGCGCGCGCTGATGCGCGAAGGCGAGGCGCCGGTCAAGAGCACCTCGCGCAGCAGCCTGCGCCTGCTCGGCACGGTAGGCGAACCGATAAACCCGGAAGCCTGGGAATGGTACTTCCATGTGGTGGGCGATACCCGCTGTCCCATCGTCGACACCTGGTGGCAGACCGAAACCGGCTCCATCCTGATCACCCCGCTGCCCGGCGCCACCGACCTCAAACCGGGCTCGGCCACCCGCCCCTTCTTCGGCGTGCAGCCGGTGCTGCTCGACGAACAGGGCAAGGAGATCGACGGCCCCGGCAGCGGCGTGCTGGCCATCAAGGCCAGCTGGCCGAGCCAGATCCGCAGCGTCTACGGCGATCATCAGCGCATGATCGACACCTACTTCAAGCCCTACCCCGGCTACTACTTCACGGGTGACGGCGCACGCCGCGACGAGGACGGCTACTACTGGATCACCGGGCGCGTGGACGACGTGATCAACGTCTCGGGGCACCGCATCGGCACTGCCGAGGTGGAAAGTGCACTGGTACTGCACGATGCAGTGGCCGAGGCGGCAGTGGTCGGCTACCCGCACGACGTGAAGGGCCAGGGCATCTACGCCTATGTCACCCTGATGAATGGCCAGGAGCCGTCCGACGAGCTGAAGACGGATCTGCTAGCCCTGGTCGGCAAGGAGATCGGCAGCTTCGCCAAGCCGGAGCTGATCCAGTGGGCACCGGGTCTGCCCAAGACCCGCTCGGGCAAGATCATGCGGCGCATCCTGCGCAAGATCGCCTGCAACGAGCTGGAGAACATGGGCGATACCTCGACCCTGGCCGACCCGAGCGTGGTCGACAGCCTGATCGATCAGCGCCTCAACCGCTGAGACTCGCGCCCGGCCTGAAAGGGCCGGGCGCATCTTGTCTTGTGCCTGCCAAGCGCTGAAACTGCGCGCCATGGAAAGCCTACGTCGTCAGATCGAAAAACAGGTGCACAGCCTCACCGGCGCTTCGCTGGGCGTGCTCGACCTCGACCAGCCGCGCGGTGATGCCGGCCTGTTCGGCCCCGAGTCGATGGTTTGGAAAGTCCACGCCGACTTTACCGCGATGATGGTCGGCGGCATCTCCGCCCTGCTCCTGCAGATGCTCCACCCGCTGGCGCTTGCCGGCGTGTGGGACCACTCCACCTTCCGCAAGGACATGCTCGGCCGCCTGCGCCGCACCAGCCTGTTCATCGCCGGCACCACTTACGGTGGCCTGCATGACGCCGAGCGACTGATCGACAAGGTGCGCACCATCCATCTGCAGGTGATCGGCAGCGCGCCGGACGGCCGCCCCTATGCTGCCAGCGATCCTGAGCTGCTGACCTGGGTGCATGTCTCCGAGGTCAGCCAGTTTCTCGCCGGCTACCTGCGTTATGTCGACCCGCAGCTAGCGGTTGCCGAGCAGGATCGCTACTACCGCGAAGTGGCGCTGATCGCCGAGCGCCTCGGCGCACAGGACGTGCCCACGTCGCGCCAGGCCATCAGCGACTACCTCGAGCACATGCGTACGCAGTTGCTGTGTGACGAGCGCACCCGTGAAGTGGTGCGACTGCTGTATGCCGCACCGATGCCCAATATCCTCGCCAAGCCTTTCGGCAACCTGATGATGCAGGCCGGCGTTGACCTGCTGCCGGACTGGGCCAGCGATCTGCTCGGCGAACATCAGGCTCCCTGGCGCCGTCCGCTGATTCGCAGCAGCGTACAACGCACCGCCTCACTGCTGCGCTGGGCGATTCGTAACAGCGCCGCACAGCGCGCCCACCGTCGTCTGCTGCCAATCTCGTAGGGCGGGTACGACCCGCCGCCAGCATGCGCCACGCTCTCGAGCAGCGGCTTTTCTTGCTAGACTGCTGCCCTTTCCTTTCTCCGAGACGCCGCGCATGCCTTCTCTTGACCAGGCGCTGCGCGCCGCCCTCGCCACTCGCGAAAACCTGCTCGCAGACCTGCACGCCCAGGGCACCGACTGCTACCGGCTGTTCCACGGCAGCCAGGAAGGCGCGCCCGGCCTGACCGTCGACCGCTACGGCCCGCAGCTATTGGTGCAGAGCTTTCATCAGCCGCTTGCAGCCAGTGATCTGCACAACATCATCGACAGCGTCGAAACCCATCTGGGACAGCCGCTGCTACCGGTCTACAACGACCGCTCCAAGGGCAATTCGCGGATCGATCGCGACCCGAGCCTATTCCAGGCCGACGATGCGGCACTGGAGGATATGGTCGGCCGCGAATGGGGGCTGAATTACCGCGTACGCGGTCGGCATGCCGGACAGGACCCGCTCCTGTTTCTCGACCTGCGTAACGCCCGTGGCTGGATCAAGGCCAACAGCGCCGGCAAGTCCGTGCTCAACCTGTTCGCCTATACCTGCGGCGTCGGTCTATGCGCTGCAGCGGGCGGTGCACGCGAGGTAAGCAACCTCGACTTCGCGCAGGGCAACCTCGCCGTGGGCCGCGAGAACGGCGCACTCAATCCCGAGCTACCCGCCATGCAGTTCATCCAGTCCGACTATTTTCCGGCGATTCGTCAGCTGGCCGATCTACCGATCAGCAGCCGCCGCGGGCAAAAACTGCCGAGCTATCCGCGCCTGCAGCCGCGCCAATTCGACCTGGTTTTCCTCGACCCGCCCGCCTGGGCCAAGAGCGCTTTTGGCACCGTCGATTTGCTGCGCGACTATCAAAGCCTTCTCAAACCGGCACTCCTGGCCACTGCCGACGGCGGCACGCTGGTGTGCAGCAACAACCTGGCGAAGGTGGAGATGAACGACTGGCGCACGCAAGTGCTGCGCTGCGCCGAGAAGCTCGGCCGCCCGGTGCAGGATTGCCAGGTGATAGTCCCTGCGCCGGACTTCCCTTCGCAAGACGCCAGACCGCCCCTGAAAACCCTGATCCTGCATTTGTGAAACGGGAAAATCATTCACTGCGAATACGGCTATAACGACCGGAACTGAACCGTCGTGCCATACTCCAAATCGTCTCCTCGTCTGGATAGATGACGCCAAGCCATGCCCAAAGGACTGAAGCGCGCGCTGAGCGCACTGTTGATCACCGTTTTCCTCTACAGCCTGATCGGCTTTCTGATTCTGCCGGGCATCGCCCTGCGTATCGCTAATCAGCAGTTGGCGCATTACGCCACGGTGCCCGCCTCGCTGCAGCGCGTGCAGCTCAACCCCTTCACGCTCGAGCTGAGCCTTTGGGGCCTGCGTGTCGGCGAGACTGACCAGGAGCAGCTCAGCTTCCAGCGCCTCTACGCCAATCTGCAGAGCGACAGCCTGTGGAGCGGTGCCCTGCACCTGAGTGACGTCGAACTCGACGGTGCGCGCACCGAAATACTGTTTGCCAAAGACGGCACGCTCAACCTCACCCAGTTATTCCGACTACCGGAAAGCCAGGCGGAGCCCAAGACCGAGAGCAGCGAGCCCTTCCCGCTGCGCATCGACAGCACCCGTCTGCGTGAGAAGTCGCTGCGCTTCCAGGACCTGCGCCCAAGCGAGGCGGTCGAATTCGCCTATGACGCACTCGACCTGGAACTCAACAACCTCAGCACCCTGGCCGGCGACAACGCGGAAATGACCATGACCGCCAGTGGCCCGCACGGCGCCAGGATAGACTGGCGCGGCCAAGTCAGCCTGACGCCGATCACCTCCAGCGGCAGCCTGAGCGTCAGCGATGGCCGCCTGAGCACCTTCTGGCCTTACGTACGCGACGCCTTGCCGCTGGTGCTCAAGGAGGGCCAGGTCGATCTCAGTAGCGACTATCGCCTCGACCTGTCCAGCGGCACCGAACTGCAACTGAGCAAGATCAAGGTGCAGTTGGCCCCCTTCGCCATCGACGATCCGCAAGGCAAGCCGCTGGTACGCCTGCAACGCCTCGATATCGACAACACCAGCCTCGACCTGGCCAAGCAGCAGGTGGTGGTCGGCCAGGTGCGCAGCCAGGGCCTGGAGGCCTGGGCGGCGCGCGAAGCCGACGGCCAGCTGGATTGGCAGAAGCTGTTCGCCAAACCCGAAGGCGCCAGGAGCGAGGCCCCCACGGAGCAGGCCGGCGCAAGCAAGCCCTGGCAGGTACTGCTGCAGGATGTACAGCTGCGCGACTACAAGGCCCACCTGGCCGACCGCGTACCGCAGCAGGAAGTGGCGGTGGAGGTCGGCCCGCTGAACCTCGACCTGAAGAACTTCGACAGCCTCGGCGACAAACCTTTCGACCTCAGACTCGACACCGGCCTCGGCAAGCAGGGCAAGCTGCAGGCGGCCGGCAACGTACAACTGAGCCCAACCAGTGCTCAGCTCAAGGTCGCCACGCAGGACATCGACCTGCGCCTGGCGCAGGCCTACCTGAGCCCTTTCATTCGCCTGGAACTGCGTAGCGGCCTGCTCGGCAGCGACCTCGACGTGCAGCTCAAGAGTACCGAGCCGCTGGCGCTCAGCGTCACCGGCAGCGCTCACGTCGATCAGCTGCACACCCTGGATACCCTGCGCGAACGCGATTTCGTGCGCTGGAAGCAGGTAAGGGTCAATGGTCTCGACTACCGCCACGGCGAAAGCCTGGCCATCGAACGCGTGGAGCTGGATCAGCCCTATGCGCGCTTCGTGATCAACGAGAACCTGACCACCAACGTCAGCGAGCTGATCGTGCCGCAGCCGCCGGCACCGAAGGAGAGCAAGGCCGATGCGGGCAAGCCGCTGGGGATCCGTATCGGCGGCGTAGCCATCAATGACGGCTCGGCCAACTTCGCCGACTTCAGCCTGACCCCCAGCTTCGCCACTGCCGTTCAGCAGATGAACGGGCGCATCGGCGTACTCGACAATCAGAAGCCGCAAGCCGCCAGCGTCGATATCCAGGGCAAGGTCGACCGTTACGCGCCGATGAGCATCAAGGGCAAGCTGACGCCATTCGATCCGCTCAACAGCCTGGATATCGCCACCAGCTTCAAGAATGTCGAGCTGACCACCGTCACCCCCTACTCCGGCAAATTCGCCGGTTATCGCATCCGCAAGGGCCGCCTCAACCTCGACCTGCACTACCGCATCGAGAAGGGCCAGCTAAATGCCGAGAACAAGGTGCTGGTGGAAAACCTGCAGCTTGGGGAACGCGTCGACAGCCCCGACGCAGTGGACCTGCCGATTCGCCTGGCAGTCGCCCTGCTGAAGGACACCCAGGGGCGCATCGCCATCGAGTTGCCGGTACAGGGTGATCTCAACAATCCGCAGTTCAGCGTCATGCCCATCGTCTGGCAGACCCTGCGCAATCTGGTGTTACGCGCAGCCCAGGCGCCATTCAAGTTCATCGCAGGGCTGGTCGGTGGCAGCAACGTCGATCTCAGCACCGTGCCGTTCGTCGCTGGCTCTGCAGAGCTGGAGGCAGACGCGCGCCAGGCACTGGACACGCTGGCCAAAGCGCTCGAGGAACGCCCGAATCTGCGCCTGGAGGTTGAAGGCCAGGCCGCGCAGAGTGCCGACGGCCCGCTGTTGGCCGAACAGCGTCTGCAACGCGAATTTCGCGAAACCTGGTACAAGGTGCTGCAACGCCGCGGTGACAAGGTGCCCGCCAGCCCCGATGAGTTGACGGTCGCTGAAGACGAACAGGCCGCGCTGCTCGAAGGCATCTATCGCACGCGGCTCAAGCAGCAGCCGCCTGCCGAATGGAGCGAGCTGGACAGCGAGCAACGCCAGCAGAACATGCGCAAGGCGGTGCTGGACTCCTGGGCTCAAAGCAAGCTGCTGTTGCGCCAACTGGCTCAGCAACGTGCTGCAACGATCAAGGATTATCTGGTTGAGCAAGGTGGGTTGTACGATGAACGCGTCTACCTGATCGATGCCAACCTGGGTGAACCCGAAGCCGATGGCCGCGTGTTCACCACCTTGCACCTGGACAGCCAATGATCATGCGCCGCCTATCCATCACCACGCTCACCACCCTGGCTGCCGGCCTGATCAGCATTGGCGCGCAGGCCGATACGCTGCGCTGTGGCAGCTCCCTGGTCAGCCTTGGCGACCGCACGTTCGAGGTCGAGCGCAAATGTGGCGCACCGGTGCACCGTGATCCGGTCGGCTACACGCTGGGCTCCTATGATCGTCGCGAGTACATGATCGAGGAATGGGTATACGGCCCGAGCAACGGCATGCTCAGTATCCTGCGCTTCGAGGGTAACCGTCTGACTACCATCGAACGTCGTCGCGAACGCTGAGCAGGAGGTTCTCATGCGCAAATTCAGCTACCTGCTCACTCTGCTGTGTCTGCCCCTTATGGCTGAGGCGTCCTCCACCTTCCGCTGCGGTAGCGCCTTGGTCAGCAAGACAGCGCCCGCCGCAGAGGTGCTGAACAAATGTGGCGAGCCTTCCAGCCGCGATTTTCTTGGTTACAAGGAAGTGGTCGATAGCTACGGCTTTCGCAACGAGGTGAGCGTCGAGGAGTGGGTCTACGGCCCGAAAAGCGGCATGTACCACTTTCTACGCTTCGAGGGCGGCCGCCTGACCGAGATCCGAAGCAAGCGCGGTAGCTGACGTAACACTGCATGCAGGGCGCACGCTCCTGAAGCATCTCGAGCACCCGGCACCAAAAACCAAGGCCCCGCCGGTCACACCGGTGGGGCCTTCGCGCTTCCATGCTTGTCGCTGTCCGTGCTGATCAGGCGTCCTGCCTGTACCCATCCTTGCGCAAGAGATATCCGTTTCTGAAACTGTCCGTGCTTGTGCGGTGCGGCATCCCTGCCCGGCAATCCGTGCTCAGAGCTTGTCGCTGAAATCGCGCAGCTCTTGCTGGGCCTTTTCCTTGGTCCAGCCGTAACGTTCTTGCAGCTTGCCGGCCAGGTATTCGCTGTGGCCCTCGGCGACGTCCAGGTCGTCATCGGTCAGGTTGCCCCAACGCTCTTTCATGCGACCGCTAAGCTGCTTCCATTTGCCTTTGATGATGTCGCTATTCATGGTCATTCTCCCAGTGACAGAAGGTGGAGCCGGGCGCTAGCCCGGCCGGCTCGACTATCAGTCAGCGGTCTTCAGGGCATCGGCGGACACGTCACGCACACCCTCGATTTCCTTGGTCTTGGCGATAGCCAGATCACGCTCGGCATCGGTTGCTACCACACCGGACAGGGAAACCACGCCCTGGTTGGTCTCAACCTTGATATCCAGCGCGCTGAGGTTCGAGTCAGCGACGAAGGTGGACTTCACTTTGCTGGTGATCCAGGTGTCGGATACCGCCTGCTCGGCTTTATCCACAGTGTCATTGGCCGCCAGCATGGTCGGCTCCGCGGCGAAGGCTGCCGAGGCCAGCAACATGCTCAGCACGGCAGCGGTCAGGGCGGTAGCGGCAAAACGGTTGATTGGCTGTTTCATGATTCGACTCCTGTACATTCCAGACAATCTGCAAACCAACTCCTGGTTGCAGGTTCACCAGTACTGTTGCAGGGGCTGTGCCAGGTCCTGAAATATAATAAAACCCTTTAAAAACAAATACTTAATCCATATAGAAAATATGATTTTGATTGCATTTCGCCGAGTCGCACAAAAACTCTCGGGCAATTTGCATGATTCGAAGTACCCGGCATGACCGCATAAGCTCATGAATGCATCGCTGGCACAGGTTAAGGGCAACCGCGCTCTCCCTGACGATCAGGCACAAAAAAGGGCTCCCGCAGGAGCCCTTCTCGTTCGAACAGGCGAACCGTGCTTAGACGCCAGAGGCCTCGGCAGCAGCTACGTCCTTGATCGACAGTTTGATACGGCCGCGGTTGTCCACGTCCAGTACCAGAACCTTCACTTCCTGACCTTCCTGCAGCACGTCGGTGACCTTCTCCACGCGCTGATCGCTCAGCATGGAGATGTGCACCAGGCCGTCCTTGCCCGGCAGGATGTTGACGAAGGCGCCGAAGTCGACGATGCGCTCGACCTTGCCGACATAGATCTTGCCGATCTCGGCTTCTGCGGTGATGCCCAGAACGCGCTGACGAGCAGCTTCGGCAGCTTCTTTGGTTTCACCGAAGATCTTGATCGAGCCATCGTCTTCGATGTCGATCGAAGCCTTGGTTTCTTCGCAGATACCACGGATGGTGGCGCCGCCTTTACCGATGACGTCGCGGATCTTGTCCTGGTCGATTTTCATCGCAATCATGGTCGGCGCGTTGGCCGACAGCTCGCTGCGCGATTGGGCGATGACCTGGTTCATCTGGCCGAGGATGTTCAGGCGAGCTTCCAGCGCCTGCTCCAGCGCCTGCTCCATGATTTCTTCGGTGATGCCCTGGATCTTGATGTCCATCTGCAGCGCGGTGACGCCTTTGGCGGTACCGGCTACCTTGAAGTCCATGTCGCCCAGGTGATCTTCGTCACCGAGGATGTCGGTCAGCACGGCGAATTTCTCACCTTCCAGCACCAGACCCATGGCGATACCGGCAACCGGTGCCTTCATCGGCACACCGGCGTCCATCAGCGCCAGGGAAGCGCCGCAGACCGAAGCCATGGAGGACGAACCGTTGGACTCGGTGATTTCCGACACCACGCGGATGGTGTACGGGAACTCGTCGGCGCTCGGCAGCATGGCGGCAACGCCACGACGGGCGAGACGACCGTGGCCGATTTCGCGGCGGCCAGTGGCGCCCATGCGACCACACTCACCGACCGAGTACGGCGGGAAGTTGTAGTGCAGCATGAAGGGGTCTTTCTTCTCGCCTTCGAGGGTGTCCAGCAGCTGTGCGTCGCGGGCGGTACCGAGGGTGGCAACCACCAGCGCCTGGGTTTCACCGCGGGTGAACAGCGCCGAGCCGTGGGTCTTGTCCAGTACGCCGACTTCGATGTTCAGGCCACGCACGGTGCGGGTGTCACGGCCATCGATACGCGGTTTGCCGTTGACGATGTTCTCGCGCACGGTGCGGTATTCGATCTCGCCGAAGGCGTCTTTGACTTCACCAGCGCTCGGCTGGCCTTCTTCACCGGAGAACTTGGCCACGACCTGATCACGCAGCTCGCCCAGACGCGCGTAGCGGTCCTGCTTGATGGTGATGGTGTAGGCCTGGGAGATCGCGTCACCGAACTCGCCACGGATGGCGTTGAGCAGAGCGGTGTTTTCCGGCTTCGGCTGCCAGTCCCAGGTCGGCTTGCCGGCTTCGGCAGCCAGCTCGGCGACAGCCTGGATGACAACCTGGAACTCCTCGTGGGCAAACAGCACGGCGCCCAGCATCTGGTCTTCGGTCAGCTCTTTGGCTTCCGATTCGACCATCAGCACGGCGTCCTTGGTGCCGGCCACGACCATGTCCAGGCTCGACGCCTTGAGCTGCTCGTAATTCGGGTTCAGCAGGTAGCCGGTTTCCGGATGGAAGGCGACGCGCGCGGCACCGATCGGGCCGCTGAACGGAATACCGGAGATAGCCAGGGCAGCCGAGGTACCGATCATCGCAGCGATGTCCGGATCGGTCTTCTTGCTGGTGGAAACCACGGTGCAGATGACCTGCACTTCGTTCTGGAAGCCTTCCGGGAACAGCGGGCGGATCGGGCGGTCGATCAGACGCGAGGTCAGGGTTTCTTTCTCGGAAGGACGCGCCTCACGCTTGAAGAAACCACCTGGGATCTTGCCGGCAGCGTAGGTCTTTTCCTGGTAGTGCACGGACAGCGGGAAGAAGCCTTTGCTCGGGTCGGCAGTCTTGGCGCCGGTTACGGCAACCAGCACGCTGACGTCGTCGTCAACGGTGACCAGCACTGCGCCGGAGGCTTGACGGGCGATACGGCCAGTCTCGAGGGTGACGGTCGACTGACCGAACTGGAATTTCTTGATTACCGGGTTCACGGTGTTTTCCTTCTCTTTGTTGCCTTGGGGGAAATTGGAAAGAAGCGCGGGAGTCGGACCCGGTGCATCCCTCGAAAAGCCAAAAGCTGGAAGCCCGGCGCCACGAGGTGAGGATCAATCCCCACTCGCGACGCCGAACTCCCAGCTTCCAACTTGTGCAGCTCGCGTCTATTAACGACGCAGGCCCAGGCGACCGATCAGGGCGCTGTAACGACTGGTGTCTTTACCCTTCAGGTAGTCCAGCAGCTTACGACGCTGGTTAACCATACGGATCAGACCACGACGGCTGTGGTGATCCTTACCGTTGGCCTTGAAGTGACCTTGCAGCTTGTTGATGTTGGCGGTCAGCAGGGCAACCTGCACTTCCGGGCTACCGGTATCGCCTTCAGCTTGCTTGTAGTCGTTAACGATCTGGGCTTTTTCTTCAACGCTGAGTGCCATGTTGGCTTCCTCTCATCTGGAAACTGCCGAAGCAGTCTCAATAGGCCGGGAATCGCTTCCCGTGTTTTAAAAAGAGGTATGACCGTGCCTACTAACAGCCACCCTCGCAGCACCTGATGACGACGTCGTCAGCATCAGGCTTTCAGCCCTCTCGGCCGAACCGTTCGGTGCTACGCACCGGTATAAATCAATCGACGCGGGGCAATACGCCCATCGTCACTCACTTCACCGATGCCGATGAAGCGACCATTGTGATCCTGCACCCGCACCATGCCGAACTTCGGTGCCTCCGGCGATCGCACCGGCTGCCCTTGCAACCAGTAGAACGCGCTGTGCTCGGAGAACTGCAGCAGCGGCCAGTCCTGCAGACCGCTATCGGCCGGTAGCAGGAAGCGATCCAGCGCCTCGTTACCACCTTCGGCGTGTGCGGCCTCCAGTTCTTCCAGCGTCACGGTACGCGTCAGGTCGAATGGCCCCGCCTTGGTACGACGCAGCTCGGCGACATGCGCACCGCAGCCGAGCAACTGGCCGAGATCCTCGACCAGCGTACGAATATAGGTGCCTTTGCTGCAATCAACCGCCAGACGGGCCTGCTCGCCTTCGCAGGCCAGCAGTTCCAGGCGCGCAATAGTAACAGAACGCGCTTCGCGCTCCACTACTTCACCCGCACGCGCCAGCTTGTAGAGTGGCTGACCATCCTTCTTCAACGCCGAGTACATCGGTGGTATCTGCTTGATTTCACCGCGAAAACGCGGCAACAGCGCCTCGATCTCGGTGCGACCGACGGTCACCGGGCGGCGCTCGATGACATCGCCTTCGGCATCGCCAGTGGTGGTGGTGACGCCCAACTGAGCGACAGTCTCGTAGCCCTTGTCAGCGTCGAGCAGATACTGGGAGAACTTGGTTGCCTCACCGAAGCACAGCGGCAACACACCGGTGGCCAACGGGTCGAGGCTGCCGGTATGGCCGGCCTTCTCGGCATTGAGCAGCCAACGCACCTTCTGCAGCGCGGCGTTGGACGTGAAACCGTGCGGCTTGTCGAGCAGGATGATGCCGTCGACCTTGCGGCGAATACGTTTGACCTGCGCCACGCCTTACTCCTTGGAACCTGCGGTGTCGTCGTGCAGACGATCTTCCGCCACGGCACGCTCGATCAGTGCCGAGAGGTGAGCACCGCGCTGGACGCTCTCGTCGTAGTGGAAGTGCAGCTGTGGCACGCTGCGCAGTTTCATCGCCTTACCCAGCTGCATGCGCAGGAAGCCTGCCGCGTCGTTGAGTACCTTGAGGCTCTCTTTGATCGCCTCGGCATCATCCTGCCCCATGACGGTGATGAAGACCTTGGCGTGACCGATATCACGACTGACGTCGACTGCGGTGATGGTCACCAGCCCCAGACGCGGATCCTTGACCTCACGCCGGATAAGCTGGGCCAGTTCGCGTTGCATCTGGTCGCCGATACGCTGGGTACGGCTGTAATCTTTGGCCATTTTCTACTTACCTTTACTTCGTCCGCTGTCTGTTCGCCAGCGGACTCAAAAGCGGCAAACGCCCGGCCGCGCGAATGCGGGGCCGGGCGTTGCGTGTTGCGACTCGCGATTACAGGCTGCGAGCCACCTGGACTTTCTCGAACACTTCGATCTTGTCGCCGACCTTGACGTCGTTGTAGCTCTTCACCGCGATACCGCACTCCATGCCGTTACGCACTTCGGCGACGTCGTCCTTGAAGCGACGCAGCGATTCCAGCTCACCTTCGAAGATCACCACGTCTTCACGCAGTACGCGGATCGGACGGTTACGGAAGACAGTGCCTTCGATGACCATGCAACCGGCAACCGCGCCAAACTTCGGCGAACGGAATACGTCACGCACTTCGGCGGTGCCCAGGATGTTCTCGCGAACATCGCTGCCGAGCATACCGGTGAGCGCCTTCTTGACGTCTTCGATGATGTCGTAGATGACGTTGTAGTAGCGCATGTCCAGGCCTTCGGCCTCGACGATCTTGCGCGCACCGGCGTCAGCACGGACGTTGAAGCCGAACAGCACGGCGTTGGAAGCCAGCGCCAGGTTGGCATCGGACTCGGTGATACCACCGACGCCGCCACCGACCACACGCACCTGCACTTCGTCGTTACCCAGGGTGCTGAGCGAGCCTTGCAGGGCTTCCAGAGAACCACGCACATCGGACTTGAGCACGATGTTGAGGGTTTTCTTCTCTTCCTGGCCCATGTTCTCGAAGATGTTCTCCAGCTTGCCGGCGTGAGCACGGGCCAGCTTGACCTCACGGAACTTGCCTTGACGGAACAGGGCAACTTCGCGGGCCTTCTTCTCGTCGGCGACCACAGTCATGTCGTCACCGGCATCCGGCGTACCATCGAGGCCGAGGATCTCGACCGGAATGGACGGACCGGCCTCTTTGATCGGCTTGCCGTTCTCGTCAAGCATGGCACGCACGCGGCCATAGTTGACGCCGACCAGGACCATGTCGCCCTGACGCAGGGTACCGTCCTGAACCAGCACGGTGGCTACCGGGCCACGGCCCTTGTCCAGACGCGATTCGACCACCACACCACGGCCAGGGGCCGACGGAGTGGCTTTCAGCTCGAGGACTTCAGCCTGCAGCAGTACGGCTTCGAGCAGCTCGTCGATGCCGGTACCCATCTTGGCCGACACATGCACATAAGGTGCATCGCCGCCCCACTCTTCCGGGATCACGTCGAGAGCGGCCAGGCCGTTCTTGATGTTGTCCGGGTTTGCATCGGGCTTGTCGATCTTGTTCACCGCGACCACGATCGGCACGCCAGCCGCTTTCGCGTGCTGTACGGCTTCCTGGGTCTGCGGCATTACGCCGTCGTCAGCTGCAACGACCAGGATGACGATGTCGGTCGCCTTGGCACCACGCGCACGCATGGCGGTAAACGCAGCGTGACCGGGGGTGTCGAGGAAGGTGACCATGCCACGCTCGGTTTCCACGTGGTAAGCACCGATATGCTGGGTGATGCCACCCGCTTCACCGGAAGCCACCTTGGCGCGACGAATGTAGTCGAGCAGCGAGGTCTTACCGTGGTCAACGTGGCCCATTACGGTCACGACCGGAGCACGGGAGAAGGCTTCACCTTCGAACTTCAGCGACTCGGCCAGGGAATCTTCCAGGGCGGTATCGCTGACCAGCTTGACCTTGTGGCCCAACTCTTCGGCGATCAGCTGGGCAGTTTCCTGATCCAGCACCTGGTTGATGGTAGCCGGGGTGCCCATCTTGAACATGAACTTGATGACTTCGGCGGCCTTGACCGACATCTGCTGAGCCAGATCGCCCACCGTGATGGTTTCGCCAATGGCCACTTCACGCACCACCGGACCGGCCGGAGCCTGGAAGCCATGCTGGTTGCGCTTCTTCATCTTCGACTTGCCGCGGCCACCACGACGGAAACCGTCGCTTTCTTCATCGACGCTACGCGGAGCGACGCGCGGAGCCGGCGCCTTCTCCTTGGTAGCGGGGCGATGCTGGGTGTGCTTGCGATCACGACGCTCATCTTCATCAGAGCGCGCCTTCTCGGGGCGACGCACTTCTTCTTTCTTGCGCTCGATTTCGACGACCGGAGCGGCAACCACCGGTTCGCTGACGGACGTCGGCGCGGCAGCAGGTGCGGCAGTATCGGTAGTAGCAGTTGCAGCCTGGCGCTTGGCTTCTTCTTCGGCCTTGCGCTTGGCTTCTTCCTCGGCCTTCAGGCGCTCGGCCTCGGCAGCGGCCTGCTGAGCTTCCAGCTCGCGCTGCTTCTCGGCTTCCAGCTCTTCCGGGCTGCGCTTGACGAAGGTCTTCTTCTTGCGCACTTCAACACTGATGGTCTTGCTACCAGCAACGCGCAGCGTGCTGGTGGTCTTGCGTTGCAAGGTAATCTTGCGCGGCTCTTCGACCTTGTCGCCGTGACTGCTCTTGAGATGGGCCAGCAGGGCCTGTTTCTCACTATCGGTCACTACTTGTTCGGCACTATCGTGGGACAGGCCAGCTTCACGCATCTGCTGCAGCAGGCGCTCAACCGGGGTGTCGACCACTGTGGCCAGTTCTTTCACCGTGACTTGCGTCATGCATCTTTCTCCTCAGGCCGCAACCGCTTATTCGAACCAATGGGCTCGGGCGGCCATGATCAGCTTGCCGGCACGCTCTTCGTCGATGCCGTCGATGTCGAGCAGGTCGTCAATCGACTGCTCGGCCAGGTCTTCACGGGTAATCACGCCGCGCAGCGCGAGCTCTAGAGCCAGCGCCTTGTCCATGCCTTCCAGTTCCAGCAAATCATCTGCCGGATGGGCATCGGCCAACTTCTCCTCGTTGGCGATCGCCTTGGTCAGCAGACGATCCTTAGCCCGTGCACGCAGCTCATTGACGATCTCCTCGTCGAAGCCATCGATACTGAGCATTTCTTCCATGGGTACGTAGGCAATCTCTTCGAGACTGGTGAAACCCTCTTCGACCAGGACTTGAGCCAGTTCTTCATCGACTTCCAGCTCGTCGACGAAGGACTGCATGATGTCGCCGGTTTCTGCCTGCTGCTTGGCCTGGATGTCCGCTTCGGTCATCACGTTCAGGGTCCAGCCGGTCAACTGACTGGCAAGACGCACGTTCTGACCGCCACGACCAATGGCCTGGGCCAGGTTGTCTTCGCCAACGGCGATGTCCATGGCATGGGCATCTTCATCGACGATGATCGCAGCCACTTCAGCTGGCGACATGGCATTGATGACGAACTGTGCAGGGTTGTCGTCCCACAGCACGATATCGACACGCTCACCGCCCAGTTCGCCGGAAACGGCCTGGACGCGCGAACCACGCATACCGATGCAGGCGCCCTGCGGGTCGATACGCTTGTCCTTGGAGCGCACGGCGATCTTGGCGCGCGAACCCGGATCACGGGAAGCAGCCTTGACGTCGATCAGCCCTTCGGCGATTTCCGGTACTTCGATGCGGAACAGCTCGATCAGCATTTCCGGAGCGGTACGCGACAGGATCAGCTGCGGACCGCGGTTCTCGGTACGAATTTCCTTGAGCAAAGCACGCAGACGCACACCAACGCGGAAAGTCTCACGCGGGATGATGTCTTCACGGGCCAGCAGCGCCTCGGCGTTGTTGCCCAGATCAACGATGACGTTGTCGCGGGTGACCTTCTTCACGGTGCCGGAGATGATCTCGCCCAGGCGTTCGCGGTAGGCGTCAACGACCTGAGCACGCTCGGCCTCGCGCACTTTCTGCACGATGACCTGCTTGGCAGTTTGCGCGGCGATGCGCCCGAACTCGATGGAGTCGACCTTCTCTTCGAGCACGGCACCGATCTTGGCGTTGGCCTCGACGGCCTGCGGCATATCTTCGGTCACCTGGTAGGCCGGGTCCTCGAACTCGGACTCGTCGACCACGGTCCAGCGTCGGAAAGTTTCGTAGCTACCGTTCTGACGGTTGATCGACACGCGCAGATCGACTTCGTCCTCGAAACGTTTCTTGGTGGCGGTCGCCAGAGCCAGCTCCAGCGCCTCGAAAATCACGCCGGCCGGTACACCCTTTTCATTGGATACCGACTCAACAACCAGCAGTACTTCTTTGCTCATCGTACGCCTCGCCTTTCGCAATCCATTGGTTCTGCGCAGTCCGCGTCACGTTCACGCCATTGGCGCTATCTTCGTGAGCCGCCGCGCTACCTTCGCGCCATCTGTGTCGCTCGCGCTGCGCCGGCAATCGGCAGTCCAGCAGCGCCACAGAATCCGCATCTCAATCAAATCGGGGGATGATATTGGCCTTGTCGATCAGGTCGATCGGCAACAGATACTCGTGGTCATCCACCTGAACCACCACGTCCTGCTCCTCCACACCGCGAAGGAGGCCCTGGAAGTTACGACGCCCGTCGAAAGGCGAACGCAGCTTGATCTTCACCTGTTCACCGGCATGCGTCGCAAACTGTTCGAGGGTGAACAACGGACGATCCATGCCAGGAGAAGAAACTTCCAGTGTGTACTCCGAGGTAATCGGATCCTCGACATCGAGTACACCACTGAGCTGACGGCTGACGACTTCACAATCATCGATCAGGATGCCATCGGCTTTATCGATATAGACACGCAGCAGCGAATGACGCCCCTGCGACAGGAACTCGATGCCCCAACATTGGTAACCGAGCGCTTCGATTACTGGGGCCAACAAGGCCTGCAACTGTTCTAGCTTGCTCGACACTTAACGGCCCTCGTGCATGCTGTGCAAATAAAAAATGGGCGAAACGCCCATCCCTTCAATCCGCCGTAAATACCAACGGACACTGTCTTTCAGCTAACAAAAAGCCCCTGAAAAGGGGCCTGCTGAAACTGGTTGCGGGGGCAGGATTTGAACCTACGACCTTCGGGTTATGAGCCCGACGAGCTACCAGACTGCTCCACCCCGCGTCAAAGCTGGGCCGGAATTATACGGCCACCCCCTAGCGAGGGTCAACCAAACACTCCAGCAACAAGAAAGCCCGCGAACTGCGGGCTTTCTTGAGTATGGTACCGAGGAGGGGACTCGAACCCCTACAGCCTATGGCCACTACCACCTCAAGGTAGCGTGTCTACCAATTCCACCACCTCGGCAAAACTGTTACTGCTCTGGAGCTTCCGGCACATCCGAAGCATCGGACGCTGGAACTTGCTCTTCGAGCACCGGCACGTCTTCGACAGCCGGTTTTTGTTGAACTTCCAGAACCGCTGGATCTGGTAGACCAACTTGAGTCAGTGCATCAGCTTTCTCTTTAGCAAAGAACGCTAAACCCAAGCTGGTAATGAAAAAAGCCGCGGCGAGTATACCAGTAAACTTACTCAGAAAGGTAGAGGAACCTTGGCTTCCGAATACAGTTGCCGAAGCACCCGAACCGAACGACGCACCCGCGTCAGCGCCTTTACCCTGCTGCAACAGCACCAGCACTACAACCCCGATCGCACCCAGCAGGTGCAGAACAACAATGACTGTTTCCAGCATTCTTCAGTTTCCTGCAGCGCGACAGATCGCACCGAATTCATCCGCATTCAGAGAGGCGCCACCTACGAGCCCCCCATCGATATCCCGCATACCGAACAACTCGGCAGCACTGGCGGCCTTCACACTGCCGCCATAAAGAATTCTCAACCCACTCGCGACACCAGCATCGAGCCGCGCAACTTGCGCGCGGATAGCTGCGTGCACTTCTTGAGCCTGCTCAGGCGTAGCGGTCAAACCGGTGCCAATGGCCCATACAGGCTCATAGGCCACTACTGCGCCTTTTAACGCATCGACACTCAGCGCATCGATCACTGCGGCCAACTGGCCACCCACTACATCCAGCGTTGCATTCGCTTCACGCTGCTCGCGAGTCTCACCAACACAGAGCACAGGGGTCAAGCCCGCAGCCTGCACGGCCGCAAATTTGCGCACGACCACTTCATCGCTTTCACCCAGAATCAGGCGACGCTCCGAGTGACCGACCAGCACCAGCTCACAACCACCATCGACCAACTGACTGACTGCCAGCTCACCGGTCAAGGCACCCTGCTCTACTTGTGCAGCACAATCCTGCGCACCAACCTTCACCGCTTTAGCATTCAGGCCTTCGGCGACCTGAGCAATGTGCAGGCTGGAGGGAAACACAGCGACATCCACATCGACAGGTAATTCCTGCTGACGCAACCCCTCGATCAGCTCTGCGACGCTTGCGCGGGTACCGTGCATTTTCCAGTTACCAGCGACTAAGGCGCGACGCATGTTTTACCTCGTCGATCAAAGAGGGCGCAGATGTTACCCAAGAGCACCCTCGGTAGCAAGCTCAATCAAGCACAGACTTCGGCAACAATCTTAGCCAATTCATCGGCATAGCCGCGAACCGAACCTTCCTCGTCACCTTCGACCATCACTCGCACCAATGGCTCGGTGCCGGACTTGCGCAGCAGCACTCGACCGCGCCCAGCCATGCTCTCGGTAACCCGCGCACAGGCTTCCTTCACCGAAGGATGCTCGAGCGGATCGAGCGCACCGGAGAAACGCACATTGACCAGCACCTGCGGACACTTCTTCAGATCGCTGCGCGCATCAACCAGGCTCTGGCCTCGGCGCTTGAGTGCCATCAGCACCTGCAGGGCCGCGATGATCGCATCGCCAGTCGTGGTGTGCTGGAAGCACACCAGGTGCCCGGAATTCTCGCCACCGAGCTGCCAGTTGCGCGCCAGCAGTTCAGCGATCACATAGCGATCGCCGACATTGGCGCGAATGAATGGGATGTTCAGATCGGCCAGAGCCAGTTCCAGCCCGAGATTGCTCATCAGCGTGCCGACCACACCACCGCGCAGCCGCCCACGTTCCTGCAGATCACGCGCAATGATGAACAACAGCTCATCACCATCGACCACCGCACCATATTGGTCGACCATCAGCACACGATCAGCATCGCCATCGAAGGCGATACCCAGATCAGCCTGCTGCGCGACTACTTCAGCCTGCAGCGCTGCAATGTGCGTGGAGCCACAAGCATCATTGATATTGAGCCCATCGGGCTGCGCCGAAATGACTCGAACCTCGGCACCCAGCTCGCGAAACACGCTAGGCGCAACCTTGTAGGCAGCACCATGGGCACAATCGATGACGATCTTCAGGCCTTTGAAGCTTGTGCCACTGGGCACGCTGCCCTTGCAGAACTCGATGTAGCGACCGGAGGCATCGTTGATCCGCGAAGCCTTGCCGATCCCGGCAGATTCGACCACGGTCATCGGCTGATCGAGCAGCTCTTCGATCATCGCCTCGACGTCATCCGGGAGCTTGGTGCCTTCACTGGAAAAGAACTTGATGCCGTTATCGTCGTGCGGATTGTGCGACGCACTGATGACAATACCGGCATCGGCCTGGAAAGTACGCGTCAGATAGGCAATGGCCGGCGTCGGCATCGGCCCGAGCAACTGCACGTCCGCACCCGCCGCAGCCAGCCCCGCCTCGAGGGCAGACTCGAACATGTAGCCGGAAATACGCGTGTCCTTGCCGATCAGGATGCGGCACTTGCCCTGCTTGCGAAACGCCATGCCAGCAGCCCAACCGAGCTTGAGCATGAAATCCGGAGTAATGGGGAACTGGCCGACGCGACCACGAATACCGTCGGTGCCGAAGTATTTTCTAGCCATAACGTTTTCCTTGTTAGCAGGCCATTGAACACTACCTGCGCTGTCTGGCCGTCGTTAAAAACAGCCTCAAAATGCTCATTTACAACACGTAGACTCCGCTTTCTCGGCTGTTTTTGCCTAGCCCAGACCGCCTCGTCTACGTTTTCAAAGGCCTGCTATTGCGCCGCTTCAACCGCAGCGATCATGCGCACCACATCCACCGTTTCGGCGACATCGTGCACACGCAGAATATGTGCGCCCTTGGTCAGCGCCAGAGCAGCCAAGGCCAGGCTACCGTAGAGGCGACCGCCAACTTCGTGACCGAGCACCTTGCCGATCATGCTCTTGCGCGAGACACCAACCAGCAAGGGCCGCCCCAGCGCAGAGAGCTCACTCATGCGCCTGAACAGGGCGAGATTGTGCTCCAGGGTCTTGGCAAAACCAAAGCCCGGATCGAGCAGGATCCGCTCAGCGGGAATACCGGCTGTCGCGCAGGCGGCCATGCGCTCGACGAGAAAGTCACGCACCTCAGCGACGATATCCGGATACTGTGGATCATCCTGCATGTTGCCGGGCTCACCGCGCATATGCATCAGACACACCGGCAGACCGGTATCTGCCGCCGCATCCAGAGCACCATCACGCTGCAATGAGCGCACATCATTGATCAGCCCCGCGCCCAGCCTTGCACTTTCGCGCATGACTGCAGGCGTCGAGGTATCCACGGAAATGATCACGTCAAGCTCACGGGCGATGGCTTCGACCATCGGCGCGACCCGCTCCAGCTCCTCGGTCGGCGAAACGCTTCGCGCCCCAGGGCGGGTGGATTCACCACCAATATCGATCAACGTCGCGCCCGCGGCGACCATCTGCTCGGCGTGACGCAACGCAGCATCGCGCGCCGTGAACCGCCCACCGTCGGAAAAAGAATCGGGGGTGACATTGAGGATGCCCATCACTTGCGGACGGGACAAATCAAGAAGCCGGCTACCACAGGGCAGCCGGCTCAGGTGTTGCGCTTGAGACATATGAAACCTTAGTGCTCGGCCGCCGGCCCACCAATGGGCTTTTCAGAACGATCTGGTTCGTCGACCTTGGCCTGCGGAGCACCGGAGTCACCGCCACCATCCCAGCCGCGAGGCTCACGAGGCTCGCGACCATTCATGATGTCGTCGATCTGCTCGGCGTCGATGGTTTCGTACTTCATCAGCGCTTCGGCCATGGCATCGAGCTTGTCACGGTTCTCTACCAGCAGTTTCTTGGCCGTGGCGTAGCATTCATCGATGATGCGACGCACTTCCTCGTCGATCAGCTTGGCAGTCTCGCCGGACACATTGCTGGCCTGACTGCCCATGCTGCGACCCAGGAAGACTTCACCCTCTTCTTCCGCATACATCAGCGGGCCCAGCTTCTCGGACAGCCCCCACTTGGTGACCATGTTCTTGGCCAGCTGAGTGGCGCGCATGATGTCGTTCGAGGCGCCCGTGGTGACGCCATCAAAGCCCAGGGTCATCTCTTCGGCGATACGACCACCAAACAGCGAGCAGATCTGGCTGATCAGCGCGCGCTTGCTGAGGCTGTAACGATCTTCTTCCGGCAGGAACATGGTCACGCCCAGAGCACGACCACGCGGAATGATGGACACCTTGTAGACCGGATCGTGCTCGGGCACCAGGCGACCGACGATGGCGTGGCCCGCCTCGTGGAAGGCGGTATTGAGCTTCTCCTTGTCGGACATGACCATGGTTTTGCGCTCGGCGCCCATCATGATTTTGTCCTTGGCCAGCTCGAACTCCTTCATTTCCACCAGGCGCTTGCCAGCACGAGCGGCGAACAGAGAGGCTTCGTTGACCAGGTTGGCCAGATCGGCACCGGAGAAGCCCGGAGTACCGCGCGCGATGACCGCCGGATTGACGTCGTCACCCATCGGCACCTTGCGCATGTGCACTTTCAGAATCTGCTCGCGACCGCGGATATCCGGCAGGCCGACGACCACTTGACGGTCGAAACGGCCAGGACGCAGCAGCGCCGGGTCGAGAACGTCCGGACGGTTGGTGGCTGCGATGACGATGATACCGTCATTCATTTCGAAGCCATCCATCTCCACCAGCAACTGGTTGAGGGTCTGCTCACGCTCGTCGTGACCGCCGCCCATGCCGGCGCCACGATGGCGACCCACGGCGTCGATCTCGTCGATGAAGATGATGCACGGCGCGTGCTTCTTGGCCTGATCGAACATGTCGCGAACACGGCTGGCGCCCACACCGACGAACATCTCGACGAAGTCGGAACCGGAAATGGTGAAGAACGGTACCTTGGCTTCGCCGGCAACGGCCTTGGCCAGCAGGGTCTTACCGGTACCAGGCGAGCCGACCATCAGCACGCCGCGCGGGATACGACCGCCCAGGCGCTGGAACTTGCCCGGATCGCGGAGGAATTCGACCAGTTCGCTGACTTCTTCCTTGGCCTCGTCGCAACCGGCCACGTCGGCGAAGGTGGTCTTGACCTGATCTTCGGAGAGCAGTCGCGCCTTGGACTTGCCGAAGCTCATCGGCCCGCCCTTGCCGCCGGCGCCACCTTGCATCTGACGCATGAAGAACATGAATACGGCAATGATCACCAGGATCGGGAAGCTGGCGACCAGCAACTGAGTCCAGATGCTCTGCTGCTCAGGCTGCTTGCCTTCGATGACCACGTTGTTGTCGATCAGGTCGCCGATCAGGCCGCCGTCCTGAATCGCCGGACGAATGGTTTTGAAACCCTCGCCGTCGGTACGCTTGCCGGTAATCACGTAACCATCGACAGTCACGCGCTCGACGCGCCCTTCCTTCACCTGTTCGATGAATTGCGAGTAGCTCAGGGTCTGCGGCTCGCTCGGACTGGAGAAGTTGTTCATCACGGTAACCAGCACCGCCGCGATGATCAGCCACAGGATCAGATTCTTTGCCATGTCGTTCAATTAGCTACCCTCTGAAGCAGGCCTCGTGGCGAAGCGGGCTTCCCATGACGACCAATGATATACCGACTAACTTACACCAAACGCCCGCGTCCCGCAGGCGCCGTCTGTAACCCTTTATGAGGTTTCTGCCACTGAGACCGACAGGGCGGACACCAGTTTCAACTCACATCCCGCGCAAGCCGCGCGCCAACAGATATTGCTCACGGGAGCGATCACGCGAGGACAGCGGCTTGCGCATCTGCACCTTGTCGAACGTCTCGCGCACCTGCTTGTGGTAGGCGTCGAAACCTTCACCCTGGAAAATCTTGATCAGAAAATCGCCACCTGGACGCAACACACGCCCGGCCAGATCCAGTGCCAGCTCGCACAGATACATCGCACGTGCCTGATCGGCGGTTCTTACCCCACTCATATTGGGGGCCATATCGGAAATAACAAGGTCGACCGGATTTTCGCCGATGGCGTCGAGAATCTGCGCAAACACCGCGTCATCGGTGAAATCACCCTGAATGAAGGTGACATCGGGAATGCTGTCCATCTCCAGAATATCCGAGGCGATCAGCCGCCCTTTGTCGCCGATCACTCGACTGGTGACCTGCGACCAGCCGCCTGGCGCCGCGCCGAGGTCGACCACGGTGATGCCAGGTCGCAGGATGCGATCCTTCTCCTGGATTTCCAGCAGCTTGTAGCTGGCGCGCGAACGATAGCCGTCCTTCTGCGCCATCTTCACGTATGGATCATCGAAATGTTCTTTCAGCCAACGCTGGCTGGTCTTGGAACGTGCCACTGAAACCTCTGACTCAACGGGTCATGAATAACTGCGCGGGCTCGGGTAAGATAGGCGCCGTTTTCCAGACCGAATTAGGTACTAACGATTATGCCGCTCACTCAAGAGCAGAAGAAGCAATTCAAATCTATCGGCCACCACCTGAAACCTGTATTGATCGTGGCTGACAATGGTTTGACCGAGGGCGTGCTGGCCGAACTGGACCGCGCCCTGAACGATCACGAGCTGATCAAGGTACAGCTGCGCCTCACCGAACGCGAGGATCGCCAAGCGGCCATTGTAGCCCTGTGCGAGAACGGACGCGCGGAACTGGTCCAGTCGATTGGCAAGGTCGCCCTGCTCTATCGCAAGAACCCCAAGCCGAACCGCAACCTGTCCAACGTCATTCGTTACCAGGGTTGAGGCGCTTGCATCGCGATCACGGGCACGCATGGCGTGCCCTGATCGCGAGTCAATTCGCGCGTGAAAGCGTCGTTAGCGCCTGACCGGCGCGCCTGGCACGGGTTGTAGCACCAGCAGCAAACCGCAAAAAGCCATCACCAGGTAGCTGAAGCGCAGCCAGTATTCGGCTTCGGGCCAGTACCGCAACACAGCGAAGTAGCTCATAGCCATGACCGCAACGGTCAGCAGCAGTTGCCCACGCATATCCCGCAACAGGCTCGACAGGCCTTCACTGCGCAGCAAGGCAAAAGCCTGCAGCGCAACGCACACCGCCGTCAGACCGACCAGCAGCGGCACCAGCCGCGTGGCTACCTCCTGCACCAGCAGAGGCGCCAGACCACTTTGGCCGATGGCCGGCAGAACGACGAACTGCAACAACCACAAACCGCCTACCCATAGGGTCTGGGCCAGCTGCCAACTGACGGCAGCGGCCCGCGACGGATGTTGCGGTTCAGATATGGCGGACTTCGACAATCTCGTACTCGATCAGGCCACTGGGGGTCTGCACCGCCACCACATCACCCTCGCTCTTGCCGATCAGGGCACGGGCAATGGGTGAACCGACGGAGATCTTGCGCTGCTTGATGTCGGCTTCGTCCTCGCCAACGATCTGGTAGGTCACGCTCTCATCTGTCTCGACGTTGGCGATTTCCACCGTAGTGCCGAAGATCACCTTGCCGGTGTGCTCGATGGTAGTGACATCGATGATCACTGCGTTCTGCAGACGACCTTCGATATCACGCACACGCGCTTCGACCATGCCCTGCTGCTCACGTGCAGCGTGATACTCGGCGTTCTCCTTGAGATCACCCAGCTCGCGGGCTTCACCGATGTCCTGACTGAGTTTCGGGCGAACCACCTTGGTCAGGTGTGCCAGCTCTTCTTCCAGGGCGCGAGCGCCCTGGACGGTCATTGGGTATTTGATCATGCCTTGATTCCTGCATGCAGATCCTGCAGCCGGCGCACAGTCTTCTCCGGGCCGAACTTGAGCGCTTCACAGACCGCCTGACCCGCCGCAATGGTGGTGGTGCAGTAGATCTTGTGCTGCAGGGCGTTACGACGGATCGAGTAGGAATCAGCGATGGACTGACGCCCCTCGGTGGTATTGATGATCAGGGTCACTTCATCGTTCTTGATCATGTCGACCACGTGAGGACGACCCTCGGTCACCTTGTTCACTCGACGAACCGGCAGACCAGCCGCCTCGATCACCTTGGCGGTGCCTGCAGTGGCAACCACTTCGAAGCCCAGCGCGACCAGATCACGAGCGACCTGCACGGCTTCCGGCTTGTCATCTTCACGTACGCTGATGAAGGCGCAACCGGAGTTCGGCAGAATTTCGCTGGCACCCAGCTGGGCCTTGGCGAAGGCTTCGCCGAAAGTATCACCGACACCCATGACTTCACCGGTGGATTTCATCTCCGGGCCGAGGATCGGGTCGACGCCGGGGAACTTGGCGAAGGGGAACACCGCTTCCTTGACGCTGAAGAACGGCGGGATAATTTCCTTGCTGTAACCGGCCTCGGCCAGGCTCTTGCCGGCCATGACGCGGGCAGCCACCTTGGCCAGCGACTCGCCGACGCACTTGGAGACGAACGGCACGGTACGCGAGGCGCGCGGGTTCACCTCGATGACGTAGATGTCTTCGCCCTGCACGGCCATCTGCACGTTCATCAGGCCAACCACGCCGAGTTCCAGGGCCATTTTCTTGACCTGGTCGCGGATCTCGTCCTGGATGTGCATCGGCAGCGAGTACGGCGGCAGCGAGCAGGCGGAGTCACCAGAGTGCACGCCGGCCTGTTCGATGTGCTGCATGATCGCGCCGATCACCACGGTCTCGCCATCGCACACCGCATCCACGTCCACTTCGATGGCGCAGTTGAGGAAGCGATCGAGCAGCACCGGGCTGTCGTTGGAGACCTTCACCGCTTCGCGCATGTAGCGCTTGAGTTCTTCTTCCTGGTAGACGATTTCCATCGCCCGGCCGCCCAGTACGTAGGACGGACGCACCACCATCGGGTAACCGATGCCCTTCGACAGCGCCAGCGCTTCGTCTTCGCTGCGCGCGGTGGCGTTGGCCGGCTGACGCAGGTTCAGGCGCTGCACCATCTGCTGGAAGCGCTCGCGGTCTTCGGCGCGGTCGATGGCCTCGGGGCTGGTGCCGATGATCGGTACGCCAGCTTCTTCCAGCGCGCGGCAGATCTTCAGCGGGGTTTGGCCGCCGTACTGGACGATGACGCCCTTGGGCTGCTCGACGCGGACGATTTCCAGCACGTCTTCCAGGGTCACCGGCTCGAAGTACAAGCGGTCGGACGTGTCGTAGTCGGTGGAGACGGTTTCCGGGTTGCAGTTGACCATGATGGTCTCGTAACCGTCTTCACGCATGGCCAGCGCAGCGTGTACGCAGCAGTAGTCGAATTCGATGCCCTGACCGATACGGTTGGGGCCGCCACCGAGGATCATGATCTTCTCGCGGCTCGACGGATTGGCCTCGCACTCTTCCTCGTAGGTCGAGTACATGTAGGCGGTGTCGGTGGCAAACTCGGCGGCGCAGGTGTCCACGCGCTTGTACACCGGCAGCACCTTGAGCTTGTGGCGATGGGCACGCAGGCTCTTCTCGGACACACCGAGCAGCTTGGCCAGGCGCGCATCGGAGAAGCCCTTGCGCTTGAGCTTGAACATCAGGTCGCGATCGATGGCCGACAGACTCAGGGTCTGCACAGTGGCCTCGTCCTTGACCAGATCCTCGATCTGCACCAGGAACCACTCGTCGATACGGGTCAGCTCGAACACTTCGGCAACGCTCTTGCCGGCGCGGAAGGCATCGGCCACGTACCAGATGCGGTCGGCGCTGGGCACGGTCAACTCGCGACGCAGGGTGCTTTCGGCTTCCGGGTCGTTCAGGTCGAGCTTCGGATCGAAGCCGGCAACACCCACTTCCAGGCCGCGCAGGGCTTTCTGCATGGACTCCTGGAAGGTACGGCCGATGGCCATGACTTCGCCCACGGATTTCATCTGGGTGGTCAGGCGGGCGTCGGCTTTCGGGAATTTCTCGAAGGCAAAGCGAGGTACCTTGGTTACCACATAGTCGATGGCCGGTTCGAACGACGCCGGGGTACGACCACCGGTGATGTCGTTGCTCAGCTCGTCGAGGGTGTAACCGACAGCCAGCTTGGCGGCGATCTTGGCGATCGGGAAGCCGGTGGCCTTGGAGGCCAGCGCCGAGGAGCGGGAGACGCGCGGGTTCATCTCGATCACGACCATACGGCCGGTGTTCGGGCAGATACCGAACTGCACGTTGGAGCCGCCGGTTTCCACGCCGATCTCGCGCAGCACCGCCAAGGATGCGTTACGCAGGATCTGGTATTCCTTGTCGGTCAGGGTCTGTGCCGGCGCGACGGTGATCGAGTCACCGGTGTGCACGCCCATCGGGTCGAAGTTCTCGATGGAGCAGACGATGATGCAGTTGTCCTTCTTGTCACGGACCACCTCCATCTCGTATTCCTTCCAGCCGATCAGCGACTCGTCGATCAGCAGCTCGCTGGTCGGCGACAGGTCCAGACCGCGGGCACAGATTTCTTCGAATTCTTCACGGTTGTAGGCGATGCCGCCACCGGTGCCACCCATGGTGAAGGACGGACGGATGATGCACGGGAAGCCGACCTTCTCCAGTACGCCGTAGGCGTCTTCCATGCTGTGGGCGATGCCGGATACCGGACAGGCCAGGCCGATATCCTTCATCGCCTTGTCGAAGCGCGAACGGTCTTCAGCCTTGTCGATGGTGTCGGCGTTGGCACCAATCATCTCGACGCCGAATTTCTCCAGCACGCCATGGCGCTCCAGATCCAGCGCGCAGTTCAGAGCGGTCTGGCCACCCATGGTCGGCAGCAGGGCGTCGGGGCGCTCCTTCTCGATGATCTTGGCTACGGTGGCCCACTTGATCGGTTCGATGTAGGTGGCGTCGGCCATCGACGGGTCAGTCATGATGGTGGCCGGGTTGGAGTTCACCAGGATGACGCGGAAACCTTCTTCCTTCAGCGCCTTGCAGGCCTGGGCACCGGAGTAGTCGAACTCGCAGGCCTGGCCGATGACGATGGGGCCGGCGCCGAGGATCAGGATACTTTTGATATCTGTACGTTTTGGCATTTTTTCTCTCTCGAATCCGTAGGTCAGTCGGCGGGCTTAGCGGCGCTTGGCCATGGCTTCGATGAAGCGATCGAACAGCGGGGCGACATCGTGTGGGCCTGGGCTCGCCTCAGGGTGGCCCTGGAAGCTGAAGGCGTCCTTGTCGGTACGCTCGATGCCCTGCAGGGTGCCATCGAACAGCGACTTGTGGATCGCACGCAGGTTGCCTGGCAGGCTGCTTTCGTCCACGGCGAAACCGTGGTTCTGGCTAGTGATCATCACCACGCCGCTGTCGAGATCCTGCACCGGGTGGTTGGCGCCGTGGTGGCCGTGGCCCATTTTCAGAGTCTTGGCACCGGAAGCCAGAGCCAGCAACTGATGGCCGAGGCAGATGCCGAATACCGGGATATCGGTTTCCAGAACGTCCTTGATCGCCTTGATCGCGTAGTCGCACGGCTCGGGATCGCCAGGACCGTTGGAGAGGAACACACCATCAGGATTGAGCGCCAGCACGTCGCTGGCCGGAGTTTGCGCCGGTACCACAGTCAGGCGGCAGCCACGCTCGACCAGCATGCGCAGGATGTTCAGCTTCACGCCGTAGTCGTAGGCGACCACGTGGTAAGGCAGCTCACTGGCCGGAATTTCCGGATGGCTGTCGGACTGCAGGTTCCAGGTGCTTTCGCGCCACTCGTAGCGCTCGGTGCAACTGACCACCTTGGCCAGGTCCATGCCCTTGAGGCCCGGGAAGCTGCGCGCCAGCTCCAATGCTTTCTCTTCCGTGGCGTCGTCACCGACCAGGATGCAGCCATTCTGCGAACCCTTCTCGCGCAGGATGCGAGTCAGCCGGCGAGTATCGATACCGGCGATGGCGACGGTGCCGTTGGCCTTCAGGTATTCGTCCAGCGGTTGCTTGTCGCGCCAGTTGCTGGAGATCAGCGGCAGGTCACGAATGATCAGGCCAGCGGCCCAAACGCGGTTGGACTCGGCATCTTCCGGCGTGGTGCCGGTGTTGCCGATGTGCGGGTAAGTCAGGGTAACGATCTGCTGGGCATAGGATGGATCGGTAAGGATTTCCTGATAGCCGGTCATGGCGGTGTTGAACACCACCTCTCCGATCGTCTGGCCATCGGCCCCGATGGAATCGCCGCGAAAAATGCTGCCGTCAGCAAGGGCCAAAATGGCAGGTTTGGGGGCTGGCTTAGTCAAGAAGACCTCCGTCTCGATCAAGGCTTGAAGCAAACGCAGGTTGTAAAAAAGCGGGATGACGTGTGAAGGTCATCCCGCTTTTTTATTTGAGCCATTCTGCGTAACTTTTAGTGGACACACTAAAACAGGAAGCTTACAGGAAAACCCTTTTTCGGTCCACCCGATAAGACGCCTCAGTCACACATTTGCGTCAACGCAGACCCAACACGTCCTGCATGTCATACAGAGCAGGCGAACGCTGCTGCAGCCATAGCGCAGAACGTACCGCGCCCTTGGCGAAGGTCATGCGACTGGAGGCCTTGTGCGTGATCTCCACGCGCTCGCCATCGGCAGCGAACAGCACGGTGTGATCACCCACCACATCACCGGCACGCACGGTGGCGAAACCAATGGTTTCACGCTCACGCGCGCCCGTCTGCCCCTCGCGACCGTAGACAGCGACCTTCTGCAGATCACGCCCCAGGGCATCAGCAACCACTTCACCCATGCGCAGCGCAGTGCCGGATGGCGCATCGACCTTATGGCGGTGGTGAGCCTCGATGATCTCGATATCCACGTCATCACCCAATACACGGGCAGCGGTATCCAGCAGTTTCAGGCACAGGTTGACGCCGACGCTGAAGTTGGCGGCAAAGACGATGGGAATCTGCCTGCCCGCCTCGCTCAGTAGCTGCTTCTCCTCAACAGTGAAGCCCGTAGTGCCAATCACCATGGCCTTGCCCGCCTGGCGGCAGACTTCCAGGTTCTTCAGCGTCACCGAGGGATGAGTGAAGTCGATCAGCACGTCGAAATCATCGACCACCGTGCTCAGATCGCCCGCCAGGGTCACTCCGATCTTGCCCAGCCCCACCAGCTCACCGGCATCGGCACCGATCAGGCTGCTGTCGGCGCGATCGATGGCGGCACTGAGCTTGGCACCCTCGGCCTGACTGACAGCTTCGATCAGGGTCTTGCCCATACGCCCGGCGGCGCCCATCACTGCAATACGTTGCATACATCAGCTCCAAGCTGTCGCCCCGGCATCACCGGGGCGCTTTGGGATTAAACGTCGCCGAAGAAGCGCTTCACGCCCTCGAACCAGCCGCTGGCCTTGGGCGAGTGGGAATCGTCACCCTGCAGCGACTTGCGGAACTCATCGAGCAGCTCGCGCTGGCGCTTGTTCAGGTTGACCGGCGTTTCCACTGCGACGCGGCACATCAGATCACCCGCCGCACCACCGCGCACCGGAGCCACGCCCTTGCCACGCAGACGGAACAGCTTGCCGGTCTGAGTACCTTCGGGGATCTTCAGCTTGACCCGACCATCGAGGGTCGGCACTTCCAGTTCGCCGCCCAGCGCCGCATCGGCGAAGCTGATCGGCACTTCGCAGTACAGATGCTTGCCGTCACGCTGGAAGATCGCATGCTCACGGACGTTGACCACCACATACAGGTCACCAGCCGGACCGCCATGCGTGCCGGCCTCACCTTCGCCGGACAGACGAATGCGATCACCGGTGTCGACACCCGGCGGCACCTTGACCGACAGCGTCTTGCTCTCTTCCACGCGACCCTGGCCATGGCAGCTGCCGCATGGGTCGGTGATCATCTTGCCGCTGCCGTGGCAACGCGGGCAGGTCTGCTGCACGGAGAAGAAGCCCTGCTGCATGCGCACCTGACCGATGCCACCACAAGTGGTACAGGTGACCGGGCTGGTGCCCTTCTTGGCGCCTGAACCATCGCAGGTCTTGCAGCCGACCAGGGTCGGCACGCGGATGGTCACGGTGGTGCCGCGCACCGCCTCTTCCAGATCCAGCTCCAGGGTATAGCGCAGGTCCGAGCCGCGCTGGGCACCGCCACGCGAGCCGCCGCGAGCACCGCCGAAGAAGTCGCTGAACACATCACCGAAGATATCGGAGAAGTTGGCGCCACCGAAACCAGCGCCACCACCGCTGCCCATCTGCGGGTCGACCCCGGCGTGGCCGTATTGGTCGTAGGCCGAACGCTTGGCCGCGTCAGAAAGTACTTCGTAGGCCTCGTTGGCCTCCTTGAATTTCTCTTCGGCGTCTTTGTCGTCCGGGTTGCGGTCCGGGTGATATTTCATCGCCAGGCGCCGGTAGGCCTTCTTCAGCTCGGCTTCACTAGCGCCGCGCTCGACCCCCAGGATCTCGTAATAATCACGTTTTGCCATAGTTGTGCTGCACTCTCAGATTCGTGAGCTCCAGATACGCCGACGCGGGAGAAGGCTCCCGCGCGGCGAATCCTGCCCGTCGCGAGCGACGGTGGAGCGTAAAGAAGAGGCGGCCCGCCGAGCAGGCCGCATCCCTTACTTGTTCTCCTTGACCTCTTCGAACTCAGCGTCGACCACGTCGTCACCGGCATCCTTGGCGTCGCCAGCGTCAGCCTGGGCGGCACCGCCCTGTGGCTGCTCGGCATACATCTTCTGCGCCAGCGGCGTGGTGGCCTCGGACAGTGCGTTCATCTTGGCCTCGATGGCTTCCTTGTCGTCGCCTTTCACGGCCACTTCCAGTTCGCCAATGGCCTTCTCGATGGCCGCTTTCTCGTCGGCAGTGGCCTTGTCGCCAGCCTCGGTGAGCATCTTGCGGGTGGCGTGCACCAGCTGATCGCCCTGGTTACGCGCAGTGGCCAACTCTTCGAACTTGCGATCTTCCTCGGCGTTGGCCTCGGCGTCGCGCACCATACGCTCGATTTCATCATCGGACAGACCGGAGTTGGCCTTGATCACGATGGACTGCTGCTTGCCAGTGGCCTTGTCCTTGGCAGACACGTGCAGGATGCCGTTGGCGTCGATATCGAAGGTCACTTCGATCTGCGGCACGCCACGCGGAGCCGGCGGAATCTCGGCCAGGTCGAACTTGCCTAGCGACTTGTTCTGTGCGGCCTGCTTGCGCTCACCCTGCAGCACGTGAATGGTCACGGCGCTCTGGTTGTCATCGGCAGTGGAGAACACCTGCGACTTCTTGGTCGGAATGGTGGTGTTCTTCTCGATCAGCGCAGTCATCACGCCACCCATGGTTTCGATACCCAGGGTCAGCGGGGATACGTCCAGCAGCAGTACGTCCTTGACGTCACCGGCCAGAACGGCGCCCTGAATCGCTGCGCCCATGGCAACGGCTTCGTCCGGGTTGACGTCCTTGCGCGCTTCCTTGCCGAAGAACTCGGTCACCAGCTTCTGCACCAGCGGCATGCGGGTCTGTCCACCGACCAGGATCACATCGTTGATCGAACCGACGTCGACACCGGCATCCTTCAGCGCGATACGGCAAGGCTCGATGGTGCGCTGCACCAGATCCTCGACCAGCGATTCGAGCTTGGAACGGGAGATCTTCACGTTCAGGTGCTTCGGACCGGTGGCATCTGCAGTGATGTACGGCAGGTTGACGTCGGTCTGCTGGCTCGAGGACAGCTCGATCTTGGCCTTCTCGGCGGCCTCCTTGAGGCGCTGCATGGCCAGCGGGTCGCCCTTGAGGTTCATGCCGGTTTCTTTCTTGAATTCGTCGACGAGGTAGTCGATCAGACGAATATCGAAGTCTTCACCACCGAGGAAGGTGTCACCGTTGGTGGCCAACACTTCGAACTGGTGCTCGCCATCGACTTCGGCGATCTCGATAACGGAAACGTCGAAGGTACCGCCACCCAGGTCATAGACGATCACGGTGTGGTCGCCCTTGGCCTTGTCCATGCCATAGGCCAGTGCAGCCGCAGTCGGCTCGTTGATGATGCGCTTGACGTCCAGACCGGCGATGCGACCTGCATCTTTGGTAGCCTGACGCTGGCTGTCGTTGAAGTAGGCCGGAACGGTGATGACCGCTTCGGTGACCGCTTCGCCGAGATAGTCTTCGGCGGTCTTCTTCATCTTCTTGAGAATTTCAGCCGAGATTTGCGGCGGCGCCATCTTCTGGCCGTTCACTTCGACCCAGGCGTCACCGTTGTCAGCCTTGGCGATCTTGTACGGGACCATCTGAATGTCTTTCTGTACGACTTCTTCGTCGAAGCGACGACCGATCAGACGCTTCACCGCATACAGGGTGTTGTGCGGGTTGGTCACCGCCTGGCGCTTGGCCGACTGCCCCACGAGGATTTCACCGTCGTTGGCGTAAGCGATGATAGACGGAGTGGTACGAGCGCCTTCGGCGTTCTCGATTACCTTGACGTTGCCATTTTCCAGAATGGAGACACAGGAGTTGGTGGTCCCCAGGTCGATACCGATAATTTTGCCCATGAATGTTCTCCCGAAACTTTGATTTTTCCGTCGCCTCGTTTCTCGGGCGCCGGCAGCACTAAAACGCTTGACTTAAAAATGGGGTCGTTACGGCTGATTTCAAGCCTGCTCGTCGATACTCGGCGGCGGCGTCATTGGCGCCTTGCTGACCACGACCATGGCCGGACGCAGCAGGCGGCCATTGAGCAGATAGCCCTTCTGGAACACCTTGAGCACCGAGTTCGGCTCGGCATGAATACTCTCTTCCATGGCCATGGCCTGGTGATGCTCAGGGTTAAACGGCGCGCCATGCGGGTCGATGGCTTCCAGGTTGTAGCGAGCCAGGGTGTCATGGAACAGTTTGAGGGTCAGTTGCATGCCCTCACGCACAGCCTTGATCGATACGTCGTCAGGGCTGGACAGCTCCAGGCCGCGCTCCAGGCTGTCGATTACCGGCAGCAGATCGCCAGCGAACTTTTCCAGCGCAAATTTGTGTGCCTTCTCTACATCCTGCTCCGCGCGACGACGCACGTTTTGCAGGTCGGCAGCCATGCGCAGCGACTGATCCTGCGCAGCGGCCAGTTGCTCTTCCAGCGTTTGCACGCGAGCAGCCAGCTCGTCACCAGGCGCCACAGCTTCTGATGCCTGCGCCTCGGGATTCTGCGTATCCAGGGTCTGTTCGTCAGCCATGCCTTTCTCCTCTCGAAAAAACTGGCGCGATACCGACTCGCGCTCCTGCCGCCTATATGGAGCCAATTCCACAGGTTTCAAGGGGCAATAGGGAGGATTGCCAGAGAAAGAAAAAACACTGTATAAATAACCAGACATCAATTCGGGAGCGTTCGCCATGCTGGTGCACCTGTCCATTCACAACTACGCCATCGTCGACCACCTGGATCTCGAGCTGGATGCCGGCATGAGCGCCATCAGCGGCGAGACCGGTGCCGGCAAGTCGATCATGCTCGACGCCCTCGGCCTGTGCCTGGGTGATCGCGCCGACAGCGGCGTGGTACGCCCAGGCGCGGACAAGGCTGACATTCTCGCCAGCTTCGACCTTGCGGACATTCCCGAAGCCCGCACCTGGCTCGCCGAGCGGGATCTGGACAACGACGGCCCGTGTATCCTGCGTCGGGTGATCACCGCCGAAGGCCGCTCGCGCGGCTATATCAACGGCAGCCCCTGCCCGCAGGCCGACCTCAAGGCCCTTGGCGAGCTGATCATCGATATCCACAGCCAGCACGAGCATCAGTCGCTGCTCAAGACCGATACCCACCGTCGCCTGCTCGACGAATACGCTGGCAGCCAGGATCTCGCGCGCCAGGTGCAACTCGCCGCGCAGCGCTGGAAGCAGACGCGCAACGAGCTGGAACGTATTTCCAGTCAGGGCGACGAGCAGCGCGCGCGCCACCAACTGCTCAGCTATCAACTCGAAGAGCTGGAAAATCTGGCGCTGGGCGACAACGAACTGGAACAGCTGGAACAGGAACACAAGGCCCTGAGCAATGCTGAAGCGCTCCTTGCGGCCTGTCGCCAGGTGCTCGAGCTGTGCAGCGAGAGCGATGCTGGCAACGTGCTGTCGGCGCTGACCGCCAGCCTCAACCGCCTGGGCGCCTTTGGTGGCCAGGGCGGCGCCTTGAACGAAGCCAGCAACCTGCTGGCCAGTGCACAGATCCAGGTGGAAGAAGCCGTCGGCGAGCTGAATCGCTTCCTCGATCACTTCGATGCCGACCCGGAGCGTCAGCAGTTTCTCGAAGAGCGCCTGGACACCATCTACACCCTGGCACGCAAGCACCGCATTCAGCCAGCCGAACTGGCCGCCCTGCAGCAGCAGTTGTTCGAAGAGCTCGAGGGCCTGAATGCCGACGACCAGGCCAGCGAACGCCTGGCCGAAGAGCTGGCAGCCTATGAACGCCATTATCAGGCAAAGGCAGTCGAACTCAGCGCACTACGCAGCAATGCCGCTGAACGCCTGGCCGCAGCAGTTGCGCAAGAAATGCAGGCGCTGGGCATGCCCGGCGGGCGTTTCAACATCCAGCTCCAGGCCATGAGCAACGAAGAGCCCCATGCCAGCGGCCTGGAGACAGTGGAGTTCCTGGTCAGCGCCAACCCTGGCCAGCCGCTACGCGGCTTGGCCAAGGTAGCCTCCGGCGGTGAACTGTCACGTATTAGCCTGGCGATCCAGGTGATCACCGCACAGACCTCGCGCGTACCGACCCTGGTGTTCGACGAAGTGGACGTCGGTATCGGCGGCCCGACTGCCGAAGTGGTCGGACAATTGCTGCGCCGCCTCGGAGAGCGCGGCCAGGTACTGTGCGTCACCCACCTGCCGCAAGTCGCCGCGCAAGGTCATCAGCATCTGTTCGTACACAAGCGCCGCGGCGAAGATGCCACGTCTACCGCCGTGAGCAAGCTGGACGAGAGCGGACGCGTCGAGGAAATCGCTCGCATGCTCGGCGGCGTCGACCTGACCGAGGAATCCCTGGCTCACGCCCGCAAGATGGTCACCAGCGCCCAGGCTGCCTGAAGCAACGTAGCCCGGGTGCAGTCCGGACCACAACAAAGCAAAAAGGCGACCCCAGGGTCGCCTTTCTCATTGCAGCAGAAGAATCAGCTCTTCTTGCGCACGTACAACACCAGATTATGGTCGACCAGCTCGAAACCGTGCTCTTTGACGATCTCCTTCTGGCGCTTTTCGATCTCGGCGTCGAAGAACTCGATCACTTCACCGGAGTCGACACAGACCATATGGTCGTGATGGCCGCTGTCAGCCAACTCGAATACGGCATGGCCGCCATCGAAGTTGTGACGCACCACCAGGCCGGCAGCCTCGAACTGAGTCAGCACGCGGTACACGGTGGCCAGGCCAACGTCCTCACCCGCCTCCATCAGGGCCTTGTAGACATCTTCCGCACTCATGTGGCGGTGCTCGGCGTTGTCGAGCATTTGCAGGATTTTGACTCGTGGCAGAGTCACCTTCAGTCCAGCTTTGCGCAGTTCGTTATTTTCAACCATGGTCTGCTTTCTCATGGATGCTGCTTCGCAGCACCCTTCAATACGGGTATGATCCGGGGTTCAAGTTGCCCAAGATAGTGGAAGTCACCCTCCGATGCAAAAAACCAAGCTCTTGCTGACCAGCCTGTCGCTGACCGGGCTCTTCGCACTCGCCGGTTGTTCATTCCCCGGGGTTTACAAGATCGACATTCAACAGGGCAATGTCGTGACACAGGACATGATAGACCAGCTGCGCCCGGGAATGACCCGACGCCAAGTGCGGTTTATCATGGGCAACCCGTTGATCACCGACACCTTCCATGCCGATCGCTGGGATTATCTGTACAGCCTCCAGCCTGGCGGTGGTCAGCGCCTGCAGGAGCGCGTCAGTCTGGTATTCGACGGCAGCGACCAGCTGGTCGGTCTGGCCGGCGACTTCATGCCCGGCGTCAGCCGTGACCAGGCCATCATGGGCGAAGGCAGCGACACCAGCAGTGCGCAGCCGCAAGCCCAACCACAGGACGAAACCCCGCCGGCGCCAGGCTCGTTGCTGGAGCAGATTCAGCGTGAGGTGGATCAGGTCGAAACCGTTCCGGTCCCGACTCCCGAGCCGCTGGACACCGATCCGCAGTAACACGCGGACACGAAAAAGCCCGGAGCGAATCCGGGCTTTTTCATATCTACCGCCTTACGACCTGCTGGGTCAGTTCGACTCTTCGCCTTCTTCCCTGGCCTTGGCTTTGGCCGCACGCTGCTTGCGTACCTCCTTCGGGTCGGCGATCAACGGCCGATAGATCTCGACTCGCTCCCCTTCCCCCAGCACTCGCTCTTCCGGCTTGCCTACCGCCTTGCCAAAAATACCCAGTGGCGCCTGGCTCAGATCCAGCTCCGGAAAGAACTGCTGCATACCAGAACGCAGCGCGGCCTCGCGCACCGTGGTGCCTGCCGGTACGGACAGACGCAGGAGCTTCTGCCGTTCGGCAAGGGCATAGACCACTTCGATGGCGATACTGGGCTTATCCATACAGCTGTTTGGCTCGCTGGCAGAAGGCATCGACCATGGTATTGGCCGCCTGATTGAACAAAGGGCCCAGCGTGGCACGCACCAGTGGCCCGGCATAGTCGAAGGTCAGGTCCAGACTGATCTTGCAGGCCTTTTCACCCAACGCCTTGAATTCCCAGACGCCATGCAGGCTGGTGAAAGGCCCTTCCTGCAGGTTCATCTCGATACGCTGCCCAGGCTGCAGGACATTACGCGTGACGAAGCGCTGGCCGATGCCACCCTTGGCCACTTCGAGGCTGGCCAGCATGTGCGTCTCGCTGACCTCCAATACCTCACTGGCGCTGCACCAGGGCAGAAACTGCGGGTAACCAGCCACATCGTTGACGAGATCGAACAGTGCCTGAGCCGGGTACGGCAGCAACGCCGAACGCTGGATTCGAGTAGCCATTTACTTGCTCAGCTCCGCGATGAAAACGATCAGCACGCCGATTGGCGCCACGACGCGAATCAGCCAGAGGGCCAGATTGAACAGCAGCGGGTTTCTGATGGACAACTCTTCACGCACAGCATCACGGCTCAGCACCCAACCGGCGAACATGGCGAAAGACAGCCCGCCCAGCGGCAGCAGGATACGGCTGGTGAGGTAATCGATGCTGTCGAAGAACGTCTTGCCGCCCTCGCCCCCCCACTGCAACAGATGGAAACCGTCGTCGGCGAAGACGAAGAACTTGGCCTCGGCCCAAAGATTGAACGACAGCACAGTGCCCATCCCCACCAGCCAGCACAGCAGCGCCAGCACGGCGGTTACCTGCGAGCGGCTACGCCCGGTTTTCTCGACGAAGTAGGCCACGGCCGGCTCCAGCATGGAGATCGACGAACTCCATGCTGCAACAGCCACCAGTACGAAGAAGATCAACCCCATCACCTGACCGAAAGCAATATTGCCGAAGGCAATTGGCAGGGTGACGAACATCAGCCCCGGCCCACCACCCGGCTCCAGGCCGGCGGCAAAGACGATGGGGAACAGCGCCAGACCCGCAGTCAGCGCCACCAGGGTATCGAGCACGCCGACGGTCAGCACCGTGGCGCCTATCGAAGCCTTCTTCGGCATGTAAGCGCCGTAGACCATGATCGAACCCACACCCACGCTCAAAGTGAAGAAGGCATGACCCATGGCAGCCAGAATGCCGCCCTGCACCTTGCTCGGGTCGAAGTGGAAGAGGAAGTCGAAACCTTCGCGGAAATGCCCGGTGGTAAAGCTGTAGCCCAACAGCACCAGCAACAGCACGAACAGTAGCGGCATCATGATACGCAAGCTGCGCTCCAGACCCGCCACCACCCCCTTGGCGATGACGAACGCGGTGATCAGCATGAACAGGCTATGCCACAGGGTCAGCCGCCACGGATCGGAAGTCAGACCGCCGAACGCCGCACCAGCTCCATCGGCGCTGATGCCGGTGAAGTCGCCACGGCCCATGCCGATGATGTAATCCAGCGACCAACCGGCGACCACGCTGTAGAACGACAGAATCAGTAGCGCGGCGACCATCCCCATCAGCGCAGCCAGCGACCAGTGCTTCGAGGCTCCGGCTTCGATCGCCAGGCTCTTCATCGCATTGACCGGGCTCTGCCGGCCACGGCGACCGATCAGGGTTTCCGCCAGCATGATCGGCACCCCCACCAGGGCGATGCAGAACAGGTACATGACGACGAACGCACCGCCGCCGTAGACCCCGGTCATATAGGGGAATTTCCAGATATTGCCGAGACCGACCGCCGAACCGGTCGCTGCCAGAATGAACACCCAGCGACTGGCCCAGGCACCATGAATCGAAACGTTGTCGCTCGCCATTGCGGCCAAGACCCCATACTGCGGGAAAAAAGATCGCGCATTGTCGGAGATTCACCCGGCAGGCTCAAGCGTAAGCCGGCAACCGGCCAAGAGAGCCCCATAGCGCAGGCGCGGACGACTCCCTATAATGCGCGCCCTATGGCTAAGCAAAAGAAACATCCTCAAGGCACCATCGCGCTGAACAAAAAGGCGCTGCATGACTATTTCATCGAACACAAGTTCGAGGCCGGCCTGGTGCTGTCCGGCTGGGAAGTGAAGAGCCTGCGTGCCGGCAAGGCACAGCTGGTCGACAGCTACGTGCTACTCAAGGACGATGAGGCCTGGTTGATGGGCTGCCACATCACGCCACTGAAAACTGCCAGCACCCACGTCATCGCCGACCCGACCCGCACGCGCAAGCTGCTGCTGAACAAACGCGAGCTGGAAAAGCTGTTCGGCTCCGTACAGCAGAAGGGCTACACCGCCGTGGCGCTGTCGCTGTACTGGAAGCAGCATCTGGTCAAATGCGAGATTGCCTTGGCCAAGGGCAAGAAGGACTTCGACAAGCGCCACACCGAGAAGGAACGTGACGCCGACCGCGAGGTTCAGCGCGCGATGCGCAGCAAGGGCAAGGACGACTAAGAGCAGCTGCAAGCTTCAAGCCGCAAGCCTTAAGAAAAGCTCAAGACGTAGGGCGAAGCGGAACGCAGGCAGAGAGTCCGCCGCAACGCAAGCCGCCGCCGGTGAGGTGCGCGCGGCGCACCCTGCGGCCTCGGCCGCAACATCCCTGAGGGTGCGCCATGCGCACCAAAATCTCCCTTCGAGTCACAACCGGATAGCGCAACGAGGGCCAGCAGCCGTGCGCAGGGCGTGCCTACGGCCTGACAGCCCCGCGCCGCTGCGCCCGTTCCACCCGCCGCGCCTCCAACTGCACTTCCGAGAGCACCTCCTGCACGTAGTCGATGTGCTGATTGGAGAGCTCGCGGGCGTCTTCCGCGCGACCTTCGATGATCGCCTTGTACAGCGCGCGATGCTGCCCGATCAGCATGTCGCGGGTCTCTTCGCGCTGGGCATACATGCCGCCGATGTTGGTCACCACGTTGCGCTTGAGCAGGTCGAACAAGCCGCGAATGGTGTGCAGCAGAACGGCGTTGTGGCTGGCCTCGGCGATCGCCAGGTGAAAACGCGCATCGGCAGCGCCCTCTTCGGCGCGAGTCACCTTACCGACTCGCGCGTAGCAATCCTGCAAGGCTTCGAACGCTTCGGTTAGACGCTGGCGGTCGATATCGGTGGCGCGCCTGGCCGCGTAGTAGGCGCAAGAGCCTTCCAGCGTGTGACGAAATTCCAGCAGGTCGCGCTGAGCGTCTTCCTTGTGCTCCAGCAGTTGCAACAGCGGGTCGCTGAAGGTCGAGCCGAGTGATTCGGCGACATAGTTACCGCCACCCTGACGACTGACCAGCAGCCCCTTTGCCACCAGTTTCTGGATCGCTTCACGCAGGGACGGACGAGATACACCGAACTGCTCGGCCAGCGCCCGCTCTGCAGGCAGTCTCTCACCGGCACGCAAGGTGCCCTCGAGAATCATGGTTTCCAGTTGCGCGACGATGTCATCGGAGAGACGACGCTGCCGCACCTGACCTACTTCCATCACCCACATCTCCATTGGTTTGACCAGGCTGAAGGCCCGACGGGGCAAGCCTATAGCGCCCTTCTTCGCTGAACAAGCAAGCACACTACGACCAAAGTCTTAGCCTCCCGATTTGACAGTCCATTGAGCAACTTTTAACCTGAGCCCGCTGCTTTGTAAATTGGTATTACCAATTTAACCAACAAGAACAACAAACCATCGAGGTCACGCCATGACAGCCCTACGCGCTGCAAGCCTGTTCGATCACGCCTCATCCCTGCCGCGCCAGCTGCGCGTTCGTGTGGAGTAAGACTCAATGTCCAACGGAATTCTCGCCCTGCTGGCGTTCTCGCCGATTCTGCTCGCTGCCGTTCTGCTGATCGGTCTGCGCTGGCCGGCCAAACACGCCATGCCGCTGGTCTACCTGGTGACTGCCGCTGTCGGCCTGTTCGCCTGGGACATGACCTTCAACCGCGTCCTGGCCTCCACCCTGCAAGGCCTGTTGATCACCCTCGGCCTGCTGTGGATCATTTTCGGCGCCATCCTGCTGCTGAACACCCTAAAGCACTCCGGTGGCATCACCGCCATTCGTGCCGGCTTCACCACCATCAGTCCTGACCGGCGCATCCAGGCGATCATCATCGCCTGGCTGTTCGGTTGCTTCATCGAGGGCGCATCGGGCTTCGGTACGCCAGCCGCCATCGCTGCACCGCTGCTGGTGGCCATCGGTTTCCCGGCGATGGCAGCCGTGCTGATGGGCATGCTGGTACAAAGCACGCCGGTATCCTTCGGCGCCGTCGGTACACCGATCATCGTCGGCCTCAATACCGGCCTGGATACCGCCACCATTGGTGCACAGCTGGTCGAGCAGGGTTCGTCCTGGGCGCAGTTCCTGCAGTTGATCACCAGTGAAGTGGCGATCATCCATGCCACCGTTGGCGTGGTCATGCCGGTCATCATGGCGATGATGCTGACGCGCTTCTTCGGTCAGGAGAAAAGCTGGAAAGCTGGCCTGGAGGTCATGCCGTTCGCGATTTTCGCCGGGCTGGCCTTCGTCGTACCGTATGTATTCACCGGCGTCTTCCTCGGCCCGGAATTTCCGTCGCTGCTGGGCGGACTGATCGGCCTGGCCATCGTCACCAGCGCCGCACGCTTTGGCTTCCTGGTGCCGAAGAAGACCTGGGACTTCGCCCCGGCGGACAAATGGCCGAGCGAGTGGCTGGGCACCGTCGAGATGAAACTGGACGAACTGACCGCCAAACCGATGAGCGCACTGCGCGCCTGGCTACCCTATGTGCTGGTCGGCGCCCTGCTGGTTATCAGCCGTGTATTCCCGGAAGTGGGCAACGCGCTGAAAGCGGTAGTGGTGAATTTCCCGGACCTGATGGGCGAAGCCGGTGTCAGCGCCAACTTCCAGCCGCTGTACCTGCCGGGCGGCATTCTGGTTGCCGTGGTCCTGGCCACCTTCTTCCTGCATGGCATGAAGGCGCGTGACCTGGGCAAGGCGGTGAAAGAGTCGTCCAGCGTATTGCTCAGCGCCGGCTTCGTGCTGCTGTTCACCGTGCCGATGGTGCGCATCCTGATCAACTCCGGCGTCAACGGCGCCGAGCTGGCCAGCATGCCGATCCTCATGGCGCGCTGGGTGGCCGACAGCGTTGGCGGCATCTATCCGCTGCTGGCCCCGAGCATCGGTGCCCTGGGTGCCTTCATCGCCGGCTCCAACACCGTCAGCAACATGATGTTCAGCCAGTTCCAGTTCGGCGTGGCCAGCAGCCTGGGTATCTCCAGCGCGCTGATCGTCGCGGTCCAGGCCGTTGGCGCCGCCGCCGGCAACATGGTGGCGATCCACAACGTGGTAGCGGCTTCGGCCACCGTTGGCCTGCTCGGCCGTGAAGGCAGTACCCTGCGCAAGACCATCTGGCCGACGCTGTATTACCTGCTGTTCACCGGCATCATCGCGATGATCGCGATCTACGTGCTGGGTGTCAGCGATCCGCTGATGCCTCGCTGATGCACCGATAGTGCCGCCCGCCCCGACATCGTCGGGGCATTTGCCGTCAGGCTACGCTTCCCCTTTTCAGCAACAGGATGAGCCCATGATCATTTCTGCCTCGACCGACTATCGCGCTGCCGCTCAACGCAGGCTGCCACCCTTCCTGTTCCATTACGCCGATGGCGGCGCCTACGCCGAGCACACCCTGCGCCGCAACGTCGCCGACCTGTCGGACATCGAACTGCGCCAGCGCGTGCTGAAGAACATGTCCGAGCTGGACCTGTCCACCGAGCTGTTCGGCGAGAAGATGTCGATGCCGGTAGGCCTGGCACCCGTCGGCCTGACCGGCATGTTCGCTCGTCGTGGCGAAGTGCAGGCCGCCAAAGCAGCAGCGGCCAAGGGCATTCCCTTTACCCTGTCCACAGTTTCAGTGTGCCCGATCGAGGAAGTGGCCCCGGCCATCGATCGGCCGATGTGGTTCCAGCTCTACGTGCTGAAAGACCGCGGCTTCATGAAGAACGCACTGGAGCGCGCCAAGGCCGCCGGCTGCTCGACGCTGGTGTTCACCGTCGACATGCCCGTGCCCGGCGCCCGCTACCGTGACGCGCACTCCGGCATGAGTGGCCCGAACGCTGCACTGCGCCGCATGCTGCAGGCCATGACTCACCCGCAATGGGCCTGGGACGTCGGTCTGATGGGCAAGCCGCATGACCTGGGCAACATCTCCGCCTATCGCGGCAACCCGACCGGCCTGGCCGACTATATCGGCTGGCTGGGCGCCAACTTCGACCCGTCGATTTCCTGGAAGGACCTGGAATGGATCCGCGACTTCTGGGACGGCCCGATGGTGATCAAGGGCATTCTCGACCCCGAAGACGCCCGAGATGCCGTGACCTTCGGCGCCGACGGCATCATCGTGTCCAACCACGGCGGTCGTCAGCTCGACGGCGTGCTGTCCAGCGCCCGCGCCCTGCCGGCCATCGCCGACGCGGTCAAGGGCGAGCTGAAGATTCTCGCCGACTCCGGCATCCGCACCGGCCTCGACGTGGTGCGCATGCTCGCCCTTGGCGCCGACACCGTGCTGCTCGGCCGTGCCTTCCTCTATGCCCTGGCCGCAGCCGGTGGTGCTGGCGTGAGCAACCTGCTCGACCTGATCGAGAAGGAAATGCGCGTGGCCATGGTGCTGACCGGTGCCAAGTCCATTGCCGAAATCACCCCGGATCTGCTGGTAAAGGAGCGTTGAGCCAATGACTGCTGCCGTCACCACCTCCGTCACCCGTGACGCCCTGCTGGCGCAGATGCGCCAGATCGTCGGTGGCAGCCACGTGCTGACCGACGAGCAAGCCACACGGCGTTTCCGCAAGGGCCACCGTACGGGTGAAGGCAACGTGCTGGCGGTGGTGCGCCCAGGCTCCTTGCTGGAGCAATGGCGCATTCTGCAGGCGGCCGTAGCGGCCGACCGCATCGTCATCATGCAGGCCGCCAATACCGGCCTGACCGGCGGCTCCACCCCCGACGGTGCCGATTACGACCGCGAGATCGTGTTGATCAGCACCCTGCGCATCACGGGCGTACAACTGATCAACAATGGCGAGCAGGTGGTGTGCCTGCCCGGCGCGACCCTGGATCGTCTGGAACAGGCTTTGGCGCCGCTGAATCGCGAACCGCACTCGGTGATTGGCTCGTCCTGCATCGGCGCCTCGGTGCTAGGCGGTGTCTGCAACAACTCAGGGGGCGCCCTGGTGCGCCGTGGCCCGGCCTATACCGAGCTGGCGCTGTACGCACAGGTTAAAGATGACGGTTCGCTTGAACTGGTCAACCACCTGGGGATCGAGCTGGGCAACGATCCGGAGGAAATCCTCACCCGCCTGCAGAACGGCGACTACACACAGCAGCAGGTGCGCAACGAAGAAACGGCAAAGGCCTCCGACGCGCGCTACGGCGAGCACGTGCGCGATGTTGATGCCGACACTCCGGCGCGCTTCAACGCCGACCCATCGCGACTGTTCGAAGCCTCCGGTTCGGCCGGCAAGCTGTGCCTGTTCGCGGTGCGCCTGGACACCTTCCCGAAAGAGCCGAGCACGGTGTTATACATCGGCAGCAACGACCCGCACGACCTGACCGAAGTGCGCCGTCACCTGCTGGCCAGGCTACCGCGCTTGCCGATTGCGGGTGAGTACATTCACCGCACGGCCTTCGACATCGGCGAGAAGTACGGCAAGGACACCTTCCTGGTAATCGACAAATTCGGTACGTCCAGGGTACCGGCGGCCTTCGCCATGAAGAGCCGGGTCGACGGCTTCTTCGAACGCTTCGGCCTGCGCGGTGTGACCGACAAGGTGATCCAAACCCTGATGAACCTGCTGCCAAGCCATTTGCCGGCACGCATGCGCGAATACCGCGACCGCTTCGAGCACCACCTGCTGGTGCGCGTCTCCAACGACACGCTGGAGCAGACCCGCGCCTTCCTCGCCGAATACTTCACCGACAGCACCAGCGGCGCCTATTTCGAGTGTGATGCCGATGAAGGGCGCAAGGCCTTCCTGCATCGCTTCGCCGTGGCCGGTGCGGCCATTCGTTACCGCGAGTCGCACCGCAGCAGCGTCGAGGACATCCTCGCCCTGGATATCGCCCTGCGCCGCAATGATCGTGACTGGGTCGAGACGTTACCGCAGGAGATGGAAGAGCAGATCATCCACAAACTCTACTACGGGCACTTCTTCTGCCATGTGTTCCATCAGGACTACATCGTCAGGAAGGGCGTCGACCCGATCGAGATGGAGCACCGCATGTGGAAGCTGCTGGACGAACGCCGCGCCGAGTACCCGGCCGAGCACAACGTCGGCCACCTGTACGTGGCCAAGCCGGCGCTGGCGGGGTTCTACCGCGAGCTCGACCCGACCAACACCTTCAACCCCGGCATCGGTCAGACATCGAAGAAAAAGCATTGGGGGAATTGCTGCTAAGGCGTTACGTGCAAGGGTGGATGTCGCTCTTTACATCCACCATGGCGCAGGCTCAATGATCCACCAGGGTATCGCGGGGGTCGCCCAGGCTGTGCGCACCTTCTAACCGCCACCGTTGCCCCGGTGCGCACGGCGCACCCTACGCGTGTCACGTCAGCTTCGTGGATCACGCTTTATCGACCCGCCATGGCGGCGGATGCATCAGGCGCTTTCGGCTAGGGCATCCTGTGTCCATGCAATCCTAGCGGCGACAGTCGCGGCTAAAGCCCCTCCCACAAAAGCGAAGGCCCGCCAAATTGGCGGGCCTTTGTTTTAACGCGGCACTCGATCAGGCGAAGACGATCTCCTCGCCGTCGACCTTGGCATGCACCACGGCCCCCGGGGCGAAATCGCCGGAGAGTATCTGTTGCGCCAGCGGGTTCTCGATCCAACGCTGGATCGCACGCTTGAGCGGGCGCGCGCCGTAGACCGGGTCGTAGCCGACGGCGATCAGCTTGTCGAGCGCCTCCGGTGTCAGCTCCAGGCTCAGCTCACGCTCGGCCAGACGACCACGCAAACGTCCTAGCTGGATCTCGGCGATACCAGCGATCTGCTCGCGGCCCAGCGGTTCGAACACCACCACTTCGTCGATACGGTTGATGAACTCGGGACGGAAGTGGCTGCTCACCGCATCCATAACCGCCGCGCGCTGCGCTTCGCGGTCGCCGACCAGCTCCTGGATCTGCGCCGAACCGAGGTTGGAGGTCATCACGATCACCGTGTTCTTGAAGTCCACCGTGCGGCCATGGCTGTCGGTGAGGCGACCATCTTCCAGTACCTGCAGCAGCACGTTGAACACGTCCGGGTGAGCCTTCTCGACTTCATCCATCAGCACCACGGAGTAAGGCTTGCGGCGCACCGCCTCGGTCAGGTAACCACCCTCTTCGTAGCCGACATAGCCCGGTGGTGCACCGATCAGACGAGCGACGCTGTGCTTCTCCATGAACTCGGACATGTCGATACGCACCAGCGCCTCCTCGGTGTCGAAGAGGAACTCGGCCAGCGCCTTGCACAGCTCGGTCTTGCCCACCCCGGTCGGGCCGAGGAAGAGGAACGAACCGCTCGGCCGGTTGGGGTCGGACAGCCCTGCACGCGAGCGGCGCACGGCGTTGGCCACGGCAACCACCGCTTCGTCCTGGCCGATCACACGCTGGTGCAACAGCCCTTCCATCTTCAACAATTTTTCGCGCTCGCCCTCGAGCATCTTGCTCACCGGAATACCGGTCCACTTGGAAACGACTTCGGCGATCTCCTCATCGGTAACCTTGTTGCGCAGCAGCTGGTTCTCGCTCTTGCCGTGCTGGTCGACCATCTGCAGGCTGCGCTCCAGGTCAGGAATGATGCCGTACTGCAGCTCCGCCATGCGGTTGAGGTCCCCCTTGCGCCGTGCGGCCTCGAGTTCGGTCTTGGCCTGCTCGATGCGTTGCTGGATCTGCGCCGAGCCCTGAACTTCAGCTTTCTCCGACTTCCAGATTTCCTCCAGGTCAGCGTATTCCTTCTCCAGGCGGGCGATGTCTTCCTTGAGCTTTTCCAAGCGCTTGAGGGCCGCGTCGTCGTCTTCCTTCTTCAGCGCTTCGCGCTCGATCTTCAGCTGGATCAGGCGACGATCCAGGCGATCGAGTTCCTCAGGCTTGGAGTCGATCTCCATGCGGATACGGCTGGCAGCCTCGTCGATCAGGTCGATGGCCTTGTCCGGCAGTTGACGGTCGGTGATGTAGCGATGACTGAGCTTGGCTGCGGCGATGATCGCGCCGTCGGTGATGGTCACGCCGTGGTGCACCTCGTAGCGCTCCTTCAGGCCACGCAAGATGGCGATGGTGTCTTCCTCGCTCGGCTCGTCCACCAGCACCTTCTGGAAGCGGCGCTCTAGCGCGGCGTCCTTCTCGATGAACTGGCGGTACTCATCCAGCGTGGTGGCACCGACGCAGTGCAGCTCACCACGGGCCAGCGCGGGTTTGAGCATGTTGCCGGCGTCCATGGCGCCCTCGGCCTTGCCGGCACCGACCATGGTGTGCAGCTCGTCGATGAACAGAATGATGCGCCCTTCCTGCTTGGAGAGCTCGTTGAGCAAGGCTTTCAGACGCTCCTCGAACTCACCACGGAACTTGGCGCCGGCGATCAGCGAGCCCATGTCCAGCGACAGCAGGCGCTTGTCTTTCAGACCATCGGGTACTTCGCCATTGATGATGCGCTGGGCCAGCCCCTCGGCGATGGCCGTCTTGCCCACGCCGGGCTCGCCGATCAGTACCGGATTGTTCTTGGTACGGCGCTGCAGCACCTGGATGGTGCGACGAATCTCGTCGTCACGACCGATCACCGGGTCGAGCTTGCCCTCCTCGGCGCGCTTGGTCAGGTCGACGGTGTACTTGTCCAGCGCCTGGCGTGACTCCTCGACATTGGGGTCGTTGACCGCCTGGCCGCCGCGCAGGTTGGCGATGGCGTTTTCCAGGGCCTTCTTCGACACGCCTTGGCCGAGCAGTAGCTTGCCCAGCTTGGTGTTCTCGTCCATCGCCGCGAGCAGCACCAGCTCGCTGGAAATGAACTGGTCACCGCGTTGCTGTGACAGGCGGTCGGCCTGGTTGAGCAGACGCGCCAGATCCTGCGACAGGTTGATGTCGCCGGTGGGGTTCTGCAGTTTACCGAGCTGATCCATTTCTCGGGTCAGGGCTTGCCGCAGACTGTTGATGTCGAAGCCAACCTGCATCAGCAGCGGCTTGATCGAACCACCCTGTTGCTCGAGCAGCGCCTGCATCAGGTGCAGCGGCTCGATGGCGGCGTGGTCCATGCCCACCGCCAGGGATTGGGCGTCGGAGAGTGCAAGTTGCAGCTTGCTGGTCAAACGATCGATACGCATAAATGTCCTTCCTCCAGAGTGGCGAGCCGGGACAACATCCCCGAAAAAAGAAACTCGCTGAGATGCAGACTAGATAAGGACGATTACGCCGTATTCAAGACATGACGACTTGATCCAGATCAGCGCCAGATCACCTGCTGCTCCAGCGGAAAGCGCAGCCGCGGGTTGTACACGCCCTTCTCGCCCTGCCGCCCGACGGCCAGCAACATGATGGGGATGGCATGACGAGGGATATCGAGCACACGACGCAAACGCACCTCGTCGAAACCTTCCATCGGACAGGTGGCATAGCCATGGCTCTGAAAGGCCAGCATCAGGTTCTCCGCCGCCAGCGCGGTGGACTTCACCGCCCACAGGCGCATGTCGGCCTTGCTGTTGGGCTTGCGCATCAGTGGCTTGCGCAAGCCCACCAGGCGCACCAGTTGCCGCTTGAGCAGCCCAAGCAGGCCAAGCGGCCCCTGGTTGTACTGGAATGGCGCGGTCTTGCTGTAGAAGCTACGGATGCGCGCCGGTACCTCGGCCTCCGGCCAGTAATCGATAACGTTGCGGCAGGCCTGGCGCCAGGTGTCCGGGCGCGCCAGCACAGCGATGATCAGAGGCGCACGGGCAGCGTTCTGCCACATGCATACCGGGTGCAACTGCGCCAGCAGCGCCGGATCGCGAATCACCTGAAAACTCCAGGGCTGCAGGTTGCAGGAGTTTGGCGCCAGCACGGCCAGCTCCAGGCAATCGCGAATCACATCCTCGGGCACCGGCTCAGGCGTGAAACGACGCACTGCGCGGCGGCTTTCGATCAGTGCACGCAACTCGGCCGCAGAGGCCATGGCAGGCAGTTGCTCGTTGGGAAAGCTGGTCATGGGGCACTCCTCGGCATGTCGGCCGATTAAGCAACCGGATGACGATGCGAACAAGAGCGCAAAGGGAAATGACCGCGGGTTTGGCCGATTAGCCTCACCTGCGCCCGGGATAGAGGGCGCAGGCGTCGCTATTTCAGAGGCCCAGAGCTTTTTCGATGGCCTGGATCAACGTCGGATCGTCCGGTGTGGTGCGCGGCGAAAAACGCGCCAGCACACGGCCATCCTGGCCGACCAGAAACTTCTCGAAATTCCAGGTGACATCACCCGGAAACTCGGCGCCCTCACCGGCCAGCAGACGATAGAGCGGGTGACGAGCGGGGCCGTTGACCTCCATTTTGCTGCCCAGCGGGAAACTGACGCCGTAGTTGAGGGTGCAGAAATCGCGAATTTCCGCTTCACTGCCGGGCTCCTGGCCGGCGAACTGGTTACAGGGTACGCCCAGAACGGTGAAACCATTGCCCTTGTACTGCTGATAGAGTTTTTCCAGCCCGGCGTATTGAGGCGTCAGGCCGCACTTGGAGGCCACATTGACCACCAGCACCACCTGGCCCTTGTAGGGCGCCAACGGCAGTTCCTGGCCGTCCAGCGCACGCAGATTGAGATCGTGAAAGGCACTCATGACGAACTTCCTCAGCGAATTCAGTGCAGCGGGCGCAAGGCCCCGTAAATCATCAAGGCGGCTGCGAATGAGCACGCCGACATGCATGAAAAAGGCGCCCTGAGGCGCCTTTATCGCAAGTTTGAGCTTAGCAGCGGTTGATCCAGTCGGAACGACCGCAAGTCGCCTGACAGGCGACTCAACAGACCGTTAAAAAACGTAGGTGAGGCAGGCAAGACAAGGCAAAAACAGCCGAAAAGCGCAGTTTACGTGCTGTAAATGAGCATTTTGAGGCTGTTTTTAACGCAGCATTGCCAACGCAGGTAGTTTTTTAACCGTCTGTTAGTGGTGGTGACCACCTTCGCCATGGATATGACCATGAGCCACTTCTTCTTCGCTGGCGTCACGAACGCCTACGACCTTGACCTTGAAGTTCAGGCGCTGACCAGCCAGCGGGTGGTTGCCGTCGACAGTCACGTCGTCGCCGTCGATATCGCGGATGGTAACGATCTGCATGCTGCCGTCCGGGCCCGAAGCGTGGAACTGCATGCCCACTTCCAGAGTGTCGACGCCTTCGAACATGGCGCGGCTCAGCGTCGCGACCAGCTCGGCACTGTATTCGCCGTAGGCTTCTTCCGGCTCGACGGAAACGTCCAGCTCATCACCAACCTGCTTGCCAACCAGGGCCTTCTCGAGACCTGCGATGATGTTGCCTGCGCCATGCAGATACACCAACGGCGCGCCGCCAGCGGAACTGTCGATCACCTCACCGGCATCGTTGGTCAGGGTATAGTCGATGGAGACGGCCTTGTTGGCGGCGATCAGCATGGGGAGACCTTTTGCAAAAGATAAATGAACGGGCAAGTTTAACCAACGCCAGCCTGGATTGCGACCCGAGCCCGGACAAACGGGCCGTGCGTATCGTTGATTTTCGTCAGGATGATCACGGCGACTGGGTGGCAGTCTTGTCTTGTGGCCATACTCAGCATGTACGCCACCGACCACCCTGGCAGAATCGGCCCTGGGTACTCGATCCCGAGCAGCGCCAACTCAAGCTGGGAAGCCTATTCCCGTGTGGCTGGTGCGCCACGGATCGGTCGCACGATGAATCCAAGGAAGCTTAAATGTCTGCACGCAATATTCTGGTGATCAACTGCGGCAGCTCGTCGATCAAGTTCGCCCTGGTCAACGAAGCGCAGGAAATCTTCATGCTCAGCGGCCTGGCCGAGCGTCTTGGCAGCCCCGAGGCGGTGCTGCACTGGCAACAAGGCGAACAAAAGGACAGCCTGGTCCTGCCGGGCGCCGACCACCGCCTGGCCCTGTCTCATCTGCTACCCGTGGTACAGCAGGCCGCAGCCGGCGAGCTGCACGGCATCGGTCACCGAGTGGTGCATGGCGGCGAACATTTCTCCGGTGCCTCTCGTCTGGACACCGCCAGCCTGCAGGCCATCCGCCAGGTGGCACCGCTGGCCCCCCTGCATAACCCGGCCAATCTACAGGGTATCGAGGCGGCGATGAAGCTGTTCCCGGACCTGATCCATGTGGCGGTATTCGATACCGCCTTTCACCAAAGCCTGCCCGAGCACGCCTACCGCTACGCCGTACCGCAGGCGCTCTATGTCGAGCACGGCGTGCGCCGCTATGGCTTCCACGGCACCAGTCACCACTACGTCAGCCGCAAGGCCGCGCAGATGAGTGGTCTGGCATTCGACGCCAGCAGCTGGCTGGTGGCGCACCTTGGCAACGGCAGCTCCACCTGCGCCGTGGAAAACGGCCACAGCCGCGACACCAGCATGGGTCTGACTCCGCTGGAGGGCCTGGTGATGGGCACACGCAGCGGCGATGTCGACCCCAACCTGCACGGCCACCTGGCACGCACTCTGGGGTGGAGCCTGGAGCGGATCGACAGCATGCTCAACAAGGACAGCGGCCTGCTCGGTCTGTCCGGTCTGTCCAACGACATGCGCACGTTGGAGCAGGCTCGCGAGCGGGGCCATGCCGGCGCGACCCTGGCCATCGAGGTGTTCTGCTACCGCCTGGCCAAGTCGCTGGCGGCGATGAGCTGCGCGCTGCGCCGTCTCGATGGCCTGATCTTCACCGGCGGCATCGGCGAGAACTCGACGCTGATCCGTAGCAAGACCGTGGATCACCTCAGCCTGCTCGGGCTGCAGCTGGATGCCCAGGCCAACGCCCGCTGCGTGCGCGGCGTCGCGGGAGCCATTCACGCAGACAGCCATCCGCGCGTACTGGTGGTACCCACCAATGAAGAGCGGCAGATCGCCCTCGATACCCTTGCCCTGCTCGACTGAGGCTTTTTAATGCATACATTCTTCATTGCTCCCACCGGTTTCGGTGTCGGCCTTACCTCCATCAGCCTCGGCCTGGTCGGCGCGCTGGAGCGCAGCGGCCTCAAGGTCGGCTTCTTCAAGCCCATCGCCCAGCCGCATGCCGGCGACCTCGGCCCGGAGCGCTCCAGCGAGCTGATCGCCCGCACCCACGGCCTGAACTCGCCCAAGCCGCTACCGCTCAGCCACGTCGAGCGCATGCTCGGCGACGGCCAGCTGGATGAACTGCTGGAAGAAATCATCAGCCTCTATCAGCAAGCGGCCGCCGGCAAGGACGTCGTCATCGTCGAAGGCATGGTGCCGACGCGTCACGCCAGTTACGCCGCGCGAGTCAACTTCCACTTGGCCAAGAGCCTGGACGCCGACGTGATCCTGGTCAGCGCTCCGGAAGACGAGAACCTCACCGAACTGTCCGACCGCATCGAAATCCAGGCGCAGCTATTCGGCGGGCCGAAGGACCCGAAGGTGCTCGGCGTGATTCTCAACAAGGTGCGCAGCGAAGATGGCATCACCGCCTTTGCCGAACGCCTGCTGGAACTCTCACCACTGCTCAAGAGCCAGGACTTCCGCCTGCTCGGCTGCATTCCCTGGCAGGACGAACTGAACGCGCCGCGCACCAAGGACATCGCCGAGCTGCTCGGCGCGCGCATCCTCAACGCTGGCGATTACGAGCAACGACGCATGCTGAAGATCGTGCTCTGCGCCCGCGCCGTTGCCAATAGCGTGCAGTTGCTCAAACCAGGCACCCTGGTGGTGACGCCGGGTGATCGCGACGACATCATCCTCTCTGCCAGCCTCGCGGCGATGAATGGCGTGCCGCTGGCCGGCCTGCTGCTGTGCAGCGATTTCGCCCCCGACCCACGCATCATGGAACTGTGCCAGGGCGCCCTGGCCAGCGGCCTGCCGGTGATGACCGTGGGCACGGGCTCCTACGATACCGCCACCAACCTCAACCGCCTGAACAAGGAAATCCCGCTGGATGACCGCGAGCGTGCAGAGAAGGTCTCCGACTTCGTTGCCGGGCATATCGATCATGAATGGTTGAGCGCCCGCTGCGGCATACCGCGCGAGCTGCGCCTGTCGCCCCCAGCCTTCCGCTACCAACTGGTGCAACGAGCCAAGGCCGCCGCCAAGCGTATCGTTTTGCCCGAGGGCAGCGAGCCACGCACGGTGCAGGCAGCCGCCATCTGCCAGGCGCGCGGCATCGCCCGTTGCGTGCTGCTGGCCAAGCCGGACGACGTCCATGCGGTGGCTCGTGCACAGGGCATCGAGCTGCCGGAAGGTCTGGAAATTCTCGACCCGGATCTGATTCGCGGTCGCTACATCGAGCCGATGGTCGAGCTGCGCAAGGGCAAGGGCCTTAACGCGCCGATGGCCGAGGCGCAACTGGAAGACACCGTGGTGCTAGGCACCATGATGCTTGCGCTGGACGAGGTGGACGGCCTGGTCTCCGGCGCCATCCACACCACCGCCAACACCATTCGCCCGGCGCTGCAGCTGATCAAGACTGCGCCGGGTTACAACCTGGTGTCCTCGGTGTTCTTCATGCTGCTACCGGACCAGGTACTGGTCTACGGCGACTGCGCGGTGAATCCTGACCCCAACGCCGAGCAGTTGGCGGAGATTGCCCTGCAGAGCGCCGCTTCGGCGCAGGCCTTCGGCATTCCGCCGCGCGTGGCCATGCTCAGCTACTCCACCGGTGATTCCGGCAGCGGCGAGGAGGTAGAAAAGGTACGAGCTGCCACCCGCCTGGCCCGCGAGAAACGCCCCGACCTGCTACTCGACGGTCCGCTGCAATACGACGCAGCGGCCATCGAGAGCGTCGGTCGGCAGAAAGCGCCGAACAGCCCGGTAGCCGGTCGCGCCACGGTGTTCGTGTTCCCTGACCTTAACACCGGCAACACCACCTACAAGGCGGTGCAGCGCAGCGCCGACTGCATCAGCGTAGGGCCGATGCTGCAGGGGCTGCGCAAGCCGGTGAATGACCTGTCGCGCGGTGCGCTGGTCGACGACATCGTCTACACCATCGCGCTGACGGCCATTCAGGCGGCCGATCTGCCGAGCTAGAGAGGCCGTAGGGTGTGCCGTGCACACCATGGAAAGCTGGGGACGCGCCGGCCACGATAGCCGGTGCGCACGGCGCACCCTACGAGCGTCGAAAACCACGACTCAACACTGGCAATGCCGAGCTAGAGAGGCCGTAGGGTGCGCCGTGCGCACCATGGAAAGCTGGGTGCGCGCCGGCCACAATAGCCGGTGCGCGCGGCGCACCCTACGAGCCACCGAAACCCACGAGTCAGTACTGGCACTTGCAGGTCAGTGCACAACCGTTACCCTTGGCGCCGAACCTGCTCGCGGCAAGGAACGGCGCAGCTCTTTCAACTGATACGGGGCGCAGAGAAAGCCCCTTTCTCAGGCTGCCCGCCGGGCGTGCAGCCTGCTTATGGAGGCGTTCGCCCGATGCTGCACTTTCTTCCCGCGCCAGTGCGCGGCCTGATCGCGAGCCTGCTGCTGGCTCTGAACACCCTGTTCTGGTGCTGGCCGCTGTTCTTCGTCGCCCTGCTCAAACTGCTGCTGCCGTTCGCGCCAATCCAGCGCGCGCTGCGCTTCGTCATGCATGCCATCGCCGAAAGCTGGATCGGCATCAACAAGTTCTGGATGCGCATGGTTGGCCATATTGAATGGAAGGTTCAGGGGCTGGAACGCTTCGATACCCGTCACTCCTATCTGGTGACCAGCAACCACCAGAGCTGGGTAGACATCCTAGTGCTGCAGTACCTGCTCAACCAACGCATGCCGCTGCTGAAGTTCTTCCTCAAGCAGGAGCTGATCTGGGTGCCGGTGATCGGCCTGTGCTGGTGGGCGCTGGAGTTTCCCTTCATGAAGCGCTTCAGCAAGGAATACCTGGCCAAGTACCCGGAAAAGCGCGGCCAGGACCTGGCCACCACGCGCAAGGCCTGCGCGCGTTACAAGACCAACCCTGTGGCGGTATTCAACTTTCTCGAGGGCACCCGCCTGACACCGGCCAAGCATGCGCAGCAGCAGTCGCCGTTCAAGTACCTGCTCAAGCCCAAGGCGGGCGGTATCGCCTTCGTGCTCGACGCGATGGGTGAGCAACTGCACGCCATCGTCAACGTCACCATTCATTACCCACATGGTGTGCCAGGCTTCTGGGACTTGCTCTGTGGCCGCCTGGATGCCGTGCAGGTGTTTTTCAAACAGGTCGAAATTCCGCGCGAATTCATTGGCCGCAATTACGATCAGGACGATGACTACCGTCTGGCCTTCCAGCAGTGGGTCAATCGCCTGTGGGAAGAGAAGGACGCTGAGCTCGCCAGCCTGCATCAGCAAGCCTGAAACGTCCTCGGCGCTTCATTCACCGCGTGGTAGGGGCAGCTTGCTCCAGTCCAGTTGTGCCGGCACCTGCATGGCAGTGCTGGCCGACACACCCGGCGCCACCAGAAATCCTTGCATGATGCTGCAATGGTGTTGCGTCAACCACTCGCGCTGCGCCTGGGTTTCGACGCCCTCGGCGATGACCTCCAGCCCCAGATGACGCCCCAGATCGATGATGGTGCTGACCACTGCGGCGTCGCGCGGTGAGTCGAGCATGTTGGAGATGAACAGGCGGTCGATCTTCAGCGTGTCCAGTTCGAAATGCCGTAGATACGCCAGTGACGAGTAACCGGTGCCGAAGTCATCGATGGCGATCTTCACCCCCAGCTCACGCAGATGACGCAGCTGCGCCTGGGTCAGCTCCAGATCCTGCATCAACGCACTCTCGGTAACTTCCACTTCCAACTGGCTTGGCTTGAGACCATGGAGATCGAGTACGCGCTGCAGATCCGCCACCAGTTGCGGCATACCGAACTGTACCGGGCTGACATTTAGACTGAGCACCATGTCCTCACCGAACTGTTGCTTGAAGTCCGCCAACTGCCTGGCGCCCTCACGGAAGATCCATTCGCCAAGACGATTGATCAGGCGGGTTTCTTCGAGCAGTGGAATGAATACGTTCGGTGCGACAGTGCCCGCAACACGATGCTGCCAGCGCAGCAAGGCTTCGAAGCCGCGCAGGCGCCCGTTATCGAGATGGAACTGAGGCTGATAGACCAGCACGAAGTCATCGTTCTCGATGGCGTGGCGCAGGCTCTCTTCGAGCATCAGCCGTGAACGCGCGCGGCCGTTCATTTCGGGAGAGAAGAAGCGGTACTGCTGGCGACCGGCGCGCTTGGCTTCGTACATCGCCATGTCGGCGGAGCGCAGCAGGCCCTCTACGCTCTGCCCACACTCGGGAAAGCAGGCGATACCGACGCTGGCGCCGAGGGTGAAATCCACACCATCGAGGGTGTGCCGAACCGAAACCAGTTCGATCAGCTTCTCCGCGACCTTGGCTGCATCCTCGGGATGGCCGAGGTTGTCCAGTAGCGCAGTGAACTCGTCACCGCCGATGCGTGCCAGACTGTCATAGGGGCGCAAGCAGGCCTTGAGCTGCTCACCAACACGACGCAGCAGTTGATCGCCGACATCATGGCCCAGCGAGTCATTGATGCGTTTGAAACCGTCCAGATCCAGGTACAGCACCGCGACCCGCTGACCGCTGCGTTCGATACGCGCCAGCGCCGATTCCAGCGCCTGATGAAAGCCGCGGCGATTGAGCAGACCGGTCAGCGCGTCAGTGACTGCCTGCGACTCCAGCTGCGCGTGCAGATTGCGCACCACCGACATGTCCAGGGCGATCACCACCATGGCGCGCTGCTGCCGCGGTAGCGGCGAGCAGGACAACGCCACGGGCAGGCAACCGCCCTTGAACGTGCGCATCATCGCTTCGTGTACGCGGTAGGTCGCCTCACGCTTGAAGTGCAGGTAGAACTCCGATTGCAGCCAGCCGTCTTCGCTGGCGGGATTCTTGAGAAACGACAGCAGCTCGACGCCCTCAAGATCGCCTACCTCGCCATCGAGCATCTGGGCCATGGCTGGGTTGGCGAACTGGATGCGACCGTCCTCGCCGACTACCAGGATACCCTCGGCGGCATTGGCCAACACCGAGGCGTTGAAGGCCCTGGCTCTTTCCAGCTGCTGGGAAAGTGTCTGCAATTCGCAGCGATTGTGCTCATGCTCCAGCAGGCTCTGAATCTTGTGGCGCAGCACAGTGGGATCGAACGGTTTGAGCACGAAGTCCACGGCGCCAGTGCTGTAGCCTCGCAACACGGCATCGTGAGTCTGCGAGATGGCAGAAACGAAGATGATCGGCGTCAGCCTCGTACGCGGATTGCCGCGCATCAACCGAGCGACTTCGAAGCCATCCATGCCTGGCATCTGCACGTCGAGCAGCACCAGTCCGACGTCCTCTTCGAGCAGACAGCGCAGAGCCTCCTCGCCGGAGCTGGCACAGCGCAGCTGCCACTCGCCATCTTCGAGCAGCGCCTGCATGGCCTCGAGGTTTTCCATGCGGTCATCCACCACCAGCAAAACCTGCCTGGCGGGTACGGCGGCGTTCTTGCTCTGCGCCTGGGCCATCGTCACTCCCCTATCCATCTGCCCTTGCACCAGTCACTCCTGCCATCAGGGTAGTCCATCGCCAGACGAAAGCATGGTCGGCATAGCCAACCAGCGCTCCAGCAATGCCAGCAGCTCATCACGCTTGATCGGCTTGGCCATGTAGTCGTCCGCGCCCGCAGTGATGCATTTTTCCCGGTCGCCCTTCATGGCGTGAGCGGTGAGCGCGATGATGGGGATCACGCAGCCGTGCTCCTGCTTGAGCAGACGCGTGGCGGTGTAGCCGTCCATATTGGGCATGGCCATGTCCATCAGAATCAGGTCGAAGGAATCGCGCTGGTAACTGGCGATGGCCTCCAGGCCGTCCTTGGCAGAGCTGACACGCAGCCCCACTTCATCCAGCAGTGCGGTCAGCGCATAGACGTTACGCACGTCGTCATCCACCAGCAGAATGCGCTTTCCCTGTAACAGGTTGAGCCGCGCATGGGCCGGTTGCGGCGCCCGCACGTCAATGAGAAAGCCCTGAACTGCCTGGCACAGCGCGTCGGTGTCGTCGCCATGCTTGCGCACCACGATAGCGCTGTAGCGCCGCAGCCGTTGCAAGGTCTGCTGAGTAACGTCCACACCGGTATTGATCACCACGCGCGTACCTTGCAACGGGCGCAACTGGTTCAGACTGTCGAGCAGGGCAAAACCGTCCTGATCCGGCAGATCGAGATCGATCACCAGCGCGCAGAACTGGCCGCGTGCATAGGCCTCGCGTGCCTGCTCACCATCGGCGCAGGCGATGACCTGAAAGCCCAGCTCTGTCAGTTGCTCGCGGTAGTGCTCGCGCTCTACCTCGACGTCCTCCACCAACAACAAAGCCTGCTCCTGTTGCGCGCCGTGCTGCAGCTCGATGAACACCTGCTCCAGTTCATCGCGACCGATGGGCTTGACCAGATAGCGCGTGCCATCGTCGTTCCAACCCACCGGTTGCGGAACGCAGGAAATGATGTGCACTGGCGTATGCCGATGAGTCGGCTGGGCGCGCAGACGCCGGAACAGCTGCCAGCCACTGAGATCAGGCAGCAGGATGTCGAGAATCACCGCATTGAACGACTCCTGCTGCAGCAGCCCCAGCGCTTGCAGCCCGGTGCGGCAATGCACGCTGGAGAAGCCGTGAGCATGAGCCTCCTCGGCGATCACAGCAGCGAAATTGGCATCATCCTCGATGATCAACAGTGGCGGGCCGTCACCGGCGCGCAGCGGCCCCTCGAGCGGCGCTTCGACACTGAGTGAGCCCGCCTGCACCGGCAATCTCACGGTGAAGGTAGACCCCTGCCCCGGCGCACTCTGCAGGCTGATATCGCCATCCAGGGCCAGCACCAACTGACGGGTGATGGCCAACCCAAGGCCGGTACCACCGAAACGCCGGCTGGTAGAACCGTCGATCTGTTGAAAAGCCTGGAATACCTGCTCGTGCTGGGCCGGATCGATGCCGATGCCGGTATCACGCACGCTGAAGCAGAGCAGCTCGCGCTCATCCTCCTGGCGCCCCTGACTGCTGACGCTCAGCGTGACCTCGCCCTGATCGGTAAACTTCAGCGCGTTGGACAGCAGATTGCGCAGGATCTGATGCAGGCGTACGCGGTCGGTATGAATGACGCGCGGCACGCCAGCCTCCAGCTGGGTGTGCAGGCGCAAGCCCTTGAGCTCGGCCATCGGGCGCAGGCTGGCATCGAGTTCCACCAGCACGTCCTGCATGTTGATCGGCTCCAGCTTGAGCTGCATGCGGCCCGACTCGACCTTGGCCAGGTCGAGTACATCGTTGATCAGTTGCAGCAGATCACTGCCGGCGCGGTGCACGATATCGGCGTGCTTGGCCTGCTTCTCGGTCAGATTGCCCGCCAGATTCTGGCGCAGTTGATCGCTGAGAATCAGGATGCTGTTGAGCGGCGTGCGCAGCTCATGGGACATGTTGGCGAGGAACTCGGATTTGTAGCGGTTGGCCAACAACAGTTGCTCGGCCTGCTCACGTAGCTTCTGCTCGGCAGACTTGCGCTCACTGATATCGATGATCACCGCCTGCACCAGGTTTTCATCGCCGCTGCGAATGGGTGAAAGGCCGACCTCCAAAGGAATCATGCGACCTTCACGGTGCTGCCCGAACAGCTCGCGATTGCCGCCCATGCGGCGCTGTTCGGGCATGGCCTGGTAGCCGCGACGTAGCGCCACATGGCTGCCGCGCTGCGCCGCCGGCAGGAGCATTTCCACCGGTTCACCGAGCAACATCTGCCGTTCGTGACCGAACAGCAACTCGGTCTGTCTATTGACCATGGCGATGCGCCCCAGGGCATCGACCAGCACGATGGCATTGGGCGACGCCTCGACCACCAGACGGAAGCGCTCCTCGGCCACCTTGCGTGCACGCAGGTCCACCAGGTTGATCAGGTAGCTGCTGCCCTCGTGCAGCGGGTTGAGGCTGATACTGACCGGAATCGACTCACCGCGTAACGTGCGCACCATGCGTTCGTCACTCTCGGCCAACTGCTCCTGCAGGTCTTTCGGCGATTCGATATTGGGCAGCACGCGCAACACGGTCTCACCCGGCAAGGCATTGAGCGGGCAGTCGAACAGCTCGGCAGCACTGCGATTGGCCATTTCGATGCGCCCCCTGTCATCACAGAGCAGGGTCGCCACCGGCAGCCGTTCGACCAATAGACGAAAGCGCTCTTCGCGCTCGCGCAGGGCCACGGCAGCCCGTTCACTGATCTGCAACTTGCGCTCACGCTGATAGAGAAAACCGCCGACCAGAATCGACAGTAACAGCGTCGCAGCCAGCCCCGCCCAAAGACCGAGCATGCTGGTTCGATCAACCAGGCTGCGTTCGTATTCAGGGGTGCCGATCACCTCAAGTGCCCAGGTGCGGCCATACAGGGATAACTCCTGCTGACTGCGAAATCTCGGCTGCCAACCATTGGTTTTGGTTTCACCACTTATCAGCTGCAAATCGGTCGTCTGCAGGTCTTTCAGGATGATGTCGAACAAACGGCTCTGAGCGCCAAGAATCCCATCGATCAGGTCATGACTGCGAAAAGCACCATGTACCATTCCCAGCAATGCAGAACGACGTTGCTCGACGGTATTGACGGGTAAACCCGGACGAAACACCGGCAGGTAGAGCAATACGCCAGACTGCACGTTTACATCGACCTCCTGACGCAGTATCAGCGGCGCGCTGAGGCTGGCTTCGCCGGTCTCGACACTGCGCTCGATTGCCGTCCGCCGCACTGTTTCGCTGAGCATATCGAAGCCAAGCACGCGACGATTACGCCAATCCACGGGGCTGACGTAATCAATGGGTAGATAATGCCCACGCTCACCGGAAGGGAAGATCTGATAGTCGAGGCGGCCGTCAGCAGCTACCTCGGCGGCGAAGTCAGCCAGTTGCTCCGGCAGCAGATAACGTGACCAGGCCACGGCCTGAATACCGGGATAGCGATCCTGAACCTGCAACTGATCCAGAGCACGTTCCCACTCGACGAGCGAGACCTGATCACTGCCTATCATCAGACCGGATACGCCGCGCAAGACCATCTCGTATGTGCGCATACGCGCAAGCACCCGCTGGCTTACGTCCTGAGCCTCCAACTGAAAGCGGCGGTAACTGTCCTCGTTCTCACGCTCCTGCAAAGTGTTCCACTGCCAGAAAATCAGGCCACCCAACCCCAGTAGCAGGCCAAGCGCAACAAGCAGCGGCGTCCAGGGCCTTGACGGCTGCTCGACAGCTCTGTCGTCCATTCGCTCTCCTTCGGTCATCCAGAACCAACGCGCACGGTGCATCCGCACGCGGACATCACAGAACCACAGCAAGCAGTCTAGTCAGGTTTTGAATGAGTGGCCTTTTGCCAGAAGGGACACGACGGGCGGTCACGAACATGGCCGTAAACGCCTTCTGACACCTCGGCGAAAATGTCCACAGAGGTGAATGTCAGCGACATAAAAAAGCCTCCCAGAGGGAGGCTCTCATTACAACGTGGCGAGCTTTTAAAGCGGACGCAGGTTGATCTCGACACGACGGTTCTGCGCACGACCAGCATCGGTGGCGTTGCTGGCAATTGGCTGGCTCGGGCCTGCGCCGTATGCAGAGATGCGCTGACCCGGCACGCCATTGGCGGTCAGGTAGTTGGCCACGCTCTGTGCGCGACTTTGCGACAGGCTCTGATTAAGCGCCTGCGAACCGGTGCTGTCGGTGTGACCGACGATGTTCACGCCGTTCTTGTTGAACTCCTTGAACACCAGCACCAGCGAATTGAGGGTCGGGTAGAAACTACTGGAGATATCCGCCGAGTTGCTGGCGAAGGTGATGTTGCCCGGCATGATCAGCTTCAGATCATCGCCGTTGCGTTGCACCTGCACGCCAGTGCCCTGCAAGGTCTGGCGCAGCTTGGCCTCCTGGGTATCGACGTAATAGCCGTAACCGCCACCGGCGGCACCACCGACAGCCGCACCGATCAGCGCGCCTTTGGCGCGATCCTTCTTGCTCGACGTCGCAGCACCGATCACGGCACCGGTCGCTGCGCCGATACCACCATAGATACCGGCTTTGCCGGCCTGGCTCTCGCCGGTATAGGGGTTGGTGGTACAGCCGGCCAGCAAGGCCATGAGCGCAGTTGCTGCGATCAGATTACGCCTGGTCTTCATAAATTTTCCTTAGGATTTCTTCTGGTATCGGGCAGACATGCCGCAGACTTCGAGCCGCCAAGGCGCGGTGAAGTTCCGCCCAAGCTTATCAACCTGTGGATATCAGAACTGCGACGCAAAGCAGATCAGCCCGATACGTACCTTACTGCACGCCTGGCAGCGGTCGCAGTGTCACTTCGACACGGCGATTCTGCGCACGCCCTTCGACGGTAGCGTTACTGGCCACTGGCTGATCCGGCCCCATACCACGAGTACTCATGCGGCTGGGGTCGACCCCTTGCGCCAGCAGATAATCGGCTACGCTTTGCGCACGTCGCTGCGACAGCCCCATGTTGTGGCTATGCGAGCCGGTGCTGTCGGTATGCCCGACCACCTCGATACTGTTCTGGTTGTACTGGCGGAAGGAATTGGCCAGGTTGTTCAACGGCTGATAGAAGCTGCTGGCGATCTGCGCCGAGTCGGTGGCAAAGGTGATATTGCCCGGCATGATCAACTGAATCACATCGCCCTGGCGCTGCACCTCGACGCCTGTGCCCTGCATGCTGCGACGCAGTTCTTCTTCCTGCTTGTCGGCGTAATAGCCGTAACCCGCCGCTGCGGCACCGGCCACCGCAGCACCGATCAAGGCGCCCTTGCCGCGATTGTCATGGTTGATCAGCGCACCGGCGGCCGCACCGGCCAACGCACCGATACCACCGTAGGTGGCGGTACGGTTGGAGCTCGGCGCGCTCTGGTCATAAGGGTTCTGCGAGGCGCAGCCACCAAGCAGCAGCGCGGACGAACAAAGGGCAATCAAAGAAAGGCGGAACATGAAGGAATCTCCATGAACGGTGGGTGATGGCTCTTTGAGTTCCAGCTCGGTCATTAGTGCCCTGTCACGCGCGAATAAAGGGGTTCTCACGCATTTCATCACCGAGGCGGGTATCCGGGCCATGGCCGGTGACCACGGTGGCGTCCTCATCGAGGCGGTACAGGCGCTGCTGGATCGAACGTTCGATAGTGGCGTAATCACCGCCCCACAGGTCGGTACGGCCGATACCGCGACGGAACAGCGTGTCACCAGCAATCAGCAGCTTGGCATCCTCGAACCAGAAACTCATCGAACCCGGCGTGTGCCCGGGTGTATGCAGCGCCACACCGCAGCCGCAGGCCAGCTCCTCGTCATCGGCCAGCCAGCGATCCGGCGCCGGCACGGGCGTGTAAGGCACGCCGAACATGCTGCACTGCATCTCCAGATTGTCCCAGAGGAACTGATCTTCCTTGTGCAGGTGCAGCGTGGCACCGGTCTTCTCCTTCATCTGCCCCGAGGCAAGAAAGTGATCGAGGTGCGCATGGGTGTGGATGATGCTCACCACCTTGAGGCCATGAGCCTCCAGACGCGCCATGATCAGATCGGGATTGCCACCCGGATCGACCACGATGGACTTCTTCGTAATCGGGTCGCCGATGATGGTGCAGTTGCACTGCAAAGGCCCGACGGGGAAGGTTTCGCGAATCAGGGCAGGACGTTCAGCAGAGCTCATCAGGGAACCTCGTTTCTGTAATCGCCGGGCAGTTTACCGGTCCATTTGCGGAATGCACGGCGGAAGTTGGACGGGTCGCTGAAACCCAGCAACTGGGCGATTTCATACAGCGGCAAATGCGTGGTGGTCAGGTACTGCAGGGCCAGGCGCTTGCGCACGTCGTCGAGCACCTGCTGATAGCTGGTGCCCAGCTGCGCCAGGTGCCGGCGCAGGCTGCGGCCGCTGGTATGCAGGGCACCAGCGGCGCTTTCCAGGTCGGGGAAGTCGCCTGGACGCGCCAGTAACAATCGGCGCACCCGAGTGAGCAGGCCATCCTGCACATCGAGGCTGACCAGCAGCGCTTCGCACTGCTGCTCGCACATCTGCACCGTGGCCGGGTTGGCCAGCGCCATGGGCCGTTGCAGGTAGTGGCGGGGCAAGCGCAGCCAGTGCCAGGGCTGTTCGAACTGCGCGGCCACACCGAATACCTCGGTATAGCGCTCAGCATAGTCCGGCGTGGGATACGCGAAACCAACGGCCAAGCCCCGCAACTCTTCCCCCACAAGAAAGCGCGCAATCGTATGGATGCTGGTCAACAGGCCCTCGGCGGCGAAGCGCGATTGCGGCCCCATGGGAAAGGACTCGAGCGCACGTAACTGCATATCCTCCTCTTGCTCCACCAGTTCCAGCTCGAATGCCAGGCCGAGCACCCGGTAGTACTTCAGGGCGAACTGCAGCGCCTTGCCCAGGTTGGCACTGGACAGCACTGCGTAACCGAGGATGCCGTGGGTCGAGACGTTCAGGCGCTGGCCCAATACCAGGCCAAGCGCCGGTTCGCCGCAACGTTCCAAGGCGGTCTGCGTCAGCAGATGAAAGTCGAGAAAGGACAGTCGACCATTAGGACTGCCAAGCACTTCAGGGCGGACCCGTGCGGCAGCAAACAGCTCGGCACGCGCCAGGCCGAACTCTTCCGCCAGCGCCAGCAATGCCTCGGCGTAGGCCACGGGAACCAGTTCGGCGGTGAAGTTGAGGGTTTGTTTCATGAGTTCGTTGTTCGGGTGACTGGCCGCAAATGACCTTCTCGATTGCGAACCTTAGCTCAGCGAATCCATGCTCGTTGCCCTGCTGCTGCCCCAACTTTCTACTGGAATAACGCACTGGCCGGATATGACTGTCACCTTGGCTGTTACGAACCTGTGCCCAGCGGCGCATGACGACCATAGTGGGAACCCGTCAAACAGCACGATGGAGTTCTCATGGCCAGCACTACACCGGAAGGATTGCAGATTCGTCCAAGACACATGGATTTCGATCTGCCCAACCCGCTGCCGCGCCACTGGAACGGTGGCGATGCCTTCAAGACCCATTTGTTCGATGCCATGTCGGTGTTGTTTCCCGACGGCGAGCGTTTCTTCATCGACTCGGTGCGCCAGTTCCGCGACTGCATCGACGACCCGGTACTCGATGAACAGATTCGCGGCTTCATCGGCCAGGAAGGCCATCACAGTCGTGAACATCTGGAGTACAGCCGGCGCCTGCGCGACCTGGGTTACGACGTAGAGCGCATCGAGAAACGCGCCAGGACGCGCATCCGTTACACCCAGAAGAAGTTCTCGCCACAACGCCAGCTGGCTGCAACCGCAGCGCTGGAGCACATCACTGCGATCATGGCCGATGGCTTGCTGAGAAATGACGCGTACATGGCCGACGCTCACCCGGCCTTGGCCCGCCTGTGGCGTTGGCATGCGCTCGAGGAGACCGAGCACAAGGCGGTGGCTTTCGACGTCTACAACCAGGTGTGCGGCAGCCGCAAACTGCTGCGCCGGGCAATGCTCATGGGCACCTTCTTCTTCGTGCTCGATACCACCCGTGGCCTGGCACACATGCTCAAAGTGGACGGCCTGTTGTGGAACTGGCGCGTCTGGCGTGACGGCATCCGCTGGATGTGGGGCAAGGAAGGCGTGTTCCGCCCGCTGATCAGCGCTTATCTGGACTTCTTCAAGGACGGCTTCCATCCCTGGGAACACAACAACCTGGATCTGCTGCACGCCACCCGCGAGGAGTTTGACGGTGCCCCGCTGATTCAGGCCGGAGCCGCCTGAAACGCAGCACCTGCCACGCAACACAAATGAGCCCGGAATCTGTCCGGGCTTTTTCGTGGCGCGGATTTTCTCCGGGTCTTTGCGGGGCTCACTCAACCCAGCAGAAATCTCATTGCATCGGCCGCGCTCTGCTCGGGAATTTCTTCCATGGGGATATGCCCGACACCCGGATAGACCCTGACCTGAACACTCGGTAGATCGCGCTGCCAATGCAGCACATGTTTGGGTGAGATCCAGCGATCGCGATCGCCCCACATGAGCAGGGTTGGCGCCTTGATCAGCGCGACCCGCTCTGGCGTCGTGTGCAGCTCCTCCTTGTTGGCCTTCAGTAGCACGCGGAAGATCTCCATCATGCCGCGGCGGTTGCCCGGGCGTCGCGACAGGTCGTAGTAGCGCTCGACCACGCCTGCTTTGATTCGCCCCGGTTCACCGTAGACCTCCTTGATGCCCTGGGCGATCAAGGCGCGTGGCATCCACATCGGCATGGCGACAGTCGCACCGGGCAGCGCGGCCGCAGCGATCATCCACGGTACCTTGTGCATGGGATAACCGGCCGGGTCGATCAGCACCAGCTTGCCGACACGCTGCGGCTGCACCAGGGCGAAGTTCCAGGCGATATAGCCACCAAGGGAGTTGCCGGCGATATCCGCCTTGCCCACCTGCAGGTAATCGAGCAGTTGGCCAAGCACATGCATCATGCGCTCGACCGAATAGACGCCGTCGCGCGCCGGCCCCGTGAGGCCGAACCCCGGAACGTCGAAGCGGATGATGCGGTAATACGGGGCGAAGGCCTGCACCCACCCGTCCCAGGTGTGCAGCGAAGCGACGACGCCATGGATCAGTACCAACGCCGGCTTGTCACGACTGCCTTCGTCACGGTAATGGACATTGAAACCGTCAATCTCGACATAGCGAGAACCCTGAGCAGCATTGCCATAACGCGATTTCAGGCGTTCCAGCGACAGAGCCCCGAAACCCAGACGGGCGAAGCCTGCAGCCAACGGCGGTTGCAGAGACAGTCTATTGGCAGACATGCGCGATACCTCGACACTTGCAGTAGGTATCCGCGATCAGAACATGAGTAGGTGCCAAACACCGCCCAACCTAGGTTGAGCCAAGCACCGTCTTGATCGGCTGCCGCAACGCCCAGATCAGCGCAGTAGACCGAGGCCCTTGGCCCGCGCCACCGCCTGAGTACGCCGCTCGACACCGAGTTTGCTGTTGATGTGACGGGCGTGGGTCTTGACCGTGTGCAAGGAGATGAACAGACGCTCGCTGATCTCCTGATTGGAACAGCCACGCGCGATCAACTGCAGCACGGCCAACTCGCGGCCACTGAGTTTTTCCGTCAGGCCGCCCGCCTCTACGACCACCTCCTCGTCCGAATCCCGGCTGCCTGGCACCTGCGCGAGCAGCGCGTCGCGCAGCGGACACGGCGGACGCAACTGCAGACGCTCGCGCAGCCAGCGCGGCTGATGCTGCAACAGCTCGATGAAAGGTAGCAGCGCGCCGCCCTGAGCGAGATCCAGACAACTGTCGAGCTGCTGCTGCGCCTCCCGCTCTCGCCCGGTCTGCTTCAGTAATTGGGCGAGCTGCGCCTGTGCCGCCAGGGCGACCAACTGACCGCCCAGCCCCTGTGCATGCTGTTGCAACAGACGCAGACGGCGCTCAGCATGCTCCAGCTCGCCCTGCAAGCGCTCCAGAGCTGCCTGCTGCAGATCGATATGCAACGCCAGCTGCGGGTGAAACTCCGGCGCCAATGCCCGCCCCTGCTCACCATAGGTTTCCGCCAGCTGAGGCAGCCAGGCGGCAGCCAACTCGACCTGTCCTTGCCGCAGCCACAGCTCACACTTGATCAGCGTGATCATCGCCAGGTAGTAGATCGCCGGCACATCCCAGACATGCATCAAGCGTTCGGCCTCACCCAGCAGGGCAAACGCCTCGGCGGGCCGTCCATCACGCCCTTCCAGGCTGGCCAGCACGCAATAGCCAATCAACGCACCGACGTCGCGGCAAGCCCTGGCTTCGGCAATCCCCACCCGTAAGCGCTCCACGGCCTGAGGCTGTAGACGCAGACTGAGCAGATAGCCCTCATAAATCGTCAAGCGCGCCCGCACCGAGTAACTACGCTGTGCAGGCAGACGCTGCACCAGCAGCAATCCCTGGTGCACCTCCTCCTGTGCGCGCAGCACCTCACCACGGGCCTGCAACACGCGTGCGCGTTCATAGTGGGCAAGCGCCTCGAGCAGAGGATTGTCGATACGCTGCGCCAGCTCCAGGGCGTCGCGGTTCAGCCCACGCGCACGCCACAGGTCGCCACGCACCATGGCCAGGTTGGACAACGCTGACAGACACATGAAATGCGGGCCATAACGCTCCGCCGGTAGACCGGCCAGCGCCTCACTGCATTGCAGTTCGGCGCGCGCACCATCGCCCCGGCCACGAGCGATGACCCCATCGAGCGCCTGCCACTGCGCCAGCAGGCTGCGCTGGGCGGCAGGCTCAGCAGCAGGCAGGAAGCGTGCGAGCTGATCAAGCAGCTCCTGGGCGGCATCCAGCTGACAGGCCAACGCCAGGGCCCAGCCATAAAGCATGATCAGCCGTGGTGTGCTGGCCAGCAGATCGTCCGGTAGATTGGTTTTCCAGCGCAGCAGCATGGCGATGTTCTGTTCCGCCAGCATCTGCTCCTCGGACAGGTTCTGCACCAGGCTGGCGGCCACGTCGGCCTGCCCCGCCAGTAGCGCCTGCTCGATGGCGGCATCCAGCATGCCTTGCGCAGCGAACCAGCGACAGGCACGCAGGTGAGCACTACCGTGCGAACGACTCAAGCCTTCGGCAGGGCGCGCATTGAGCAGATCGGAGAACAGGTGGTGATAGCGAAACCAGTGCCCCTGTTCATCAAGCGGCACCAGAAACACCTGATTGGCCTGCAAATGACGGATGATTGCGGCGCTGTCATGGCTGTCACGAACCGCATCGCACAGCTCAGCGCAGAAGCGCTCCATGCAGGCGGTGTCATAAAGGAACTGTTGTACCTCGGCGGGCTGCCGCTCGATGACTTCCTCGAGCAGGTATTCACGGATCAGCCCTTCACCACCGTGCAGTTGAAGCACCTCGCCAGCTTCCGCCAGTTCCTCGACAGCCAACAGCCAGAGGCGTAAACCAGCGATCCATCCCTCGCTGCGCTGCAGAATCCCAGTGACCTGCTCCTTCTCGAGGCGCGCACCCTGACTTGCCAACAGCGCGTCCAGCTCGGCAGCCGTCAGACGCAGATCCTGCTCGTTGAGCTCCAGCAACTGTCGCGACAGACGCAGGCGCGCCAGGTGCCAGTCAGGTCGCTGACGACTGGTGACCAACAGCAGCACACCAGGTGGTAAATGGTTGAGGAAGAATTGCAGACAACGATCCAGCACCGGCCCCTGCGCCAGATGGTAGTCGTCCAGCACCAGAAACAGCGGTTGACCATCATCGAGTTGCTGGGTCAGCTCATCGAGTAAACCGTCAAGCCACTGCTCGAATGCGAAGGGTTGATGGCGCTGGCGCATCTTCAGCAGCCCTAGCGCTTCCTCGCCGAGGCCAGGGTAGAACTGCTGCAGCCCATTCAGGAGACGCTCGAGAAATCGCCCCGGATCATGATCGCGCTCGCTCAGCCCGAGCCAGAGGCTGTGCCAGTGATCGGGTAGTCGTTCGCAGAACTCGATGGCCAGCGAGCTTTTGCCAAAACCTGCTGGCGCACTGACCAGCAGCAATCGCCCTTGCAGGCCCTCCTCAAGGCGCTCACACAGCCTGGGCCGCGGCATATGCCCTGCCGGCAGTGGCGGACGATAGAAACGCGCTTCAACCGGTGTGGCCGGCGTGTAGGGAAAACCTGGCGAGCGGGAGAAATCTGTCATCGGCCTATTCTTGGAAGTCTTCTAGGTGCATCGGCGGGCTCGATCTGAACCCAGCCTAGCGACTTGCAATGGCCATTTGAAGCGCGCGCTACAGTCCGTAACGAAAAAGCCGGCACAAGGCCGGCTTCGTCGTGTTGCCTGAGGCAGGTTTTAGCGAACGCCAGCCTGACGCAGAGCTGCCGGGGTGTAATCGCTGCCAGCGGCCTTGTAGTTGAAGTCGTAGGCTTGTTTCTCCTCGTTCTTCATACCCAGGGCCAGGTAGCGACCGGACAGCAGGTCGTACAGGGTTTCTACGGTGTACCACGGCACTTGCTTGTCGTAGTAGTACTGGGCATGCGCCTCAGCTACACGCCACAGGGTGCCACGGCCGTCGTAGTGGTCGATCAGAGCGGCTTGCCAGGTGTCCTCGTCAATATAGAAGTCACGCTTGGCGTAGATGTGACGCTCGCCAGACTTCAGGGTCGCGGTCACATGCCATACGCGGTGCAGCTCGTAACGAGTCAGATCTTGGTTGATGTGGCCAGCCTTGATGATGTCGGCGTACTTCAGGTTCGGCGAGTCCAGCTTGTAGGCGTTGTAGGGGATGTAGATCTCCTTCTTGCCGACCAGCTGCCAGTCGTAGCGATCCGGCGCACCGTTGTACATGTCGAAGTTGTCGGATGTACGCAGACCGTCAGCGGCGGTACCCGGACCATCGTAGGACACCTGCGGAGCACGGCGCACGCGACGCTGACCGGCGTTGTACAGCCACGCCAGACGCGGCTCCTTCACCTGGTTGAGAGTTTCGTGCACCAGCAGCACGTTACCGGCCAGACGCGACGGAGCGGTTACGCGCTGCTTGAAGTAGAACAGTACGTTGCTTTCCTTGCTCGCATCGAAGTCGGTCAGCGCATCACGGAAGGTGAACTCATCCTGGAAGTAGACCAGCGAGTAGGACCCGTTCGCCTGCGGCGTCGCCTGGGTCACCAGACGACGCACGCTACCGCCGCGGTAGCGGGTGATGTGGTTCCAGATCGCTTCCAGACCGTTCTGCGGGATCGGGAAGGGGTTGGCGGTCTGGAAGTTCTCCAGGCCGTTACCACCTTCCACCATCTTGGTGTTCACCGCGTTCTGCTTGGTCGCCTCCAGCACCGAAGCCGGCAGGCTGGCCGAGCGGTGAGTCGGGAAAACCGGCATCTTGTAGCTTTCCGGGTAGCGCTTGAACATCGCCAACTGGCCGGGGGTCAGCTTGTCCTTGTACTGGTCGACGTTCTGCGCGGTGATGGTGAACAGCGGCTGCTCGTTGGCGAACGGATCGGCCAAAAAGCCACGTGGATCGACCGCACCGGCGTTGGCCGGCAAACCGCCGGTCCAGGCCGGGATCGAACCATCGGCATTACCTGCCATTTCGGCACCGACCGGAGTCAGGGTATTGCCCAGCTTCGCCGCCTCGTCGGGCGACACTGCCGCCATCACGCTGGTCGCCAGCAGAGACAGGGTCAGGACACCGCTTTGCAACAGACTTTTTGTTGTTTTCATTTGCATCATGATTCCTCGAAATTCCTGGCCGCTTAGAAGTTCATACCGAAGCTGAGCGCAACAAAGTCGCGGTCAATGGAGGTGTTGTACTTGCCACCAAAGAAGTCGGTGTAGGACAGGTCCGCGGTGTAGGTGTTCTGGTACTCGGCGTTCAGACCCAGGCTGACGGCCTTTGCACCTTCGTTGAACAGGCCATTCGGACCATAACCGTCCACGTCATGCGACCAGGACACGCTCGGACGCAGGTTTACACCGGCGAACACGTCCGGGTAGTCCCAGATGGCGCGCACGCGGTAGCCCCATGAGGTGGAGGTCACGAAGCCGTCGTTTTCGCAATACTTGCTCAGGTTTTCAAAGTTGGCGTTACCAACGGCACCGCCGATAGTGGATTGGTTGAGCGCCTGACAGGTATTGACAGGACCAGTCGGAGCCAGCGGACCTGGACCGTAGATCGGATCACGGCCATAACGAGCCTCGCTGGTCGACTCAAGCCCTCCGACATGAACAATGCCGACCTCACCGACCAATGTTAGACGGCTAGCCCCCATGACCTGGTCGAAGAAGTGTGTCAGCGTGGTCTGGAATTGAGTGATTTCCTTGCGACGGTAGCCGTTCAGATCGCTGCCGGGAGTGCCATCAAGAGGCGAGGCATTAGCGAACAAACCACCCAGAGGACCGACACCGGCGAACAGGATGTCAGTGGTATTCAGCAGCACCGGAGCGTTCGGGCGGTAGCTCAACTCACCACTCCAGGCAGTGCCCGTTGGCAAGGTGGTGGAGAAGCTAATACCGTAAAGGCGGATGTCTTCCGGGTATTCCAGGAAGTACTCAGAGTTACCTGCAACCAGAAGAGGGGCAGCGGCGCCGAGCGGACCGGCAGCGGCATATACATCAGCCCCTGGGGCAGTCGCGCTGAAGGCCGGGGTGCGGCTGTGATAATTCATGGCATAGAAGCCGAATTCGGTGTCCAGTGGTTCGGAAAAGTAGCGGAAGGCAAGGCCCCACTGACCGCTGTCCCGTGCATCCCGATCCGCACCGCGTGGGACCAGAGTACCCTCAGCGTTCTGGTCAATGGCAAGATCCGGACGACCAATCAAACCAAGGTAACCATTGACAGCGGCACCTGCAGCCGGGTTGTTCGTGAGCAATCGCAGGTTATCGTCGCACCCGTCGGCGATGATGTCCGGCTGAGCGAAGAAAGTACCGCAGTTGTCGACAACCGTCTGGTCCCATTCCAATTGATAGAACGCTTCCATCGAGAGGTTGTCGGTCAGACTTTGCGAAACGAAGAACATGTTGACCGGAATCAGGCCCTCTTTGATCTCTGCCCCCGGACGACGGAACGCAGCAACATCGATAGGGTTAACCGAGTTGATGCTGTTAAGAATAAAGGTGCTTTCACCCCAGCTTACGACCTGCTTGCCCAGACGTACGGAACCAGGCTGATTGGCAATTGCGTAGTTGTGATAAACGAAGGCATCGAGAATTTCACCACCCGACGACTGTGCACCTTCTTTACGGTTGCTGTCGCTGATGTCTTTGAACAGACGGCTTTCGTCTTTCAGCTCGAAGTCGTACCAGTACTTGCCGCGTACGAATACGCCGGTGTCACCGTACTTCAACTCAAGATCATGGACGCCCTTGAAGATCTTCGAAAACGTTTCGCCTTTCTTGAAATTCTGGCGGCTGTCATCAGTCGTCTGCGACAAACCCTGACCACCGTTGTTGACACCAATCAGATCTGGATCCGCACCACGCGTAGACCAGCTGGCCCCCACGGATAGCGACGAGTCGAACTGCCCTTCGATCTCGCCGATATTGAAAGTGACGCCGAATGCCGGAGCGGCAAGGGTGGAAGCGAGGCTGACGGCCAGCGGCAGTTTTGCCAGGCGCCAGTAGGGTTTTGTTTTTGTTGTCATCGACGCTACTCCATGTGTTTTTTGTTATGGATGCTTGGACTATAGCCAGCAGGTGGTACTGCTTGATCCCTCGAAAGTGTGATTTGCAGCCCCCAGGCACTCTGGCTCGCAGGTTTCAGGCCCTGCCCCTAGCCAAGCATGGACGTGAAACAGCAATTAGCAAGCCAAACGCTTGTTTGACTGAGCGGTCACTTTCACCGCCCAGCCAGTTCGCACCTCACAGCGTGGACAGGAACGCGCTGCCAGCCTCCTGCCACTGGGCGATTTCGACGCGAATGCGCTTCTTGTCCAGTTTGCCGACGCTGGTCTTGGGAATTTCAGTAACAAGGGCGATCTGCGTGGGAATCGCCCACTTGTTGATGTGACCTTGCTCGACGAAAGGCTTGAGATGCTCCTTCAAGCCTTTGGCATCCAGCCCTTGCTCTTCACGCAGTACCAGCAGCGCAAACGGGCGCTCGCCCCACTGCGGATCGGGCACCCCCACCACCGCCACCTCACGCACCGCAGCGTGACGGCTGATCAGGTCCTCCAACTCCAGCGAGGAAATCCACTCGCCACCGGTCTTGATCACATCCTTGATTCGGTCGCGGATTTCGATGAACCCCATACCGTCGATGGTCGCCACATCGCCGGTGTGCAGCCAGCCGTGGGCCCAGAGTTCCTCGCCCTTCTCGGGTTCACGGAAATAGCCCTGGGTCAGCCAAGGCGCGCGCAGCACCAGCTCGCCCTGGGATTCGCCATCGCTCGGCAGCAATTTGCCGTCCGCATCCATGATCGCGGCCTCAACCAGCGGCACCGGAATACCGGCCTTGATCCGGTAAGTGGTGCGCTCGTCCTCCCCCCCCGCACGCAACTCTTCGTTGAGATAGGCACAGGAGATCAGTGGACAGGTCTCGGACATGCCGTAGGCCGCCGTCAGTTGAATACCGCGCGCCTTGGCCGCCTCGTAAAGAGAGCGATTGAGCGCACTGCCGCCAATGATCATTTTCATTCCACCGAAATCATGGCCCTGAGCCCCCGGCGCGCTCAGCACCATCTGCAGGATGGTCGGGACGCAGTGCGAGAAGTTGACCTTCTCTTCCTTGATCAAACGGCAAAGCATGTCCGGCTCGTAGCGGCCGGGATATACCTGCTTGACCCCAAGCATGGTGGCCACGTACGGCACGCCCCAGGCATGTACGTGGAACATCGGCGTAATAGGCATGTAGACATCGTCGTTGCCCAGCAGGCGAATGCTGTCCAGGCCACCCATGGTGGTCGCCATGGACATGGTGTGCAGCACCAGTTGCCGATGAGTGAAGTACACGCCCTTGGGGTTACCAGTGGTGCCAGTGGTATAGAAGGTCGTAGCCACCGAGTTCTCATCGAAATCGGCGAAGTCGTAGTGCGGACTGGCTGCGGCCAGCAGGCTCTCGTACTCGCCAACGAGGTTTGGCAGTTCGGCGCTCTTGTCCTCGCCATCGGTCAACAGCAGGGTCTTCTCGACAGTGGTGAGCTGCCCGGCAATGCCGTTGTACAGCGGCACGAACTCACTGTTGACCAGCACGAAGCGGTCTTCGGCGTGGTTCATGGTGTAGAGGATCTGATCCGGCGACAGGCGAATGTTGATGGTGTGCAGCACCGCGCCGAGCATGGGAATCGCGAACATGCATTCGAGATAGCGGTGGCTGTCCCAATCCATGACCGCCACGGTATCGCCGGCCTTGACCCCTGCCTCGCTGAGCACGTTGGCCAGGCGCGCGACACGTTCGTTGAAGGTCGCATAGCTGTAACGCAGCTTGTCGCGATAGACGATTTCGCGGGTCTTCTCGTAACGACTACCGGAGAGCAGCAGGCGCTTGATCAGCAACGGATAGGCGTGGGCGTTGTTGGCGGGAGGGATCAGTCGAGTCTGCAGCATGAAGTCACCTTGAGGCACGCGAGGAATAGGTATGCAGCGACTCTAGAGCGGCTCCTGCATAGCGAAATCAGCCCAAAGAATGATTTGCCACGTGACCCTATGGCCACTTTTGGTCACAGGTTAGAATCCGACCAACACGCCAGTCTAGAAACAGACTTCACCGAGCCACACTTTCGTTCGAGGTAACACCATGTCCGATATCGTCATCGTCAGCGGCGCCCGTACTCCCATGGGCGGTTTTCAGGGCAGCCTGGCCAGCGTACCAGCTGTCGAGCTGGGCGCTGCCGCCATTCGTGAGGCAGTCAAGCGCGCTGGTATCGAGCCAGCCGACGTGCAGGAAGTGATCATGGGCTGCGTACTGCCTGCTGGTCTCAAGCAAGGTCCGGCCCGCCAGGCGTCGCTCAATGCCGGACTACCCTCCGCCACCGGTTGTACCACCATCAACAAGCTGTGCGGCTCGGGCATGAAAGCGGTGATGATGGCCTTCGACTCGCTGAAGGCCGACAGCAACCAGGTAATGATCGCCGGTGGCATGGAAAGCATGTCCAACGCGCCCTATGTGCTGGAAAAGGCCCGCACCGGCCTGCGCATGGGCCATGGCGAGATCAAGGACCATATGTTCCTCGACGGCCTGGAAGACGCGCGCACTGGTCGCCTGATGGGCTCCTTCGCCCAGGAAACGGCCGACCAGTACGGCATCACCCGCGAGGAAATGGACGCCTATGCCATCGAGTCGCTGCGCCGCGCACAGGCAGCGATCAAGGACGGTTCGTTGGATGCCGAGATCGTCCCGATCACCGTCACCTCGCGCAAGGGCGAGGTGGTGGTCAAGGATGATGAGCAGCCGCTGACGGCCAACCTGGACAAGATTCCTGCGCTAAGACCTGCCTTCAAGAAGGACGGCACCATCACCGCCGCCAACGCCAGCTCGATTTCCGATGGCGCCAGCGCGCTGCTATTGATGACCGCTGATGAAGCCGCCAAGCGCGGCCTCAAGCCGCTGGCCAAGGTGGTTGCCCATGCTACCCAGAGTCAGGACCCGAGCGAGTTCACCCTGGCGCCCATCGGTGCCATGAGCAACCTGCTGAAGAAGACCGGCTGGAACAAGGACGAGATCGATCTGTTCGAGATCAACGAAGCGTTTGCCATGGTGACCATGCTGGCCATGCGCGAGCACGGCCTGGATCACGCCAAGGTCAACGTCTTCGGCGGTGCTTGCGCCCAGGGCCATCCGGTCGGTTCCACCGGCTCGCGGATCATCCTCACCCTGATCAACGCCCTGCAGAAGAAAGGCGGCAAACGCGGCGTCGCCTCGCTGTGTATCGGTGGCGGCGAAGCCACTGCAGTCGCCATCGAACTGCTGTAAACCAGCCCATCACGAAAGAGCCCCGCAACTGCGGGGCTCTCGTTTAGCAGGCGTTGAGGACGACCAGCTAGCGCATCTCGCTCAGCGCCAGCTTCACACCGATCCCCACCAGTACCGCCCCCATCAGTCGATCGAACCAATGCCCCATTCGGGCGAAACCGGCGCGCACGCGTGGCTGGCTGAACAGCCAGGCCACCAGGCAGAACCAGAAAGCCGTGGCCAAGGCCAGATAGAGACCATAGCCGGCCTGAACGGCCACTGGGGTATGCGGATTGATCACCACGGTGAACAGCGAAAGAAAGAACAGCGTCGCCTTGGGATTCAGGCCATTGGTGATGAACCCCATGACGAAGGCGCCACGCCCGCTGCGCTCGCCTGCTGCCAGATTCAGCTCGGCGCTGGCCGGGTCGGCAGGACGCGCGCGCAGCGCCTTGATGCCGATATACAGCAGATAAGCAGCCGCCAGCCACTTCAGCGCGTTGAACAGCACGATGGACTGCGACACGATCAGGCCGATACCCAGCAACGAATAAGTCACGTGGACCAGAATTCCGGTACCCACACCAAAAGCGGTGAACAACCCAGCGCGTCGACCGTAGCCGACGCTCTCGCGCACGACGATGGCGAAATCCGGTCCCGGGCTGGCCACCGCCAGCAGGTGAATCAGGGCAACGGTGAGAAATTCAGTCCAGTACATGGTGGCTCCGCATCGACGCTGAAGGTCTGGTAGGCTCGCCAATCTACTCTTGCGACCCTCCTGCGAAAAGGTACAGCTGATGAGCAACAGTCCACGCGCCGTCTTCCTCGACCATGCCTCCCTCGACCTTGGCGACCTCGACATGCAACCGCTGCATCAGGCGTTCGCCGAGCTGACCCTGCACGCGCACACGCGTCCGGATCAGGTCGCCGAACGCCTGCAAGGTGCCCAGGTCGCCATCAGCAACAAGGTGCCACTGGACGCCGCCACCTTCGCCGCCTGCCCTGACCTGAAACTGGTTCTGGTGACCGCTACCGGCACTAACAACATCGACCTGAAAGCCGCCAGTGCCCATGGTGTGACCGTATGCAACTGCCAGGGCTACGGCACCCCGTCCGTGGCACAACACACCTTGATGTTGCTGCTGGCCCTGGCCACGCGCCTGCCCGACTACCAGCGCGACATCGCCGCAGGTCGTTGGCAACAAGCCAGTCAGTTCTGCCTGCTCGATCACCCCATCGTCGAACTCGAAGGCAAGACCCTGGGCATGCTCGGCCATGGCGAACTGGGCGGCGCCGTTGCCCGTCTGGCCGAAGCCTTCGGCATGCGCGTGCTGCTTGGCCAACTGCCCGGCCGCCCGGCGCGAGCCGATCGCCTGCCGCTGCACGAACTGCTGCCGCAAGTCGATGCGCTGACCCTGCACTGCCCACTCAACGAGCAGACGCGCAACATGATCGGCGCCGAGGAGCTGACACTGATGAAACCGCGCGCGTTCCTGATCAACACCGCACGCGGCGGCCTGGTCGACGAACAAGCCTTGGCCGATGCCCTGCGCCGTGGCCATCTGGGCGGCGCCGCAACCGACGTGCTGCTGCAGGAACCGCCAAAAGACGGCAACCCGTTGCTGGCCGCAGACATTCCCCGCCTGATCGTCACCCCGCACAGCGCCTGGGGCAGCCAGGAAGCGCGTCAGCGCATCGTCGGCCAGGTCGTGGAAAATGCCGCCGGCTTCTTCGCCGGTGCGCCGCTGCGAGTCGTCGGGTAAGCTGCGCAGCTTTTTCAGAGAGCGACGGGCCAGCGCTGCGCTTTAACAGCGATGCCCAGGTTTCGCGAGCCGAGATAGCTCCCGCCCCTCTTACTTTCCGCATCACAGATTTCAGGAAGCACCATGGACCCGCGAAGCGAAGTTCTCCTGCGTCAGGCCGAGTTGTTCGGTGGCGAGCTGTTGCTGGCTGGCCTGCCGGCTGACGACCTGCTCGGTGCCCTGCCGCAGGCACATGGCTGGAACTGGCATGCGGGCGATCAGGCACTGCTCGCTGCGCGCTTTGCCGGTCGCAGCCACTTTGACACACGCATGCCGGAAGGCGACTACCGCGCCGCTGTGCTGTTCCTGCCAAAGTCACGCGAGCTAACCGACTACCTGCTGCAAGCACTGGCCTCACGCCTGGCAGGCAAAGCGCTGTACCTGGTCGGTGAAAAACGTGGCGGTATCGAACGCGCGGCTAAACAGCTGGCCGCCTATGGCAAGCCGCGCAAGCTCGACAGCGCGAGACATTGCCAACTCTGGTGCGTCGATGTGGAACAGGCGCCAGCAGAACCGGACCTGCACGCTCTGGCGCAGAGCTATCCATTGCAGTTGGCCGACGATGCACTGGAGATCGTTACCCTGCCCGGTGTATTCGCCCATGGCCGCCTGGATCGCGGCAGCGCACTGCTGCTCGAACACCTGGATGACCTACCGAGCGGCCACCTGCTGGACTTCGGCTGCGGCGCTGGCGTGCTCGGCGCCGCGCTCAAACGACGTTATCCAGACAGCGAGCTGAGCCTGCTGGATGTCGACGCCTTCGCCCTGGAAAGCAGCCGAATGACCCTCGCGCGCAATGGTCTGTCAGCCAACCTGATCGCCGGCACGGGCATCGAATCGGCGCCCGAGGGACTCAGCGCCATCGTCAGCAACCCGCCGTTCCATCAGGGCGTGCATACCGACTACCAGGCCAGCGAGAACCTGCTGAGCCAGGCGGCTCGCCACTTGATAAAAGGTGGAGAGCTGCGCCTGGTGGCCAACAGCTTCCTAAAGTATACCCCCCTGATCGAGCGTCATCTCGGCCCCTGCCGCACCCTGGCAGACGCCGATGGCTTCCGCATCTACAGCGCCCGCCGCTGAATTGGGGTTGCTCCCAACGCAGCGCTTGGGCACAATTGCGCCCGTCCTAGGGGAGTAGTCTCCCGCGAGCGCCCTGCTCGCCCGGTATACGTCAACACACTTGCTCCGCAGAGCATGGCGTATACGACCCAAGGCCTACACAGAGAGGCCTGCGGTTTGACAAGACCTATGACACGCACAACCTATACCCGGGGCGGGAAGGTCGTTCGTGTCATAAGCCGTGTCGACCCGCCCCTTTAGGAAACCTGATGCTGGAATCGCTGTTCGTCCCCACCCTGATCGTTGCCCTCGCCGAAATCGGTGACAAGACCCAGTTGCTCGCCCTACTGCTGGCCGCCCGTTTTCGCAAACCCTGGCCGATCATCTGGGGCATAGTCGTCGCCACCCTGGCCAACCACTTCGCCGCTGGCGCCGTCGGTAACTGGGTCGCCAGCTTCTTCTCCCCCGCCACTCTCAGCTGGATTCTCGCTGCCAGTTTCGTCGCCGTGGCAGCCTGGACCCTGGTACCGGACAAACTCGACGACGACGAGGCATCCGGCCTGAAGAAATACGGCCCCTTCCTCACCACCCTGATCGCCTTCTTTCTCGCCGAGATGGGCGACAAGACACAGGTCGCGACCGTGATGCTGGCCGCGCAGTACCCGCACTTCATCCTGGTGGTGGTCGGCACCACCCTGGGCATGTTGATCGCCAACGTGCCGGTGGTACTGGCGGGCAATTTCGCGGCCGATCGCCTGCCGCTGACCCTGATCCGCCGTCTGGCCGCCTGCGCCTTCGCCGCTCTGGCAATCTATGCCGGCTACCAGGCGTTGAAGCTGAGCGGCCTGACCTGACGAATCGCCGACGTCAACAGACCGGCACTTCGGCCAATCCCAGCCCCCTCCTGCCTGATGCTAAAGTGCCACATCACTGGTTCAGGCCTGCAGTCAGGAGGGCAGCATGTCATTGGATGATCGCAAGAAGGTGGTGTGCCAGCACATCGACCTGACCTGGAACAAGGGACGCCTGGCGCTGGCTGAACAACTGCACAGCCGCGATTTTCTCTATAAAAGCTCATTCATTGGCCGGCCACTTGGCAGCGCCGGCTTCGTGCAGATGGTGCAGGAAATCCGCCTTGCAATGCCGGACCTGCAGGTGGTGGTCGAAGAGTGCATCGCCGAGGGCTACAAGGTGGTGACCTGGAGCACGCTGATCGGCACTATCCAGAAACCGGCGCTGGGCTACCCGCCCAGTGACAAGGTGCTGAGCATCTCGGCCATGGCGTTCTGGACGCTCACCCCCGCTAACGAAGTCCAGGAAATCTGCACCATGTTCGACATGGAAAGCTTCCGCGCTCAGTTGGGCCTGCAAACCCGCCCACTTGCCGAAACCGCCCTGCCCTGAAACGCAAACGGCGCGCCGTGAACCATCACGTCGCGCCGTTCCTTGGTCCGAAATTAACGCCCGGCCCTGGCCTGCTCGTACAGCGGCATTACCTTGGGGATCGCCGCCTGCAGTACAGCGATTCGACTGCTGGACGATGGGTGAGTACTCATGAACTCGGGCGGCGCACCACCACCGGCGGCCTCCATCTTCTGCCACAGGCTGATGGCCGCATTCGGGTTGTAACCCGCACGGGCAGCCAGTTCCAGACCGATCAGGTCGGCTTCGTTCTCGTTACCCCGACTGTTGGGCAGGGTCAGGCTGTACTGCACCACGGTATCGGCCAGTGCCATGCCACTCTCACCCAGTCCGAGCAAGGCACTGGCGCCCTGTTTGGCCACCTCGATACCGTAAGCCTTGGACATAGCCTCACGACTGTGCTCACGCAGGGCATGCGCCATCTCGTGGCCCATGATCGCGGCGATCTCATCGTCAGTCAGCTTTAGCTGCTCGATGATGCCGCTGTAGAAAATGATCTTGCCGCCCGGACCGCAGTTGGCATTGAGCTCGGGGCTCTTGATCAGATTGACCTCCCACTGCCAGTTGGCCGCATCCGGACGAAAACGCGGCGCCTGCGGAATCAGGCGACCAGCGACGGTCTGCAGACGCTTGGCGTTAGCGCTGCTCTTGTCCAGCACGCCCTTGCCCGAGGCCTCGCTCAGCGTTTGCTGATAGGACTGCGCGTACATCTGATTGACTTCTTCGGCTGACAGCATGCTGAACATGTACTGCTTGCGCTCCACACCAACCGCACCACCACTGGTGGTATTGACGGCCTGACAACCAGCCAGCAGCACGGCCGCCGCCAAGCCACTCAGATATAGAATCTTGCTCATCGAGCCATCTCCTTGAATCGAACGCCCTATGCTAGGCCGCCCCGGTGGCACGAGCAACAGCGTCACTTGCGCGATGGCCGTGCGCCATCTTTGCTGAATGCAGCAGCAGCCAGATGTTTCGCATCAGCCCATTAAGGTTTTTCCCTGCCACGGCCGATAGCCCGTAACAGGACACACTGTGCTCGGGAGCTCCCATGAAGTTCAAGTCGATCCAGTTTTCCGTCGCATTCCTCGCCGGTGCCAGTGTGCTGGCTGTGGTCGCGGCGCTGGTGCTCTACGCCCTGTTCGCCAGCGACCGAACCCAGAATCTGGTACAACAACGCACCCAGGCACTGCTCGAGCAGAGTATCGAACAGCGTCTTTCCTCACTGGCGCATGCGCAAGTCAGCGAAATTCAGCGTGAACTGGAAGCGCCCCTGCAGATCACCGCCGATCTGGCGCGGGTCAATGCCATGCTCGGCATGACCGATACCGGCGGCAGCCCGCTGCTCAGCATCAGCCGCGAAGAACTGGCCAATCTGGTGCACGAAACCACGGCGCAGAACCCCAAGCTGCTCGGCAGTTACCTGGGCTGGGAGCCAAACGCCTTCGACGCCAGCGACGATATGTATGCCGGCAGCAAGGAGAATGGTTACGACGGCACCGGCCGCTTTCTGACCTGGTGGTACCGCAATGCCGACGGCAGCCTGGGCGTCGACGCCATTGGCTCGACCGAAAGCGAGGAGCTACTACCGACCGGTGTACGCGCCGGCGAGTACTACCTGTGCCCCAAGGAACGTAAACGCCCTTGCGTGATCGACCCTGCTCCCTACGATGTCGGCGGCAAGATGACCATGCTCGCCTCCTTTACCTCACCAATTCTGGTCAACGGCGAGTTTCGTGGTATCGCCGGCGCCGACCTGGCGGTCAACTTCATTCAGGAACTGCTGGTCAAGGCCGACGCCCAGCTCTATGGCGGCGCAGGTGAAATGGCGCTGATCGCCAGTAACGGTCGGCTGGTCGCCTCGACCCAGGCGCCGGAAAAACTCGGTGAGCCAGCCACCGAGCTGCTCGACGCCAACGAGCTGGCCAACCTGAGCAACCTGCAGCCAGGCCTGCCGAAGTACGACGTGCATGTCGAGGATGATCCCGCCGACAGCCACATCGAGCTGTTTCTCAGCTTCACCATCGGCCAGACCGACACGCGCTGGGTGCTGATGCTGGTACTGCCGCTGGACACCGTGATGGCTGACCTGCGCCAACTACAGGCTGAGCTTGTCACCCAACGCAACGGCGACACGCTGGGCATGGCGCTGGTGGGACTGCTGATCGCCGGCCTGGGCCTGCTGGTGATCTGGTTCGTCGGCTACGGCATCGCCCGTCCGCTGCGGCAGATGGTCGGCATGCTCGATGACATCGCCAAGGGCGACGGCGACCTGACGGTACGCCTGCAGGTTGATCGCAAGGACGAACTCGGACAGATCGCCGCCGGCTTCAACGCCTTCCTGAGCAAGCTGCAAAGCATGATCGCCTCCGTGGTGACTTCGGTGCAGCAGGTCAGCGACTCCTCCGAGCACACTGCCGACATCGCCATCCGCACCAACCAGGGCGTACAGAAACAGCTGGCCGAGATCGAGCTGGTAGCCACTGCCGTGCATGAGATGACGGCCACCGCGCAGGACGTCGCGCGTAACGCCACCCATGCTGCCGAGGCGGCCAACCACGCCGACCGCGCGGCTAATCAGGGCAAGCAGGTGGTGCAGGAAACCTCCACCGCCATCGCCGCCCTGGCCAGCGAAATCGGCCGCGCTGTGGGCGTGGTGCAGAACCTGGCCAAGGACAGCGAGAACATCAACGCCATCCTCGTCGCCATTCGCGGTATTGCCGAGCAGACCAACCTGCTGGCACTCAACGCAGCCATCGAGGCAGCCCGTGCCGGCGAACAGGGCCGCGGCTTCGCCGTGGTCGCCGATGAGGTACGCAACCTGGCGCAGAAGACTCAGCAGGCCACTGAAGAAATCCAGAACATGATCCAGCAGCTGCAGCAAGGCACGCGCGAAGTGGTCAAGGTGATGGAGCAGAGCCAGAGCAAGACCGATGACAGCGTGGCGCATGCCAACCAGGCCGCTCAATCGCTGGAGTCCATCACCCAGGCGGTGTCGGTGATCAATGACATGAACACGCAGATCGCCAGCGCCGCCGAGGAACAGAGCGCCGTGGCCGAGGATATCAACCGCAACGTCACCAACATCGGCCAGGTCGCCAACGAAGTGGCCGGCGGTGCCGACGAAGCCAGTCAGGCCAGTGCCCAACTGACCAAACTGGCCGAACAGCAGCGCCGTCTGATCAACCAGTTCAAGGTGTGAGGGAGGCACAGCCAGTAGGGTGCGCCGCGCGCACCGATTTCGCATCAGTCGCAGTGCGCACGACCCGGGCTGTAACGCGACACCCTACGCAAGCTCAAGCCGGCGTCAGGCACTCCGGCGCATCCAGCTTTGGATCGTTGACCAGCGTTGCCAGCGCGCGTTCACGCAACGCCATCTGCGGCTTGGCCAACAGCGCCGCCAGTTGCTCGGGCGGCGTGTCATTGCTCAACCACAATGCCTGTTCGTGCTCACTCAGAATCATTGGCCGCCGCAGCGTGGCGGCTTCCTGAGTGATCAATGCCACACTCAGGTACTCCTGCCCGCCCACCGGATAAAGCTCCCACAACGCCGCGAAATACATCAGCGGGTCACCGTTGCTCATCCAGTAAGGCCGCTTGCGCGCCCCACCACGCCACTCATAAAAGCCGTTGGCCGGCAGCAGCGCGCGGCGCTGACGAAAGGGCTCACGGAACATAGGCTGCTCGGCCAGGGTTTCGGCGCGCGCATGAGCCGGGGTCTTGGACAGGTCCTTGAGCCAGGCCGGCGTCAGCCCCCAACGCGCCGCTGCCGCTTGCGGCCCTTGTTCGCCAGCACGCAGCATCAGCACCTGGCCATTGGGTGCCAGGTTCCAGTGGGGCTTCTGGTCAGCGGGAAAGCCGGGCAACGCCGCAAAAGCGGGCGACCAGCGAAACAGGGCATAACGTCCACACATGACTCGACTCGACAGGCAGGGGGCGCGTCAACAGAGCAACACACCCTGAAAGGACTCTGGCTCATCGCCAGGCACAGGTTGCGCCGCATTGTACTCAGCGATCAGCGTACGCGCCCGCTCGGCGTAAGGATCAGCGACGACCAAACCGAGTAACCCGCATGCCGGCAACTCACCCACCGCGCCGACCAGATGCTGCCCGAGCAGGTGCGCCTCGACGCCCTCACTGGCCAGCATGTCCAGCAGCATCTGCCCTTCCAGGAGGTTTTCCGGTTCGTAGATTCGTTGCATCAGTCGTTCTCCCCGCGAACGTCCAACTCCCATTCGGTGCCGTCCGTACGCAACTCGAACTGAATCGGCCGACAGCATACCGGGCAGTCTTCGATGTAAGACTGGTCCCCGCCGGACAGATCCAGCAGCGCCTCGGCCGGTTCGCCGCAATAAGGGCAATAATATGACTCGCTTTCCAGCATCGCGGCCTCCTTGTGACTTGGCGGCATGACCTGACGCCCCTGACAAAGGCTCACAATCCCTTATAGCACAGGGAGATACAGCCACCCACTTACCTTGATCCACAACAAAACCCCAAGGAAAACCAGTCTGTAGTCGTCAAATCTGCATCTAGCCTAGTGCAGGCTTCTTCAGAGCCCCCTAAAGTAAAAGTGTGGCTTGCCGATAACACGTCGATTGCGATAAGAACAAGGAACGTGACGTGAAGATTAATTCACAGAATACCAGTCAAGCCTACCCCGCACCTTCGAATAGCCGGGCACTGGAGATCAAGCAGCCCACCAACAGTAAAGAGCAATTGGATACTGCACCCTGGAAGCTCGCGGACGATATTTATCACAAACATGAATTGCAAGAGCCTGCTCCAACTTACAGCAAATCAATTACCATAACGTCGACCAATATCTTCTCGACCCCGGAAATTGAGCAAAAAGCGTTAAATAATATCCGGGCGGCGACGGTCAATCTTTACATGCCTGGCGGAGAAGTACCCAAGTCTATTGAAAATATGTTCTCGCGCTATGAGGCAATCATGGCAGATATAGCTGCCGAGCAGCCGACATTGGCCAATGGGGACTGGGGCATCGCCATCAATGAATCGGGTGAGCTCGAAATTACAGGTACGCTCAGCGATGATGAAAAATCTTTTATAGCGGAAAAATTTGACACTGATATAGCGTTTGCCAGCGCCGCCAAGGACTTTAAATCCGGATTCTTAAAGTATCTGGCCATGGACGCTGGGGGGTGGTCAAAATACGAGGTGAATGAGAGCAATTTCCTCACGATCATCGACCTCAAGGAATTATTAGATAATTCGCAAGGCGCAGAAGACTTCAAGCAGGCCTGGGGCAAGGACTTCAGTTGGCTGGAATCAAATAAAAACATTTCAAGCCAGCTTGAGAGGAATGCAGTAAAAAAGTGAGTCCTCATGAACTGGCCGATCACCAGGAAGGTCTGAAGGAGTCCTGTAGTTCTGGCCGACGTCAGCTTCTGATGATTTTGAAAGCGGCCAACCGGACCGGCTCCCCGATTTCAGTACCACGCTGAACTTAGTAGCGTCCGTTTTCCGACGAGGAGACGGCATTGAAAAAACGTTTCACCGAAGAGCAAATGCTCGACTTCCTCAAGCACGTCGAGGCCGGTGCATCGGTAAAGAAATTGTGCCGAAAGCACGCCGTCGGTGATGCTTCGTTAAAAACGGGCTGGAACGCCAGCACGAGCTGGGCGCCCCCGTCGAAATGCTCATTTACAGCTCGTAAACTCGAGTGCGAACCCAGTCCGTTGCCCACCCGTATTTGCGGGGCCGCCATCGGTATCGCCTGACCTTGGCTCGACGACTTTTCGCACAAACCCCAACGCTGTGGGCAGGTCACGTAGTCAAACCGCCTGTGCTGCCACTCAAGGCCCGCGTCTTTACTGGGCTGCGCCGATTAGCTGTGACTTGGCGGTATGGCCTCATGGGTCTTACGAGGTCTCATAATGCCTTATAGCATGAGCTCTCTGGTCCGGCCTCTTTGGTCAATCTCTAATAATCACTAACGTTTTTCAGTCCCCGTAGTCATTTTCCTGCCCCATTCGCCTTCACCTACTATTGAGATTTACTCGCGAACAGGCTATCAATAGGCCACCACGCAACAGTAAATTTCTCAGTTATCGATTAGCGCTCATTCGGACTAACTGAAAAATCGGGAGAAAAGAAACATGCCTGAATTCAAAACAGACAGGGGATTAGTTTCAGTAGACTTACTGCCTAATCTATGCCCAATTTGCCATTACGCTGTATCTCCACACTTTGTATCCGCAACATCCAATTCGGACACTAGAAACATAGACTCCGAAGTCAACGCAGCTTTTAAATGCACAGCACCAAATTGTTATCGCCTATTTATTGCCACATACAAAAAGAAGCAATTATCGGCAGGATCAACAAGCGGTTCCTTTTTCTTAATTGACACTGCGCCGAAAACTTACAAAGCCTCCCCCCATGAAGCCGAAATAACTTCAAACTTCCCATCATTTATTAAGATATTTTCCCAAGCAGAAGCCGCTGAGGCCAATGGACTTGATGAAATAGCTGGAGTTGGTTATAGAAAGGCGCTTGAGTTTCTTATTAAAGATTACTGCATACATAAAATGCCAGAAAAATCAGAATCTATAAAGATTACTAATCTCGGCTCTGTAATTGACAATTTCGTAGAAGACACCAACTTAAAGAACTGCTCAAAAAGAGCAACTTGGCTAGGCAACGACGAAACACACTATACAAAAAAATGGGACGACAGAGACATAAATGATTTAAAGATCCTCATAAAGCTCTCTTGCAGCTGGATAAACAGCAATTTACTTACTGAAAAATACTTACAAGAAATGCAGTAACTCACGCCATGAACCTTTTAAAAGCCTCTCACATAATATTCGGCCTAATACTCTCAACATTTGCTTTATATAGCTACTTCATGGCTTTTCTTGTATGGCCATCATCAGAAGAAGCCATTGCAAAAGCCGGTTCATTCGGGGACACATTTGGAGTTCTAACCTCTCTATTTTCCGGGCTGGCTTTTGCCGGCTTGATACTTACCGTTCTCCTTCAGCGACAAGAGCTGAAAGAGTCTAGGGAAATATTCAAAAAGCAAAAATTTGAAGACGCATTCTACAGACTACTAGATTTTCACCAACGAAATTTAAACGCTATCAGCATTAAGGGGGATGTATTAAACCCTGACAACAGCAACCTTAAACCTGGCGTTGACACGCTAAACCTTTTACTTAAAAAACTAACATCCGAAACTTCAAGCCATACATTTTACCTAAAGAATGAAAGCACCGCCCCTCTTTATGAGCAGCAACTTTTCACAAAAATACAAAGCATACTTACGCCTCAAGCAAGATATCTTGGAACACTTGAAAGCCTTTTCTTCCTCATAGAAAAAGAGCTTGAAGATCCTCGAGAGAGGGTAATTTATTGGAAAATAATCATTAGCCAACTAACTAGCGTAGAGAAGAAGTATATATTTTTTCAATGCCTTGTCGCCCCACCAAACAACTTAACACGCAGACTCATTCATGAATCAGGTGTATTTAGCGATCTATTTTCCGGCGCACATTTAAGACCTCGCCACCATAAGCTTTATGAAAAAATACACGGCATAAAATATATCAAACCACATCTATATAGCGACAAACCTTACAGCCAGACTGAGATTGAAGAAATACGAATAAAGCATGGCGATATCATTCGCGACCTACGCAAAAAAGAAAGACAGAAGCAATCAAACTTGCCAGATCAAAAAGAAAACACTAACGCTGATCCATAGCCTTTCCTTTTAGCTACTACCTAGCTCTATTTCCTGTGTAGCTATTATTTCTATCATTCAAATCAACGCGCATTCGACACTCTCTGAGCTCGATGCTACCTGGCTTATATAGGCTATTGCAGATGTCTTCTTTTTTACGCTCTGCTTTCAGGCCTGCGACTTTTACTCCTTCCTGCTGCTTTTGGCTTGGCTGAGCGAAGGGGGAGACATTTACAGCCCCTTTGGGTTGATAGTTCTGATCATTGAAAACGACCTGCTTTTGCTGTCGGACCTCAATGTTCTCAAGAACTGTTGAGCGATGTTGATGTTGCAGCTGTTGTGAGTGGCTAGCCCCTTTTGGCTGGCTAACTGGCTCTTGCATATGCGGCTGAGCTTGCTCGAATACAGGCCGTCCATCGAACTGGATGCTTTCTTTGATCTTTGCCAGATCAATTACAATGGATTTTCCGTATGCCGTTCCCAGAACCCAGACGACGGCACTCACAACGCCTATCGCTATCAGCAACGGCCAGTGCCCCTTCTTTTTCTCTGGCCGTAGGTATTCGGGCATATCGTCCCTGTCTGCTCTCATGCTGCTCTCCTTATCTCCTTGCAAACCATCGCCGGGCCACTGCTGCTGTTATCTGCTGCCCGCGCTGTGTCCTTCCAAGTTTCTATTCGCTTCGTCATAGCCAGGGCTGATCTGACCGCGTGCCGGATCGACCTGCCCGTGAACGATATATAGCTCGTACTCCGGGTATGCCTTGATCAGCTCCGCGAAGTCCTCAAGCCTCGTCTTGGTTCTCGTGTCCGTGGCAACGGTCTGCCATCGCCGTCGCTCGGTGATCCCCGTCTTCTTAGCAAGCGCTGAAGGGCCGATATAACGGACTACCTCTCTTAGACGCTCTTCCATATTCTAAAAAACTCTAAAAAATGACGTATATTTCTACCTGTCGAATATTTCGTCAGGTATAGTCTCATCCAGTGACGAAATATTCGTCACATCCGCTTATTAGACATTATGAGACTTTGTGAGGTTAGCGGCTATGGCAAGCGAAACACGTATGGAAGCGAGGGCTATCCAATGAGCACACAGAACGTCTTCGTGGTGCTGCCCCCGATCTGCACCCGTGAAGAGTGGGGCCGCCTTACCGGCCTGGTAGACAAAGGCCCGACCGTCGTCCTTGGCATGTGCAATCAAGGCACCCTCCCCACTGTCCAAGTTGGCCGCCACCAGCTGGTCAACGTCCACCAACTGCTGCAAGACCTGGCCTCGGGCAAAACCGAGTTCCTGGCCGGCGACTACAGCTGAGGGCTACCCAATGAGCCGCACTGACCCTCAATTCAAGCTGCGCATGCCGCCAGCCCTTCGCGCACAGGTAGAGCAAGCCGCCGAACAGGCCAACCGCTCCCTGAACGCCGAAATCGTCACCCGCCTGCAAGCCAGCTTCACCCAGGTAAAGCCAGAGGTGTCGGCCAATGAAAAGCCTGAGCCAGTACCTGCGCCAACCCCACGCCGACAACTGCGACTGCTCTGTCTGCTGGCTAAACCGCAACTGGACACCGCCCAAGGCGCCTACTTACCCATACACACAATGCACCGACTGCCGCCCCGCGCGATGGTCCGTGGTCAATGGTCGCAACCACGTTACGCAGGCCTATACCTGCGAGAGACACAAGCCCGGCAACCGTCCGCCGCAGTACTGGCACGTTGTGAGCGACACCGGCAAACCAACGCCCTTCGTGCCCCTGCGCGAACCGTTCGAACTGGTGGGGTGAGCGCATGATTTCTTTCGAAGCGCTCCTCTTCTTCGGCTGGTTGTTCAGTCTCTGCTCTCTCTTCCTGCTTGATGTCTATCGCATCTTCGGTGCCGGCCAGAAGCCTTTAGAGCAATCGCCTCCGGCGTCCGTGACTGGCCACCCCGATCTGCCAGACCGAACCGCGCAATCACCGCCAGTCGCGGGCGTCGGTGGCGAAACGGGATGACAAGGGCGCGGCCCTTGGTGTTAACCAACTAACAGGCTGCACAAGCGACAACTGAAACCCCGGCAAGTTGAGAACCCCACTCTCGGGCAAAAACGAAAGTTTTCCCGCGTGGACTCGCTCGGCCTGCTGAAAGGTAAATCCGCGCAATAACGCGCAACTAAGCGAGGTAACACAACATGGCACGCACCACTATGGAACTGGCATTCATCAGCGCTGAGCGCGTCCAGTTTGATGACGTAAAGCTGGTCAAATTGTTCGTCGGTGACGAACCCGATGGTGAAAAAGACCTCGGTATTTCCCTCATGTCGATGGGGGTGACTGAAGATGCCCTCGATGAAGTGTGGGAAGCCTGCAAAGGCTTCGATGTCCTCGAACCTATCCGCGTAACCGTGGAAATCGAACGTGGCTCCAAGAACGCTGGCAAGTTCATCGTCCTGCACGTCGAGTCCGCCAAGTCTGCTCAGGCCGCCAAGCCTGCAGCCCAACCCGGCCAGCAACAGCCCAAGCCGGCTGACGCTCCCAAGGCCTAACCCCAGGCCATCGCCATGCTGATTCACGGCCGCGTCCTCTGTGACCTGTGCTTGGCCAACATGGGCCAAGTCTATGGCCAGCCCGCTGACTCCAGCGGCTGGGCGTCTGACTTCGGTATGGCTCCCGACTACGCCGTCTGCCCTGACTGCAAAGCCCTGGCTGAGCAAGAAGAAGACGGCGCAGCGCTCACGGACACAACCCAATAGGTGCCGGTATGGGAACGCTCGAAAGCTACCTCGCCAACGTCACCCTGGGTGATCTGTGGGCCCTGCAATTCCTTCAAGGGATGGTCTATCTGGCCGCCCTTGGCCTCATTCACGGGCACCAGAGGTAACGGGCAATGGCATTCACCTGGGGGCAATACCTCGTTATCGCTGGGCTCTTCATCGGCTCTCTCGGGATCGGCGTCGCCTGGGGTGCTTTCCGGCTTGGCTGGAAAGAAATCATTGACGCATCAACCAACTGAGGAAACTCACCATGAAACAAACCCAACTCGCTGTGGCCACCGGCCACGCCCATTCCAGCGAAGACACCCGTGTCGGTAAAGCACGGGGCGCCAAGCTGGGCGCAATGTTCACCGTTGCCGCTGCTGGCATGACTGCCGGTGCTGCCAACGCGGCCATCACCGTTCCGCCGGAACTGCTCGAGGTCTTCACCGACCTGGCCACCGCCTTCGGCACCCTGGTTGCCGCTGGTGCGGTGCTGTTCGGTGTCATCCGCGGCACCCTGGCGCTGTTCAAGATCGCCAGCCGCGTCTTCAGCGCTGCGGGCGCTTGATCTAGCGGAAAAACGGCCCGGTAACTTGTTATCGGGCCTTTTCAAAAGGCCTTTCATGGACGCCAACATGCTCACCATCTTCCTGGCGGCGTTCTGGACACTGCTGTTAAGGCGGATATGAACATGAATCAAGCGTTCTCTCGCCTATCTGTTCACGCGCTGCTGGCACTTGTATTCCTGGCGCTCTCCGCCACCGCGAATGCCGCCACAAAGATTACCTACTACTACGGCAAGCAAGGTGACTGGATCACCTCGCGGCAAAAGAACTCCGACGCCGCCTGTATGGCGATCCTCTCGGAGAACCCGGACGGCACCTCTCGATACAAGCACGTCGCCGCTCTTGCTGGCACCGGTGGCGCCAACTGTATCGGCGACCTGCAGCCTAGCGGCCCTCGCGGCGCCTATGGCCAGTGGGTTTCGACCACGGTCACCTGTGAGCACGGCTCCGCCGATGGCCTTAACTGTAACGTGCCTCCAAAAGATTGCTCCCCTACAGCCGGCAGTGTTGATCACTCTGTAGCGTTGGCTGGCCGTCGAAGCGACATCCCTCCCGGCTCCCCAACCCGCCCGTTAAATCCCAATATGTGCAGTGATGGTTGCCAGTATGCCTATGCGGGCGACCTTACTAACACCAACTGCGGCAGCATCCGTGGCGGCGATCCCGGCGACCTTTACTGCGTCTTCCGCTATTCGGGTACAGGCCAAGCCTGTGTTCCTTCTGACGAACCGGTAGATGCGGCGGCGCCGCCTGATCCCAACCCGCCAGCCGATCCCAACGACCCCACTAACCCAGCCAATAACTGCGGCAAGGGTTTCGCGTGGTCGGGCACAACCTGCGTTCGCTATTTCGAACCTGACACCAACAACGGCGGCAACACAGGCGGTAACGACAATTCGGGCGGCAACACCGGTGGCAATAACGGCGGCTCAGACAATGGCGGCGGTGATAGCGGCTCAGGTAACGGTAGCGGCGATGGTTCCGGTAACGGCTCGGGCAACGGCAATGGCTCAGGCAATGGCAATACGGGTGGTGGTGGTCCGGCGACGGATGTTTCAGGCGTCGAAGACCGCCTGGATAAGATTTGGGACTCCCTGTTTGGCGGTGAGTACGACAACTCCGGCGACGGTAACGATGCTGAATCAGAAGCATCCGGTGAGTCGGCCGGTTCCGCCATAGGTGACCTTCTCGCTAGCGAAGGCCAGGAAGCCGTAGACGCCTACGAAGAAGACTCCAAAGAGTTTCTGGATACGCTGCCTAACACGGTGGCCGGCTGGTTTGGCGACGGCACCACGGTCGGTCTTCGTCGCGGTCTTGAAACGGTTCTGCCTTCGGCCAGTGGTTGTGCCGACTACAAAGTCGCTTTCTCCCTCGGCAAATACAACTCCTCTCTCGTCCTGCCTGTGTGCGAGATATCCCGCTATACGCGCCTGCTTGAATGGGTCATCTACTGCGTGACCGCCATTGGTCTGTGGCGAATTCTCTTTTCTGGCTTGCGTCAGGACGACGTTAAAGCCGCCAAGGGAGGGTTCTAGCCGTGCCCTTCCTGCTCGGTTTTCTCGGCCGCTTCTTCCTGCGCCTGTTCGCAGGCAGTGGCAAGTTTCTACTGGGCTTCCTGGCCCCGCTCATCGCCCCCCTGATGACCTTCCTGGGAAGCTTCTTCAAGAAGCTGGGCATCCTGGCATTGGTTGTCGCGGCCATCGCTGTGGCCATCAACGTGCTGTCTGCGGCTATCGGCTCACTGTTCTCAGGCCTTACCGGTGGACTACCAGATGACCTGCTGACCATCGGCCGCATGCTGATCCCGGGCAACATCCCTTACTGCCTTTCCCTGCTGGTCGTCGCCCGCGTTAAGTCCCTCGTCTTCTACTGGGTCAGCCGCCTTTCAGAAAAGCTGATTCACACCTGAGTAATTGCCATGGCCGTCTATATCGTGACCGGCAAGCTCGGTGCCGGAAAAACCCTGTTGTGCGTCATGCGCATTCTCGACTACCTCAAAAAGAAGCGCCGGGTAGCCGTCAACGTCGACGTGAAAATGGACAAGCTGTGCAAGCGTGGCAACAAGCATTCGCGCCTTGTCCGCCTGCCTGACCTGCCCACCGCCGATGACCTGATCGGCCTGGGCGTCGGTTGCGAGATCTACGACGAAGAACAGTTCGGCGGCATCTTCCTGGATGAAGCCGGGGTCTGGCTGAACTCCCGCGACTGGAACAGCGGCGGGCGTACCGACCTGCTCAAGTTCTTCCTGTTCCTGCGCAAGCGCCGTTGGGATCTGTGGCTGTGCGTGCAGAACATCAACGTCATCGACAAGCAGATTCGCGAGTCCATCGCTGAACACGTCGTCTACATCAACCGCCTCGACCGTATAAAACTGCCGTTCCCCATCGGCCCGCTGCTGCGCGTGCTCTCGCTCGGCTTCTTCAAAGGCCGCCTGCCGAAACTGCATCAAGCCATCGTCAAGTACGGCGCCAAGTTCAACTCGCCCAAGGTCGATGACTGGTTCTATCGCGGCGAAGAGTTCTACAGCTTCTACGACACCACCCAGGAATACGACAAGGAATACGACAAAGGCTCGTATTCCATGCTGCCGCCTGGCTACTGGTATCGCCCACTGCCCACCGCCAAGCGCGATATGGGGTTCTTCATGCGCACCACCAAAATCTTCTTCCGCCGAACTCGCGTACTCAATGCCTTTGCACTGGGCGCCCTCGTCGCCGTAGTGATCAGCGTCCCCGTATTTGGTGGCATCGCCTACAGCCGCCAGCCTGCTGAAGCCTCCACGGTACAAAGCCCCCCTCAACAGGCGGCTACGTCATCCACCACCCTGGCTACTGAGTTCGAGGGCTACCGCATCGCCACCTACGGCCTTTTGGCTGGTCGCTCCTTCTACGTGTTCCGCAGCCCTGACGGGGAACGCATCAGCTCAGAAGAGCTGATGCCACGTGGTGTTGTTGTTCAAAACCTAGGCCCCCGTGAAGCCCTGCTGGTTCGCGGTGACGAATACATTTCCCTCTACAGGTGATCCGTCATGACTGATCGTTCGGATAAGTCGTTTGCCCTGTTCTTCCTGTTGCCGCTGCTGCTGTTTCTGATACTCACAGCACCGGCCAAATCAGCCGAGCGCATCGAACTGTATGACGCCACCCTGCAAGACTTCGTTGAATGGTCATCGCAGATGCTCAACAAGTCTGTGGTAGTCGGCTCGGATATCCGCAGTGCGCCTATCAGCATCTTTGCCACCTACAGCAACAACGCAGAGCTAGAAGCCCTGATCGCCAGCGCCGTTACCTCGTCCGGCTTTCACTTCGCTGCACGCGGTAACACGCTGCTGATCAGCGCGCAGCCCATCCCTGAACCGCTCGACCTGAAAACCAAGGTGTTCCAGCTCCAGCACCTGCAATCCGATTTCGCCTACCAATCGATTCTCGACGTGCTCCGATCACAGCAAGGCGAAAACCAGCAGTCTGGCCAATCCCTGATGGCCACCCCATCGCCCACTTCAAACGCTGTGATCGTCACTGCCACAGAATCCCAGCTCGAAACCGTCGCCAGCGTCCTGGCTGAAATCGACAAGCCACGTCGCCAAGTCGTCATCACCGCCGTGGTGGCCGAGCTGGCCGACAACGACTTCGAAGCCCTCGGCCTCAATATCGGTGCCAAGAATGACCGAACCGACCTGGGTGGCATCAGCCTGCGCGGCTCCGACAAATCCGACCTGGGATTCAGCCTCACCTTCAACGGGCCAACCCTCTCGGCCTTCCTGCAGGCGGTCAAAGTCAGCGGCAACAACCGCATCCTCTCAACGCCCCAGCTGCTCACCCTCAACCGGGAAGCGGCCTCCATCGTCGTCGGCCAGAACGTCCCGTTCATCACCGGGCAAACCACCAGTGGATCAACGCCCGCCTCTGATCCCTTTCAAACCATCGTCCGCCAGGATGTAGGCGTCTCACTCGATGTAACGCCCTTCATCACGCCATCAGGGGCCATCGAACTCAGCGTCAACCAATCCGCCTCGACCGTCTCTGATGATCGCAGTGCTGCCGACATCATCACCAACACCCGACGCATCACCACCAAGGTCCAGCTGCCCGATGGCGGGGGCGTGCTCCTGGGTGGCCTTCGATCAGAGCAAACAGACGAATCCGTCTCCCGCGTGCCCTTCCTCTCCGATATCCCGCTGATTGGCCCCGTCTTTCGCTCGACCTCCGTCCGCACCCGTGGAACGAACCTCGTTGTACTGCTCACCGCAGCCATACACACCGAGGAAAGAGGGGTAGCTGTTCCTGATGCGGTAAGTCCGCTGGTTCCGCACGCGGTCGAGCAGGCGCGCGGGCACTTCGGCGCAGCCGGTGGGACCGCGCGCCTAGCCGACCGCTAGGCGCGCTGACGTCCCTGTAGCACGTCAGATAAACCGATTTCGAAAGACCGTGAAGTCTCACAAAACTCTAAAAGTTGAAGGTTTGAACCAATGAGCACGATTAAGGATTTCCCCCGAGTAGAAGAATTCATCCGCTACTTCGTAGACCCTTCCTCCGGCCAGATTCATGACCTCTCGAAAATCCGTCTACTGAGCTGCAGCGTCGATACAGTCCGCCAGCTCTATCGCGGCCTGATCCGCCCGGAAATCATGAGTCTGTTCGAAAAGCCGGGGACCATCGTCGATTTTGCTGGCCAGCGCTGGCACTCCGGTCGTGTCAGCAAGGATTCCGGCTACCAGTACAAGCTGCAGAATGCTGACCTGGGCATCATCCTGCTGGTGAAGAATTTCAACGCCAAAATCGAGAACATCGGCCCCCACCTGAAAATCGAAGTCTCGCCCCATGCCATCGACACCTTCTCGCCTGAGCGCCTGCAGGAACGTCTGGATTACTACGCCAGCCACGTACTGACGAACGTCGAACGCAACCAATGCGCCGTTCACCTCGCGCTAGACCTCCAGGGCTGGCAACCGCCCGCCGATCTGGTCGCCCGCATGCACTGCCGTGCCCGCTCAGCCCGTGATATCTCCGGCATCAAGGAAATCCAGTGGACCCTGGAGTCTGCCACCTATGGCAAAGGTCAGTCGTACCTATTCGGCTCCGCTGGTGGCGTCCAGCTCGGGATTTACAACAAGACCGAACAGGCCAGAGCCATCGACAAGCTCGACTACTGGGAAAACGTCTGGAAGCGTCGAGACAGCTTCGACGAAGCCGACCCCGATAACTACAACCCCGAGCAAGACGTCTGGCGTGTAGAGCTGCGTTATCACCACTCTGTTATCCAGCAATTCGCCTCCGGCTCGTTCGATCTGCACAGCGGCGAGACCATCGAAACCAACAGCTACGCCGCCTTTGCCCCGCACCTAGACGGCCTGTGGCGCTATGGCCTGCGCCAGTTCAAGCTGCTGGCTCGCCCTGGCTACTTTGAGCCCATTTGGACGCTGATCCGTGACGACGTTCGCGTCGATCTGCCGGTCGATTCCCTGGTGGACGAAACCGAGTACAAGCGCCAATACAAGACGTCTCGGGGCTTTTCCGGGAAGAACGTCGAGCTATTCCTGGGAAACTTCGTCAGCCTGCTGGCACGGGAGCGAGTGGGCGCTAGAAGAGCTTTTCACACCCTCAGGGATTGGGATTGCTGGCCGGTGATCCGAGACCACTATGCCGCCAAGGGCATGGACGAAGACGGTCTGTATAAGCACATCAAAGGCATCCTGGAGGAACGCCATATCAGGTGGGGACGTGCTGTATGACCGTCAAACGCCAGCCTGATGGCAAGTGGTCTGTAGACTTCTATGTCGATGGTCGAGGTAGCAAGCGGGTCCGCCGTGGGGGCTTCCCCAGCAAAGCCCATGCACAGCGTTTTGAGCGTGATTTCACTGCCTCGCCCAAGCTGATCGTTGATCCTTTCTCTGATCTTGTAGACCTCTGGTATGAGGTCCACGGCGTCACCCTCAAGAATGGTGTCCGTCGCTACTCCGCTCTCAAGCAGATAACCGAACGCCTGGGCAATCCTCGCGTCTGTGATTTCTCTGTGGCGACTTGGTCCAGCTATCGCACCCAGCGACTCAAGACCGCCAAGCGCTCGACCATCAACATCGAACATATATACGTCGCTTCGGTGTTCGCTGAGCTGACTCGCCAGGGCCACTATCATGGTGCCAACCCGCTAGCCGGTATGCGGCTCTTCAAGGTCGATCAAAAGTCGCTGGCGTTCCTGACCTTTGAACAGATTCAGCAACTCCTTTCAGAGCTGGCCAAGTCTCGTAACCCCTATGCTTTGATCATTTCCAAGATCGCTTTGGCAACTGGCGCCAGGTGGTCTGAGGCTGAGCGGTTGCGTCGTTCCCAGGTGCTGACAGACCGGATTGTTTTTACCCGCACAAAGAATGGCCGTAACAGAACGGTGCCTGTCGATCCTGAGCTGATCAAAGAGGCGCTTTCTATTGCTCTGCCGACCGAACGTTTATTCGGCCCTGCTCGGGGTGCTTTCGAAGTTTGTTATGCCCGCTGTGGTTTCAAAACTCCCGGCCAGCTGACGCATATTCTTCGCCACACCTTCGCGTCGCACTTCGTAATGGCGGGTGGTGACTTGCGGACATTGAAAGATATCCTAGGGCACGCAGATATAACGACCACGATGGTTTATGCGCATTTGGCGCCCGATCATTTGGACAAGGCATTGCACTTTAATCCGCTCGTGCTTTCGTCCCGTGGACAACCCGTAGTCATTCCGTAGTCAAAAGCCTTAAAGCCCTGCGGCAAGATGCCCGTCTTTACTGGGCTGCGCCGATTAGCTGTGACTTGGCGGTATAATCGCCGGTCTACTGCTCACCCTGTTTAAGCAGACACCCTTTCAACCTTAGCCGTTCTGGAACAAGAGAGCATGATGGGCGCATTCGATGCCATCCGACCCTATGCCGACGCAGAAGTGCGCCCCGTACTGACGCGCCTGCTCGCCGACCCGGCGTTTCTCGGCACCCTCACCCGTTTTCGCTTCCCGCGCCTGGCCGGGCCGTTGGGCTGGCTGCTCAAGCCGCTGATCGCCGCACGCCTGCGCAGCGAGTTCGCCAGCGTCGATTCGGTCACCAAGCTACAAGAGAAGATCGAGCCCTACATCGACCGCACCATCGAGCACGCCAGTGATGGCATCAGCTATTCCGGCCTGGAACACCTGCAGCCCGGCAAGCCCTACCTGTACCTGGCCAACCACCGCGACATCGTCATGGACCCGGCCTTCGTCAATTACGCCGTCTACCATGCCGGCCTGCAGACGCCACGTATCGCCATCGGCGACAACCTGTTGCAGCGTCCCTTCGTCAGCGACCTGATGCGCCTGAACAAGAGTTTCATCGTGCACCGCTCGATCAGCGGGCGACGCGAGAAGCTGGCGGCCTATCAACTGCTCTCGGCCTATATCAACCACTCGATTCGCGAAGATGGCGAGTCGATCTGGATCGCCCAGGCCGAGGGCCGCGCCAAGGACGGTGACGACCGTACCGACTCGGCAATCCTCAAGATGTTCCACATGAGCCGCAAGGACGAGCCGTTCGCAGAGGTGATCGCGTCGCTGAACCTGATCCCGGTGTCGATCAGCTACGAGTACGATCCTTGCGACCTGGCCAAGGCCCGCGAACTGTGCGTGCGTGCCACCACGGGCAGCTATACCAAGGCGCCGGGCGAAGACGACGCCAGCATCGCCCTGGGCATCACCGGTTACAAAGGGCGCGTGCACCTGCACTTCAGTCCGCCTGTCGCTGGCCTGGAAGACACCAAGCAGCTTGCACAGGAGATGGATCGTCACATTCTCGGCCAGTATCGCCTGTTCCCCGTGCACTACCTGGCCTACGCCATGTGGGAAGGCCGCGAGGCAGAGCTCAACGTGCCAGCAGCAAGCGACATGTTCGATGCCGCAGAGCTGGCCAAGGCCGAAGCGCAGTGGAACAAACGCCTGGCCGCCTGCGGCGCCGAAGAAAAGCCGTTCCTGATCCTGCAGTACGCCAATCCGGTGCGGAACCAGTACCGGATCAAGGCGGGGCTCCCCCTTTAAAAACCCTGCACTACAAACGAAAACGGCAGCCATCAGGCTGCCGTTTTCGTTTATCGCTCAAGCATCAAAGCCGCGTGCTGACCCAGGACAGTATCAGGGCTGCGCCCAGGCAGACGGCACCAAAACGATAGAAGAAGCGATTGATCCGCAGGGTGCGTTCGTCCTGAACCTCGGCGTCATCCAGCTCGCCCTGAGCCAGTACTCGCGCCATACCGCGCTGCTCACGCAAGCGGGTCATCAGACACAGCCAGGCACCGGCTACAGCGAAGAACAATGCCAATGAATTCACCGCTCCGGCCGGATGGGCGAGAAACAGCGACCACAACACCTGCAGCGACATGCAACACCTCGGAAACAGCATGGTGCAGCAACCCCGCCACTGCACCAGAATGGGGATTTCGGCCGAGAAACGGTGCGTCTCAGCCCTCGAAAAGTCGTCGCGCAGTGTACTGAAATACCGCTTTTATAAGCTTCGTTTCCGACGAACGCAGCTCGCTATCCCGAAATCGTCTGAAAACTGTCATATGCCTGGCCTAGGGTTTGTATCTCCAATAGTGACCAAGCAGTCACGACTGTTGCTGGAGCCAAAACCCAACGTCCCTGGAGGACCTGCCATGCTCAATTCACAACCGCTGGATCGCGATTACCTGATCGACTCGCTGGATGAAGTGGACGCCGTGGTCGACGAACTTTCCTTCAACGTGCAGGACCAGCACTGGCTGGTGTACTGCGCCCTTGGCGGCCATGAGCATTACGACCTGCCGGACATCGACAACCGCACCGGCATGAGCCTGCCAGAGTTCTACGCGGAAGCGGCATGAAGACCCAGGACAAATGAAAACGCCCCGCAATGCGGGGCGTTTTTCGTAGCGTCGCCAGCAATTACTGAAGCAGAACCTGGCCTATGGTCGGGTCCTTGAACGCGCGGGTCAGCGCGTCGCTGAGCACGTCACCCACCAGCTTGGTGTTGGTCTGCTGGTTCGGTGCGGTGCCGAAGCGCTGGTTCAGCGAAGCGCCGTAACGGCCGGTGTAACGGCGGCTACCACCTTGCACGTCGGCACGAATGGAGGCAGAGATATCCGCCTCGGTGACGTACATACCCTCCTTGGGCGACTGATACTTCAGTTCCGCCAGGGTGATGGTCAACTGCGGCGCGTTGTAGGCGTTGGCCGACGGGGTGAAGCCGAGCAGGCGTACAGCAGCCTCGGCCTCAGCCTGCAGCCTGGGCAGCACATATTCAGGGCTGACGCTGATGGAACTGGTTTCAGGGTACAGGCCGCCGCGGGTGCCAAGCACCGGCGAAGGACGGCCGTCGACCACACGCACCACCACCGGCTGGCCCTGACCCACAGCGGTCAGCGAGCTGGTGAGCTTGGGTTGCGGGGTGAGTTGCTGAGGGCTGAGGGCGCAACCGGCCAGAGTCAGGCTGGCGGCAGCAAGCAAGGCGATCAACGCACGGTGCAGCATGCTCATCTCTCCGAGTAAGGTAAAAGTGGCCGGCAGTATACCCAGCGCGGCCTGAGGCCGACAGTAGTGCCGCATAGGACCGTCAGCACAGCGTCGCGGTTCCTGTCATCAGCCTGTCACCGCGCCCTGGCATAAAGGTACCTGTCAATTCGCTGGAGCCTTAGCCATGCTTTTGCGCCGCCTGTTCAGCCGCGCTCGCCCGATACGCCACTTTGCCCTGATCGATGGTGAGGGTCTTTGCCGCGCCCTGCGGCAGATGCAGGAACACCCGAGCCAGGCTGGCTGGGTGGAAGTTCACGAGCCGAGCATCACCTGGTTGGGCTGCCACCTGCCCGCCTGTGCCCGGATCACCCCGGTCGTCACACACGCACCATCCGCTCGCCCGTTGGCGGCCTGACCGGCGGAAGAATAAAAGTCACGCAGGGGCGACCAATTTCCCCTCATTCACCGTTATAATCGCGCCCCGATTATAAGGACGTCTCCTGATCGGGCCGCACGACCTCGCCGATGCAACGTCATCGCCCCGCCCCAGAGAGTCGCCCACTTCGAGCTGCCGCTTCCGGCCAGCCGCTTTCAGCCCATATGCAGAGCCGATAGCAGCCATGCGTTGCATGATTTGCACGGGCAAAAGCGTGCCGAGGCAGTCGAGCTTTTGAGGTTCACCGCTCCAAAAGAGCGTGAAAAAACGGTTTTTACAACTTCACAAGAGTGTGGCGAATAAATGAACAGTTTTGCGTCCGCAAATCCCAGCCTTGACCCTCCCCGCCGAACGACAGGGCATCACGCCTGAGTCTGCCGGTATCGCCCTGAAAGGCCGAACGGCCGTCCATCTGGTGCAGTTTTCTTGGAGAGAGGTTAATGGCGCATAACGATTACCAAAGCGTAGATGTGGTGCTGGTTGGCGCTGGCATCATGAGCGCGACCCTGGGCGTGTTGCTCAAGGAACTCAACCCCGGCATCACGCTGGAAGTGGTAGAGCTGCGCGAGTCCGGCGCAGTGGAAAGCTCCAACCCCTGGAACAACGCCGGCACCGGTCACGCCGCGCTGTGCGAGCTGAACTACACCCCGGAAGGCGCAGACGGCAGCATCGACATCAAGAAGTCGGTGAGCATCAACGCCCAGTTCGAGGAGTCCAAGCAGTTCTGGGCTTACCTGATCGAGAAAGGCGCGATCAACTCGCCGAAGACCTTCATCAACCCGGTTCCGCACATGAGCTTCGTGCGCGGCAACAGCGGCATCGCCTTCCTCAAGAAACGTTTCGAGGCGCTGCGTCAGCATCACGCCTTCACCGAGATGGAGTACACCGAGGATCGCGCCACCATCGCCGAATGGGCGCCGCTGCTGATCCCGGGCCGCGATAGCAACGAGCCACTGGCGATGACCCGTGTGCAGGCCGGTACCGACGTCAACTTCGGCGCGGTCACCGAGCAGATGCTCGCCTACCTGACTACCCAGCCCGACGCCAAGGTCACCTGCAACCAGAGGGTCACCGACCTCAAGCGCGACGGTGAAGGCTGGCTGGTGGACATCAAGGACACCCGCTCCGGCGCCACGCGCAAGCTCAAGAGCAAGTTCGTCTTCCTCGGTGCTGGCGGCGGCGCGCTGCCGCTGCTGCAACTGTCCGGCATCCCAGAAGGCAAAGGCTTTGGCGGCTTCCCGGTGAGTGGTCAGTGGCTGCGTTGCGACAACCCGGAAATCGTCAAACAGCACCAGGCCAAGGTCTACAGCCAGGCTGCCGTAGGCTCGCCACCGATGTCGGTGCCGCACCTCGATACCCGCGTGGTCGATGGCAAGAAATCCCTGCTGTTCGGCCCTTATGCCGGCTTTACCACCAAGTTCCTCAAGCACGGCTCGTTCCTCGACCTGCCGCTGTCGGTACGCCCCAACAACCTCGGCCCGATGCTGGCGGTGGCGCGCGACAACCTGGACCTGACCCGCTACCTGATCAAGGAAGTGATGCAGTCCGAGGAACAGCGCCTGAACACCCTGCGCGGCTTCTACCCCGAAGCCAAGGCAGAGGACTGGCGCCTGGAAGTGGCCGGCCAGCGCGTGCAGATCATCAAGAAGGACAGCAAGAACGGCGGCGTGCTGCAGTTCGGCACCGAACTGGTGGCTGCAGCCGACGGTACCATCGCCGCATTGCTCGGCGCCTCGCCGGGTGCATCGGTCACTGTGTCGATCATGCTCGACCTGATCCGTCGCTGCTTCCCCGAGCAGGCCAAGAGCGAAGACTGGCGCAGCAAGCTGGACCAGATCTTCCCGGCCATGGCCGATGTTCTATCCAACGACGCCGAGCGCTACCACGAAGTGCAAACGCAATCGAACCAGCGCCTGCAGCTGGATACCCCCAGCGCCTGATCATGGCGCATGAAAAAACCGCCCTTCGGGGCGGTTTTCTTTTAGCAGGGTGCGCCGTGCGCACCAGCTCATGCATGGGATGTTCGGTGCGCACGGCGCACCCTACGGTTGGCCCCAGGGCAGGATAGGAATGGCCGTCACCGCATTCTGCGGACTGCCCTCGATCACTCGGTCGCTGTAGACCAGATACACCAGCGTGTTGCGCTTGCTGTCGAAGAAACGCACCACCTGCATGGTCTTGAACACCAGCGAAGTGCGCTCCTTGAACACCTCCTCACCGTCCTTGAGCGTGCCCTTGAATGCAATGGGACCGACCTGGCGGCAGGCGATGGACGCTTCGGCACGATCCTCGGCCAGACCCAGACCACCCTTCACACCACCGGTCTTGGCGCGCGACAGGTAGCAGGTCACCCCGTCCACCTTGGGGTCATCGAAGGCCTCGACGACGATCTTGTCATTGGGACCGACCCATTTGAACACCGTCGACACCTCGCCGATGGTTTCGGCCAGTGCCAGGCCGGGCAGCGCCAGCAAGCCCAACACACATCCCCTGAACAGACGCATCGTTTTCTCCTTTCGCCTCTAAACCAGAATCAGGTTATCCCGATGCACCAGCTCCGGCTCATCGACATAGCCGAGCAGCTTCTCGATGGCATCGGATGGCTGGCCAATGATCTTCTGCGCTTCCAGCGCACTGTAGTTGACCAGGCCACGGGCGATCTCACGACCGTCAGGCGACACGCAGACCACCATCTCGCCGCGACGGAAGCTACCCTGCACGGCCTTCACGCCCACCGGCAGCAGGCTCTTGCGATCCTGGCTCAGCGCCTTGACCGCACCGGCATCCAGTACCAGGGTGCCACGCGTCTGCAAGTGACCCGCCAGCCACTGCTTGCGCGCCGCCAGCAAGCCACGCTCGGGCGCCAGCAGCGTGCCCAAACGTTCGCCCGCCTTGAGCCGCGCCAACACCTGCTCGATGGCGCCGCCGACGATCACCGTGTGCGCGCCCGAGCGCGCAGCCAGACGCGAAGCACGCAACTTCGTCTGCATGCCGCCACGCCCCAGCGCACCACCGACGCCACCGGCCACCGCATCCAGTGCCGGATCATCGGCGCGAGCTTCGAAGATCAGTTCGGCATCGGGGTTGTGGCGCGGATCGGCGTTGTACATGCCGTCGCGGTCGGTGAGGATCACCAGCAGATCGGCTTCCACCAGGTTGGCGACCAGCGCGGCCAGGGTGTCGTTGTCGCCGAAGCGGATTTCATCGGTGACCACCGTGTCGTTCTCGTTGATCACCGGGATCACGTCGAGATTCACCAACGTGCGCAGAGTGCTGCGCGCGTTGAGATAGCGCTTGCGGTCGGAGAGATCGTCGTGCGTCAGCAGCACCTGTGCGGTACGTCGGCCGTGTTCGGCAAAGCTCGACTCCCAGGCCTGCACCAGGGCCATCTGGCCAATGGCGGCAGCGGCCTGCAGCTCGTGCATCGCGCTCGGTCGGCTGGTCCAGCCCAGGCGGCTCATGCCGGCCGCTACAGCGCCGGAGGACACCAGCACCAGCTCCACGCCCTGCTCACGCAGCGCGACCATCTGCTTGACCCACACCGCCATGGCCGCACGATCCAGGCCACGCCCGTCGGCGGTCAGCAGCGCACTGCCGATCTTCACCACCCAGCGCCGCGCGCCGGTCACCTTGTCACGCATGATCTTCCAACCTTAGCCAGAAAATGATGGGGTCCACCCCACCTACAAAAACGCCGCAATTAAGCGGCGTTGGAAATTTGCTTAATCCCGGACGTAAATGATTTCCGGGCCATCGTCGTCCTCTTCGTCGAGGAAGTCATCGTCCTCGTCGATATCGTCGACACTGCGCACACCGGATTTACGCAGCGCACGCTGATCGTCCAGCGCCTGCAGACGGGCACGCGCCTCGTCTTCGATGCGCTGATCCAGCTCGGCCAGTTCCTCGGCGAATACCGGGTCCTCGGCGATGCGCTCGGCCCGCACTTCCAGGTAATGCATGATGTCGCGACTGATGCGCTCGGTGCCGTCGCGGCTAATGGCCGAAACCACGTAAACCGGGCCCTGCCAGTTCAGACGGGCAACGATATCAGCCTTGCGTGCTTCACGCTCGTCCTCGGGCACCTGGTCCATCTTGTTCAGCACCAGCCAGCGATCACGCTCGGCCAGCGCCGGGCTAAAGCGCCCCAGCTCGTCGATGATGACCTGTGCAGCCTCGGCCGGATCGCTCTCGTCCAGCGGCGCCATGTCCACCAAGTGCAGCAGCAGGCGAGTACGTGCCAGGTGCTTGAGGAAGCGAATGCCCAGGCCGGCACCGTCCGAAGCGCCTTCGATCAGCCCCGGAATGTCGGCGACGACGAAGCTCTTGAAGCGATCGACGCTGACCACGCCCAGGTTCGGCACCAGGGTGGTGAAGGGGTAATCGGCGACTTTCGGCTTGGCAGCTGAAACGGCGCGAATGAAGGTGCTCTTGCCGGCATTGGGCAGGCCGAGCAGACCGACGTCAGCCAGCACTTTCAGCTCGAGCTTGAGATCGCGCGACTCGCCCGGCTTGCCCGGCGTGGTCTGGCGCGGCGCACGGTTGGTACTGGATTTGAAACGGGTGTTGCCCAGGCCGTGCCAGCCACCTTGGGCAACCATCAGGCGTTGACCTGCCTTGACCAGGTCACCAATCACTTCCTGAGTCGCCACGTCGATCACCGTGGTGCCGACCGGTACCGGCAGGATCAGATCCTCGCCCTTGGCGCCGGTGCAATCGGTGCTGCCGCCCTTCTCGCCATTCTGCGCGTTGAATTTACGCGTATAGCGGTAATCGATCAGGGTGTTGAGGTTGGCGTCGGCCTCGAGGAATACCGAGCCACCGTCGCCACCGTCGCCACCGTTGGGGCCGCCTTTCTCGATGAATTTCTCGCGACGGAAGGCCATCATGCCGTTACCGCCGTCACCGGCTTTTACAAAAATCGAAACTTCGTCGACAAATTTCATGGATACGCCTCCCGCAAGCGCTGCGGGTCAACAGAACAACGTAAAGGCCCTTGCCGGATGACCCCACGCAAACAGCGTGGCGTTACGGGTGATCGGGCAAGAACCCAAGGATACAGAAACAAAAAAAACGCCTGGAGCGTTTTTTAACGTCGCTTGCGACGGCCCGGAGGGTTGCCGCCATGGACGGCGGGCCAATAAAAAAGCCCCGTCCTACGGACAGGGCTTTTCCAGCGCGTAGGCGATTAGGCCTGAACGACGCTCACGTAGCGACGGCCGAAAGCGCCCTTCACTTCGAACTTGACCACGCCTTCGACTTTAGCGAAGAGGGTGTGGTCTTTGCCCATGCCCACGCCGAAACCGGCATGGAACTCGGTGCCGCGCTGACGAACGATGATGTTGCCGGCCTTGATGACCTGACCACCATACATTTTCACGCCAAGGCGTTTACTTTCGGAATCGCGGCCGTTACGGGTAGAACCGCCAGCTTTTTTGTGTGCCATGAGTCAATACTCCTATAAAGGATCGGGGCCGACGAATCAGGCCTGGATACCGGTGATTTTGATCTCAGTGAACCACTGACGGTGGCCCTGACGCTTCATGTGGTGCTTACGACGGCGGAACTTGATGATGCGCACTTTGTCGTGACGGCCTTGCGAAACGACTTCGGCAACCACTTTAGCGCCGTCTACGACCGGAGCGCCGATCTGAACGTCGTCGCCATTGCCGATCAGCAGAACGCGATCGAAAGTCACGGCTTCGCCGGTGGCGACTTCGAGCTTCTCGATCTTGAGGAATTCGCCTTCGGTGACCTTGTATTGCTTGCCACCAGTAACAATTACTGCGTACATGGTAAATCTCCGTTGATCCTGCTCACCCAGCGCTTTAGAAAAGTCGTTATTGGCTGGCATGGCTGCTTGGGGCCGGAAGTGACACCCTTGCAATTGCGTAAGGCAGGGAAATGCCCAGGGGGAAGTTCAGGGTGCGCGATTGTACGCAAGCGCAGACCGCTTCGCAAGGCCCACAGGCACTTGCCTTGACAGCCCCCACCCCGCCACCTAGCATGCCGCGCAACCTCAAAGGAGCACCTGTCGCCGATGCAACCCCAGGCTTTCTACCGCGTGGTAGCGGACGATTTCACCGCCGTCGATGGCATCATTCGCCAACAGGTGGTTTCCCGCGTGCCGCTGGTGGAAAAGATCGGCGACTATATCATTTCCGCTGGCGGCAAACGCCTGCGCCCGCTGCTGGTGCTGCTCAGCGGTCGCGCGCTGGGCTACCAGACCGACGACCTGCGCCTGCTGGCCGCCACCATCGAGTTTCTGCATACCGCCACCCTCCTGCATGACGACGTGGTCGACATGTCCGACATGCGCCGTGGCCGCAGCACCGCCAACGCCCAGTGGGGCAACGCACCCAGCGTGCTGGTGGGCGACTTCCTTTATTCACGCTCGTTCGAAATGATGGTCGAGCTCGGCTCCATGCCGGTGATGAAGATTCTCTCCCACGCCACCCGCGTGATCGCCGAAGGCGAAGTGCTGCAACTGTCCAAGGTACGCGACGCCAGCACTACGGAAGAGACCTACATGGAAGTCATCCGCGGCAAGACCGCGATGCTGTTCGAAGCCTCGACCCACAGCGCCGCCGCGCTGGCCGGTGCCAACGAGGCGCAGCGCGAAGCCCTGCGCACCTTCGGCGACCACCTGGGTATCGCCTTCCAACTGGTCGACGACCTGCTCGACTACAAGGGTGACGCGGCCGAGCTGGGCAAGAACGTCGGTGATGATCTCGCCGAGGGCAAGCCGACGCTGCCGCTGATCTACACCATGCGTGAGGGCACCGAGGAACAGGCCGCCCTGGTACGCCGCGCGATTCAGAAAGGCGGTATCGAAGACCTGGAAAGCATCCGCGCCGCCGTGGATGCTGCTGGTGCTCTGGACTACACCGCCAGGCTCGCCCGCGACTACGCCGAACGCGCCATTGCCTGCCTGGAAGTGCTGCCGGCCGGGGAATATCGCGAGGCGCTGGTCGAGTTGAGCCGTTTCGCTGTCGCTCGCACGCATTGAAAGCTGTGGTGCGCACGGCGGCACCCTACGGAAAGCAAACAGAACGCCGCCAGTAGGGTGCGCCGTGCGCACCAGCTGCCAGAAACAAAAACGCCCCGAACCAGTCGGGGCGTTTTCGTTCAGGCGATGCGGTTACAGACGCAGGCCGCCGTCCAGCTCCAGAATGCGACCGGTGTAGTAGTCGTTTTCCAGAATGTAGGCCACCGAGTGCGCGATCTCGGCCGGCTTGCCCATGCGCTTGAGCGGAATGCCCGACGTCATCTTCTCCAGGGCTTCCGGCTTCATGCTGCCGGTCATCTCGGTTTCGATGAAGCCCGGCGCCACGCCCGCGACGCGAATGCCGTAACGCGCCAGTTCCTTGGCCCAGACCACGGTGTCGGCAGCTACGCCCGCCTTGGCTGCGGAGTAGTTGGCTTGCCCCATGTTGCCGGCACGCGAGATCGAGGAAATGTTGACGATCGCGCCTTCATTCTTCAGCTCGATCATCTTCGCCGCCACTTCGCGAGTGCAAAGGAACACGCCGGTCAGGTTGACATCGATCACCGCCTGCCACTGCGCCAGGCTCATCTTGGTCATTTCGCCATCCTTCACGCGGATGGTCAGGCCATCGCGCAGGATGCCTGCGTTGTTGACCAGGCCGTTGATGGCACCGAAATCATCGGCCACCTGGGCGACCATATGGGTCACCTGCTCTTCATCGGCCACGTTGCACAGATAGGCGCGGGCATCGCCACCGGCGGCTTTGCAGGCAGCCACGGCTTCGTCGAGTTTTTCCTGGTTCAGATCGACCAGCGCCAGCCTGGCGCCCTTGGCTGCCAGGTACTCACCCATGGCGCGGCCCAGTCCCTGGCAACCGCCAGTGATGATGATGACTTTGTCTTTCAGTTGCATCGCTTTATCCCCTCAAGGTGCAGCATTTACCGACCCCGCTGATGCCCGCTAACCGCTATGCTAGGGCGTCTGTCCGTTTCTTAGAATCTGTTCACGGTCTTGCGAGCTAGAGCGATACAAGGCCAAAACAGGCGAGGAAGCGCAGTTTACGAGTTGTAAATGAGCATTCCGAGCCTGTTTTTAACGCAGTAGCGCCGACGCGCAGCTGATCGTGAACAGGTTCCTACGGATTCTTTGCGAGGAGTCATATTGGTGAGCGTGAAAGCCGGCAAGCATGCACGAGAATTGCTGCTCAAGGAATACCGTGGCGTGCTCAGCACCCACTCCAAGGCCATGCCGGGCTTCCCTTTCGGATCGGTGGTGCCCTACTGCCTGGACGCCGAGGGCCGGCCGCTGATCCTGATCAGCCGTATCGCCCAGCACACCCATAATCTCGGGCAGGACACCAAATGTTCGCTATTGGTCGGCGAACGTGGCGCAGAGGATGTGCAGGCGGTCGGCCGCCTCACTTTGCTCGCCGAAGCACGACAGTTGCATGACGAGGACGAAATCGAAGCGGCCGCACAGCGTTATTACCGCTTTTTCCCCCAGTCGCGCGACTACCATCGGGCGCATGATTTCGATTTCTGGCGCCTGGAGCCAGTGCGCTGGCGTTTCATCGGCGGTTTTGGCGCCATTCACTGGCTCGACCAGGTCGCCCTGGCCAATCCCTTCGCGGCGGACGGCAGCGAAGCGAGCATGGTCGAGCACATGAACGACGATCACGCCAAGGCCATCGCGCATTACGTCGAACTGGCCGGCCTGCCGCAACACGAACCCGCGCAGATGGCCGGTGTCGACAGTGAAGGCTTTCATCTGCGCATCGGCCAGAGCCTTTATTGGCTGCCCTTCCCGGCACACTGCAGCAATCCCGGCGCCGTGCGCCAGGCCTTGGTGCAGCTGGCTCGAGCCGAAAGCTGGCCGACCAGTGGTACGCCTTCAGCTTGAATTCAGGCCATTACCCCATACTTAATTCCTACTGGAAGCTCGCTTCCGTCAAGGACCCTCTGAAAATGCGCGCGTTTCTGTTCCTCTTCCTGCTGTTTCCGATCATCGAGCTGGCCTTGCTGATCAAGGTTGGCAGCGCCATTGGCGTGCTGCCCACGCTCCTGCTGGTGATCGGCACCGCCATCCTCGGCAGCGTGCTGCTGCGCGTTGCAGGTGTCGCCACAGCATGGCGCGCCCGTGAAAAACTTTCGCGCGGCGAGCTGCCCGAGCAGGAAATGCTCGAAGGTTTGCTGATCGCAGTCGGCGGTGGCCTGCTGCTGCTGCCGGGTTTCATCAGCGACATCTTCGGTGCGCTCTGCCTGATTCCCTTCACCCGTCGCCTGTTGGTCGGCAAGATTCGTCGCCGCGCCGAAGAGCAAGCCCTGCGCCAGCGCGCCTTCTTCGACGACATGGCGGCCCGCTCCGGAAAAACCAGGCCGGACGTGCTTGAAGGCGAGTACGAACGCCGCGACTGAGCGGTACGAGAGACCGCTTGCCGGCGATCACCCTACAGGCTGATCGTCGGCGGTTCGGGTCTCTACCAAGTGGCACGATTTCCCCCTCCCCCGCGCAAAAAATTTCACCCCCGCCCCTTGAAATGCCCTTGCCCGCCCACATGTAGCAGTCACCGCAAGGTGCCTGCCCTCTGAGGCAGTCCGACTTTCGCGGTGCGCCCAGCGTGCCGCGCCCGGCCTCGCCGGATTTTACAAACCCGCCGACCAATCAAGAGTCGGCAAGTTGGCCATTCAATTGTTAGGAGAGATCGACAATGAAGCTTCGTCCTCTGCATGACCGCGTCGTGATCCGTCGCAGCGAAGAAGAGACCAAAACCGCAGGCGGCATCGTGCTGCCGGGTTCGGCCGCCGAGAAGCCGAACCAGGGTGAAGTCGTTGCCGTCGGTACCGGTAAGGTTCTGGATAACGGCGAAGTCCGTCCGCTGGCCGTCAAGGTCGGTGACAAGGTGGTATTCGGCCCGTACTCCGGCAGCAACACCGTCAAAGTCGACGGCGAAGACCTGCTGGTAATGGGCGAGAACGAAATCCTCGCTGTCGTCGAAGCCTGATTCCCACGAATCTCCGTTTTAACCTTCAAGAATTTGAGGACTGATCAACATGGCTGCTAAAGAAGTCAAGTTTGGCGATTCCGCCCGCAAGAAAATGCTCATTGGTGTCAACGTACTGGCCGACGCCGTCAAAGCCACCCTCGGCCCGAAAGGCCGTAACGTGGTGCTGGCCAAATCCTTCGGCGCCCCGACCATCACCAAAGACGGTGTGTCGGTTGCCAAGGAAATCGAACTGAAAGACGCCTTCGAAAACATGGGCGCTCAGCTGGTCAAAGACGTTGCGTCCAAGGCCAACGACGCTGCCGGTGACGGCACCACCACCGCCACCGTTCTGGCTCAAGCCATCGTCAACGAAGGCCTGAAGTCCGTCGCTGCCGGCATGAACCCGATGGATCTGAAGCGCGGCATCGACAAGGCCACCATCGCCATCGTCGCCCAGCTGAAAGAGCTGGCCAAGCCATGCACCGACACCAAGGCTATCGCTCAGGTCGGCACCATCTCCGCCAACTCCGACAGCTCCATCGGTGACATCATCGCCGAAGCCATGGAAAAAGTTGGTAAAGAAGGCGTCATCACCGTTGAAGAAGGCTCGGGCCTGGAAAACGAACTGTCTGTCGTAGAAGGCATGCAGTTCGACCGCGGCTACCTGTCGCCGTACTTCATCAACAAGCCGGACACCATGGTTGCCGAGCTCGAAGGCCCGCTGCTGCTGCTGGTCGACAAGAAGATCAGCAACATCCGCGAACTGCTGCCGGTTCTGGAAGCCGTTGCCAAGGCTGGCCGTCCGCTGCTGATCGTGGCTGAAGACGTCGAAGGCGAAGCCCTGGCTACCCTGGTCGTCAACAACATGCGCGGCATCGTCAAAGTCGCTGCCGTCAAGGCTCCTGGCTTCGGCGACCGCCGCAAGGCCATGCTGCAGGACATCGCCATCCTGACCGGCGGTACCGTGATCTCCGAAGAAGTTGGCCTGTCCCTGGAAAGCGCCACCCTGGAGCACCTGGGTAACGCCAAGCGCGTCGTGCTGAACAAGGACAACACCACCATCATCGATGGTGCTGGTGCCCAGGTCGACATCGAAGCCCGCGTTGCACAGATCCGCAAGCAGGTCGAAGAAACCTCTTCCGACTACGACAAGGAGAAGCTGCAAGAGCGTCTGGCCAAACTGGCTGGCGGTGTTGCCGTGATCAAGGTTGGCGCTGCCACCGAAGTCGAGATGAAAGAGAAGAAGGCCCGCGTTGAAGACGCCCTGCACGCTACCCGCGCTGCCGTGGAAGAAGGCGTGGTACCTGGCGGTGGCGTAGCCCTGGTTCGCGCTCTGCTGGCAATCGACGAGCTGAAAGGCGACAACGAAGACCAGAACGTCGGTATCGCTCTGCTGCGCCGCGCTGTCGAAGCACCGCTGCGTCAGATCGTTGCCAACGCCGGCGGCGAGCCGAGCGTAGTGGTCGACAAGGTCAAGCAGGGTTCGGGCAACTTCGGCTTCAACGCCGCTACCGACACCTACGGCGACATGATCGAGATGGGTATTCTCGACCCGGCCAAGGTCACCCGTTCGGCCCTGCAGGCTGCTGCCTCCATCGGCGGCCTGATGATTACCACCGAGGCCATGGTTGCCGAAGCGGCTGACGACAAGGCTCCGGCCATGCCTGACATGGGTGGCATGGGCGGTATGGGTGGCATGGGCGGCATGATGTAAGCCGACCGGCACCCTACGCAGTACCAAGAACCCCGCGCCAGTCGCGGGGTTTTTTTGGCCTGCCATCCATGGCGGCCACCCTGCGGGCCGTCGCTACGCAACGTTAAAAATTTCTCCCGGAAATTTTTTTATGCCCGATGAAAAACGATACAGGTCGAAAAATTCGATGACATTGCCGGTGGACTCGGGAACGTTGTTTGCATATGTTTCGTTACCACCCTGAACGACGTAGCAGCCGTTCACGAGACGGGCGCTGCGCCAACCTCCAATAGAAGAACAAAAATATGGCCCTTTGCAGTACGAGCGAAATCCCTCAGCAGGCATTCCAACACTGGTGGCAACAGCAAGGTGATTGGGTCGAAGAGCCCAACGTTCGCCGTGGCGGCGAGAGTGGCGTGCAGCGCCTGCTGGATGAAACCGGCGTGCTCTACGCCAAGAAACAGATCGGCCACATCTATCGCAGCCTGCTGCACCCAAAAGGACGCCCGACCGTACTGCGCGAACGCAGTGCACTGCTGGCTCTGGATGCACTCGGCGTGCCCGTTCCCCAGCTGATCTACTGCGGCGTCCAACACGACCCCCAGCAAGGCTGGCGCGGCCTGCTGGTGACCGCAGAGCTCGAAGGCTTCATGGATATCGAAAGCTGGTACGCCAAAGGCGGCCGCGAAGCCTGTGGCGAAGCCGTACATGCCCGGCTGCTGCAACTTGTTGGCGCGACGCTGGCGCGTATGCATCTGGGGCGCTGGCAGCACGGTTGCCTGTATGCCAAACACATCTTCGTCAACCTTGTCGACGAAACGCCGCAGGTTGCCCTGCTGGATCTGGAGAAAAGCCGGCGCCGTCTGACTCGCGCCCGGGCCGCTCAGCACGACCTGTCTCAACTACGACGTCACAGCCCCTGGTCCGACGACGACTGGCAGCGACTGCTGCAGGGCTATCGCCAGATTTTCGCCGGTGGCGTCAAGGGCCTCGGCACGTCTATTGCCTGAGTAAACGGCTGCCGGTCCAGGGCCGGCAGTGTTTTATCCGCAACACGTCGTTCCATCCGCATCATCCCCACCAGGAAGTGGCTCTACCTTGCACCTTTGCGCTGGGTAGCAAGAAAAGCTGCAGGCGACTGCAACTGCCAGGGCCGGCTGTTACAGGGGGCCCTAACAGGCACCTAAGGTTACGTCGATACGTTACCCGCACCATTGTTGAACCACCCAACAAGGCCCGTGTCCCAGCACAGCCCCGGCTGGTGTCAGCTACGCGCTAAGACCGTTCGTCGCATGAGACGACGACAAGGCAATGGGTGATCTAGGTTTAGCGAACAGCGTTTGGCAGCGCTTTCAAGGGGTTAGCAAAATGAAATTAGAAATAGCACGAGGTTTGTTCCTTGGCCTCGCACTCAGCGTAACGGCAATCGCTGCCGCAGCCTGGCAGGAGCCCGGCCCCCGCGTACTGGAAGCACAGGTCTGCACCGCTGTACAACCCTGCTCAACCGCACCTTTGCGCAAGCAGGTACAACCCGCCGCCAAACCGGACGCCAACCTGCTTGTGCTGATGTTCGGCCTCAGTGGTGCGATGAAGGGCGAGCAGTAAGCCCCCACGATCAGGCCTCGCCAAGCGGGCTGATCTGCATCCGCAGGTGGCCCGCCAGGCGTCAGCTTCTGACACTTGCCTCCACGCTGCGCGAGTAGCCGTACTGCTCATTCGTATCCCCCATTCCCCGCCCGGCCGTCACAAGGGCCAAGCCCCTGAAAGTGCCCACATAAGTGCAATGCTGTTCACTTAAGGCTGCGTGCGCTTAGCTCCCCTCTCCGAACGCGGCCCGCCCTAACCCTCTCCCCAGAGGAGCGAGGGGACTGATCGCGTCCGACCATTTCTTCTGTGAACAGCATTACCCGCATAGTGGCGTTTTAGAGCCTCTCGTTCAGATTTGATTAAGTAAGAATCCTTATCGTTGCTCTGGAAGTGACCGGCCGGTCACAGGCGTTTGGCTGGCAGTCGAGAACGTCACCGATGAAAATCACAGGAGATGCAACGATGAACTCAACCGCTTCCCGAACCGGCAACACCCTGAGCCCCGTCGCCAAGGACAACGCTCAGGCCGCCCTGCAACAACTGCTGCAGGGTTTTCGGCGTTTCCGCCAGGAGGTCTACCCGCAGCAGCAGGCGCTGTTCAAGCGTCTTGCCTCGGCGCAATCGCCCAGCGCGATGTTCATCACCTGCGCCGACTCGCGCATCGTGCCGGAGCTGATCACCCAGAGCGACCCTGGCACCCTGTTCGTCACCCGCAACGTGGGTAACGTGGTACCGCCCTATGGACAGATGAACGGCGGCGTATCCACCGCCATTGAGTACGCCGTACTGGCGCTCGGCGTACAGCACATCATCGTCTGCGGCCATTCCGACTGTGGTGCGATGAAGGCCGTGCTCAACCCGGATAGCCTCGACGGCATGCCCACGGTGCGCGCCTGGCTGCGTCACGCCGAGGTGGCCCGCAGCGTGGTAGCGGACAACTGCAACTGCGGCAGCGCCCATGAAACCCTCGGTGTGCTGACCGAAGAAAACGTGGTGGCCCAACTCGACCACCTGCGCACTCACCCTTCCGTCGCCGCCCGTCTGGCCAGCGGCCAGTTGCAGATCCATGGCTGGGTCTACGACATCGACAGCGGCGGCATCCGCGCCTACGACGCTGCCTCGGGCCACTTCCTCGCGCTCGATGGCGACGAGCAGCCCTGCGCCACCCCGCAACCGCGCTACGCCAGCGCCTGATCTATCCGTTTCCCCCGAGCCTGCGCGAACAGAGCGCGCGGGCACGGGCTGCTTTTGCCCGAGAGATGGGCAAGGAGATTCCCCATGAATGTATTTCGCACACTGCCACGGGACGCGCTGGCGTCCGTGGTGGTCTTTCTCGTCGCCCTGCCGCTGTGCATGGGCATTGCCATCGCCTCCGGCATGCCACCGGCCAAGGGACTGATCACCGGCATCATCGGCGGCCTGGTAGTCGGCTTCATCGCCGGAGCGCCACTACAGGTGAGCGGCCCGGCTGCCGGCCTCGCCGTACTGGTGTTCGAACTGGTGCGTACTCACGGCATGGCCGCGCTAGGCCCGGTATTGCTGCTGGCCGGACTGATCCAACTGGTCGCCGGCGCCTTGCGCCTGGGCGGCTGGTTTCGCGTTACCGCGCCTGCAGTGGTCTACGGCATGCTCGCCGGCATCGGCATCCTCATCGTGTTGTCGCAGGTGCACGTGATGATCGATGCCGCGCCCAAGGCCTCCGGCCTGGACAACCTGCTGGCCTTCCCCGGCGCCGTGCGTGATGCGCTGAGCCTGCTCGGCAGCAACACCATGATCGCCGGTGCAGTTAGCCTCGGCACCATCGCCAGCATCTGGTTGTGGGAGCGTTTTCGCCCGGCAGCGCTGCGCTTTCTGCCTGGCGCACTGGTCGGCGTGACACTTGCCACTCTTGCCAGCCTGTGGCTGACACTGCCGGTCAAGCGCGTCGAACTGCCGGCCAATCTCGGCGATGCCATTGACTGGATTACCCCACAGGGCCTAGCCAGCCTGGCCGATCCGCAACTGCTGGTCGCGGCACTGGCGCTGGCCTTTATCGCCAGTGCCGAGACGCTGTTGTCTGCCGCCGCCGTCGACCGCATGCACAATGGCCCACGTGCGCGCTTCAACCGCGAGCTGTCCGCCCAGGGCATCGGCAACATGCTCTGTGGTGCAGTCGGCGCCCTGCCGATGACCGGCGTAATCGTACGCAGCTCGGCCAACGTCCAGGCCGGCGCTCGCGGCCGCGCCTCGACCATACTCCACGGCGCCTGGCTACTGGCCCTGGTCGCTCTGCTGCCCGTCGTACTGCAGAGCATCCCGGTGGCCAGCCTCGGCGCGGTACTGGTGTACACCGGCTGCAAACTGGTCGACCCCAAGGCCATGCGCAACCTCGGCCAATACGGCCGTGCCCCGGTGTTCATCTACGCCGCCACGGCGCTGTGCATCGTCTTCACCGACCTGCTGACCGGCGTGCTGGTGGGTTTCGGCCTGACCCTGCTGAAACTGGTGTGGAGCGCCTCGCGCCTGCGCGTGAAACTGGTACCCACCGGCCCGAACAGCGCCGAGCTGCGCATGAGCGGCGCCGCCACCTTCCTCCGCGTACCACAACTGGCCAAGCTGCTGGCCAGTGTCGAGCCGGGCACCCGCTTACACCTGAGCCTGGCGCGGGTCAGCTACATCGACCATGCCTGCATGGAACTGCTGGAAGACTGGGGCCGCTCCGCCCGCGCCCTGGGCGGTGGGCTGGAGATCGTCGAAGGGGCGGCGCTGAAGCGCCGGGTGGAAGGTCGGCAGCGCACCGCGCTGGCCTGAACGCCAGGGTCGGGCGAAAGCCAAGCGTGCATGCAGCTAGAGCGGGAGGCAGGTGTGTCTGCAACACCAGGCCAATCGACTGGGCGAACGCGTCCTGTCCCTGAATGAAACGGTGGACAAGCTTCGCGTTGTCCACCTTACGTAAATCCGGGCTACTTGCTGATCACGGTCCTTCAGCAATCTCAGCGTGCCTTCGAGGCTTCCGAAATTTTCGCGGCTGAAGCCGCTCCTACAGATTTGGGTGGCTTCGGGTCGCGGCTGAAGCCCCTCCCACAAGAGCATGGCGCTATCAGCCGCCCTTGCCTTCACGCCCCGCGATCAGCCGCTCGATGATCTCCCATAGCTCAGGATGCTCCGGCACCCGAATCCCGAACTCTTCTCGCAATACCCTCAGTACCTCATCGACACTCTGCAACTGCACCCGCTCACTCGCCTGCCCCAGGCGGTGGATGGCGAAGCTGCCGTTGTTCAGCGTCTTGCGTAGGCCGGGCCCGGTGCGCGCAGCGATCATCTGGCCGAGAAAGGGCGAATCCGGGTGGGTGCACACGTACCAGTTGCCCACCACGTAATCGATATCCGCCACCTTCTGCAGATCGAACACGTACATCGCCCGCCAGCTGCCCGCCACCAGCGCGCGCAAGGTGTAGGTGCCGTCCACCAACGTCAGCCGATAGGGCTCATGCGGTGTGGGCTGCTCGGCCTCGCTGTCGAGCAGCAGTGGACCGGTCGGCACCATGCCGCCAAAGCCGACGTCAGTGATGTAGCGCACGCCATCGATGGTCACCAGCACCAGCATATGGGTGCGCGCCGGCAGGGCATCCTCCGGGCCGCCCATGACCACGCGGCCGGTCAGCCCGCGCGCGTCGAACCCCAACGCCCGCAACAGCAGCAAGTACAGGCGGTTGAGTTCGAAGCAGTAACCGCCACGGCCCTGGCGTAGCAGCTTGTCCTGAATCGCGGCAGGTTCGACCTCCACCGGCACGCGCAGCATGCTCGCCAGGGTTTCGAAGGGGAACTCGGCGCTGTGCCGCGCCTGCAGTTCGCGCAAGGTGTCGAGGGTCGGTGGCGGCGCCGACGAGTAACCCAGGCGCTCGAGGTACCTGTGTAGATCCAGCATGAATGGCTCGGTCATCGTGCATCTCCCTTTTCTATCTGCCGGCTGTTTTACCAGAGGGCGTGGATGGACGATATGCAACGAACGGCATGGCGTACTCGAATCAGCGCTTTCGGTTTGCGGCAGCCGGCACACACAAACCGGCATGAATGCGCCAATCTATCGCTTACCGCACGAGCTTGCCCGAGGACTCCATGATGCACCTGCGCCGTTTCTGTACCTTTTCCCTGTTACTCACCCTGGGCGGCTGCGGCGCCGGTGAGACGGCCGCTACGGCGACACTCCAGGCTGAGCAGGCCAAACTGGCTCAGCAGCAGATGGAGCAGCTCAAGCAGCAGATCGACCAGGCCAATGCGGCGAACACGCAGCGCCTGCAGGAGGCCATCGATCAGGCGCAGTGAACGGCGTCTCCAGCGAAGCGCTGCTTGCAACGAGCAACGCGCCGCCTGACAACGAAAAGGCCGATCTCTTGATCGGCCTTTTCGTTCAACACATCAGCTTACTCAGCCATTGCTGGGGAAGGCGAACTGCGCCGCTTCGTGGCTCTTGCGCGCCGGCCAGCGTTGGGTGATGGCCTTCTTGCGGGTGTAGAAGCGCACACCATCCGGGCCGTAGGCGTGCAGGTCGCCAAACAGCGAGCGCTTCCAACCACCGAAACTGTGGTAGGCCACCGGTACCGGCAGCGGCACGTTGACGCCGACCATGCCCACTTCGATCTCGTCGCAGAACAGGCGCGCCGCTTCACCGTCGCGGGTGAAGATGCAGGTACCGTTGCCGTACTCGTGATCGTTGATCAGTTGCATGGCTTCTTCCAGGCTGCCGACGCGCACGATGCACAGCACCGGGCCGAAGATTTCGTCGGTGTAAATGGTCATTTCCGGGGTCACCTGGTCGAACAGGGTACCGCCGACGAAGTAGCCATTTTCATTACCCGGTATCACCAAGCCACGACCATCGACCACCAGTTTGGCGCCCTGGGCGACACCAGCATCGATGTAGCCCTTGACCTTGTCACGTGCAGCCGCGGTGACCAGCGGGCCCATGTCCAGGCCGCAGGAGGTGCCGGCACCGATCTTCAGTGCCTGGATCTGCGGGACGATCTTCTCGACCAGCGCGTCGGCGATCTGGTCGCCCACGCACACGGCCACGGAGATGGCCATGCAGCGCTCGCCGCAGGAACCGTAGGCCGCGCCCATCAGTGCGCTGACGGCGTTGTCCAGGTCAGCATCAGGCATCAGCACGGCGTGGTTCTTGGCGCCGCCGAGGGCCTGCACGCGTTTGCCGCGCTTGGTGCCTTCGCTGTAGATGTACTCGGCGATTGGCGTCGAGCCGACGAAGCTCAGGGCCTTGACCTCGGGCGCTTCGATCAGCGCATCGACCGCATCCTTGTCGCCGTTGACCACGTTCAACACACCTTTGGGCAGGCCGGCCTGGTTCAGCAGTTCGGCAATGAACAGGGTGGAGCTGGGGTCACGCTCGGACGGCTTGAGAATGAAGCAGTTACCGCAGACGATGGCCAGCGGGTACATCCACAGCGGCACCATGGCCGGGAAGTTGAACGGAGTGATGCCGGCGACCACACCGATGGGCTGCAGGTCGGTCCAGGCGTCGATGTTCGGGCCGACGTTGCGGCTGTACTCGCCCTTGAGGATTTCCGGGGCGGCGCAGGCGAACTCGACGTTCTCGATGCCGCGCTTGAGTTCACCGACGGCGTCTTCGAGGGTCTTGCCGTGTTCGGCGCTGATCAGCGCGGCGATCTCGTTCTCGTTCTGTTCCAGCAGTTGCTTGAAGCGAAACATGATCTGCGCACGCTTGGCCGGCGGGGTATTGCGCCAGGCCGGGAAAGCGGCCTTGGCGGCGTCGATGGCCAGTTGCATGGTGGCACGATCAGCCAGGCCAACGGCGCTGGTGGAGTCGCCGGTGGACGGGTTGTACACCGGGGCACTGCGACCGTTGCCGGCAACGCGCTCGCCGTTGATCAGGTGCGGGATATGGCTCATGGGGAAGCTCCTCAATAGAAATCTGGCGTAGGGTGGATGACGCTATTCTCATCCACCGTTGCGGCTTTGGTAATTGGTGGATGAAAAAGGCGTCATCCACCCTACGGGTGATCGGTGTTCGCTTAATCCAGCGTGTTCAGCACGTCACCGACGGCGTTGAAGACGCGGTCGAGGTCTTCCATCTTGGCGTTGAAGGTCGGGCCGAACTGCAGGGTGTCGCCACCGAAGCGTACGTAGAAACCGGCCTTCCACAGGGCCATACCGGCCTCGAACGGACGGATCACCGCGTCACCGTCACGCGGGGCGATCTGCAGGGCGCCAGCCAGGCCGCAGTTGCGGATGTCGACGATGTGCTTGGAGCCCTTCAGGCCATGCAGCGCGGCCTCGAACTTCGGCGCCAGCTCGGCGGACTGCTGGATCAGGTTCTCGCGTTTGAGCAGCTCCAGCGTAGCCAGGCCAGCGGCGCAGGCCACCGGGTGCGCCGAGTAGGTGTAGCCGTGGGTGAACTCGATCATGTGCTCCGGCGACGGCTGCTGCATGAAGGTGTTGTAGATCTCGCTGCTGGCGATGACGGCCCCCAGCGGGATGGCACCGTTGGTGATCTGCTTGGCGACGTTCATCAGGTCCGGGGTCACGCCGAAGAATTCCGCACCGCTCCACTTGCCCATGCGGCCGAAGCCGGTGATCACTTCGTCGAAGATCAGCAGGATGTTGTGCTGCGTGCAGATCTCGCGCAGGCGCTGCAGGTAGCCCACCGGCGGCACGATAGCACCGGCCGAACCGGACATCGGCTCGACGATCACCGCGGCGATGTTGGACGCGTCGTGCAGTTCGATCAGCTTGAGCAGCTCGTTGGCCAGCTCCACACCGCCTGTCTCCGCCATGCCCCGGGTGAAGGCCATTCCCGGTTGCAGGGTGTGCGGCAGGTGGTCGGCGTCCATCAGCTGGCCGTACATCTTGCGATTGCCGCCGATGCCGCCCAGCGCGGTACCGGCGATGTTGACGCCGTGGTAGCCACGGGCACGTCCGATGAAGCGGGTCTTGGTAGCCTGGCCCTTGAGGCGCCAGTAGGCCTTGGCCATCTTCACCGCGGTGTCGGCGCACTCGGAGCCGGAACCAGTGAAGAACACGTGGTTGAGTTCGCCCGGCATGAGGTCGGCGACCTGCTCGGCCAGCTTGAACGACAGCGGATGGCCGTACTGAAAGCCCGGCGAATAATCGAGGGTGCCGAGCTGCTTGGCCACGGCTTCCTGGATTTCCTTGCGCGAGTGGCCGGCGCCACAGGTCCACAGACCAGACAGGCTGTCGTAGATCTTGCGACCCTTGTCGTCGGTCAGCCAGTTGCCCTCGGCCGCCACGATCAGACGCGGGTCACGCTGGAAGTTGCGGTTGGCGGAGAACGGCATCCAGTGCGCATCCAGCTTGAGCTGGCTGGCCAGGGACGGGGTTGCGGTCTGCGGCATGTTCATTGGGAGCCTCGCACTCGACGGTGTCGTGGGAGGGGCTTTAGCCGCGAAGATCGACAGCGATCGCGGCTGAAGCCGCTCCTACAAGGGAATTGAATCAGTTGCCAGCAAAGGTGCCACGGGCATAGAGTCAGTAAAACAACACTCTTCTTATCTTCAGTTCAGGGCTTACTAAACAAATGAGCAGCCGCCGTCCCGATCCGCTGGCCCAGGTCAGCGACTTTGAAATCCGCCTGCTCAAGCTGTTTCGCAGCGTGGTGGAATGCGGCGGTTTTTCCGCCGCGGAAAGCGCCCTGGGCATCGGTCGCTCGGCCATCAGCCAGCAGATGAGTGATCTTGAACAGCGCCTCGGCCTGCGCCTGTGTCAACGCGGTCGTGCCGGCTTCGCCCTGACCGAGGAAGGCCGCGAGGTGTATCAGAGCACCCTGCAGTTGCTGGCGGCGCTGGAGAGTTTTCGCACCGAGGTCAACGGCCTGCACCAGCACCTGCGCGGCGAACTGAACATCGGCCTGACCGACAACCTGGTGACCATCGCGCACATGCGCATCACCAACGCCCTGGCGCGCCTCAAGGTGCAGGGGCCGGACGTGCGCATCCACATCCGCATGACGCCGCCTTCGGAAGTGGAACAGGGCGTGCTCGACGGCCGTCTGCACATCGGTGTGGTGCCGCAGGTCGGCGCCCTCTCCGGCCTGGAATATCAGGCGCTGTACGACGAGCGCTCGCTGCTCTACTGCGCCGTCGGCCACCCGCTGTTCTACGTCGATGACCAGCAGCTCGAGGACGAACGACTCAATGCCCAGGAGGCCATCGCCCCGACCTTCCGCGTGCCGCCGGAGGTGCAGAGCCACTATCAGGCGCTGAACTGCACCGCCAGCGCCTCGGATCGCGAGGGCATGGCCTTCCTTATTCTGACCGGGCGCTATATCGGCTACCTGCCCGACCACTACGCCCAGGCCTGGGTACAGCAGGGGCGTCTGCGCGCGCTCAAGGCGTCCACTCGCTACTACGACATCAACCTGGCAGCGGTGACGCGCAAGGGCCGCCGCGCGCATCTGGTGCTGGAGAGTTTTCTCGACGCTCTGGCCGAAGCCTGAGGTGCGCCCTGGCAAATGCCCCATCTCGGAGAGAAAAAGCGGGCAGATCGCCTGTGCAGGGTCACGCGCCCGACGCAAACGGGCTTTTTCACACCGTAATGCTTGTCACCCAGCCAAGGCTGGGGTATCTGTGCAATCGCTCGGCTCCCTGATCAGTTCGGAATCGCCCAATGACCTTCGAAGTCCCCGCCCACAGCGCCAACGGCAAGCCCGCCGGGCGCATTCGCCAGAAGAATGAAGAAGCCATCATCAAGGCTGCCGAGGAAGAGTTCGCCCGGCACGGCTTCAAGGGCACCAGCATGAATACCATCGCGCAGAACGTCGGCCTGCCCAAGGCCAATCTGCACTACTACTTCAACAACAAGCTGGGGCTGTACCTGGCAGTGCTGAGCAACATCCTCGAACTGTGGGACAGCACCTTCAACAATCTGAGCGTCGATGACGACCCGGCCGAAGCGCTGGAGCGTTACATCCGCGCCAAGATGGAATTCTCCCGGCGCCAGCCGAAGGCTTCGCGCATCTTCGCCATGGAAGTGATCAGCGGCGGCGAGTGCCTGTCGCAATACTTCAACCAGAACTACCTGGACTGGTTCCGTGGCCGTGCCGCTGTGTTCGAAGGCTGGATCGCCGCTGGCAAGATGGACCCGGTCGACCCGCTTCACCTGATCTTCCTGCTGTGGAGCAGCACCCAGCACTATGCCGATTTCGCCTCGCAGATCTGCCGCGTGAAGCAGAGCTCGCGCCTGACCAAGCAGGACTTCGAGCAAGCATCCGACCAGCTTGTGCAGGTCATCCTCAAGGGCTGCGGCCTGACACCTGCCGCCAAAGCCTGATGGCGTTCACCCTGCTCGGTCCTTGCGAATACCGTGAGGAGATTCGCAAGAGCCGCTTCATCGCCCTCGCCGCGCCGATTGCCAGCGCGGTCGAGGCGCAAGCATTCATCGACAGCCATAGCGACCTGGCCGCCTCGCACAACTGCTGGGCGTGGAAGGTCGGCAACCAGTACCGCTTCAACGACGACGGCGAACCAGGCGGCACGGCGGGGCGGCCGATCCTTGCCGCAATCGAGGGGCAGGACTGCGATCAGGTGGCGGTGCTGGTGATCCGCTGGTACGGCGGCATTCAGCTCGGCACCGGCGGCCTGGCTCGCGCCTACGGCGGCAGCGCGGCCAAATGCCTGCAGGCCGGCGAGCGGCGCGAACTGGTGCTGCGCCAATCCTTCACCTGTCATTTGCAGTTCGCCGAGCTGCCCGTGTTCAAGGCGCGCCTGAACGAGTTCGACAGCCTGATCGAAAGCGAGGACTACGACGCCACTGGCGCGCGCCTACAACTGGCCGTCGTGCCGGCCGAGCGTGCCACGCTGGAACGCTTGCTGGGCGACATCAGCCGGGGCCGCGAAAGCCTGAAGGCGCCATGAAGCGGACGATCCTTACAGTTCTGCCGCTGCTGTGGCTCTGCCTGCCGGCCCATGCCGAGGTGCAAGAGCGTGTGCAGGAACAGTATTACGACCTGCAGGTGGCCTCTGACCAATCCCTCAGCCGCGCCCTCAACCAGGCCTCGCCGATTCGCCAGAACGGCCAGATCTACCACGCCTACACGCGCTGGAGGGTGCAGTGGAATTTCTGGTGGCGCGAACAGCGTGACGGTCGCTGCCAGATCGACCTCACCCGTACCCGGTTGACCGCCACCATCACCCTGCCCCGTCTCGGCGGCGGCGACGCCCAGCAGCGCCAGCGTTTCGAGCAGTATCTCGGTGCACTGCGCGAACATGAGCTGGGCCATTACCGCATCGGCCAGGCAGCCGCCTCCGAGATCGACGCCGCCCTGCTGCAGACGCCCGAATACCCCAGTTGCGCGGAGCTGCAACAGCAAGCCAACCAGCGCGCCAACGCCATCCTGCGGCGCCATGCCGAACAGGAGCGGCAGTACGACCAGCAGACCGGTCACGGCCGCAGCCAGGGCGCCTGGCTGACGGAATAACACGGCACGCGCCCCGCCGCGAATCGCGGCTGGATACACTCGAAAAGCGTCGCCCCGAAGCATAATGCTGTTCACATAAGAAATGGTCGGACGCGATTAGTCCCCTCGCCCCTTTGGGGAGAGGGTTAGGGCGGGCCGCGTTCGGAGAGGGGAAAACTGGCAGTTTTGCGGTGTTTTCAGCCCTCTCCCCCAGCCCCTCTCCACTAGGCGTGCCCCCAATAAATGGGAGAGGGTAGCCGAACGTGTACAACCTTAAGTGAACCGCATTACGCCCCGAGGCGGGGCTCCTGCAGAGGATTACCGGGCCGGGCTTATCGGATCGACATTCGCTATGCTGATCTTCTTTCTCATCCGCCATGGAGCCTTACATGACTGCGCCCCGATCCATCCTGATCATTGGAGCCTCACGTGGCCTCGGCCTTGGTCTGGCCGGTGAATTCACCGCCCAGGGCTGGGCCGTCACTGCCACCGTGCGCAGCGCCGCGCAGCAGGCACCGCTGCAGGCACTGCCTGGCGTGCGCGTAGAGCAACTGGAGATGACCGACCCGGGCAGCCTCGAGCAGCTCGCCGGCCGTCTGAGCGGCCAACGGTTCGACGTCATCTTCGTCAACGCCGGGGTTGCCGGCCCCGAGCACCACAGCACTGCACAGGCCAGCGCCGAGGAAATGGGTCAGCTGTTCCTGACCAACGCCGTCGCCCCGCTGCGCGTGGCCGAGCGCCTGCTGCCGAACCTGGCCGCCGAGCATGGGCTGATCGTGTTCATGAGCTCGATCCTCGGCAGCATCGAGGCGGGTGCCGGCCTGGGCATGCCGCTATACGGCGCCAGCAAGGCCGCGCTCAACCACCTCGTGCAGTGTTTCGTGCGCACTCAGGACAATCCGCACCTCGGCGTAGTGCTGATGCATCCGGGCTGGGTACGCACCGACATGGGCGGCGCCGACGCCCCGCTTGATATCGACAGCAGTTGCAAGGGCATGGCACTACAGGTCAGCGCCGCCGTCGGCCAACCCGGCCTGCGCTACCTGGACTACCAGGGCAATCCGTTGCCCTGGTGAGCATCACCGCTGGATATCGGCCAGCCACCTGAGGGCCGAACACGATTGCTCTCACGCTCGCCGTGGGAGCGATTCGCCTGAGCGAGCGAGCACGCCATTTCGCGCCACAACGCACAGCGGAAACATCCCGACATTCGTATACTCTGCCGCGCTCTGAACACTCGCAGGATGCGAGCCTCCCACAACCGCCATCCGGGACTAGGTCAATGGACAACCTGTATCAGCCCCCCAAAGCCGAGCTGCTCGACACACAATCTCACGCCCGCAGCGCATTCTTCGTCACCTCACTGAAGAAGTTCTACCTGCTGTACTTCACCACCTTCAGCCTGTACTCCTTCTATTGGTTCTACAAACAGTGGGACAACCAGCGCAGCGCAATGCTGCCGAAAAAGATCTGGCCAGCGGCGCGCTCGATCTTTCAGATATTTTTTACCCATTCGCTATGCAGGCTGATCAGCGAACACAAGCAGAGCCTGGGTCGGCCGGCTTGGAGTTACTCGGGCACCGCCTGGGCCTACGTGCTGCTAACCATCGTCACCAACCGCCTGTCGCGGATCGATGGCCCGGGCGGCGGTCTTGAATGGCTGATGCTGTTCGCCATCATCATGGCGCCAGCCGTGCCCCTGGCGCTGATCCAGCAACAGGCCAACCAGGCGAGCGGCGATGACGATGGGCAGAGCAACGCCTCTATCAGTGGTCTCAACCTGCTGTGCATGGCCCCCGGCGCCTTGCTATGGCTGTTCCTGATGGGCGCATTCTTCGTCTGAGAACGACAGCTCGCCCTGGTAGCCACAGGGCGGGCACGCCAGGCACGGAGCCTGTTCTCCCGAATTGCATCGTCGCCAACCTCGGTGCGTTCGAATGCGGTGCGCATGGCGCACCCTACGGGACGGATCGCACCAATTGTGCGCACGGATCAACAGCAGGTCGCTGGCGTAATTACAGGCAGCCGGCTTTTCTGACCTCCTGGCCAAGTTTTTGCTTTAGCCCCGCTCAGTTATTGCCATGAGCGCTTTCCATGCCTGCCTCACCCGATGCCACACGCTTGCAACTGACAGCCATCAGCAAGCAATACCCCGGTTGCCTGGCCAACGATCGTATCGACCTGGCCATCGCCCCCGGCGAGATCCGCGCCCTGCTCGGCGAGAACGGTGCCGGCAAGAGCACCCTGATGAAGATCATCTACGGCGTCACCCAGCCCAGCAGCGGCGAGATTCGCTGGCAGGGCGAGCGGCTGGCCATGCGCGACCCGGCCATGGCACGCGGCCTGGGCATCGGCATGGTGTTCCAGCATTTCTCGCTGTTCGAAACCCTGACCGTCGCCGAGAACATCGCCCTGGCCATGGGCGCGGAGGCTGGTACGCCGAAGCAGCTTGAGCCGAAAATTCGCGAGGTGTCGCAGCGCTACGGCATGGCGCTGGAGCCAACGCGCCTGGTGCACAGCCTGTCCATCGGTGAGCGCCAGCGCGTGGAGATCGTCCGCTGCCTGATGCAGGACATCAAACTGCTGATCCTCGACGAGCCCACCTCGGTGCTCACCCCGCAGGAGGCCGACGAGCTGTTCGTCACCCTGCGCCGCCTGGCCGCCGAGGGCTGCAGCATCCTGTTTATCAGCCACAAGCTCGGCGAGGTGCGTGCCCTGTGCCAGAGCGCCACGGTGCTGCGCGGCGGCCGGGTGTCCGGTCATTGCGTACCGGCCGAGTGCTCGGACCTGGAGCTCGCGAGACTGATGGTAGGTGATGCCGAGGGACTGGAAAGCAGCTACCCGAAGGTCAGCGGCGGCCTGCCTCGACTGCGCGTCGATGACCTCAGCTGGCACAACCCCGACCCCTTTGGCTGCTCGCTCGAGCACATTCGCCTGGAGGTGCGCAGCGGCGAGATCGTCGGTATCGCCGGCGTGGCCGGCAATGGCCAGGACGAGCTGCTCGCCCTGCTCAGCGGCGAAACCCGCCTGCCGCGTGGTGAGCGCGAGCGGGTCAGCATCGATACCGCGCCGGTGGCCAATCTGCATCCGGATGCGCGGCGCGGGCTGGGCCTGGCTTTCGTGCCCGCCGAACGCCTCGGCCATGGCGCGGTGCCGGAGATGAGCCTGGTGGACAACGCCCTGCTCACCGCCTTCGGCCAGGGCCTGGTCAAGGGTGGCCTGGTGCAGCGCGGCAAGGTTCGCGCGCTGGCCGAGGAGATCATCCGCCGCTTCGCGGTGAAAACGCCGAATACCGATACGGCGGCGCGCAGCCTGTCTGGCGGCAACCTGCAGAAATTCATCCTCGGCCGGGAAATCCTGCAACAGCCCAAGCTGCTGGTAGCGGCGCACCCGACCTGGGGCGTGGACGTCGGCGCAGCCGCCGCCATCCACCGCGCGCTGATCGCCCTGCGCGATGCCGGCGCGGCGATCCTGGTGATATCCGAAGACCTCGACGAGCTGTTCCAGATCAGCGACCGCATTGGCGCGCTGTGCAGCGGGCGGTTATCGCCGCTGGTCGACACCGCACTGGTCAATACCGTGGAAGTCGGCCGCTGGATGGCCGGTGAATTCGATCAACCCGCCGCTGCTGCGGCCTGCTGACGGAGCCCGTCATGCTGTTATCCCTGGAACCGCGCGGCCAGGAGTCGCGCCCCATGCTCTGGCTGTCGCCGCTACTGGCCGCCGCACTGACCCTGATCAGCGGCATGCTGCTGTTCACCCTGCTCGGCCATGACCCGCTGCAAACCCTGCACACCCTGCTGATCGCCCCGGTCAGCGACTGGTACGGCGTGTCCGAACTGCTGGTCAAGGCGCTGCCAATCCTGCTGTGCGCACTGGGCCTGGCGGTCGCCTACCAGGCGCGCATCTGGAACATCGGTGCTGAAGGCCAACTGCTGATCGGCGCCCTGGCCGGCAGCGCCATGGCCCTGCAACTGATCGACTGGGACAGCCGCTGGGCACTGGCCTGGGTGGTGTTGGCAGGCACCTGCGCGGGCGCGGCCTGGGCCGGGCTCACCGCCTGGCTGCGTACGCAGTTCAACGCCAACGAAATTCTCACCAGCATCATGCTCAACTACATCGCGCTGAACCTGCTGCTGTTCTTCGTGCATGGCCCATTGAAGGATCCCGCTGGTTTCAACTTCCCCGAGTCGGCCATGTTCGGCGATGCCAGCCGCCTGCCGCTGGTCAGCGAGGACGGTCGCCTGCACGGTGGCCTGTACCTGGCGCTGCTGGCCCTGGTGGCGGTGTGGGTGCTGCTGCACAAGAGCTTTCTTGGTTTCCAGATCAAGGTGCTCGGCCTGGACAGCCGCGCCGCCGGTTTCGTCGGCTTTCGCGAGAAGCGCCTGGTGTGGTTCGCCCTGCTGGTCAGCGGCGCCCTGGCCGGCATGGCGGGTGTCGGCGAAGTGGCCGGGCCGATCGGCCAACTGGTGCCGCAGGTCTCGCCCGGCTACGGCTACGCGGCGATCACCGTGGCCTTTCTCGGCCGTCTCAATCCGCTCGGTATTCTATTTGCCAGCCTGCTGATGGCGCTGCTGTACCTGGGTGGCGAGAACGCTCAGATGAACCTCAACCTGCCGCAGGCGATCACCCAGCTGTTCCAAGGGATGATGCTGTTCTACCTGCTGGCCTGTGACGTGTTGATCCTCTATCGGCCACGGCTGAAGTGGAAATGGGCGAAGCGCGAGAAGCTCACCGAAGCGACAACCTGACGGTGGGAGTGGCTGGGCGGCATTCCACTTTAGCCGCGACAAAAGCTCGCCGCTGAAGCGCCTCCCACAAAGAGCATGAATGCAAAGGAATCCCTATGGATCTCGATCTGTTGACCAATATCTTCTACGCCATGGTGCGCACCGGCACGCCGCTGCTGCTGGTGGCCCTGGGCGAGCTGGTGTGCGAGAAGAGCGGCGTGCTCAACCTCGGCCAGGAAGGCATGATGCTGTTCGGCGCGGTGATCGGCTTCATCGTCGCCTTCAGCACCGGAAGCCTGTGGCTGGGCGTGCTGCTGGCGATTACCGCCGGGATGTTGCTGTCGCTGCTGTTCGCCGCCGTGGCGCTGGGTTTCAACGCCAACCAGGTAGCCACCGGCCTGGCCCTGACCATCTTCGGCGTCGGCCTGTCGACATTCGTCGGCTCCGCCTGGGTCGGCAAGCCGCTGTCCGGCTTCGAGCCCATCGTCATACCAATGCTGTCTGACATCCCGCTGATAGGGCGCATGCTGTTCGCCCAGGACGTGCTGATCTACTTGTCCTTCGCCCTGTTCGCCCTGGTGGCCTGGGTGCTGTTGAAAAGCCGTATCGGCCTGATCATCCAGGCCGTCGGCGAGAACCCGGATGCCGCCAGCGCCATGGGCCTGCCGGTGCTGCGCGTGCGCACCCTGGCGGTGCTGTTCGGCGGCGCCATGGCTGGCCTGGCGGGTGGCTACCTGTCGCTGGCCTACACGCCGATGTGGGCGGAGAACATGACCGCCGGACGCGGCTGGATCGCTTTGGCGCTGGTGGTATTCGCCAGCTGGCGCGTATTGCGCGTGCTGCTCGGCGCCTACCTGTTCGGTCTGGCCAGCATCCTCCACCTGGTGGCACAGGGCATCGGCCTGTCGATCCCGTCGAACCTGCTGGCCATGCTGCCCTATGTCGCCACCATCGTGGTGCTGGTGCTGCTCTCGCGCGATGCGATCAAGACCCGGCTGTATGCGCCGGTGTCGCTGGGCCAGCCGTGGCAGCCGGGGCATTAACCGAATCAATCGCGGGTGAAGCCGCTCCTACACAGGCGACGCATATCACGTAGGAGCGGCTTCAGCCGCGATCCGTTCTAGAGCCACACGGCATCCCACAACGGGTACTCCGCCACCCGCTTCACCAGGCCTGCCCGCACAGGATTGGCAATCACATAACGTGCGACAGCTCGTAAATCCTCTTCCTGACGCAAAGCCCGGTCGTGGAAACCTTGCTGCCACAACGGGCCTGTTCGCGACAAACGCTGATTGATCCGCCGTGCGCTACGGCCTTTTATCCGACGCATCAGTTCATCCAGGCTCGTTCGCTCCAGCTGCACCAGCCAATGCAGATGATCAGGCATAACCACCCAAGCCAGTGAGTGCGCCAGTCCATTCTCTTGAGCATCGCGCAGCTCGGCGACCAACAACCGACCGAGGGCAAAATCCTGGAGAAGCGCTTCGCGCCCCTGTAGCACGGCCGTCAGCAAGTAGACTCGACCAAGTTCGGAAAAACGTCCTCGGCGCAGTGCGCCTGCATGCGGTTTGTCTGAACGAAGCATTCCTTTGCCTCCTGATCGTGATTGGTTCTATATAGCAGTAACCGTTTATCGCGGCTAAAGCCGCTCCTACAACAGGCGACGCACATCCTGTAGGAGCGGCTTTAGCCGCGATCTGGGTTGTTGCCCCTGACTCAAGAGTCAGCTATCTTCCTCCGCACGTCATTTCCGACGCACCTGGATCAGCAGACAGGGTCAACACTGAGCTGGCTTACCTGACATCAACCTCAGAGGAGCCTGCTCATGGCAGCTACCCGTATCTGGATCAAGAACCCTCTCGCCATCTTCACCGCCAACGACCTGGACGCTACCGGCGGCCTGGTGATCGAGGATGGCCGCATCGCCGAAGTGCTCAGCAAAGGCCAGCAGCCGTCAACACCCTGCGACCAAACCTTCGATGCCCGCGAGCACGTGGTGCTGCCGGGCCTGGTCAACACCCACCATCACTTCTACCAGACCCTCACTCGCGCCTGGGCGCCGGTTGTCAACCAGCCGCTGTTCCCCTGGCTGAAGACGCTCTATCCGGTCTGGGCGCGCCTCACGCCCGAGAAACTGGCCCTGGCCAGCAAGGTGGCGTTGGCCGAGCTGCTGCTGTCCGGCTGTAGCACGGCAGCCGACCACCATTATCTGTTCCCCGGCGGCCTGGAGAATGCCATCGACGTGCAGGTCGAGGCGGTGCGCGAACTGGGCATGCGCGCCATGCTCACCCGTGGTTCCATGAGCCTGGGCGAAGCCGACGGTGGTCTGCCGCCGCAACAGACGGTGCAACAGGGCGAGGTGATCCTGGCCGACAGCCAGCGTCTGATCGGCCAGTACCACCAGCGCGGCGACGGCGCGCAGATCCAGATCGCCCTGGCGCCCTGCTCGCCCTTCTCTGTGACCCAGGAGATCATGCGCCAGAGCGCCGAACTGGCCGAGGCGCTGGACGTGCGCCTGCACACCCACCTGGCCGAAACCCTCGACGAGGAAGACTTCTGCCTGCAACGCTTCGGCCTGCGCACGGTGGATTATCTGGATAGCGTCGGCTGGCTCGGTCCGCGCACCTGGCTGGCCCACGGCATCCACTTCAACCCTGACGAAATCGCCCGCTTGGGCGCTGCCGGCACCGGCATCTGCCATTGCCCCAGCTCCAACATGCGCCTGGCTTCGGGCATCTGCCCCAGTGTCGAGCTGGAAGCCGCCGGCGCGCCGCTGGGCCTGGGTGTCGACGGCTCGGCCTCCAACGATGCCTCGAACATGATCCTCGAAGCGCGCCAGTCGCTGTACATCCAGCGCCTGCGCTACGGCGCCGAGCTGATCACTCCGCAGCGCGTGCTCGGCTGGGCCAGCAAGGGTTCAGCGAAACTGCTGGGCCGCAGCGATATCGGCGAGCTGGCGGTGGGCAAGCAGGCCGACCTGGCGCTGTTCAAGCTCGATGAACTGCGCTTCTCCGGTAGCCACGATCCGCTCTCCGCGCTGCTGCTGTGCGGCGCCGACCGTGCCGACCGGATGATGATCGGCGGCACCTGGCGCGTCATCGATGGGCAGATCGAGGGACTCGACGTGGCGCAGCTGATCGCCGATCACAGCCAGGCAGCGAAGCAGTTGGTCAACGCCTGATCCCGAACCGTAGGGTGCGCCGTGCGCACCAAAAACTGCCGGTGCGCATGGCGCACCCTACGGTTTGCAACAGGGCAGTCGCACCACAACGCAGCATCTGCACGCCCATCGCACCAATAGCGCTCCACACCATTCTCCGCTCTTGCCCACAAAGGCTTTCAGTACGGCTATCTGTCTTGTTGGTCAGCTTTTTGCAGTCAGGGGATCAGCCAACCAACGGCCACCCCAACACCAAGACTGGAGCTGCATCCACCATGCACAAGAAGAGCAAGAAACCGCTGCTGCGCACCCTTGTCGCCGCCCTGGGCTTTGGCGCCATACTCAGCGCCACCGCCGCCGACCCGCTGAAGGTCGGCTTCGTCTACATCGGCCCCATCGGCGACCACGGCTGGACCTACCAGCACGAGCAGGGCCGGCAGATGCTGATCAAGGAAATGGGCGACAAGGTCACCACCAGCTTCGTCGAGAACGTGCCGGAAGGCGCCGACGCCGAGCGGGTGATCCGCAACATGGCCAAGGGCGGCTTCGACCTGATCTTCACCACCTCCTTCGGCTACATGAACCCGACCATCAAGGTGGCCAAACAATTCCCCAAGGTCACCTTCGAGCACGCCACCGGCTACAAGCAGGACAAGAACGTCGGCACCTACCTGTCGCGCTCTTATGAAGGTCGCTACGTCGGCGGCTTCCTCGCAGCGAAGATGACCAAGACCAAGAAGGTCGGCTACGTCGCCTCCTTCCCGATCCCTGAGGTGATCCGCGATATCAACGCCATCCAGCTGGCCCTGGACAAGTACAACCCGGGCACCGAGATCAAAGTGGTGTGGGTCAATACCTGGTTCGATCCGGGCAAGGAATCCGACGCTGCCAACGCGCTGATCGATCAGGGTGTAGACGTGATGTTCCAGCACACCGACAGCCCGGCGCCGATCCAGACCGCCGAGCGCCGGGGCATCTACTCCGTCGGCTACGCCTCGGACATGGCCCACTTCGGGCCGAAAGCCGTGCTCACGTCGATCGTCAACGACTGGGGCCCGCACTACGTGAAATCCACCCAGGCGGTGATCGACGGCACCTGGAAATCCGAAGATTTCTGGGGCGGCCTGGCCGAAGACACCCTCTCACTGCCGATCAGCGACCTGGTACCGGCTGATGTGAAGAGCGAGGCCGAGCAGATCATTGCCGACATTCGCAGCGGCAAGTTCCACCCCTTCACCGGCCCGATCAAGGATCAGAGCGGCGCGGTGCGCATCGCCGAAGGCGTGAGCGCGACCAACGCCGAACTGGCCTCGATGAATTACTACGTGGAAAACGTGAAGGCCGAAATACCGAAGTAAGTGGCTGGCGGGTTGCACCCGCCCTACATGCGATCGTAGGGCAGGTGAAACCCGCCGCCTTGCAATTACCGATGCCGTCCCTGCTTATCTCAGCAGAACCGCATCACCGTAGCGCCGGTCTGCGGCGCCACGTACCGCTGCCCTGGGTACGAGAAGACTCGCAGCAACGCCCACCCGAGGCTCAACATGAACGCATTACCCATCATCGACATCGCCCCTCTCTACGCCGACGACGCCTCGGCCTGGCCCGCCGTGGCCGAGCAGATCGACCGCGCCTGCCGCGACCGGGGCTTCTTCTACATCGTCGGCCACCCCATCGGCAGCGAGCGCATCGACGCCCTGCTCGGTGCAGCGAAGCGCTTCTTCGCCCTGCCCGCCGAGGAAAAACTCAAGATCGATATCACCCGGACCACCCACCACCGTGGCTACGGGGCGATTGCCACCGAGCAGCTCGACCCAAGCAAGCCGAGCGACCTCAAGGAAACCTTCGACATGGGTTTCCACATGCCCGCCGATCACCCCGAGGTGCTGGCCGGCAAACCGCTGCGCGGGCCGAATCGTCACCCGGACATACCCGGCTGGGCCGCGCTGATGGAACAGCATTACGTCGACATGCACGAGCTGGCCAAGACCCTGCTGCGCGCCATGGCCATGGCGCTGGACATCGAGCACGACTTCTTCGACGCGCGCTTCCATGAGCCGATCAGCGTGTTGCGCCTGATCCACTATCCACCGCGCCACACCGCCAGCTCGGCCTCCCAGCAAGGCGCCGGCGCGCACACCGATTACGGCTGCATCACCCTGCTCTACCAGGACGATGCCGGTGGCCTGCAGGTGCGCGCGCGTGATGGCGAGTGGATCGACGCGCCGCCGATTGCCGGCAGCTTCGTGGTCAACATCGGCGACATGATGGCGCGCTGGAGCAATGACCGTTACACCTCCACGCCGCATCGGGTGATCAGCCCGCTAGGGGTGGATCGCTACTCCATGCCGTTCTTCGCCGAGCCGCATCCCGATACGCTGATCGACTGCCTGCCGAACTGTTCCAGCACGGACAACCCGGCCAAGTATTCGCCGGTGACCAGCGCCGCGTACCTGCTGTCGCGCTTCGCCGATACCTATGCCTACCGGCGCGAGGAAACGCAGGGCTGAAACCGCCGTCGCCGCAAACTGTAGGAGCAACTTCAGTCGCGAAATTCGCGGATGAATCCGCTCCTACAGGAGACTCAAGACACGACCGGCATGATGATGGCTCCCGCGCCCCGAGTGGGAGAACAGCCGCGTAGGGTGGATGACGCTTTTTTCATCCACCGTTTCAACATCGGAGCCTGCACATCGGTGGACATGAAAAGCGATGTCCACCCTACGCTACCGGCCCACCGGCGCAGCACGATCCTGTCCCAACGGTTAAACTTCGCCGCACCCGAAGCCTGACAACGAGAACCGACCATGCCCGAATGGCTCAACGCCCTGCCCAAGGCCGAACTGCACCTGCACCTGGAGGGCTCGCTGGAGCCTGAGCTGCTGTTCGCCCTGGCCGAACGCAACCAGATCGCCCTGCCCTGGGCCGATGTCGAGACCCTGCGCGCGGCCTACGCCTTCAACAACCTGCAGGAATTTCTCGACCTGTATTACGCCGGCGCCAACGTGCTGCGCACCGAGCAGGACTTCTATGACCTGACCTGGGCCTATCTGCAACGCTGCAAGGCGCAGAACGTCATCCACGTCGAACCTTTCTTCGACCCTCAGACCCATACGGACCGTGGCATTCCCTTCGAGGTGGTGCTGCGCGGTATTCAGCAGGCGCTGCTCGACGGCGAGAAGCAACTGGGCATCAGCCACGGCCTGATCCTCAGCTTCCTGCGTCACCTGCCCGAGGACGAGGCGTTCAAGACCCTGGAACAGGCCATGCCGTTCCGCGATGCCTTCATCGGCGTCGGCCTCGACAGTTCGGAGAAGGGCTTCCCGCCCCGGCTGTTCGAGCGGGTGTTCGCCAAGGCACGCAGCGAAGGCCTGCACGCGGTGGCGCATGCCGGCGAGGAAGGCCCGCCCGAATACATCTGGGAAGCGCTGGACCTGCTCAAGATCAAGCGCATCGACCACGGCGTGCGCGCCATCGAGGATGAACGCCTGATGCAGCGCATCATCGACGAGCAGATTCCGCTGACCGTCTGCCCACTGTCAAACATCAAGCTCTGCGTATTCGAGCACATGGGCCAGCACAACATCCTCGAGATGCTCGAGCGCGGCGTGAAGGTGACGGTGAACTCGGACGATCCGGCCTACTTCGGCGGCTACGTCGGCGAGAACTTCGCCGCCCTGCACGAACACTTGGGCATGACCGAAGACCAGGCCAGGCGCCTGGCGCAAAACAGCCTGGACGCGCGCCTGGTCTAAAAAAAGCGTCGCGGCTGAAGCCCCTCCCACGGAGCCTGTATGTGGGAGGGGCTTTAGCCGCGACCGGACGCTCAGTGTTCCGAGAGCTTGCGCCGCTTGCCTGTCACCATCGACAGCGGCAGGTTCTCGCGCAACCGATAGCTCTCGAACAAGGCCGCGGTGATATGCAGGCCGACCAGCGCCATCAGGCCGTTGGCACAGAATTCATGGATCTGCAGCGGCAGGTCCGCCCCCCAGAAATAATCGACCTCCTCCATCAGAAAGCCGGTCACCCCCAGGCCGAGCATCAGCGTCATCATCAGGAGCATCACCAGCGCGCCCAGCGGCGAATGCCCCAGGCGGTGATATGGCTGCCCGGAAACCAGTGCACGCAGGTGCTCGCTCAAACGCGCACGGCTCGGCCAGAAATCCGCCCAGCGCGCCGCCGGCGTACCGACGAAGCCCCACACCACGCGAATCGCCAGCCAGGCCACGGCGTAATAGCCGAACCAGCGATGCCAGCTCTCGCCCTCTTCGGTGAAGAAGTAGTTGGCCAGGAACGCGCCGGCCAAGGACCAGTGGAACAAACGCACCACTGGGTCCCACAGGCGTGTGGTCGGCACGCTCATCAGCTTTCCACGTCGCTCTTGACGGCGTTACCGCTGACCGGATCGAAGTAGATCTCGACCTTCTTGCCGTCCTTGTTGAAACCGTAGATTTCGTAGCAGTTGCCGTCAGTGACCTTGAACTTGTTGATCTGGTAGCCCTGGGCCTTGAGGTCGGCCTGGAACTTGTCCTGATCCTGCCACTGAGCCTTGTCGGCGGTGGTGCATTCGGTGGCGGCGAGGGTCAGCGGGCTGGCCAGAGCCAGGGACAGCAGAAGCAGTTTACGCATGGTGGAGTCCTCTTCGATGCAGGGGAAAGTGTGTCTGCGGGGACTACTCTGGCGCCTGAACCTTAAGACTCTATTAGCCCACGCCAAATCGTAGCCCGGATGCAATCCGGGGAGGTCGGCAGGGAAACGCCCGGATTGCATCCGGGCTACGGTGCTGCGAGCCGCGTTCGGTGAAAGGAAAACTGTCAGTTTTGCGGTGTATTCGCCCCTCTCCCCCAACCCCTCTCCCATGAATGGGAGAGGGGAGCAACAGCACTGAAACGTCAGAAGTCGAAATCCACCTTCGCCCAGAGGGTGCGGCCCGGCTCGTCGATGCGGGTCTCGGCCGGGAAGCCGAAGCCGGCGTCGCCGGCCAGGTTGAGGTGCTCGGCGTAGCGCTTGTCGAGCAGGTTATCCACACCGGCGCTGAGCTTGACCTGCTGGCTGACGCGGTAGGCGCCATTGAGCGAGAGCACGCCGAAGCCGGCGCTGTCGCCGAAGTCCTGCCCCACCACGTTGCCGCGCCCTTCGGCGATGCGGCCCTGGCCGTCGACCACACGCCACAGTACGCCGACGCTCCAGTCGTCACGCTGGTAGGTCAGGCCCAGGCGCGCTTCCAGCGGCGGCATCTGCGGTAGCACCTCACCGTCGCTGCTGTTCTTGCCCCAGGCGTAGGCCAGGGTCGCGTCGGCCTTCCAGTTGGAATCGAAGGCGTAAGCCACACCCAACTCGCCGCCCATGATGCGTGCATCGACGTTGTCGGCCTGGGTGCTCATGCCACGGTAGTCGAACAGGATGTAGTCGCGGATCTGCCCGGCATAGGCGGAGGCCCAGGCCAGCAGTTTGTCGTCCTGATACTGGATGCCGATATCGAGCTGGGTGGTCTTCTCCGGCTCGATGCCAGCGAAGGCGTTGTCCGCGCCGGCCGGGCCATTGAGACCAGCGGAGAACAGCTCCCAGTAATCGGGGAAACGCTGCACGTGGCCGATGCCGGCATAGACGGTGGTCGGCGAGCCGGACAGGTCGTGCTCGTAACGCACGAAACTGCTGGGCAGGGTATCGGCGCGGGTTTCGCCCGCCGTCGGGTTGGGCCGCGACATGCCCATCATGCTGCGAAAACGCTGCCGATAATCCTCGGCCGAGGCACGATCCAGGCGTGCGCCAGAGATCAGCCGATCACGCTCGGCCAGGCGCCAGGTGGCTTCGGCGAACACGCCGTAGTTGTGCATCAGCGCGTCCTTGTCCCAGGGGAAGCGATCAGCGTCGACATAGGGCATGCCCATCATGCCGCCGCTGGAGCTGCGCTGGCGGTGCTCACTGCGCTGCGCATCGACGCCGGTGATCAGCTCGACGTCGTCCCACTTCCAGGTCGCGGCCAGGCGTGCGCCCAGGGTGCGGCGGTCGACCTGCGAAGCCATCGGCCCGGCCATCATGCTGCTCGGGTCCGGCGCGCGCAGACGGAAGTTGTCCATGATGTGGTCGGCGTAGTTGTAGTAGACCTTGGCCTCGACCTTATCCAGCACACCGCCGAGGTTGCTGCGCTCGATGCGCAGGCCGAGGCTTTCGCGCTTGAACTGGGTGCCGTCCATGCCACGACCGCCGTAGCGCGCCTCGCCATCGCCACGGCCGGCGCTGAATTCGATCAGGGTATCGGCATCCGGCGTCCAGCCCAGGGCCACGTCACCGTTCCACTTGTCCCAGCGCGAGGCGATGGTGTCGCCGTCACCGTTGTCGTAATCATCCGACTGCGAGCGGTTGCCCATCACCCGCAGGTAGCCCTGATCGCTGCCGACGGCGCCATCGATCAGGCGGTCGAAGCGGCCATTGGAGCCGGCCAGCACACTGGCATGCAGGCGCGTGCCCAGCTCGCCGAAACGTTCCGGCTCGCGGTCGAAGCGCACCACCCCAGCCGAAGCGCCCGGGCCCCAGATCACGGTTTGCGGACCCTTGGTGACGGTCAGCAGATCGTAGGTTTCCGGCGAAATGTAGGAACTGGGCGCGTCCATCCTGCCCGGGCAGGCGCCGATCATCTGCCCGCCATCGGTGAGCAGCAGCAGGCGCGAGCCGAACAGGCCGCGCAACACCGGATCGCTGTTGCTGCCGCCGCTGCGAATCGCGGAGAAACCGGGAATGGTCTTGAGGTAGTCGGCCGCATCGCTGGCCGGCACCGGCTGACGCGGGTCCTTGGGATTGGCCACCACGGTCAGCGGCGAGCTTTGCTGGATCGCCGTGATCACACTGGGTGGCAGTTCGTGCACAGGCGCCTCAGCAGCCTGCAGGGCCGTGATGGAACACAGGCTGCAGGCGACAGCCAAGACGGACAGGGGAAAACGAGGGCGCACGGAAACAGCGCCCGAAACGAAGGAAACGGACATGCGAATACCTGAAAAGTCGATTGGCGAAGAGGCTTGCTCATTGCCTCATGGGAAGGGTGACTTCAGGCGCGCATCGGCGGTGCGCGTGACAACGCGTGTGGGAAGTTGGCGCCCGGCAGCGGTCGCTCAGGCAACCCCTGGGTGGTATCGCGAGATAACACCAGGCGGCTCGCGAGCACCGAGCCATTGTCGGCCAGCACCGGACAATGCGAGAGCAGCGAACAGTAGCCGCAAGCATCAACCTGCAGCACCGGACTGGAGCTGCTCGTTGGGGCCGGCACGCTACCTGCCCCGTCATGACAGTTGAGCTCGCTCAGCCAGCGCCAGTCAGCAGGCTCGGCACGCAGTTGCGACGCCAGGGGCGCCAGCACGATAAGGACGAACGCCAGCAGCCCAAGCTGGGCGGCGAGCGTGCGCCTGCGTGCCGTGAACAGCATCAGTGCTGATGCTTGCCGTGGTCGTGAGCGTCGCCATGTTCATGGCCAGCCGGTGCATCTTTCTGCACGGCAACTTCGACCTCGACAGCACCGGCCTTCTCGAAGGTCAGGGTCAGCGGGAAGCGCTCACCGTCCTTGCCCTGTTGTTTCAGATTGAACAGCATGACGTGGTAGCCCATGGGTTCGAACTTCACCTCGCCACCCGCGGGGATGGCCACGTCCTGCACCTGCTGCATCTTCATCACACCACCTGCATGCACGTGCTCATGCAACTCGGCCTTACCGGCTACCGGGGTGCTCACGGCGAGCAGGCGATCCGCTTCGCTGCCCTTGTTGTGGATGACGAAGTAGGCGGCGGCAGTCGGCGCCACCGGCGGCATCTCGCGCGACCAGGGATGGTCGATATGCAGTTGGCCGGCTTCGTACTCGTGGGCCTGCACCAACAGCGTCGGCAGCAGCAGGGTGAGGCCGAGCAGGGTTTTCTTCAGGGTCATGGGTGTTGCCTCCTGGTTTGGAATCGAATCATGGGTCGAGCCTATGAGGTCTTGCGACGATCAAACTGTTCACTCATGCCAGCGGTCGGGTCGATGGCCGCAGTTGGCGAAAGCGCGAGAGTAGCCAGTCAAGAACGAAGACCAGCAGTAGCGAAGCGCCGACCAGCGGGAAGATCACGCCGAGCACGATCATCACGCCGATGGCGGTCTTCCAGCGCGGCAGGTCGTGGCGCAGCGGCGGCACGCCGACGCGTCCGGCCGGACGGCGTTTCCACCACAGCACCAGGCCACTGACGGAGCTGAAGATGATCAGCAGGCAGACCGCCGCCATCAGCAGTTGGTTGGCCAGGCCGAACAGCTTGCCTTCATGCAGCATCACACCGGTTTCCACGGTTTTCGCCACCGGGCCGTAGTCCTTCCAGCGCACGTCGGCAAGTACCGCACCGCTGTACTGATCGAAATGCAGCGTGGCGTCGTTGCGTGGGTCGTCGGCGAACAGCGCGACGGTGTAAACGCCCTGCTCGCCTTGGGGCAGGCTGATGCTGTAGCCAGGCTGGACACCGCGCTCGGCGGCGCTGTCGACCACATGCTGCAGCAGGCTGGTGGAGGCCGCTGCGGCCTGATGCCCGGCATGGCCCTGATGCGCGGCATGCGGGTCGGACGCTGGCAGCGGCGTGACTTCCACCGCCCAGGCCACGGTCTGCCGGCTGCTGCTGTTGAGGCTGCCGGTCAGTTGCCCGGACTTGGGCACGTCATCCCACATCGCGGCGGGAAAATGGTTCCAGGCGCCCGCGAACTGCGCGCCCCAGTAGCCCGTCCAGGTCATGCCGGTGAGCAGCATGAACAGCAGCAGCGCGCTGCCCCAGAAACCGGTGACCGCATGCAGGTCGCGCCACCACAGGCGCCCCCGCGCGCTAAGACGTGGCCACAGCACACCCGCCCCGCTGCTGCCGCGTGGCCACCACAGGTAAATCCCGGACACCACCAGCACGATGCCCCAGCCAGCGGCCAGTTCGATCAGCCGGTCGCCGACGGTGCCGATCAGCAGATCGCCGTGCAGCTTGCGCACCACGGCCTGCAGGTTCCACAGCGCATCCTGGGTGCCGAAAAGGCTGCCGTTGTAGGGATCGACGAACAGGTTCAACGCCTGGCCGTGCTGGCTGATCACGAACTGCGCACTGCGATCCTGCGCAGCGGGTGGCAGGTATTGGCTGACCGCCGCCTGCGGATAGGCCTCGCGGACGATGGCCAGTTGTTGATCGGCACTGAGGCGCTGCTCGGCGACCGGCACGTGCATCAGGTCGGCGTACATCCAGGTGTCGAGCTGCGGCTTGAACAGGTAGATGATCCCGGTGATCGACAGCAGGATCATGAACGGGATGACGAACAGCCCGGCATAGAAGTGCCAGCGCCAGGCCAGGTTGTAGAACGACGGGGCCGCACGCTCACGGGCAGGTGCAGTGCAATCGGGGGAAGACGCCATGAAGCTTTCTCCAGCCCGCCGCAGTCGTGGACACACGGCGAGGCATTCGCATGATAGGGACGCCCTGAACGGGCGGACGGATCAGGCGAGCAAAGGAGAAGCGCGAGGGTTGGCAGGAGGCCAGCGATAGCGGGCGAGACGGGGGATATGCAGAGCCGCCAGCGGACGCATGCGCTCGGCAGCAAGCAGCCCGAGCAGACCGAAGAAGGCGGCGAGAATGATCGCGCTGAACAGGCTGGCCAGCGCGCAGTTGGAACCGGTGGCCGGGTTCGGCGCGACGATGCCGGAGCCGTCAAGGTCGGCGCCAGCGCCGAAGTTGCCATCGAACGAGCAGTACTGGCCGTCCAGACCGCTGAGTTGCATGCCGGCCATCTGGCCGTGGCTGATCGCGCAGACGAACGCACTGAACAGGATGCTGAAGTACAGCACCCAGGCGGTCAGTGAGCGGTCTTTGCGGGCCAGTTTCATGGGGCGCGACTCTAAACAGAGGATGGCAGCGCGACACTGCGGTGCGTTGCCGCAGGCGTTGCCGGTGAGAGTCTAGCAAAGTAACGGAAATGGGGACTTATCGGCGATCAACACAATCGGGCCGGCGTCGACCGGCCCGTGATCGTGATACGCGAGCCATCGTCAGCTAACCGCCAAAGCGCGCCAACCGATAGGCCGCAAGCCCCGGCAACGCTTGCCCCCGAACCAGCCCGGCAATGTGTTCGGCAGTGATGGCAGCCTGCGTCAGGCCCAGGTGCTGATGGCCAAAGGCGAGCAAGACACGCCCCTGCTCGACCTGATCGATGACCGGCAGCGAATCCGGCAACGACGGTCGCATGCCCATCCACGGGCTGGCGCCCTCGAGGTTCAGTTCATCGCGAAACAGCCCCTCGCTAAGACGCTGCAACTGCCAGGCACGGGCCATGTTCGCAGGCTTGTTGAGCCCGGCGAACTCCACGGTGCCTGCCAGGCGCAGGCCGTCCTGCATGGGCGTCATGATGAAGCGGCGCTCGAAGGAGGTGACGGCGAAGGGTAAGCGTCCCTGCTCCCGGGGCAACATCAGGTGATAGCCGCGCTCGGTATCCAACGGCACCCGCCTGCCGGTGAGGCGCGCAGTGAGTGCGGCCGAGTGGGCACCACAGGCCAACAGCACCTGGCGCGCGCGCAGTACGCCGCCATCGAAGCGCAGCGCAACGCCGTCCGGCAACAGGTGCCCGTCCACCACCCGGCGTTGATGGAACACCACGCCCAGTGCTTGAGCGGCGTGAGCCAGTTCACCCACCACCCGGTAGGGGTCGATGAAGTGCCCGGTGGCGGGAAAGAACAACCCGCCGCGAATACCATCACTGAGCGTGGGCAGCGCCGCGCGCACGGCCGCCGCGTCCCAGTAGTCGACCGGTACACCCTGCGCCGCCATGCGTGCCTGCAGGGCCAGCAGCGCCGGGCGCGATTGCGCCTGCTCATAGGCCAGCAACGAGCCGTCCTCACGCAACAACTCTGGCCGGCCGATGGCCTGCAAGGTGCGCTGCCAGGCACTCAGACTGGCCTCGTTGAGGGCGCGCAGCCCGGCCACGGTGCGCGCGAACGGCGCAGCCCGCAGATTGAGCAGCAGCCGCAGAAACCAGGGTGTGGCCTGCGGCAGATAGGTCCAGTCCAGACGCAGCGGCCCCATTGGGTCGAGGAGCATGGCGGGCAGGCGCTTGAGGATCGAGAAATCGGCAATCGGGAACACCTGCTCGGTGGCCAGGTGCCCGGCATTGCCGAACGAGGCCCCCTGCCCCACGCCGTCCGGGTCGAAGACCTGCACCCGCAGCCCCTGACGCGCCAGTTGCAGGGCGCAGGCGACACCGATGATACCGGCGCCGACCACAGCCACATCGACATCGACCGACAGGTGATCACTCATCGATCAGACCTCCCGCTCGCCGTCGATCAGTCGCCGCAACCCCAGCGGATTGGCGTCGCGCAGGGCCAGCGGCAGCAGCCCATCAGGGAAGCCCTGCAGGCACACCGGCCGCAGGAAGCGACGAATGGCGGCCGTGCCCACCGAGGTGGAACGTACATCCGAGGTAGCCGGGAACGGCCCGCCATGAACCATGGCGTCACACACTTCCACACCTGTCGGCCAGGAATTGACCAGCACCCGTCCGGCCTTGAGTTCCAGGGTCGGCAACAGGGCATGCGCGGCATCGAAGTCGCCAGCGTCCAACTGCAAGGTGGCCGTGAGCTGACCTTCGAGCGCATCGAGGAGACGGCGAATCTGCGCCGCGTCGTCGTACTGCACCAGCAGCGCCGCTGCGCCGAAGACCTCGGCATGCAGAGCCGGATCGGCGAGGAAGGAGTCGGCATCGGTGATGAACACCTGCGCCTGGCAGCGGTTCGGCCCTTCTGCCGGCAAGCCGCTGGCGACCTTCGTCACCTGAGGGTGTGCAGCCAGCGCCTCGACACCGGCGCTGAATGCCTGGTGGATACCCGGCGTGAGCATCACCTGCGCCGGACACTGCCTGAGCTGTTCAGTCACCGCGACGAGAAACGCATCCAGCGCCGCACCGCGCGGGGCAAGCAGCAGGCCCGGATTGGTGCAGAACTGGCCGGCCCCCAACGTCAGCGAAGCGACGAAACCCTGAGCCAGTTCCTCGCCGCGCGCCTTGAGCGCTGCTGGAAACAGCAGCACCGGGTTGATCGAACTCATCTCCGCGTAAACCGGGATTGGCTCGGACCTTGCCTGGGCCGCCTGGCACAGGGCAAGGCCGCCACTGCGCGAGCCGGTGAAGCCAACCGCCTTGATGCGCGGATAGCCGACCAGGCCGAGACCGACCTCACGCCCGGCACCGAACAGCAGCGAAAACACACCCTCGGGCAGACCGCAGCGCGCCACTGCCTGGCGCACCGCCTGCCCGACCAGCTCACTGGTGCCGGGGTGAGCGCCATGCGCCTTGACCACTACCGGACAGCCTGCCGCCAGCGCCGAGGCGGTGTCGCCACCGGCCACGGAGAACGCCAGAGGGAAGTTGCTCGCGCCGAACACCGCCACCGGCCCCAGTGGCACCTGGCGCTGGCGCAGGTCCGGTCGAGGCAGGGGTTGACGTTGGGGTTGCGCGCGGTCGATGCGCACGTCCAGCCACTCACCCGCGCGCAGGGTGCCGGCGAAGCTACGCAGTTGCTGGCAGGTTCGCGCACGCTCGCCCTGCAGGCGCGCCTGGGGCAGGCCGGTCTCTGCCATGGCCCGCTCGATCAGCGTCTCACCCAGGGCTTCGATGGATTCGGCAATGGCCTCCAGAAAGGCCGCACGGGCTGACGGCGTGGTCTCTCGGTAGTCATCGAAGGCGGCCCAGGCCAGGGCACACGCCTGCTCCACCTGCGTGCGAGTGGCGCCGTGGTAGGCAGGCTCAAGAGCCTGGCCGGTAGCAGGATCAATGGCGTGAAAAGCGTTGCCGACGCCGGGCACGACCGCGCCGCCAATCAGCATCTTGCCTGTAAGAGTCATTGTGCATCCTTAGCGTTCAGGGGTTGGCCCCGCCGTGCCTGTGGCAGGCGGGGCGGGCGAACTCACGCGAGGTTGTGTTCGGCGGTCCAGGTGGCATACCACTGGCGGAACAGGCTGTACTGCTGCTCGGCATAACGGCGCTGGGAATCGCTGAGGGCATCGCTCTCGTTGAAGTGCAGGCGGTACTCGCGGTCGCCGTTGAGCACCATCAGGTACTTGTAGAACAGCACCAGGTCGCAGCCTTCGTCGAAGGACGAGAGCACCTCCAGCGCAGCACTCAGCTCCAGGGCCAGGCGCCGTGCACGCGCGTCACCGCTGGCAGCCTGGCGACTCAAGGCGACCAGTTGCAGGACTTCACGAGGCAGCACGTTACCGATGCCGGTGATGGTGCCGGTGGCGTTGCAATTGACGTAACCGTGGAACACCTGCGTGTCGACACCGGCCATGAGAATCACGTCGTCATCGCGGCAGGTGATGTGCTCGGCGGCGTAGCGCATGTCGGCCGCACCACCGAACTCCTTGAAACCGATCAGGTTGCGGTGCTGCCCGCGCAGTTCGAAGAACAGATCGGCGCGGGTGGAGAAGCTGTAATACGGGCTGTTGTAGATGACCGAAGGCAGCTCCGGCGCCATCTGCAGCACGGCGCTGAAGTGCGCCTTCTGCGCCGCCGGCGAGGCCGCACGAGAGAGCAGGCGCGGAATCACCATCAGCCCGTGGGCACCCACCCTGGCCGCGTGGGCCGCGTGCGACACCGCCTCACGGGTATTCACCGCCCCCGTGCCGACGATGGTGGGCACGCCAGCCTGCACTAGACGCGCCACCCCTTCCTGACGTTGCGCTTCGCTGAGCAGCGGCCAGTCCCCCATGGAACCGCAGTAGACCACGGCGCTCATACCCGCCTGGATCAGTTCGCGGCCCTTGGCAACCAGGGCATCGAAGTCGGGTTGACGTGTCTCGGTGCAGGGCGTCATGAGGGCGGGAATGCAGCCACGGAAGATATCGATATTCATGCTGTCGCTCCTAGAGCAGGGTTTGAGAATGGGGCGAAGAGGGCTCAGATGCCCCAGGCGAAGGGGTCCTGCTCATCGATGAGCAGGGTGTTGTCGGCGGTCAGGTGGGCGCGGCCCGTGATGAAGGGACGAATACGCTCGCCCTCCCACTGGTAGCGCCCTTCGAAGCGACTGCCGGTGATGCTGGCCTGGACCCAGGTCTGCCCGGCAGCGAGCTTGCCGTCTGCGGCGAGGCAGGCGAGCTTGGCGCTGGTTCCAGTGCCGCAGGGCGAACGGTCATAAGCCTTGCCGGGGCACATGACGAAATTGCGGCTATGCGCTTCGTCGTCCTCGGCGAACAACTCGATATGGTCGATAGGCGCTCCGTCCTCGCCACCGATGCCCTGTGCCTCCAGGGCCTGCAACAGCGCCCAGGTGTATGCGCTGAGGGCATCGACATTGTCCAGGTGCAGGGTCTGGCCGTGGTCGTTGACCAGGAAGAACCAGTTGCCGCCCCAGGCGATGTCGCCGTGAACCACGCCGTGCCCAGGTACGTCCACCGGCACCTGACGGCGATAGCGATAGGCCGGCACGTTGCCGACGGTGACACGGCCGTCCTCGTGCAGCGTGGCGCTGACGGTGCCCACCGGGGTGTCGATGCGGTGCTCGCCGGGTGCGATCAGACCCAGGTACTGCAAGGACACCACCAGGCCGATGGTGCCGTGGCCGCACATGCCGAGGTAACCGGCGTTGTTGAAGAAGATCACCCCGCAGGTTGCGCCGGGCGAAACCGGCGGACGGTACAACGCGCCTACCAGCACGTCATTGCCGCGCGGCTCCAGCAGACAGGCACGGCGCCAGCGGTCGTGCTGTTCGCGCAAGGTGTCGCGCTGCTCGGCCAGGGTACTGCCGGCCAGATCGGGAAAGCCGTCTATGACCAGGCGCGTGGGTTCGCCGCCAGTGTGGGAATCGATGACATGGATACGCTTCATGGCCAGGTCCGTCAGGTCAGGGAATGGGGCTGATCGATCAGCCGTTGAATATCGTCCAGCAGCGGTCGGCTCACCCAGACGCCGGCCTGTCGGCTGCGCTGGCGGGCCGCGAAGCAGCGCTGCGAGTGCATGCACACCAGCACGCGGTAAAAGCCGTGGGAATGGCACTCATCGCGCTGCCCCTGGGTGATGGTGTCAACGATGGCGCGGGCGTGATCCTGGCCCATGCCGTTGACGGTCAGGGCACGCAACGCGAGCGCGTGCACCTGATCGAGGCTGAGATTGACGAGATCAGTCAAGGTCGTACTCCTTCCGGTCAATGCCGACTAGGCGCGGCCCGGCACCAGCGTCGGAACTGGCGCCGCATCCACCTCATCACCGTCCTCGCTTTCGTCCTCGCCGCTCAGGCGAATCATCTCGGCCGGTACACCGGTGGCTGCGCCCCAGTGGTAAATGCCCAGGGCACATAGCGCCACGCTGAGGGTGTCGTAGGGATGAGCGAGCACTCCCAGTCCGCCAAAGCTGCCCAACCAGGAAAGCAGCAGCGTCACGGCGTAGAAGCCGATCAGCCAGGCGGACGAGTGCACCTGCTGGGCAAGACTCAGGTGCTCGGTCGGCACGAAGCGGCGGCACAGCAGGTAGATCACGAACATCACAATCTGCAGGCTCAACAGCCAGGACACGGTGCCCCAGCCGGACCAGTAGACGATCAGCGCGGCAATCACGAAGGACAGCGGGCCCATCACCGCCAGGCCACGCACACGAAACGGCCGCGGCATATCCGGCGCATTGCGGCGCAGCGCAGCCACCGTGACCGGCGCGACCGCATAACTCAGTACCAGCGCGGCGGACACCACATTGATCAGCGCTTCCCAGGAGGGGAATGGCAGGGTCCAGAACACCGACAGGGCAAAGGTCAGCCACAGTGCCGGACGCGGAATGCCAGAGGCTTCGTCGATGCGCGTGAATATGCGGAAAAAAGTGCCGGTCTGCGCCCAGCCATAGATCACTCGCGGCGTCGCATTCATGTAGATGTTGCCGCAGCCACTGGGCGAAACCACGGCATCGGCGACCACCAGATAGGCTAGCCAGCCCACCCCGAGTACCAGCGCGATGTCGCGGTATGGCAGGGCGAATTCTTTGGAGATACCGGCCCAGCCGTTGGCCAGCATTTCGGTCGGCACGGCACCCAGGAACGCTACCTGCAGCAGGACATAGATAGCCGTGGAAAGCAGCACCGAGAGGATCAGCGCGATGGGGATGGTGCGCTGCGGATTCCTGACCTCGCTGGCCACCGAGATGATCGGCGTCAGCCCCAGGTAGGCGAAGATGATGCCGCCGGCCGACACCGCCATCTCGATGCCCGACAACCCGAACGGCGCGAAGCCCTGTACCTGGAAATTGGCCGGTTTGAAGAAGGTGAAGAGCACACCAATGACCAGCAGGGGCACGATGAACTTGAATACGCTGACCAGGTTGTTGGCGCGGGCGAAGGTTTTCACGCTGCGGTAGTTGAGCCAGAAGAACAGGCACAGCAATGCAAATTGCAGCAGCCAGCCGAGCAGCGTCGGATTGCTGGTGCCCGACTGGGTCAGGCTGGGAAACCAGGCCGCTGCGTACTGACGTGCGGCCACCACCTCGATCGCCACCAGGCTGGAAAAGGCGATCAGCGTGATGAATCCCATCAGGTAGCCCAGCAGTGGTCCATGGGAAAACACCGGGTAGCGCACCACCCCACCGGCACGTGGCAGCGCCGCGCCCAGCTCGCAATAGATGATGCCCAGCAGCAGCACCGCAAAGCCGCCGAGGAACCAGGAGATGATGCCTGCCGGACCGGCAATGGCGGAGACGTGGCTGGCAGCGAACAGCCAGCCGGAACCGAAGATGGCCCCCAGGCCAATGAAGGTGAGGTCCGTCAGAGACAGTTGTTTCTTGAACTTTCCAGACATGGTGCCGCCCTCTTGTATGTTTTGGATGGGCTGGAGAGAGTCTGCTGCAGTGTCTTGATTCGGAGACGATTCAGGCACCCGCCAGAAGCCGGGCCAAAGGCCTCCCGACATCTGCAGCGGCCATAGATTGGCCCGGCGAAGCGTGCCCGGGCTTGATACTTTTCCCCGGCCACCATGACGAAATCGGCACAACGCGCCCCCCGTGCGATGTCGCCGAGTGCCTCTCGACAGCAGCCATGGCCGTGGGGCAACCTGCCGGACGGTCGTCAACAGACCCACCGCCGGAGAAAGGAAAATGTCGCGAAACGCGCTCGGTGCCCTGTTCGCGGAGAGCGAGCAGACGCGTCCGAAGAACATGGAAGAGTTACTGGGCAGCGCCAGGTTGCTGCTGCCCATGCTGGATGCGATCCCGAATGCGGTGATCTTCATCAAGGACACCCGGGCGCGCTACCTGCTGGCCAACCGCACCCTGGTTCAGCGCTGCGGGCTGAAGGACCTGCGCCCCCTGCTGGGCAAGACCAGTGCCGAGGTCTTCCCCGCCCAGCTCGGCCCCGGCTATACCGAGCAGGATCGCTGTGTTCTACAACAGGGCCAGATGCTGGAAGACCAGCTGGAGCTGCATCTCTACGGCAGCCGCGAACCTGGCTGGTGCCTGACGCACAAGCGCCCGTTGCATGATCGCAGCGGACGCATCATCGGGCTGGTAGGCATCTCCGTGGACCTGCAGTCGGCCAGTGCCAGCCATCCCGCCTACGAGCGCCTGGCCGCCGTGGACGAACACATTCGTCAGCATTTCCACGAAAGCATCACCTTGGAGACTTTGACCCATATCGCCGGCCTGTCCGTTGCCCAGTTGGAGCGCTACTGCAAACGTGTCTTCCATCTCACGCCCCGACAGATGATCAGCAAGGCCCGACTTGAGCATGCCCATGGTCTGCTGCTGACCGATCTGCCCATCACCGATATCGCCCTGCAATGCGGCTACACCGACCACAGCGCCTTCAGCCGAAAGTTCAAGCAACTCACCGGCTTTACCCCGCAGCAGTACCGGCAGGCAATGGGTAGACACGCATAAAAGCCACTCGCCACTTCGGGGCCGCACTGACTTGCATCAGGCGAACAGTTGCAGGCAGCCGGTTTGTAACGCACCACCACCGTGCCTCAGGGCATTATCGCGTCGAGTGCTAACGCCATGGCGCAGCGTCCAGCAAACGCTGGCAGCGTAGTTGCACGAATTCGCGTAACAGATGCACCGCCTTGCTCAGCTGAGCACGGTGCGCACACACCAGATACAGAGGCGTCGGCTCGCCCAGCCAGTTCGGCAGCAGCACCTGCAGGCGTCCTTCGCGAACGTCTTCGGCGACATCCAGCCAGGACTTGTACACCACACCCCGCCCGGCCACGGCCCAGCGTCGAGTGACATCGGCATCGTCGCAAACCCGGTCGCCCGCTACGTTCATCAGCACTTCGCGCTTGCCGTCCTGAAAGCGCCAGCGATCATGCGCGCGACCATGCAGCATATAGAGCAGGCAGTTGTGCTGATGCAGCTCCTCCACGCTCTGCGGCGAACCGTGCCGGGCAACGTAGGAAGGTGAAGCGCAGAGCACCCGACGATTGTCCGCTGCCACCGGCAGTGCCACCAGGCTTGAATCCTCCGGTGCGCCGTAGCGCAGGGCGATATCCACCGGCTCACGAAACAGGTCGGTCACCCGGTCTGCCAGCAGCAGGCGCAGTTGCAGTTGCGGATGCTCGCCCTGAAACTCGTCGAGCCAGGGCAACAGCGTGTTACGCCCCAGATCCGAGGGCGCAGAAAGCTGCAATACGCCGCAAATACCCTCCTGACTGCCGACCAGTTGCTGACGTCCCTCCTCCAAGCTCTGCAACGCCAACCGGGCATGCACCAGATACAGCTCGCCCTCGGGCGTCAGGCGCAGACTGCGCGTCGAACGCGCCAGCAGGCGCACCTGCAGTTGCTGTTCCAGACGTTTGAGGGCGGCGCTGGCGACCGCTGGCGATACATCCAGCTGCCGCGCCGCAGCGGACAGGCTGCCGGTTTCGGCGGTACGCACGAAGAGTTGCAGGTCGTCGAAACGCAGCATGGCCGCTCACTTTCAAAATAATGATGAAAGAGACTCTATTACCCGCCGCTTTTTCTTGCCACACAAATAAACGAGCATGACTCCAATACCGCACCGGAGCCAGCCATGACCACTGCTCTCACCCTGATCGCCACCATCAAGGCCCTGCCAGGTCATGCCGAGGCAGTGGCCGCAGGCCTGCAACGCCTGGTCACGGCCACCTGCGCAGAGCCAGGCTGTCTGCAGTACGCGCTGCACCGCAACAAGCTGGACCCGCACCAGTTCGTGATGATCGAACAATGGCGCGACGCCGAGGCATTGGACCAGCATCGCGCAGCGCCACACTTTCTATATTTCACCAACGCATTCGGCGAGCGGCTTGCGGGCATCGATCTGCTCCCGCTGCAACCCCTTACCTGATTTCTCATAGAGGACCATTTCCATGAAAGCCGTCGCTTACTATCAATCCCTGCCTGCCGACCATCCCGAAGCACTGCAGGACATACAGCTGGCCGCCCCCACTCCGGGCCCGCACGATCTGCTGGTCGAGGTTCGGGCCATCTCGGTCAACCCGGTCGATACCAAGATCCGCCTCGGCGTCAAACCGGAGAACGGCGCCGCCAAAGTGCTGGGCTGGGATGCGACCGGCATCGTCAAGGCCGTGGGCAGCGAAGTCAGCCTGTTCCAGCCCGGCGACCGGGTGTTCTACGCCGGTGCCATCGACCGTGCCGGTGCCAACAGCGAACTGCATCTGGTCGATGAACGCATCGTTGGCCATATGCCCAATAGCCTGTCGTTCGCCGAAGCTGCGGCCCTGCCACTGACCGCCATCACCGCCTGGGAACTGCTGTTCGAGCGCCTGCAGGTTGCCGAGGGTTCGACCGATCAGGGCCAGAGCTTGCTGATCGTCGGTGCAGCCGGCGGTGTCGGTTCGATCCTCACCCAACTGGCACGCCGCCTGACCGGCCTGACCGTGATCGGCACCGCCTCGCGCCCGGAAACCCAGGCCTGGGTCCGTGAGCTGGGTGCGCATCATGTGATCGATCACAGCAAGCCGCTGAGCGAGGAACTGGCACGCATCGGCATCGGCCAGGTCACCCATGTCGCCAGCCTGACGCAGACCGACCAGCACTACGCGCAACTGATCGAATCCCTGGAGCCGCAGGGCCGCCTGGCGCTGATCGACGATCCGCTGCAACCACTGGACGTGATGCAACTCAAGCGCAAAAGCCTGTCACTGCACTGGGAGCTGATGTTCACCCGCTCTCTGTACCAGACCGAAGACATGATCGAGCAGCATCGTCTGCTGGAACGAGTATCCGATCTAGTCGACAGCGGCGTGATCAAGACCACCCTCGGTGAGCATTTCGGCACCATCAATGCAGCCAACCTGCGTCGCGCCCATGCGTTGCTGGAGAGTGGCAAGGCCAAGGGCAAGATCGTGCTCGAAGGGTTTTGAGGCGCGATGCGGGGCTGGGTCGTATGGGATAGAGCAGTGCGGTGAGTCGGTGTGGTGGCTGAAACGGAACGCCGCCCGGCCCACCCTACAGACTGAATCTCAGCCCTGATTGCGATGTCGTAGGGTGCGCTGTGAGCACCGAAAAAACCGGCTAGTATCTGGTGCGCACAGCGCACCCTACCTCTCTGCTTCAGCCCTCGCCTGACCCTGTCACGCTGCCTTCGCGGTACCGCTTATCGCGAAGCGGCCCTCACGCTGGTCGGTCATTTGACTCAGATCAGAAAAAAATCGTGCACGCGAACTATCCTGATTGTCCCCAACAAGCACTGGCGACTCGTCGCAGCTCAAGGAGGTGGTTCGCATGAAAGTTCTCGTTCAGCCGCGCAATCAGGGCGGCGAATGCCTGTGGCAGGTTCGACTGGATCAGCATTGCGTGAGTTTTCGCAGCGAAGAGGAAGCCCGCCAGTTCGTCGCCAGGCTGGAAGCCCGCGTGCGCGCGCCACACAACCTGCCCGACTGGCCCGCACAACGCCAGGCGAGCTGAATCTCAGCCCTGATTGCGAGGTCGTGGGGTGCGCCGTGCGCACCAAAAAACCGGGCTAACCCCTGGTGCGCGCAGCGCACCCTACCTCGCCAGGCACCTGACTGACCGTCATCAGGCGCAACGCCGGACTGCGCAACATGTCCAGCGCGGTGTCGACCAGCGCGGGCGCCTGCTGCGCCAGGTCGAAGTTGGGCACCAGCAACCAGTTCGACTCGATGCCTTCCATATAGGCATGCAGACAGACGGCTGCGCGCGCGCAGTCCAGATCGCTCGGCAGCTGGCCCTTGTTGACCGCGTTGCTCAGCGCCTTGGCGATACGCTGATCGCACTCCAGGCTCAGCGCCTGCATGCGCTCGCGCAGGCCGAGCAGCTCACCGGTGTATTCGCATTTGTAACGCAGGATGTCATGGGTGCGGTGGGTCTGCGGTTCGCAAGCCAGGCGCGTCAGCGCCTTGATCAGCAATTCACGCATGCAGCCCAGTGGGTCCGGCTCGTCCTCGCTCTCGCTGGCACGCGCCAGTTCCTCGAGCGGCAGGCGCAAACGTTCGAGCATCGCCTGAAACAGGTCGATCTTGTTCTCGAAATGCCAATAGATGGCGCCGCGGCTGACGCCGGCTTCTTTCGCCACTTCCGCCAGAGAGGCACGGGAAACGCCCTGGGCATGGAACACCCGCTCGGCGGCATCGAGTATCTGCACCCGCGTCGCCTGCGCTTCCTCTTTGGTTCTTCTGGCCATCTGTCACCTACTGTCGCTTTGCCGTAACCCTTCGGTAAGGAAGGACGGGCGAGAGTATGCAGGCAGCTTTAGGCATTTACAAACATTCACGTACGTAAGTATATTCCTGCATCGATTTTTCCCCCTGCCTTCGTCCCCTTCGCCCCTTGGGCCATGATTCGATAAAAACGAGGTTCTCAGATGCACTCGAAGCCAGCCTTCGCTGTCTTGGTTTCCGCCATCGCCGTGGCAATGCTCAGTCTCACCGGCTGCCAGGAATCCAGCGCCCCACAGACCCAGCAAACCCCGCAAGTCGGAGTGGTCACGCTCGAAGCCAAACCCTTTGCACTGACCAGTGAAGTGCCAGGCCGTACCAGCGCCTATCGCATCGCCGAGGTGCGCCCACAGGTCAACGGCATCATTCAGAAGCGCCTGTTCACCGAAGGCAGCGAGGTCAAGGCGGGTCAGCAGCTGTACCAGATCGACCCGGCCACCTACCAAGCCACGTTCAAGAGCGCACAGGCCACGCAGCTTTCCGCCAAGTCCCTGGCTGATCGCTACAAACTGCTGGTCGCCGACAAGGCCGTCAGCCAGCAGGCCTATGATGAAGCTCGCGCCGCCGCCCTGCAGGCTGACGCCACGCTGGAGCAGGCGCGCATCGACCTGCGCTACACCAAGGTGATGGCGCCGATCAGCGGTCGCATTGGCCGCTCCGCGGTGACCGAAGGTGCGCTGGTCAGCAACGGCCAGGCGGGTGCCATGGCCACCATCCAGCAGCTCGATCCGATCTACGTCGACGTCACCCAATCGAGCAAGGAACTGCTGCGTCTGCGCCGTGACCTGGCCGATGGTCGCCTGCAGAAAGCCAGCGACAGCGCCGCCAAGGTCGCGCTGAAACTGGAGGACGGCAGCCGTTACGTCCATGAAGGCACCCTGGAATTCTCCGAAGTGGCAGTGGACGAAAGCACCGGCTCGGTGACCCTGCGCGCCGTGTTCCCCAACCCGGACCACCTGCTGCTACCGGGCATGTTCGTGCATGCCGAGTTGCTCTCCGGGGTCAAGCAGAACGCCATCCTCGCCCCGCAGCAGGGTGTAACCCGCAACCAGCGCGGCGAGCCGACGGCGATGGTGGTGGGTGCCGATAACAGGGTTGAACTGCGCGTGCTCAAGGCTGATCGCACCGCCGGCAGTGCCTGGCTGGTAGAGGAAGGCCTGAACGAAGGCGACCGCCTGATCACCGAGGGCCTGCAGTTCGTGCAGCCTGGCGCCGAGGTCAAGGCCGTGCCGGCCGGCAACGTCGAGACCGAACAGCCTGCCCAAGACGCCGAACAAGCCAGCGGCCAGGACTAACGGAGAAGTACTGAATGTCCAGATTCTTTATCGACCGGCCGATCTTCGCCTGGGTGATCGCCCTGGTGATCATGCTGGCGGGTGGCCTGTCCATCCTCAAGCTGCCGATCAACCAGTACCCGAGCATCGCGCCGCCTGCCGTCGCCATCCAGGTCAGCTACCCGGGTGCCTCGGCGCAGACGGTGCAGGACACTGTGGTGCAGGTGATCGAGCAGCAGCTCAACGGTATCGACGGTCTGCGCTATGTCAGCTCGTCGAGCAACTCCGACGGCAGCATGGAGATCATCGTTACCTTCGAACAGGGGGTGAACCCGGATATTGCCCAGGTTCAGGTGCAGAACAAGCTGCAACTGGCCACCCCGCTGCTGCCACAGGAAGTCCAGCAACAGGGCATCCGCGTGACCAAATCGGTGCGCAACTTCCTCATGGTCATCGGCGTGGTGTCGAAAGATGGCAGCATGACCCGTGAAGACCTGTCGGACTACATCGTCTCCAACCTGCAGGACCCGATCTCACGGACCAAGGGCGTCGGCGACTTCCAGGTGTTCGGCGCGCAGTACGCCATGCGCATCTGGCTCGACCCGGCCAAGCTCAACAGCTTCCAGCTGACTCCGGTTGACGTGCGCAGCGCCATCCAGGCGCAGAACGTGCAGATTTCCTCCGGCCAGTTCGGCGGCCTGCCTGCGGCGCCGGGCAATCAGCTAAACGCTACCATCATCGGCAAGACGCGCCTGCAGACCCCGGAAGAGTTCCGCAAGATTCTGCTCAAGGTTCAGCCCGATGGCTCCCAGGTACGCCTGGGTGACATCGCCAAGGTCGAGCTGGGCGGCGAGAACTACGCCATCAACGCGCAGTTCAACGGCCTGCCGGCATCCGGTCTGGCGATTCGCCTGGCCACCGGTGCCAACGCCCTGGATACCGCCAAGGCAGTGCGTGAAACCATCGCCAATCTCGAGCCGTTCTTCCCGGCCGGCATGGAAGTGGTCTTCCCCTACGACACCACGCCGGTGATCTCGGCCTCCATCGAAGGGGTGGTGCACACCCTGTTCGAGGCCATCGTGCTGGTGTTCCTGGTGATGTTCCTGTTCCTGCAGAACCTGCGCGCCACCATCATTCCGACCATGGCGGTGCCGGTGGTACTGCTCGGCACCTTCGGCATACTTGCCGCGTTCGGTTTCTCCATCAATACCCTGACCATGTTCGCCATGGTCCTGGCCATCGGCCTGTTGGTGGACGACGCCATCGTGGTGGTGGAGAACGTCGAACGGGTGATGCGCGAGGATGGGCTATCGCCCAAGGAAGCGACGCGCAAGTCCATGGGGCAGATCCAGGGCGCACTGGTGGGCATTGGCCTGGTGCTCTCGGCAGTATTCTTGCCAATGGCTTTCTTCGGCGGCTCCACCGGGGTGATCTACCGGCAGTTCTCCATCACCATCGTCTCGGCCATGGCTCTGTCGGTGCTGGTGGCGCTGATCTTTACCCCGGCGCTCTGCGCCACCCTGCTCAAGCCCATCGACGGCGATCACCACGAGGCCAAGCGCGGCTTCTTCGGCTGGTTCAACCGCACCTTCGAGCGCGGCAGCAATGCCTATCAGCGTGGCGTAGCGGGCATGATCAAGCGCAAGGCGCCCTACCTGCTGCTGTACCTGGTGATCGTCATCATCATGGCGTGGATGTTCACCCGCATCCCCACCGCCTTCCTACCCGAGGAAGACCAGGGCGTGCTCTTCGCCCAGGTGCAGACGCCGTCCGGCTCCAGTGCCGAGCGCACCCAGGTGGTGGTCGACGAGATGCGCCAGTACCTGCTGGAAGACGAAGCGAGCACGGTCAAGTCGGTGTTCACCGTCACCGGCTTCAACTTCGCCGGCCGTGGTCAGAGTTCCGGTATGGCCTTCATCATGCTCAAGCCCTGGGGCGAACGCCCGGGTGAGGAGAATGGCGTAGCCGCACTGGCGCAACGTGCACAGATGCACTTCTTCAGCTTCCGCGATGCGATGGTGTTCGCCTTCGCCCCGCCGGCGGTCATGGAGATGGGTAACGCCACCGGCTTCAACTTCTTCCTGCAGGATCAGGCGGGTGTTGGCCACCAGGTGATGAACGAGGCACGCGACAAGTTCCTGCAGCTGGCCAACCAGCACCCGGTGCTCGACAGCGTGCGCGCCAACGGCCTGCGCGACGAGGCGCAGTACCAGTTGCTGATCGATGACGAACGCGCCCGCGCCCTCGGTCTGTCGCTGGCGGACATCAACAGCACCCTGTCGATTGCCTGGGGTGCCAGTTACGTCAACGACTTCATCGATCGCGGTCGCGTGAAGAAGGTCTACCTGCAAGGCACATCCGAAGCACGCATGAGCCCGGAAGACCTGAACAAGTGGTACGTGCGCAATGACCAGGGCCGCATGGTGCCGTTCAGTGCCTTCGCCAGCGGCGAATGGACCTACGGTGCGCCGAAGCTGGCGCGCTACAACGGCGTCTCGGCGGTGGAAATCCTCGGTGCACCGGCACCCGGCTACAGCACGGGTGATGCCATGGCCGCCGTCGAGGAAATCGCCTCGCAGCTGCCACAGGGCGTCGGCTACTCCTGGACCGGGTTGTCCTACGAGGAACGCCTGGCAGGCTCGCAGACCACTGCACTGTTCGTGATCTCCGCCATCGTGGTGTTCCTGTGCCTGGCAGCCCTGTACGAGAGCTGGTCGATCCCGTTCGCGGTGATGCTGGTGGTGCCGCTGGGGATCATCGGTGCGCTGCTGTTCACCGAGCTGCGCGGCCTGTCCAACGACGTGTTCTTCAAGGTCGGTCTGCTCACCACCATCGGCCTGTCGGCGCGTAACGCGATTCTCATCGTCGAGTTCGCCAAGGCCCAGTACGAACAGGGCATGACCTTCGCCGAGGCGGCCATCGAAGCCTGCCGCATGCGTTTGCGCCCGATCATCATGACCTCGCTGGCGTTCATCCTTGGCTGTCTGCCACTGGCCATCGCCAGTGGTGCCGGCGCAGGCAGCAAGCACGCCATCGGCACCGGGGTGATCGGCGGCATGCTCAGCGCGATGATCCTGGCGATCTTCTGGATTCCGCTGTTCTACGTAGTGGTCTGCTCGATTTTCGAGAAGAAGCGCCCCGAGCCGACCCGTGAAAAAGAGAAGGAGGTACTGCAATGAGGCAGTCCCTGTTGTCCCTGGCCGTGGCCGCCGCTCTGCTCAGCGGCTGCAGCCTGATTCCCGACTATGAGCGCCCGGACGCTCCGGTGGCCGCCGACTGGCCGCAAGGCGAAGCCTATGGCAGCGCCGCCAGCGAAGGCAGCCGTGCAGCGGCCGACCTGCAATGGCGCGAGTTCTTCCGCGACCCGGCGCTGCAGCAACTGGTGCAGGTGGCACTGGAAAACAACCGCGACCTGCGCGTTGCTGCGCTGAACGTCGAAGCCTATCGTGCGCTGTACCGCATCCAGCGTGCCGACCTGCTGCCTTCGGTTTCCGCCGACGGCGCCGGCACTCGCCAGCGCCTGCCCGCTGACCTGAGCCAGACCGGCGAAGCCCGTACCAGCGGTCAGTACAGCGCGACCCTGGGCGTCAACGCCTGGGAGCTGGACTTCTTCGGCCGTATCCGCAGCCTCAGCGAGCAGGCCCTGCAGCAGTACCTGGCCACCGAACAGGCCGCGCGCAGCACGCAGATCAGCCTGGTCGCCAGCGTCGCCAACGCCTACCTGCAATGGCAGGCGGATCAGGCGCTGCTGCAACTGACCCAGGACACCCTGAAGACCTTCGAGGAGAGCTACCAGCTGACCCAGCGCAGCTTCGACGTCGGTGTCGCCGATGCCCTGGCCCTGAGCCAGGCGCGCAGCGCGGTGGACAGCGCCCGCGTCAGCCTGGCGCAGTACCAGCGCCTGGTCGCTCAGGATCGCAACGCCCTGACTCAACTGCTCGGCACCGGCCTGCCGGCCAACCTGCCGCAAGGTCTGGCATTGAACGCCGAACTGCTGGAGCAGGTACCGGCCGGCCTGCCCGCCGACCTGCTGCAGCGTCGCCCCGACCTGCTGCAGGCCGAGTACCAGCTCAAGGCCGCCGATGCCAATATCGGCGCGGCGCGTGCGGCGTTCTTCCCCAGCATCAGCCTGACCGCCAATGCCGGTACCGCCAGCAGCCAGTTGTCCGGCCTGTTTGATGGCGGCTCGGGCACCTGGCTGTTCCAGCCGCAAATCAGCCTGCCGATCTTCAACGCTGGACGTCTGCGCGCCAACCTCGACTATGCCGAACTGCAGAGCGATATCCGCGTCGCCGAGTACGAGAAAGCCATTCAGGTGGCTTTCCAGGAAGTCGCTGACCGCCTCGCTGCACGTACCACCTATCGCCAGCAACTGGACGCCCAGCGTGCCCTGCTGGAAACCACCGAGACCTATTACGACCTGGCCGAACGCCGCTACCGCACCGGCGTGGACAGCTACCTGACCCTGCTCGACGCCCAGCGTCAGCTGTTCAGCGTGCGCCAGCAACTGATCGCCGACCGCCTGGCCCAGCTCAGCAGCGAAGTAGAGTTGTACAAGGCCCTGGGTGGTGGCTGGAGCAATACGGGGAGCAACACCCCACAAGGTTGACCGCGCGTAACCCGCTTCAAGGACGACCTTATCCAACGCGCCGCCCCCGCAGTCTTTGCGGGGGCGTTTTTTTACGAGTCCTGACGGGACTGGGCTGCATACCGGAGCCCAGATGAAATCCGGGGGCCGTTGGCACTGCCTGGGTGTCGGCGCGGCATGGACAGCATGGCGCGGTTCTGCGCTCAGCTCAGCTCGGCCAGCAACTGCGCGCAGTCATGGGCATGTAACTCTGTCAGCTCCGGCCAGGGGTTGTCCGGCATGTTGACCAGTACGCTGCGCGCACCGGCGGCCTGGGCGCATTCCAGGTCGAAACGGTAGTCGCCGACCATTACCAGCTCACGCGGCCTAACACTCCAGCGCTCGGCCAGGTGCAGCAATCCGCCCGGATGGGGTTTGGGCGGAGCTTCATCGCGACCGAGAATATCAGCCGTGGCGAAGCAGTCATCCAGGCCGATGGCCTGCAACGTCAGCAGCGCCAGTTCGTAAGCATTACGGGTCAGGATACCGAGCTGGCAGCCACGCTCGCTCAGGGTGCGCACCAGCTCGATGGCACCCGGTGCCGGGCGCGAGGCCACCGCCAGCTCGCGTTCATGCTCCAGCAGCCAGGCATGCTTCTGCGCGGCCTCCTCCGCCGGCAGCGCCGCCAGGTGATGGAGAATGTCATCCTCCTGGGGAATGCCCAGCGTCCGCTTGATCGCCGGAAAATCGTGCACCGCCAGGGTCAGGGTGCCGTCCATGTCGAACACCCAGTGACGCGCCTCACGCAGTGTCTTCACTTCCAGTCCTCACGCACGCGGGTCAGACCTTCCTGGGCGACGGAGGCCACCAGTTCGCCCTGACGGTTGTAAATGCTGGCGCGGGAGAAACCACGGGCATTGCCGGCCCAGGGGCTGTCCATGGCGTACAGCAGCCAGTCGTCCATGCGCAGGTTACGGTGGAACCACAGCGAATGATCGAGGCTGGCCACCTGCATGAACTTCTGGAACACCGACACACCATGGGGCTGCATCGAGGTGGTGAGCAAGTTGAAGTCACTGGCGTAGGCCAGCAGGTACTTGTGCAGCTGCGGGTCGTCAGGCAGCTCGCCGGCGACGCGGAACCACACGTACTTGACCGGCTCGCACGGCTGCGGGGCAAAGGGGTTGATCAGGGTGACCGGGCGAATCTCGATAGGCTTGTCGCTGATCGCACGCTCGCGCATGCGCTCGGGAATCATCGGCGCGACCATGCGCGCCAGCTCGGTTTCCGACTTCAGGTCCTCGGGGCCGGGGACGTCCGGCATCTCGCTCTGATGGTGAAACCCCTCTTCGTCATACTGAAACGAGGCACTGCAAAAGAAGATCGGCTTGCCCTTCTGCACCGCCACCACGCGACGGGTGCTGAAGCTGCCGCCATCGCGGGTGCGCTCGACCTGATAAACCACCGGCAGGCTGGCATCGCCCGGGCGCAGGAAGTAGCCGTGCATGGAGTGCACGTGGCGCGCTTCCTCGACCGTCTGACTGGCGGCGGAAATGCATTGGCCAAGCACCTGGCCGCCGAACAACTGGCGAAAACCGAGATCCTGGCTGCGGCCACGGAACAGGTTTTCCTCGATCTGTTCCAGGCTCAGCAGCGCGACCAGATCGTCGAGTACCTGGGTCATGGAGTGTCTCCTCGTGCAGGGGTAACAGACCGTTGAAAAACTATCTGCGTTGGCAATACTGCGTTAAAAACGCCCTCAAAATGCTCATTTAGTATACTAAACTGCGTTTTTTTCGGCCGTTTTTGCGGGGCCGCCGTCGGTATTGTCTTGCCTGCCTCGCCTACGTTTTTTCAACGGTCTGGTAATCGCGGTTGGGAATAGGCCGGCAGGGACGTCAGGCGTTCATCCCATACAGCGCGGCCAAGGGTGAAATGGTAAAGACTTTGCCAGCCGCTGTCGGCATCTCCAAGCAATTCCCGCAAAGCATCGTCGAAATAACAACCGATGCCAGTCCCCGAAAGCCCGGCCGCTTCGGCCTCCAGATAGAGCACCTGACCAATCTGGCCACATTCCCAGTAGAGCCTGGGATAACGCCAATTGCCATTGGCAACAGCGCGCTCCACCCGCGCCAGCATGGCCAGGGCCACACAGCCGTCGGCGGCAATGTCCTGGCCGCAACTGAGAAAGCCCGCCAGACCCCGGGCATCGCCTTCGAGCAGACGGTACAGCGGCAGTTCGTCGTCCACCCGCTGCCATAGATAGTCCTTGCGCAGCGACTGCACGCCGCTGCCCGTGCGATCCAGCCAGTACAGACCGGGCGCCAGGCCCTGCACACGATGAACGAACAGCAGCAGGTCGATCTCGCTCGGCTCACCGGTGACGGCGAACGGCACCGGCGATTGCACCGGCATCAGGCGGCGCAGCCAGGCCAGCAGCAGTGCAGCCTGAATACCGCTGCGGCCGTCCATGCTCTGCGCACTGCGCCGGCGATGCAGGATGGGCCTCAAGGGCAGGCCGGGGTTGTCATTGCGCACACCAGCAGTATCTACGTTCCAGGCGGCGCGAGGACGTGCCGGTGCACGGCATAGCCCATGTATGCGCTGCAGCTCGGGCCAGTGGCGATAATCGCGTGACAGACGATTGGGCACCCCGGCCCGCTCAAGCTGCGCCAGCCCGGTCAGCAGGGGCTCGGGCAGCGCGAACTCCATCGTCTGCGCCGGGCCGATCCACAGCAGGCAGTCACCGTGTTCCGCCTCATGAAAGCCCTCATCATCCAGCCCCAGCAGGTCGTCCAGACGCACTTCGGCCACGCCATGCAGCATGCGCACCTGCCAGCCCTGCACGCTTGCGGCGATGGCCAGCGCCGCCAGGGCATGCCCCAGGTCGTGCTGACAATAACGATAAGCCCGCTCACCGTACTTCCAGGCCTCACGCCAGGCGATGCTGCTCAGGCCCAGGAGAAAACCACCCGGCGGCAGGCTGTTGCCAAGCTGCTGGCCGAGCGGCGCAGACAGGTCGCAGCGCACCTCCAGCGCATGCAAATCCGGCGCGTAATGTGCCAGCACACCTGTCTCATCCACGACTCCCGGCGGCAGCAACAGGTAGGCCTCGGTCGGGTGCAGGTTGCCAGACGACGGGTTGACCCGCAGCGCCCAGCGGCTGCCGCCGGCCTCCTTCCAGGCGGAAATGGCCAGGCTGTCGTACAGCAGTTGCGAGACGCTGGCTCGATTCAGTGGCGCGGGCGGCGTTTGCGCTCCGGCGAAAGCGCAGTCGTAAGCCGGCCCCTCCTCCAGCGGGCGGTGGTACAGCTCGATCAGCCGGGCACCCTCGTAACGGCGAAAGGGCGCTGGCTGGGTCGCCCAGTCCAGTTGCCCCGGCCCCGGTGCGAAGCGCTCGGGGGCGTGTTTGCTGAGCTGGTGATAGGCGAGCACGTCCGTCATCGCTGCGCCTCCCACCGCTCACGGCTTATGCGATAGAGCACGTGCGGTTGCAAGGGATGACCGGACGGCACGCGCGGATGGAGAAAATCGCCGCTCTCGTCGCGCTGCATACCGATGCTGCGCATCACCGCCTGTGACGGCAGATTCGCCGGCACGGTGAAGCTCAGTACCTCGTCCAACCCAAGCCGCTCGAAGGCCACGGCCAGGGCAGCACGCGCCGCCTCGCGGGCATAGCCCTGACGCCAGTGCGCCCGCGCCAGGCGCCAGCCGATTTCCACAGCCGGTACGAACGGCGCATCGAAGCCGACCTGTGCCAGGCCGGTGACGCCGATCAGTTCGCCAGTGTCACGCCGCTCCAAAGCCCAGAAGCCAAAGCCGTGCTCATCGAAATGCGCACGGATGCGCGCCAGCAGTTGTGCGCTCTGCTCGGCATCCATAGGCGCGGGAAAATGACGCATCACCTCGGCATCTGCATTGAGTGCGACCAGCGCCGACAGATCACTGTCGCGCCAGGTGCGCAGCAGCAGGCGCTCAGTGGAGGTTTCGATCAGGGGCATGGCGATTGTCTCGATTGGCTGCGACCATATGACGTCGACTCGATGAGCACTTATTGTAAGCCGCTTACAGCCCGCCTTTCCCGCATGCTGCACGAGCATCTGGTCGACAGCGGCCTGACCACAGATGCTTAACTGCATCGTCCCGAACGGTCTCCAGCGGAGGTCCTCGCCCTCCAACTACGGGGCTTGCTACATGGCTGGCGAGCTGTCATACGAAAACCCGCGCAGAAAAGGTCTGGCAAAGCCAGGCGTAACGGAAGACGGCAGATAGCATGTACCACGGAGAAAAATTCAACGCCTGGAGCCACCTGATCGGCGCTGTGCTTGCAGCCATCGGTGCGCTATGGCTGCTGGCACTGGCCAGCTCCACGGGCGATCTCTGGAAGATCGTCGCGGTGGCCATCTATGGCGTCACCCTGATATTGCTGTACAGCATCTCCACCCTCTACCACAGCATGCGCGGCCCGGCGAAACGGGTGATGCAAAAACTCGATCACCTGTCGATCTACCTGCTCATTGCCGGCAGTTACACCCCTTTCGGTCTGGTAACCCTACGTGGTCCCTGGGGCTGGAGCTTGTTCGGCATCGTATGGAGCCTTGCGGTGATCGGCATGCTGCAAGAAATCAAACCCCGCTCCGAAGCACGCGTGCTGTCGTTGATCATCTACGCGGTGATGGGCTGGATCGTGCTGGTGGCGGTAAAACCCTTGATCGCTGCCCTGGGTATGACCGGTTTCACATGGCTGGCGGCTGGCGGCGTGCTCTACACCGTGGGCATCATATTCTTCGCCTACGACAGCCGCTTTCGCCATTGGCATGGCATCTGGCACCTGTTCGTCATGGCCGGCAGCCTGCTGCACTTCGTGGCGATCCTGTTCTACGTGCTGTGACGACTTTCTTGCTCCGATTGAAAGACGTTCAACGTAGCCAGCCTTTTTCGCCTTTGCTGATAAAGCCAAACTGTGCACCACTGCCTACCTGACGTAGGGCGAATATCCGCCGCCATCAATCACCGAGGCAGCCGCAACGGTAGATAACGCATCTTCAGCGTATTCGCCCTTCCCAACGCACAACAGGAAACCTGTCATGACGTCCCTTTCTCGCCCCATCCGCCGCGCCGCCAGCGCCACCCTGCTGGCTCTTTCCATACCATTCTTCAACTCGGCCCTTGCAGCCAAGGTCGGCGACCTGGAAGTGATTGCCGAACTACCGATCCGCCCCGGCAACGTCGCCCCCAGTGCGGACAACCGGGTGTTTGCCACGGTCCATCCCTTGGGCGCGCCCGCTGCCGCTCAACTGATCGAGATCACTGGCCGCGACAGCTACAAACCCTGGCCCACCAGCACGGTGCAACGCGGCACCGCCGCTGCCAACGATGCGCAGATCGATACACCGCTGGGGATCACCATCGATGGCAAGAACCGCCTGTGGATAACCGACATGGGCCTGAACCTGGGCACAACGCGTCTGTGGGGCTTCGATGTTGCGACTGGCGATGAGCTGTATCGCATCGAGCTGCCTGCCGATATCGCGCCCAAAGGCAGCTTCATTCAGGATCTGGCCGTCGACGACAACGCTGGCTGGATCTACCTGGCGGACATCGCCAACCCCGGCCTGATCGCCGTGGAAATCAGCAGCGGAAAGACGCGGCGCTTCAGCGGCCATGCCGCGCTGCAAGCAGAGCCCGACGCCAGGATGATCATCGGCGGCGTGCCGATCCAGTTCCAGGGCAAACCTGCCAACGTGGCGGTCAATCCGATCACGCTGTCGGCCGACCATGCCACCCTGTACTTCGGCGCCATGAACGGCAAGACCTGGTACTCGTTGCCCAGCAAGCTGCTGCGCGACGGCGCCAGCGACGAGCAAATCGCGGCGGCCATCCAGCGAGTCGGTGCCAAGCCCGTTTCCGATGGCGCCGGCACCGACACCAAGGGCCGGCATTTTTTCACCAATCTCAACGACAACGGCATCGACCTGCTCGATACCGATGGCACGCTCAAGCCGCTGGTACGCGACGCCCGACTGGACTGGCCGGACAGCGTACATGTCGGTCACGACGGCTGGCTGTATATCTCGGTCAATCAGCTACACAAAACCCCGGCCTTCACCGGTGGCACCGACAGCGGCAAACCGCCTTATCGCGTGATGCGCGTTTGGCCGGGAGAATAAGGCAGCAGCTCGTACCACTGCCCGCATCGTCCGTGCCCTGACGGGGATCATCGTACCCACTGTGCCTATCGGTTTGATCACCGATTACACCGCCAGGCCATTCCCACAGCACCGGCCCTGTCCGGTGCTGTGGACGAGTGGACGTCAGTGCAGAGAGTCAGTTGTCGCTCGAAGAAGGTTTCGATCAGGGGCATGGCGATTGTCTCGATTGGCTGCGACCATATGGCGTCGATTCGATGAGCACTCACTGCATGCCGCTACCGCTGGTCTACCACGAAGATTACAGCCCGCCCTTCCCGGCCGGGCATCGTTTTCCCATGGAGAAATTCCGCCTGCTGCGCGATCACCTGATCGACAGCGGCCTGACCACCGATGCCGAGCTGCAACGCCCCGAGCTGTGCCCAGCGGAGATTCTCGCCCTGGTTCACTGCCCCGACTACATCGCCCGTTACATGGCCGGCGAGCTGTCATATGAAGATCAGCGCCGCCTCGGCCTGCCCTGGAGCGATGCCCTGGCGCGGCGTACCGTGCGCGCCGTGGGCGGCTCGCTGCTGACCGCCGAACTGGCGCTGCGTCATGGCATGGCCTGCCACCTGGCCGGCGGCACGCACCATGCGCACTACGACTTTCCCTCGGGCTTCTGCATCTTCAACGACCTGGCGGTGATCGCCCGCTACCTCCTCGAAGCCGGCCGCGTGCACCGGGTACTGATCTTCGATTGCGACGTGCATCAGGGCGACGGCACCGCGCGGCTGCTGGAAGACGAGCCGGACGCCATTACCGTGTCGCTGCATTGCGAACAGAACTTCCCGGCACGCAAGGCGCAGAGCGACTGGGACATCCCCCTGCCGCGCGGCATGGGCGACGAGGACTACCTGAAGGTGGTGGACGACATACTCAATTACCTGCTGCCGATCTACCAGCCGGACCTGGTGCTCTACGATGCGGGCGTCGACGTGCACAAGGACGATGCCCTGGGCTACCTGCAACTCACCGACGCCGGCCTGGCGTCCCGTGACGAAGCCGTGCTGCAGCACTGCCTGGGCCGCGACATACCGGTGCTGGGGGTGATCGGCGGCGGCTACTCCAAGGACCACGCCGCCCTCGCCCGCCGCCACGGCATCCTGCATCACAGCGCGGCGAAGGTGTGGGCGGCGCGCGGGTTGGGCTAGACGCTCGTAGGGCGGGTGAAACCCGCCAATTCGCCGGTGGCGGGTTGCACCCGCCCTACGTGATCCTGGCGATCAGCCGGCCAGCACCTTGTCCAACGCCTGCTCCAGCGTCGCCACGGTACGTTCGATGTTGCCGAGTTTGTCCAGTCCGAACAGGCCGAGGCGGAAGGTCTGAAAGTCCGCCGGCTCGTCGCATTGCAGCGGCACGCCGGCGGCGATCTGCAGACCGATGGCGGCGAACTTGGCGCCGGTCTTGATCTGCGCATCGTCGGTGTAGCAAACCACCACCCCTGGCGCTTCGAAGCCCTTGGCCGCGACGCTGTTGAAGCCACGCGCCGCCAGCAGTGCGCGCACCCGGTCACCGAGTTCCTGCTGTTGCTGACGTACGCGGTCGAAACCGAGGGTCTTGGCCTCGAGCATGGCATCGCGGAAACGCGCCAGGGCGTCGCTGGGCATAGTGGCGTGGTAGGCATGGCCGCCCTGCTCGTAAGCCTGCATGATCTGCAGCCACTTCTTCAGGTCGCAGGCGAAGCTGGTGCTCTGGGTCGATTCGACACGCGCCTGAGCCGCTTCACTCATCATCACCAGGGCGCAGCAAGGCGAGGCGCTCCAGCCTTTCTGCGGGGCGCTGATCAGCACGTCGATGCCACAGGCCTGCATGTCCACCCAGAGGGTGCCGGAGGCAATGCAATCGAGCACGAACAGGCCGCCGACGGCGTGCACCGCGTCGCTCACCGCGCGCAGGTAGCCGTCCGGCAGGATCATGCCCGAGGAGGTTTCCACGTGCGGGGCGAACACCACCTGCGGTTTCTCGGCGGCGATGGTGGTCAGCACTTCGTCCAGCGGCGCCGGGGCGAAGGCGGCCTGATGGCCTTCGGCGACCGGACGCGCCTTGAGCACGTGCGCCTCGGCAGGAATCCGGCCCATGTCGAAGATCTGCGTCCAGCGGTAGCTGAACCAGCCGTTGCGGATCACCAGGCACTTCTGAGCGGTCGCCAACTGCCGCGCCACCGCTTCCATGCCATAGGTGCCGCTGCCCGGTACTACCGCCACGGCATGGGCGTTGTAGACCTGTTTCAGGGTGGCGGAGATATCGCGCATCACGCCCTGGAACGACTGCGACATATGGTTCAGCGAGCGGTCGGTGTAGACCACCGAATATTCGATCAGGCCATCGGGATCGATGTCGGGGCAGATCTGGGACATAACGGACTCCAGCCGAAAAGGTTCGCCCAGAACCTGCCCTAAGCCTGAGCAAATGACAAGGCCGGGGAGCACTCGGGTACCAGGCTGCTGAAAAACTACCTGCGTTGGCAATACTGCGTTAAAAACAGCCTCGCGTGCGAGCCCAGTCAAAATGCTCATTTACAGCACGTAAACTGCGCTTTTTCGGCTGTTTTTGCCTTGTCTTGCCTGCCTCGCCTACGTTCTTCAACTGCCTGGTAGAATGCGCAGCCGTTCCCTGACCATCCTGCCGCCATGACCACAGCCACCCAGCCCACCGCTCATCACGTCGCCATCATCGGCGGCGGCCCTGCCGGGCTGATGGCTGCCGAAGTGCTGGCGCAGGTCGGCGTGCGCGTGGAGCTGTTCGATGCCATGCCCTCGGTGGGACGTAAATTCCTGCTGGCCGGCGTCGGCGGCATGAACATCACCCACTCCGAGCCCAAGGACGCCTTCATCGGCCGTTATGGCGAGCGCCAGACCGAAGTCGCGGCGCTGCTGCGCGAGTTCGACGCCGATGCCTTGCGCGCCTGGATCCACGGCCTGGGCATCGACACCTTCGTCGGCACCTCCGGCCGCGTATTCCCCACCGACATGAAGGCTGCGCCGCTGCTGCGCGCCTGGCTGCGCCGCCTGCGCGAGCTGGGCGTGACGATCCACACGCGCAGCCGCTGGCTAGGCTGGAACGACGACGGCAGCCTGCGTATCGCCAGTGTGGACGGCGACCGCGCACTGGCCCCGGACGCCTGCCTGCTGGCACTCGGCGGCGGCAGCTGGGCGCGGCTGGGTTCAGACGGCGCCTGGACGGCCCTGCTGCAAGCGCGCGGTGTCGAGGTGGCGGTGCTGAAACCGAGCAACTGCGGTTTCGAGGTAGCCGGCTGGAGCGAGTATCTGCGAGACAAGTTCGCCGGTGCGCCGCTGAAGAACGTCGCCCTCAGCCTGCCCGACCAGGCGCCTCGCATCGGCGAGTTCGTGCTGACTGCTGACGGTATCGAAGGCAGCCTGGTGTACGCCTTTTCCGCCGACATGCGCCGCACCATCGAGGCCGATGGCCAGGCCGTGATCAGCCTCGACCTACTGCCACAGATGCCGCTGGCAAAACTGCAACAGGCGCTGGCCAAACCGCGCGGTAAACACTCGATGGCCAAGCATCTGCATCGCCAGGCCGGCCTCGACGGGGTGAAGGCGGCCCTGCTGCGTGAACTGGTGCCGGCCGCAGCCTTTGCCGAACCAGCCGATCTGGCGACCTGGATCAAGGCGCTGCCAATCACCCTGTTGCGCACCCGACCGCTGGACGAGGCCATCAGCAGCGCCGGCGGCGTGCCCTTCGCGGAGCTGGACGCAGGCCTGATGCTCAAGACCCTGCCGGGCGTGTTCTGCGCCGGCGAGATGCTCGACTGGGAAGCGCCCACCGGCGGCTACCTGCTGACCGCCTGCTTCGCCAGCGGCCGGGTGGCAGCACAGGGCATGCTGCGCTGGCTGAGTACGTAGGGCGTGTGCAACCCGCCACTTTGATCTGGCGGGTTTCACCCGCCCTACGCCTGAAAAACCGCTGCGCCCTCACATGGGCTGCGTCTATGCTCAGCATTGACGCTTCCCACACAGGTAATTCCCCGCCGTGATCCCGCTGCTGGTCTGTGACGACTCCAACATGGCGCGCAAGCAATTGATCCGCGCGCTGCCGGCTGAGTGGCCGGTTTCCCTCAGCCAGGCCAGCAACGGCGAAGAGGCGCTGGCATCGATCCGCCAGGGGTTGGGCCAGGTCATGCTGCTCGACCTGACCATGCCGGTGCTCGATGGCTACCAGACCCTGGCCGCACTGCGCGCTGAAGGACTCAGCAGCCAGGTCATCGTGGTGTCCGGCGACGTGCAGGAAGAAGCCGTTCGCCGCGTGCGTGAGCTGGGCGCCCTGGCCTTCCTCAAGAAACCCGCCGACCCCGAGATCCTGCGCCAGACACTGATCGACCTGAAGCTGTTCGACCCGCAGGCCACGCCAGCGGCACAGGCCCAGGCCGCTGCACTGTCGGAACTCAAGGTCAGCTTCCGCGATGCCCTGCGCGAAGTCAGCAACGTCGCCATGGGTCGCGCCGCCGCGCTACTGGCCAAGGTACTGGGTGTGTTCGTGCAATTGCCGGTGCCGCAGGTGAACATCTTCGAAGTCAGCGAACTGCACATGACCCTGCTCGACGCCCAACGCGGCGAGCGCTTCAGCGCCATCTGCCAGGGCTTCATCGGCGAGGCCATCGCCGGCGAGGCGCTGCTGCTGTTCCATGACTCGGAAGTGGACGACATGGCGCGCCTGCTCGGCTGGCAACCGGAGAACGAAGCGCAAACCTCGGAGATGTTGCTGGACCTGGCCAGTATTCTGATAGGTGCCTGCCTGGCGGGCGTCGCCGAGCAACTCGACTTACGCTTCTCCCAGGGCCACCCGCAGTTGCTCGGCCAGCATGCCAGTCTCGACCAACTGATCCAGGTCAACCGCCAGCGCTGGCGCAAGACCCTGGCCGTGGAGATCAGCTACAGCCTGGAAGGCCATGCCATCCACTTCGACCTGCTGTTGTTGTTCACCGAAGATTCGATCAAACGCCTGACCGACAAGATCGGCTACCTGATGGAGTGAGGCGATGCCCGCACAGATCGATATCAAGGAAGTTCACTGGCTGCTCGACATCGTGCAATGCATCGACGTCGGCGTGGTGGTGCTCGACCGCCAATACCGCGTCGAAGTGTGGAATGCCTTCATGGAGAACCACTCCGGGCTGGGGCCGGACCAGGTTCAGGGGCGCTCGCTGTTCGAGCTGTTCCCCGACATCGACCGCCCCTGGCTGGAGCGCAAGGTGGAAAGCGTGGTGCAATTGGGCACCCGCGCTTTCAGCCTGTGGCAGCAACGCCCGTACCTGATGCGCTTCAAGAGTTACCAGCCGATCACCGGCCAGGCCGATTTCATGTACCAGAACGTCACCCTGCTGCCGCTGGCCGGCCAGCCGGTAGAGCATGTGTGTCTGGTGATCTACGACATGACCGCTGCTGCCGTGGCGGCACTAGCGCAACCGGCTCGATGAAACCGCCGTAGCCCGGATGCAATCTGGGGCCGGTGCGAGATGCTCCCGGATTGCATCCAGGCTACGGTTCTGACGAAAAAGGGATTTACATGCTGCGCAGCGTTGAACTGAAAACCTTCGTCCCGGCACGGGACTTCGAACTGAGCAAGGACTTCTACCAGACGATGGGCTTCAAGCGCGGCTGGGCGGACGAACAGATGGCCTATTTCAGCCATGGTGAGCACTGCGCCTTTCTGCTGCAGAACTTCTACGTGAAGGAACAGGCGGAGAACTTCGTCATGCATCTGCTGGTGGAAGAAGTCGATGCCTGGTGGGAGCACATTCAGGCAGCCCGCCTGGATGAGCGGTTCGACACGCGACTGATCGCGCCGCAGGATCAGCCCTGGGGCATACGCGAGTTCATGGTGTTCGACCCCAGCGGCGTGCTGTGGCGCATCGGCCAGAACACCTGAGTCTCATCGGCGGACAAGCTTCGCGTTGTCCGCCCTACGCACTGTCGCGGATAAAGCCCCTCCCACATGGCAAGACCTCCTATTTCTTGCCGCCCTTGGGCTTGCTGCCGAAGCTCGGCACCTTGCGCACCGCCTTGGCCTTGGGCTTGGCGTCTTCTTCCTCGAACCAGCGGCCGAGGTGGATATTGCCCTTGCCGGCCGGTTTGCCCGCGCCTGGGATCAGTTTCTGCTTGGGCTTCTTCGGCTTTTTCAGCACCTGGCCACCCACCGCCGTCTGCGGTACGCGGTGATCGGGAATGAAGTCCGGCTCGTCGACGCGCTTGATCAATTGCTGGGTCAGGTTCTCGATCGCCGCCAGCTGATCCACCTCGTCAGCGCAGACCAGGGAAATCGCCTCACCCGTAGCGCCAGCACGCCCCGTGCGGCCAATGCGGTGTACGTAGTCTTCGGCATTGATCGGCAGATCGAGGTTGACCACCAGCGGCAGGTCGTCGATATCCAGCCCACGTGCGGCCACGTCGGTGGCCACCAGAATCTGCACGTCGCCGGCCTTGAAGCGCTCCAGCGCACGCAGGCGGCTCGGCTGTGGCTTGTCGCCGTGAATCGAATCAGCAGACACGCCCATGGCCAGCAGTTCCTGCTCGAGCTGATCGACGCCCTTGCGGGTCTTGGCGAACACCAGCACCTGGCCCCAGCGGTTTTCCTGCAGCAGGTGCAGGAACAGCTCGCTCTTGCGCTTCTTGTCCACCGGAATCAGCCATTGCTTGACGGTCTTGGCAGCAGCGTTGCGCGGGCTGACTTCCACCGACAGCGGATCGAGCAACAACTCGCCGGCCATCTGCCGGATGGCATCGGAGAAGGTGGCGGAGAACAGCAGGGTCTGGCGCTTTTTCGGCAGTGCACTGAACAGCTCGTCCAGCTCGCGGGCAAAACCCAGGTCGAGCATGCGGTCGGCCTCATCCAGCACCAGGGTCTGCAACTGGGAGAACTTCACCGCGTTCTGCCGATACAGGTCGAGCAGTCGCCCCGGCGTGGCCACCAGCACATCGACACCCTTGCGCAGCTTCATCATCTGCGGGTTGATACTGACGCCGCCGTACACCGCATAGCTGGTCAGCGGCAGGTGCTGGCCATAGCTCAAAAAGCTCTGCAGTACCTGCTCGGCCAGTTCGCGGGTTGGCGTCAGCACCAGCGCACGCACGCTGTTGCTGGCGACCTGCGGGCCTTCCAGGGTCAGACGCTGCAGCAGCGGCAGGGCGAAACCGGCGGTCTTGCCGGTACCGGTCTGCGCTGCGGCCATCAGGTCACGGCCCTTGAGCACCGCGGGAATGGCCTGGTTCTGCACCGGGGTCGGGGTCTGGTAGTCGAGGTCAGTAAGGGTATGCAGCAACGGCTCGATCAAACCGAGAGAGGCGAAGGTCATGGGGCAACCGGCGAGGCAATGGGAACAGGCGCGCAGTTTACCCTGTCCCCCAGCCGAGCGCCTTCAACCTCGATAAAGATCGCCGCTGAAACGCCTCCCACAGCGCTTATCGCCAGCGATCCTGGCTACCAACTTGTAGGAGCGGCTTCAGCCGCGAAATCCCCCGGCATACCGTCCATCGATGAAGGCTACGAATCCGTGGGAGGGGCTTTAGCCGCGACAAGAGCGCGCGACTGAAACGCAATGCCACCCAGCCGCTCTACAAAGCCAGAGTTTGCGCTGCGCTAGCCAGCGGCCAATAGCGCACGCACCTTGGCGGCGGAGAGGTTCTGCAACTGACAGAGAAAGGCATGGTCGGCCTGGTGCCGGCCATGGCGCTCACGCAGCAGGCCGAACAGATGCAACGTCAGGTTCGCTGCCATCTCGGCATCGGCCAGAGCGCGGTGAGCTCGGCCGGTATCCGGCAAGCCGGCCCAAGCGTTGAGGTTGCCCAGCTTGTGGCTAGGTGCCTCGGGCAACAGGCGCCGCGATAGCAGCAGCGAGCAGGCGAAGGGCTGCGCACGACGACGGCGCACACGCGCCAGTTCGGCGTCCCAGAACTTCTGGTCGAAGGACGCGTTATGCGCCAGCAGCGGCCTTTCCCCGATGAAGTTGGCCACCTCGTTCATCACCTGATCCGACGGCGGCGCGTTGCGCAGCATGGCGTTGCTGATACCGGTGAGCTGCTCGATGAATGGCGGCACCCAGGCACCGCTATTCATCAGGCTCTGGTAGCGGTCGACGATGCGCCCGTCCTCGATGATCGCCACGCCGATCTCGGTGGCGCGCGCCTGGCTCGGCGACACGCCGGTGGTTTCGAAGTCGATGACAGCGATGGATTCCAAATAAAACCTCAGAACGTGTTGAGAAGTCGTCGCGAGCGAAGGCAGGTCGCGTTTCGCCTGCGCGCAGCAAGCGGAGTGTAGTGAAATACATAAGCATTGCGAGCACAGCCGAAGCGCGGGATGCCGAACGCAGTAGGCTTAGAACCTGTTCACAATCTCGCGAGCTAGAGCCATACAACACCGATGGCGGCCCCGCAAAAACAGGCGAGGAACGGTCGGAGTCGCGCTCGACTTTACGAGCTGTAAATGAGCATTGCTCGTTGCACTCGTCCTTCGGACCGCGCTGAAGCGCGTTAGCCGCGAGCGGCTTTCCGAGCCTGTTTTTAACGCAGTAGGGCCGACGCGCAGCAGATCGTGAACAAGTTCTTACAAGTTCTTACAAGTTCTTACAAGTTCTCAGTGATTACGTAGCAAAAGCTCACCCTCGATGGGCACATACAAGCTGGCGGCGCGGATCAGCGACTGCGCCGTCAGCCCGGGCGCGCCATAGGCGATAGCCTCGACACCACGGCTGCGCACGCGCTCGAGCAGCAAGTCGAAATCGCCATCGCCAGAGGCCAGAACGATCTCGTCGACGCGCTCGACGGCATCGAGCACGTCGATGGTGATGCCGACGTCCCAGTCGCCCTTGGCCGAACCGTCGCTGCGCTGGATGTAGGGTTTGAGCTTCACGGTGAAGCCCAGCTTGCGCAGGATCTGCTGGAACTGCTGCTGCTTGGCGTCGCCACGGTCGATGGCGTAGGCGTACGCTTCAACGATCACACCACGGCGACTGACCTCGGCCCACAGCACGCTGTAGTCGAAGTGGCAGCCATAGACCTGGCGCACCGTGTAGTAGAGGTTCTGCACATCGGCGAATACGGCGATCTTCTTCACCGGGAGTCCTCGGGGGCAACGAAGCCGCCAGTATGCCAGAGCTGGGCCGCGGATGCGGCCGGGGCTGGCCCAGGCGCGGCGCAGACCCTATCCTTGGCGCCATGACGCCTCTACAACTGCTTTGCCAGCGCAATCTCGAACTGCTGCAACGCCTGGATATCGCTCATCGACTGGTCGAACACGAGCCGGTGCTGGATTACCCCACCGCTCATGCCGTGCGCCAGCGTTTTGGCCTGCGCGGCGTGGAGAGCAAGAGCCTGTTCCTGTGCATGGGGCCGCAGAGATACGCAATGCTGATCAGCGTCGAAGGCGCCCGCGCCGACTGGGCCAGGCTCAAAGCGCTGCTCGGCAGTCGCCCGCGCATCGCCAGCGACGAGGAACTGATCGAGCACACCGGCTGCGTGCCGATGTGCGCCTGTCCATTCGGACATGACGCCAGCATCACCCTGCTGATCGATCGTGCGGCGCTGGCCTGCGACTTTTTGCTGTATTCACCCGGCCCGCCCGAGCTGACCCTGGAAGTGCCTGGTAACGAACTACCGCGTCTGCTCGCCGCACTGCCAAACGCGCAGCTGGAGTACCCTTGAACTCATTCGACTGCCCCGGCGAAAGGCTACAGCGCCCACGCCCACACACTTGGTAACCTGCCGATGAAGCCTCTGTCCGTCCTGCGCGACGCCTGGTTTTTCTCCAGCCACAACCTGCTGGCCATTGCCCGCCTGACCCTGCCGCTGTTGCTGCTCGAAGCCATCGCCCAGACGATCCTCGCCGCCCAGCTCGGCGAAGGTGCCAACCCGGCCTATGGCGTGCTGCTCGGCATTCTCTTCTACCCGCTGTATGCCGCGCCGCTGATTCTCTTCCTGCATGCGCGCAGCATCGGCCAGACGCCCGCCAACGCGCCGCTGTTCGCGGCCGGCCTGCAACTGTGGCCAGCCTTCGCCCTGATGACCGGATTGAGCACCCTGGCAATCATGCTCGGCCTGTCGCTGTTCATCGTGCCGGGCATCTGGATCATGATGCGCCTGGCCTTCTCCGAACTGATTCTGGTACTGCGCCAGGAGCCGCCGCTACGCGCGTTGCAGGCCAGCTTCACGCTGACCGAAGGGCGCTTCTGGCCGGTGTTCGCCTGCCTGGCCAACGTGCTGGTGCCGTTGTGGCTGCTCGACTGGTGGACGCAACCGAGTCAGAGCGACACCCTGCTATGGGTGCTGCATCAGACCGGCAACGGCTTCCTGCAACTGTTCGCCATCGTGGTGCTATTTCGCCTTTTCATGTTGCTCGAACCGCAGCAGGCGGCGAATAGCGAGAACAGTGACTAGCAGGCTGTTGAAAAACTACCTGCTAGGCTTGCAGCTTTGGCCAGTGTAAGGAGAGCGCCATGAGCGAAACGAATCCCAGCATCCTGTCCCACGTGTCCATCGGCACCAACGACTTCGGCGCCGCCAGCGCCTTCTACGCCAAGGTGCTGGCCACTCTCGGTTGCCGGGAAATCATGCGCCATCCCGGGGCAGTGGCCTTCGGCCGCGAGTACCCGGAGTTCTGGGTGCAGACGCCAATCAATGGTCAGCCGGCGACGCTCGGCAACGGCAGTCACTTCGGCTTCGTCGCCCCGGACAAGGCCTCGGTACATGCCTTTCACGAGGCGGCGCTGGCAGCCGGCGGCACGGACGAAGGCCAGCCAGGCCCGCGCCCGGACTACGGCGAGCCCTACTACGGTTGTTTCGTCAGGGACCTCGACGGCCACAAGATCGAGGCGGCTTACTGGGATATGGAGCTGATGTACGAGCTATACGTCGAGCCACACGATCATGGCTGACAGGGCCTTCTATTGATGCGCCACCACCACTTGGTAACGCCGAGCCGCTCGCGCTACCCAACCCTCGCGTAGCAGGGTCTCCAGCGCAGCCGCAAGTTGCGGCAGACGCTCCAGGCGCTGACGGGAAAAACCGATGTAGAGGTCGGTGCGCGCCTCGGGACGGTAGGCAGCCTTGACGATGCGACCGCCCAGTTCGGGGGTCAGCAAGGCGTAGTCGACCTGGCAGTCGGTGCCCACCAGCACGTCGATACGGCCGCGCACGAGCATCTGCAGCAACTGGCTCTCGTTACTGACACCGACCTTGTTCAACGCCTGATCACCATCGAACGGCTGGAAGTACACCGACTCCAGCACATGGCCGATGCGCAGCCCGCGAAGTTTCTCGTAGTCGTCCAGGCGCGTGGCCAGCGCCGGATTGGCGTAGAAGCGCGGCGAGCACGCGTAGTACGGCGCATCCAGATACTGGATATAACGCTCACGCTCCGCCGTCCTGGCCAGCCCGGTCATCAGGTCGGCCTTGCCCTGCTCCAGCGCAGCCAGGCCTCTCGCCCAGGGCGCCCGCTCCACGTCGAAGCGCAACCCGGTGCGCCGCGACAGTTCGGCCAGCAGATCGATATCCAGCCCCTGCAACTGACCGCTCTCGTCTTCCATGCGAAAGGGCGGCCAGAGGTCGGTCATCACCCGCAAGGGTTCGCCTTCGCCAGCACGGCACAGAGGCGCCAGGATCAGCAATGCGAGCAGCCAGAGGCGCATCAATTGCGGCCCGAACGCTGTGGTCGCAACCCGGAAAGCCGCGGTAGCAGCACCCGCTCGAACAGCCTCGGGAAGAAGCGCGCCAACACCCGGGCGCGCCAATCGACGTTGGACAACACCAACAGACGCCGACGCTTGAGCGCCCCATGGTAGATGGCCTCGGCGACATCCTGCGGCGAAGCCACCTTGCCCATCGCCAAGGGAGGCTGGGCAGCCACCGAGCCGTCACCGACCAGGGCATTCTTGCGCAGATCGGTCGCGGTAAAGCCAGGGCACACCAGCATCACGTTCACACCCGAGCCCTTGAGCTCGAAGCGCAGCGTCTCGAACAAACCGTGCAGCGCGTGCTTACTGGCGTTGTAAGCGCTGCGATAGAGCAACGGCGCGATGCCCGATAGCGAGCTGAGCACGATGATCTGCCCGCCCCGAGCAATCAGGCTGGGCAGCGCCGCCTGGGTGCAGTAGAGCGCACCGAAATAGTTGACCGCCATGACCCGCTGGAAGACCTCCAGACTGGTCTCGGCGAAGGTGCTGCGATGAGTGATGCCGGCATTGTTGACCAGCACATCGATGCCGCCGAAACGCTCCACCGCCAGCGCCACCGCGCGCTGCACCGCCTCGGCGTCAGCGACGTCGCAGAGCAGGCCCAGAGCCTCGGCGTTGTGATGATCGGCCAGGTGCTGCACCAGGCTGTCCAGCGACGCCTGCTGCAGATCGAGAATCACCAGGCGCGCACCGGCCTGGGCCAGGCGCATCGCCAGGGCGCGACCGATGCCGGCACAACCTCCCGTGATGAGTACGACCTTGCGGTCGAACACCTTGTTGGCGAATACCTTGCGATACATGCGTTGCTCCCGCTGCCCTGGCCTCGCCAACACTACAACCTGTTATGGCTGCCATCGCAACAGGGTGGCGTGGCCGTGTGCTTACAGCCACAGAAAAATACCCGTTCGGCGCGCTCGGCATGGTACTTCTGTGGCGTCAGCCCGCTGCCCTTGTGGCTGCCATCGCACAATGGCTGGCTGGTGCTGTGCCCGCAACGGCACCAGAAATAATCCCGCCCGGCCTCCACATCCACCGCGTAGGGGCCACGCTGAGCGATCAGCGGCTGGTTCATCGCAACCTCCCGGCAGGATCGCGCATGCCTGGGCCGACAGGCCGCAGTCAGGTATCCTCGCCTCCTTCCAGCATAGTCGCCCGTTTCGCCATGTCCCTGCCCCGCCCGCTTCGTCTGCTCCTGCTCATTGTGTTGTCATTGCTCGCGGTGCTGATTGCGCTGGTCTACAGCCTGACCTGGCGCCCGCTCCCCCGTGAGGAGGCAGCCGTGTCATGCAGTGGACAGGTCGCCCAGCTACAACCCGGTCAGGCACTCAAGGTGATGACCTGGAACGTGCAGTACCTGGCCGGCAAGCGCCATGTGTTCTGGTACGACCTGCCCGGCGGCGATGGCCCGGATGAGCGCCCGAGTAGCGCCGATCTGGCCGTCACCCTGGACGAAGTGGTGCGCGTGCTGCGCGACGAACAACCGGATGTCGTGCTGCTGCAGGAGCTGCACGACAACGCCAGGGCCAGCGACTACCAGGATCAGCTGGCCCTGCTGCAGGCGCGCCTGAGCGACCTTTACCCCTGCAGCACCCAGGCGTTTTACTGGAAGGCCGGCTTCGTCCCGCACCCGCGCATCCTCGGCAGCGTCGGCATGAAGCTCGGTACCCTCAGCCGCTTCCAGATCGCCCGCGCCGAGCGCCTGCAACTGCCCATGCTGGAAAGCGACCTGCTGAGCCGTCAGTTCCAGCTCAAGCGCGCCCTGCTGGTCAGCTACCTGCCGATTCGTGGCGGCGACGAACTGGTCGCGATCAATACCCATTTCGATGCCTTCGCCCAGGGCGCGGACACCATGCAGCGCCAGGTGGAGATGACCGACGGCCTGCTCCAGCAGCTGCAAAACAGCGACAAGACCTGGGTGCTGGGCGGCGACCTCAACCTGCTGCCGCCCGGCCAGTTCCAGCATCTGCCGGAGGATCAACGTAGCTGGTACGCAGCCGACAGCGAACTGCAGGACCTGGCCCAGCGCTACCCGATGATCCCCAGCCTGCAACAGGCCAGCGGCGAGGATCAGGCCAGGTGGTACACCCATTACCCCAATGATCCCGCTGCCAGCGGCCCGGATCGCACCCTCGACTACCTGTTCTACAGCCCGCGCCTGACGCCCTTCGCCAGCCAGGTTCGCCAGCACGATACCCTGAGCATTTCCGACCATTTGCCGGTGATCGGTCGCTTTTTCCTGCCAAGTCAGGAATAAACGTGCAGAACTGGACAAGTCCACCGCGACTTGTCCATGCTCGTTGCGCACCACTCGATAACAACAAATGACGGCCAAGAGCCGCAATACCCGGATGCCAAGACGCTTCTGCCTGATATTCATCGTCCTGCTATGGCTGCACGCCGCTCATGCTGCCGAGGCCAGGCAACGCGTTCACGTGGGTTACTACGAGTTTCCACCCTTTTCCTATACCGACGCACAAGGCCAGCCCAGTGGCTCGGGCCTGGAGCTGGCCGCGCGCCTGCTCGACGAGGCGGGATACCAGGCAGACTTTCGCGCCTACCCCGGCGCCCGCCTCTACAGCGGCCTGCTCGACGGCAGCATACATATCTGGGCCGGCGCCTCAGGCAAGCCGGAGCTGGCCGAGCACACCCTCGAAGGCAAGCACCTGCTGGGGGAGATCACCCTCAACCTGTATTTTCGCCATGACACGCCTGCGCCGCGCATACCGGATGATCTGCAGGATCGCGGGGTGATCCTGATCACCGGCTACAGCTACTGGCAGGACGTCAATCAATGGCTGGAAGATCCGGCGCGCAATATCACTCATCACCGTACCGCCAACCACAGCTCAGCCCTGGAAATGCTGGCGCGCCGACGCGGCGACTACCTGCTGGACTATCAGGCCCCCGTCGAACAGGCCAAACGCGCACTGGGCATGGTCGACCTGCCCTTCGTCGAGGTACAGCGCTTGCCGCTGCGGCTGATCTACTCCCGTCATGCGCCTGATGCCGAGCGCCTGCGCGAGGAGCTGGATCGGGTGTATCAGCAATTGCAGGATGCCGGCGAGGATCTGTGGCTGAATTGACGCTTCAATCTTCCCGCAATCGGGCCAGTGCCCGCTCCAGACTGGCATGCGACAGCTCGCCCAGATGACTGCCGACCTGTCGGCCCTCGGCGTCGTAGAACAGCGTGGTGGGTAAGGCCCGCGAGCCCACCAACTGACCCAGCTGCACCTGCTCGTCGAGCAGCAGGTTGTCCAGGCTCAGTTGCTGCGCGGCGAGGAACTCATCCACCAGCGCAGCGCTTTCCCCCTGGTTGACGAACAAGATGGTGATAGCCGCCTCACGTTGTTGCGCCTGCATCAACACCGGCATCTCACGCCGACATGGCGGGCACCAGGTGGCCCACAGGTTGATCACCAGCGGCTGGCCGGCGTAGTCACGCAGGTTCACCGGCTCACCTTGCATATCCCGCACCTGCAGATCGGGCAACCGCGTGCCCTGCTCAAGGGCATGCAACATCAGGTTGCCGCCGAGCCACAGCGCCAGTCCGACGCTCATCGCCACCCCTAGCGGTCGCCGCAGTTGCGCCTGGCGCCAGAGATACCAGGCACCCAGCGCCAGCCCTGCGAGCACACCTGGCCAGGCGATGAAGCCACCATCGCGGATATCCACCACTCGCCAAGGTTCATCGCGGTAGTACTCGGCATACAGCAGCACGAACGCCAGACGCGCCACCAGCAGCCCCAGCATGAGCATCCGGAACAACTGACTTTCCGGATTGCAGCCGTGACGACGACCGATCAACCAGCCAACCAGTGTGGCCAGCAGTAGGCTGCCAAACAGCAGTACATGGGATACACCAAGGGCCAGGGGCCCGACATCCAGGGTCAGCATGGACGCTCCTTCATTTGTGAGGAAGAGCTTCGTTGGCGCATGGCAATCCCGGTGATAGGGGCTATCGCGTCCGCCTCAAAATACGCGGACACCATCACCCTTAATGCTGAGGTTCGGAAGGTGAGTTGGCCGGACAATGACCGCTTATCGCCAACATTCCAATGATGTGATGGGCCTATCACATCATTGATGTACCGGCACTGAGCACTACCCCATAGCATCAAAGCCATTCACGGCTGACCACCACAATGGGGCTACAGTTTCTCGCCTGCGGTTTTGAACTTCTCCCCGGGAAAGTAGCGCTCGAAGCGAGCCTTAGCATTCGCTAGAAACACTGCGGGGTTTGAATAGTCGCGGCTGTACCGACCGGATTCGGCGTTGATGGTTAGCGCATACCCAGAGTCACAGTGCCTGATTTCTCCTGCGATACGAGCAGATTTGAAGCCTGTGATAGAAGGGTGGCCTCGCTTGTCGTACTCCTCCGCTACCAGCAGATCGCCGTCTACGGTGATAGCCCAAATCAAGTTGGCAATCTCCTTTTTGGCGAAGCGCTGGAAGCGCTCTTGGAGCGTGTCGCATTCAGGCTCATAGAACGTATTTAACGTCTCGTTGAGCTTGATCTTTCCTTCCGGAAACTCCGACTCACGGATGTTTCTGGGCGCTCGTGGGGTGCCGTACATCCGGTCTAGATAATCGAGTCTGCTCGACTTTTCAGCAGTGAGGTGGCGGATAAAAGACTGAAGAAAATGGCCTGAGCTGGCCTCAATCTTGTCTGGGTCCTTCGTGCGAAACACATCCAGGACGACGTTCCCTACGGTGATGTCCTTCACGTAGATCGCAGATACCGCATCACCCTGAGGAATTTCACTGGCATCGAACAGCACAGTGAACAGCGGAACGCTCTGGTACTCGAGCGTGGCTTCCCATTGAAGCCGAGCAAAACCGCCGGTAAGCAGCGCAAGCTTCTCAGCTTGCCATTGCTCAAATTGCACGTCGCTAACCTCACCGACAGAGCCCCCATCTGCAACCTGGCGATTAGCGGAATGCATCAAGATATCGCGGCGAATGCTCGATATCTCTCGAAGCGAAGTGCGCCACTTGAGATCGCTGCCACTCATCTCCTCATCCATCTCGTCCAATACCATCTGCTTGATCAGACGACAGGTTTCGTGGACGTAGACATAAGGCAATCGGGCCTTTTTCTCGCATGGAACGGTTGAGAAAAGAGGGACTATGAGCTCATGCGGCTCTTCCCACCTCTTCCCGCATTCAGACATTTTCTGAAGACCCAAGGCCCACTTCTGGTCTTTAACGTCGGTAGCTTTTCTGATCTCGTAATCCGAGAGATCTACGAGCTTCGCCCTTGCATAAGGGCCAAGGCGATCATCATGCACATAGAGCACATCCTCATCGACATCGATCTTGTATCCGACGATGCAGATGGCATGCCCACCACGACTGATCAATGCACGCTTAGGAGGAGTCTCAACAACGGGCACCACCGGAACGGCAGGTATCTGCTGATCGATATCCGCTATGCACTCGCCCTTGTCCGCTGCCTCGTTGAAGACCTCACCGGAAAGAATGACGGGCAGCGAGCTGTCGATATGAGCAACCACAGACTGAAGGAAGTCTGCCCTGTCCGGCGCCTCAGTACTCTCTGCGTGGTAACGAAGACCTTCGATATCAAGTGACCTGAGGATCTGCTTGTTACTGAGCTGCTTGCTAGGGAAGCTATTGGACGAATCAGGGATATGGTTAATCGCGTTGATGGTAATTTCACTACAGGAGGGAATACTTCTGGGCTGACGCCAACTCAAGCAATGCAGTGCGACCCAGATAGCAGTTGTCGCACAAGCCGCTACTACCTTGTCCTGCTCCTGAAACGCAATTGAGTTGACCGTCAGTGGAATACCGAATAGATCCACCTTGTAGGTACGGGCTAAGCGCTTCTTATCCTTTACGCCATTACGTTCATCCGGCATTACCTTCAAGCACGTCTTGCCTATGAAGGTACGAGGCAGAGGCTTAAGCACCACAAAGCCCAAGTAGTCATTGTTCAAGGCTGAGATAGCGTCGCTTGCATCTGCCCCTTGTTCAAGGATCGAGGTGATATGGCGATGGTCTACCTTGCTTGAGAAGAAATGCAAGCGCGCGCATTTATGGCCGTCGTTGCCGAAACGCTTCACGTAATAGCGGGAAAAATCCTCTAGGTAGTCCTTGTCTACGTAGCGTTGCTCAAGCAGAACGGACTGTGCGCCAAGGTTCCCAAGATAGTTGAACAGGTAATCGACCTGATCCTTACGGAAAATATCTGGGAAATCATAGCCAAAGCATTCCCTTACCAGGTTGGTTACAGTCTGCTTCTCAAAAGTAGATACTAGGTATGAAATCATGGGCATAAAAAAAGCAGCCATTGGCTGCTTTTTCCTTTAATAGGGATTAGAGACTGCAGGTCTTAGCGAGCAATTCTTGGCTCACTGCCTTCGATTCGATGCGTCGCTCGATCTCGCGATCATACTGCCGTACGCGCTCATAGCTCGCCTCGTTACGCTGAATGCGTACGTGCGAATCTACATCATCACGGCGGTTGGCACGGTCGATCAGGGCTTTCAGGCTCATAGCTTCTCTCAAGAAACAGGCACAGCATGAATACAAAGTAGCAGCGCAGACTCGTTCAGCACAATAGGAATGCAATCAATTGCAACCTAGTGGACGAAGGCATCGTAAAGCTGAACTCAAAACGGTCAAATATTATACAGATAAAATCAGGCTACGAAAGCCCGCCGATCGGCGCATAACCTACGTCTACCAAGCGTAGGACTCGCCGCAAAGGCGACTGGTTCGATCTGAAGGCAAAACGTAGACGAGCGCATAGAAAGCGCAAACGTATCCTAAAACGTCCGTTACGAATACCAGGCCCTCATTTTCTGGGCTTTGCACGAGCAGTAGGCTCAGCCTGCATTGGGTCATCAGGCCACCAATGCTTAGGGTACCTCCCGCTCAGGTCCTTCTTCACCTCGATATAGGTATTGGCCCAGAAGCTGGCCAGGTCCTGGGTCACCTGCACCGGCCTGCGCGCTGGTGACAGCAAGTGCAGTTTGAGACCGAGGCGGCCACCGGCGATGCGCGGCGTGGCGGCCAGGCCGAACAGCTCCTGCAGGCGCACGGCGAGCACCGGTGGGTGCTCCGTGTAGTCGATGGCGATGCGTGAGCCGGACGGCACGTTCAGCGCACGCGGCGCCAGCTCGTCGAGGCGCTGCGGCAACGGCCAGGGCAGCAGCGTCTGCAGGATCGACGGCAGGTCGAGGTTGGCGAAGTGGCTGAGGCGATTGACCTTGCCCAAGAAGGGCGTCAGCCACTGTTCGAGGCTGGCCAGCAGCGCGACATCGGACAGGTCCGGCCATTCGCTTTGCCCTTGCTGTTGGATGTCCAACTCGCGCAGCAGCGCCACTCGCGCCTGCCACTGCCGCAGCTCGGGCGTCCAGGGCAGCAGCTCCAGGCCCTTGCGCCGAACCAGGCCGACCAGTGCACGGCTGCGCGCCTCCTCGTCCAGTGCAGCCAGCGCCTGGCGCTCCAGCACCAGTTCGCCGACCTTGCGTTGGCGTTCGGCGCGCAATACGCCTTCGCGCTCGTCCCAGTCGAGCACGTCCAGCGCGTCGACCTGCTCGGCGAGCTCACGCTCGAACAGCGCCGGGTCGAGATCGGCGGCCAGGTAGATACGCTCCTCGCGCTGCCCCTGACGGCTGCCCAGATCGGCTACCACCAGCCATTCGTGCTTCATCAGAGCATCGGCTTCACCGAACTGCGCGGCACGCCCATTGGCCAGGCGATAGTCGGCGCCACCGGCGCGGCGCTGCTGGGCGATGCGGTCGGGGTAAGCGAAAGCCAGCAGGCAGCCGAGCCAGCGCGGATGCTCGGGATCGCTCACCACCTGGTTCGCCAACCGCCCCCTGACCAGGCCCTGGAACTGCTTGGCCAGTTGCCGGGCGCGCTGCACGCCGCCCACGGCGTTGCGCGCGGCGCGGCTTTCGCCGCTGAGCAAGGCCAGACGACTGTGCAAGTCGGCGCCACCGCCGCGCAGGATATCGCGCTCGGACAACAGCGCCGCCAGGTCGCAAGCCAGCGCACCGAGGCCAAGAGCCTGGCCGCGCAGCAGCAGATGGGCAATACGTGGATGGCTCGGCAGCTCGGCCATGGCCTGGCCGTGGGCATTGAGCGCACCACGTTCATCGAGGGCGCCGAGGCGGCCGAGTAGATCGAGCGCCTGTGCGTAAGCGGCCGGCGGTGGCACGTCGAGCCAGCTCAGCTCCTGTGGCGTCACGCCCCAACGCAGCAGTTGCAGGGCCAGCCCGGCCAGATCAGCAGCAAGGATTTCTGCACCGGAGTAGGAACTGAGCTGCTCGTGCTGCGCCTGCGACCACAGCCGATAGCAGGCGCCCGGCTGCAGGCGGCCGGCACGCCCCGCGCGCTGGGTGGCGGAGGCGCGGGAAATGCGCTGGGTGTCGAGCCGTGTCATGCCGCTGGCCGGGTCGAAACGCGGCACTCGCGCCAGGCCGGCGTCGATGACCACGCGCACACCGTCGATGGTCAGGCTGGTCTCGGCGATGTTGGTGGCCAGCACCACCTTGCGCTTGCCCGCGGGCGCTGGCTCGATGGCGGCGCGCTGGGCGGACAGATCAAGCTCGCCATGCAGCGGACAGAGCAGGATGTCGTCGCGACCGCCCAGGACATCCCCCAGTTGCTCGGCCACGCGGCGAATCTCGGCCTGCCCCGGCAGGAACACCAGCAGGCTGCCCGGCTCGTCGGCCAGCGCCTGCTGCACCGTCTGCACCACGCGCGGCTCGATCCACTCACCGGGCGCCTGCGGCGCGCCCCAGCGAATATCCACCGGGAACATGCGGCCTTCACTGCGCAGCACCGGCGCATCGCCGAGTAGCGCGGCCAGGCGCTCGCCCTCCAGAGTGGCGGACATCAGCAGCACCTTGAGCGGCGACTCGCCGCTGTCCGTACCGCGAAACATGGCGCGGCCATTGAGGGTCAGTGCCAGGGCCAGATCGGCGTCCAGACTTCTTTCGTGGAATTCATCGAAGATCACCAGGCCGACGCCGTCCAGCGCCGGATCATCCTGCAGACGACGGGCAAGAATGCCCTCTGTGACCACCTCGATGCGCGTGTTCGGCCCTACCTTGCTGTCCAGACGAATGCGATAGCCGACCGTCTCACCCACCCGCTCGCCCAGCTCGCTGGCCAGACGCTCGGCAGCCGCGCGGGCTGCCAGGCGACGCGGTTCGAGCATGAGGATGCTCTGCCCGGCCAGCCAGGGCGCATCGAGCAATGCCAGCGGCACGCGGGTGGTCTTGCCGGCGCCGGGTGGCGCTTCCAGCACCACTTCGTGGCGGGCGCTCAGCGCATCGCGCAAATCAGGCAGCAGCGAATCGATAGGCAGGGTGTTCATCATTTCTCCACGGCAGACCGGCGATTATAACGGCGAACCGCCTGCCAACTTGCTGGTCTGAAACAGCGCGCTGCAGTTTTGCATTCATCGCCTTGCTATAGTTGCGCCACTTTTTCTGGAGGTGCTCATGCGCACGAAATCCCGCGTTATCGTCGGCGTTATCGCCGCTACCCTGCTCACTCAACTCTCTGCCTGCGGCACGATCTTCTACCCGGATCGGCGTGGCCAGATCGAAGGCAAGATCGACCCGCTGATCGCCGGAGCCAATGCCATCGGTATCCTGTTTTTCGTCATCCCGGGCCTGATCGCATTCGCCGTGGACTTCGCCACCGGCGCCATCTACCTGCCCGAAGGCCAGACCGCTCAAGTCGACCCGCAGCAGCTCAAGCAACTGATCGGCAAAGACGGCAAGGTCGACCAGTACGCGCTGAAGACGCTGATCGAAACCAGCACCGGCCACCATCTGCCGCTGGACGACCCGCGCCTGATCCAGCACAGCGGCAGTGCTGAGCAACTGGCCGCCTACGGCCTGCGCCCGGCTGCCTGAGTCCATGCACAACCCGCAGCATGCCAGGCTGATGCGCCTGGCCACTCGCGCGGCGCTGACCGTAGCGCTGACGCTGGTGCTGGCCAAGGCGATTGCCTGGTGGTTGAGTGGTTCGGTCAGCCTGCTGGCCGGCCTCACCGATTCGCTGCTCGACAGCGCCGCCTCGCTGATCAACTTGATCGCCGTGCACTTCGCCCTGCGCCCTGCGGACGAGGATCACCGCTATGGCCACGGCAAAGCGGAGGCGTTGGCCGGCCTGGCCCAGGCGCTGTTCATTGGTATCAGTGCCATCCTCATTGGCCTGCAAGGCATCGAGCGTCTGCAAGCGCCACAGCCGCTGGAGGCCGAAGGCCTCGGCATCGCCGTCATGCTGCTGTCGTTGGCGCTGACTGTCGCGCTGTTGATGTTCCAACACAAAGTGGTGCGCGAGACCGGCTCCACCGCGATTCATGCCGACTCGCTGCACTACCGCTCCGACATCCTGCTCAACAGCAGTATTCTTCTCGCCTTGCTGTTGACCCGTTTCGGCTGGCTGCAGATGGATGCGATCTTCGCCATCGGCATCGCCTTCTACATCTTCTGGAGCGCCATCAGCATCGTACGCGGCGCGATCGGCGTACTGATGGATGAAGAACTCCCCAGCGAAACCACTCGGCATATGTACGAGCTGGCCAATGCCGTCCCCGGCGTGCTCGGCTCCCATGACCTGCGCACGCGTATTTCTGGTACGCGCTGGTTCGTCCAATTGCACCTGGAGCTGCCGGGCGAGATGAGCCTGTCCGACGCACATGCGCACTGCGAGGCCGTGGAAAAAGCGATCCATGAGCAATATCCACGCGCCGAAGTGCTGGTACACGCTGATCCGTCGGAAGTGGTCCAGCACTGACAGCAGCGCCCCGCCTCTCGAAAATTGCCAAAGCCCACGGGGCCTCCCGCAAAAATCCCAGACAATAAAAAGGGGCCTTGCGGCCCCTCGGGAAATCTGTCCGGTGCTGGCGATGCTGTCGCCGCTTTCGTCGCCCGCCTGGTTGGGCAGTGCGGACCCGGGTGCCGGTGCGATCCGGTAGGACCGTCGGCGCCGGCTCACCTGGTTGGGCGAGGCCGGTAGGACTTGTCGTCCGGGCCGTGAAACTGAGAGAAAGCTTACGCCTTGGGCAGCGAAATAAGATTGCTAATATTGCTTACAAATTTGCCAATTGCGCAATTAACAACTAAAGGAGCACTATCTAGCGCAATCCAATAATGAGCCAGATGAAAAATGGACAAACTCGACCGTTACGACCTGAACATTCTCGCCGAATTGCAGCGCAACGCTGCCCTGTCCAACCAGGAACTCGCCGAACGCATTGGCCTGTCGCCCTCGCCCTGCTCGCGTCGGGTCAAACAGCTGGAAGACGACGGCTACATTACCGGTCAGGTCGCCCTGCTCGACCGCAAGAAGCTTGGCCTGAGCCTGACCGCCTACGTGCTGATCGGCATGGACCGGCATACCCCCGAGCGATTCGAGCACTTTCAGGATGAAATCCGCAAATGCCCCGAGGTGCTGGAGTGCTGCCTGGTGACCGGGATGGACGCCGACTACCAGCTCAAGGTGGTGGTACCGGACATGGATCATTACCAGAAGCTGCTGCTCGGCACCCTGACCCGTATCGACGGTGTTTCCAGCGTGCGCTCGAGCTTCGTGCTGCAGCAGATTCTCTCCAGCACGCAGTTGCCCTTGCAGCACCTGCGCGACTGAAAGTCGCAGGGTGAAGCGGATCATGCCGCGCACCAGGTCAGGACGCGTATAATTTGCGCCCTGCGTTTTCCGTCCGAATCACGAGGCACCATGGAAACCGAACAATTTGAAGCCCTGATGATGTACGTCCTGGTGGGCGGCCTGATGCTGTTCATGTTCTTCATCATCTGGGACCTCGCGAAGAAGTCCAAGGCCGGTCGCCTGGGCACCGCCATCCTGTTCCTTGGCCTGGGTCTGTGCCTGTTCGCCTTCCTCGCCAAGCCGATCATCACTTACATCATCGAGACCGCGCGCGGCATTCACGGCTGAACGGCCGCAGTAGCCCGCGCGCTACATCTGATCGCCTCCAGGCCATCCCGCCTACTCAAGGAGTTACACATGAGCGCCGCCAATCTGGTGATGCAGAGCTATGGACGCTGCTGCGCCAGCCCGGATTTCTTCGACAGTTTCTACCGCCACTTTCTTGCCAGCTCGCCGCTGATCCGCGAGAAGTTCGTCGACACCGACATGAGCGCGCAAAAGCAGCTGCTGCGCCAGGGCATTCTCAACCTGGTGATGCACGCCCGCGGCATGCCTGACACCAAGCTGCGAGCCCTCGGCGAATCGCACTCGCGCCAACATCTGGATATTCGCCCCGAACTCTACGACCTGTGGCTCGACGCGCTGCTGGCGACCATCGGCGAGCACGACAAGGAGTGCGACGCAGACGTGCGCCAAGCCTGGCGTGAAGTGCTGAACAAAGGTATCGCCGTGATCAAGGCCGGTTATTGATTCAGGTCATGCTCGCTGGGCCGGCCTCTGCGACAAAACGTCCGCTGCGCGGTGCGCCTCACTGATCACCGCGGCCGCCGCCATTCTCCCCCTATACCCATCCAGCGGCGACTCGGGAACAATCGGCGTGCCCTGGTGCGCGCGGCGCACCCTACAGGGATACCGCCGGCCGTAGGGTGCGCCGTGCGCACCAACTTCGCCTGCAATGATGCTCCCTATGGCAATAACGCCGGCACCTCGCGCCACTGACCGGGCTGCAATCCGTCCAGACACCAGGGGCCGATGGCCACGCGCACCAGACGCAGGGTCGGCAGGCCGACGGCGGCAGTCATGCGCCGTACCTGACGATTGCGCCCCTCGCGAATCACCAGCTCCAGCCAAGCCGTCGGCACGCTCTTGCGAAAGCGTACCGGCGGGTTGCGCTCCCATAGCTCGGGCTCGTCCAGACGCCGAGCCTCGGCCGGCAGGGTCGGGCCGTCATTGAGCGTCACGCCATCACGCAACTGCTGCAGTTGCGCCTCGCTTGGTTCGCCTTCGACCTGCACCCAATACGTCTTCGGCAGCTTGTGCTTGGGGTCGGCGATACGCGCCTGCAGGCGGCCATCGTTGGTCAGCAGCAGCAGGCCTTCGCTGTCGCGATCCAGGCGCCCTGCCGGATAGACGCCAGGCACCTCGACGAAATCCTTGAGCGTGGCACGGCCCTGCTCATCGTTGAACTGGGTGAGCACGTCGAACGGCTTGTTCAACACCAGCAAACGCGGCTGGGCAGGCGGCGCCTTGGCGACGCGCCGGGGAGCGGCAGGGCGGTGATTGGCAGGTAGACGCGGGCGAGACATACGGCGGACTTCGATGAAACTGGGTTGCGCAGTGTAACCCACGATAAGCGCCGCTGATGGTGCTTCCACCCCCAGCCAGACCTACTAAGCTGCTGATTCACCCCCTGCATTCAGGAGCCACCGATGAGCAACAGTGCCGAACTCGCCACCTTCAGCGGCTGGGCCGCCACCGCCCCCAAGGCACCGCTGGAGCGTCTGAGCTACGACCCCGGTCCGCTTGGCGCCGAAGAAGTGGAAGTGGCGGTGGAGTATTGCGGCATCTGCCATTCCGACCAGTCGATGATCGACAACGAATGGGGCAATGCGCGCTATCCCTTCATACCCGGCCATGAGGTGGTCGGCACCATCGTTCGCCTTGGCGAGCAGGCACGCGGCCTCAAGCTGGGGCAACGGGTCGGTATCGGCTGGTACAAGGGCAGTTGCATGCACTGCGGCTCGTGCATGGAAGGCTCGCACCAGCTGTGCCGCTCGGTGAAGCCGACCATCGTCGGCAGTCATGGCGGTTTCGCCGACCGCCTGCGTTCGCACTGGGCCTGGGCCGTGCCGCTGCCCGACGGCCTCGACCCGGCCCTGGTCGGGCCGCTGTTCTGCGCCGGCTCCACGGTGTTCAGCCCGCTGCTGGAATTCGACATCAAGCCCACCGACCGCGTCGGCGTGGTCGGAATCGGCGGCCTTGGTCACCTGGCGCTGCGTTTTCTCAATGCCTGGGGCTGCGAGGTAACAGCCTTCACCTCGTCGCTGAACAAGCAGGACGAAGCCAAACGCCTGGGCGCACACAAGGTGGTGGCCTCTACCGACAGCGCGGCGATGAAGGCGATTGCCGGTAGCCTGGATTTCCTTCTGGTCACCGCCAGCGCCGACCTCGACTGGATCGCCCTGCTCGGCACCCTGCGCGGCAAGGGCCGGCTGCACTTCGTCGGCATCGTGCCCAGCGCCATCCCGGTACACGTGTTCAACCTGATCCCGCAACAAAAGAGCCTGTCTGGCTCGCCAGTGGGCTCTCCGAAAACCATGGCGACCATGCTGGAGTTCTGCGCACGTCACCAGATCCTGCCGCAGGTCGAGCAATTCCCCATGAGCCAGGTGAACGCCGCCATCGACCACCTGCGCAGCGGCAAGGCGCGTTATCGCGTGGTGCTCGACGCCAGCAAATGACAGCACGGGCGCAGAGCTGGCATGCTCTGCGCCCTGCTCGCTCCTCGATATCTATCACCATGCCAATGATGCTCGACACCCCCACCGATGCCGAACTGCCCACCCTGGTAGACATCTGGGAGTCTGCCGTGCGCACCACCCACCACTTCCTCCCGGAAAGCGACCTGCTGGTGATCAAGCCGTTGCTGCGCGAGCAATATTTCCCGGCCGTGCAACTGACCTGCGCGCGGGACGAAACGGGGCGGATACTGGGTTTTCTCGGTACGACCGAGGGCATGGTGGAAATGCTCTTCGTCGATCCGACCTGCCACGGCCAGGGCGTGGGCAAGCGGCTGATGCGCCATGCCATCGACGAACTGGGCGCCACTCGGGTCGACGTCAACGAACAGAACCCGCAGGCCGTGGGGTTCTACCAACACCTGGGATTCGTGGTGACCGATCGCTCGCGCCTGGACGGCGGCGGCCGGCCCTTTCCGATCCTGCATATGAAACTCGCCGGGGCGTAGGGCGGGCTCAGGAGCGCCAGCGAACAGCCCGCCAGGCCATGCAGACGCAGACACCGCACACGAGCCCCACAACACCCTCGGCGACTCATTGCCAGATTCAAGCCTGCCACCACGGCGGCGTACTGCTTCCGAGCGGCCGGCGTCCCGGTACGCCCTACAGCGCTAAATAGGCCAGGCCGCCACTATCCCCTCCAACGCCCGCTTGAGTTCGACCCGGCTGGCTGCCGCCGCAAGGCTTACGCGCACGGCGTTCCCCGGACTGGCCTCGACCGCGAACACCTCGGCCGGCACCACTTCCACGCCATGCTGCCGGCAGGCCTCAGCCAAACCGGCCGGAGGCTCGCCATCGAGCCACAAATGCGGCGCCACCGCCCTGCCCTGCGGCATGCGCGGGCCAAGCACGCGCGCGGCCAGGCGCCAGCGCTGCTGCAGCTCGTCGATCTGCCAGGCCAGGCGCTGTTCGGCGATGCCGCTTTCGATCCACTCACAGGCCAAGGCCAAGCTCAGCGGCGTCACCGCCCAGCGCGTGGCCTGGGCCTCGGGGTCGATACGTTCGAGCAGTTCGGGCGCGCCGGCGATAAAGCCCAGGCGCAAGCCCGGCGCGACGCTCTTGGACAGGCTGCTGATCAGCAGGCAGCGCTCGGCAAGCTGCACTGCCAAAGGCGCCTCGCTGCCCAGCACGCCGTAGACATCGTCCTCGACGATCCACAACCCGCGCCGCCGCGCCACCTCGGCGATGGCCGTGCGGCGCTCGGCGTCTAGGCTCGCGCCGGTTGGGTTCTGCAAACAGGGCGTGAGCACCGCCACACGAGCCCCGGTGGCGCGCGCCAGGCGGTCGAGGTCATCGGGCAGGATGCCGCGCTCGTCCATCGCCACGCCGTGCAGCGGCAGACGCAACTGGCGCGCGGCGGCCTTGATCCCCGGCGCGGTGTAGCGCTCCACCAGAATCGGCTCGCCTGCCTCGCACAGCGCCAGCAGCGCGGCCGAGACGCCCTGCTGAGCACCGGCGCAGAGCAGCAGGCTACCCGGCGCCAACTCCAGGCCACGGCGGCGCAGCCAGGTAACCCCAGCCAGGTGCGCGCGCTCGACCAATGCTGCCGACGGGTAGGCCTGCAGCGCGTCCAGCTCGCCACGTGCAGCCAGCGCGGCGAGGCTCGTGGAGAGATCGCGGTTATCCGGGTCATGCACCGGCACGTTGGTCGACAGGTCGATCAGCTCGCCCTGCGCGGCCGGCTGCTTGAGGCGGAACAAGCTCGCTTCGTGGCTGCTGGCGAGTACGTAGGTACCGCGCCCGACCTCACCGGAGACCAGGTGCCGACGCGCCGCCTCGCGGTAGGCGAGCATCACCGTGCTCGGATTGATGCCCAGCGTCCAGGCCAGACGCCGCTGCGGCGGCAGGCGCTCACCGGGCTTGAGTTCGCCACGGCCGATGGCAGCGGCGATGGCCTCGACCAGCGCAAGATACGTCGGAAGGGAGTTGTCTTGAAGATCAGGAAGCCACATTGCTTGCCATGCAATATAAATATTTACCCATACAATGCACCGCACTAGCATCCGGGTCAACACCACCCGGAGTGCCCGTCATGTTCGACCTTGCCCAACTGCGCCAGAGCGCTGAACTGGTTCACCGCCACATGGCGCCCACACCGCAACTGGCCTGGCCACTGCTGGCCCAGCGCCTGGGTTGCGAGGTCTGGGTCAAGCACGAGAATCACGCGCCGACCGCAGCCTTCAAGGTGCGCGGCGGGCTGGTCTATATCGACGCCCTGCTACGCCGCGAGCCGCAGGTGCGCGGGCTGGTCACCGCCACCCGTGGTAACCACGGTCAGAGCCTGGCGCTGGCAGCGCGCGCGGCCGGTCTGGCGATCCGCATTCTGGTGCCGCACGGCAACGCCCGCGAGAAGAACGCGGCAATGCGCGCTCTCGGCGCCGAGGTGATCGAGCATGGTCGCGATTTCGACGAAGCCCGCGCCGAGGCCGCGCGCCTGGCCGAACGCGACGACCTGCACTGGGTGCCGTCACTGCATGAGGACCTGGTGCGTGGTGTGGCCACTTATGCACTGGAACTGCTGGAGGCGGTGCCGAACCTGCGCCGGGTGTACGTGCCCATCGGCCTCGGCTCGGGCATCTGCGGGATGATCCGCACCCGCGACCTGCTTGGCCTAGACACCGAGATCGTCGGCGTGGTCGCCAGCGGCGCCGACGCCTATGCGCAGAGCTTCGAGCAGGGCCGCCTGGTGCAGACCGACCGCGCCGACACCCTGGCCGACGGCATGGCCTGCCGTCAGCCCCAGCAACTGGCGCTGGACATGATCCGCGCTGGCGCCGCGCGCATCGTGCGGGTCGGCGACGAGGAAATCCGCACAGCCATCCGCACCTATCATGAGGACACCCACAACCTCGCCGAAGGCGCCGGTGCTGCGGCGTTGGCCGCGCTGATGCAAGAGCGCGAGCTCAATGCCGGTCAGCGCGTGGCCGTGGTGCTCAGCGGCGCCAACATCGACCGCACAGCGCTGGCCGAACTGCTGCGTGACGAGGCGCCGGTCGCGGCCTGAGCTCCTCCGGCCAACGGTGGCTGAATGGCGTAGGGTGCGCTGTGCGCACCGCTGACAAGCAGGTACCTGAGCGCGACAGCAGCCTGCTGGCCGCGCTCAAGCCTTCAGCGCCAGATTGCACCTCAGCGGAACGGCGGCTCGTCGAAGCTGCGCAACTTGCGCGAGTGCAGCGAGTTGAGCTGGCTGCGCATCAGCTCCAGCGCCGCGATACCGATATGTAGATGCTGGGTCACCGCGCGCTCGTAGAAGGCGCCTGCCGCGCCGGGCAGTTTGATCTCGCTGTGCAAGGGTTTGTCCGACACGCACAGCAGCGTGCCGTAAGGCACGCGCAGGCGATAGCCTTGCGCAGCGATGGTGCCACTTTCCATGTCCACCGCCACGGCGCGCGACAGGTTGATCAACGGCCGCTCCTGGGCCCAGCGCAGTTCCCAGTTGCGATCGTCGTAGGTCAGCACGGTGCCGGTGCGCAAGCGCTTCTTCAGCTCGTCGCCCTGCTCGCCGGTCACCAGCTTGGCGGCTTCCTGCAGCGCCTGCTGTACCTCGGCCAACGCCGGCAGCGGGATATGCGGCGGCAGTACGCGGTCGAGAATGCCGTCGCGGCGCATGTAGGCGTGGGCCAGCACGTAGTCGCCGATGGTCTGCGATTGGCGCAGGCCGCCGCAGTGGCCGATCATCAGCCAGCAATGCGGGCGCAGCACGGCCAGGTGGTCGGTGATGTTCTTGGCATTGGACGGGCCGACGCCAATGTTGACCAGAGTGATGCCGTGACCGTCCTCGGCCTGCAGGTGGTAGGCCGGCATCTGGTAGCGGTGCCAGACCACATTCTCGATGATCGCCTGCATCTCGCCTTCGGCCATGCCGCGCTCGATCACCACGTTGCCCGGCAACACCATACGAGTGAAGCGCGAGTTCCCCACCAGCATGTCCAGGCCATGGCGGATGAACTGATCGACGTAGCGGTGATAGTTGGTCAACAGGATCCACGGCTGCACGTGGCGCCAGTCGCTACCGGTGTAGTGCTGGATGCGCTTGAGCGAGAAGTCGGTGCGCGCCGCGTCGAACAGTGCCAGCGGCAGCGGATCGATGTTCTCCCAGTCATACAGGCCATCAGCGGTGCCGTCGGTGGCAGCGGACAGGTCGGTGCTGGGGAATACGCGCGCCAACTCGGCGGCGGTCACGCCACTGCCAGCCAGCTCATCGCCACCCTCGACCACGTACGGGTAGGGAATGTTCTGCTGGCTGCGGCCGACTTCCACACGCAGGGTGAAGTCGTTCATCAGCGGGCTCAGCTGCTCCAGCAGGTATTTGCGGAAGGCCGCCGGCTGGGTCACGGTGATGGCGTAGGTGCCCGGCACCTGCACCTTGGCGTAGGCGCGCACGGTGGTCGGCACCTCGCCCTGGCACAGGTAGGTCAGGCGCAATTCGGGATAACGGAACAGACAGTGCTCGCTGGCATCGGGGCGGATGCGCTCCTTGAGGTAACGCTTGAGCGCCTGGCTCAACGCACCGGTGGCTTCCTGGTGCAGAGCGGCGAGACGGTCGACCGCCTCTTCGGGGGTGTGGGCAATGATGAAATCATCTGAGCAGGCTTTCACAATGCATCTTCCTGACTGAACGTACGCCCCTATCTTGCCTGCATACGGTGACGAAAACATAGCGCGACAGGCCTCGTGCATCACGGCTAGCGACTAGGCTTGGATCAACTCGCCCGGGGGCATCGTCATGCATCGTGCAATCGTTCTGCTGTTGGCCTTAGCCTCATGTTCAAGCGCTCAAGCCGGTGAACTCGCTGGCCACTACCGGGCCACGCTCGACGGCCAGCCAAGCGAGCTGATCCTGCGTCAGAGCGGCGCCGTGGTAGAAGGCGAGTATGTGGAAAGCCAGCGCCTGCGCCTGATCGTCAAAGGCCGCTACGACGGCAAGCTGCTGCGTGCCGAAATCAGCGACCCACAGACCGGTCTGCTACTGGCCAACATGAACGCCACCTATGCCAATGCCATGCTCAATACCAGCATCGCCGCGCGCGATCCACGCAACGGCGAAGTGTTGGAGCGCCAGGCCTTGTTCCATCGCGAAACGGCGGCAACGGCGGCGACGCCATCCAGTGCAGGCGCTAGGGACCCGGCACTGGTCGGCATCTGGATGCATGAGAAGATCACCAACAGCGGCGGCGCCGACTTCGCCTCGTTCAACACCCTGATGACCCTGCAGTTGAACGCCGATGGCAGCGTCACGCAGTGGACTCGTTCGGTCGGTGGCGGCAACGACTGGAACTACGACAGCCCCGGCGAGGTGCAGTACAGCGGCCATTGGCGCAGCCAGGACGGCATGCTGATGGTGCGCCTGACAGGCGCCGCCGACTATCAACCCGCCGCCTACTACCGCTTCAGCGACCCGTACCTGGTCACCGAGAGCAATACCGGCAAGATGATCTGGCAACGCCGCCGCTGAGCGACCGGCTCAGGCCGGCTGGTGCAGACGCACGTTGAACAGCGGCCCCTGACTGAAACGCGACAGCGCCTTGGCAGCGGCCAGCACACCCAGGTCGATCAGCGGCTCGATCAGGATCACGCTCATGTAGGCCAGGCCGAAGCTGCCCACGGCCGCCAGGTTTTCGCTGGAGAAACCGTGGCCGTAGAAGGCCCAGAACGCCACCCAGGCGACAATGCCGCCCTGATAAGCGGTCGACAGCGCCAGCGCCTGCTTGTAGGAAAGATCGACGTAGGCGGTGCCCGGCGCGACGATGCGTTTGGCCAGCAGGCTGATGCCCCACAGCGGGATCAGCAGCGTGGTGACGTTCATGCCGTACTGCGGCAGGTCGAACTGGGCGAACAGCAGTCCTTGCAGCAGCAGACCTGCCGCCAGGCCAATGCCCGCGGCACCGGCACCGAACAGCAGGAGCAGGGTCGAACCGAAGATCAGATGAACCTCGGAAACGCCCACCGCATGATGCGGGAACACCTCGAAAAAGCAGAACACCAGGGCGGTGGTCAGCAGGCTGCGTAGCGCCAGGGCGGCTACACCACCGTTGTTGCGTACGCTGTCCAGAGCGAGTCTGGCAGTCAGGCCGAAGGCAGTGACGGCCGTTGCGTAGCTAAGCAGGATCTTGGCGCCTTCGACGACGTCCGGTTCGATATGCATGCGAGTTCCTTTGCCGCGCCCACCGCGCGACGATTCGGATGAGGGAGTGGGCGAAACGCCCGTTGTCGATGGCAGGTCTCCTGGCTCACGGCTTGATACTTCGCCCGCCTTCCCGACAGAAGTCAGTGGCATCAGGGCATCGTTCGCCGCTTACAGTTGCGGGGGCAGCCAGGGCGTTGGCGACGTACGCCGCACCCTGTTCCCTTTTCATCCGCGTCACAGGCGTGCACGCAGAACCATCGGCGGCAAGACTACTCGCCTGCCAGGCTAAAAAACAGCGCGCCAGGCAATCCGCCCTCGGCACTCGCTCAGGGCAGATGGGGCGTGCTGCGCGCCAGCAGCGCCTCGACGTCGACACCACGTGGCAGGGTGCCATAGACGCGGCCACGGCCCTCCAGGCGGCTGGCGATAAAGGCATCGGAGACGATGGCGTTGCCCGCCTCCAAAAGCAGCTTTGCCTGCAGCGCGACGGCCATGTCTTCGGTGAGCTGGCGGGCGCGGTACTGGATATCGGCCGTATCAGCGAAATCTGCCTTGAGCCTCTGGATATGCGCTTTCAAGCGGGCATCGCCGTGGCCATCACCCAGCTCGGCGAACAGCGCGTCGAGCACGCCCGGCTCCTTGGACAGGGCACGCAGCACATCCAGGCACTGCACATTGCCCGAGCCTTCCCAGATCGAGTTGACCGGCGCTTCACGGTACAGGCGCGGCATGATGGTTTCCTCGACATAGCCCGCGCCGCCCATGCATTCACTGGCCTCATAGATCATTTCCGGCGCGCGCTTGCAGATCCAGTACTTGCCCACCGCAGTGACCAGGCGGGCGAACTTGTCTTCCTGCGCGTCGTGCGGGTTATCGAGCGCACGGCCCATGCGCATGCACAGCGCCAGCGCGGCTTCGCTCTCCAGCGCCAGGTCGGCCAGCACGTTCTGCATCAGTGGCTGGTCGGCAAGCAGCTTGCCACCCACCTGGCGATGCGCGCAGTGGTGCGCGGCCTGGGTCAGCGCCTGGCGCATCAGACTGCTGGAGCCGACCATGCAATCGAAGCGGGTCATGGCCACCATCTCGATGATGGTCGGCACGCCTCGCCCTTCCTCGCCGAGCATCCAGGCGAAAGCGCCACGGTATTCAACCTCGCTGGAGGCGTTGGCCCAGTTGCCCAGCTTGTTTTTGAGGCGCTGGATGTAGAACGCGTTGCGCGTGCCATCCGGCCGGTGACGCGGCAGCAGGAAGCACGACAGGCCCTTGTCGGTGTACGCCAGGGTGAGAAAGGCGTCGCACATCGGCGCCGAGCAGAACCATTTGTGCCCCACCAGTTCATAGCCCTGTCCCGGCCCGCCAAGACCGATGGGATAGGCCCGCGTGGTATTCGCGCGCACATCGGTGCCGCCCTGCTTCTCGGTCATGGCCATGCCGATAGTGACGCCGGCCTTCTGCTCCATCGGCAGGTTGCGCGGGTCGTACTGGCTGGAGAGGATCTTCGGCAGCCATTGCTCGGCCACGTTGGGCTGCAGGCGAATGGCCGGCACGGCGGCGAAGGTCATGGTCAGTGGGCAGCCGCTGGCCGCTTCGGCCTGGCTGTGCATATAGGTCAGCCCGGCGCGGGCAACATGAGCGCCGGCGCGCGGATCTGTCCAGGGCAGCGACGGCAAGCCGTGCTCCACCGCCGTGCGCATCAGTTCGTGGTAGGCCGGGTGAAACTCCACCATATCGATACGGTTGCCGTAGCGGTCGTGGCTCTTGAACACCGGTTTGTTCTCGTTGGCGAGAAAGCCGGCCTGCATCAGGGCACCGCCTGCCAGGGCGCCATAAGCGCTCAAGCGTTCATCCGCCCAGGCGCCGTCGTAGCGGCGAATCCACTCCTGCAACGGCAGGTCGAGGCGATAGAGATTGGCGCCGTCCAGGCTTGGCACCTGGTTGAACACTTCATGGGTTTCGGCGTGCAGACTGGGTTTCATCGCGCGGGCTCCTTGGCGCCGACGGCGCGCAGGCAGAAGGTGGCAAGGCTGGCGCTGACCTGCGCCAGCTCCAGAGTGGGTTGGCCCGCTTCGCGAGCGGCGCGGGCAGGTGGCGACAGCGGCCCGACCAGCGCTTCGGCAATGGCGCCGACCAGACAGGCCGCCATCAGGCCGATCGGCTCGACTCGAAACTCGCCGGCAGCGGCGCCCTCCTCCAGCAGGTCACTGAACAGTTCGGCGTAGGCTTCGCGATAGAGCAGGCGCTGCTCGTCGACTTCAGGGTCGACCGGCTCGGCGATCAGCGCAAAGGCCAGCCGGCGGCTATGCCAGGCGCGGGCGGCGAACTGCTCGAGGCCGATGCGCAGGCGCTCACTGGGGCGGCCCGGCCCACGCAAGGCGGCGGCCAGGGCATCTACCTCACGCTGACTGGCGCTGGCGAAGACTTCGGCGGCCAGTTCACCCTTGCTGCGAAAGTGGCGATACAGGCTGCCGGTGGCGATGCCGACATCGTCGGCCAGCGCCTGCATGGTCAGAGCGGCGAAACCACCCTCGGCAACGCGCAGCAGAGCGCAGTCGAGAATACGCGCGCGCAACGCCTGGTCGCGGTCGAGTCGAGCTTCGGTGGTGCGATAAGCCATGATCTGAATCCTGATTCATCTGCGCTCAGTGAATCAGGATTCAGACCATGGCTAAAGGGGCGATACGGCCAAACCTGCCGCCGAATCGGGAATGAGGCTGCTCGTAGCAAGCTGGCTGACGAGCGTCGCTCTAGCGGGCACAAAGCACCGCCGGCAAGCCGGCTCCTACAGGGCGGAGCGACTTGATGACGCCCTGCGAAGAAGAGTCAGACCGGAGCGACGCCACCGGAAACCGTCGCCGGGCGGCACAGCACCCAGTCATGCAGCAGCACGCGCAACTCGTCGAACTTCACCGGCTTCGCCAGGTAGTCGCTCATGCCCGCAGCCAGACAGCGCTCGCGGTCGCCACTGTGACTGTGCGCAGTGATCGCCAACACCGGCAACTCGGCGCAGCCCGGCAGAGCGCGCAATGCGCGGCAGGTGGCAAAACCATCCATCACCGGCATCTGGCAGTCGAGAAGCACCGCATCCACCGTCTCGCTGCGCAACAACTCCAGCGCCTCGGCGCCGTTGTCGGCGGTGCGCACGCGGTAGCCGAGCTTGAGCAACATGCCGCGAGTAACCAGCTGGTTGATCGCATTGTCCTCGACGATCAGTACCGTGCATTGCTGCGCCTGACGCTGCAACGCGCCGCCTCGTGGCCGCGCCGGGCGTATATCGCAGGCCTGTGGTTGCAGCGGCAGAGTCAGCGGCACGTCGAGGCGAAAACGACTGCCCTGCCCCGACTGAGACTCGTGACTGAGACTGCCACCCAGCAGATCGACCAGTTGCCGACAGATCGCCAGGCCAATGCCCAACCCGCCGTACTTGCGGGTCATGGACCCATCGAGCTGGTGGAAACGCTGATACAGATCGCCCTCATGGACGAAACCGATACCACTGTCGCTGACCACCACACTCAGTGGCAGGTTGCTCCCCACGTTGCCGGCCCGGCCGACCTGCAACGTCACGCCGCCCTCGATGGTGAACTTGATGGCGTTGTCCAGCAAATAGCCAAGCGCCTGCGCCAACTTGGTCGCGTCCCCTTCCAGGGTGTCGGGCAGGTTGTCATCGAGCTCCAGGGTGAACGTCAGCCCCTTTTCTTCGGCGCGCGACGCATACTGGGCACGCAGGCCATCGAACAGCCCGCGCAGGCTGAACGTCTCACGTCGCGGATAGAGTTTGCCGGCCTGCAGCTCGGTGAGCGCGAGGATGTCGTTGACCATGCGCATCATGTCGCGCGCGGACGCTGCGGCGGTCTTCTGGTACTGCTCCAGTTCGATGTCCATTTTGACCGTCTGCATCAGCTCCAGTGAGCCGATTACCCCGTTCATCGGCGTACGCAACTCATGGGTGACGGTGGCGAGGAATTCGTCCTTGAAGCGGTTGCTGTCGGCCAGTTCCTGGTTCAGCGTTTCGAGCTTGCGTCCGGCCTCCTGGAGAATGCGCGTACGTTCTTCCTTCATCGCATTGATGCGGTCGGCCAGCGCCAGCGACAGCAGGCCCACCTCCAGCGCCGAGCCAATCTGGCTGGCGTACATGGTGAGAAAGACATTCGGCAGGTAGCCCAGCACCATCAGCGTGTTGACGAGGCCGCCGATGAGAAAGGCGGTCCAGGCGAAGATGAAGTAGCGTGCCACGCGCATGCCGCGCAGCCAGGCCAGCACCCCGGCAGCGGAGATCACCACGGTGAACAACAGCGCAAGGTAGGTGGCAAGACGCAGTGCGGTCGCATAACTGACGCTCAGTGCCAGGATCATCACCACGGCACCACAGGCCATGAGCAGCAACAACAGGCGATCGACCCAGGGACTGTGCTCTGAGGTGTGCAGGAAGCTGCGGGCGAACTGGCAGCCGAACAAGGCAGCCGAACCGATCAGGAAGGGTGTCGCGGCATTGGCCCACCAGGGACTGTTGGGCCAGAAATACTCGATGCCGGCACCGTTGACCGAGACCTGATACAGGCCGAACGAGGCGATGTAGAGAATGTAATAGAGGTAGCTGGTGTCGCGTACGCTGAGGAAGATGAACAGGTTGTAGACCAGCATCACCAGCAGCACGCCGTAGATGATGCCGAGCACGTAGATGCGTCCCGGTTGCTCTTCCAGGTAGGCATTGGGCGCCCACAGGGTCAACGGCGCCTGGATCGAACCCTGGCTTTCCAGGCGCAGATAAATGCGCTTTTCCTGGTTTGGCTCGAGGTTCAATTCAAAGAGGTAGTTGTTCTGCCGGATCTGCCGGCTGTCGAAGGGCAAGGCATCGCCGGTACGTTGAGCCAAGGCGAAGCCGCCCGCTTCGCTCGGCAGATACAGCTCCAGATGATCGAGCGGCGGATAGGCCAGCTCCAGCAACCAGTTGCGGGGGCCTTGCGCCTGCTGCGGCAGATAGTGCAAATCCAGTCGCAGCCAGAACACCGAACGCGAATAGCCGGCATTGAGCACGGGTTTGTCATGCAGGCGGAAGCTGCCTTGTACGGCCGGCGAGGCAACATCGTCGATACTGGCGTCGCCACGTACGTCCTCGAACACGTACATGCTCTGCCCCAGCGGCAGTGCACGCGTCTGTTCGTCGAAGGTAACGGCGCCCACGAGCGAGGAAAAAACGAAGCTCACGATGAGCAGGAGCAGCCGGTACATACGACTCCAGAACCCTGTCGAACGGTGCCCAGGCCCCCATTAGCCCATCAGATGGCACCGTCACGCACGGCAGACTTATATTCGAATCGCCCTACTCTAGGGACTGTTGGGGCGCTTTTCCAGATTCAGACGGCAGTTTAAGCAGTGCACCACCAATGGCCTCGGCCAGATACTGCAGGGAAAACACACCGCCATAGGTCCAGGTCGAGGGCATCGCGGCAAAGCGCTGCTCACGCACGAAGGGCATCGCCTGCCACAGTGGCGAGGCGAACAACTGCGCCTGCTGGGCAAAGGGTTCGATATGCAGCACGACGCCCTCTTCGACGCGACCGAGTACGGTGATCGGTACTTGAGTGATGCCCCAGGGGCTTGGCGCCAGGTCCATGGCCGGCTGCAGGCCGAGCAGCGCCAGCGCATGTTGCGGCATGGAGTTGGGGCCGTTGATGAAGGCGGCCGTTGGCGACGAGAACCGAATCACCGTGACTGTCGGCAAACGCTCCCGGTAATGAGCCTGCAGCTGCTCGCGCCATTGCGCCAGCTCGGCATCCATCGCCTGCAGGCGTTGCTCGGCCAGCGCCTCGCGCCCCAGCGAGTGCGCCAGATCGAGAAACGCCTCGCGCTGCACCTGCTGATTGTCATGCTCCTGGCTGAAACCCTGATACACCTGCACCGGCGCGATACGCTCGAGCAACGGACGAATGTCTTCCAGCAAAGGCGCAATGACGATCAGATCGGGCCGCAACTCGGCCAGCAACTCGAGGTTGGGCTCCAGGCGCGCGCCGGCCGACGGCACGCCTTCAGGCAGCGTCGGCCGCACCACCCAGGCGCGGTAATCATCAGCATCGGCCACGGTCAGCGGCGTCACGTCGAGCATCAGCAGGTGCTCGGTAGCCTCCCAGCTCAGCGCCGCCACCCGTGGCGCCTCGCTAGCCCATACTGGAGCCAGCCACAGCAGCAGCGCACCGAACAGCCAACGGTTCATGTCAGCCTCCCGCGAATCAGCAGGAAGACGAAGTAACCGCCACACAACACCGAGGCAACGATGCCCACCGGAATCTGCAGCGGGAAGATCAGGGTACGGCCGACCCAGTCCGCCAACAGCATCAGCACCGCGCCCAGCGAGGCCGCCAGCAACAGTTGCGGCATCACCCGGCGCGCGCCGAGCATCACCGCGATATGCGGGGCCAGCAGCCCCAGAAACGCCACCGGCCCGAGCAGGCTGGTGACCAGCGCACACAGCAGTGCCACCAGCACCAGCAGCGCCAGACGCACGCGCGGCACGTTCAGGCCACGGCTAGCGGCTACTCCGTCGCCGATGCCGATCAGCGTCAGCGCGCGCTGAAACAGCAGCGCCAGGGCGCCGAACAGCAGCACGCCAAATGCCAGCCACAACGCCTGCGCGGGTGTGGCGCGATAGGTGGAGCCGGCCAGCCAGCCGAGCAACGCGAACGAGTCCCCGGTGCCCTTGGCCAACACGAACTGCAAGGCAGCGTTGAGCAGCGCGCCGAGGGAAATCCCCAACAGCGCCATCAACGCCGGTGAGTAGTGATGGCGCCGCCCCAGCAGCATCAATACTGCCAGCACCGCCAGGCTACCGACGAAGGCCGCCAGCGGTGCGACCGAGCCGAACACCGCGCCACCGAAGACGATCAGTGCCAGCATCACCGCCAAGGTGGCCCCCGCGGAAAGGCCGAGGATATCCGGGCTGGCCAGCGGGTTACGCAGCAGCCGCTGCAGCAACAGACCGGAAATCGCCAAGCCGGCGCCAGCTGCAGCCGCAGTGAGCACGCGCGGCCAGCGTAGCGACCAGACCAACGCCGACGGCCACTGCAGACGCCAGCCGTCGACACCACGCGCCAGCCCGAGCGCCACGGTCAGCGCCAGCAAGGCGAGAGCCGCCACCCACAGCGCACTGCGCCAGCTGAAACGCTCAGCGCCGCGCGGCAGTTGCAGGCCACGCGGGTCTTCCGCTGCCAGGTGCCGGCGCGCCAGCCACAACAGTACCGGCGCACCGATCAACGCTGCTGCGGCGCCACTGGGCACCAGCTGACCGCTGACTCGATTGGCCAGCAGCGCCAGGGCGTCGGTGCCGAGCAGCAGCAAGGCGCCGAGCAGTGCGCTGTAGAAAAGCTCGTCACGCGCCGTGCGGGCGCCGAGCATCTTCGCCATGTTCGGTGTGAGCAGGCCGATGAAACCGATCAGGCCGACCGCCGTGATCGACACCGAGCACAGCCATAGCGCCGCCAGAAACAGCACCAGCATCACTGGCCACAAGGCCAGGCCACGGGCCTGTGCAGCATCGCCGCCGATCTGCAGCAGGCTCAACGGTCGCGGAGCCAGAATCAGCAGCGGCACCGCCAGCAACAGCTTGGGCCACAACCATTGCACCCAATGCCAGTCGATCTGCGCCAGATCACCCGCGCCCCAGACGAACAAGCCCTGGGTGTACTGGTTGTTGATCAGCACCAGCCCGGCGGCCAACGCACCGAGCAGCAGGTTCATGGCCATGCCGCCCAGCACCAGCGGCAGCCCGCCTATGCCGCTGCGCCCGGCAATCAGCAGCACCAGGCCGACCGCTACCAGCGCGCCGACCAGCGCCGCCCACTGCCCGTGATTGGCGGCGAAGGTCGGCACCAGCAGGGTGGCGAGCACCAGCCCGAGCCAGGCCCCGGACGAGGCGCCGATGGTCATGGGGGAAACCAGACGATTCTGCGTGATCTGCTGCAGCAGGCTGCCGGACAAACCCAGCGCAGCGCCCGTCAGCAGTGCCATGCTCAGCCTGGGCAGCGCCGACAATTGCAGCTGGAGAAACGCGAAGCCGTGCTCGGCAGAATCGAGCATCGCCCACAGTTCGAACGGATCAAGATCGGCCGCCAGCCACAGATGCAGCAGTGCCAGGGGCAGCAACGCGAGCAGCGTCAGAAGGTGGCGTGACGGCGCCGAAACAGCCGTCATGCTCAGGCCACCACGGCAATCTTGCGGGCGCTGCCGGGCTGCTCGATCAGTTCGATATCGATGTCATAGAGTTGGCTGAGCAACGGCCCGCTAAGCAGCTCGTCCGGGCTGCCGTCGAAGAAGATCCGCCCCTGCTTGAGGGCGATCACCCGGTCGGCATGCCGCGCGGTGAGGTTGATGTCGTGGAGGATGGCGACGATGCCACGCCCGCTGTCGCGATTGAGCTGACGCAGCAGGCCCATCAACTCGTACTGGTGGGCCAGGTCCAGCGCCGAGGTCGGCTCGTCGAGCAAAAGCAGCGGCGATTGCTGGGCCAGCAACATGGCGATCCAGGCGCGCTGGCGCTCGCCACCGGAGAGGCTGTCGGCCAGTTGATCGGCGTAGTGGGCGACATCGGTCTGGGCCAGCGCCTGGTCGACGGCCGCATGGTCCTCGGCGCGCCAGCGACCGAGCAACCCTCGCCAGGGAAAGCGCCCCAGGCGCACCAGTTCACGTACGGTCAGGCCGGCGACATCGGGCAGATGCTGCGGCAGGAAGGCCACGCGCCGGGCAAAGTCACGGGCGGAAAAACCCTCCAGAGCACGCTCGTCCAGCTGCAGCGAACCTCGGGTCGGCTCCAACTGACGTGCCAGCAGGTTCATCAGGGTCGATTTGCCTGAGCCGTTGTGGCCGAGGATCACGGTGAAGCGATCACCTTCCAGATGCAGCTCGTCCACCGCCAGCGTCACCCGCTCGCCACGACGGACTTCGATATCACGCAGGTTCAGCATGCCTGGGCCAGCTCCTTGGGCAGGCCAATCGGTGCCCGGCGATGGCCGGCACGCCAGGGCAGGCTGGGACGAATCACATCGAGCGGATGATGGAGATCTTGCATCGCGGTGAACCCGGACGACGACGGCTGTAACAGAGGGCGAATTTAATCATCGATACGCACCTGCATCAAATTATCATTCGCCATTAAAGACTCAGGCCGCCTTAGGCTTGCGCACCAGCACCGGAAACAGCGCAGCGGTCAGCAGCAGGCCGACGGCACCGACCCAGAACGGCATGGCCTGGCCGTAATGGCTGACCAGCAGGCCCGCGCCATAGGCCGAGCCCATGTTGCCCAGGCACTGGAAGATGTTGATCTTGCTGAAGTCCACCGCATAGTGCTCTGGCGAACTGAGCTCGAACAGCAAGGCATCGAGGCGCACGGTGACCTGATACAGCGCCCAGCCGAACAGCACGCGGCCGAGCAGGATCAGCCACTGATCGCCGAAGCCCTGGATGAAGGTGGCCGCCGCGCCCAGCAGCAAACCGGCAAGAATGCCGTCACGGGTGTTGCCCTGCTTGGTCGCGCGGCGCCCCCACCACAGCGCCAGCACCGCCACGGCGCCGGGCAGCGCATAGACGAAGCCGGCTGCCATCTCGCTGTTCCAGTGCGCCACCTGCAGCCAATAAACGGCAAAGAACGGCCGGGTGACGTAACCGACGAAATAGAACAGCAGCATCACCAGGCACAGCCGGTAGATGGCCGGCAGGCTGCGCGACTCGTTTCTCACCGGTGCCTCTTCGTTCGCCGGCTGCTCACCCGGTGCCGGCAGGTAGCCGCGCACCAGATGCATGCAGATGGCCATCTGGATGAAGTCGCCAGCGGCCATCACCAGGAATACGTCGCCGATGTTCATGATCTGCAGGATCAGGCCGCCCAGCGCAGCACCGAGAATCGCGCCGAAGTGCACCACCACCGACAGCGTGCCGATGGTCTGGGTGTGGTTGTCCTGTTGCTGCAGACTCATCACGTAGGGGTACATCAGCAGGTAGCTGCCCTTGAACACCACCATCAGCAGCGACACCACCCAGAACAGCGGCAGCGAGTCGATGAAATAGCAGGCAGCGGTCAGGCTGCCGGCCATCAGTTGCGCGCTGATCAGGATGCGTACCGGGTGCACGCGCTTGGCCAGGCGCGCCCAGAGCGGGAACACCGACATCACCACCAGGCTGACCACAGCCAGATAGAGGCCGACATGCTGCTCCGGCGGGTTATCGAAACGCTCGGCGAAATACTGCGGATAAAAAGGAATGATCAGGTTATCGGTGATCACCGCCAGGGCGGTCATCATGATCAGGCAGGTACGCAGCGTCATCGGAGGCATTCGGGCAAGGCGGCAGGGCCGCGCATGATGCCATTCCCAGACTGGTTAATGCCAATACAGACGAGAATCAGAAAGGCTAGCAACCGGCATGGCATGCAGCGACTCAAGGCTTGTTAGTGATAAGCTCGCGCACCATGAAAACGCCAAACTTCCGCCCCGTAGTGCTCTGCATGTCCGGTCACGACCCCAGCGGTGGTGCCGGCCTGCAGGCCGATATCGAAGCCCTGCTGGCTCAAGGTTGCCACGCCGCCCCGACGGTGACCGCCCTGACCGTGCAGGATACCGTCAACGTCTCCGACTTCCGCGTGCTCGACCGCGACTGGGTGCTGGCCCAGGCCCGCGCGGTAATCGCCGACATGCCGGTGGCCGCCGTCAAACTGGGCATGCTCGGCTCGGTGGACATGGTCGACACCGTGCTCGAGGTGATGAGCCAACTGCCGGGTGTACCCCTGGTCTGTGACCCGGTACTGCGCGCGGGCGGCGGCGGCTCGCTGGGCAAGGATGACGTCGGTTATGCCATGCGCGAGCGCCTGTTCGCCGCATCCACTATCGCCACACCGAACCTGCCGGAAGCGCGCATCCTCGCCGAGTTGCCGCAAGGCAGCGCCGACGAGTGCGCGGACAAGCTGCTGCCCTTCATCGAGCACCTGCTGATCACTGGCGGCCACGGCGACGAAGCCGAAGTGCACAACCGCCTGTACAGCCGCGACGGCAGCCGTCACACCTTCACCTGCGCGCGCCTGCCGGGCAGCTATCACGGCTCCGGCTGCACCCTGGCCAGCACCCTGGCCGGTCGCCTGGCGCTGGGCGAAGAACTGGTCAGCGCGGTGAAGAGCGCCCTGGATTACACCTGGCGCACCCTGCGCGACGCCGAACAACCCGGACACGGCCAGTACGTGCCACGCCGCCTGCCTTTGGACTACGGTCAATGACGTCACTGCGTGGCCTCTACGCCATCACCGACACCCCGTTGCTGGCCGGCGGCAAGCTGCTGCCCTACGCCGAAGCGGCGCTGGTCGGCGGCGCACGTCTGCTGCAGTACCGCGACAAGTCGGGCGACACCGCACGCCGCTTCGATGAAGCCCAGGCCCTGGCCGAACTGTGCCAGCGCCACGGCGCCACACTGATCATCAATGACGACCTGGAGCTGGCCGCCCGTCTGGGCGTCGGCCTGCACCTGGGTCAGACTGATGGTTCGCTGGCCAGTGCCCGCGCTCGCCTCGGTGCCGATACCGTGATCGGCGGCACCTGCCACGCTCAGCTGGAACTGGCCGAGCGCGCCGCCAACGAAGGCGCCAGCTACATCGCCTTTGGCCGCTTCTTCAATTCCAACACCAAACCCGGCGCTCCGGCTGCCACCGTGGAGCTGCTGGACGAGGCGCGCGCGCGTTTTGCCCAGCCCATCGTCGCCATCGGCGGCGTGACTCTGCGCACCGCGCCCAGCCTGATCACCCGCGGCGCCAGCATGGTCGCAGTGATCCACGCCCTGTTCGCTGCGGACTCCGCCACCGAGGTGGAAGACCGCGCCCGCGCCTTTGCCGCGCTGTTCGTCTGATTCGTTTCCAGAGAGACCTGCCATGTCCCGTTCCGAAATCCTCTTCGCCAATGCCCAGAAACACATCCCCGGCGGCGTCAACTCGCCAGTGCGCGCCTTCCGCAGCGTCGGCGGCACGCCGCTGTTCTTCAAGCACGCCGAAGGCGCCTATGTCGTGGACGAAGACGACAAGCGCTACGTCGATTACGTCGGTTCCTGGGGCCCGATGATCCTCGGCCACAGCCACCCGGACGTGCTCGACTCGGTGCGTCGCCAGCTGCAGCACGGCCTGTCATACGGCGCGCCGACCGCGCTGGAAACCGAGATGGCCGAGCTGGTGTGCAGCCTGGTGCCGTCGATGGAGATGGTGCGCATGGTCAGTTCCGGCACCGAGGCGACCATGAGCGCCATCCGCCTGGCCCGTGGCTATACCGGCCGCGACAGCATCATCAAGTTCGAAGGCTGCTACCACGGTCACTCCGACAGCCTGCTGGTCAAGGCCGGCTCTGGCGCCCTGACCCAGGGCGTGCCGAACTCCGCCGGCGTGCCTGCGGCTTTCGCCAAGCACACCCTGACCCTGCCGTTCAACGACATCGACGCCGTGGCCGAGTGCCTGGCGCAGGTCGGCCAGGAAGTCGCCTGCATCATCGTCGAACCCGTGGCCGGCAACATGAACTGCGTGCCGCCGGCGCCGGGCTTCCTCGAAGGCCTGCGCGAGCAGTGTGACAAGCATGGCGTGGTACTGATCTTCGACGAAGTGATGACCGGTTTCCGTGTCGCCCTCGGCGGTGCCCAGGCGCATTACGGCGTCACCCCGGACCTGACCACCTTCGGCAAGATCATCGGCGGCGGCATGCCGGTGGGCTGCTTCGGCGGCAAGCGCGCAATCATGGAATGCATCGCCCCGCTCGGCCCGGTCTACCAGGCCGGCACCCTGTCGGGCAACCCGCTGGCCATGGCCGCTGGCCTGACCACGCTGAAGCTGATCAGCCGTCCGGGCTTCCACACCGAGCTCACCGACTACACCTCGCGCATGCTCGCCGGCCTGCAGGAGCGCGCTGATGCCGCCGGCATTCCCTTCGTCACCACGCAGGCAGGTGCCATGTTCGGCCTGTACTTCAGCGGCGCCGACGACATCGTCACCTTCGCCGACGTGATGGCTAGCGACAGCGCACGCTTCAACCGTTTCTTCCACCTGATGCTGGACGGCGGCGTATACCTGGCCCCGAGCGCCTTCGAAGCGGGCTTCACCTCCATTGCCCACGGCGACAAGGAACTGGAAATCACCTTCGCTGCCGCCGAGCGCGCCTTCGCCGAGCTGAAGAAAGCCTGATGCAGTACAGCACCGCCTTCAGTGATGCGTTACTGGCACTGGCCTGCGCCGCCTGCGTCTGGATTATCGGTCGGGCACGCGGGCGCTACGGCGAGGGCGACCAGCCGGCACTGTTCTGCGCCCTGCTCGGTTTCCTGTTGCCGGCCGCAGCGGCCAGCGTCGGTGTGATTCGCTACGGCTTCGATCCAAGCTGGCAGGCCGCGCACCTGTGGCTGAGCCAGGCCAGCAGCTTTCTCGGCCTGCCACTGCTCGGCGCTGCTGCATTGGCGCTGGGGCGCGGCTGGGCCTGGAGCCGGCCGAACTGGGGGCGCATCCTGCTCGGGCTGTGTGCATTCTTCGAACTGTTCCGCCAGCTTGGCTACCTGGAGGACTACCGCCTGGCGCTGAACCTCGCCACGTTGGTGTTGATTCTCTATGCCGGCGCAATCCAATGGCCAAACCGCGCGCCTGTGATCAGTGCAGCGGTGGTGGTGGGCCTGTTTCTGTTGGCCGGCCTGGCGGTCGGCACCAACGGAGTGATCGGGCCACTGCGCCGCATCGACCTGTTTCACGTGCTGCTGGCGCCGGCTTATCCGCTGCTGGCATGGCTGCTGCTGAGCCTGCCGGGAAGTGCGAAACGACAGACCGGGTAAAGCCTTTGTAACAAGCCCGCGGTTATTCCATAATGCGACGGTCGGCACGTTCTGCGCCGACCGGGCACGTCACCCGACCTGAACTGCCGAGGTCCCGTTATCCTGATGAACCGCACCGGCCGCACCCTGTCCCTGGGCTGCCTGTTGCTTTTCCTCCCGCTGTTTGCGTTTGCAGGCGGCAATTCCCTGCTGATCCCCGCCAGCGGCAGCTGCGCCCTGAACGCCTCCCCCGAAGAAATGCCCGATGCCCTGGCCAGCTGCCAGGAAATGGCGCGCGCCGGCAACACGCAGGCCGCCTATGAGCTGGGCGAGTACTACTACGACGGCAAACGCACCCCACGCGACCTCAAGCAGGCACTGACCTGGTTCGAGCGCGCCTCGCTGCAGGGCCATGCAGAAGCCCAGTTGCGCCTGGGCACCATGTTCTTTCGCGGCGAAGGCGTACCAGCCAACAACGTGCAGGCCTACATCGTCTTGAAGATGGCATCGGTCAATGGCTCGGACGAAGCCATGGACAGCGCTGATCTGGTATCGGCGCAAATGCGCCGCGATGAGCTGGAAATCGCCAGTCAGGTGCTTGGGCAGATTTTCCGCAGCTACCTGCTGGAACTGCAGACCGCCGAAGGTCGCTCGCCCTTCGCGCCCCTGCCCTGACCCCGCAGGTCGCAGGGTGGGCCGGGCGGCGTTCCGCTTCAGCCCACCAAGTAGTCACATTGCAACACCGCTGGTGGGCTGAAGCCCACCCTACAGCCCACCCTACTTGCAGCGTTCCTGCGCAGCCGCTTACTTGTCCGGCATCGGCATGGGGAACGGCATCACGTTGCCGCCGCCCTTGGCCTCGCTGATCTTCGCCGTGCCCAGACGCTCTACCTCGTCGATGCGGATGATCGCGTGCATCGGCACGAAGCTGCGCACAACACCCTCGAACTGTGCCTTGAGCTTCTCCTCGCTGGGGTCGACCACCAGTTGGCTGCGCTCGCCGAAGACGAACTCCTCTACCTCCAGAAAGCCCCACAGATCGCTCTGATAGATCTGCTTGGCGTACATCTCGTACACCTGACCCTGGTTGAGGAAAATCACCTTGTAGATGGGATCGCGCTTGCTCATGAAGACTCGGAGTGAGGAAAAACGGGGGGACGCAGAATAGCACAGCGACGCATGCGCAGCCCGGATGCAATCCAGAGACGGAAGGAGCAAGGCCCCGGATTGCATCCGGGCCACGGGAACTGAGCGGTAGCATCCCCCTTGGCACACGCCTATAATGCGCGGTCATTTTTTAACCACCTCAGACAGTGCCATGACCAAGAAGCTCTATATCGAAACCCACGGTTGCCAGATGAACGAGTACGACAGCTCGCGCATGGTCGACTTGCTGGGCGAGCATCAGGCCCTGGAGGTCACGGAAAAACCCGAAGACGCCGACGTGATCCTGCTCAATACCTGCTCGATCCGCGAGAAGGCGCAGGACAAGGTGTTCTCCCAGCTCGGCCGCTGGCGCGAGTTGAAGCAGGCCAACCCGGACCTGGTGATCGGCGTCGGCGGCTGCGTGGCCAGCCAGGAAGGCGCGGCGATCCGCGACCGCGCGCCCTATGTCGATGTGGTGTTCGGCCCGCAGACCCTGCACCGCCTGCCGGAGATGATCGATGCCGCACGCCTGACCAAGACCGCGCAAGTCGACATCAGCTTCCCCGAGATCGAGAAATTCGACCGCCTGCCCGAACCGCGCGTCGACGGGCCCAGCGCCTTCGTGTCGGTGATGGAAGGCTGCAGCAAGTACTGCACCTTCTGCGTGGTGCCCTATACCCGTGGCGAGGAAGTCAGTCGACCGCTGGCCGACGTGTTGATGGAAATCACCTCCCTCACCGAGAAAGGCGTGAAGGAAATCACCCTGCTCGGGCAGAACGTCAATGGCTACCGTGGCGAAACGCCGGATGGCCGTATCGCGGACTTCGCCGAACTGCTGCATGCCGTCGCGGCGCTCGACGGCATCGAGCGCATCCGCTACACCACCAGCCACCCGCTGGAGTTCTCCGACGCGATAATCGCCGCCCACGCCGAGATCCCGCAGTTGGTGAAATACCTGCACCTGCCGGTGCAGTCCGGCTCCGACCGTATCCTCGCGGCGATGAAGCGCAACCACACCGCCCTGGAATACAAGTCGCGCATCCGCAAGCTGCGCGCCGCCGTGCCGGACATTCTGATCAGCTCGGACTTCATCGTCGGCTTCCCTGGCGAGACCGAGAAGGACTTCGAGCAGACCATGAAGCTGATCGAGGACGTCGGTTTCGACTTCTCCTTCTCCTTCATCTACAGCTCGCGCCCCGGCACACCGGCCGCCGACCTGGTCGACGACACCCCGGACGAGGTGAAGAAGCAGCGCCTGGCCCTGCTGCAGCACCGCATCAACCAGAACGGCTTCGAGAACAGCCGACGCATGGTTGGCACGGTGCAACGCATCCTGGTCAGCGACTACTCGAAGAAAGACCCGGGCATGCTCCAGGGTCGCACCGAACAGAACCGCATCGTCAATTTCCGTTGCGACAATCCGCGCCTGATCGGCCAGTTCGTCGACGTGCACATCGACGACGCCCTGCCCCACTCCCTGCGCGGTACCCTGCTGGATGCGAGCACCCTCAACTAAAGCCGTAATTGCCCACACTTTGCGTTGTGGGCGACCGGCGTTATGCTGCCTTTCCATACCCAGACAAGTGACGATCACACCATCACCTTGAACGCCTCTCTAGAACCTCATCGTTTTACCCTCGAACCTTTCGAGGCCCGCCGTTTCGCCAATCTCTGCGGCCAGTTCGACGAGCATCTGCGCCTGATCGAAGAGCGCCTCGGCCTGGAAATCCGCAACCGTGGCAACCAGTTCGAGATGCTCGGCAGCACCGAAAAGACCCAGGCCGCCGAAACCCTGCTGCGCAAGCTGTACCGCGAAACCAAAGCCACCGAGCTATCGCCCGACCTGGTGCACCTGTACCTGCAGGAATCCGGCGTCGAAGAGCTGGTCACCCCCAGCAACGTGCCGCAGGTCACCCTGCGCACCAAGAAGGGCGTGATCAAGCCGCGCGGCGCCAACCAGCAGCGCTACGTCAAGGCGATCCTCGACAACGACATCAACTTCGGCATCGGCCCGGCCGGCACCGGCAAGACTTACCTGGCCGTGGCCTGCGCGGTGGACGCGCTGGAGCGTGAACAGGTGCGACGCATCCTGCTGGTGCGCCCGGCGGTCGAAGCCGGCGAGAAGCTCGGCTTCCTGCCCGGCGACCTGGCGCAGAAGATCGACCCTTACCTGCGCCCGCTGTACGACGCGCTGTACGAGATGCTCGGTTTCGAATACGTGGCCAAGCTGATCGAAAAGCAGGTGATCGAGATCGCGCCGCTCGCCTACATGCGTGGCCGCACCCTTAACAACAGCTTCATCATTCTCGACGAGAGTCAGAACACCACCGTCGAGCAGATGAAGATGTTCCTCACCCGTATCGGTTTCGGCTCCACCGCCGTGATCACCGGCGACATCACCCAGGTCGACCTGCCGCGCGGCACCAAGAGCGGCCTGGCGCACGTCATCGAGGTACTGCGTGACGTGCCCGGCATCAGCTTCACCCACTTCAAGCCCAAGGACGTGGTGCGTCACCCGTTGGTGCAGCGCATCGTCGAAGCGTACGAGCGCCATGACGCACGCCTGCACGGCAAGGCCGACAGTCACGATGCTTGAACTCGACCTGCAACTGGCCACTGACGGCCGGCACCCGGACGAAGCGCAACTGCGCCGCTGGTGCGAACTGGCGATGCGCCAGCGCACGGCCGATTCCGAGTTAACCATCCGCCTGGTCGATGAGGCCGAAGGCCGCGAGCTGAACCGCACCTGGCGGCACAGGGACTACGCCACCAACGTATTGTCCTTCCCGGCCGAGATTCCCGAAGGAATCCTCGATATTCCGCTGCTGGGCGACCTGGTGATCTGCGTGCCGGTGGTCGAGCGCGAAGCCGCCGAGCAAGGCAAGACACCCGAGGCGCACTGGGCACACCTGGTGATCCACGGCTGCCTGCACCTGCTGGGCTATGACCATATCGAGGAAGACGAAGCCCTCGAGATGGAAGAACTGGAACGACAATTGCTCGCCGAACTGGGTCATCCCGACCCTTATGCGGACGACGAATCCCCTCCTGACAAGGACCCCGAGTAAAACGCCATGAGCGAAGACCGATCGAGCAACGAGCAGAAGTCCTGGTTCAACAAGCTGACCCAGGCTTTTGCTCATGAGCCGAGAAACCGCCAGGAACTGCTGGAAGTCCTGCGCGAAGCCCACCAGAACAAGCTGCTCGACAGCGAAGCACTGGCCATCGTCGAAGGCGCCATCCAGGTCGCCGACCTGCAGGTACGCGACATCATGGTGCCGCGCTCGCAGATGATCAGCATCAAGGCCAGCCAGACGCCCCGCGAGTTCCTGCCCGCCATCATCGACGCGGCGCACTCGCGCTACCCGGTGGTCGGCGAGAGTCTCGACGACGTCATCGGCATTCTCCTGGCCAAGGATCTCCTGCCGCTGATCCTGCAGGGTGAACAACCCAACTTCAACATCAAGGACCTGCTGCGCCCGGCCACCTTCGTGCCCGAGTCCAAGCGCCTGAACGTGCTGCTGCGCGAGTTCCGCGCCAACCACAACCACATGGCCGTGGTCATCGACGAATACGGCGGTGTTGCCGGCCTGGTGACCATCGAGGATGTACTCGAGCAGATCGTTGGCGACATCGAAGACGAACACGATGTCGAGGAAGACGGCTACATCAAGCCGCTGCCCTCCGGCGACTACCTGATCAAGGCGCTGACGCCCATCGACAGCTTCAACGAAACTTTCGACAGCCAGTTCTCCGACGACGAGTACGACACCGTCGGTGGCCTGGTGATGAGTGCCTTTGGCCACCTGCCCAAGCGCAACGAAGTCACCGAGATCGGCGAGTTCCGCTTCCGCGTGCTCAATGCCGACAGCCGCCGCATCCACCTGCTGCGCCTGACGCCAGTCAGCCGCTGACGGCTGCTACCCGGGGATGGCAACCAGCCTCCCCGGATTGCATCCGGGCTACCACTTGCCGCCCGCCACTGCCTGCCCCTACCCTTGCGCCACCCCGATTCCAAGGATCTGCTCATGTTGCAATGGATCACTCGCCCGGGCTGGCCCGGCCACCTGCTCGCCTGCGGCGCTGGCGCCCTGACCACCCTGGCGCTCGCGCCTTTCGATCTCTGGCCATTGGCCGTGCTATCCATTGCCCTGTTGTATTTCGGCCTGCGCCATCTGCGCCCCGGCCAGGCAGCGCTGCGCGGCTGGAGCTACGGCTTTGGCCTGTTCGCCGCAGGAACCAGCTGGGTCTATGTCAGCATCCACGACTACGGTGCTGCATCACCGGCACTGGCCGGCATTCTCACCCTGGGCTTCGTCGCCGGCCTGGGCCTGTTGTTCGCCCTGACTGGCGCCCTCTGGGCGCGTTGGATACGCCGCAACGAAGCACCACTGGCCGACGCCCTGGCGTTCGCCGCGCTATGGGTCGCACAGGAAGTGTTTCGTGGTTGGTTCCTCACCGGTTTTCCCTGGCTCTATGCCGGCTACAGCCAACTCGACGGCCCGCTGAGCGGCCTGGTACCGGTCGGCGGCGTGTGGCTTTCATCCTTCGTCATCGCCATGTCGGCAGCGCTGATCATCAATCTGGAGCGCCTGCGCAAGCACAAACCACGCTACGTCTGCGCCCTGCTCCTGCTGCTGAGTCCCTGGATCGCCGGCCTGGCGCTGAAGGATCACAACTGGACCCGCGCCGCAGGCAACAGCCTTACGGTTGCCGCCGTACAGGGTAACGTCGAGCAGAACCTGAAGTGGGACCCGGCCCACCTCAACGCGCAGTTGGCGCTGTATCGCGACCTCAGTTTCAGCACCGAGCGGGTGGACATTCTGGTCTGGCCGGAAACGGCGATCCCGGTACTCAAGGACATGGCCCAAGGCTATATCGGCGTGATGGATCGCTTCGCCCGTGATCGCAACAGCGCACTGATCACCGGCGTGCCGGTGCGCCAGTCCAACGAGCGCGGGGAGATTCGCTATTACAATGCGATCACCAGCTTTGGTGAGGGCCAGGGCACCTACCTCAAGCAGAAGCTGGTGCCATTTGGCGAATACGTCCCTCTGCAGGAAGTGCTGCGCGGCTTGATCGCCTTCTTCGACCTGCCGATGTCCGACTTCGCCCGCGGCCCGACCGACCAGCCACCGCTGCTGGCCAAGGGGCATCGCATCGCACCCTTCATCTGCTATGAAGTGGTCTACCCGGAGTTCGCCGCAGCACTGGCAGCGGACAGCGAGATTCTCCTCACGGTGAGCAACGACACCTGGTTCGGCACCTCCATCGGCCCGCTGCAGCACCTGCAGATGGCGCAGATGCGCGCACTGGAGGCCGGACGCTGGATGATCCGCGCCACCAACAACGGCATGACCGTGGTAATCGACCCGCAAGGACGTATCCAGTTCGGCTTACCGCAGTTCGAACAAGGCGTGCTCTACGGCGAAGTGCTGCCCATGCAGGGGCTCACGCCCTATCTGCAATGGCGCATCTGGCCGCTGGCGATTCTCTGCGCCCTGTTGCTGGGCTGGGCACTGCTGGCCAGCCGCATGGCCAAGACGCTTTAAAACCGCTGTAGGGTGGCCTCGCGAGCGAAGCGAGCAGCCCACCAGCCCACGGAACCCAGGATTCGCAGGCGTACTGCCTGCGGCGAGTACGCCCTACTGCTTGCCGTAGACCATGGGATATGCCAACAAACCGATGGCTTCGTTGAGCAATTGACTGCTCTGCCAGATCACTCTCGACTCCGGCAACCAGCCGCCCAGCGGGCGCTCGTAGCCGGCACTGAGATAGCCCATCGGCGCGGTGATCACGTCGAAGCCGGCCTGCTCGAAACTCCAGCGCGCACGCGGCATGTGCCAGGCCTGTGTCACCAGCACCACACGACGAACACCTTGAGGCTGCAACAGCTCAGCGCTCAGTTGAGCATTTTCCCAAGTGGTGCGGCTCTGCTCCTCCAGCCAGCGGATCTGCAGCCCATAGTCACGGTGCATGGCATCGGCCATCAACACCGCTTCACTGGGCGGCTGGTCGTAGTGCAGGCCACCGGTTGCCGCTAATGGCAGACCGGACGCGCGTGCCAGGCGAGCTGCATAGCGCAATCGCTCCAACGCCATCAGACCGGGCTGATCGGTGCGCCCCCAGCCCGGATCGTTCTGCTCACGCCCGGCACCGAGAATCACGATGGCGTCGGCACGCTGCGCCAGCGTCGTCCATTGCGCCTCCTCCAGCACCGGCTCACGCTCGAGCAATCGCGCCCCCGACTGCATCACCGCCGGCAAGCTCATCAGCCAGAGCCCGCAAAAACCTGTCGCGAAACAGACCATCGCCACCCGCGGAAACCGACGACGCAACCACCACCCCAGCAGCATCAGCAGGAGCAGGACGCCTGGCGGCATCAACAATTGTTTGAGGATGTAGCGAATCGGCATCAGGCACCTCCTGGGCGCCCAAGCCTATCAGGCTGCTCAAACCGCAGGCGACGACTACATGGATGCAGAAAGTCCGAGGCGACGCAGCTAGCGGGGATTACCGCTACGAAACAACTTCGAGCCGCAGGCCTGGCAGGCCTGGGCATTGTGGCCTCGCTGCCAGGTCACCGGCGTGCCGCAGAGAGCACAACACAAGGCCTGGCGCCGCTTGAGCAGGGGTTTTGCCTTGGCCATAGGGCCGGCAGAAACACCCTTGCCCACGCGCATTGGCTGGCGCTGGATCAGCGCCAGCTCCTCGGCCGCCGCATGCCAGCCACGCAACCAGTTCAGGTCACGGTTGAGATAGGCTCGAATCAGATCCAGCTCCGCCGGGCTCAACCCATCGAGTTCCAGCTCACGCAGCGGCTCGGCATGCAGGCGGCTGGCGGTATCGGCTTCCTCCAGCGCCAGGGCAAGCCTTTGCAGCAGTCGCTCGTAAAGGCCACCCCCCCGCTCCACTTGCCGTGCATCCGCCATCTAACACCTCGCGAGCCCCGACAATCGTGGGCCTTGAATAAAGCTTAGCGAAGGCCCCGCACGCAGCCCGGCGCCGCGACAAACGGCGGACGCCGCACAATCTGGGTTTCCCTCGATAGACGGCGCTCATGTATGCTACGACGTTTTCCGCAAGCCCCATTCCTTCAGCGCCAGAGCCATGCACGAACAGTACTCGCCCCGTGAAATAGAAGCCGCCGCGCAGTCCCATTGGGACGCGCAGAAATCCTTCGTCGTCAGCGAACAGCCTGGCAAGGACACCTTCTACTGCCTGTCGATGTTCCCCTACCCCAGCGGCAAGCTACACATGGGGCACGTGCGCAACTACACCATCGGTGACGTGATCGCACGCTACCAGCGCATGCAGGGCAAGAACGTGCTGCAGCCGATGGGCTGGGACGCCTTCGGCATGCCGGCGGAAAACGCCGCGATGAAGAACCAGGTGGCGCCGGCCAAATGGACTTACGAGAACATCGCCTACATGAAGTCCCAGCTCAAATCGCTGGGACTGGCCATCGACTGGACACGTGAAGTCACCACCTGCAAGCCGGACTACTACCGCTGGGAGCAGTGGCTGTTCACCCGCCTGTTCGAAAAGGGCGTGATCTACCGCAAGAACGGCACCGTCAACTGGGACCCGGTTGACCAGACCGTACTGGCCAACGAGCAGGTCATCGACGGCCGTGGCTGGCGCTCGGGCGCGCTGATCGAGAAGCGCGAAATCCCGATGTACTACTTCAAGATCACTGCGTATGCCGAAGAGCTGCTGAGCAGCCTGGATGAGCTCGATGGCTGGCCCGAGCAGGTCAAGACCATGCAGCGCAACTGGATCGGCAAGAGCTTCGGTGCCGACATCGTCTTCGACTACGACGTCGCCAGCGTGGGTATCGAGGGGCAACTGAAGGTCTACTCGACTCGCCCCGACACCCTGATGGGCGCCACCTACGTCGCAGTGGCCGCCGAGCATCCGCTGGCCCAGCGCGCCGCCGAAGGCAGTGCGCAGATCGCCGCCTTCATCGCCGAATGCAAGGCCGGCTCCGTGGCCGAGGCCGATATGGCCACCATGGAGAAGAAGGGCCTGGCCACCGGCCAGTTCGTCATCCACCCGCTGACCGGCGACAAGCTGCCGGTATTCGTCGCCAACTACGTGCTGTGGGGCTACGGCGAAGGCGCAGTGATGGCCGTGCCGGCACATGACGAGCGCGACTTCGAATTCGCCAACAAGTACGATCTGCCGATCCAGCAGGTCTACACCGGCGAGGGCAAGGACTACGACGCCAGCACCTGGCAGGACTGGTATGGCGACAAGGCCGGTCTGACCACCATCAATTCCGGCAAGTACGACAACCTCGACTTCGGCGCCGCCTTCGACGCCATCGTCGGCGATCTGGAAGCCCGCGAGCACGGCGCCCGCAAGACCCAGTTCCGCCTGCGCGACTGGGGCATCAGCCGCCAGCGCTACTGGGGCTGCCCGATCCCGATCATCCACTGCGACAGCTGCGGCGACGTACCGGTGCCGGAAGACCAACTGCCGGTCGTGCTGCCCGAAGACGTGGTGCCGGACGGTGCCGGCAGCCCACTGGCGAAGATGCCGGAATTCTACGAATGCACCTGCCCGAAATGCGGCGCCCCGGCCAAACGCGAAACCGACACCATGGACACCTTCGTGGAGTCGTCCTGGTACTTCGCTCGCTACGCCAGCCCGAACTACGAAGGCGGCATGGTCGATCCGCAGGCGGCCAACCACTGGCTGCCGGTGGACCAGTACATCGGCGGTATCGAGCACGCCATCCTGCACCTCTTGTACGCGCGCTTCTTCCACAAGCTGATGCGCGATGAAGGTTTGGTCAGCTCCAACGAGCCGTTCAAGAACCTGCTGACCCAGGGCATGGTGGTCGCCGAAACCTACTACCGCACCCTGGCAAATGGCGGCAAGGACTGGTTCAACCCGGCCGATGTCGAGGTCGAGCGTGACGCCAAGGCCAAGGTCATCGGCGCCAAGCTGAAAAGCGACGGTCTGCCGGTGGAAATCGGCGGCACCGAGAAGATGTCCAAGTCGAAGAACAACGGTGTCGACCCGCAGGACATGATCGACCAGTACGGCGCCGACACCTGCCGCCTGTTCATGATGTTCGCCTCGCCGCCCGACATGAGCTGCGAATGGTCGGATGCCGGCGTCGAAGGTGCCAACCGCTTCCTGCGTCGTGTCTGGCGCCTGGCCCAGAGCCACGTCAGCGCCGGTCTACCGGGCAAGCTGGATGTCGCCAGCCTGAGCGACGAGCAGAAGGCTGTACGCCGCGCCATTCACCTGGCGATCAAGCAGGCCAGCAACGATATCGGCCAGCACCACAAGTTCAACACCGCCATCGCCCAGGTGATGACGCTGATGAACGTACTGGAAAAATCCGCCACCGCGACAGAGCAGGATCGCGCGCTGGTGCAGGAAGGCCTGGAGATCGTCACCCTGCTGCTCGCGCCGATCACCCCGCATATCAGCCACGAACTGTGGCAACGCCTGGGTCACGCCGATGCCGTGATCGATGCGCAGTGGCCGCAGGTCGACGAATCCGCTCTGGTGCAGGACAGCCTGACCCTGGTGGTACAGGTCAACGGCAAGCTGCGTGGCGAGATCATCGTGGCGGCCAGCGCCAGCCGCGAGGACGTCGAAGCTGCCGCCCGCGCCAACGAGAACGTGCTGCGCTTCACCGAAGGCCTGAGCATTCGCAAGGTCATCGTGGTACCGGGCAAGCTGGTCAACATAGTCGCCAACTGATTAAGCTCGGCGCCACACATGTGTGGCGTCGTGATCCGCCAAGGGGATATGAGAATGATGAAACGGAATCTGCTGGTCATCGGCCTGGCCGGCCTGCTCAGCGCATGCGGCTTCCAGCTGCGTGGCACTGGCGATGTGCAGTTCGCCCTCAAGGAGCTCGACGTCAGCGCGCGCGATGCCTACGGCGACACCGTGCAGCAAGTGCGTGAAGTACTGGAAGACAACGACGTTCGCGTTTACTCCGGCGCGCCCTACAAGCTGGTGATCGCCCGCGAAACCGAAGATCGTCGCGGTGCCAGTTACAGCAGCGGTGCCCGTACCGCCGAGTACGAGCTGACCATGGGTCTGGAGTATGAAATCCGCGGCGCGCAAAACCTGCTGCTGACCGGCAACAAGGTGGAAGTCCAGAACTACTACCAGCAGGATGACAACAACCTGGCCGGCTCCGACCAGGAAGCGGCTCAGCTGCGCGGTGAACTACGCCGTGAAATGATCCAGCAACTGATGTTCAGCCTGCAGCAGATCACGCCAGAGCGACTGGACCAACTGCAACAGACCGCCGAAGCCCGCGCCAAGGCCGAAGCCGAAGCACTGGAAGCAGAGCGTCGGGCTCGCGAGAGCCAGGTCGCACCACAGCAGTCGCCGATCGAACTGCCGTCCCGCTAAAGGCCCAAGGGCCGCAACTGCGGCCCGACGCCATGCCCGTCTGATGACATCACCTCGATGAAGCTCGCCCCCGCGCAACTCGGCAAACACCTGCAAGGCACTCTCGCACCTGTCTATGCGATCAGCGGCGACGAGCCGCTGTTGTGCCAGGAAACCGCTGACGCCATTCGCAATGCCTGCCGCCAGCAGGGGTTCGGCGAACGCCAGGTGTTCAATGCCGAAGCCAACTTCGACTGGGGCAACCTGCTGCAAGCGGGTGCCAGCCTGTCGCTGTTCGCCGAAAAGCGCCTGCTGGAACTGCGCCTGCCTTCCGGCAAACCAGGCGACAAGGGCACAGCCGCCCTGCTCGAATACCTGGCCCGCCCGCCCGAGGACACCGTCCTGCTGCTGAGCCTGCCCAAGCTCGACGGTAGTACGCAGAAATCCAAATGGGCCAAAGCGCTGATCGACGGCCAGGTGAGCCAGTTCATCCAGATCTGGCCGGTAGACGCCAACCAGTTGCCGCAGTGGGTTCGTCAGCGCCTGGCTCAGGCGGGCCTGAGCGCCAGCGCCGATGCGGTGGAAATGATCGCTGCACGAGTGGAAGGCAACCTGCTGGCCGCCGCCCAGGAAGTGGAAAAACTCAAGCTGCTCGCCGATGGCAATCAGGTCGATGCCGAGACCGTACAGGCGGCGGTGGCCGACAGCGCCCGCTTCGACGTCTTCGGCCTGATCGACTGCGCCCTCGGCGGCGACGCCGCACATGCCCTGCGCATGCTCGAAGGCCTGCGCGGCGAGGGCGTGGAAACCCCGGTGATCCTCTGGGCACTGGCCCGCGAGATTCGCCTGCTGGCCGGCATCGCCCATCAGCAGAGCCAGGGCATACCGCTGGACAAGGCCTTCTCCAGTGCCCGTCCGCCCGTCTGGGACAAACGCAGGCCGCTGGTTTCCAAAGCCTTGCAGCGTCACAGCAGCAAGCGCTGGGGCCAATTGCTGCTGCAGGCGCAACTGATCGATGCGCAGATCAAAGGCCAGGCGGCTGGCGATCCGTGGAGCGAGCTGGCCATGCTGACCCTGCAACTCTCCGGGCAACGGCTGCGCCTTTCTCCGTAGGGCGGGTGCAACCCGGCACCCGATGATGGCGGGTTGCACCCGCCCAACGCCCCCGGCTGGACATTTTCTGTACAGCGGCGCATAGTCCTCGCCGCCTGCATTGGCGCAGGCCAGCCTGCATGAGGAAATGCCATGAGCAAGAAAACCGGCAAACGGCCGAACAAGGCCAAATCCATCGTCGCCCAGCCACTGTTTCGCTCCCGCCAGGAACGACCGCAGAAAGGCAAAGGCAGCTACCGCCGCGAAGCCTCCCACACTTGGGAGGCTTCTTGCTTTATGGGGTATGTTGATTCACTGATGGCCCTGACTGTTGCCCGAGCATGCTAAGGTAAGCGCCTGCTTAAACGTCCTGAGATAGACATGCCACACCAGCTTCCTCGTCGCGTCCTGGCTCTGCTTCCTCTTCTGCTGCTGGCGGCCTGCGCCCAGGCCCCGGCGGAAAACCTGCCTAGCGCCACAGCCCCCGCAGCGCTCCAGGCTACAGCCGAAACCCCCTTGCCCAGTTTCGCCGACTGGCGGCAGGCAATGCGTGGCGAAGCGATTGCCGCCGGCATCGATGCGGCACTGTTCGATCGCGTATTCGCTGACGTCACCCCTGACCCTGCGGTGCTCAAGGCCGACAGCAGCCAGCCCGAGTTCACACGCCCGGTTTGGGAATACCTCGATGGTGCCGTCTCCTCCAGCCGCATCGGTCGCGGCCGGGTATTGCTGGCCCAACACAACACCGTGCTGCAACGCATCGAGCAGCAATATGGCGTCGAAGCACAGATCCTGGTGGCCATCTGGGGCCTTGAGAGCAACTTCGGCAACAACATCGGCAGCCACAGCGTCATCCGCTCCCTCGCCACGCTGGCCTATGACGGTCGCCGCCAGGGCTTCTGGCGCGCTCAGTTGCTGGCCGCCCTGCAAATCCTGCAGAACGGCGATGTACCCAGCGAACGCATGATCGGCTCCTGGGCCGGCGCCATGGGCCAGACCCAGTTCATGCCCACCACCTACAACCAACATGCGGTCGATTTCGACGGCGACGGCAAGCGCGACCTGTGGAATTCCTCAACCGACGCCCTGGCCTCAGCCGCCCACTATCTGCAGGCATCCGGCTGGCAGCGTGGCCAACCATGGGGATTCGAAGTGAGCCTGCCGAACGGCTTCGACTACGCCCTGGCTGACCCGGATCAGCGCCGCACGCTGGCCGAATGGGCAGAGCTCGGTATCCGTCCTCTGGCACCGACCGGTACCGCCGCCAATGCCCGCGCCAGCCTGCAGTTGCCCGCCGGACATCAAGGGCCGGCCTTCCTGCTGCTGGACAATTTCCGCAGCATCCTCAAGTACAACAACTCCACGTCCTACGCGCTGGCCATCGGCCTGCTCGCCGACAACCTGCTGCGCGCCAGCGAAATAAAGGGGCAATGGCCTCGGGGTGAGCGTCAACTTGGGCGTAGTGAACGTGTCGAGTTGCAAGAACTGCTGGCCCAGGCCGGCTTCGACCCCGGCCCGGCCGACGGCATCATCGGCGCCAATACGCGCAAGGCCATTCGCGCCCTGCAACTGCAGTTGAACTGGCCAGCCGATGGCTACCCCAATACACAACTGCTGCAACAGCTGCGTACACGCTGAATCCGGGCGCTGGCCCCGGGGTCTTGCCATCACTGACGAGCGCCTTGCCCCCAGAAACGCCCTTCCGGTGTTTTGTCGACAGGCGGCTCCAGCGTCTGCATACACCTTCTGTGATAGACTGGCCGGCGGCCAAAAGCCACCTGCCCACGGAGCCTCTACCGGAGCCCAGATTTCCGATGTCCGACACCTCCTCGCCCAAATCCGTCGCCAGCGGCGAAAAATTTCGCACCGCCCAAGGCATCACCGCGATCAAGGATGGTCAGAAGCGCCGCGCCTCGGCCGAACCCCAGGTTTTCGAACCCAAGCCCAAGTGGCTACGGGTCAAGGCTCCTGGCGGTAGCCGTTTCGAGGCGGTCAAGCGCAACGTCGGCGAACATCGCCTGAGCACCGTCTGCCAGGAATCGCACTGCCCGAACATGGGCGAGTGCTGGTCCAACGGCACGGCCACCATCATGCTGATGGGCTCGGTGTGCACCCGTGCCTGCCGCTTCTGCGCCGTGGACACCGGCAACCCCAATGGCTGGTTGGATCTGGAAGAGCCGCAGAACACCGCCAAGTCGGTGGAGTTGATGGCTCTGCGTTACATCGTACTGACCTCGGTGGACCGTGACGACCTGGAAGACGGCGGCGCCGGGCACTATGCAGCCTGCGTGCGTGCGATCAAGGAAAACACCCCGCAGGTGGTGGTCGAAGCCCTGACCCCGGATTTCGATGGCGATCACCAGGCCATCGAGCGCGTCGTCGACTCCGGTCTCGAAGTCTTCGCGCAAAACGTAGAGACGGTCAAACGCCTCACCTACGTGGTACGCGACCCGCGCGCCGGCTACGAGAAGACCCTCAAGGTGCTCGAACACGCGAAAAAGCACCGTTCTGACGTGCTGACCAAGACCAGCCTGATGCTCGGCCTGGGTGAAACCGACGAGGAAATCCTGGAAACCATGGATGACCTGCGCGCCATCGGCGTGGATATCCTCACCCTCGGCCAGTACCTGCAACCCACACGCAACCACCTCAAGGTGCAACGCTGGGTCAGCCCTGAAGAGTTCAACCGTTTCCGTGAAATCGGCCTGGAGAAAGGCTTCATGGAAGTCGCCGCCGGCCCGCTGGTACGCTCCAGCTACCGCGCTGATCGCGTATTCGAGAAGAACAACCTGGGCCTCGCCGCACCCATACCGGTGCCCGGCCAGGAGATCAACGCCAGCCTGATTCCGGCGCTGAATCTGAACTGAGACAGGTCTTCACGGCAAACGAAAGGGACGCCTCGGCGTCCCTTTTTCGTTGCTCACAGTCAGGGTGCGCCATGCTGTCGCCTCATTGGTGCGCACAGCGCACCCTACGCGTGGCGCGATCATCCGTAGGGTGAGCCGCGCGCACCGAAAATCGCGGATATCGAGCCGCCGACACGCTAGGCGTAACCCAGCCTGTTGCGCAGCGCCTGCTCCAGACGTTGCGCGACCTCGTCGAAGGCCGGTGGCGATGGCAGCAGGTCACTCATCTGCACCATCTTCAGCCCGGCATAACCGCACGGATTGATGCGCAGAAAGGGTGACATGTCCATATCGACGTTCAGCGCCAAGCCATGAAACGAGCAGCCACGGCTGACGCGCAGGCCCAGCGAGGCGATCTTGTCACCTGCCACGTATACGCCCGGCGCATCCGCCTTGGGCGCCGCCTCGATGCCATAGCTGGCCAACAGCTCGACCAGGCCCTGCTCCATGGCAGTCACCAGTTCACGTACGCCGAGATCGAGGCGACGCAGATCGAGCATCAGATAGGCCACCAATTGGCCAGGACCGTGATAGGTCACCTGCCCGCCGCGCTCGACCTGAATCACCGGAATATCGCCCGCCGCGAGCACATGCTCGGCCTTACCGGCCTGGCCCTGGGTGAACACCCTGGGATGCTGCAGCAACCAGATTTCGTCCGGAGCCTGCGCATCGCGCTCACGGGTCAACTGGCGCATGGCCTCCAGCGTGGGCTGGTAGTCGACCAGCCCGAGGTGACGGACGACAAGCTCGGACATGCGTATCACAGCACCATGTGCACGCGACCGGTGGCACGCAGGTCAACGTGAATCGCCTGCAATTGCTCGACACCGGTGGCAGTGATCAGCACCTGAACGGAAAGGAAGTTACCGTTGCGACTGTCGCGCATCACCAGCGTGGATGCATCCAGATCCGGGGCGTGACGCTGGATCACTTCGATCACCAGGTCGGAGAAACCCTCACCGGCGGTACCGATCACCTTGATCGGGTAACGCTCGCAGGGGAATTCGATTTTTGGCGGTTGAACATCGTTATCGGTCATGGCATCAGCGGGCTTGTGGCCCGTCCGTAAGAGGGCCGCCCCGAGCTGGAGCGGCCAGGCTAAATCAGTTGAACAGGCCGAAGAAGAACAGGCGAATGCTGTCCCACAGGCGACGCAGCAGACCACCCTCTTCTACCGATTCCAGCGCTACTAGGTCAGTGCTGCGCACCACTTCATCACCCAGTTTGACTTCGACCTTGCCGATCACGTCGCCCTGCTGGATCGGCGCGATCAGCTGCGGGTTGAGGACCATGCTGGCCTGCAGCTTTTCCAGCTGCCCCTTGGGCAAGGTCATGGTCAGGTCTTCGGCGAGGCCAGCCTTGACCTGATTCGCAGTACCTTTCCAGACGGTGGCCTGCGCCAGTTCTGCGCCCTTCTGGTAGAAGGTACGGCTTTCGAAGAAACGGAAGCCGTAGGTCAGCAGCTTCTGGGTTTCCGCTGCGCGGGCCTGCTCGCTGTCGGTACCGAATACCGAGGTGATCATGCGCGCGCCATCACGCACGGCCGAGGCCACCAGGCAGAAACCGGCTTCCTGGGTGTGGCCGGTCTTCAGGCCATCGACAGTGCGGTCACGCCACAGCAGCAGGTTGCGGTTGGGCTGCTTGATGTTGTTCCAGAGGAACTCCTTCTGCGAGTAGATCGCATAATGCTCAGCGTCTTCATCGATGATCGCGCGGGCCAGAATGGCCATGTCATGAGCGCTGGAGTAGTGCTCGGGATGCGGCAGCCCGGTGGCATTCATGAAGTGGCTGTTCTTCATACCGAGGCGCTCGGCGGTGACGTTCATCATGTCGGCGAAGGCATCTTCGCTACCGGCGATGTACTCGGCGAGTGCGATGCTGGCATCGTTGCCGGACTGGATGATGATGCCGTGCAGAAGGTCGTCGACCGTCGCCTGGCTGTTCAGCGGCAGGAACATGGTGGAGCCACCGGAGGCGGCACCGCCAGTGCGCCAGGCGTGCTCGCTGATGGTCACCAGATCCTGCTCGCCGATCTTGCCGTTACGGATTTCCAGGGTGGCTATGTAGGCGGTCATCAGCTTGGTCAGGCTGGCGGGCGGCAGGCGCTCGTCGCCATTGTTCTCGACCAGGATATTGCCGCTGGCGGCATCCATCAGAACGTAGGATTTAGCGGCCAGTTGCGGCGCCGCAGGCACCACCTGCTGGTTGGCCATGGCGAGTGGCGCGGCCAGAAGGGTCAGTACCAGTGAAGCACGTTGCACGAAGCTGGTGATGTTCATCCGTCTCTCGAAAAATCATTGCTTGGGTTGTACGGCCCCGAAGGGCCATCTTTCGACTCGCTATCAAGGCGAGCCTCGGATTTAGTCCGGCAAAAGCCGGTTAAGTTGCCATCAGTCGGCGCGCACCAGCGTGGGCTGCCCGAGGTTGGCCAGGCGCACGCTGCTCTGCAGCTGCTCAGCCTCGCCCTGGTTGCTGATCGGCCCCATTCGGACCCGATGCAGGATCTGCTGGTCGCGCACCACTGAGCTGATGAACACCGGCACACTGCTGGTCTGGCTCAGCTTGGACTTGAGCAGCTCCGCAGCGTCCGGATTGGCGAAGGCTCCCACCTGGAGATACAGGCCAGAGGCTCCGAGTGAATCGTTTTTTTTTGCGTCGATCTGCACGGGCACCACCGCAGCGGCGTGCTGCGCGGGCGGCGGCGCGTACTGCTCGACGACCTGCGGCACAGGCTGCACCACGGGCTGAGCAACGGCAGCCTTGGCCGGCTGGTTGTTGGCCAGTACCAGCGGGACCGGGCGGCCCTGCTGTGCCCACCACTCATGTGGGTCGATGCCTTCTACCTTGACTCGCGCAGTACCTTTCTCGGCATAGCCGAGCTTCTTCGCTGCAGCGAAGGACAGGTCGATGATGCGGTCCGAGTAGAACGGCCCACGATCATTGACCCGAAGGATCACGACCTTGCCGTTCTCCAGGTTGGTCACCCGTACATAGCTGGGCAGCGGCAATGTCTTGTGCGCTGCGGTCATGCCGTACAGATCGTAGGTTTCGCCGTTGGCAGTGGCCTGGCCATGGAACTTGGTGCCGTACCAGGAAGCCGGACCGACCGCCTGGTAGCGACGGGCGTCCTGAATCGGGTAGTACTGCTTGCCGAACACCACATAGGGGCTGGCCTTGACCGGCCCGTAATGGGGCATGGGGATGGCGTCCTGAATCTTCGAAACGTCGACGTCCCACCAGGGCGCGCCATCCCTGTGTGGTCGGTTGAAATCCTCCGGGCCAGAGATACCGGCAGACTGACCGGGCGTCACTGCTGGCTGCGGTGCACGCTTGGAAGAGCAGCTCGCCAGCAACAGCGCCGCCGTTACGCAGGCTGCCAGCGGCAGCAGTTTGGACGCACTCATCGATTACCCCGCGTTTCGACCAGCAGTTCGGCCAGTTGGTTGACCGCCATGGCATACATCACGCTGCGATTGTAGCGGGTGATGGTGTAGAAGTTGGGCAAACCGAACCAGTATTCGTCACCTTCCGCGCCTTGCAGACGAAACGCCGTCACCGGTAAATCCTCGGCCAGCTTGTCTGCGCTCTTCCAGCCCAGCGCGCGCAGCTCGGCGACGCTCTTCACCGGGTCCAGCCCCTGCGTCAGGCCTTCGTCAACGCGAGCACCGCTGGCTTCGACGCGGCTGGCGACCTGACCGCCGGCCTGCCAGCCGTGGCGTTTGAAATAGCTGGCGACGCTGCCAATGGCATCGGTCGGGTTGCTCCAGATGTTGATGTGGCCGTCGCCGTCGAAATCCACGGCATAAGCACGGAAACTGCTCGGCATGAACTGCGGCAGGCCCATGGCGCCCGCGTAAGAGCCTTTGAGGGTGATCGGATCGACCTGCTCCTCACGGGTCAGCAGCAGAAACTCACGCAGTTCCTTGCGGAAGAACGGTGCACGCGGCGGATAATCGAAGGCCAGGGTCGACAGTGCATCCATCACCCGCCAGCTACCGGTATTGCCGCCGTAGAACGTTTCCACGCCGATGATGGCGACGATGAACTGTGGCGGCACGCCGTACTCGGCTTCTGCCTTTTCCAGCGCCGCCTGGTTCTTGTTCCAGAACTCGACACCCTGGGCGATACGCTTGTCGGTGATGAAGATCGGGCGATAGTCCTTCCAGGGTTTGACCTTTTCTGCAGGACGCGAGATGGCGTCGAGAATCGCCTGCTTGCGCTCCACCTCGGCAAACAGGCTGACCAGTTGCTCACTGGCAAAGCCATAGTCGCGGGTCATTTCCTCGACGAACTCGGCTACCTGCGGCGAGCCATCGTAATCGGCCGCCTGCGCCTGGACACTTGCGCCGAGCACGCCGGCGACACCGACTCCGATGAACGTACGAGCGGCCCAACTACGCAAAGAATGCATTGACTCAAAACCCCCAAAATCAAACCTGAGCGATCCACTTTCTGTGAGTGTGGATCGCCATCAATATCCCGAAGCCTGACAACAGCGTGACCAGATGGGTTCCGCCATAGCTAATGAAGGGCAGCGGAACCCCAACCACCGGCAGCAGCCCACTGACCATGCCGATGTTGACGAATACGTAGACGAAGAAGGTCATGGTCAGTGCCCCTGCCAGCAGCTTGCCGAACAGCGTCTGCGCCTGGGCGGTAATCACCAGGCCACGCGCCAGCAGCAACAGATACAGCAGCAACAACAGACAGACGCCGACCAGGCCGAACTCCTCCGCGAGCACGGCAATGATAAAGTCCGTGTGGCTTTCCGGCAAAAAATCCAGGTGCGACTGGGTACCCAGCAGCCAGCCCTTGCCCAAAACGCCGCCGGAACCGATGGCCGCCTTGGACTGAATGATGTTCCAGCCTGACCCCAGCGGATCGCTTTCCGGGTTGAGGAACGTCAGCACGCGCCGCTTCTGGTAGTCGTGCATGACGAAGTACCACATACCCACCGCGATCGGCACCACGGCAGCGGCGGCACCGATGATCCAGCGCCACTGCAGGCCAGCCATGAACACCACGAAGGCGCCCGAGGCGAGAATCAGCAACGAGGTGCCCAGGTCCGGCTGTTTCAGGATCAGCACGAAGGGGATGCCGATCATCGTCAGGCTGACGACGATATGCTTGAAACGTGGCGGCAGGTTATGCCGTGACAGATACCAGGCAATGGTCATCGGCATGATGATTTTCATCAGCTCCGAGGGCTGGAAGCGGATCACGCCTGGGATATTGATCCAGCGTGTCGCCCCCATCGCCGTATGGCCCATCACCTCCACCGCCATCAGCAAGGCGACACCCGCCACGTAAGCAAGAGGCACCCAGCGCGCCATGAAGCGCGGGTCGAACTGGGCGATCACGATCACCGCGACCATGCCGAGACCGAAGGACGATGCCTGTCTGAGCAGCAGGTCGACATTCTTGCCACTGGCCGAATAGAGAATGAACAGGCTGCCGGCACCCAGAATCAGCAACAGCAACAGCAACCAGCCATCAATGTGCATACGCTGCAACAGACTGGCGCGACGACGAAGTACGTCCTCATCGGACAGGGTACGGTCGAAATTACTGATCATCGCTGACTGACCTCGGCAGGCGTTGGCAACGCGAACTCGGCCTTGAGCTGACCGGTCTCCTTATCCAGTAGCCAGGCGTCCATCACCTGCTTTACCACGGGTGCAGCAACGCCAGAGCCTGACTCACCGTTCTCGACCATCACCGCCACGGCAATCTGCGGCTTCTGCGCAGGCGCGAACCCAATGAACAGCGCATGGTCACGATGGCGCTCCTGTATCTTGTTACGGTCGTACTTCTCGCCCTGCTTGATCGCCACCACCTGCGCCGTACCGCTCTTGCCGGCGATGCGATAGACGGCGCTATCACCGACCTTGCGCGCCGTCCCGCGGGCACCGTGCAGTACCTCTTCCATGCCATGGATGCCATAGTCCCAGAACTTGGGATCGCGCAGGACGATATCCGGGATCGGGTTGGGGTCGACAGGCTGGCGGCCGTCAACGCTCTTGGCCAGGTGCGGACGAATCCACTTGCCGCGCGTGGCCATCAGCGCGGTGGCCTGTGCCAACTGCAGTGGCGTGGTCTGCATGTACCCCTGGCCGATGCCAAGAATCAGCGTCTCGCCCGGGTACCACGGCTGGCGATAACGCGCCCGCTTCCAGTCACGCGAAGGCATCAGGCCGGCGGTTTCCTCGAACATATCCAGCGCCACGCGCTGCCCGAGGCCGAAACGGCTCATGTAGTCATGCATGCGGTCGACGCCCATCTTGTGCGCCAGATCGTAGAAATAGGTGTCATTGGAACGCGCAATGGCAAGGTTCAGATCGACCCAGCCGTCACCGTTGCGGTTCCAGTTGCGGTATTTGTGGCTGTGGTTGGGCAACTGATAGAAGCCGGGGTCGAACACCCGAGTAGTGGGGGTGACCACACCCGCATCGAGACCCGCCACGGCGACCATGGGCTTGATGGTCGACCCCGGCGGATAGAGACCGCGCAATACCCGGTTATACAAAGGCTGGTCGATGGAGTCTCGCAACTCACCATAGGCCTTGAAACTGATGCCGGTGACGAAAGGGTTGGGGTCGAAACTCGGCTGGCTGACCATCGCCAGAACTTCGCCGCTGTTCGGATCGATGGCCACCACGGCCCCACGGCGACCGCCAAGCGCATTCTCCGCAGCCTCCTGCAACTTCACGTCGAGACTGAGGACGATGTCCTTGCCCGGTTTCGGATCGACGCGGTTGAGCACACGCAGCACACGACCACGGGCGTTGGTCTCGACCTCTTCGTAGCCGACTTCGCCGTGCAGTTCTTCCTCGTAGAAACGCTCGATACCGGTCTTGCCGATATGGTGCGTACCGGCGTAATCGGTTGGATCCAGGCGCTTGAGCTCCTGCTCGTTGATGCGCCCGACGTAGCCGACCGAATGCGCGAAGTGTTCCTGCTGCGGATAGTGCCGCACCAACTGCGCAGCCACCTCGACGCCCGGCAGGCGGAACTGGTTGACCGCAATGCGAGCGATCTGCTCTTCGGACAGTTCGAACAGGATCGGTACCGGCTCGAACGGGCGCCGGCCCTGGCGCACCCGACGCTCGAACAACGCGCGCTCTTCCTCGGAAAGCTCCAGCACCTCGACCACCGTATCGAGCACGCCGCGCCAGTCACCGGCGCGCTCGCGGGTCACGGTGAGGCTGAAGCTCGGCCGGTTGTCAGCGATGATCACACCATTGCGGTCGTAGATCAGCCCACGGGTCGGGGGCAACGGCTGCACGTGAATGCGGTTGTTTTCCGCCAGGGTGCTGTGATGCTCGTACTGAATCACCTGCAGATAGTACATGCGCAAGATCAGCACGCAGGTCAGCAGGATGATCACCGCGCCGCCGACGAGCACCCGGCGCTTGACCAGGCGAGCGTCCTTTTCGTGATCCTTGAGGCGAATCGGCTGCGGCATGACTAGGTGATCACTTGTGATACGGGTGGCCGGACAGCACGGTCCAGGCTCGGTAGATCTGCTCGCCAAGCAGGATACGCACCAGCGGATGCGGCAGGGTCAGTGGCGATAGCGACCAGCGCTGATCGCTACGCGCGCAGACCTCCGGCGCCAGCCCTTCCGGGCCGCCGACCATGAGGTTGACGTTGCGCGCATCAAGACGCCAGCGATCCAGCTCCGCGGCCAACTGCTCGGTGCTCCATGGCTTGCCATGGACCTCCAGCGTGACAATACGTTCGCCGGGTTGCACCTTGCTCAGCATGGCCTCGCCTTCCTGACGGATCAGGCGGGCAACGTCGGCATTCTTGCCGCGGGTATTGAGGGGGATTTCCACCAGTTCCAGCGGTAATTCGGCAGGCAGACGCTTGACGTACTCCTGCCAGCCTTCCTCGACCCAGCGCGGCATGCGCGAACCGACGGCGATCAGTTTGATCCGCACGGTTTGCGCTTACTCGGCGCTGTGCTGAGCGCGGCTCTGCTCGGCGCCTTGCCACAGGCGTTCGAGGTCATAGAACTGGCGCGCGGTAGGCAGCATCACGTGCACGACGATGTCGCCCAGGTCGAGCAGAGCCCATTCGCCGCTGTCCAGACCTTCGCTGCCGATCGGGCGCACGCCCTGCTCCTTGACCTTTTCCAGCACGTTCTCCACCAGGGACTTGACCTGACGGCTGGAGCTACCGCTGGCAATCACCATGAAGTCGGTGATGCTGGTTTTGTCCTTGACGTCGATCACGGTGATGTCGGTCGCCTTGATCTCTTCCAGCGCCGCCACGGCGATCTTGACCAGCTCTTCGCTGGGCATGTTCTGCTTGCTCATAAATGACTCATTTGCCTCGTGTAATGGACGCCAGCGCACATGCGCGACGTTTCAAGCATTGGGCGCACGGTACAGATCGTGCGCCTGGATGTAGGCCAGTACCGCATCCGGCAGCAGGTATCGCGCCGAGCGGTCGGTTGCCAGCAAGTGGCGAATCTGCGTGGCGGAAATCGCCAGCGGAGTCTGCCAGATGAAACTGATCTGCCCACCAGCACCCTGCAGGCTCAGCGGGTCGCTGACACTGCGCGCGGCCAGCAGATCGCGCAGCGCCTCGGGCGCCTCGCTGTCGGCATCCGGCCGTTGCAATACCAGCAGGTGGCAATGCTCGAGCAACTCCTGCCAGCGATGCCAGCTCGGCAAGCCGCAGAAAGCGTCCCAGCCGAGCAGCAGAAACAACTGATCGTCCGCCGCCAGCTCGCCGCGCACCGACTCCAGCGTGTCGACCGTATACGACGGTTTGTCGCGGCGCAGCTCGCGGTCATCAACCGTCAGCCGCATCTCGCCAGCCACTGCCAGCTCGACCATGGCCAGCCGTTGCTCGGCCGTTGCCTGTGGCGTGTCGCGATGCGGCGGTCTGGCACTGGGAATCAGCCGCAGCTCGTCCAGCGCCATGAACTCGGCCACTTCCAGTGCGGCACGCAGATGCCCGATATGCACCGGGTTGAAGGTACCGCCGAGCAGGCCGATGCGTCGGGCGCCGATCCGTTTCATTTATGTGCGAATGTGTCCATCGCCAAAGACCACGTACTTCTCGCTGGTCAGGCCCTCCAGGCCAACCGGGCCGCGTGCGTGCAGCTTGTCGGTGGAGATACCGATCTCCGCACCCAGGCCGTACTCGAAACCATCGGCGAAGCGGGTCGAGGCATTGATCATCACCGAAGCGGAATCCACCTCGGTGAGGAAGCGCCGGGCATCGCTGAAGTTCTCGGTGATGATCGAGTCGGTGTGCTGAGAGCCGTAATGGTTGATGTGCTCGATGGCCGCATCCAGCGAATCGACGATGCGAATCGCCAGGATCGGTGCGTTGTACTCGGCGAACCAGTCGTCCTCGCTCGCTTGCAGCACATCGCTGCCGAGCAGCTGGCGGGTGGCGGCGTCACCGCGCAACTCCACGCCCTTGTCGCGGTAGATGGCGGCCAGCGGCGGCAGCACGCGCGCGGCGATGGCCTGGTGCACCAGCAGGGTTTCCATGGCGTTGCACGGCGAGTAGCGCTGGGTCTTGGCGTTGTCGCAGACGCGGATGGCCTTGTCGAGATCGGCAGCGACGTCGACATAGACGTGGCAGACACCGTCCAGGTGCTTGATCACCGGCACCTTGGCGTCGCGGCTGATGCGCTCGATCAGACCCTTGCCACCGCGAGGCACGATGACGTCGACGTATTCGGGCATGGTGATCAGCTCACCCACCGCAGCGCGGTCTGTGGTTTCCACCACCTGCACGGCAGCCGCCGGCAAATCGGCCTCGGCCAGCCCCTGCTGGATGCAGCGGGCAATCGCCTGGTTGGAATGAATGGCCTCGGAGCCACCACGCAGGATGGTGGCGTTACCGGACTTCAGGCACAGGCTGGCCGCATCGATGGTCACGTTCGGACGCGACTCGTAGATGATGCCGATCACGCCCAGCGGCACGCGCATCTTGCCGACCTGGATACCGGACGGCAGGTAGCGCATGCCCTGAATCTCGCCGATCGGGTCAGGTAAGGTCGCAACCTGGCGCAGCCCTTCGATCATGCTGTCGATCACCTTTGGCGTCAGCGCCAGGCGGTCGACCATGGCCGGTTCCAGACCGCTGGCGCGGGCGGCGGCCAGATCCAGTTCGTTGGCGGCGGTCAGTTCGGCGCGAGCGGCGTCGAGGGCGTTGGCAGCCGCCTGCAGCGCGCGATTCTTCTGCGCGGTACTGGCGCGGGCGAGCACCCGCGAGGCCTGGCGGGCGGCCTGGCCCAGGCGGGTCATGTAGTCGTGCACGGACTCGGTCATGGCGGCGGAGGTCTGGCAATTGGAAAAAGGGGCTGATTATAGCGGGCTCGCAAGTCCACGCCCAGCGGCGTCTGGCAAGCGGTAGGCAGCTCGTCCGCCAGGTACTGAATGCCGAGCAATGCCGGACGTCGCGGGTGTAACGCGCCAAGGGGCAGACATGGGCGCGACGGGCGCAGGAACGTTCAGGCATTTTTAAGCTTCTTGTTGTTATGCTCGCTGCCCGAGACCTAGCCCCCATACGACAGATGACAGCAGTCGAACCCACCCTCAGTGTGCCCTGGCCCGACGCCAGGCCATTGCCCGATACCTTCTTCGACCGCGACGCGCAGTTGCTGGCCCGCGAGTTGCTCGGCAAGGTCATCCGCCATCGCGTCGGCGCGCTGTGGCTGAGCGCGCGGATCATCGAGACCGAGGCCTATTACCTGGTCGACAAGGGCAGCCACGCATCACTCGGCTACACCGAGAAGCGCAAGGCACTGTTCGCTGATGGCGGGCACATCTATATGTACTACGCGCGTGGCGGCGATTCGCTGAACTTCAGTGCCCAAGGGCCCGGCAACGCGGTGCTGATCAAATCCGCGCATCCCTGGGTCGATGCCTTCAGCGGCCCCGATGCCCTGGCGGCTATGCAACGCAACAACCCGAGCAGCCTCGGCCAGCCCCGCGCCCCCGAACGCCTGTGCGCCGGACAGACACTACTGTGCAAGGCGCTGGCCCTGAAGGTACCGGACTGGGATGCGCGCCGCTTCGACCCACAGCAGTTGTTCGTCGAGGATGTCGGAGAGCGACCGCATACGATCATCCAGTGCGCACGACTGGGTATTCCCAAGGGCCGCGACGAACATCTGCCCTACCGTTTCGTTGATGCTGCCTACGCCCGCCATTGCACACGCAACCCTCTGCGTCGTGGGCAGGTCGAAGGGCGTGATTATCGATTATTGAGCGTTTCGGGAGCACAACGATGAGCGCCTGGCTGGACACCCTGACTACCTGGCTGAGTGGCAACCCGCAATGGCTGGGTCTGGCGATCTTCCTTATCGCCCTGCTCGAGTGCCTGGCACTGGTGGGTATTCTGCTGCCCGGCGTGGTGCTGCTGTTCAGCGTTGCCCTACTGGCCGGCAGCGGCATACTGACGCTGTGGCAAACGTTGCTGCTGGCCTACGCCGGCGCGCTGTGTGGCGACATGATTTCCTATTCGCTGGGCAGACACTTCAAGCACAACATCGGCCGCCTGCCGGTATTGCGTCACCACCCGCAGTGGCTCCTGCGCGCCGAACTCTATTTTCGCCAGTACGGCGTAGCCAGCCTGCTGGTAGGTCGCTTCATCGGCCCGCTGCGGCCCATGCTGCCGCTGGTAGCCGGCATGCTGAACATGCCCCTGCTGCGTTTCGTTCTGGTCAGCCTGGTGGCGGCAGCCGGCTGGGCGGTGGCTTACCTGTTACCGGGCTGGGCGACCGGTGCCGCCCTGCGCCTGCCGATGGCGGAAGGCTTCTGGACCGAAGCGGCGGTGCTGCTGGCCGGTATTGGCATGATCCTGCTGCTGAGCATCCAGGCCAGCCTGACGGAAAAACCGCGCGCCAGTCTGTTGGGCGGCGGCCTCAGCCTGTTGCTGTTGATAGCCATCGTCATCGGCTGGCCGCATCTCGATGCACTGGATCAAGGCCTTATGACACTGGTTCAGGAACAGCGCCAGGCGCATCTGGATCGCTGGATCGTCACCATTACACGACTGGGCGACTTCCATACCCAGCTGGTCGCAGCAGCGGTGCTGTGCACCTTGTTGCTGCTGGCACGCCGCTGGCGTCACCTGCTGTTCGCCGGCTCGACGCTACTGATCACGGCCCTGGGCAACACCACCCTCAAGCATGGTTTTGCCCGGGCGCGCCCCGACGTACTGAGTGAGCCACTGACCACTTTCAGCTTTCCCAGCGGCCATAGCTCGGCAGCCTTTGCCTTCTTCCTGGTGCTGGGGGTGCTGGCCGGTCGCGGTCAATCGGCACGACTGCGCCTGGCCTGGCTGGTAGTGGCAAGCCTGCCGGCTCTGGCGATCGCCTTGTCGCGGGTCTACCTGGGCGTGCACTGGCCCAGCGACATCATAGCCGGCGCGCTGCTGGCCTCCGCCGTCTGCGGCCTGAGCCTGGCGCTGTGTCAGCGCCAGGAAACGCTACCGGCGCTACCGGCGCGTCTGTGGTGGATCGTCCTGCCGGCCTGTATCGCGGTACTGGGCGCCATGGCGACCTGGCAGCTGTCCACCGCGCTGCTGCGCTATGCGTATTGACACGTCGGCTCAGGCATCGCCCTGGAGCATTTCCAGCATGGCGTGCAGTTGCTCAAGGCGCAGGGCGGGATCATCGAGCTGAAGTAACTGCAGTTTCTGCGCCGGCTCCAGTGGCAGCAGATAGGCCAGCTGATTGGCCAGCTGCTGCTGCCCCGCGACCACGCTCGTCATGTCCAGGCCAGCCACCAGCGGATGCTCGGCCAGGGCAGCGTGCAGGGCGGCCAGATCGGCATGTTCGGCCTGCAGCGGGCTGTTTGGCTGCTCCTCCAGCCACTGCACCTCGGCGACGGTCAGTTGGTCAGGCATTACCTGAGCGCGCTCGACATGAAAACGCCGGCCGCCTTCGACACGAATACCCAGCAGACCATTGGTGCGCTGCTGAAAGTCGCGCACCAATGCCTCGCAGCCAATAGCGGAGAAACTACTGGCGGCTTCGCCGACTTCATCCCCCTCGACGATGCACACCACACCGAAGCCACTGCCCTGTTTCATGCAGCGGCTGATCATGTCCAGATAGCGCGCCTCGAATATCTGCAGGTCGAGCACGCAGCCGGGAAACAGTACGGTATTGAGAGGGAACAGCGGCAGATTCATGGTTTCACAGCCTGTTATCAATGCAGTGGTGCCAGGGCATCGTTAACAGGCCGTTGAAAAACGTAGGCGAGGCAGGCAAGACAAGGCAAAAACGACCGAAAAAGCGCAGTTTACGTGTTGTAAATGAGCATTTTGACTGGGCTCGCACGCGAGGTCGTTTTTAACGAAGTATTGCCAACGCAGGTAGTTTTTCAACAGCCTGTCAATCGCCTGGCAGGCTCTCACAGCACCAGGACAATCGCCAGAGGCAACAGCACGGCGGTAATCACCCCCATCAGACTCATCGCCAATGCCGCGAAGGCACCACATTCGTCGCTCTCCTGCAGCGCTCGCGCCGTACCCACGGCGTGCGCGGTGATGCCCAGCGCCATGCCCTGCGCTGCCGGATGATGAACCCTGCACAGACGCAGGATAGACGGCCCGACGATGGCACCGATGACCCCGGTGATCATCACGAACACCGCCGCCAGCGCCGCGATACCGCCAATCTGATCGGCCACCAGCATGGCGATAGGCGAGGTCACCGACTTGGGCGCCATGCTCATCAGCATCAGTCGCTCGGCGCCGAACAACCAGGCCAGCCCCGCTCCAAGCACGGTGGCGAAGGTGCCTGCGACCAGCAAGGTCAGGATGATCGGCCAGAACAGCTGGCGAATCCGCCGCAGATTGAGATACAGCGGCACCGCCAGGGCCACGGTGGCCGGGCCAAGCAACAGCGTCAGCGCCGCGACGCTGCCCCGGTACTCGGCGAAACTCAGGCCGCACAACAGCAGAATGCCGATCACCGTGAGCATCGATACCAGCACCGGCTGCAGAAATACCCAGCGGGTGCGTTCGTAGGCGGCCATGGCCAGTTGATAAGCGCCCAGGGTGATGCCGATGCCGAACAACGGGTGATGGGTCAGCGCCTGCCAGGCACCCTGCCAATCGGGACTCATACGTCCTCCCGGCGCTGCTGACGCTCGATCAGTTTCTGCATCAGCCAGCCGGCGAAGGCCAGCGACACCAGCAGCGACAGCACCAGCGCACCGACCACCGCCCAGAAGTCGGCGGCGATGTCGCTGGCGTACGCCATCACGCCCACGGCCGGTGGCACCAGAATCAGCGGCAGGTACTTGAGCAGGCTGCTGGACGCGACACTCAACGGCTCGCCCACCTCGCCGCGCAGCATGAGAAAGACGAATAGCAGCAGCATGCCGATGATCGGACCAGGCAGCATCGGTAACAGCAGGACATTGAGAACGGTACCCAGCAACTGGCACAGCACCAGCCAGGAAAGGCCGCGAAGCAGCATGTTTGAGGTCTCCAGAAGACGAGCGATGGCCGCGTTTCCGCTCGCGAGTAGGCCGCTGAAAAACGTAGGCGAGGCAGTCAGTGCAAGGCAAAAACAGGCGAGGAAGCGCAGTTTACGAGTTGTAAATGAGCATTCTGATCGGACTCGCGCACGAGCCTGTTTTTAACGCAGCAATGGCAACGTAGGTAGTTTTTCAGCGACCTACCAGAGGGGATTCCGGGCATCTATTGAGGCATGTCGGCCATTATAGGCGCGATGCCCCCTCGCTGGCCCCTGTATTGCTTCGTAAGGCTGGCCTATGCCACGTCATTCATTGCGCCAAGGCAGGCTTGACCCGCTGCCGGCCCCGTGATGATCTAGGCCGCAACGGTTCCACGCACACAAGAAAAACACCCGCGTCCTCAAGGAGGAACTATGCCGTTCGTACCCGTAGCAGAGCTCAAGGATCATGTTGGCAAGGAACTCGGCAAGTCCGAGTGGCTGACCATCGACCAGCAGCGCATCAACCAGTTCGCCGAGTGCACCGGCGACCACCAGTTCATCCACGTCGACCCGGAAAAGGCCAAGCTGACCCCCTTCGGCACCACCATCGCCCACGGTTTCCTCTCGCTGTCGCTGGTGCCGATGCTGATGGAAGGCATCATGATCATGCCGCAGGGCCTGAAAATGGCTGTGAATTACGGCCTCGACAGCGTGCGTTTCATCCAACCGGTCAAGGTTGACTCCAAAGTGCGTCTGACGGTGACCCTGACCGACGCCACCGAGAAGAACCCCGGCCAGTGGCTGCTCAAGGCCCGCGCCGTACTGGAGATAGAAGGCCAGGAAAAACCGGCCTATATTGCCGAACCCTTGACCCTCTGCTTCGTCTGACCCTGACTGTTCCCGTTTCCGGCATCCGCCGCCGGGGCGGGAGCGTTCTCGCATCAGCAAAGCGTGCGACTCGGCAACGCAAGCGTCCAGGCTTGCGGCATACTGCGGACAAAGCACCGACCTGGACGTCCGTCATGAATCCCCTTGCCCTGCGCTTACTGCCTCTTTGTCTGTCCCTGCTGCTCGCCGGTTGCGAGGAAGCGCGCCCGCTGCTGCCGGCCAATGCCACGCTGCCAGACGGCGGTCAGTATCGCGGCGAGATAGTCGATGGGTTATTGCAAGGTCCGGGGCGCCTGGACTACCGCAACGGCAGCTGGTTCGTCGGTCAGTTCAAGGACGGCATGCTCGAAGGCAGCGGCGAATGGCAAGGCCCTGGCGGCGAACACTACCTGGGGGAATTCCACCAAGGCATGTTCCATGGCCAGGGCACCCTGACCTACAGCGATGGCAGTCGCTATCAGGGCGGTTTCGAACGCAACCGTTTCAGTGGCGCAGGCTTGCTCGAACAGGGTGGCCAGCGCTACCAGGGCGAATTTCTCAATGACCGCTTCCATGGCCTGGGCAAACTGGAGACGGCCGACGGCAGCAGCTTCCAGGGCCAGTTCGTCAATGGTCAGCCAGAAGGCCAGGGCGTGCGCAGCGATGCCTATGGCAACCAGTACAGCGGCGTGTTCGCCCAGGGCCTGCTCAGTGGCCAGGGCAGTTACCACAATGCCGATGGCGATAACTACAGCGGCGGTTTCCAGAATGACGAATTCCACGGCAAGGGTCGCTACCAGAGCGCCAGCGGCGAAACCTGGGCCGGGGAGTTCATCGAGGGCGTGATGCAGGGCCCCGGTGAATACACCGACGGCGCCGGCACCCGCTACCTCGGCGAATTCGCCGACTGGCAATACGAAGGCGAAGGTCTGCTCACCCTGACCGATGGCAGCGCCTACCGCGGGCATTTCTCGGGTGGCGAGTACAGCGGCGAAGGCACCCTGACCCTGGCCGATGGCAGCCGCCAGTCCGGCACCTGGCAACGCGGCCGCCTGGTGCGTGACGAACAGGGCCAGGTGCTGCCCGACAGCCTCGAACTGGGTCTGCTGCAGCAAGGGCAACTGCTCGATCAAGCCATCGCCGCGATTCCAGCCTCAACCTCGGCGCGCGAACTGTATGCGCTGACTCTGGCCGGCGACGGCAAGCAAAGCGTATTCATGCGCGAAGCCGACTACGTCAGCCGGCTGATGCGCGAGCGCTTCGGCGCCTATGGCAGCATCAGCCTGATCAACCATCGCGACCATCTCGCCGACCGCCCACTGGCCACCCGCGAAAATCTCACCCGCGCGGTTCAGGCCCTGGCCAAGCGCAGCGGCGAAGAAGACCTGATTTTCATCTACCTGACCAGTCACGGCTCGCGCCGTCACGAGCTCAATCTCGACCAGCCACGCCTGCAGCTGGCCGACCTGCCCGCCAGCGAGCTGGCCGCTCTGCTTGCTCCGCTCAAGCAGCGCAACAAGGTGGTAGTGATCTCTGCCTGCTATTCCGGCGGTTTCATCCCGCCACTGAAAGACGAGAAAACCCTGGTGATGACCGCCGCACGCGCCGATCGGGTGTCCTTCGGCTGCAGCGAGGAAAACGACTTCACCTACTTTGGGCGTGCCCTGTTCGCCGAGGCGTTGGGCGAGACCGACAACCTGGAGCGTGCCTTCGAGCTGGCCAAGGAACGCGTCGCCGAGCGTGAGCAGAGCGACGGCTTCGAACCTTCCGAACCGCAGATCTGGGCACCACGCGGCGTACTCCAGCACTGGCGTAACCTGCGCCAGAGCCAGGCCGAGCGAGCGCTCAGCGCCGTGGCCAGCGGCCCTGCAAAGGACTGACAGGCCGTTGAAAATCGTAGACGACGCATGGATGCAGGAGGCCAAAGCCGAGGTAGTTTTTCAACAGCCTGTTAAGCTGAACTGTAATGGACAAGAGACAATTGCATGTACCTGACCCCGCAGCACATCCTTCTCGCTGGTGCCACCGGACTCACCGGTGAACACCTGCTCGACCGCCTCCTCAGCGAGCCGACGGTCGCCCGCGTGCTGGCGCCTACCCGCCGGCCGCTGGCCACGCACCCTCATCTGGAAAACCCGGTGGGCGACCTGCAAGCGCTGCTGCCGCAGTTGTCCGGCCAGGTCGATACCGCTTTCTGCTGCCTGGGCAGCACCCTCAAGCAGGCCGGCTCGCAGGAAGCCTTCCGCGCCGTCGACCATGACCTGGTGCTGGCCTTCGCTCGCCGCGCTCGCGAGCTGGGCGCACGGCATCTGGTGGTGATCAGCGCCCTGGGCGCCAACCCCGGATCAAAGGTGTTCTACAACCGCATCAAGGGCGAGACCGAAGCGGCGCTGAAGGCCATGGACTGGCCGCAACTGACCATCGCCCGCCCGTCGCTGCTGCTCGGTGCGCGGCACGAATTTCGTCTCGGCGAGCGCCTGGCAGCGCCGCTCCTGCGCTGGCTGCCGGGCAAGTACCGCGGCATCGACGCCTGCGCCCTTGCCCGTGCATTGTGGCGCCTGGCTCTGGAAGAGGAAGACGGCGTGCGCGTGATAGAGTCTTCCGACCTGCGCCGCCTGGGGCGCTGATGCCGTGGGTGATGCGATGAAACCGACAAGTCTGATCGAGGCCCTGCAGGACGCCGACATGCTGGAGATCGATGGTCTGTATGCCTGGCAGTTCGACCTCGACACCGAATTGCTGGCGCAGATCAGCGCCGGCACGGCGGGCAGCGACAGCTCTGCCAAACCCCTGCTGCAGGTGCACTGCATCGATGGCCGCGAACGCCGCCTGTGGAAGTTTTCCCTGGCTTCGGTGCAGGCCGCGCGGTACAGCGAAGCGGACGACAGCTGGCTCATCGAAGGCAACGAGGCTAGCCACAGCCTCAAGTGCTTCGCTGCCTATCGCGGCGACAACGATGACGACGTCGAGCAAGACGAAGCCTGAACCATGGGCCTCTATGACCGCCATGTGCTGCCGTATCTGATCGATTTCGCCTGCGGCATGGGCGCGGTCATGAAGGCACGCTCGCAGGTCGTACCACTGGCAAAGGGACGGGTGCTGGAAATCGGCATCGGCAGCGGTCTCAACCTGAGTTTCTACGATCCGCAGCGCGTCGAGGTAGTCGTCGGCGTCGACCCGTCCGCCGACATGCAGCGCCTGGCCCGCGACCGCGCCGCGCGCTGCCAGATACCGGTGGAAATGATCGCCCTGGAGCTGGACCAGATTCAGGCTGAAGACGCCAGCTTCGACGATATCGTCTGTACCTTCACTCTGTGCACCATCCCCGATGCGGTCGCCGCCCTGGGCGAAATGCGCCGGGTACTGAAACCCGGCGGCCGTCTGTTGTTCTGCGAACACGGCCTGGCGCCGGATCTCCCTGTGGTGCGCTGGCAAAAACGCCTCACCCCACTGTGGAAGCCGCTGGCCGGCGGCTGCCACCTGGACCGCGACATACCCGCGCTGATTACCGCCGGTGGTTTTCATATCCGCCAGCTGGATACCGGTTACCTGAAGGGGCCCAGGCCCATGACCCACGTCTATCGCGGCTGGGCCGACTGAGCACCGTCCTGAGCTCGCATACTCGGCATAGACGGCCATACTGCAGAACAGGCTGCTGGATCTTTGCCAATGGAAGTCGACCCGCGCATGAAGCCGCTCTCTTCACCCCGCCTCGTTCACCTGCTGCTGTGCCTGTGCCTGCTGGGCTGCGCTTGGAACATTGCCGCAGAGACACGCACGGTCAGGGTCGGTGTATACGCCAACGAGCCAAAGATCTTTGCCGATGCCAACGCACAGCCATCGGGCATTCTCGGTGAACTGCTGCAGGCCATTGCCAACGAGGAACGCTGGCATCTGCAGACAGTTCCCTGCGCCTGGCAGCAATGTCTGCAGATGCTGCAGGACGGCGAGATCGATCTGCTGCCGGACGTCGCCTTCAGCGAAGAACGCGCACAACTGATGGACTTCCACCAGGTGCCTTCGCTATTCAGTTGGTCGCAGTTGTACAGCCACGAAGAGCTGCACCTGCAGAGCGTGCTCGACCTACGCGACCTGCGCATCGCCGCCCTGGAGGGGTCGATTCAATACCAGTATCTGCAGAGTCTGCTCGACAGCTTCGGCCTGCAGGCGCAGATGATTCCGCTCAGCGACCTGAGTCAGGGCTTTGCCATGGTGCTTGCCGAACAGGCCGATGCAGTGGTGGCCAATCAGCTGTTCGGTGACTATCACGCCGCCAACTACCGCCTGAGCGCGACACCGATCATGTTCCAGCCCGCACAGTTGTTCTACGCCACGCGCAAGGGTGCCAACGGCGAGCTGCTCAGTGCCATCGACCAGCACCTGCAAAACTGGCAATCAGCGCCTGGCTCTATCTACTTTCAGGTGCTGCAGCGCTGGAGCGGCGCACCTCAGCAGCGCAGCGTTCCCGTCCTGTTCTGGTGGGGCCTGGCGCTGCTAGCCGCGCTACTTACGTTGGCCATTGGCGGCAGCCTGCTGTTGCGCCGCCAGGTCGCGGACAAGACCCGACACCTCAAGACCAGCGAGGAGCGCCTGAATACCATCCTCGACAGCGTCGAGGCGCACATCTACATCAAGGACCCACAACTGCGTTATCAGTACGCCAATCGCAAGGTCTGCGACCTGTTCGAGCGCAGCCCCGAGCAGGTCATCGGCCGCACCGATGCCGACTTCTTCGACAGCGACACGGCGCAAGCACTGGGCCTCAACGATCAACGCGTACTGGCTGGCGAGCGCATCGAGAGCGAAGAAACCAACCGTGATCGCTACGGCCGTAACGAGCGCACCTACTTTTCGGTGAAGCTGCCGTTGCGTGCGACCGATGGCAGCATCTACGCCTTGTGCGGCATTTCCACCGACATCACCGAGCACAAGAAGAACCTCGAACAGATCCATCAGCTCGCCTATTACGACGCGCTCACCGGTCTGCCCAATCGCCGCCTGCTGCTCGAACACCTGCAGTTCGCCCTGGCCCGCAGCGCACGCAGCCGACGTGAGGGTGCGCTGCTGTTCATCGATCTGGACAATTTCAAGCAGCTCAATGACACCCTCGGCCACGACATGGGCGACCTGCTGCTGCAACAGGTCAGCGACCGTCTGCTCAATCAGGTGCGCCTCGAAGACAGCCTGGCGCGCCTCGGCGGTGATGAGTTCGTACTGACTCTGGAGAACCTCGACCCCGAACCTCAGGCAGCCATCGCCGCCATCGAGCATGTCGCAGAAAAACTGCTGCGCGCTCTGGCCACCCCGTTCGAGCTGCCCGGCTATAGCCACAGCGGTAGCGCCAGCATTGGTGTCGCATTGTTCTCGCAACCGCACGACAAGCCCGAGGAGCTGCTCAAGCACGCCGACCTGGCGATGTATGAAGCCAAGGCCGCCGGGCGCAATACCCTGTGCTTCTTCGACCCGCGCATGCAGCAGGCACTGGCGGCCCGCGCCACCCTGGAGCACGAGTTGCGTCACGCCCTGAGTGAGGCTCAGTTGCTTCTGCACTACCAGCCGCAGGTAGATGAACGGGGTGAGCTGCTCGGCGCCGAGGCACTGGTACGCTGGCAGCACCCGCAGCGCGGTCTGGTACCGCCTGGCGAGTTCATCCCGCTGGCGGAAAGCACCGGGCTGATTCTGCCCATGGGCCGCTGGATCCTGCACACGGCCTGTCAGCAACTCGCCTCATGGGCCAATGACCCGCAGCGCGCTGCGCTGACCGTGGCGATCAACGTCAGCGCCCGCCAATTCCATCACCCGGACTTCGTCACCGACGTGCTCGCCGCACTGCAGGAGACCGGAGCCGACCCGCACAGGCTGGAGCTGGAGCTGACCGAAAGTCAGCTGGTCCAGGACATCGAAGCGCTGATCAACAAGATGGCCCAGCTCAGAGCCCACGGCGTGCGCTTCTCGCTGGACGACTTCGGCACCGGCTACTCATCGCTCAGCTACCTGAAGCGCCTGCCACTCGACCAGTTGAAGATCGACCGCAGCTTCGTTCGCGATCTACTCGACAACGCCAGCGATACCGCCATCGTGCGGACCATTCTCGCCCTGGGTCAGGCTCTGGAGTTACGCGTCATCGCCGAAGGCGTAGAGAGCCAGGCACAGCGCGACGCCCTGCTCCACCTGGGCTGTCGCTACTTCCAGGGCTACCTGTATGGCGTCCCGCAGCCGGCCGAACAGATCGGTGCCTATGGCCGAGCCACCCTCGACCTGCACCTGGGCTCAGCCTGAAGGCTCAGGCGCGCGCCGGCTCACGCAACGCCAGGCTGTCCACCAGACCGGCGGCGATGGCCATGCCCACCAGTTCCGGCAGGCTTTCGGCCTGCATGCGCTTCATCACCCGTGAGCGATAGAGGTCGACGGTTTTTACGCTGATATCGAGCTGCTCGGCCACTTCACGGTTGGTGTAGCCGCGCACCAGTGGCAACAGCACGTCACGCTCACGTGGGGTGAGTTGATCGAGCCGTGCCTGTACGTCGGCCAGACGCGGATCCTGCCGGACCGGAGGCGCACGACGTTCCAGCGCCTGCTGCACACTGTCGAGCAGCAATTGCTCGTTGTAGGGTTTTTCGATGAAATCCACCGCGCCGGCCTTGAATGCACGTACCACGATGGGCACGTCGGCATGGCCGCTGACGAAGATGATCGGCAGGTCGATGCCGCGCGCGCGCATCTCTTCCTGCACGTTCAGGCCGCCCATACCCGGCATGCGCACATCGAGCAGCACGCAGGCATTGGCCAGCGCATCGCAGGCCTCGAGAAAGGCGCGACCGCTGGTGAACGGTACGCCCTTGAGGCCTACCGACTCCAGCAGCCAGAGGGTCGAGTCGAGCATGCCCTGGTCGTCATCGACCACATAAACCAGTTGTTGCATCCCTGTGCAGCTCCTCTTGTTGTTATGCGTTTCATCGGTCGCGGCTAAAGCCCCTCCCACCGTTTGCATGCCCCGTGGGAGGGGCTTTAGCCGCGACTGTTCGACAACGACTCATCGTCCCTGCCCAGCGGCAAACGACACTCCAGGCACAACCCGCCACCCTCGGCAGGCAATGCCTCCAGCGCCCCACCAAAACCCTCGATGATACTGCGACTCATGGACAGACCCAGCCCCAGGCCGTCCGCCTTGCTGGTGTAGAACGGCGTGAACAGCTTGCCCAGTTGCTCGTCGCTGGCGCCCGGTCCCTGGTCGATAACCCTGATCGTCAGGCTGCCGTTGCCTTCACGAGCCTCCAGGCGTATCTGCGATGCGCTGCCTGGATGCTGGTCGCGATTCGCCTCGATGGCATTGCGCAGCAGGTTCAGCAACACCTGCTCGAGCAATACACGGTCGGCGAATACCAGCGGCAGATTGTCCGGCAAGGCGTCGCTGACCGCCACCTGTGCCGCGCCCGCCTCCCAGTTGCACAAACGCACGGCCTCGCGTGCCACCTCGGCCAGGTTCAGCGCCTGCATGCGCCGCTGGCCCTTGCGCAGGAAGGCGCGCAGACGCTTGATCACCGCCGAGGCGTGATTGGCATGTTCAGTGATTCGCGCTAGCCCCTGCGCCACCTTGTCGACCCCCACCGGGTCGCCACCAACACCCTGCAGGTAGCGCTGACTGGCGCTGGCGTAGTTGACCACCGCTGCCAGTGGCTGGTTGATCTCATGGGCGATGCCCGACGCCAGCTCGCCCAGGGTGATCAAACGCGTGGTATGTGCCAGTTCGTCCTCCAGGCGCCGCTTGTTCTCTTCGGCATGGATACGCGCGGTGATATCGCGCGAAACGCTGACCACCTCCACCACCGCGCCGGTGTAGGTCTCGCGGATGGCGCGACTGGCGGTCTCGAACCACAGGTAGTGGCCGTCGCGGTGGCGGATGCGGTAGGTCATGGTGTGATAACCGTCCTGCTCCAGCGCCTCGCGCGCCTGCTTGGCCTGCTGCAGTTGGTCCTGTGGATGCAGCAGGCCGTCGACCGCCATGCCGCGCAACTCTTCCGGCCAGTAGCCGAGCAACGTCCAGCTTGCAGGGGTGGCATCGAGAAACACGCCGTCCGGCGTATGCCGGGAAATCAGGTCGGTGGTGTTCTCGGTGATCAGCCGATACAGCCTGCGTGCGCGCGCAGCTTCGCGCTGCTCGCGAATTTCCTGGGTCGCTTCGCGGCAGCGTGCCAGCACGCGACGTTCGGCGAGGTCGGGGATGAAGCTCCAGATCAGGATGCGCTCGCCGTCCTGCGCCTCCACCGCCTCGATGGCACGGGCCTGCTCCAGACAGGCACGCACCAGCGGCACATGATTCACCGGCAACAGCGCGCCCACCTGCGCCAACGCGCGCTCGCCTAGCAGCGCCAGCAACGCGTGGTTGAACTCCAGCGGGCGCGCCTGTTCATCGAGCAGCAGCGCCGGCTGCGGATCTGTCGACAGCAGCGGCGCGCTGCGCGCCATACCGCCGGACAGCGCGATCAGTTGCGCCAGCAGCTCGCGCAGCCAGGGCAGCCATTGCAGACTGGCGTCTTCGTCCATCTGCAGCAGCAACAGACCGGCACCACCCTCCTCCAGGTTCAGCACCAGCGCCTGGCCGTGATGAATCGCGGCGCGGCGCAGTCGCCCGGCCAGCCAGCACGGCATCTGACGCAAAGTCTCCAGGCTCAGGCAGGGCTGTGTCGTCAGCGCCTCAAACAACTCCTGATCGCTGGCAGCCAGCGGATCGCCCTGCCCCGGCGGCAGGCGCGGCCCATCATCGTCCTGGGCATAGGTACGACTGGCCGGCTGCCAGGTCAGGTACCAGGCCTGGCGTACCTGTGGGCAGCCGAGCACGGCACGGCGCAAAGCCGCCGCCCGCTCGTTGAGGGGTGGCGCTTCGCGCTGGATACGCAGCCAGGCCTGCAGCGGCACGGCCGCTTGATCACTCGAAAGATTCATATAGTAATTATTCTATAAAACCTTGGTACAACTTCCATATAAAATAGAAATGAACTATAAATCACCGCCAGAAAGCTTCGGTAATGCCTGCATCATTACCGGAATAACCAGAGCTAACAATCAGCCAAAGGTGTATCCGCCATGTCGATCTACGAGCAGGGCCTCGGCCGCGCCGCCGTCAACCATGTCGCCCTCAGCCCCCTGAGCTTCATCGAACGCACCGCGGCGGTGTACCCGCACTACCCGGCGGTGGTGCATGGCTCGATTCGGCGTAACTGGGCCGAAACCTACGCGCGCTGCCGGCGCCTGGCCTCGGCGCTGGCCGGCCGTGGCATCGGCAAGGGCGATACGGTGGCGGTGATGTTGCCGAACATCCCGGCCATGCTAGAAGCGCATTTCGGCGTGCCGATGATCGGCGCAGTGCTCAACACCCTCAACGTACGTCTGGATGCAGAGGCCATCGCCTTCATGCTGCAGCATGGCGAGGCCAAGGTGGTGATCGCCGACCGCGAGTTCCATGACGTGATCCACGCCGCCATCGGCATGCTCGACCACCCGCCTCTGGTAATCGATGTCGACGACCCCGAGTACGGCGAAGGCCAGGCAGTCAGCGATCTGGACTACGAGGCCTTCCTCGCCGAAGGCGACCCCGAGTTCGCCTGGCAGTGGCCGGCGGACGAGTGGCAGGCCATCAGCCTCAACTACACCTCCGGCACTACCGGCAACCCGAAAGGCGTGGTCTATCACCACCGTGGCGCCTTCCTCAACGCCATGGGCAACCAGATGACCTGGGCCATGGGCAACCACCCGGTCTACCTGTGGACCCTGCCGATGTTCCACTGCAACGGCTGGTGCTACCCCTGGACCATCACCGCCCTGGCCGGCGTGCATGTGTTCCTGCGCCGCGTCGACCCGGCGAAGATCCTCACCCTGATCCGCGACGAGCAGGTTACTCACCTGTGCGGCGCGCCCATCGTGCTCAATGCCCTGGTCAACATGCCGCCCGAAGCCAAGGCCGCCATCGATCATCCGGTCAAGGCCATGGTGGCTGGCGCCGCACCACCGGCAAAGGTGATCGGTGCGGTGGAAGAGATGGGCATCACCGTGACCCACGTCTATGGTCTCACCGAGGTCTACGGCCCGGTCACCCTGTGCGCCTGGCATGCCGAATGGGATGAACTGCCGCTGGAAGAGCGCGCCACCATCAAGGCGCGCCAGGGCGTGCGCTACCCGACTCTGGAGGGGGTGATGGTCGCCGACCCGAAAACCCTGGAGCCGGTGCCGCGCGATGGCCAGACCATCGGCGAGATCTTCATGCGCGGCAACACCGTGATGAAGGGTTACCTGAAGAACCCCAGCGCCACCGCCGAGGCCTTCGAGGGCGGCTGGTTCCACACCGGCGACCTGGGCGTTTGCCATGCCGACGGCTACGTGGAAATCCGCGACCGCCTCAAGGACATCATCATCTCTGGCGGCGAGAACATCTCCACCATCGAAGTCGAGGGCGTGCTCTATCGCCACCCGGCCGTGCTGGAGGCGGCCGTGGTCGCCCGCCCGGATGAGAAATGGGGCGAGACGCCCTGCGCCTTCATCACCCTGAAGACCGGACAGCAGGCCAGCGACAGCGAGATCATGACCTTCTGCCGCGACCACCTGGCCGGTTTCAAGGTGCCCAAGACCGTGGTCTTCACCCAGTTGCCCAAGACCAGCACCGGCAAGATCCAGAAGTTCGTCCTGCGCGATATGGCCAAGGCGCTGTAGAAGCGGCCCTCACCCCCGGCCCCTCTCCCGGTGGGAGAGGGGTGAATGAACCGTTTGCACAACAACAAGAACCGGCCCTGGCGGCCGACGGAGAACCCTCATGCAAATTTTCAAGCGCCGTGACGGCGACGAACAACCACACTGGCCCCTCGGGCCGTTCAAGGTGCGTCTGCCCTTCGTGCATTACCGCTGGGAAACGGCGGAGATGCTGCAAGCGCTGATCATGTTCGTGGTCAGCCTGGCGATGATCCCGTTGCTGGAGAAATACCTCGGCCTGCCCTATGACGTGGCCCTGGCCTATGTGGTGGTGTGTGGCATCGGCTTCATGCTGCCAGCGCTGCTCGGAGTGCCCTTCGTACCCGGCTGGATCACCCCTGGCATCCCCGTGGTGCTGCTGTTTCTCGGCGACTTCGAGCCGGGCCCGCAGGCCATCCAGGCGCTGTTCGCCCTGCAGTTCCTGGTGTTCGTGATTTTCCTCGTGCTCGGCGTCACGCGTCTGGGCAGCGCCCTGGTGCGGCTGATCCCCAACTCGATGAAGGGCGGCATCATCATCGGCGCCGGCATCGCCGCACTGATGGGCGAGATCAGCGCCGGTGGCCGCCTGGCCAACACGCCGATCTCCCTGGTGCTGGGTAGCCTGATCTGCCTGTACCTGATGTTCTCCGTGTCGTTCAAGGGCCTGACCGAGCGTGTGCCGATGGCGCGCAAGATCGTCAACTACGGCATGGTGCCAGGCATGCTGATCGCCATTTTCATCGGCATCGGCGTGGGTGAGTACAAGATGCCGGACGTGAAATGGGGCATCACCGCGCCGGCCTTCGCCGAGATGTGGAACTACCTGCCGTTCAGCGTCGGCTTCCCCGGCCTGGACGTGTTCCTGCTGGCCGTGCCCACGGCGGTGATCGCCTACGTGATCGCCTTCGGCGACATCATCGTTGGTCAGTCGCTGATGCAACGCGCCGATGAACTGCGCACCGACGAGGTGATCGAAAACAACGTCGACCGCGTGCATCTGGTGACCGCCATCCGCAACGCCCTGCATGCCTTCTTCGCACCCTACCCGGGCCTGGCCGGTCCGCTGTGGACGGCGGTGGCGGCAACCATGGCCGAACGCTACAAATACGGACGCAAGGCGATGGATTCGATCTACAGCGGCGCTGGCACGTTCTGGATCACCGGCTTCGCCGCGCTGTTCATGCTGCCGCTGGTCAGTTTCTTCCAGCCGGTGCTGCCGATCGCCCTGTCGCTGACGCTGATCCTCACCGGCTACATCTGCCTGATGGTCGGCTTCGAGCAACTCAACAACAACACCGAGCGCGGCATCGCCGGCACCATGGGTGTGGTGCTCGCCGTCTACGGCGCGGGCTGGGGCCTGGCTGCGGGCGCGGCTCTGTACATCCTGGTCGAACGTACCCATCTGCTTAAATTCACCAGCGTCAAGGATAAGCCGCAAAGTCCGGCGGAAGCCGACTGACGGATTTCGTTCCACACGCGCCGCGCTCGTCGCGGCGCCACTGCTGTCGAGGTTGCACCATGCCCGAGTTCAACGCCCCGCTGCGCGATATGCGCTTCGTCCTCCATGAAGTCTTCCAGGCGCCGAGCCTGTGGGCACGTCTGCCGGCCCTGGCGGAAACCGTCGATGCCGACACCGCCGACGCCATCCTCGAAGAAGCCGCCAAGGTCACCGGCAGCCTGATCGCCCCGCTCAACCGCAGCGGCGACGAGGAAGGCGCGCAGTGGGTCGATGGCGACGTGCGCACCCCAGCCGGTTTCCGCGAGGCCTACGCCACCTACACCGAAGGCGGCTGGGTCGGCCTGTCCGGCAACCCGCAGTACGGCGGCATGGGCATGCCCAAGATGCTCGCCGTGGCCTTCGAGGAAATGCTCTACGCCGCTGGCTCCAGTTTCGCGCTGTATTCGGCGCTGAGTTCCGGCGCCTGCCTGGCCATCGACGCCCATGCCAGCGAAGAACTGAAAACCACCTACCTGCCGCCGATGTACGAGGGCCGCTGGGCCGGCTCCATGTGCCTGACCGAGGCCCACGCCGGCACCGACCTGGGCATCATCAGAACCCGCGCCGAGCCGCAGGCCGACGGCAGCTACAAGGTCACCGGCAGCAAGATCTTCATCACCGGCGGTGAGCAGGATCTGACCGAGAACATCATCCACCTGGTGCTGGCCAAGCTGCCAGACGCACCGGCTGGGCCGAAGGGCATTTCGCTGTTCCTGGTGCCCAAGGTGATGGTGAATGCCGACGGCAGTCTGGGCGAGCGCAATGCCGTGAGCTGCGGCTCCATCGAGCACAAGATGGGCATCAAGGCTTCGGCCACCTGCGTGATGAACTTCGACGGCGCCACCGGCTATCTGATCGGTGAGGTCAACAAGGGTCTGGCGGCGATGTTCACCATGATGAACTACGAGCGCCTGTCCATCGGCATCCAGGGCATCGGCTGTGCCGAGGCGTCCTACCAGTCGGCCGTCAGCTACGCCCGTGAACGCATCCAGAGCCGCGCCGCCACCGGCCCGGTCAATCACGACAAGATCGCCGACCCGATCATTGTGCATGCAGACGTGCGTCGCATGCTGCTGACCATGAAAGCACTGAACGAAGGTGGCCGTGCTTTCGCCTGCTACGTCGGCCAGCAACTCGACCTGGCCAAGTACGCCGAGGAGGCTGATGAGCGGCAGAACGCCGAAGCCCTGGTCGCCCTGCTGACGCCGGTGGCCAAGGCCTTTTTCACCGACACCGGTCTGGAAAGCTGCGTGCACGGCCAGCAAGTGTTCGGCGGCCACGGCTATATCCGCGAGTGGGGCCAGGAGCAGCTGGTGCGTGACGTGCGCATCGCGCAGATCTACGAAGGCACCAACGGCATCCAGGCGCTCGACCTGCTCGGGCGCAAGGTGGTGGCCAACGGCGGCGCCGCGCTGCGCCTGTTCGCCGGCGAAGTGCGCGACTTCGCCCATGCTCACGAATCGCCTCACGGCGAGCGCCTGGTGGAAGCGCTGGAACGTCTTGAAGCGGTCAGCGGCTGGCTGCTGGAGCAGGCCAAGAGCGATCCCAATTCGGTCGGTGCCGCCTCGGTGGAGTACCTGCACCTGTTCGGCTACGTCGCCTACGCCTACATGTGGGCGCGCATGGCCGCCGTGGCACAGGAAAAGCAGAGCGAGGACGACGCCTTCTACAGCGGCAAACAGGCCACCGCCGAGTTCTTCTTTGCCCGCCTGCTGCCACGCACCCTGAGCCTGGAGGCGAGCATTCGTGGTGGTAGCCAGTCCTTGTATGGCCTGGCTGCCGAGCAATTTTGAAACTAGGGCCGGTGCAGCCCGCCACCGCCGAGCCGGCGGGTTTCACCCGCCCTACAGGGTTGAGGCCAATAGGGTGGACCGGACAGCCGTTCGCGTGGGCTAAAGCGGAACGCCGCCCGGCCCACCCTACAGGACCGGCCGCCGAGCAGTTTTAAACGTAGGGCGGGTGCAACCCGCCACCGCCGAGCTGGCGGGTTTCACCCGCCCTGCAGGGTTGAGCGTGTTGCGCGGCGCTTCGGCGCCGCGCTTTTTTATTCAAGTCTCGGCTGGCCCTGCCCAGCCGACGAGGAGTCCTTATGCGTGAAGTCGTGATAGTCGCCGCCTGCCGTACTGCCATCGGCAGCTTCCAGGGCGCGTTGAGCCGCATTCCAGCCCCGCAGCTGGGCGCGGCAGTGATACGAGAACTCCTCACCCGCACAGGCATTGCAGGCGAGCAGATCGATGAAGTGATTCTTGGCCAGGTGCTTACTGCGGGCTCAGGGCAGAATCCAGCACGGCAGAGCGTGCTGCTCGCCGGCCTGCCACATACGGTGCCGGCCATGACCCTGAACAAGGTCTGCGGCTCCGGCCTCAAGGCGGTGATCCTCGGTGCCCAGGCCATTCGTGGTGGCGATGCCGAGATCATCATCGCCGGAGGCCAGGAGAACATGAGCCTGGCGCCCTACGTCATGCACGGCGCCCGCAGCGGTCTGCGCATGGGTCATGCCGGGTTGGTCGACACGATGATCCAGGACGGTCTGTGGGACGCTTTCAATAACTACCACATGGGCATCACCGCCGAGAACCTGGCCGAGCAGTACGGCGTCACGCGCGCCGAACAGGATGCCTTCGCCCTGCGCTCGCAGCAGCGCGCCCAGGCCGCCATCGAGTCCGGCCGTTTTGCCGGCGAGATCGTCCCCGTGGAAATCCCCCAACGCGGCGCCGAACCGCTGCGTTTTGCCCAGGACGAACAGCCGCGCGCCGGCACCAGCCTGGACAGCCTCGGCAAGCTGCGCCCGGCCTTCAAGAACGACGGCACGGTGACCGCCGGCAACGCCTCGACGCTCAACGACGGCGCCGCTGCCGTACTGCTGATGAGCGCCGAGAAGGCCGATGAATTGCAACTGCCGGTGCTGGCGCGCATTGCCGCCCACGCCAGCGCCGGGGTCGACCCGGCGGTGATGGGCATCGGCCCGGTATTCGCCAGTTGCAAGGCACTGGAGCGGGCAGGCTGGAACCTGGAACAGCTCGACCTGATCGAGGCCAACGAACCCTTCGCCGCCCAGGCCATCGCCGTCGGCCGCGAACTGCATTGGGACAGCGCCAAGGTCAACGTCAACGGCGGTGCCATCGCCCTCGGCCACCCCATCGGCGCCTCCGGCTGCCGCATCCTGGTCAGCCTGATCCACGAGATGCAGCGCCGCGATGCCCGCCGTGGCCTGGCTACCCTGTGCATCGGCGGCGGCCAGGGCGTGGCGCTGGCCATCGAACGCTAGCCTGGAACAAACGAACCGGTGGATGTAGAAAGCGACATCCACCGCAGGGTGGATCACGCTTCACCGATCCACCACGCAATCCCAGACAAGAACAAGAGAATACCCATGCGAACCCTGACCACCCTCACCGGCAACAGCCAGAAACTCGACGGCGGCGCCATGTTCGGCAACGCGCCCAAGGCTCTCTGGCAACGTTGGATGCCGGCCGACGAACTGAACCGCATCGACCTCGGCTGCCGTGCCCTGCTGGTGCAGGAGGACGAGCGCAACATCCTCATCGAAACCGGCATCGGTGCCTTCTTCAGCCCCGAACTCAAGCAGCGCTTTGGCGTGCAGGAAGATCGCCACGTGCTGCTCGACAGCCTGGCGGCCGTGGGCTTGACTGACGCCGACATCGACATCCTGGTGCTCACCCACCTGCACTTCGACCATGCCGGCGGCCTGCTAGCCGCCTGGCAAGAGGGTCAGCCAGCGCGATTGCTGTTCCCCAACGCGCGCCTCATCACAGGCCGATGCCAGTGGCAGCGTGCCTGCAACCCACACGCCCGGGATAAGGCCTCCTATATTCCGGAACTGCTCGACCTCCTGGAAAACAGCGGCCGCCTGCACCTGATCGACGAAACCGAGTACTGCGAATTGCTCGGCCCCGACTGGCGCCTGCACTGGAGCGACGGCCACACGCCGGGCCAACTGCTGCCGGAAATAGCCATGCCGGGCGGACCGGTGGTGTTTCCCGGTGACCTGATTCCCGGCGCGCCCTGGGTCCATCTACCGATCACCATGGGTTATGACCGCTTCCCCGAAGGCCTGATCGAGGAAAAGCAAGCGCTGCTCGGCGACCTGTTTTCCCGCGACGGCCGGCTGGTGTTCACCCATGACCCGCAAGTGGCCATGGGACGGGTAACGCGAGACGAAAAAGGTCGCTACGGGCTCGTTGAGGCGGTAAAAACAGCACATCTACTGGCAAACTGACGCCATCAGGCCTTGACGCGCCGTTCATGCAGCGCGAGCATGGCCGCTTGTTTTTTCGCCGTGGTCACGACCACACCAGCACCCCAGGAAGGGGGCTGCGCTTGGCCAGCGAGAGACTGGCCGTCGTGCCATGCCCACCTCGACAGCCCTGGGGGATCGTTTCATGAGCCTGGCCTCTGTACGCGCCTTCTTCGCCGCCAAGGCGCCCGATATCGCGATCATCGAACTGCAGTCCAGCACCGCCACCGTGGCGCTGGCTGCCGAAGCGCATGGTGTATCGCCGGGACAGATCGCCAAGACCCTGGCCTTTCGTATCGCCGAACGCGACGTGCTGGTCGTCGCCCGCGGTGACGCCCGTATCGACAACCGCAAGATGAAGGAATGCTTCGGCGCCAAGGCGCGCATGCTCGATGCACAAACCGTTGTCGAGCTGACCAGCCACCCGGTCGGCGGCGTCTGCCCGTTCGGCCTGGCCACACAACTCAGCATCTACTGCGACCGCTCGCTGCTGGCCTTTGACGAAGTGCTGCCAGCCGCCGGCGCCACCCACAGCGCCGTGCGTATCGCCCCGCAGCGCATGGCCGAACTGGTGGACGCCGAGTGGATCGACGTGTGCCAGGAAGTGGAAACCGAACCCTGCTGAACGGGGTCACGTACACGTAGGGTGCGCCGCGCGCACCGGGCTTTCCCGGATGACATCCCAGCCTACAACCTTAGGACGCACCACTGCAGCCGAGATTCGGTGCGCACGGCGCACCCTACGATGTCATGGCACTAGCGCCTTTCCCGGATTGAATCCGGGCTACAACCCGCCGCTGACGCCCAGGCTCACACCCAGCGCCGTGGCCAGCGAGAGCGGCAGCAGCAGGGTATCGAGCAGCGCACTGGCCGGCAGATCCAACCCTGGATAACGCGGCGCCTCGGCGCCGAAACGATCCAGCGGGCAGCAGCCGCCATTGATCGCATACCAGTCCAGCCGCGTCCCGGCGTAAACCACCGGCGCATCGGGCTTGGCCGCGTCCAGGGTGCGCACGGTGGCGCAACCGGTCAGGCTCAGCAGCGCCACGGAGCAAACGAGCAGGCGCAGGGTGCTAGTCATCCGTCACCAAATGATGCTCGCCCCAACGCGGCAGCATGTCCTGAGGGATATTCAGGCAATTGAGGATGCGCGCAACGACGAAATCCACCAGATCATCCAGCGTCTGCGGCTGGTGATAGAACCCGGGCGAAGCCGGCAGGATGGTCACGCCCAGATTCGACAGCTTGAGCATGTTCTCCAGATGGATGCTCGAATACGGCGCTTCGCGCGGCACCAGGATCAACTGGCGGCGCTCCTTCAATGCCACGTCGGCAGCGCGTTCGATCAGGTTGTTGCAGGCACCCGTGGCGATGGCCGACAAGGTGCCGGTGCTGCACGGCACCACCACCATGGCCGTCGGCGCGCCGGAGCCGGAGGCCGCTGGCGCCATCCAATCTTCCTTGCCGTAAACGCGAATCTGCCCCGGCGCAGCGCCGGTGTACTCGGTCAGGAACTGCGCCATGGACTGCGGCTTGGCCGGCAGCGCCACGTCGGTCTCGGTGGCCATCACCAGTTGCGCGGCCTTGGAGATCAGGAAGTGCACCTCACGATCCTCCTGCACCAGGCAATCGAGCAAGCGCAGGCCGTATTGCGCGCCGGAGGCGCCGGTCATCGCCAGGGTAACTCTATCGGGACCGCTCATACATTCACTCTCAACGCTGCTGCGCGTACTTATGCCGCGTAGGGCGGGTGCAACCCGCCGAGACTTGAACCATGGCGGGTTTCACCCGCCCTACGGCCAGCGTCAGGCCAGGGCCTTGGCCAGCTTGCCATGCAGGCCGCCGAAGCCGCCGTTGCTCATGATCACTACCTGGGTGCCGGGACGCACCAGCGCCTTCACACCGTCGATGATCGACTCCAGCGAATCGCACACCTGGGTCGCATTGGTCGCCCCGGCAACGGTCGCGCCCAGGTCCCAGCCGAGATTCGGCGGGGCGTACCAGAACACCGCATCGGCCTGTTCGGCCGACTCGGCCAGGCCATCGCGATGAGCGCCAAGCTTCATCGAGTTGGAGCGCGGCTCGATCACCGCGATCACCTGAGTATCGTCACCGACGCGCTTGCGCAGCCCGTCCAGGGTGGTGGCAATGGCGGTCGGGTGATGGGCGAAGTCATCGAAGACGGTCACGCCATTCACCTCGGCGACCTTCTCCATGCGCCGCTTGGCGTTGATGAACTGACCCAGCGCCTCGATGCCCAGCGCCGGCACCACGCCGACATGGCGCGCTGCAGCGAGCACGGCCAGGGCGTTGGCGACGTTGTGCTGGCCGGTCAGGTTCCACTGCACGGTACCCTCGACCTTGCCGTCGAAGCTCACCTCGAAGCGCGAGCCATCCGCGCTGAGCAGCCGCGCCTGCCACTGGCCGCCTTCGCCGGTGGTCTGCACTGGCGTCCAGCAGCCCATTTCGATGACTCGCGCCAACGCGGCTTCGCTGGCGGGGTGGATGACCAGGCCTTCGCCAGGAATGATGCGCACCAGATGGTGAAACTGCCGCTCGATGGCCGCCAGGTCCGGGAAGATGTCGGCGTGGTCGAATTCCAGATTGTTGAGAATGGCCGTACGCGGGCGGTAATGGACGAACTTGCTGCGCTTGTCGAAGAAGGCGCTGTCGTATTCGTCGGCCTCGACCACGAAGAACGGCGTGTCGCCCAACCGCGCGGAAATGCCGAAGTTCTGCGGCACGCCGCCAATCAGAAAGCCCGGGCTCATGCCGGCGTGCTCCAGCACCCAGGCGAGCATGCTGGAACTGCTGGTCTTGCCGTGGGTGCCAGCGACCGCCAGTACCCAGCGCCCCTGCAGCACGTGATCGGCCAGCCACTGCGGGCCGGAAACGTAGGGCAGGCCCTTGTTCAGCACGTATTCCACCGCCGGGTTGCCACGGCTCATGGCGTTGCCCACCACCACCAGGTCGGGCGCCGGCTGCAGGTGCACCGGGTCGTAGCCCTGCATCAGCTCGATGCCCTGGGCTTCCAACTGAGTGCTCATGGGCGGGTAAACGTTGGCGTCGGAGCCGGTAACGCGATGGCCGAGTTCCTTGGCCAGCACCGCGAGCGAACCCATGAAGGTGCCGCAGATGCCGAGAATATGAATGTGCATTAATGACCTCTGAACGCGCCCTACTCACAGGGCTTGAAGCGATGGCGGCAGGTTAGCACAGCGCCCGCCAGGCGGCTGCTGCGCCCTGTTCAGACAGATGTGCGAATACCAAGTTGCTTCGCAGCTGGAAAATCAAACGCTTGCTTGGATTGCGCTTTCAACTGGCTTTGAGGCAGCATCGACTGACCCGCTGGCACAACAGCTGCATCGCCACTGCTGCCCCACCACAGAGAGAAGCCGAGGCCCACCATGCGCATCGTCCAAGCCACCCTGGAGCACCTGGACCTGTTGACCCCGTTGTTCGTCAAATACCGCGAGTTCTACAACGAACTGCCCTACCCCGAGTCGTCGCGCAAGTTCCTCGAGAAGCGCCTGCGCCGCAAGGAGTCGGTGATCTACCTGGCGCTGGCCGACGATGAAGACAAGCTGCTCGGCTTCTGCCAGCTCTACCCCAGCTACTCCTCGCTGTCGCTCAAACGCGTGTGGATTCTCAACGACATCTACGTCGCCGAGGATGCTCGCCGTCAACTGGTTGCCGACCGCCTGCTGCACACTGCCAAGCAGATGGCCAGGGAAACCAACGCCGTGCGCATGCGCGTGGCTACCAGCCGCGACAATGAGGTGGCGCAGAAGGTCTACGAGTCCATCGGCTTCGTCGAGGACGAGCAGTTCAAGAACTACGTACTGCCGATCAACTCCGATTGAGCGAGCAGCAGGCATAGCGACTGCCCGTCAGCCGCCAAGACTGAGCAGCAGCCCGAACAGCAATGGCAACGTGACCAGGCCTAAAACAGCCAGCCGTGCCGGTTGCAACGGCAACCGCCGCAGCGCCTGACTGCGACGCGCCTGCAACGGCTGCTGCAATGCCAGCTGAAACTCCGAAAGTGCATCGAAACGTGCCTGTGGCTGCGGCGCCAGGGCACGTGCGAGCACACCATCCCAGCCTTGCGGTACATGCACGCCAAAGGTCGCCAGCGGCACGTAGCAGTGACCGGGCCTGACGTCGCTGCGCGCCGCCTCCGGCCATTGCCCGGACATCAGCCAGTAGACCAGCGACGCAAGTGCGAACTGATCAGCACGACCATCCAGCGCACGGCCACTGCGCAGCTCCGGCGCCAGTGGTACAGCCTGTTCAGGCACAGGTTGACGCGCAACGCCGGGCAGGATGACAGCCGCTCCGGGCAGAAACAGCACGCGCCCATCATCACCGAGCAGAATCTGCCTGGGACTCAGCCAAAGCCCCTGCATGCCACGGCGCTGCAGCGAACGCACGGCGGCGATCAGTTGCGTCACTATCCCCATCAGCGTCTGTGTATCCGGCGCACCATGGGCGGCCACCCAATCGAACAGATTGCGCATGCCGCGGGGCGGTTTGGCCAGTACCAGATACGCGTGACTGCGCGCCTGATGCGGCGACAGCACCTGCGGCACCCCCTGCTGCGCACTACGCCGCAACGCCCACTCGCGCTGCCAGAAGGCTTCCCCTGCGTCTTCCTCGGCGAACCAGAGCACGGCTTCCCGCCCGGATTCATCACACCCGATATACAGCCGCCCGGGCGGCCCATAAGGACATTGGCTCAGCAGCGTCCAACCATCGAGCTGCTGGCCACAGGTGATCTGCGTCAACGCCGGGCGCGCCGGCGCGGACGGCGCCGGCGTCAGGCACTGGGTTTCGCCCACGCCGAGCAAAACTGCAGCGCCGGGGGCCTGCAACAGCGGCTGCAGCCGCTCGCCAAGCGCACCCTCCGCCTGGATACAGAGCCCTTGCAGATCACTCACATCGAGCAGCGGTTGCGGTGCCAGCAGCAGATGCTCGCCGCAGCTTGGCACCAGGCTGTGCTGAACCAGCGCCAGCTCGGCCTGGGCGCCGAGCGCCTGCCCCTCACGCCCCGTGAGGATTTGCAAGGTGCCTTTATGCGCACGCGCCAGGCCGACACTGCCCGCCTGCAGAAACTGCAACTCATCGCCTTGCATCAAAAGCACACCGGCATGCAAGTCGGCGACGCCCTGCCCGGCCTGCTGCTGGCGAAACAGCTGAAGATTCAGGGCTGCCAGCACCTGTCGCACGGCCTGGGTTTCGCTCCAGGCCTCAGGCGTACAGCGAAAATCGGCGAACAGGGCGTCCAGATGACGTTCAAGGCGCTGCACCACATCGGGGCAATGGCGCGCCCAAAGCAGCACAACCAGCAACAAGGGTGGACGTTGTTGGCGACCGGCCAGCCACATCGCCCGAGCGCGCGCAGCCTGGTGCGGCAAGTCCAGCCCGGTGCCGGACGCCAGCGTGATTCCAGGGTGTTCCAGCAGTTGCGGCGCCATGCTCAGCCCTCCTGCATCAGCGAAGCTGCCAGTAGCGTTGCAGCCTTTGTGCCGACTTGTAGCCAGGCGTTGGCACCCTTATGGTGGAGTGGTCATCCCAAAGAGCCTGCATGCATGTGGTCCTTCAAGGCCTGGCGCCGTCGGCGCACCCTCGAAAACAACCCTGTCGACCCCGCCCACTGGGCCGAAGTACGCAGGCGCCTGCCGATTCTCGACGGCCTCGACGAACGCGAAGAGCGTCATCTGCGCGAGCGCGCCGTATTGTTTCTGCATGACAAGCGCCTGACCGCCCTGCCCGACCTGGAACTCGGGCCAGTCGAGCAACTGCTGCTGGCAGCTCAGGCACAGTTGCCACTGCTGCACCTGGGCGACCTGGACTGGTACCGGGGCTTTCACGAAATCGTCCTTTACCCGGACGACTTCCTCAGCCCCCAGCGCCACCGCGACGCCAGTGGCATCGAACATGAATGGGATGACGCCCGCAGTGGTGAAGCCTGGCAACAAGGCCCGGTGATCCTCGCCTGGCCCGGCGTTGAAGCCAGCGGCGGTTGGGAAGGTTACAACCTGGTGATCCACGAATTGGCACACAAGCTGGACATGCTCGAAGGCGGCGCCAATGGCCTGCCGCCGCTGCACCGCGACATGCGCGTGCAGGACTGGGCCAATGCCATGCAGAGTGCCTATGACGCACTGAACGCCGAGCTGGACGCCAACCCCGACGCCGAAACCGCCATCGACCCGTACGCAGCCGAGGACCCGGCAGAATTCTTCGCGGTGACCAGCGAATACTTCTTCAGCGCACCGGATCTGCTGGCGGATGCCTTCCCGGACGTCTACCGGCAACTGGCATTGTTCTACCGCCAGGACAGCCTGGCACGACTGCGGCGTCTGCAGGCAGAACACCCTGACTACAGGCAGGTCGAAAACGCGACCAATGGCTGAGTAGGCCGCCGTAGTAACGCATTGCGAATACGCCTATAATGCGCCCCACTTTTTTGGCCCTCCCTGGGAGTTTCCCCCATGAGCTACAGCAAGATCCCGGCTGGTAAAGACCTGCCGAACGACATCTACGTTGCCATCGAAATCCCGGCCAACCACGCGCCGATCAAATACGAAATCGACCACGACACCGACTGCCTGATGGTCGATCGTTTCATGGCCACCCCGATGTTCTACCCGGCCAACTACGGTTTCATCCCGCACACCCTGGCTGACGACGGCGACCCCCTCGACGTGCTGGTCGTGACCCCTTATCCGGTTGCTCCGGGTTCGGTGATCCGCGCCCGTCCGGTCGGCGTACTGCACATGAGCGACGAAGCGGGCGGCGACGCCAAGCTGGTTGCCGTTCCGCACGACAAGCTGAGCGTTCTGTACAAGGACGTTCAGGAATACACCGACCTGCCCGCGCTGTTGATCGAGCAGATCAAGCACTTCTTCGAGAACTACAAGGATCTGGAGAAGGGCAAGTGGGTCAAGGTAGAAGGCTGGGGCGGCGCTGAAGAAGCCCGCGGCCTGATCAACAAGGCAGTCGCGGCTTACCAAAAATAAGCCCTGACCACCTCCGAAAAGCCGGCCACAAGCCGGCTTTTTTATTGCCTTTCGCCAGGCAACCGGTACACATTCGTTACACCCAGGCAAAACGGCGACACGCCGGTGTGCTGTAATCGATTAGCAAAACTGACCTGCCAGGCCCAATGGACATGATGAACCTGACCGTACGTAATCGAATCATTGTCAGCTTCCTGCTGATCATCGCCATTCTGGTTCTGCTGGCTGGCGCCTCTTACGCTCGCCTGGTGCAGATCGAGAAAGAGGCCAATGGCATCCGCAACGGATCTATCCCCGGCCTCTATCATCCGAGCAAGGCGCAGGAGCTCTGGTCCCGTCACATGCTCGACACCCGCCGCCTGCTGCTACGTGCCGTCGATGAAGACGTTGCCATCGTGCTCGACACCTACCGCGACCAGTTCGCCACGTTGGAGCAGGCGCTCGATGAGGAATTCGGTCGTTACCAGAGCGCTACGGCGGACGCGCAGGAGCTTGCTCTGGCAGAGCAATTCCGTCAGGTGCAGCTTCAGTATCTGAACCGCCACGGGCAACTGCTCGACAGCTTGCCAAGCATCGAACTAAAGCAGGCTCGTCAGTTCAGTGCCGAACGCGTGTTTCCCGAGTGGGACAAAGGCGAAAGCCTGCTGAGCGAGCTGATCGAGATGAATCGCAGCCAGGCCGAGGTCGCCGCGCACGAAATTCGTGGTGCGGTGCGCATCATGGAAGCAGGCTTGCTGATTGCCATCCTGCTGGCCATCCTCGTCTCCGCCGTGTGCGGCTGGCTGCTGATGAACGCCATCACCAAACCGGTGAACCGCATCGTCAGCACCCTCAAATCCCTGGAAAGCGGCGACCTGTCGGTGAAACTCGACCTACACCGGCGCGACGAATTCAACGCCATCGAGCTGGGCTTCAACAGTATGGTCGGCGAGCTCAAGAATCTGGTCGGCAACACCCAGCGTTCGGCTGTGCAGATGACCACCTCGGTCACCGAGATTGCGGCCACCTCGCGCCAGCAGCAGGCCACGGCCACCGAAACTGCCGCCACGACCACTGAGATCGGCGCCACTTCACGGGAGATCGCCGCCACTTCGCGCGATCTTGTCCGCACCATGGGCGAGGTATCGGACAACGCCGAGCAGACCTCGATTCTCGCCGGCACCGGCCAGCTGGGCCTGGCCCGCATGGAAGAGATCATGCATCAGGTGATGGGCGCTGCCGACGTGGTCAACGGCAAGCTGTCGATCCTCAACGAGAAGGCCGGCAACATCACCCAGGTGGTCACCACCATCGTCAAGGTGGCGGATCAGACCAACCTGCTGTCACTCAACGCCGCCATCGAGGCGGAAAAAGCCGGCGAGTATGGCAAGGGCTTCGCCGTGGTGGCCGTGGAAGTGCGTCGCCTGGCCGACCAGACCGCCGTGGCCACCTATGACATCGAGCAGATGGTGCGCGAGATCCAGTCCGCCGTATCGGCTGGGGTGATGGGCATGGACAAGTTCTCCGAAGAGGTGCGCCGCGGCATCGGCGAGATGGCGCAGATGGGCGACCAGCTCAGCCAGATCATCCAGCAGGTGCAGGCCCTGGCGCCGCGCATCCAGATGGTCAACGAAGGCATGCAGGCACAGTCCACCGGCGCCGAACAGATCAACCAGGCCTTGGTGCAGCTCGGCGAAGCAAGCAGCCAAACCGTCGATTCGCTGCGCCAGGCCGGTGCCGCCATCGATGAACTCAACCAGGTGGCCAACAACCTGCGCGTTGGCGTCAGCCGCTTCAAGGTCTGAACATGCCAGCCACCAGCAAAGCAGCCGCGGGCGAACTGCACCTGCAGTTTCAGCTCGGTGATGATCGCTATGCCCTGCCCGCCAGCCAGGTGGTCGAAGTGCTGCCGCTGCGCCGCCTGAAGCAGGTACCCGAAGCACCGCAGTGGGTCGCCGGGCTTTTCGAGCATCGCGGCCGTGTGATTCCGGTGATCGATCTCAGCCGCCGCGTGCTCGGGCGCCCTGCCCAGCCGCGCAGCAGTACGCGGCTGGTGCTGGTGCGCTTTGACATGCAACTGGATGAGCAATCGCCGGTGCTCGGCCTGATTCTGGAGCAGGCCACCGACACCCTGCGCCTGCCCAACGAGGCATTCAAGGCCAGCGGCCTGGAAGCAGGCCAGGCGGATTACCTGGGGCCACTGCAACGCGATGCCCGGGGCATGATCCAGCGTATCGAGGTCGCCGGGCTGCTCGACGACGAGGTACGCGCCTTGCTGTTCCAACCAACGCAGCAGGGCTGACGGCATGATCGAGCACATCGAACGCCTGCTGAAAAACCGTATTGGCCTGGAGGCCGAATCGGTTGGTCGCACAGTGATCGAACGCGCTGTCCGCCAGCGCATGAGCGCCCTCGGTCAGCAGAACCTGGAAGGCTACTGGACCACCCTCGGCGGCTCGCCACGCGAGCAACAGGCGCTGGTGGAAGCCGTGGTGGTGCCGGAAACCTGGTTCTTCCGCTACCCGGAATCGTTCAACGCGCTGGCCAGCCTGGCGCAGGAACGTCACGCCCAATTGCATGGGGCCAGGCCGCTGCGCCTGATCAGCCTGCCCTGTTCCAGCGGTGAAGAACCCTACTCCATCGCCATGACCCTGCTAGATGCCGGGTTTGCCGCCGAACAGTTCCAGATCGAGGCACTGGATGTCAGCGACAAGGTGCTGGAGCAGGCCCGCAAGGGCCTGTACGGGCGCAACTCGTTCCGCGGCGATACCCTGGCCTTTCGTGATCGTTTCTTCCACGAGCAGGACTCTGGGGGCTTTCTCCTCGACGAGCGGGTGCGCAAGTGCGTCAGGCTGCGCACCGGCAACCTGCTCGATCCCAGCCTGTTTGCCGGCGAGCCCAGCTACGATTTCATCTTCTGCCGCAACCTGCTGATCTATTTCGACCGCCCGACCCAAGTGCGCGTGCTGGAGCTGCTCAAGCGCCAGCTGCAGGAAGGCGGCACACTGTTCATTGGCCCCGCCGAGGCCAGCCTGGCCAGCCAGAACGGTTTGCAGCCGCTGGGCCGCCAGCAGACCTTTGCCTTTCGCATGGCCCCGGCCCAACCGGTCATCAGCGTGCCGACGCGGGCCCCCGTCAGCCGCTCGCGCCCAGCTGTGGCCATACCGATGCGCGCCATCCAGCCAAGCAGGCCACGCTCCGCGAGCAGAGCGCTGGATACAGCGGCGCCAAACTTACAGGCAGTGGATGTCTGGAGCGAAGTCGCCAACCTGGCCAACGCCGGCCGCACCGACGAGGCGCGCCAGCGCAGCGAAGAGCATTTGCAGCAAAACGGCCCCAGCTCCGCAGCCTATTATTGGCTGGGTCTGCTCTGCGACGCGGCAGGCCAGGGCGACCAGGCGTGCGCCTACTACCGCAAGGCGATCTATCTCGAACCGCAACACCGCGAGGCACTCACCCATCTGGCCGCGCACCTGGAAGCGCAAGGCGATCAGACCGGCGCCCTACGCCTGTATCGACGCGCGCAGAACCCCGAGGTAGGCGAACGTGACTGATCAGGATCTGCTGCACAGCCAAGCAGCCGTGGACGACTGCTGGAATCGCATCGGCGTGTTCGGCGACAAGAGCTGCCCGCAGCTGGAACGGCATATCCATTGCCGCAACTGCGAGGTTTACGGCGCAGCGGCAATCGCCCTGCTCGACCGCTATGGCAGCGCACTGGAACGTGGCGATGACGACTACGCCCAGGACGAAACCGAGGAAGTTCAGGGTGCGCAGCGCTCACTGCTGATCTTCCGCCTTGGCGAGCAATGGTTGGCCATCGCCACGCGCTGCCTGGCCGAGGTGATGCCGGTATCACCGATCCACGTGCTGCCGCACCGTAACAGCCGTGGCCTGTTGGGTGTGACCAACGTACGCGGCACCCTGGTCGCCTGCCTGTCACTGGCCGAACTGCTCGATCTCGACACGCAGCAGGATGCGCGCCGTGGCGAGCGGCGAGTGATTCCGCGCATGCTGATTCTGGAGAGCGACAGCGGCCCACTGGTGACACCGGTGGATGAGGTCAGCGGCATCCAGCGCATCCCCGTGGCGCACATCCGCAATGCCAAGCACGACGATAAACGCACCATCAGCCGCTTCACTGCGGGCGTTCTGCAATGGCAGGAACAGAGCATTACCCTGCTCGACGACGAACAGTTGCTGCAAACCATGATCGGGAGCCTCGCGTGACACCGGACCAGATGAGGGATGCATCGCTACTCGACCTGTTCCGGCTGGAGGCCGAGGCGCAGAAGCAGGTGCTCGACACCGGCCTGCTGATTCTCGAGCGCGATCCGACCAACGCCGGCCAGCTGGAAGCCTGCATGCGCGCCGCGCACTCGCTCAAGGGCGCGGCACGCATCGTCGGCCTGGACAATGGCGTGCAGGTCGCCCACGCCATGGAGGACTTGCTGGTCGCCGCCCAGGAAGGCCTGCTGCGCCTGCTGCCCGATCATATCGACGCCCTGCTGCAAGGCTCCGACCTGCTCCTGCGCATCGGCCAGGCGCAGCAGGACGCCGAGCTCGAAGCGCGGGTGGAAACCGTCACCACACGCCTGCAGGTGCTGCTTGGCAATGCCGTGCCGGCACTGCGCGTGCAGCCTGGTGACAGCACCCTGTTTGCCGCCGAAGCCACCCCGACCAGCCCGCACGAAACGCCCATTGCGCCTAGCCCTCAGCCAGCCGAGCCCGTGGCCGACGAACGCATCAGTCGCGTATTGCGGGTGTCGGCCGAACGCTTCGACCACCTGATCGACCTGTCCGGCAAATCGCTGGTGGAGTTCCAGCGCACCAAGCCGCTGAACGATTCGCTGCATCGCCTCAAGCGCCAGCAGGAGTCGGCACGGCGCACCCTGGAGACGTTGCGCGAGCATCTACTGGGGACCGATCTGGACGCCTCCGCCCAGGCGCTATTCGCCGAGAGCCGCAACCTGTTGATCGAATGCCAGCAACAGCTGCAGGCCCACCAGGAACTGTTCGACGACTTCGTCTGGTACGGCGGGCAACGCACGCAGCAGCTGTACGACCTGGCACTGGCCTCGCGCATGCGCCCGTTCGCCGATGTGCTGACCGGGCACACGCGCATGCTGCGTGACCTGGGGCGCTCGCTGGGCAAACAGGTGCGTCTGGAGATCGAGGGCGACAACACTCAGGTCGACCGCGACGTGCTGGAGCGCCTGGAAGCCCCCCTGACGCACCTGCTGCGCAACGCCGTCGACCACGGCATCGAGCCACCGGCGCTGCGCGCCCGCAAGGGCAAGCCGGAAGAAGGCGTGGTGCAACTGCGCGCACGTCATCATGCCGGCATGCTGGTGCTGGAAGTCAGTGACGACGGTGCCGGCATCGACCTCCAGCGCGTCGCCGAGGCGGTGATCAAGCGTCGTTTCGCCACTGCCGAGCAGGTCGAGCAGATGACCGAGGAAGAGCTGCTGGCCTTCCTCTTCCTGCCTGGTTTCAGCATGAGCCAGCAGGTCACTGAAGTATCCGGGCGCGGTGTCGGCCTCGACGTGGTGCAACACGAGATTCGCCGCATGCGCGGTAATGTGCGCCTGCTGCAGCGCCCCGATCAGGGCTGCCTGTTCCACCTCGAACTGCCGCTGACCCTCTCGGTGGTGCGTGCGCTGGTGGTGACCATCGGCGGCGAGGCCTATGCCTTCCCGCTGGCGCAGATCGAACGCATGCTGCGCCTGCCGCGCAGCGCCATCGTCCAGCTCGAGGGGCGCCAGCACTTCTGGCTGGAGGACGAGCACGTCGGCCTGATCTCCGCCGCACAGCTGCTGCAATGCAACGAGAAACAGGGCGACGATGACAGCATTCCCATCGTGCTGATTCGCGACCGTGAGCAATACCACGGCCTGGCGGTCGAAGCCTTCCTCGGCGAGTTCACCCTGGTGCTGATGCCGCTCGATGGGCGCCTGGGCAAGGTGCGCGACGTTGCCGCCGGCGCCCTGCTGCACGACGGCACGCCGGTGCTGATTCTGGATGTCGACGACCTGCTCAACTCGGTGGGCAAATTGCTCGGCACCGGTCACCTGGAGCGCGTCGACCATGCCAGCCATGCGCGCCAAGCTGTCAGCAAGCGTGTGCTGGTGGTGGATGACTCACTTACCGTGCGCGAACTGGAGCGCAAGCTGCTGCTCAGTCGTGGCTATCAGGTATCGGTCGCCGTGGATGGCATGGACGGCTGGAACGCCCTGCGCGCCGAGACCTTCGATCTGCTGATCACCGATATCGACATGCCGCGCATGGACGGCATCGAGCTGGTCACACACGTGCGCCAGGACCCTCGCCTGCGCTCTCTGCCGGTAATGGTGGTGTCGTACAAGGACCGCGAAGAGGATCGTCGCCGCGGCCTGGAGGCCGGCGCCGATTATTACCTGGCCAAGGCCAGCTTCCATGACGAAGCGCTGCTGGATGCCGTACAAACCCTGATCGGTGAGGCCCGCGAATGAGGATCGCCATTGCCAACGACATGCCCCTGGCAGTCGAAGCCCTGCGCCGCGCCCTGGCGGCAGAGCCCGAATACCAGCTGATCTGGGTCGCCAGCAACGGCGAAGAGGCGGTCAGCCGCTGCCGCGACGACCTGCCCGACCTGCTGCTGATGGATATGCTCATGCCCGGTATGGACGGCGTGGAAGCGACCCGGCGGATCATGCACGACACGCCCTGCGCCATCCTCATCGTCACCTCGGATGTCGAACGCAACATGTCGCGGGTATTCGATGCCATGGGTGCCGGTGCGCTGGATGTGGTTGCCGCGCCGTCGCTTGGCCCGCAACAGGTACTCGATGCCGCGACGGTAAGGCGCAAGATCCACAACATCGCCTGGATGATCGGCCACAAGACCTCGCGTTCGGTCAAACCGACGCCCGTGCGCAGCACTGAGAACCGCGGCAAACGCCTGGTCGCCATCGGCGCATCGGCCGGCGGCCCGGCTTCGCTGGTAGAGCTGCTGCGGCAGATACCACCGGATTTTCCCGCCAGCATCGTGCTGGTGCAGCATGTCGACGAAGTTTTCGCGGCCGGCATGGCCCAGTGGCTCGGCAGCGAATCGCACATGCCGGTGCGCCTGGCCCGAGAGGGCGAAGTACTGCAACCGGCCACCGTGCTCCTGGCCGGAACCAACAATCACCTGTACCTGGCGCCGGAGGGGCGCCTGGTGTATCGACGCGAGCCGACCGATCAGGTCTACCGGCCCTCTATCGATGTATTCTTCGAGAGCGTGGCCACCTACTGGCGAGGCGATGCAATTGGCGTGTTGCTGACGGGGATGGGGCGCGATGGCGCCAGGGGCCTGAAGCTGATGCGCGAACGCGGCTTTCATACCATCGCCCAGGACCAGGCCAGCAGCGCCGTCTACGGTATGCCCAAGGCCGCAGTGACTCTGGGCGCCGCAGCAGAAGTGCTGCCTCTGGACAGAATTGCGGCGCGCCTGCTCGAGCGCCTGGGCTAATAACGCCAACCCGCGGCCAAAGCAGCCGCGCAACCTACCAAGACAAAGGCGGAGACGCACTTATGCAACGGCCTCAAGGGAACTCCAATCATCATTACGGCCTGCCCGATTACTCGATGATGGTGCTGCTGGTCGATGACCAGGCCATGATCGGCGAGGCCGTGAGGCGTGCGCTGAGCGAAGAGAGCGACATCGACTTTCACTTCTGCTCCGACCCGCATCAGGCGCTTAGCGTGGCCCAGCAGATCAAGCCGACGGTGATCCTGCAGGACCTGATCATGCCCGGTGTCGACGGACTCGAACTGCTCGCCCAGTACCGCGCGGCGCCCGGCCTGCGCGATGTACCGATCATCGTGCTGTCGACCAAGGAAGACCCCAAGGTCAAGAGCGCCGCCTTCACCGCCGGGGCCAACGATTACCTGGTCAAGCTGCCGGACGTGATCGAGCTGCTCGCACGCATCCGCTACCACTCGCGCTCCTACCTGACCCTGCTGCAGCGCGACGAGGCCTACCGTGCCCTGCGCGAAAGCCAGCAGCAATTGCTCGATACCAACCTGGTGCTACAGCGCCTGATCAAATCCGACGGCCTCACCGGTCTGGCCAACCGCCGCTACTTCGACGAGTACCTGGAAATCGAATGGAGTCGCGCCTTGCGTGATCAGAGCGAACTGTCGCTGCTGATGATCGACGTCGACTACTTCAAGGCCTACAACGACCAGCACGGCCACGTCGCCGGCGATGAAGTGTTGCGCCGCGTCGGTGAGTCGCTGCGCGGCAGTTGCACGCGCGCCTCTGATCTGGCTGCACGCTACGGTGGCGAAGAGTTTGCCGTGATCATGCCCGGCACCGCCGCCGGCGGCGCGCGTCTGCAGGCAGAAAAGATCCGTCGTGCTGTCGAGGCACTGGGCATTCCCCACGACCTGCCCAAGCCCGGCTCTCCGATCAGCGTGAGTATCGGTATCGCCACCATCCGGCCCTCTGTGGAACATGATCCGCTGAGTCTGGTGATCAAGGCCGATGAAGGCCTGTACCTGGCCAAGCACAGCGGCCGCAATCAGGTGGCGCAGGCTGGCGAAAACGGCTAAAGCGCCGGGCGATAATCGCCCACTTTACAAGCCCCCTTCTGCCTTGCCGAACTCTTCCACAACCCTTGATTTTACTGAGCCTGACGCCCTGACCGAGGGCGCCAGGCTTTTTCTTGCATGCTTACCAGACAACCACTGAATTGACTGAATTAACCAGTTAGTACATTTTTCTCGCAGTCACGTCACAACAACAAGAGATACCCCATGACGCCCTGCATTCTTGTACTCAATGGCCCCAATCTGAACCTGCTTGGAACCCGCGAACCGGCCACTTATGGCCATGAAACCCTGGCCGACATTTCCCGGCTTTGTGCCGACACTGCCGCCGAACACGGCTTGAAGATCGAGTTTCGCCAGACCAACCACGAGGGTGAACTGCTCGATTGGATTCACGCTGCGCGCGGGCGCTGCGCCGGCATCCTGATCAATCCGGCAGCCTGGACTCACACGTCGGTGGCCATCCGCGATGCCCTGGTAGCCAGCGAACTGCCGGTCATCGAGGTGCATCTGTCCAACGTGCACAAGCGCGAACCGTTCCGCCATCACTCCTTCGTCTCGCCGATCGCCGTCGGTGTTATTTGTGGGCTCGGCAGTCAGGGCTATCGACTGGGCCTGCAGTACTTCGCTCAATCGCTCAAGGGTTAAGACCATGTCCTCCGTTACCAGCGGCATTCTCGCCGGCCTCATCGGCAAAGGCATTCAGGCTTCCCGCACGCCCGCCATGCACGAACGCGAAGGCGATGCGCAGGGGCTGCGCTACCTCTACCGCCTGATCGACCTCGACCAGTTGGGCCTCGACCTCGATGCGCTGCCGAGCCTGCTCGATGCGGCGCAGCACATGGGCTTTACCGGTCTCAACATCACCTTCCCGGCCAAGCAGGCGATCATCCCGCTGCTCGACGAGCTGTCGAGCGAGGCCCGTGGCATTGGCGCGGTGAACACCGTGGTGCTCAAGGACGGCAAGCGTGTCGGCCACAACACCGATTGCCTGGGCTTCGCCGAGGGCTTGCGCCGTGGCCTGCCCAACGTGGCTCGCCGTCGCGTGGTGCAGATGGGCGCAGGCGGTGCCGGCGCAGCCGTGGCCCATGCCCTGCTCGCCGAAGGCGTCGAACGCCTGTGCATCTTCGAGGTGGAGCCCGGCCGCGCCCAGGCCCTGGCGGACAATCTCAACGCTCACTTTGGCGCCGAGCGCGCCATCGCGGGCGAAGACCTGGCAGGTGAGGTCGCCGCTGCCGACGGACTGGTCAACACCACGCCGGTGGGCATGGCCAAACTGCCGGGCACACCGCTGCCGGTGGAGCTGCTGCATGCCGGGCTGTGGGTCGCCGAGATCATCTACTTCCCGCTGGAAACCGAACTGCTGCGCCACGCCCGCGCCCTTGGCTGCCGCACGCTGGATGGCGGCACCATGGCGGTGTTCCAGGCGGTCAAGGCGTTCGAACTGTTCAGTGGCCGCCCGGCCGATGCCGAACGCATGCAGGCGCACTTCGCCAGTTTCTGAAGCAGGCAGTCGAAAGCCCCTGAACGCAGCGTCGCGATCAGGGGCTTTGGTTCGGAGCAGCAGGCGATAGCGAGTGTTCCCGGATTGCATCCGGGCTACGCCGCCATCCGCCACTCAGCCCTGGATATAGCGCAGCACGGCCTCGCAGATCATCGCCTTGTGGCGCTGCTTGACCTGCTCGTCGGGCAGATCGATCTGGAAGATCTCGCCAAAGGTGTGACGGTTCGAGACGCGATAAAAGCAGAACGAACTGATCAGCAGGTGTACATCGAGCACATCGATACCGGGGCGAAACACGCCCTCCTCCTCGCCGCGACGCAGGGTCTTGCCGAGGGTATCGAGCACCACGTTGCTCATCTGGCGGATGGCAGGCGATTGCTTGACGAACTCGCCGTAGTGGATGTTCTCGATGCTGACGATGCGCACGAAGTCGACATTGCGGTCATGGTGATCGAAGGTGAACTCCACCAGCCGACGGATCGCCAACACAGGTGGTAGGGAAGCCAGATCGAGGCGACTCTCGGTGCCGCGAATATCGCCGTAGAGTTTGACCAGGACTTCGAGATAGAGCTGTTCCTTGCTGCCGAAGTAGTAGTAGATCATCCGCTTCGAGGTCGCGGTGCGCTCGGCGATGGCGTCCACGCGGGCGCCGGAAAGGCCCTGCTGGACGAACTCCGTGATGGCAGCCTGGAGGATGCTCTCACGGGTTTTCTCCGGGTTGTTCTTACGTACCTTGCGCACCACCTCGGTAGGTGGTGTGGCCAGGTTGGCGGCGGCTTCGGTCATACGGCAATGGTCTTTTTTATAGGTATTGGTGGGGCGGATTATGGCAGGCCGCAGCGGCAGCCGGACAGGCTGCCGCCTCAACCCTCATAACCGTGGACGCTTCAATCCGCCGCTGCGCGCCTTGGCCATGGCAGCCAGGCGTACCGCGACGTTAGCCGCGCCGTAGCCGACATAACCGCCCTTGCGCTGAATGATTTCGAAGAAGAAGCGCTCCTCGAACGGCTCGGTGTAGACGTGGAACAACTCGCCACCCTGAGCATCACGATCATAGAGCACGTTGTAGTAAGCCAACTCGCTGAGGAATTCGTCGTCGAAATCGAAGCGCGCGGCCAGATCATCGTAGTAGTTCAGCGGAATTTCCAGCAGCGGCACGCCCGCTTCCTTGGCCCGCGCCACTTCGGCGAAGATGTCCTCGCAGGAGAACGCGATGTGGTGCACGCCGGAGCCCTGATAGCTGGACAGGGCATGGGCAATGGCGGTATTGCGGTTCTCCGAGATGTTCAGCGGCAGGCGGATCGAGCTGCAACGGCTGCGAATCGCTCGGCTTTTCACCAGGCCATAAGGATCGGGCAGGACCACTTCGTCATCGGCCTCGAAGTCCAGTAGGCTCTTGTAGAACAGCACCCAACTGTCCAGCGAGTCGGCCGGCAATGCCAGCGCCATGTGGTCGATGCGCTGCAGGCCACCACTGGCTTCGGCCGTCTGATGCAGACTGAAGTCAGTGTCATAGATGGTCTGCCCTGCTCCCGCCTGCTCCACCAGATAGATCAGGCTGCCATCGGGGGCGCGCACTGCCGGCACTTCCCGCTCGTTGGGACCGACCAGGCCACGATAGGGCTGGCCCCGATAGTCGCAGGCGCGCTGCAACGCAGCGGCGCCATCCTTCACCCGCAGCGCGGTGGCACACAGCGACGGGCCGTGCGACTCGAAGAAGTTGTGCGCGAAAGAATAGGGTTCGGCGTTGAGCACGATATTGATATCGCCCTGACGCAGCAGGCGGACGTCCTTGGAACGATGCTGGCCGGCATGGGCAAAGCCCAGTCGCTCCAGCCAGCCGGATAGACGCGCGCCGACGGCTTCGTCGACGGCGAACTCGAGAAACTCCACGCCGTCGTAGCGGTGTGCCGCAGGCGGGGTGAAGAGCACGCCCGGCTCGATCTGATGGCCCTCTTTCTCAAGGCGCTTGTGGGTCTTTTCCTCGAGATAGAGCAGCGAGCGCAGGCCGTCGGCGGCGTTCTGACGCGGCGGCGCGGCACGGAAACCATCGTTGAAGATTTCCAGCGACAGCGGACCGCGGTAGCCGGTACGCAGGATCGGCGCGAGAAAGCCCGCCAGATCGAATTCGCCCTGTCCCGGGAAGCAGCGGAAATGCCGGCTCCATTCCAGTACATCCATGGCCAGGATCGGTGCATCGGCCATCTGCACGAAGAAGATCTTGTCGCCGGGGATATCGGCGATGGCTGCCGGATCGCCCTTGAGCGACAGCGTATGGAAACTGTCGAGGATCACCCCGACGGCAGGGTGATCGGCCTGACGCACCAGATTCCACACCTGCTGGTAGGTATTGACGTGACGGCCCCAGGCCAAGGCCTCGTATCCAATTCGCAGGCCGCGCGCACCAGCGCGCTCGCCCAGCAGGCGCAGGTCGTCGATGAGGATTTCATCGTCGCCCAGCGAGTCGGCCGCGACGTTGCTGCACACCAGCACCAGGTCGGTGCCCAGTTCCTGCATCAGGTCGAACTTGCGCTCGGCACGGTCGATGTTGCGCTGCAGGCGGTCGCGGCGGCAGCCTTCGAAGTCGCGAAATGGCTGGAACAGGGTGATGGCGATGCCCAGGTCGGCGCAGCGCTTGCGAATTTCGCTGGGGCTGCCGTCGTAGTAGAGCAGGTCGTTCTCGAAGATTTCCACACCGTCGAATCCGGCGGCAGCAATGGCTTCGAGCTTCTCGGGCAGGGTACCGCTGAGGGAAACGGTGGCAATTGAACGCTGCATAGACGGCTCCGGGCTGAGGCGGCGCCGTGGCGGGCAAAGTGAGGGAGGCGAGACGCGCTCATGAGCCCTCACTCGGCCGGTTGGTCGGCGCTCATGGATTGTTCGTAGCCTGGATTATTGGCAGGGTCGGGGAGATCAGCAATTTAAAATGAACGAACTGGTTAGTTTTCCGTTCGATAATCGAACATCATCACTTCCGGGGCTGTTTCCGGTTCTGCCAGGCAGCCGCCAAACCGCTCAGGCAGATGATGAGAATACCGATCATCGCCGTGGTATCCGGCTTGTGCTGGAACACCAGCAGCCCCAGCAGCCCGGCGAAGACGATCTGCACGTAGCCGAACGGCGCCAGCAAAGCCGGCGCGGCATGGCGGAAGGCGTGGGTCAGCAGCAGGTGCGCGGCCATGCCACAGCCGCCCAGCGCCAGCATCATCAGACCGTGCGTGAGGCTCGGCACATGCCAGAAGAACGGCACCAGCAGACTCATCACCAGCGTGTTGACCAGGCCGGCGAAGAAGTTGCTGGTGGTCGCGCTGTCCACTTCACTGAGACGCCGGGTGAGGATCTGATAGCAGCTGAAACACAACGCCGCGCTAAGCGGCAACAGCACAGCCGGGGTAAACAGGCTGCCGCCCGGATGCACGATGATCAGGACCCCGACGAAGCCGACTATCACCGCAGCCCACTGGCCCGCGCTGACGCGTTCACCGAGCAAGGGCACCGATAGCGCCGTGACCAGCAGCGGCGCCAGAAAGATCACCGAGGTCGCCTCGGCCAGCGGGATGAACATCAGACCCGTGGTGAACAGCAGGCTCACACCCAGCAGGCACAGCGCCCGCAGCACCTGCAGTCCAGGCCGCTTGGTACGCAGCACGCGCAAGCCGGATTGCGGCAGGAAGATGCCGGCCATCAGCAAGGTGTGCACCAGGTAGCGCGCCCAGACAATGAGGATGATCGGATAGAAACCCGACAGGTATTTGGACATGGCATCGTGACTGGCGAACAGGAAGGTCGCCAGCACCATCAGGCCGATCCCCTTGAGCGGGTGATTGGCGCCGGACAATGGAGTGAGACTCATGAAATACCCGGAAGGCGGACTCGCCGCAAAAAGATAGCAAGACAACCAACTATACAGACCACGACGGATCAACACCTACATCCACCGCGGCAGGCGCTGACTCCATCACGACTGACGGTCGAGCAACTGCCGGGTCTTCTCCAGCGCCATGCGGGCTCGCTGCAATGCGCTGACACCCTGTTCCATCAGTTGCCGGGTCGGAATTTCCAGGCTCAACGGGATGTTCGTCGGCAGGGTTCGCAGCAAGCCAAGCAGATCGCAGTCGCCGTCGCCGGGGAAGCGCCGTTCATTACGCGCCTGACGCAGGATTTCGTCCATGTCCTGTGGGCGCGGCCCGGCCACATCGCACAACTGAGCGTAGCGCAGACGCTCGGCGGGCACCGCCGCCAGATCCTGCAGGCGCGAGGCTGAACGATCGAAGTGGAAAGCATCGACCAGCACGCAGCCATTGGCTCGCCCCGCCGCAGCGACGATACGCGCCGCCTGGGTGAGGTCGCGGGCGTTGGTCCAGGGCATGAATTCCAGGTGCGGGTGCAGGCCGTACTGCTCGGACAGATCACAGAGCGCGGCGAAGTTGTCGGTCAGTCGCGCTTCATCTGGATCATTGCCGGCCACCAGCAATTCGCTGGCACCACACTCGGCGCCTACAGCGAGGATGGCCTCGAAGTCGCTGACGCGGGTTTGCGCCTTGAGGCGCAGAATTTCCACGTCGAGGACCTGGATGCCGGTATCGCGCAAACGCTGCAGGGTCTGCGCACGCAGCGCGGCTTCGGCCACCATTGGGAAGTGATGTTCTTCCGGCGTGGCCGGCACCAGGCGCAGGCCAACATGACTGTAGCCGGCACGCGCCGCCACCTCGACCATTTCCGGCGGCGACAGCTCGAGCACGGTCAGGGCGGCCAGGGAAAGAATACGTTCGCTCATGATGATTCTCTGCTCAGAGGGTTTCGGGGACGCAGGCCTGGCCACTTTCCGCCGCCAGACGGATGGCCTCGATCAGCGCCAGGGTGCGACCGGCATCGGCAGCGCTGACCAGCGGCTGAACCAGGCCACGGACGACCTGGACGAAATGCTGCAACTGGCGATACAGGGCCTCGCCTGCGTCGAAGTGCTCCTGCACCTGCTGCAGCGGCTGGTGCCAGCCAGCGCCCGCCTCGCTGTAATGCCAGCGCTTGAGATGCGGAATGCTCAGGGCACCTCGGGTGCCGGCGAGCAGGTAACAGGGCTGATCGGCCTGATGCGGGTAGACCGGGTTCTCGCCGGAATCCAGCTCCCAACTCCAGGGCGCAGCGACCGCATCGGAACCGGTCAGGCTGCCCAACGCGCCACCTTCGAACTGCAGCAGCACCGCCGCGCTGTCCTCGTTGGCGAAACCGCGTACGCCATTGCTGGTGATGGCTTGCACCTGACGCACTTCACCACACAGATGGCGCAGCAGATCGAGGTCATGAATCAGATTGGTCAGCAGCATCCCGGCACCGGCTTCGCGGCGCCAGGCGATGTCGTAGTAACTATCGGGTTTCTGCACCTGCCACAGCGCAGTCACCGTGGTCAGTCGGCCCAGAGCGCCCTCTTCGATCAACTCGCGGGCACGTGCGATCAGCGGATTGTGCCGGCGATGATGCCCCACCAGCACCGGCACGCCACTGCGTTCGCTGGCCGCAACCAGCTCGCGAACCTCGTCCAGGTGGACGCCAACCGGTTTTTCCAGCAGCACCGGCACACCCGCTGCAATGCAGTCGAGCGCGGTACTGACATGCAGCGCATTGGGGTTGGCAACGATCACTGCTTCAGGCCGCACCTGCTCCAGCATCTGCTGGTGATCGGCGAAAAAAGGCACGCCGCATTGCGCCGCAAACTCGGCGGCCTGAGGGCCGGGATCGGCGATGGCACAGAGTTGCGCTTCGGCCAGATTCTGCAGGTGCTGGTGGTGCTGACGGCCCATGACACCAGCGCCGATCAGGGCAATACGCAGGGGGGAAATCACGCGTTGATCCTCTTTTTGTCGTATTTGCGCGGGCGCTGCCAGGGAGGTCCTGCAGCGCCTCTTTTTTTAATTTAGAACTCAGTTCCAGAAAAATCGCAAGCGCGAATTGGGGCTAACAGATTGTCCTTGATCGGAAGTCGGCGAGAGGAAGAAGTTGAAGCCGGTGCGCGCAGCGCACCCTACAAACCGGGAGTCGCATCAACCGATGCATTGCGCCCGTGACGACTCAGTACGTAGGGTGCGCCGTGCGCACCAGAACCGACGCAAGCATCGGATCCGGCATCAGCCCGCAGATCAGCTGCAGGCGCGACGGTGCCAAGAAGGACGCTGATTCGCGGCTGAAGCCGCTCCGACAATGAGGTGGGCGTGTCGCTTTCCAACCGATCAGACGAACAGTTCGGAAGCTGGGCTGGCGGCGGACAGCTCGGCGGCGGCGGCCAGCAGCTCAGGCGCCAGTTGCTCGATACGCGCCAGCGACAGACGCGCACTGGGCCCGGCAATGCTGAGCACGCCGATTACCCGTTCCTCGACGGGGTGACGCACCACAGCGGCCAGCGCAGCGGTACCCAGCGACGAACTTTCCATCACCCAGGCGTATCCCTGCTGGCGCGCCAGGGCCAGCCGCTGCAGCAATTCCTGTTGGTTACGCGGCGCATTGGGGCCGAACTCGGCAGGGTCGGCGATACCCTGCCGCGCCACCAACGCCAGAGCGTCTGCGTCGCTCATGCTGGCCAGCCAGGCATGCCCGGAAGCGGTGTAGAACAGCGGTGCGTCACGCCCCATGTCCGGGTCGTAACGCAAACCAGAGCGAGCCCCCTGGCTCTTGGCGATCCAGGTCTGGCGCTCGCCCTCGATCACGCCCAGGCGCACCAGCTCGCCGCTGGTTTCAGCCAAACCATCGAGAATCGGCTGCACCACGTCGGCGCCGCTGTTGGCCAGATAGCGAAAGCCCAGCGCTACCAGTTTGGTCGAGAGCCGATAGCGACTGGTGAGCGCATCCTGGCGCACATAGCCCAGACGCATCAGCTCGGCGAGCATGCGATGCGTGGCGCTCTTGGGAATATCCAGCTCATCGGCCAGCGCCTGCATCTGCATGCCACGGGCATCGCGAGTGAGGCTTTCGAGAAGGCTGAGCGCGCGTTCGATCTGACTGCCGGCCATGAGAATGTCCTGAAAAATTTGCGCCGATTCTAAGAGACAAGCGCCCGGTGACGCGAGCCAGACCGGCGCATGCCTCTGGATGCTGGGCCACGGACGCGCGATACTGCCAGCGCGACGCACAATGTACTAACCGGTTCGTTCTTGTTCGGTTATCGAACAAAACCCCGTTTAGCGAATTGAAATGGCCAGCCTGGTCGGCCCACTATTCCTACCACGCCTGAAACCGAAGTGATCTTCTGCCTGGTGCATCACGCTTCGAATGTTCAGCAGCCAATAAATATAAGAAGGTCAATTGTCATGTCACAGCCTATGCACCTGCGTGCCCCGGCCACCCACGCCACAGCGATGATCGCTCCTCGTCCGGCGCCCAGCTCGTTGCTCGACGACTGGTCCTCTCTATCCACTCTGGCTATGCCCGTCCTCGCCCCTGCCCATCAGGGCATGTGCAAGGTCTCCTGGCGGCGCCTGATCAGCGCGCTGACAGCCAAACGGCAACCTGCGTGCGAATCCTGACCAGCCCCACCCTCTCCCCAACCCTGTCGGAGCGATAGCATGAACAAGACAGACAAGATGCTGGTCGGCGAGCGCACCTTCTGTGTCCTGCTGGTGCTGGCGAGCCTGGTGGTGTTCTACCTGGCTTACCAGATTTCCGGTTTCTCCTCGATCAATTCCCCTGGGGCATTTCCCATCGGCGTCGCGCTGGTGATGATCTTCTCCGCAGTGAAGATCGGCGTCGAACTGATCGGCAAGGCCAAACCCGACTGCAGCGGCTGGCTGGATGCCTTCCAGCAGTTTCGCGACACCCACTTCCCGCGCCGCATCCTGGTCTTCGGCCTGCTGGCCGTGGCGTATCTGGCGGCGATCCAGTGGGTCAGTTTCTACGTCAGCACCTTCCTTTTTCTGGTGCTGTCGATCGTTTACCTGCGCAAGGGCCGCGTACTCAACGCCATCCTGATCGCAGCTGTGTTGCTGGTGCTGATCTATCTGCTGTTCAGCCTGGCGTTCAGCGTTTACCTGCCATAACGAGGCACTCGAGATGAGCGATACCCTTTCCTACCTGCTGATGGCCTGGAGTGATCCGCAGTTGCTGATGCTGACTGCGCTGGGCACCTTTGCCGGCATCTATATCGGCGCCATCCCGGGCCTCTCGGTGACCATGGCAGTGTCCATCCTGGTGTCCTTCACCTTCTCCTGGGATGTCAACGATGCGCTGGCGCTGATCGTCGGTATCTTCATCGGCGGCGTTTACGGTGGCTCACGCAGCGCCATCCTGCTGAACATCCCCGGCGCGCCCTCCTCGGTGGCCACGGCCTTCGACGGCTACCCACTGGCACAACAGGGCGAAGCCGGTCGCGCCATCGGCCTGAGCACCGTGATGTCGGTGGTCGGCGGTATCGTCGGCACCATCATGCTCGCCAGCGCGGCACCGCTGATCGGCGAACTGGCCCTGCGCTTCGCCCCGCGCGACTACTTCCTGGTTGCCGCCATCGGCCTGCTGTTGGTCGGTAGCCTGGCCGAAGGCTCGCTGGCAAAGGGCATCTTCGCCGCAGGCCTGGGCGCGGTGATCGGCCTGGTGGGTATGGATCCGGTCACTGCGCAAGGGCGTTTCACCCTTGGCCAGGTCGAACTGATGGGTGGCATCCACTACGTGGTGCTGATGATCGGCCTGTTCGGCGTCGCCGAGGCCTTCTATCAACTGCATAACCTCGACAGCCCGGTCATCCGCCAGAAGGTGGACAAGATCCTGCCGTCCTTCGCCATGGTGCTGAAATTCCTCCCGTTGTCGATCCGCACCTCGATCATTGGCGTCATCGTCGGCGTGCTGCCGGGCGTCGGCGGCGACATCGCGGCGCTGATGGCCTATGACCACGCCAAGCGCACCGTGAAGAATCCGTCCAGGCCGTTCGGCAAGGGTGCCTACGAAGGCCTGGTAGCCCCGGAAACCGCCAACAGCGCGGCGGTCGGTGGCGCCTACGTGCCGATGCTGACGCTGGGCATGCCCGGTGATGCAGTCACCGCAGTGATCATCGGCGCCCTGGTGGTGCATGGCCTCAATCCCGGCCCGATGCTGATGGTGGAAAACCCGCACATTTTCTATTTCACCGTCGGCAACCTGCTGCTGGCCAACGTGTTTCTGATGATCTTCGGCCTGATGGGCATCAAGCTCTTCGCCAAGTTCGTGGAAATGCCCAAGGCCGTGCTGATTCCACTGATCCTGGTGCTCTGCGTGGTCGGTACCTACTCGATCAACAGCAGCATGACCGAGGTGTACTGGATGCTCGGTTTCGGGGTACTCGGCTATCTGCTGAAGATCTTTGGCTTCCAGATGGGCCCGATCATCCTCGGCGCCATCCTCGGCCCACTGATGGACACCTCGTACCGCCAGGCCATGTCCTCGGCCGGTGACAACCCGATGGAGCTGCTGCAAGGGCTGGTCACCAGCCCGCTGTCGCTGATCCTCAGCGCCGCGGTGGTGCTGATCCTGCTGGGCAACACCCCGCTGCTGAAGAAACTCAAGAGCAAGCTCAGCCCCGCTTCGGCGCGCGGCTGACACCCAGGTTCCAAGGCGTGCCCCGGCCGACAGGGGCTCACAACAACAACCGATGGAGAGTCTCCACATGTTCAAATCGCTACTGACTGGCGCCGCTCTCGGACTCAGCGCCCTCACCATGGCCCTGCCAGCCCACGCCGAATACCCCGAGCGCAGCATCCAGGCGGTCATTCCCTGGGGTGCAGGCGGCGCCACCGACAACGTCATGCGCAGCCTGACTCCGTACGTGGAGAAGGAACTGGGCGGCAAGTTCATCCTCAACAACCGCCCGGGTGGCACCGCCGTGATCGGCAGCACCCACGTCATGCAGCAGCGTCCTAACGGCTACACCGTCCTGCTCGGCGCCGAAAACCCGCAGCTCTATAAAGTGCTGAAACTCGCCGACTTCGATTACGCCGACTTCTACCCCGTCAACATCATCGGCCAGAACGTGGTGGTGATCGCCGCCAACGCCGACGCGCCGTTCAACAACATGGCCGAATTGATGGCCGCTGCCAAAGCCAACCCGGACACCCTGCGCATGGGCTCCACCGGCGCCGGCGGCCTGCCGAGCACCGTCAGCGCGATGATCAACGCGGTGGACGAACTGAAAGTGCGTGAAGTGACCTTCGGCGGCGACGGCCCCGGCATCACTGCACTGATGGGCAAGCACATCGACTTCATGCCCCTGAGCCTGGCCGCCGCCCGTGAACTGGTACGCAGCGGCAAGCTCAAGGCGCTGGCCGTGTTCGCCACCGAGGAAACCCCGGAACTGCCGGGCGTGGAGCCGATCACCAAGTCCCTGCCGGCCATCGCCGAGTACCTGCCCTGGGGCCCGTTCTGGGGCGCATTCGTGCACAAGGACACCCCGGACGACGTCAAGCAGAAGCTGGTCGACGCCTACGCCAAGGCCGTTGCCAACCCCGAGTTCCAAGGCTTTTTGAAGAACTTCGGCGCGCAGAGCCTGAACCTCAACGGCGCCGAAGCCGAAGAGTTCCTCAAGCGCTGGCAGTCGGTCACCACCTGGTCGATGTACAAGGCCAAGGCCATCGAAATTTCCCCGGACTCGGTCGGCATCGCCAAACCCTGATCCCAAGCGTGGCGCGTCCTATACGAGGTAGGGCGCGCCCTGCGCATTCCCCTCCCCGCGCCCGCACTTCTCAGCGACGCAAACGAAACGCCTTGGGCGAAAGCCCGCTGCCACGTTTGAAGAAACGGGAAAAATAGCCCGGCTCGGAAAAACCCAGACTGTCTGAAACCTGGCTCACCGTCATAGTGGTGTATACCAGGCAGCGCTTGGCCTCGAGCAACAGACGCTGATTGATCAGCTGCAATGCGGATTGCCCGGCCAGCCGCCGGCACAGCGCATTGAGGTGAGCAGCACTGATCCCCAGGCGCGAGGCGTAATGTTCGATCGGTAGATGCTCGCGAAAATGCACTTCGAGCAAATGCACGAAGGCCTGCACATGCTCACGCCCTCGGCCATCGGCGGGCTCCTGCGCCTCGCTTCGCGCCAGTTGCCGGCGCACGATGGCAACCAGCAGGACACTGATCAACGATTGCAGCATCAGCTCCCGCGCTGGCTCCAGACGGCCGTACTCCTGGCTGATCGATTCGAACAAGGCATCCAGATAACGGCGCTGCTCGCCAACCTCATAGCACATGGGGCTCTGCAAGCATTGCTGGCCCAGCGGCGCGGCCAGTTGCTCCACCAGCGGCCGCGCCAGGCTCAGCACATAGCCCTGAACATCACGCGAGAAACGAAAGCCGTGCACGCACAACGCTGGCACGACCTGCAGCGAAGCACTGCGCACCAGGCGCAATTGCCCTTCCACCTCCAGCTGCGCCTCACCCGCCTGCACATAGAGCAACTGCAACAGATCAGCGTGACGGTGCGGTTTGATTTCCCAACCGTGCAACTGGCTGCGCTCGGGAATCGATTCACAGTGGATAAGGTCGGGGGTTGGCCATTCGGCCGTCTCACCGTACAGCTTGAATACCGGCACCAGGGGAGCTTTCGAAGCAGTCATGAGCAGGCTCTTAAAATCATCGAAAAGTCCAAGAATCCTTTTCGATATTGCCTTCTAACCGAGCATGCATCCACAAAAAATACAGACCTGAGCCTGTGAATCGACATACAGCCGATCACGTACTGGAGAACAATAATGAACACTCAGGTCGCCATCATCGGCGCTGGCCCCTCCGGCCTGCTGCTCGGCCAACTGCTGCACAACGCCGGCATCGACAATGTCATCCTCGAACGCCAGAGCCCCGACTACGTGCTCGGCCGCATCCGCGCTGGCGTGCTCGAACAGGGCATGGTCGACCTGCTGCGCGAGGCCGGCGTGGCCGCGCGCATGGATCGTGAAGGCCTGCCGCACGATGGCTTCCAGCTGGCCTTCGATGGCCGCTGCGAGCGCATCGACCTCAAGGGGCTGACCGCTGGCAAGAGCGTGATGGTCTACGGCCAGACGGAAGTCACTCGCGACCTGATGGAAGCACGCCAGGCCAGCGGCGCCGTCACCCTGTACAACACCAGCCAGGTGCAGTTGCACGAACTCAAGGGCGAGCGCCCTTACCTGACCTTCGAGCATGAGGGCCGCACGCAGCGCCTGACGTGCGATTACATCGCGGGCTGCGATGGCTTCCATGGTGTATCGCGACAATCCATTCCGGCTGGGGTACTTCAGGAGTTCGAACGGGTGTATCCGTTCGGCTGGCTGGGCATCCTTGCCGACACCCCGCCGGTACATGAGGAACTGATCTACGCCAACCACGCGCGTGGCTTCGCCCTGTGCAGCATGCGTTCGCCGACACGCACGCGTTACTACGTGCAGGTGGGCGCCGAGGAGAAGGTCGAAGACTGGTCCGACGAGCGCTTCTGGGACGAACTCAAACGCCGCCTGCCAAACGAGATCGCCAGCCAGTTGATCACCGGGCCTTCGATCGAAAAGAGCATCGCGCCACTGCGCAGCTTCGTCGTCGAACCGATGCAGTACGGCCGCCTGTTTCTGCTCGGTGATGCAGCGCACATCGTGCCGCCGACCGGCGCCAAGGGCCTCAACCTGGCCGCCAGCGACGTCAGCACGCTGTACCGCATCCTGCTCAAGGTCTACCGCGAAGGCCGAATGGATCTGCTCGAACGCTACTCGGAAATCTGCCTGCGGCGCATCTGGAAGGCCGAGCGTTTCTCCTGGTGGATGACCTCGATGCTGCATCGCTTCCCCGACACCGATGCCTTCAGCCGCCGCATGCAGGAGACCGAACTGGACTACTTCGTCAGCTCCGAAGCCGGCCGCAGGACCATCGCCGAGAATTACGTCGGCCTGCCCTACGAAGCCATCGAATGACTCATTGCTCAGCCGTAGGGTGCGCCGCGCGCACCCAGCCAAACTGCGGGCCATTGGTGCGCACGGTGCACCCTGGCCCTCGCACGGGAGCCCTTGATCGATAATCGCCCGGCGCGCCACTGGCACGTCCCAGGCTCACGCAATTCGTTCGTTTATCGCACACTAAGTCGTTAATCGAATTGAATAGCCCCTCGCTAACTCGCACCATGCGAGCAGCGAATCCTAGCGGCGGCAGTATTGCAGCCGAATTTGGCTGTACCTGAATCGCCTACTAACAATGAATAAGAAAGGACATTTGCGATGCACAAGCTTTCCAAGGCTTTGCTGACGCTGCTTGCCACCAGCGTCATGACTTGGGCCAACGCCGACGAGGCCGAGGTCACCCTCAAGGTTCACCACTTCCTGCCGGCGCACTCGGTGACCCAGGCCGACTTTCTCAAGCCCTGGGCGGAGAAGATCACCGCCGAGTCCAATGGTCGAATCCAGTTTCAGTTCTACCCCTCCATGCAGTTGGGCGGCACCCCGCCGCAACTGATCGACCAGGCGCGTGACGGTGTCGCCGACATCGTCTGGACCCTGCCTGGTTACACCAGCGGCCGCTTCCCGCTGGCATCGGCATTCGAGATGCCGTTCATGAGCCGCTCTTCGGAAGCCAGCAGCCAGGCCATGTGGGATTTCCTCGAAGCCCACGGGCAGAAGGAGTTCGCCGACGTGCATCTGCTCGCGACTCACCTGACCGATGGCGCGCTGCTGCACACGGCGAAGAAGCCGGTGCGTAGCCTGGCCGACTTCCGTGGCCTGAAACTGCGCTCGGCCAACCGCATCTCCACCAAGCTGATCTCCATGCTCGGTGCCACCCCGGTGGCCATGCCGGTACCGCAGGTGCCGGAAGCGCTGTCCAAGGGTGTGGTCGACGGCGCCGTGCTGCCCTGGGACGTGGTCCCTGCACTGAAGCTGCAGGAACTGGTCAAGTACCACACCGAAATGGCGCCGGGTCAGCCAGCGTTGATGCACACCGCGCTGGTGCTGGCGATGAACCCGGCCAAGTACGCCAGCCTGCCCGATGACCTGCGCAAGATCATCGACGACAACAGCGGCCGTGAACTCTCACGCCAGGCCGGCCATATCTGGGATACCAACGTGATCGAGACCGGACACAAGCTGGCGCAATCGCGCGGTAACGAGATCTACGTACTGCCCGCCGAAGAACAGGCCAAGTGGATGGCCATCGGCCGCAAGCTGGACAACGACTGGATCAAGGAAGTCGAGAGCAAAGGCAACGACAACGGTGCTGCGCTGCTGCAAGAAGTGCGCGACCTGATCGAAAGCTACAACGCCAAGCTGCCGCACTGATCGTTAACCCTCGTTGTGTTGGCCGGCACCTGCGGTGCCGGTCTTGCGGAGTCCTCTCATGATCGAAAACCCTGCCTTGCCCGGGCAGCCTCAGCGCACGCGCCCGTTCGGCCAGTTGCTCGATGCCCTGGCCCGTTGGCTGGCACTGGCTGGTGGCCTGGTGCTGGTCGCCATCACCCTGCTGTCGGCCTACAGCATCACCATGCGCAGCCTGTTCGACGCGCCACTGCTCGGTGACGTCGAGCTGGTGCAGATGGGCTGCGGCATTGCCGTGGTGAGTTTCCTGCCGCTGTGCCAGTTGCGTCGCAACAATGTCATCGTCGACGCCTTCACCTTGCGCGCCTCGGCCAACACCCGGCGCTATCTCGACACGCTCGGCTGCCTGCTGATGGCCGCCTGTGCAGCGCTGCTGGCCTGGCGCTCGGTAATCGGCACGCTGGACACTTACCGCAACGGTGAAGAGTCGATCATCATGGGCATTCCGATGTGGTGGTCGATGACGCCCTTCGCGCCGTCTTTCGCCCTACTGGCCGTCGTTTCCCTGTACACCGCCTGGCTCGACCTGCGCGGTGAGGGAGGCCAACAATGAGCAGCGTCGCATTGGGCGGACTCTTCCTCGCCTTCCTCCTGGTTCTGCTGGCCATCCGCATTCCAATCGCCATCGCCATGCTGCTGACCGGTATTGGCGGCTACGTGTCGATCAGCGGTTGGGACCCCTTGCTCAACTACCTGAAGACGGTGGCCTACGCCCGCTACACCGTGTACGACCTGTCGGTGATCCCGCTGTTTCTGCTGATGGGGCAGTTCGCCTCGCGTGGCGGCCTGGCTACCGGCCTGTTCCGTGCCGCAGCCGCCATGGTCGGGCACTGGCGCGGTGGCCTGGCGATCTCCGCCATCGGCTCCTGCGCAGCCTTCGGCGCGGTCTGTGGCTCATCGGTAGCAACCGCTGCGACCATGGGCCAGGTGGCCCTGCCGGAGCTGCGTCGCTACAAGTACTCCAATTCGCTGGCAGTGGGTTGCCTGGCGGCCGGTGGCACCCTGGGCATTCTCATCCCACCCTCGGTGGTGCTGGTGATCTACGCCATTCTCGCCCAGCAGAACATCTCCACGCTGTTCATGGCCGCCTTCGTGCCGGGCATTCTCGCCGTCATCGGCTACATGATCGCCATTGCCATCTATGTGCGTCTGTTCCCGGACTCCGGACCAGCGCAGGAGCGCTCGAGCTGGAAACAGCGACTGCAGGCGCAGCAGGGTGTGTGGCCGGTACTGCTGATTTTCCTGGTGGTGCTCGGGGGTATCTACGGCGGCTGGTTCACCCCTACCGAGGCTGCTGCGATCGGCACCGTGGGCACGGGTTTCTTCGCCTTCACCCTGGGCAAGATGCGTCTGGCCGAACTCAAGGAAGTGCTGCTGGGCACCGGCGTGACCACGGCCATGATCTTCATGATCCTGCTCGGCGCCGATGTGATGAACGCCTTCCTGGCCATCTCGCAGTTGCCCAACTTCATCGCCGAAACCATCAGCGGCGCAGGTCTGCCGCCCTTCCTGGTGCTGGCCGGAATTCTCGTCCTGTACCTGATCCTCGGCTGCGTGATGGACACCATGTCGATGATCCTGCTGACCATCCCGATCTTCTTCCCGGTGATCATGGGGTTGGATTTCTATGGTCTGGACCAGACGGAAAAAGCCATCTGGTTCGGCATCCTGGCCCTGATGGTGGTGGAGATCGGCATGGTCACCCCACCTCTGGGCATGAACGTGTACGTGATTGCCGGCATGGCGCGCGATATCCCCATGAGTGAAGCCTTCAGAGGCATCGTGCCTTTCCTGATCTCGGACATCGTGCGCGTGGTCATCCTCGTGCTCTTCCCATCGATCACCCTGTGCCTGGTGCGCTGGTTGACCTGACAGAGGACTCGCAATGCATTCAGACGAACGTCGCTGACCGCCGAATAGCTGCCACCACTCTCCCCGATGTAGAAGCGTATCCGCCGCTGCGGAGGGGAGCTTTCAACCTTGAAAAAGGAAACGATAACAATGACAAAAACTCTATACCTCGCTCCCAGCGCAATCGCCGTTGCCGTCATGGCCTCCAGCCTCTCGGTCGGCGTTCAGGCCGCCGGCTTCGTCGAAGACGCCAAGGTCACCCTCGGCCTGCGCAACTACTACTTCAACCGTAACTACCTGAACGGCACCGACCCGGTGATCCGCGGTGAGCGCCAGGGCCAGGCCGAAGGCTGGACGCAGAACTTCATCCTCGATGCCCGCTCCGGTTTCACTCAGGGCACCGTCGGCTTTGGCCTGGATGTGCTCGGTCTGTACAGCATCAAGCTGGACGGCAACCGTGGCGCCGCCAACACCCAGCTGATGCCGATCCACGACGACGGCCAGGCCGCCGACCAGTTCGGCCGCACCGCCGTGGCCGCCAAGGCCAAGCTCTCCAAGACCGAACTGAAGGTCGGCGAATGGTTCGCCGTGCTGCCGATCCTGCGCGCCGACGACGGTCGTTCGCTGCCGCAAACCTTCCAGGGCGCCCAGCTGACTTCCAATGAGATCGATGGCCTGACCCTGTACGGCGGCCAGTTCTGGAAGAACAGCCAGCGCAACGATGCCAGCCGTGAAGACATGTCGTTCGGTGGCGTGGAGGGCGACGACTTCAACTTCGGTGGTGGTGAGTACCGTTTCAACGGCAACAACACCATGGTCGGCGTCTGGCATGCCCGCCTGGAAGACGTCTACCAGCAAAGCTACGTGCAGTTGACCCACAGCCAACCGGTCGGTGACTGGGTACTGGGTGCCAACCTCGGCTATGTCACCGGCAAGGAAGAAGGCGCGGCCAAAGCCGGCAATCTGGACAACAAGGTCTATCAAGGCGCATTCACGGCCAAGACCGGCAACAACACCTTCATGCTGGCCTACCAGCGACTGAGCGGTGACACCAAGTTCATGCGCATCGACGGCGCCAGTGGCGGCACCCTGGTCAACGACGGCTTCACCAACAGCTACGACAACCCTGAGGAGCGCTCCTGGCAGGTTCGCCACGACTACAACTTCGCCGGCCTCGGCATCCCGGGCCTGACCCTGATGAACCGCTACGTCAGCGGCTCCAACATCCACACCGGCGGCCGTACCGATGCCGAAGAGTGGGGTCGTGAATCCGAGCTGGCCTACACCATTCAGGAAGGCACGCTGAAGAACCTGAGCATCCGCTGGCGTAACTCCGATGTGCGCCGTGACGTGGGCCAGGATCTGCACGAGAACCGCCTGATCATCAACTACCCGCTGTCGATTCTGTAAGCATCACGCGACATCGCTGCACAAGTGACTCCTAGTGTTACGGCACGTTCAGCCCGTCCTCGTGACGGGCTTTTTTTTTTGATGTGCAACTGTTCGAGGAAGTACCCCCATGCGCTGGATTATCGAACGTAGCGCCGACCTCAAGGTCGGGCACAAACTCCTGCTGGGCTTCTCACTGGTCATGCTGCTGACCCTGGCAGTCGCCCTGGGTGGCTGGCGCACAGCCAGCGAGATTCTCGGGCATGCCGGTCAGTCGCTCCAGGTGGCGGACATCAAGCAACAGATCCTGCAACTGCGCTTGCAGGAGAAGGATTACCTGCTGGCGCCGCTGGCTGGTCATGACGCAGGCATCACCGAGCAACATGCGCGCATCGCCGCAGAGCTGGCTGACTTGCCCACCGACGCCGAGCAACTCCAGCTGTTGCAGCACGGCAACGACGCCTACCTGCAGCAATTCGCTCAACTGCGCGCGGCGCAGTCTCAGGCAAGCACCGCGCAGACCGGCATGGCGATTCGCGCCGACGAAGCGCTGATCCAGTTCGAGATGGTCACCCAGGACCAGTTCAACCTGATTCGCGATCGATTGTACGATGGCGAAACGGGCACGCAGAGCAGCGTCGACCAGGCCGAAGCAGCGGCGCGCCTGAGCCACACCCTGTTGCAGCTGCGCCTGGCGGAAAGCCAGTTCATCCGCAGCGCTGACAAGGTCGATGCCGATCTCTGGCAAACGCGCTTCGCGAGCATGACCGAGGCAGCTCAGCAACTGCGCGCGCAACTCGCGGCCCTGCAGCAGGCATCCCTGGACGAGGCCCTGCGCGCACTCGACAGCTATCGCGAATCCTTCGAGCACTACCGCCATAGTCGCGAGGCCGAGCAGCGCAGTCGCAGCCAATTGGCCGACCTGGCGCAAGGCATGCTGCAGCATGGCAACGACCTGCAGCAGCACCAGCAACGCGCCATGCAAGCAGGCAACCGCACCTCCCTGCAAACCCTTGCCCTGCTCACGACTGCAGCACTGCTACTGGCTCTGCTCGCCAGCTGGCTTATCCGCCGCCTGGTCGTCGGGCCGCTGCAACACTGCCTGTTACTGGCCCAGCAGGTCGCGGCCGGCAATCTCAGTGGCAGCCGCATTGCCGTGCGGCGTGATGAGGTCGGCCAGCTTCTGGGCGCACTGCAAACCATGCGTGACCACCTGCGCGAATTGATCGAGCAGATCGGTGGCAGCGCGACACAGATTGCCGCTGCGGCAGAGCAACTCTCGGCAGTCAGCGAACAGACCCGCGCGGGTGTGCGCGAGCAGAGCGAAGAGTCCAGCCAGACGGCCTGTGCCATGCAACAGATGGTCACCAGCGTGCAGCAGGTGGCCGGTGATGCCGAGCAGGCATCGCAGGCCGCGCAACAGGCAGAATTGCAGACCCGTGATGGCGACCGCCAGGTGCATCGGGTAGTCGAGCAGATCGAACGCCTGGCCAGCGAAGTGGCGCATACCGGACAGACGGTTGGCCTGGTACAAGGCGAGAGCCAACGTATCGGCAGTGTGCTGGATGTAATCAAGGCAGTCGCCGAGCAGACCAATCTGCTGGCGCTCAACGCCGCCATCGAGGCCGCACGCGCCGGTGAACAAGGTCGCGGTTTCGCTGTTGTCGCCGATGAAGTGCGTGCCCTGGCGCGCCGTACTCAGGACTCCACCCGCGAGATCGAGGCGCTGATCACCAGCCTGCAGAACCGCGTACAAACGGCCGTTACCCAGACTCAGGCCAGCCAGACGCTGAGCCAGGACGCGATGAGCAGCGTCAAGCTGGCCGGCCAGAGCCTGACGCGCATCAATCAGGCGGTAGCACTGATCGAGCAGATGAACCAGCAGATCGCCAGCGCGGCCGAACAGCAGAGTGCGGTTGCCCTGGAGATCAACCGCAGCCTGGACAACGTACGCGGCATCGGCGAGCAGAGCGCCAGCGCCACCGAGCAGACCGCGCTATCGAGCGCCGAACTGGCCAGACTGGGCGGTGAATTGCAGCTGCGCATCGGCCGCTTTCGTACCTGAGGCCGAGAACCTGGCCTTGATCATCAAGGCCGTCGGGTGGACAACGCGAAGCTTGTCCACCGCCGCTGCTCACGAGCAAGACGCAATCGCGGCCCTTTCCCGGATTGCATCCGGCTACACCGACAATAAATGACCGCTAACCGCACGACTTCCCGGGCAAATCATCCGACAGTGCTTGGCGCCCCAGCAGTCGCCACATAAAATTCGGAACCAAGTTCCAATAAATAACAAATGCGGAGATCTGCCATGGCCAATGCCCCACTCGACTGCGACCTGCTGGTGGTCGGCTCCGGCGCGGCCGGCCTGGCGGCCGCCGTCAGCGCCGCGTATCTGGGCAAACGGGTAATCCTGGTAGAAAAGGACGCAGTGCTGGGCGGCGCTACAGCCTGGTCCGGCGGCTGGCTGTGGGCGCCACGTAACCCGCTGGCCCGGCGCGCCGGCATCGTCGAGGACATCGAGCAGCCGCGCACCTATCTGCGTAACGAGCTGGGCGAACATTACCGCGCCGAGTTGGTGGACGCCTTTCTGCAGTACTGCCCCGAGATGGTGGCGTTCTTCGAGCAGCACACTGCCCTGCAGTTCGTCGACGGCAACGGCATCCCCGATATGCACGGCAACACGCCTGGTGCCGCCAGCGGTGGCCATCAGGTCATCGCCGCGCCCTACGATGGTCGCGAAGTGCTCGACCTGCTGCCGCGCCTGCGCAAGACCATGCGCGAGACGTCCTTCATGGGCATGCCGATCATGGCCGGCGCCGATCTCGCAGCCTTCCTCAACATGACCCGTTCACCCAAGGCGCTGCTGCACGTGATCCGGCGCTTCACCACCCACCTGTATCACCTGGCCCGCTACGGACGCGCCATGCACCTGGTCAACGGCGTAGCGCTGATCGCACGCCTGGCGCGCTCGGCGCAGGATCTCGGCGTGCAAATGATGGTGTCCACGCCCGCGCAGCGCCTGATCATCGAAGACGGCAACGTATGCGGTGCCATGGTGCTGCACGCCGGTGAGGAAATGACTATCCGCGCCAAAGCGGTGGTGCTGGCTGCCGGTGGTTTTCCCAACGATCCCGAGCGGCGTAAAGCAATGTTCCCGCGCGATGCCAGCGGCCATGACAACCTCGCCCTGCCGCCAGCCAGTTGCTCCGGCGACGGCCTGCGCCTGGGCGAATCAGCGGGCGGCCACGTGGCCGACGACCTGCGCTCGCCGGTGGCCTGGGCGCCGGTGTCGAAGGTGCCCTACGCCGACGGCAGCGTCGGCCATTTCCCGCACATCATCGACCGCGGCAAGCCCGGCATCATCGGCGTGCTGCAAAACGGCAAGCGCTTCGTCAACGAGGCTGGCGGTTACTACGACTACGTCGACGCCATGCTCAAGGCCATCCCCGAGGATCAGCAGGCCTGCTCCTGGCTGATCTGCGACCACCGCTTCCAGCGCCGCTACGGTCTCGGCTTCGCTCGCCCGGCGCCAGTGCCGCTGTGGCCACATATCCGCAACGGCTACCTCAAGCGCGGCCACAGCCTTGAAGCACTGGCGCAGGCCTGCGGCATCGACCCGATCGGGCTAATCGCCACTGTCGATGAATTCAACCAGCATGCGCGCAGGGGTGAAGACCCACTGTTCGGCCGTGGCAGCACAGCGTTCAACCGTCGCAGCGGCGATGCCCTGCATAGCGGTCCGAACCCCTGCGTTGCGCCCATCGAGCATGGGCCGTTCTATGCCGTGAAAGTACAACCGGGCTGCTTCGGCACCTTCGCCGGGCTACGCACCGATGGGCATGCGCGGGTGCTCGATGGTACAGGCCAACCGATACCCGGGCTGTATGCAGCAGGTACGGACATGGCCAGCCCCATGGGTGGGCACTACCCGTCGGGTGGCATCAATCTCGGCCCTGCATTGACCTTTGGCTATATCGCCGGACGCCACGCGGCCACATTGTGATATCTGCCGGCCATGGATGGCAGGCATAAAAAAACGCCACCCGGATGCGTGGTCCGGGTAGCGCCCCATTGCTCGTACGAATCAGTCTTCCAGTGATTCCACGCCCAATTCGTCCCAGACTTCCTCGGCCAGGTGGAAGGTGGCATTGGCTGCCGGGATGCCGCAGTAGATCGCGCTCTGCATGAGCACTTCCTTGATCTCGTCGCGGGTCACGCCGTTGTTCTTCGCTGCGCGCAGGTGCAGTTTCAGTTCGCCCTCGCGGTTCATGCCGATCAGCATGGCGATGGTGATCAGGCTGCGGGTGTGGCGCGGCAGGCCGGGGCGAGTCCAGATATCGCCCCAGGCGTGACGGGTGATCATCTCCTGGAACTCACTGTTGAACGGCGTGAGCTTCTCCAGGCTGCGGTCGACATGGGCGTCGCCCAGCACCGCGCGGCGTACCTGCATGCCGGCTTCGTAGCGTTGTTTTTCGTCCATAGCATCACTCCGGGTAAGCATCGGTGCGCACGGCGCACCCTACCGTAGGGTGCGCCGTGCGCACCGATGGTTTCACTGGTTGAGGAAATCCAGCAGCGCCTGAGTAAAGGCATCGCCAGCCTCGACGTTGGACAGGTGCGCGGCGTGGAACTCCACCACTTGCGCACCCGTGATCCGCTGCTGCATGAAGCCGCCGTTTTCGACGGTGGTGACCGGATCATGGCTGCCGCAAACGATCAGCGTTGGCGACTGGATGCCGGCAATCAGCTCGCGGAAATCGGCGTCGCGCACCGCTGCACAGTTGGCGGCGTAACCTTCGGGCGAAGTCTGCGCCAGCATGTCGACGATGGGCTCGACCTGCTGCGGCTGCGCGGCGGCGAAACCGGCAGTGAACCAGCGCGAGATCGAGGCATCGCGCAGATCGCGCATGGCCTGCGCGCCGCCGGCCAACACGGTTTCAATACGCGGGTTCCACACCTCCGGCGTGCCGATCTTGGCGGCGGTGTTGCACAGCACCAGGCGCGCGATGCGCTCGGGCGCGTTGAGCGCCAGCCACTGCCCGATCAGCCCGCCCATGGACAACCCGCAGAAATGCGCCTTGGCGATATCCAGCGCGTCGAGCAGAGCCAGCACGTCGCGGCCCAGTTGCTCGATGCTATAGGGCCCTTCAGTCACCAGCGACTGGCCATGGCCACGGGTGTCGTAGCGCAGTACCTGGAAATCGCGGGTCAGCGTCGGCATCTGCACATCCCACATGTGCAGATCGGTACCCAGGGAGTTGGACAGCACCAGCACCGGCGCACCGGTAGGCCCTTCGAGCTGGTAGTTGAGGTCGCCATCGGCGAGACGTACGGCAGGCATGGATAACTCCTAACGCGAAAATTGCTGGTGTTCGGCGACGGCCCGCTGCACCCAGCGGCGGGCCTGTCCCAGGTAATGGGCCGGATCGAGCAGACGCTCCAGCTCGGTAGCGGACAGCTCTGCGCTGACCTCGGCATTGGCGCCGAGCACCGCACGCAGGTGCGCGCCCTGCTGCACCGCCTGGCGGCAGCACTGCTCGACCAGATGATGGGCGGCGTCGCGGCCGATGCGCTGGGCCAGGGCGATGCTCACCGCCTCGGCCAGCACCAGGCCCTGGGTCAGTTCGAGGTTGGCACGCATGCGCGCGGCATCCACCTCCAGCCCCGGCACCGCCAAAAGCGCCTGCTGCAGCGCGCCGGAAACCAGGCAGCAGAGTTCCGGCAGGGTTTCCCATTCGGCGTGCCACAGGCCCAGGCTGCGCTCGTGCTCCTGCGGCATGGCGGCGAACATCGTCGCCACCAAGCCCGGCGCGCGGGTGGCGGCGCCGATCAGCACCGCTGCGCCAACCGGGTTGCGCTTGTGTGGCATGGTGGACGAGCCGCCCTTGCCCGGTGCCGAGGGTTCGAAGACTTCACCGGCCTCGGTCTGCATCAGCAGACTCAGATCGCGGCCCAGCTTGCCCAGGCTGCCGGCGATCAGCCCGAGCAGGCTGGCGAACTCCACCAGGCGGTCGCGCTGGGTGTGCCAGGGCTGCTCGGGCAGGTTCAGCTGCAGCTCGGCGGACAGCGTCTCGGCCACCGGCCATGCCTGCTCGCCGAGCGCTGCCAGGCTGCCCGAGGCACCACCGAACTGCAGGCTCAGCAGACGCGGCTTGAGTTCATTCAGGCGCTGACGATGGCGGGTGATGGCGCCGAGCACGCCGGCCAGCTTCATGCCCAGGGTCACTGGGGTGGCCTGCTGCAGCCAGGTGCGCCCGGCCAGCGGCGTCTCGGCATGGCGCTCGGCCTGCGCCGCCAGGCCATCGCCCAGAGCGGCGAGATCGTTTTCGATCAGGTCAATGGCCGCGCGCAGTTGCAGCACCAGGCCGCTGTCCATGGCGTCCTGGCTGGTCGCGCCGAGGTGTACGAAACGTTCGGCCTCGGGGCTTGTCGCAGCGATGCGTTTACCCAGTGCCTTGACCAGCGGAATGGCGGAATTGCCGGCGGTGGCGATGGCCTGGGCCAGGGCGGCGAAGTCGTAGAGCTCGGCCCGGCAGGCAGCGGCGATGGGCGCCACCGCCTCAGGCGGGATCAGCCCCACACGTGCCTCGGCTCGCGCCAGCGCGGCCTCGAAGTCGAGCATGCCCTGCACCCGACCGGCGTCGCAGAAGATCGCGCGCATGGCCGGGGCGGTGAAGTAGGCATCGAAGAGTTGGTTGCTCACGAGCGGCGGGTTCCTGCGGAAATGGGCATTTGGCCTAGTGTGGCATCAATGTCGGGCCGTGGTGCGCACGGCACACCCTACGAATCGCCGGATGCGCCGTAGGGGGCGCCGTGCGCACCGACCAACACTCACACCCGCTCAATCGCCAGCGCCAACCCCTGGCCGACACCCACGCACATGGTCGCCAGGCCCAGCTTGCCGCCGGATTTCTCCAGCTGATGCAGCGCGGTCTGCACCAGGCGCGCGCCGCTGGCGCCCAGCGGGTGGCCGAGGGCGATGGCGCCGCCGTTGGGGTTGACCTTGTCGCTGTCGTCGGCCAAACCCAGCTCGCGCATCACCGCCAGGCCCTGGGCGGCGAAGGCTTCGTTGAGTTCGATCACGTCGAACTGGTCGATGCCCAGGTTCAGCCGCTCCAGCAGCTTGCGTACCGCCGGCACCGGGCCGATGCCCATTACGCGTGGCGCCACGCCGGCGCTGGCCATGCCGAGCACCCTGGCACGCGGGGTCAGGCCGTGTCTTTTTACCGCCTCGGCGGACGCCAGGATCAGCGCCACAGCGCCGTCGTTGACGCCCGAGGCATTGCCTGCGGTGACCGTCTTGCCCTCGCCGTTGACCGGCTTGAGCTTGGTCAGCGCTTGCAGAGTGGTGTCGGCGCGCGGATGCTCGTCGGTGTCGACCACCGTCTCACCCTTCTTGCCTTTGATCACTACCGGGACGATTTCCTCGGCGAAGAAGCCTTCGGCCTGTGCCCGCGCAGCGCGCTGCTGGCTGCGCAGGGCGAACAGGTCCTGGTCGGCGCGACTGACCTGATAGTCGTCGGCGACGTTGTCGGCGGTCTGCGGCATGGCGTCGACGCCATACTGCGCCTTCATCAGCGGGTTGATGAAGCGCCAGCCGATGGTGGTGTCCTCGATCTTCTGGTTGCGCCCGAAGGCACTGTCGGCCTTGCCCATCACGTAGGGCGCACGGGACATGGACTCCACGCCGCCAGCGATGGCCAGTTCCATCTCACCTGCGGCGATGGCACGGAAGGCACTGCCCACCGCATCCAGGCCGGAAGCGCACAGGCGGTTGAGGGTAACCCCCGGCACGCTGTCGGGGATGCCGGCCAGCAGCAGCGCCATACGCGCGACGTTGCGATTATCCTCACCGGCCTGGTTGGCGCAGCCCATGAAGACTTCGTCGATGGCGGCCAGATCCAGCTGCGGATTGCGCTCGATCAGCGCCTTCAGCGGCAGCGCCGCCAGGTCGTCGGCACGCACCGGCGCCAGACCGCCGCCGAAGCGGCCGATGGGCGTGCGAATGGCGTCGCAGATGTAAACGTCGCGACTCATTCCTCACCCCCGGCCTGACCGTGGGCGGCGGCGGTACGCGCTTCCAGGGCACGCAGCGCTTCCAACTCGGTGTCGTTCGGCGCCTCGGTCACGGCCAGGTCGTCGGCGAAACGGATGGCCCAGCCGGTATTCTCGATCACCTGCTCGCGGCTCACGCCCGGGTGCAGCGAGGTGACGATGAACTCGTTGCTACCGGCTTCCGGCTCCATGATGCACAGGTCGGTAATGATACCCACCGGGCCCTTGCCGGGCAGGCCGAGCTGCTGACGGTGGTCGCCGCCCTCGCCGAAACCGACCGATGTGATGAAGGCCAGCTTGTCGACGAAGGTGCGATGCGACTGCTTGAGGATGATCAGCACTTCCTTGGCGCTACCGGCGATCTCCGGCGCGCCGCCGGCACCGGGCAGGCGCACTTTCGGGTTGTGGTAGTCGCCGATCACGGTGGTGTTGATGTTGCCGAACTTGTCGACCTGGGCCGCGCCGAGAAAACCGACGTCGATGCGCCCGCCCTGCAGCCAGTAGCGGAAGATCTCGCCGGTGGGCACCACGGTGTCGGCGGTTTCGGCCAGCTCACCGTCGCCGATCGACAGCGGCAGCACGCTGGGCTTGGCACCGATGGGGCCGGATTCGTAGATCAGCACGACGTCCGGCGAGGAGGTCAGGCGCGCCAGGTTGGCAGCCTTGGACGGCAGGCCGATGCCGACGAAGCAGACCGCGCCGTTCTTCAGGCGGCGGGCGGCGGCGACGGTCATCATTTCATTGGTGCTGTAGTGGCTCATCACTTGGCCTCCGCAATCTTGGCTTGGGCGATCTTTTCCCGGAACTGGGCGAAATCCTGGGTGCCGCGGATGTATTCATCGATCCAGGCGCAGAAGGTTTCACGGTCGCGGGCAATCGGGTCCCAGGCCTGGTAGAAGCGGTTGTCGCGCTCGTAGTAGCCGTGGGCATAGGACGGGTGCGCGCCGCCAGGCACGTGGCAAACGGCGGTCAACGCCCAGCTCGGCAGCACGCAGGCGTTCATCGGCGCCTTGAGGTCGTCGACGATCTCCTCGACCGTGACGATGCAGCGCTTGGCCGCCAGGGCCGCTTCCTTCTGCACGCCGAGGATGCCCCACAGCAGCACGTTGCCCTTGCGGTCGGCCTTCTGCGCGTGGATCACGGTGACGTCCGGGCGCACCGCCGGGGTAGCCGCCAGCTTCTCGCCGGTGAAGGGGCAGTCGATGAACTTGATGTTCGGGTTGACTTTCGGCAGGTCGGAGCCGGCATAGGCACGCAGCAGGGCGAACGGCAGGCCGGAGGCGCCAGCGACATAGGAGTTGGCCAGGTCGGCATGGCTGTGCTCGTCGATTTCCAGGGCGTTCGGCCACTTCTTCTCTACCGCATCGCGCAGACGGTGCAGCGAGCCGACGCCGGGGTTACCACCCCAGGAGAAGGTCAGCTTGCGCGCACAACCGGCGCCGATCAGCAAGTCGTAGACCAGGTCCGGGGTCATGCGTACCAGATGCAGGTCTTTCTTGCCCTGGCGGATCAGCTCGTGGGAGGCGGCAGTGGGGATCAAATGGGTGAAGCCTTCGAGAGCGACGCAGTCGCCGTCGTTGACGTGGCGCGAAATGGCTTCGCCCAGGGTGATGATGTCGGCCATCGTGTTGTTCTCGCTTGGGTTGCAGATGCCACCGGGCAGGGGTGGCGGTGAGTTCAGATTAGGGCGCGCCATGCGGCGGAACAATCCGATAATCGCCTTATGGTGCGATTATCGAACCATTCCTGATTGATGGTGCTGACAGCGCCTTACAGCAGGTTCCAGGTGTAACTGAGGATCAGGCGGTTCTCGTCGATATCGCTGCGGTAGTTGGAGCGCGCGGTGACGTTGCGCACGCGCACACCGAGCCCCTTGAGCGCGCCACTCTGCAGCGTGTAGCCGATATCCAGATCGCGCTCCCAGTCCTTGCCTTCGTAGCGCGCACCGCCACGGTTGGTGGCCTGGACGTCGATGTTGTCGCCGCGTATGTAGCGCACCCCGGCCACCAGGCCCGGTACACCCATGGCTGCGAAGTCGTAGTCGTAACGCAGCTGCCAGGAGCGCTCGTCGGCCGAGGCGAACTCGAATGTCGGCACCTCGTTGCCCAGCGGGCTGACGTTGGCGAATACGCGTGGGAAGGCGTCATCGCCGAACATCGCCTGGTAGCCGACATAGAAGGTGTGGCCACCGTGCCTGGCCGACAGCAGGGCGAACAGCGCTTGGTTGTCGATCTCACCGAGCAACTGCTTGCCGTCTTCGGCCGAGTCGTAGAAGCCGAAGTTGGCGCCCAGGGTCCAGGTGCCAACCGGCTGGCTGTGCTTGAAGCCGAGGAAGCGCTGGTCGTAGATGTCTTCCAGTTGCGCGTACCAGGCGCTGGCGGTGGTGCGCCCGGCGTTGAAGGCATAGTCGCCGCCGGCGTAGTTGAAAGCGTCGCTGGTCGCCGCGCGCTGCGGCAGGTGACCGAGCATGGCGAGCATCTTGTCGTCGCCAGCCTCGTTGCGCAGGCTGGTGGAATTGAGATGCCCGGCCTGCAGGCTCAGTCCGGCGAACTCGTTGGAGACGACGCTGACGCCCTGGTAACTGGGCGGTAGCAGGCGGATATCGGAATAGGTCAGCACTGGCAGGTTGGGTTGCAATTCGCCCACCTTCAGCTCGGTCCTGGACACACGCAGCTTCGCTGCCAGGCCCAGGCGGCTGTAGTCGTCGGCGGCCTTGCCGCTCTCGCGGGTCGGCAACAGACCGGTATTGACTCGATCCGGGCTACTGTCGAGCTTGAGGCCGAGCAGGCCGATGGCATCCACGCCGAACCCCACCGGCCCAGGGGTGTAGCCGGATTTGACGTTGAGGATAAAGCCCTGCGCCCACTCCTCGGCCTGGGACTGCCGGTTCGGCCCGACGATGTCGGAAAAGTCGCGGCTGAAGTAGTAGTTGCGCGCCGTGAGCGTGGCGCTGGCGTCTTCGATAAACCCTCCCTCGCCAGCCTGGCTCAGGCTCGGCAGGCAGGCGGCAATGGCGGTGGACAGCAGGCAAAGGCGTGGGCTGTGTTTCATCGGTAGCGTGCTCTTGTTGTTATCGAGGTTGCAGAAACCCGCCCGGCAGCCATTGGGAAGCCGGTTGGGGGTAGATGGATCGGGTCGATTGGAGCTATATCGCGGTTTGTAGAGTGTCGCGGGGCCGCCTAGGCCGTGCGCACCAATGCAGACGGCAACTGTTGATACGCGCGATGTGGCAATGGTTGGTGCGCATGGCGCACCCTACGAAAGCCGGTCCAGACGCGGATATAGCGTTGTTCACTCGCGCACCGGCGCGGCCCTCGGGTTACTCATGGCGCTTGGCGATTGCTGCCGTGCTCGCAACAGCAGGTGTGCGGCGAGACCGAACAGCAGGCCCCAAAAGGCCGCCGACAAGCCAAGAAACCCCACCCCGGAGGCCGTCACCAGAAAGGTGAACAGCCCGGCGTCGCGCTCCCTGGGCTCGTTCAGACTGCGCGCCAGCGCCTCACTGAACGCGCCATACAGCGCGAGTCCCGCGAGGGCGGCGATCAGCGCGGCGGGAAAGGCGGCAAACAGCGACACCAGGGTGGCGCCACCAATGCCCAGCAGCAGGTAGGCCAGGCTGCCAGCCACTGCGGCGATGTAGCGCCGCTTGGGGTTTTCATGAGCCTCGCGGCCGGTGCAGAGGCTGGCGGTGACCGCCGCCAGGTTCAGGCCGTGGCAGCCGAACGGCGCCAACAGCGCGCCACCAATGGCACTGGCGCCGATGATCGGGCTGGCCGGTGTGGCATAGCCGGCGCCGCGCAGCACCGCCATGCCCGGCATGAACTGCCCGGTGAGCGCCACCAGCACCAGCGGCAGCGCCAGGTTGAGGCTGGCGGCCAGGCTGAACTCGGGGGCGATCCACTGCGGCGTGGCCAGCTCCAGCACCAGCGCCTCGCTGCGCAGCTGGCCGCCGAGCAGGGTCAGCGCCGCGCCCACCAGCAATACGCCGGCCACCGCATAACGCGGCGCGATTCGGCGCAGCAGCACGTAGGTGGCGAACATGCTGACGATCAGCAACGGCTGGTCCGGCAGCGCCTTGAACACCTCGATGCCGAAGGCGAACAGAATGCCGGCCTGCAGGCCGGCAGCGATGGAACCGGGCAGTTTGGCGATCAGCCGGTCGAAGCTGCCGCTCAGGGCAATCAACAACAGGATCAGGTTGGCCACCAGGTAGGCACCGATGGCCTGGTTCAGGCCCAGCTCCGGCAGGGCGCCGACCAGCAGCGCGCTACCGGGGATCGACCAGGCGATCACCACCGGCGTGCGGTAGCGCAGGCTGAGCAGCAAGCCCAGCGCGCCGCTGCCAATGGAAATCGCCCAGACCCACGACGACAGGAGTGCCTGCGACAGGTCGGCGCTTTCCGCGGCATGGAAGATCAGCACCAGCGGCCCGGCGTAGGAGATGGTGGTGGCGAGCAGCCCGGCCACCAGGGCGGGCAGAGAACAGTCGCGCAGCAAAGCGTGCATGTCAGCCTCGCAAGTCAGTGTGGCCTTCCGGCAGCGGAAGGCGCTCGGTGTCGGAACGACGGGCCCCTGCCTACTCACAGGCAGGGGCTCGGCATGCGGCTCAGGCCTTGGCAGACACCAGCGCCGCGGTCGCTGCCGCCTGGCGCCGCTGGCCGCTAAGGGTGAACACCGCCATGGCCAGGGCGGCGATGGCCCCGGGTACAGCGAAGGCGATGAAATTCAGTTGCAGCGGCAGGTTGATCGCCATCAGCGCACCACCGAGCAGTGGGCCGACGATGGCGCCGTTGCGGCCAATGCCCGAGGCCCAGCCGAGGCCAGTGGAGCGGATCGACAGGCCGTAGAACTGCGCGGCACCGGCGTACAGCAGAATCTGCGTACCGATGGTGGTGGCGCCAGCAATGAAGATCAGCCCGTAGAGCACCGGCGTGGGGCTGTTGAAGCCCAGCAGGCTGATCGAGGCAGCGGCGGCGACGAAGAAGGCCACCATCACCTTGCCCAGGTTGAAGCGGTCGCCCAGCCAGCCGCCGAGGATCGCTCCGGCCATGCCGCCGAAGTTCAGCGCCAGCAGGAACGACAGGCTCGAACCCAGGCTGTAGCCGGAGTTGGCCATCAGTTTAGGTAGCCAGGAGCTCAGCGCGTAGACCATCAGCAGGCAGCAGAAGAATGCCAACCACAGGCACAGGGTGCGCAGCGCACGACCGTCGCGAAACAGCTCGAATACGCCAACGCCCTGACCCTTGCCATCGCTCATTTGCAGGTGGTCGGCGGCATCGATCCGCAGGCCCGGCTCGACCTTGGCCAGCACCGCACGGGCCTGCTCATGGCGGCCCTGGCGCACCAGGAAACCCACCGACTCCGGCAGCTTCCACAGGATCAGCGGCAACAGCAGCAGCGGCACGGCGGCGGCGAAGAACATCGATTCCCAGCCGAAGCGCGGCAGCATGTAGATACCGACGCCGGCAGCGAGCATACCGCCCAGCGAGTAGCCGCTGAACATCACCGCCACCAGAGTGCTGCGCAGGCGCTTGGGCGCGTACTCGTTCATCAGCGCCACGGCGTTGGGCATCAGCCCGCCGCAGCCTAGCCCGGCAATAAAGCGGAAGATGCCGAACTCGGTGGGGCTGGAGGCAAAACCGTTGAGGATGGTCGCCGTGGAGAACAGCACGAAGCAGATGGCGATGCCCTTCTTGCGCCCGATCCGGTCGGCCAGGGTGCCGAAGCCGAGGGCGCCGAACATCATGCCGAACAGCGCGTAGCTGCCCAGAGCGCCGGCCTCCAGCGGGGTCAGGTTCCACTCCTGCATGATCGACGGCAGCACCACGCCGAAGATGAACAGGTCGTAGCCGTCGAAGATCAGCAGCAGCGCGCAGAGCGCCATGACCATCCAGTGAAAGCGGGAAAAACGCGCGTTGTCGATAACGGGGTGAACGTCTATCTGTCGCATGGCATCGGTTCTCGGTTTTGTTTTTGTTGTGAACTGCTCGGTTGGTGTTTGTAGGAGCCCGCTTGCGGGCGATGCAGTTGATGGATCGCCAGCAAGCCGGCTCCTACGCGATCAGGGGACTAGCCGAGATCCCCGCCACCCACCGGCAGGGTCACGCCGGTGATATAGGAGGCCTCGTCGGAGGCGAGAAAGAGGATCGCGCCGACCTGCTCGTCGAGGGTTCCGTAGCGCTTCATCAGGCTGCTCTCGACGGTCTGATCGACGATCTGCTGGTACCAGGCCTTCTCCTGGTCGCTCGGCTCGGCGGTGTTGCGCGGAATGCGTCGCGGCGGCGCCTCAGTGCCGCCAGGGGCGGTGGCGTTGACGCGAATGCCGCGCTCGGCAGTCTCGAACGCCAGGCAGGCGGTCAGCGCGTTGACGCCGCCCTTGGCCGCGCCGTAGGGCACACGGTTGACCCCACGAGTGGCGATGGAGGAGACGTTGACGATGGCACCACTGCCCTGCTCCAGCATCTGCGGCAAGGCGGCGTGGCAGCACCACAGCGTGGGGAACAGCGAGCGACGCACTTCGGCTTCGATCTGCGCGGTTTCGTAGTGCTCGAACGGCTTGGCCCAGATGGTGCCGCCGACGTTGTTGATCAGGATGTCCAGGCGGCCGAAACGCTCGACCGCCGCCTGCATCACGCCCTGGCAGTCGCCGGCCTGCTCCAGGTCGGCGGTCAGGCACAGCACACCGACCTGCTCGGCCAGTTCATTGATCAGCTCGGAGCGGTCCACCGCCACCACCTGCGCACCCTCCTCCAGCAGCCGCTCGGCGACCCGTCGGCCAATGCCCTGGGCGGCGCCGGTGACCACGGCGACTTTGTCTTGGAAACGCTTGTTCATCTTGCCCACCTCAATCCGGGGTATCCGCTATCTACCCCCTCTCCCGCTTGCGGGAGAGGGCTGGGGAGAGGGTGGCGTTTGCCCCTCTCCCCCGACCCCTCTCCCATAGGGAGAGGGGAGCCAACTTCTCAGGCGCTGGCAGCAAATTTCTCGTAATAGAAATTGGCCGGAGCGATGCCCTGTTCGCGGATGTAGGCGCTGACCGCCTCGACCATCGGCGGCGGGCCGCACAGATAGATGTCCACCTCACCGTCGTTGAGGTGCCTGGGTTCGATGTGCTGGGTGACATAGCCCTTGTGCGGATAGCTGCTCTCGGGGCTGGCCACGCAGGCGCTGAAGCTGAAGCCGGGGATCCGCGCGGCGAAGGCTTCCAGCTTGTCCAACTCGACCAGATCATGGTCGTGGGTCACGCCGTAGATCAGGTGCAGCGGGTGCGCGCTGCCCTCGGCAGCGATCTTCTCCAGCATCGCGGTGAAGGGCGCCAGGCCCGTACCGCCAGCCAGCAGCAGCAACGGCCGCTTGATCTCGCGCAGGTAGAAGCTGCCCAGCGGGCCGGCCAGGCTGATGCGATCACCGGCCTTGGCCAGGTTGCTCAGAAAGCTGCTCATCAGCCCGCCCGGTACATTGCGGATCAGGAAGCTGACCTCGCCGTCCTTCTGCAGGCTGCTGAAGGAGTAGGCACGGCTCTGCTCACTGCCCGGCACCTGGAGGTTGACGTATTGCCCCGGCAGGAAGGCCAATTGGCTCAGGGCCTCGCCCTTGACCGACAGGGCGATGGTGCTGTCGCTCAGTTTGCGCACCGCGCTGATGGCCGCCTCGAAGCTGGCCTGCTGGGTCTTGCACACTTGCGAGGACGCCGGCACGCGGATCACGCAGTCGCTCCCGGCGCGCATCTGGCAGGTCAGCACGTAGCCCTGCTCGGCCTCGGTCTGGCTCAGAGCGTCCTCGATGTATTCCTCGCCGAGGTCGTATTGGCCGGCTTCGGCGAAGCACTTGCAGGCGCCGCAGGCGCCATCGCGGCAGTCCAGCGGGATATTGATGCCCTGGCGATAGGCGGCGTCGGCCACCGTCTCACCCAGGTTGGCGTCGATAAAGCGGGTAACCCCGTCTTCGAAATTCAGTGCGATCTTGTGGCTCATGGCGCACCTCGCTATGCAGTTCTGAAAATGGCAAAACGCGGCCTGAAGCGTCATGAGCGCAGCTCAGCTCAGGCAAGGCGCGAGGGGGTGAAAAAGCGCAGTTCACGACTGTGAATGAGCATTTCGAACCGCCTTGCAAAGCAGCATGAGCAAGCGCAATAGCTTCAGGGCGTGTTTTTAGATGTGGTAGACGTCGATGATCTGTCTGACGTAATCGTTCTTCAGCACCACCTTCTTGGCCTTGATCAGCGGGTTCTCGCCGCGGGTATCCAGGGTGTAGAAGCTGCTGCCGTAGAAGTGATCGACGGTCTTGTAGCGAAAGCTCAGGGTGTGCCAGTTGAAGCGCACCTTGGTGAGGCCCTCTTCCTGCTCGACGATCTCGATGTTGTTGATGTTGTGCGAGGTGCGGGTATCCGGGATGGTGGCGCTGGAGCGCTCGGTGCGGATGCGGAACACCCGGTCCTCCAGGCCGCCGCGGTTGCCGTACCAGATCAGCGAGATCTCGGTCTGCGGGTTTTCCACCAACTGGTCGGCATCGTCCCAGGCCGGCATCCAGAACTCGGCATCCGGGGCGTACAGCTCCAGCCACTGATCCCACTGCTTGTCGTCCAGGTAACGCGCCTCGCGGTAGAGAAAGTCGCGCACGGCGTCATAGGAAAGGCTCATTTACGCACCCTCCACGTGGATCAGTTGGTCCTGTTCTTTCTTCACTGCCTGGATCATCTGCTGCTGCCAGTAGTGGTGCTGCAGCACGAACAGGCCCTCGTCCTCGGTACGCGCGCCACTCATCAGGGGGTGCAGGCCGATCTCCCGGGCCGAGTCGTCGGCGCCTTCGATCCAGTGCTTGGCGCCGCGGGACATGTCGTTCCACTCCATCGCGCGGCCGGCGAAGCCCTGCTGGCAGGCGCGGAATTCTTCCAGGTCATCGGGGGTGGCCATGCCGGAGACGTTGAAGAAATCCTCGTACTGGCGGATACGACGGGCGCGGGCCTCGGCACTCTCGCCCTTGGGCGCGATGCAGTAGATGGTCACTTCGGTCTTGTCCACCGATAGCGGGCGGGCGATGCGCAGCTGCGAGCCGAACTGATCCATCAGGTACAGGTTGGGATACAGGCAGAGGTTGCGCGAGTGGCCGATCATCCAGTCGGCGCGGGCTTCGCCGAACTCGGCGGCGAGTCGCTCGCGGTCGGCGAACAGCGGGCGGTCCTCGGGGTTGTCCCAACGGGTCCAGAGCAGCAGGTGGCCGTTCTCGAAGGAGTAGAAACCGCCGCCCTTCTTGCCCCAGCCGCCGGCGCTCATGGCGCGGATATCGTCGCCGGCCTCTTTCAGCTTGCGCTGCTGCTGGGTGGCGGCGTAGTTCCAGTGCACGGCGGTGACGTGGTAGCCGTCGGCGCCGTTTTCCGCCTGCAGCTTCCAGTTGCCCTCATAGACGTAGGTGCTGGAGCCGCGCAGCACTTCCAGGCCTTCGCTGGACTGGTCGCAGATCATGTCGATGATCGTCTTCGACTCGCCGAGGAACTCTTCGAGCGGCGCCACGTCCTCGCGCAGGCTGCCGAACAGGAAGCCGCGGTAGGACTCGAAGCGGGCGACCTTCTTCAGGTCGTGCGAGCCGTCGCAGTTGAAGCTGTCCGGGTAGCCGGCTTCCTTGGGATCCTTGACCTTGAGCAGCTTGCCGCTGTTGTTGAAGGTCCAGCCGTGGAACGGGCAGGTGTAGCTGGCCTTGTTGCCGCTCTTGAAGCGGCAGAGCATGGCGCCGCGGTGGCTGCAGGCGTTGATGAAGGCGTTGAGTTCACCGTCCTTGTTGCGCGCGATGAAGATCGGCTGGCGCCCCATGTGGGTGGTGTAGTAGTCGTTGACGTTGGGGATCTGGCTCTCGTGGGCCAGGTACAGCCAGTTGCCCTCGAAGATGTGCTGCATCTCCAGGTCGAACAACCGGGGGTCGGTGAACATCTCGCGCTTGCAGCGGAAAATGCCCTTGTCCTTGTCTTCTTCAAGCAGGCTATTGAGGTAGTCGAGTCCCAGGTTCATGGCCATGGCTCCGTTGTTATTGTTTCAACGGTTCCAAGGCTATGCCGCCTGATTGTCCGACAATATCCAGTTCGTGCAGGACCTTTATCCGTTTTCTGCAGGGTGCGAATGACGGGGCCTACGACCTATACCCTGGTGCGCACGGCACACCCTACGCCGCTTGCGAGGGCGTCGGTACGTAGGGTGCGCCGTGCGCACCGAAAACGCGCGGGATCAGGACTCGCGGCGACGCAGGGTATCGGAGGGCAGTTCGCCGAAGGCGCTCTTGTAGCTCTCGGAGAAGCGGCCAAGGTGGAGGAAGCCGTAGTCCAGCGCCACCTCGGTGATATTGCGCACCTTGGCCGACGGATCGCTGAGGCAGGCATGCACCCGCTCCAGCTTGCGCTGGCGGATGTAGTGCTTGGGCGTGGTGCCCAGATGCTTGTCGAACAGCCCGTAGAGCGAGCGCGGGCTGATATGGGCCAGCTGAGCCAGCTGCTCGAGGCTGATGTCCTGTTTGAGGTTGTCGTCGATGAACTGCACCAGGCGCTCGAACGAAGGGTTGCTCTCGGCCAACTCCACACGACTGACATTGTTGCCCAGCAGGCCGAGCAGCTTGCTGGCGATGATCCGCGTGTAGTGCTCCTGCACCGATGGTAGCGACTGCTCGCTCTCGGCCTCGTCGCAGACCAGACCGAGCAGATTGGTGAAGCCTTCGAGCTGCTGCAGCTGGTGGCGCGAGGCGAAGCGCACGCCATCGGCCGGGCGCTGCCAGTGGTTGTCGCTGCAGGCGCGCTCGATCAACTGGGCCGGCAGCTTGACGATGAACTTCTCGCAATCGTCGGAATAGGTCAGGTCGACCGGATCATCCGGGTTGATCAACAGCAGTTCGCCGGGGGTGAAGTAGTGTTCCTGGCTGTAGCCACGCCACAGGCAGTGGCCCTGTAGCAGCACCTGCAGGTGGTAGATGGTCTCCAGCGCCGGCGAGGTGACGCGCACGCTGCCGCCGTAGCTGATACGGCACAGGTCAAGACTCGCGAAGCTGCGATGGCTGAGGCTGGCGGCCGGACGGCCGCTGCTGGGCAGGCGGATGCAGTGCGAGCCGACATGCTGGTTGACGTAGTCGGATACCGCATAGGGGTCGGCATTGGCGAACAGCCGACTCTTCTCGTTCAGCAGGCGACAATCCATGACTCACGGCACTCTTATCATTGTTATTTGAGTAGCGGGTACTGACGGGCCAAGGCAGCCCTCCTCGCTCGAACCATAGATACAGGCAAATGGCCCACACCTGATCACAAACCGATCAACGGTTGACCGCAGCAGGTTAGCGGCTCGACGAGCTTAGGCAATCGGACCTTGGACGAATATCGCTGCGGGCGATTACCGCCCGGTTTCGTGAAGTGGCGTAGCAGGACCGCCCCCCCGCAGTCTTTGTAGGAGCCCCACCCCGGGGCGAAAGCGATCGAGCAGACAACGCACCTTCGCCCCGGAGCGCAGCGCCTACGAACAAGCGTCGAGACGGCCGCTCAGGCCGGCCGGAACAACTGGCTACTGAGCTCGCGGCTGGCGCTGAGCATCAGCGGCAGGTAGCGCTTCTCCAACTCGCTGACCGGCACGCGGCCGGCGTGGGTGCTGACGTTCATCGCCGCCAGCACGTGGCCGGCAGAGTCATACACCGGCACTGCCAACGAACGCAGGCCCTGTTCCAGTTCCTGATCGACGACGCACCAGCCCTGGTGACGCACGCGCTGTAGGCATTCCCATAGCGCCTCGGGAGTGTGCAAGGTGCGGCTGGTCTTGGGTTGCAGCTCGGCGTGAGCCAGGTAGTCCTGGAGCTGGTCGTCGTCCAGCGCGGCCAGCAGGATGCGGCCCATGGAAGTGCAGTAGGCCGGCAAGCGGCTGCCGACGCTGAGATCCACCGAGATCAGCCGCTGCGGAATTGCCGAACGGGCGATGTAGAGCACCTGCTCACCTTCCAGGGTGGCCAGGTTGCAAGCCTCGTGCAGTTGCTCGCTGAGGCGGTCGAGGTAGGGCTGAGCGGACACCGCCAAAGGCGTCGACGACAGGTAGGCATGGCCCAAGGTCAACACCTTGGGTAGCAGCGAATAGGTACGCCCGTCGGTGGTGACGTAGCCCAGCTTCATCAGGCTGTAGAGGCAGCGGCGCACGGCGGCGCGAGGAATCTCGGTACGGTGGCTGATCTGGGCGATGGTCAGGTGACGCTTGCGCTCCTGGAAGGCATTGATCACCGCCAGGCCGCGAGCCAGGGAGGTCATGAAATTGGGATCGCCGGCGAACTCCTCGATACGCTTGGCCGGCGACACGTAGGGTGGCGGAGCAAGACTGGTAAGCGGCGGACGGGTTTCGCTCATGGGGCCTCCGAAACGGAATGGACAGCACCAGGCGATTATCGAACCATCGTGCGGTAATCGCAATTCGCTGCCACAGCCGTAGCTACGGCTGTGGCAGCGCACCGGGTTGCCAGTGGCACAAAACAGGGTATTGACTTAGAGCGCGCTCAAACCAATAGGCTCCTTTGCATGGCATCTCATCTCAGCATCGACGACGTCGCGAAACGCACCGGCCTGACCGCGCATACCTTGCGCTATTACGAGCGGATCGGCCTGATCAGCCCCATTGCTCGCGCAGCAGGAGGGCAGCGGCGCTATGGCCCGGCGGACATCGCCTGGATCGAGTTTCTCCTGAGTCTGCGCACCACCCATATGCCAATCAGCAAGATGCTGGCCTTCGCGGGCCTGCGCAGCGCCGGGGACTCGACCATTTCCCAGCGTCGCCACTTGCTGCAAACGCATTTGGCCGAAGTACAGATCGAACTCGAGGCCATGAATCGCTGCGTCGCGGCACTGCAGGAGAAGATCGAGCACTACCACTCGCTCGAACCATGCCACAGCTCAACCTTCAACCCTGAGGAGAACCTGCCCGATGACCACACAAAGCCGTTACCAGCGCGGACTGGAGAAACTCCGTGAAATAGATGGAGAAGCCGGCGAACAGGTACTGGACAGCCTGGGCGACATTGCTCCGGACTTCGCCCGCTACCTGATCGAGTTTCCCTTTGGCGATATCTATTCGCGCCCTGGACTGGATCTGCGCAGCCGGGAAATCGCCGTGGTGGCAGCACTGACCGCACTGGGCAACGCCAGCCCGCAACTGAAGGTTCACATTCAGGGAGCCTTGAATGTTGGCGTTTCCCGCCAGGAGGTCGTCGAGATCATGATGCAGATGGCCGTCTACGCCGGTTTCCCGGCTGCCCTCAATGGCCTGAGCGCTGCAAGGGAGGTATTCGCCCGCAACGCAGCCTGAGTGCGGGCCGACCGAGTGCGCAAGGACGCGTGCCAACCTGCCCCCGCCGCCGCAGACACCTCATGGCCGTCGCAACGCTTCCAGGCGTTGCTGGGTCATCGTGGGCGTTTCGCCAAACAACTTGCGGTATTCGCTGGCAAAGCGCCCAAGATGATTGAACCCCCAGGCCATGGCGATAACCGAAATATTGCGCGCAAAGCGATCCTCCAGTAGTTCCTGGCGCACGGCTGTCAGACGGTATTTTTTCAGGTACGCCATGGGCGTCTGCCCAAAGTAGCGGTTGAACCCCTCGAACAGCTTGAAGCGGGAAACGCCTGCTACCTGCTCGACATCATCCAGCGCCAGTTGCTCGCGGGCATGGGCATGAATGAAGTCACGCGCACGCACCAGATAATGCGGCAACTTGAGCGCCAGACGTTCACGCAGTTCGTCGGCGTAGTTGCTCGGCTGAGAAAGAATCAAGCCCTTGATCAGAGCGCTTTCGATATCACGGGTGAAAAGCATCTGTCCGTAAAGGTCGCGACTGTGCTCCAGCTCGTCGCTCAGGTGCCGAACCATACGCCACCAGCCGGCAGCAGCACCCTTCAAGGCATTCATTCGCGGCTCGAAACATAGCGGAGCATCCACCCGACGCTGCAGCAGTTCTTCGAGGGTTTTCTGCATGGCCGCACGGCCAATGGCAACTTGCAGCTTGTGGCAGTTGCCGGCGATGGTCAGCCGCTGCGTTTCATGAGGCGAGACGATCACGCCACAGCCTCGGTCCGATAGCAGTCGCTGGCCGCCCTTTTCCAGCTCCTGCTCGCCGCTAAGCGGCAGACTCAGGCTGTAACAGTTCAGCGCATGACCATCACCGATGCCGATAGTGACATCCGTGCCGTACTCGACATAACCCAGTGTCGTCGACATCGAAGGCAGCACGTTGCCACTGTGGTGAAACTCAATGCACTCAGGCCGGGCCACGTATAGATGATGCGGCCCGCAAACAGTGGCCATCCAGGCACGGGCTCCGGCTAGATCGTAATGATCGGCGGAGATATCTCGATAATGCTGGGAGGGGCTATTCATCACGTAACTCTCGACACGGCAATAGGCAGGCGCGTTCTGACGACGCACTCGATGCATTCAACGCAAGCGGTATGCCATCAACACCTGCCTGACAGCGAACCGAAAGAAACGGATAGTAATCGCGCACTTTTCGGCCAGACTCGGTGAATCCTCACCTGTCGGCATCCCTGAAAGTTCTGGCCAAGTAATCGGCGCAATGCCGACATTGCCCAGAAAAACAGACGGAAAGTGGAGTTTTCACAGGTTAAATGAGCATTTTCGAAGTTTTTTAACCCGCCGGTGGCCGCTCTGAAGGCGAGGCAGCGACGCTGATCAACGCGCATCGCCGCTCACCACGCTCTACTCCCTGACAGCAGGTGAACGCCGACAAAGCGTTACCCCATCGCCCGCAATTGCCCCGGAGCGTTACCAAGGGCTACCAAACTCCAGCTTCTGTCATCCCGACCAAATAAGCGGCCCGACTTCGTCAACTAAGCGGATAGACCGGCATTTGCCGCACTCTTTCTAATGGCATCTCGAATTGCCTGACGTGCAAGGTGCGACGCCATGAATACCTCCAACAAAAACATTGAACAGTGGAAAGACTACATAAGCGGCTGCCTGGACTTCCGCCCCGATGAGGGCGTGTTCCGTATCGCCCGCGACATGTTCACCGAGCCAGAACTCTTCGATCTGGAGATGGAGTTGATCTTCGAACGCAACTGGATCTACGCCTGCCACGAGAGCGAGATTGCCAAGCCGAACGACTTCATCACGATGCGCGCCGGCCGCCAGCCGATGATCATCACCCGCGACGGCAATGGCCAACTGCATGCTCTGGTCAACGCCTGCCAGCACCGTGGCGCCACACTGACGCGCGTGAGCAAGGGCAACCAGTCCACCTTCACCTGCCCCTTCCACGCCTGGTGCTACAAGAGCGATGGCCGTCTGGTTAAGGTCAAGGCGCCGGGCGAATACCCGGAGGGCTTCGATAAAGCCACGCGCAGCCTGAAAAAGGCGCGCATCGAGAGCTACAAGGGCTTCGTCTTCATCAGTCTCGACGTCACCGCCAGCGACAGCCTGGAAGATTTTCTCGGCGACGCCCGTGTGTTCTTCGACATGATGGTGGCGCAATCCCCCACCGGCGAACTTGAGGTCATTCCGGGACGCTCCACCTACACCTTCGACGGCAACTGGAAACTGCAGAACGAGAACGGCCTGGACGGTTATCACGTGAGTACCGTGCACTACAACTACGTGGCCACCGTACAACACCGCCAGCAGGTCAACACCGAGGCTGGCATGACCAGCCAGACCCTGGACTACAGCAAGCTCGGCGCCGGCGATGCACAGACCGATGACGGCTGGTTTTCCTTCCACAACGGCCATAGCGTGCTGTTCAGTGACATGCCCAACCCCAGCGTGCGGCCCGGCTATGCGACCGTCATGCCACGTCTGGTCGAAACCTATGGCAAGGCCCGCGCCGAGTGGATGATGCATCGCCTGCGCAACCTGAACATCTATCCCAGCCTGTTCTTCATGGACCAGATCAGCTCCCAGTTGCGCATCGTCCGTCCGCTGGCCTGGAACAAGACTGAGGTCATCAGCCAGTGCATCGGCGTGAAGGGTGAATCCGACGCCGACCGTGAAAGCCGCATCCGCCAGTTCGAAGACTTCTTCAACGTCTCAGGCATGGGTACACCGGATGACTTGGTGGAGTTTCGCGAACAGCAGCGCGGCTTCCAGGGACGCCTGGAGCGCTGGAGCGACATCTCGCGCGGCTACGACAAGTGGCACATAGGTCCCACCGCCAACAGCGAAACCCTCGGTATCAAACCTGTGATGACCGGCACCGAGGCAACCCACGAAGGTCTCTACGTGAACCAGCAAGGCAGCTGGCAGCGCTTTTTACTCGAAGGTCTGGCCAAGAAAGCTCTGAGCCTGAAGGAGGTGCAATGATGAACGCGCAACTGCAATACCAGGTCGAGCAGTTTCTCTACCGAAAATCGGTGCTGTGCGACGCACAGGATTGGGATGCCTACCTGGACCTGTTCGATGAGCAGTGCGAGTACCACCTGCCGCAATGGGAAAGCGAGCACACCTACACCCAGGACCCCAAGCGCAGTATGTCGCTGATCTACTACGCCAACCGCTCGGGCCTGGAAGACCGCGTGTTCCGCATTCGCACTGGCAAAGCCGCCTCCACCATTCCGATGCCGCGCACCCTGCACATGATCAGCAACGTGCGTATCGCCGAGGCTAAAGACGGCCAACTGGAGGTGAAGACCAACTGGCAGACGCTGTTCCACCGCCTCGGCGCGAGCGACCAGTTCTTCGGCTACGCCACCTATCACCTCAAACCGCACGGCGAGAGTTGGAAGATCACCCGCAAGCACATCGTGCTGCTCAACGACACCATCAACGCGGTGCTCGACTTCTACCACCTCTGAACAGCCGGACAGACAGCTCATGACGCACAAGGTCGCCTTCAGTTTTGCCGACGGCAAAACCCTGTTTTTCCCCGTGCAGGACAATGAAATCCTGCTCGATGCCGCCCTGCGCAACGGCATCAACATCCCACTGGACTGCCGTGAAGGCGTGTGTGGAACCTGCGCGGGCCGCTGCGAGTCGGGTCTCTACGAAATGGACTATGTGGATGAGGAAGCCCTCTCGCCACAGGACCTCGCCCAGCGCCGGATTCTCAGTTGCCAGACCCGTGTGAAATCGGACGCCTCCTTCTACTTCGACTTCGATGTCAGCCGCTGCAGCGCCGCCCAAGCGGTGCAGTGGCGCGGCGTGGTCAGCCACGTCGAGCAGGTTTCACCGACCACTGCCATCCTCCACCTGGACGGCAGCGACAGCCAGCAGCTGGACTTCTTGCCGGGACAATACGCGCGCCTGCACGTGCCCGGCACCGACGCCCGCCGCTCCTACTCCTTCGCCAACCGGCCGGGTGCGGATAACAAGCTGCAGTTTCTCATCCGCCTGCTGCCGCACGGGGTCATGAGTGACTACATCCGCGAACGCTGTCAGGTGGGTGACGTAATTCACCTGGAAGCGCCCCTGGGCACCTTCTACCTGCGCCATGTCGAACGGCCACTGGTGCTGGTAGCAGGTGGCACCGGGCTGTCCGCCTTCCTCGGCATGCTCGATGAACTGGCCGAACGCGGCGGTTGCGGCCAGCCGGTACAGCTTTACTACGGCGTGCGTCAGGTGGCGGATCTGTGCGAACTATCGCGTATCCAGGCCTACGCCGAGCGCATTCCCGGCTTCAGTTTCACCCCGGTGATCAGCGACGAGGCGCAGAACTGGCAGGGCAAGCGCGGTTACGTGATCGAACATATGGACGCTGAGGCCCTGCGCGCCCAGGCGTTCGACATGTATCTGTGCGGTCCACCGCCGATGGTCGACTCGGTCAAACACTGGCTCGAAGAGAATGGCCTGGACAATGGCCATCTGTATTACGAGAAATTCACCCAGAGCAATAGCTGACAATCGCAATACAGCTCTGCGAGAACCACACACCTGCGTCGAAGCGGAGCTGTCTTCCTGCACATCCGCGTTCCCGAATCCTCGACTGGCGCACCTGCGCACACGCGCACATCGTCCGTTCCGCACATCGACTACGCGCCGCTGCAGGAGGCGCAGGCCACTTCGCCGATCATCATCAGCCGGCGTATCGGCGACGCCTAGCCGCTGAAGCGCTCCCACAGGCGCCATGCCTGAACGCAAGGTGCGCCACGCGCACCACCAACTCTCAGCCCGGCAACAGGCCCTGCCAACGCAGCAACACCAGCAGGATGCTGACGCTGAAGAAGGCGAGCACGGTGCAACCGACCAGCGAGGCCGCGCAGCGCTCCTCCAGGCCGAAGCGTTGGCCGAGAATCGGGAACACGCTCATCATGGGTGCGCTGGCGAACAGCAGGCCGGCCACCATCAGCGTCGGGTCGATGCCTGGCACCAGCGCCAAAGCCGCGAACATCAGCAGCGGATGCAGGATCAATTTGCCGATGGAGGTCTGGGCCAGATCCGCCGCCATGCCGCCGACTTTCATACCGTTGAGCGTGGCGCCGATAACGAACAGTGCCACCGGGGCCGAGGCTGCGGCCAGCATGTCGATGACACGTGCCGGAACCGTCGGCAGACGCAGCGCCAGCATCGACATGACCAGACCCAGCACGATGGCGATGATCAGCGGATTGCGCAGCAGGCGCAGCGCCGTCTCACGCACCACCGTCCAGCCGCGCCCGCCCTGCTGGCCGGCTTCGGCAAGCGCCAGAGCCAGAGGGACCATCAGCAGGTTTTCCACCAGCATGCCCAGCGCCATGGCCAGCGCCGCCGTGGGGCCGATCACCATGACCGCAATGGGGTAACCAACGAAGCCACTATTGGGCACGGCCATGCCCATGGCCAGGATCGCACTGCTGGAAAGATTCAGACCGCGCCAACGTCGCGCCACCAGCAGGCCAATGCCGAACAGGCTCAGCGAGGCCATCGCATAAGCTGCCAGATAAGGCCCGTTGAGCACCTCGCTCAGGCTGCGCTCGGCCAGCGCCTTGAACACCAGCGCAGGCAGCGCGAAGTAGATGACGAAGGTGCCCATGCCGCGCACCTGTTCCCGATTGACGAGCCCGACGCGAGCCGAGAGAAAGCCCAGACCGATGAGGATGAAGATCGGTGCGGTAATGCTCAGAACCGCTAGCATGCCAGGCTCTCCGCTTGTTCTTGGCGCAGTTGCGCAAAGCGACTGCGAGTCCGGGAAAAGTCGCCGTGCGAGACACCTGCACACAGCACATCGAGAGGGCGCTCGCCTTGCAGCCAGAGTTCACACGCACTGTCGTAGGCGATGTCGATGAAGTTGATCAGACGCTGTTGCTCGTCCAGCGTGCAACGCCCCAGTGCGGGCAACTCACCGATGGCGATGTGCGCGAAACGCTGGCATAGCTGCAGGTAGTCACTGCTGGCCAGCGGCTGCCGGCACAGTGCGGCGAAGTCCAGCCAGATCGTTCGTTCATCCATGCCGCGCAGTGCCAGAGTACGGCGCTGCACAAGCAACTGAGACGAGGCCGGCAGATGCGCCAGCCGCGCCTCCAGCAATCTGGCAGGGCCTTGCAGGTAAAGTCCCCAGTGCCGCGTGCTGTGGGCACGGTAGTCAGGGCCGGCCTCCATCTGCAGCACCACGCAGCGGCGCTGCAGCAGCTCGGCGAACGGTTTGAAACGACTGTGATACAGCGGGTTGGGACACAACTGCGCCGGGGTGTAGTTGGAGCTGAACAGGAGGATGCAGTCGCGCTCGATCAGGGTCTGCAACAGGCGCCCGAGCAGGATTGCATCGCCGATGTCATGGACGTGGCATTCATCGAGATAGAGCAGTCGTGCCTCGCGGGCCAGTTCGTCGGCCACACGCTGCAGCGGATCAGCCTGGCCGGTATGCGCCAGCAGACGGCGCTGCACGTCCTGCAGCAGCGCATGGACATGCATACGGCGCTTGCTGGCCACTGGCGCGGCCTCGAACAAGGCCGCCAGCAACAGGCTCTTGCCACGCCCGACACCGCCCCACAGGTAAGCGCCAGCCGCAGGCCGGCGCCGCCAGCCAGACGGCCGAATGCGCGCCTGCAACCAATCGGTCAGGCGGGCGAGCGTCCGTTGCTGGGCATCGTCCAGATGCAGACCTTGCGCTTCGATGAAGCGCAAGGTCTGCGAGCACAACTCAGAAGTCAAAGAAGACCGTCTCGCCCTCACCCTGAATACGGATGTCGAACCGGTACGCCGGCTTGCCGTCCACTTCGCAGCGCTTGGCGATCAGCGTCTCGCGGCGCTGTGGCTGCTCGATCAGGTTCAGCACCGGATCCTTGGCGTTGGCCTCGGCCTCGTCGTCGAAGTACAGGCGGGTGTTGAGGTGAATGTTGATGCCGCGGGCAAACAGCGCGACGTTCACGTGCGGCGCCATCGGCACGCCGGCAGCATTGTTCACCACGCCCGGCTTGACCGTGTAAGCGGTCCACTCACTGCCGGCGTCGAAGGTGGTGGCGGTACGAGCGAAACCGTTGAACGCTTTGGACGGGTCGTAATCCTCGTCGTACTGGCCCTGGTGGTCGGCCTGCCACAGTTCGAGGAAAGCATCGCGCACCAGATGGCCATTGCCGTCATAGACATGGCCGACCAGCACGATGTGCTCGCCCGGGGCTTCGGGCCTCGCCATCTGGTTCCAGATTTCCTGCTCACGGATCGGGTTGCCGGCAGCGGCCAGGGCCAGACCGATATGGACGTAGGGGCCGGCGGTCTGCGAGGGGGTTTCCGGCAGCAATTCAACAGGCATGGGGTATCCTCCTCATTTGTTCTCGAAATGGGTCTTCCGCTGGCCGCGCAGCACGATATCGAAGCGGTAGGCCAGGCAATCCATCGGGTTGGCCGTGCTCATGTCGAGCTTGGCTATCAGCGTCTGTACCGCGTCCGGGTTGGCGATGGACTTGACGATCGGGCACAGCGGAATCAACGGATCACCCTCGAAATACAGCTGGGTGATCAGGCGAGTGGAAATCGATGGGCCATTGAGCGAGAAGTGGATATGCGCCGGGCGCCAGTCGTTGGGGTTGTTGCGCCACGGATAGGGTCCGGGCTTGATGGTGCGGAAGATATAGCGACCTTCGCTGTCGGTCAGTGCCCGGCCGACACCGCCGAAGTTGGGGTCGAGCGGCGCCAGATAGCGATCGTTCTTGTGTCGGTAGCGGCCGCCGGCGTTGGCCTGCCACATCTCCACCAGGGTATGCGGGATCGGCTTGCCGTACTGATCCATCACCCGGCCGGAAACGATGATGCGCTCGCCGATGGGCAGGCCACCGTTGTTGAAGTTGAGCAGCAGGTCGTTGTCGTGCTCGGCGAACTTCAGGTGCGAGAAGTCCGGGCCGGTGGTCTCGGAGATCGACTGCGGGATGCTCACCAGCGCCTGGCGCGGCGAACGGGCGATGGAGGTCTTGTAATCGGGCGTCAGGGCTTTGGGGTGCCAGTTGCGGTCACGAATGACGAAACGGCGGTTGTCCTCGGCAGGCATGGTGCGCTCCTGTTGTGAGTATTGTGGAGTCGACCTGGGATCAGGCTGAAGCACAGTTTCCGACAAAGCAGACGCGGGGAATATTGAAAAGACGCCGCCAAACCATAACCAAATGGTTATGCAAACAACCCTTCGCGGTAGGCTTCGGCCACCTCACGCAGCGCTGCGCAGAACTGCTCGGCAGCCAGCGGCAAGGCCAGCGCGCTGTTGCGACAGATGCCCACCGAGCCGCCTGGTTCCTGCACGCCCAACTGCAGCTCGACCAGCTCGCCACGCTGCACGTCCAGACACACCGCGTCCTGCGGCGCCACCCACAGCGCATCGCCGGACAGCACGTAGCGCCGACTCAACGCCGGCGACAGGGTCTCCAGGCGCTGCCGCGACGGCGTCACCCCGCACTGCACGAACAGGCTGTCGGCGTGCTTGCGGATGGTGGTGCCCGCCGTCGGCAACACCAGCGGGTAATCGCCGAGCCGCCCCAGTGTGGCGGCGCCTGCGGCCAGCAGCGGGTGACCGGGGCGCACCACCAGGCTCATCGACTCGCTGTACAGATGCTCGAAGGTCAGGCCCTGGATGTCCGGGCTGTCGGTCATGCGTCCGACCACCAGGTCCAGCTCGCCAACGCGCAACTGACCGAGCAGGTAGGCACCCGGCCCGGTGGCCACGCTGACCACCAGCGCCGAGTGACGCTGATGTAGGCGTCGCACCACCTCGGGAATCAGCAGGCTCTCTACAGTAGAAAGCACACCGACTCGCACCTGGCCGGCCTCGTGCTCACCTTCGCGCAGGCTGTTCACCCCATCGCGCAGCGCCTGCACGCAGGGCCCGGCGTAACGCATGAAGGCGACGCCGGCAGCGGTCAGACTCACCCCGTTCCTGCCCCGCTCGAACAGGCTGGCCTCGAGGATCTCCTCCAGTTCCTTGAGCGTTTTGGAAATCGCCGGCTGGCTGACCGCCAGGGCATCGGCCGCCTTGGCGAAGCTGCGCTGGCGAGCGATTTCGAGAAAGCACAGCAGGTGGCGGAATTTGATACGAGTGTCGATGTTCATCGCGGGCACCGAAGGGACATGCTGCGATCATGCCGCAAAGCCCGCCAGGCTCCCAGTCCGATTCCTCGCCCCGTCCCTAGGGTGAGACGGAATAAAAAAAGCCGGCACCAAGGCCGGCTATTAATCGGGGTGGTTGGCGACCCGGTCTTACTGCAAGGCACGGGGGCGCGCGTTGCGCTGTTCGGCATCCGGTACGGGTGCACTCTGCAGCTGGAAGTCGAAGTTCACTTCAGCGAAGCGATTGCCCTGAAAGCCACGGTCGCGTGCAGCGGCTTCACCCTCGACGAAGGTCACGTCGCCGATCAGGCCTTCGCGGGTGGCGTAGGCGAAGTCGTCCCACAGGTACTCGTCGCCCGCCAGGTTGATCTGCGTGGTCAGGTGACGATAGCCAGGCGCGGAGATGAAGAAGTGGATGTGCGCTGGGCGGTTGCCGTGGCGACCAAGCTGGTTGAGCAGCTCCTGCGTGGTGCCTTCGGGTGGGCAGCCGTAACCGGACGGCACGATACTGCGCGCGCGGTAGCGGCCATCGGCATCGGTGACGATACGTCGACGCAGGTTGTAATCGCTCTGGCTCGAATCGAAGTAGGAATAGGTCCCCTTGGTATTGGCATGCCAGACATCGACGATGGCGCCAGCAACCGGCTTGCCGTGGCTGTCGACCACGCGGCCATGCAGGTACATCGGCGTACCCGGGTCGGTACCGTCGTCCATCCGTGCTTCGCCTTCGGTCATCGGCGCACCGGCCACGTACAGCGGGCCTTCGATGGTGCGCGGGGTGCCGCCAGTGAGGCCGGCCGCCTCGTCCTTGGCATCGAGCAGCAGATCCAGGTAGTGCTCCAGACCCAGACCGGCGACCAACAGGCCGGCTTCGCTGCGAGCACCCATGCGGTTGAGGTAGTCCACCACCGTCCAGAACTCTTCGGTGGTGACCTCCATGTCCTCGATGATGCGGATGCTGTCGTGCAGGATGCGATTGATCAGCGCCTTCATACGCGGGCTGCCCTGATCGTTGGTCAGGCCGCTGACTTCCTTGAAGAAGTTCTGGACGCTTTCGGTATGCGACAGTTTGATGCTCATGATTATTTCCTCATCTTGTTTTTATCGACTGGAAGATTGATCAGCGATCGTCCTGGTGGATCGAAGACGGGTGACGACACAGGCCGTTCACCTCGATCTCCATGTAGGGAAACAGCGGCAACTGCATGAGGGTATCGTGCAGTTCCTCGACGCTGGCCAGGTCGAAGACGCTGTAGTTGGCATAGTGGCCGGCGATGCGCCACAGGTGGCGCCATTTGCCCTCGCGCTGCAGACGCTGCGCCAGTTCTTTCTCGTCGGCCTTGAGCTTGGCCGCCTGAGCGGGGTCCATGTCGACCGGCAACTTCACGGTCATCTTCACGTGGAACAGCATGAGAGCTCTCCTCCTTCGCGCAGGGTCAGGAACGGCGGAAGCGCGCCAGGCGCTCCTCGTCGAGGGTCAGGCCAATGCCGGGCAGGCGCGGCACGTGCAGGTGGAAGTCGCGGTACAACGGCGCCTCGGTGACGATGTCTTCGGTCAGCAACAGCGGGCCGAACAGCTCGGTATCCCAGGCCAGCTTGTTCAGGGTAATGAACGCATGGGCCGAAGCCAGGGTGCCGACGCTGCCCTCGAGCATGGTGCCGCCGTACAGGCCGATGCCGGCTGCCTCGGCGATGCTGGCAGTACGCAACACGGCGCGCGGACCACCGTTCTTGGCGATCTTCAGGGCGAACACCGGAGCAGCACCGTCACGTGCAAGGTTGAAGGCGTCCTCCACGCATTCGATGGATTCGTCGGCCATGATTGGCGCCGGGCTGGACTGATTCAGGCGCACCTGGCCACCGCGGTTGTGACGCGAGATCGGCTGCTCGATCAGGTCGATGCCGTTGTCGCCGAGTATGCGGCAGGCACGCAGGGCCACCGCCTCGTCCCAGGCCTGGTTGACGTCGACACGCACGCTGGCGCGCTCACCGAGGGCCTGTTTGATGGCGATGACGTGAGCCAGGTCCTTGCTCACCTCACCGGCGCCGATCTTCAGTTTGAAGATGCGGTGGCGACGAGCTTCGAGCATCTGTTCGCCTTCGGCGATGTCCTTGCGGGTGTCGCCGCTGGCCAGGGTCCAGGCCACTTCCAGGCTGTCGCGCACGCGGCCGCCGAGGATCTCGCTGACTGGCAGGCCGAGACGCTTGCCCTGGGCATCGAGCAGCGCGGTTTCCACGGCCGAGCGGGCGAAGGTGTTGCCCTTCACCACGCGGTCGATGCGCTGCATGCAGGCGTTGATATTGCTGGCGTCCTGGCCGATCAAGAGCGGCGCGAAATGACGATCCAGATTGACCTTGATGCTGTCCGGGCTCTCGTTGCCATAGGACAGGCCACCGATGGTGGTGGCCTCACCGATGCCCTCGATACCGTCGGCGCAGCGCAGGCGCAGGATCACCAGGGTCTGGTTCTGCATGGTGTGCATCGCCAGCTTGTGCGGGCGGATGGTCGGCAGGTCAACGATGATCGCTTCGAGCGACTCGATCGCGGCGTGGCTCATTTCAATACCCATCAGGTTGCTCATATCTATGGACTGATATTGATCCTGCCTTTTGAGAGGTTCCAATATTGATTTTGTCTGCAACAATACCCTGAAGGTATCGTTAACCTCAGAGGACAGTCGCCCATGGAGCTTCGCCACCTGCGCTATTTCCAGGCGCTCGCCGAAACCCTCAACTTCACCCGCGCCGCCGAGCGCCTGCACATCGCCCAGCCACCACTGAGCCGGCAAATCCAGCAGCTCGAGGACGAACTCGGTGTGGCCCTGCTCGAACGCGGCCGGCCGCTGCGCCTGACCGAAGCCGGGCGCTTCTTCCACGAGCACTCCAATGCCCTGCTCGAGCAACTGGCCAAGATCTGCGATAGCACCCGGCGCATCGGTTCGGGCGAGAAGGCCTGGCTCGGTATCGGCTTCGCCCCGTCCACCCTCTACGGCGTGCTGCCGGAACTGATTCGCCGCCTGCGCAGTGACGCCGGCCTGGAACTGGGGCTGTCGGAAATGACCACGCTGCAGCAGGTGGAAGCACTCAAGGCTGGGCGTATCGACGTCGGCTTCGGCCGTATCCACATCGACGATGCGGCCATCTCGCAGCAGGTGCTGAGGCTCGACCCCCTGGTCGCCGCGCTGCCCGCCGGGCATCCGCTGCTGCCGGGACCGGTGAGCCTGGCCGAGCTGGCCCGCGAGCCGTTCGTGCTGTACCCGGGCAACCCACGCCCGAGCTACGCCGACCATGTGTTGACGCTGTTTGCCACCCATGGCCTGCAGATTCGCGTGGCGCAGTGGACTAACGAGCTGCAGACAGCCATCGGCCTGGTCGCCGCCGGCATCGGCATCACCCTGGTACCGGCCTCGGTGCAGGTACTGCACCGCGCCGACATCGACTACGCGCCGCTGCAGGATGCGCAGGCCACCTCGCCGATCATCATCAGCCGGCGTATCGGCGACGCCTCGCCGGCGCTCGATCACTGTCTGACTCTGGTCGACGAGCTGTCGCGCGCCAAAGCCGACGGCACAGCAAAAGAAGAAGCCCGCGGAGAGGGAAGCGAGTCGAAAACTCACAGTCCTTGCAACTGCTCGTGATTGCCGAGTATCAGGGGTAAGCAAGGAAAAACGTGAAGCTCTCCACCGTCATGACAGTTGCACCACTGCCATGACCCGTGGCGCTGGCGTCAGAGTGAAGGGGATATCCTTACATGCGCCCATGCATTGCATATTGACCATGCTTCATGGTCGCCCCGCTGACTACAGTCCTGCCAGGCCCTGCTCGAATCAGCGGACTGCTCTCGGCGGCGAACGGCATGGGCGACGATACGCACTGAGCCAATGGTCGGGCTGGCTGAGTAATACCTCAGGTCTTATGCTGCACCTTTTTCGTGCGAGCCTGCCTGATGACTCTGTTCGAACTGCTGCTGTTGGCCCTCGCCGGTTTCGCCGCTGGGGGCATGAATGCCCTGGCCGGCGGCGGCACCTTTTTCTCCTTCCCGGCCCTGCTCGCCGCCGGCCTGCCGCCGGTGACGGCCAATGCCACCAACGCCGTGGCGCTGTGGCCGGCCAGCCTGGCCGGCGCCTGGGCTGCACGTGCCTCGCTGCGCCCGCTGGGGCGTTACCTGATTCCGCTGCTGCTGGCCGGGCTGGCTGGCGGTCTGCTCGGTGGTCTGTTGCTACTGGCGGGGGGCGATGACGTATTCCGCGTGCTGATTCCCTGGCTGTTGCTGGCGGCTACCGCTCTGTTCGCTGCCAGCCCCTGGCTGGGCCGCGCGCTGGCAGCACGACGCAAGGCAGCCGAGCATCCGCCACACACGTCACTGTCGCTGGGTGCGCACATCGGCGTATCGATCTACGGCGGCTACTTCGGCGCCGGCATGGGCATTCTGCAGCTCGCTGCGTTTTCCATCGAAGGTCACCCGCTGGCCCGCGCCAACGCACTGAAGAACCTGATCTCGGCGGTGATCTACAGCATCGCCACGCTGACCTTCGTCATCGCCGGCCGAGTCAGTTGGTACGAGCTGGCGATCCTGCTCACCGGCGCCACCCTGGGTGGTTATGCCGGCGGCGCACTGGGCGAGAAACTGCCGCCAGCGTTGCTGCGCAGCTTCGTCATCCTGGTCGGCAGCACGATGACGCTGTATTACTTCTGGAGCACCTATCTGGGATAGACCGTGGGGTGCGCCGTGCGCACCAAAACCCGCATCCGAGGTAGAGCCGGTGCGCACGGCGCACCCTACCGGGGACATCGCGTTACAAGCCATTGCCGCCGCAGCGTGCTCGGACCGTAGGGTGCGCCGTGCGCACCAGGGTTCCACGACGGTGCGCGCGGCGCACTCTACTCAGATCCCAATCCCGGACTGAGCCCTCGGCCAGCACACCTACTGCCCCGCTGATTTGCCCGAGCAGCAAGCCTCTGCTAGTGTCGCGCCCGTTTATACGTTGCCCGAGACCCGCCGCCATGGCCCGCAAGAAAGCCGCCCCTGACTTCGAACACTCCCTCGCCGAACTGCAGACGCTGGTCGAACGTATGGAGAGCGGCGAGCTGTCGCTGGAAGACTCGCTGACCGCCTTCGAACAGGGCATCGGCCTGACCCGCGAATGCCAGGCCGCCCTGGCCCAAGCCGAGCAGAAAGTGCAGATTCTGCTCGAGCGCGACGGCGAGTTGCAGCCCGCGCCCTTCGACACGGACGAGCCCGCATGATCGCGGCGTATCAGAAACGCTGCCAGACACGCGTCGACACGGCACTGGAAACGCTGTTTCAAGCGCCCCGCACAGAGCTCGAACGCCTCTACCAGGCCATGCGCTACAGCGTGATGAACGGTGGCAAGCGTGTACGCCCGCTGCTGGTCTACGCCGCTTGCGAAGCCCTCGACGGTGATCTCGAACGTGCCGATGGCGCCGCCTGTGCGGTGGAGCTGATTCATGCCTACTCGCTGGTGCATGACGATCTGCCGGCGATGGACGACGACGATCTGCGTCGCGGCCAACCGACCACCCACAAGGCCTTCGATGAAGCCAGTGCCATCCTTGCCGGCGATGGTCTGCAAAGCCTGGCCTTCGAAGTGCTCGCCGACCGCCGGCGCAATCCGCAGGAGGCCGAGACGCGACTGCAGATGATCGAGTTGCTGAGCCAGGCAGCTGGCCCGGCCGGCATGGTCGGCGGCCAGGCCATCGACCTCGGCTCGGTCGGCCAGAGGCTCGACCAGCAGGCGCTGGAAGTGATGCACCGGCACAAGACTGGCGCGCTGATCGAGGCCAGCGTGGCGCTCGGCGCCCTGGCCAGTGGCAACACCGACGAGCTCGCGCACAAGGCCCTGCGGCAGTACGCCCGCGCCATCGGCCTGGCCTTCCAGGTGCAGGACGACATCCTCGACGTGGAGAGCGACACCGCCACCCTGGGCAAGACCCAGGGCAAGGACGAAGCCCACGACAAACCTACTTACCCTGCGCTGCTCGGCCTGGACGCGGCCAAGGACTACGCCTTGGAGCTGCGCGACCAGGCCCTGCACGTGCTGCGCCCGTTCGACAACAGCGCCGAACCGCTGCGCGAGCTGGCGCGCTACATAGTAGAACGGCGCAGCTAGAATCTGACCGGTGCGCACGGCGCACCCTACGACCGCGTCATCATTGTCATCTATGGCCGCATGATCGCCACATGAGGCTTGCTTTACCCCTGCGACCAGCCTCCTAAGATGGCTCCATAACGACAAGACGTCTGGAGCCGCCATGCCCTTCCCCGCCCTGCTGATCGCCAACCGCGGCGAGATCGCCATCCGCATCACCCAGGCCTGTGCCGATCTCGGCATCCGCAGTGTCGCGGTGTATGCCGAAGATGACGGTGCCTGCCTGCACACACGCAAGGCGGATCTGGCAGTGCCGCTCACCGGGCGAGGCGTGGCCGCGTATCTGGACATGGATCAGCTGATCGCCACTGCCCGTGAGCAGGGCTGCAGCGCCATCCATCCCGGCTATGGCTTTCTCGCCGAGAACGCCGAGTTCGCCCGTCGCTGCCAGGCAGCCGGGCTGACCTTCATTGGCCCCTCGCCAGAAACCCTGCAGTTGTTCGGCGACAAGGCCGCCGCCCGCGACCTGGCCGAACGCTGTGCGGTGCCGCTGGTGCCCGGCATCAACCAGGCGGTGACGCTGGAGCAGGCCGCAGACTTTCTCGCCGAGCACGGCAGCGTGATGCTCAAGGCCCTGGCCGGTGGCGGCGGACGCGGCATGCGAGCGGTGGACGATGCCGCGCAACTGGCCGAGGCTTTCGCCCGCTGCACCTCCGAGGCCCAGGGGGCCTTCGGCAGCGGCGCACTGTACGTGGAGAAGCGCGTGCGCCGCGCCCGGCATATCGAAGTGCAGGTGCTCGGCGACGGCAGCGGCGCGGTCAGCCACCTGTGGGAACGCGACTGCAGCCTGCAGCGCCGCCACCAGAAGCTGGTGGAGATTGCACCCAGTCCGGATCTGGATGTGCCCACACGTGACGCGATCATCACCAGCGCACTGCGCCTGGCGGTCGAGGTGCAGTATCGCGGCATCGGAACCTTCGAGTTCCTGCTCGACCTCGACCAGCCGGGGCGCTTCTACTTCATGGAAGCCAACCCGCGCGTGCAGGTGGAGCACACCGTTACCGAGCAGGTCACCGGTGTCGACCTGCTGCACACGCAACTGCACCTGGCCGCCGGTAAAAGCCTGGACGAGCTGGGCCTGCTCACTCCGGCCGCGCCGAAAGGCTGTGCCGTGCAGCTGCGCCTGAACCTGGAAAACCTACTCGCCGACGGCACCGCGCGCCCGGCGACCGGTGTGCTCGCCGCCTACCAACCGCCCTGTGGCCCCGGCCTGCGTGTGGATGGTTGTGGCTATACCGGCTACGCCGTCAGCCCGGCCTACGACTCGCTGGTGGCCAAGCTGATCGCCAGCGCCGGCGACTACCCCGGCGCTCTGCGCCGTGCCTACCGGGCGCTGTGCGAGTTCCGCATCGAAGGCGTGGCGAGCAACCTGCACCTGCTGCAGAACCTGCTACAGCGCGACGAGGTGATCGCCAACCGAGTCGACACCACCTACGTCGAGCGTCACCTGAACGAGCTGCTCGCCGCACGCGAACAGGCGCATCCACACCATTACTTCGCCGGCGACGCATCTGCGCAAAGCGCCAAGGATACTGTCGACGCCCCGCCCGGCACCCTGGCGCTGAACGCGCCCAGCGCCGGCGTGCTGGTCAGCCTGACGGTGGCCGAGGGCGATGCCATAGCCGCCGACCAGCCCATAGCCGTGCTGGAAGCGATGAAGATGGAATTCGAGGTCAAGGCCGAGCACAGCGGCATCGTCCGCGCGCTGGCCGTGGCGCCGGGCGACGCCCTCGGCGAAGGCCAGGCACTGCTGTTCCTGGAGCCGGCCGAGGTGGACGGCATCGACGCCCACGGCGAACAGGCGGTCGATCTGGCGCATATCCGGGCCGATCTAGCCGAGGTGCTGGAGCGCCACGCGCGCCTGACCGACGCGCGCCGCCCCGAAGCCGTGGCCAAGCGGCGCAAGACCGGCCAGCGCACCGTCCGGGAGAACCTCGCGGACCTGCTCGATGACGGCAGCTTTATCGAATACGGTGCCATGGCCCTGGCCGCCCAGCGCCGTCGGCGCTCGCCCGAGGAACTGCAGGAGCTGAGTCCGGCCGATGGCCTGGTCGCCGGTATCGGCACGGTATGCGCTGCGCAGTTCGACGCCGAGGCCGCGCGCTGCATGGCCATCGCCTACGACTACACGGTATTCGCCGGCACCCAGGGCGTGATGAACCACAAGAAGACCGACCGCATGCTGGCCCTGGCCGAACAATGGCGCCTGCCCGTGGTGCTGTTCGCCGAAGGCGGCGGCGGGCGGCCGGGCGATACCGATTTCGTCGGCGTGGCCGGGCTGGACTGCCACACCTTCGTCGCCATGTCCAAGCTCTCCGGCCTGGTGCCGACGGTGGGCGTGGTCTCCGGTCGCTGCTTCGCCGGCAACGCGGCGCTGCTCGGCTGCTGCGACGTGATCATTGCCACCCGTAACGCCAGCATTGGCATGGCCGGCCCGGCGATGATCGAAGGTGGCGGCCTCGGCAGCTTCAAACCCGAGCAGGTCGGCCCGACCAGTGTTCAGGGCCCAAATGGCGTGATCGACGTGCTGGTCGACGACGAGGCCGCAGCGGTCGCCATAGCCAAGCAGTACCTGGGTTATTTCCAGGGCCCGCTAAGCGACTGGCAGTGCAGCGATACCCGCGAACTGCGCCAGGTGATCCCGGAGAATCGCCTGCGCGTATACGACATCCGCAAGGTGATCGAACTGCTGGCCGATCACCGTAGCGTGCTGGAGCTGCGCCGTCAGTTCGCACCCGGCCTGATCACCGCGCTGATCCGCATCGAGGGCAAGCCTTTCGGCCTGATCGCCAATAACCCCGCACACCTGGGCGGCGCCATCGATGCGGTGGCCGGCGACAAGGCTGCACGCTTTTTGCAGCTGTGCGAGGCACACGATTTGCCCATCGTTTCACTGTGCGATACCCCCGGCTTCATGGTCGGACCGGAGGCGGAGAAACAGGCCACGGTGCGCCATGTCTCGCGACTGTTCGTCACCGCCGCCAGCCTCACGGTGCCGTTCTTCACCCTGGTGCTGCGCAAGGGCTACGGCCTCGGTGCCCAGGCCATGGCTGCGGGCAGCTTTCATTCACCGCTGTTCACCGCCGCCTGGCCCAGTGGCGAATTCGGCGCCATGGGCCTCGAAGGCGCGGTGCGCCTTGGCTTCGCCAAGGAGCTGGCGGCCCAACCGGACGAAGCCGCACGCCAGGCGCTGTTCGACAAACTGGTGACCAAGGCCTACGAAAACGGCAAGGCGCTGAACATGGCCAGTTATCTTGAGATCGACGCGGTGATCGACCCGGCTGACAGCCGCGCCTGGCTGCTGCGCGGGCTCAACGCGATACCACGAGCGCCTCGGCGCGATGGCAAGAAACGCCCCTTCATCGACACCTGGTAATTAGCCATGCATATCGATCACCGCCTGCTCGCCGTCAATGGCATCGAACTCAGCCTGTACAGCGCCGGCCACGAGCACGGCAAGCCGGTGTGGCTGCTGCATGGTTTTCCCGAATGCTGGTACGCCTGGCATCCGCAGATCGAGGCGCTGGCCGCCGCCGGCTACCGCGTGTTCGCCCCGGAGATGCGCGGCTACGGCGCCAGCAGCGCGCCGGCCGAGCCGGCGTCCTACGACCTGCTCACCCTGTGCGGCGACATTCGGGCGGCGATGGACATACTCGGTCAACGCGAGGTGGCGATGGTCGGTCATGACTGGGGCGCGCCGGTGGCCTGGCACCTGGCCTTGCTGGAACCACAGCGAGTCAGGGCGCTGGGCGCGCTGTCGGTGCCCTTCGGCGGCCGGCCAAAGCGCCCGGCCATCGAGATGATGCGCGAGGCTTTTGCTGGCCGTTTCCATTACATCCTGTACTTCCAGCAGCCGGGCGTGGCCGAGGCCGAGCTGGACGAGGATATCGGCCGCAGCCTACGTCTGCTGCTCGGCGGCCTGGGCGACGCCCTGCTGGGGAAGGACAAGCCAGCCGACGCACGGCTGTTCGATGGCATGCCGGATGACCTGCCACTGCCGGCCTGGTGCAGCGAGGCGATGTTCACCCACTACCTGCGCACCTTCGAGCACCACGGTTTTCGCGGCGCGTTGAACTGGTACCGCAACTTCGAGCGCAACTGGCAGCGCACCGAGCATCTGGCGGGTCTGCAGATCACGCAGCAGACGCTGTTCCTGCTTGGGGAGAACGACCCGGTGGGCCGCTTCGAGGCGCCTACACTCAAGCGCATGGCCGACAAGGTGCCACGCCTGGAGCGCCACGACCTGCCAGGCGCCGGCCACTGGCTGCAGGCAGAATGCGGCGCACGGGTCAGCGCCCTGCTGCTGGATTTCCTCGCACGACACTATCGATAGCGTCGATGTGGTCAGCAGATTGGGCTGTTTTCCTGGCATCAGGTAAACTGCCGCATCTTTTACACCTATAACGATTCGCCTGATGCCGACCACTTTCCACGAGATCCCCCGCGAGCGCCCGTTGACGCCGCTGCTCGACAGCGCCAACACGCCCGACGAACTGCGCCGCCTGGCCGAAGCGGACCTGGAAACCCTCGCCGACGAACTGCGCCAGTACCTGCTCTACAGCGTCGGCCAGAGCGGCGGGCACTTCGGTGCCGGCCTAGGTGTGATCGAACTGACCATCGCCCTGCACTACGTCTTTGACACCCCCGATGATCGTCTGGTGTGGGACGTCGGCCATCAGGCCTACCCGCACAAGATTCTCACCGGTCGTCGCGAGCGCATGGGCAGCCTGCGCCAGAAGGACGGCCTGGCCGCCTTCCCGCGCCGCAGCGAGAGCGAGTACGACACCTTCGGCGTCGGCCACTCCAGCACCAGCATCAGCGCCGCCCTGGGCATGGCCATCGCCGCCCGTCTGAAGGGCGAGAAGCGCAAGAGCGTGGCGGTGATCGGCGACGGCGCGCTGACCGCCGGCATGGCCTTCGAGGCGTTGAACCACGCCACCGACGTCGGCGCCAACATGCTGGTGATCCTCAACGACAACGACATGTCGATCTCCAAGAACGTCGGCGGCCTGTCCAACTACCTGGCCAAGATCATCTCCAGCCGCACCTACGCCAGCATGCGCGAAGGCAGCAAGAAGATCCTCTCGCGCCTGCCCGGTGCCTGGGAAATCGCGCGCAAGGTCGAGGAACACGCCAAGGGCATGCTGGTGCCCGGCACCCTGTTCGAGGAACTGGGCTGGAACTACGTCGGCCCCATCGACGGCCACGATCTGCCCACCCTGCTCGCCACCCTGCGTAACATGCGCGACCTCGACGGCCCGCAGTTCCTCCATGTGGTGACCAAGAAAGGCAAGGGGTTCGCCCCGGCCGAGGTCGACCCCATTGGCTACCACGCCATTACCAAGCTCGAACCCGTCACCCCCAGCGCGGTTCCCAAAAAGCCGGCTGGCCCCAAGTATTCCAACGTGTTCGGCCAGTGGCTGTGCGATATGGCTGCGGCAGACAACCGTCTGGTCGGCATCACCCCGGCGATGAAGGAAGGCTCTGACCTGGTGGCCTTCAGCGAGCGCTTCCCCGAGCGCTACTTCGACGTCGCCATTGCCGAGCAACACGCTGTGACCCTTGCGGCCGGCATGGCCTGTGAGGGCGCGAAGCCAGTGGTGGCGATCTATTCCACCTTCCTCCAGCGTGCCTATGACCAACTGATCCACGACGTCGCCGTGCAGCACCTCGACGTGCTGTTCGCCATCGACCGCGCCGGTCTGGTCGGTGAAGATGGTCCGACCCACGCCGGCAGCTTCGACCTGTCCTACCTGCGCTGCATCCCCGGCATGCTGGTGATGACTCCGAGCGACGAAAACGAGTTGCGCCGCATGCTCACCACCGGCCACCTGTTCGACGGCCCGGCAGCGGTGCGCTACCCGCGCGGCACCGGCCCCAACGCACCGCTCGATGCAGGCCTTGAGCCGCTGGAAATCGGCCGTGGCGTGGTGCGCCGCCAGGGCAAGGGCGTCGCCCTGCTGGCCTTCGGCGTGCAGCTGGCCGAAGCCCTGCGCGTGGGTGAAACGCTGGATGCCACCGTGGTCGACATGCGCTTCGTAAAACCCCTGGACGAAACCCTGCTACGCGAGCTGGCAGGCAACCATGAGCTGCTGGTGACCCTCGAGGAAAACAGCATCATGGGCGGCGCCGGCAGCGCGGTCAGCGAATTCTTCGCTGCAGAAAATCGCCAGGTGCCGATGCTGCACCTGGGCCTGCCCGACTACTACGTCGAGCACGCCAAGCCCAGCCAGATGCTCGCCGAATGCGGCCTCGACGACGCGGGTATCGAACGCGCGGTACGTCAACGCCTGAGCCTGCTCAAGGCCTGAGCATGAAGCCCGCTCATCGCTGAATGAGCGCGGCTTGCTTGTCATTCATACTCGCGCGCACTAAGGTGCGCGCCATTCATGTTCCGCCAGGGTGCGCTGCGCAAGCGGTGTTAAACGGGAAGTCGGTGCGATGCCGACGCTGCCCCCGCAACGGTAATCGACAGCAAGCGCTGAGCGTGCGCCGCGTCCAACAGCCACTGGGCCAGGCCTGGGAAGGCGGACGCGGATCGAGAGCCCGGAGACCGGCCAAGGCGGTGCGACTGGTGTTGCGGAGGGCGACACGGTCAAGCGCCGCCCTGCGCGTGCTTGCGCCTGCCCTCCTCGAACGTCTGCCGACCTTTGAGGAAAGATAATGAAACTGTCTCGCCTGGCGCTGGCCATCAGCCTCATGCCTGCTGCCCTGCTGGCTGCCGAGCCCTATGCAAGCGAACCACTGGTGATCACCTCCGGGCGCCTGGCAGAACCGCAAGTGCAGGCGACCGCCGCCACCAGTGTATTTACTCGCCAGGATATCGAACGCCTGCAAGTCAGCAGCGTTGCCGAACTGCTGGAACGCGTGCCCGGTCTCAGCGTGGTCCGCACTGGCGGTGCAGGCAGCCAGACGGGCGTGTTCCTGCGCGGCACCAGCACGGCGCAAACCCTGGTGCTGGTCGACGGGCAACGCATCGCGGCGGCCTCCAGCGGCACCAGCAGCCTGGAGTTTCTCGCTCCCGAACAGATCGAACGCATCGAAGTGGTCCGTGGCGCCCGTTCAGCACTCTACGGCTCCGACGCCATTGGCGGGGTGATTCAGATCTTCACTCGCCAGGGCTACGGCTCGGGCCTCAAGCCCTACGCGCGCCTGGCAGCTGGCAGCGACAGCACTTACCAGCGCAGCCTTGGCCTCTCCGGCGGTGACGAGCGCACTCGCTTTCACCTCGGCGCCGCCCTGGACGAGACAGCCGGCATTGACGCGACCCGCGACAGTTTCGGCGCCAATGGCGACGACGACGCCTACCGCAACCGCTCGCTCAGCCTGAATCTGTCGCACCGCTTCAATGAGGATTTGCAGGTTGGCTTCAGTGCGCTCGATCAGCGCGGGCAAGTGGAATACGACGACGTCTTTACCGGCCTGCTTCCGACAACGGACTTTCAGGTCAGCAGCCTTTCCGGTTTCATCGATGGCCAGCTCAACGAGCGCTGGAACAGCCGTCTGGAAATAGGCCACAGCAAAGACCAGCGCGATAGCGGTGATGACTCGCCGGCAGCGCCAGAGTATTCATTCTTTACCTACACCACCTATCGAGACTCTGTGAGCTGGGTAAATACCCTGACGCTCAGCGATAACCAGCAACTGCTGGTCGGTGCCGACTGGTACGAGGATCGCCTGCACAGCAGTGCGGCCTTCGCCGAGGACTCACGCTGGAACCGAGCGGCCTTCGTCCAGCATCGTTACACCGGCGACACATTTTCTACCGAGCTGGGGCTTCGTCACGACGACAACCAGCAGTTCGGCAGCGAGAACACCTGGAACGCAGCATTGACCCTGCCCCTGAACAGCGCCAACGACCTGATCCTGTCGTACAGCGAAGGTTTCCGCGCGCCAACTTTCAATGATCTCTACGATCCTTGGTACGGCAACCCAGACCTGCAAGCGGAGCGTTCCAAGAGCTACGAACTGCAATGGCGCAGCCGCTACAGCGACACAGGTTCATTGCAGGCGTCCTTGTATCGAACCGAAATCGAAGATGCCATCGTCCTGGACGAAAATTTCATTCCGCAGAACGTCCAGACTGCGCGGATCAATGGCTTCGAAGCGGCCGTACAGCAGGAGCTGTTCGGCTGGCAGGCCAATCTCGCTCTGGCCTTGATCGACCCACGTGACCGCAACAGCGGCCATACCTTGCAGCGCCGGGCCAAACGCACGCTGAGCCTGGATGTCGACCGCCGCTTCGGCGATGTCTCACTCGGTGCTGGCTGGCGTGCGATCAGTGGTCGCTACGATGATGCCGAAAACCAGCGCGACATGAGCGGCTACGGCCTGCTCAGCCTGCGCGCCGCTTGGCAGGCCACGTCAGAGCTGGGCCTGAGCCTGAAGCTGGATAACCTGCTGGACAAGGATTACGCAGAAGCGACCTACAGCACACCCAATGGCCGTTTCGGCTACAACAGCGCCGGCCGCACTGCGCTCTTCGCCGTAACCTGGACGCCGCAACTCTGACTTTGGTGCGCACGGCGCACCCTACAGCGGTCGTAGGGTGAGCCGTGCGCACCAAGGGTTTCGGGCTACCGCGCCCCCGCCATCCGCTCACACAACTGCTCGATGGCACCCAACATCTGCCGGCTGGGCCGTTCCAGGCCCTTGTCCGGTACCGCCCAGACCTGCTCCTGGCGCACTGCATGCAGCTGCGGCCAGGCCTGCCAGGCTGTGAGTTCGGCATTGCTGCCGCCAAGAATCACGTCCGGATCACGCGCCAACACCGCCTCGACGCTGACCTGCGGCGCCGGCTGCGCTAGATCGTCAAACAGGTTGCGCGCGCCGCAGACCTGCAAGGCGTCACCGATCAATTGCTCGCCACCGATGGTGTAAAGCGGTTGGTGCCAGACCTGGTAGAACACCGTCAGGGGCTGCTCGCGCCGGTAGCGCTGGCGCAGCGTATCCAGCTCAGCGCGAAATTCGGCCGCCAAGCGCTGCCCCTGCTCTGCCCGGCCAATGCGCTCGCCAATCCGCTCGAAGGCATCGCCGAGCTGCTCGAGGCGCTGCGGCTCGACGATCAACAGGTCGATGCCAAAACGCTGCAACTGCGCGTGCTGCGCCGGTGGCACGCTGCCAGGCGCGATGAGGATCAGATCCGGCGCCAGCTGCAACAGACGCTCGAATTCCAGCTGGCCATAACGACCGACCGTGGGGAGATGCGCCAGCGCGGCAGGATGCTGATCACCTTCGAGCACGCCAACCAGCAGGTCGGCGGCATCCAGATCGAGCATGATTTCACTGAGCGAAGGGGCCAGGCTGATCACCCGCTCGGCGGCTGTCAGCGGCAGCGCCAGCAGGCAAAGCGCGAGCAGCAGCGTGCGCATCAGCCCAACTGGCGGGGTATGCGGTAAAGACCGTGCAGCACGATGGACGACAGCGCCAGCAACACCAGCGGGATCGCCTCGAGGCCAGCCAGCACCGCCAGCGCCGCGATCCACGCCGGCAGGGCAGCGCCAAGCAAGGCGCGCAAACGTACGCGATCCAGCTCCAGCCAGGCGGCGGGCTCGTCGTCGCTGTCGAGTGCTTTTTCAGTGGCGATCAGTGCGCGCTTGTAGGCGGAGAACAACGGCAGGCTGACGAACATCGCAGCCATGCCGGCGATGAACAGCGGCATGGCCAGCACCGTGGGACCGCCGCCGCCAAACAGCAGGTTGAACACAAACAGGGGCGCCAGCGCCACGCCCAGCTGACGCCACCAGGCCAGCGCCAGACGGCGCTTTACCTGGCCTCGGGTCACAGGCTTTCCTCGGTCTCGCCCTGGTGCTGATTGCCCAGCATATGGCCGAGCTTGCCGGCCTTGGTGGCGAGGTAGCGCTTGTTGTAGGGGTTGTGCGCAATCTGCAGCGGAACACGATGATCCACGGCGATGCCCATGTCGCCCAGCGCCTTGACCTTGCGCGGGTTATTGGTCATCAGCTTGAGACTGTCGATACCGAGGTGCTCGAGCATCGGCAGGCAGATGGCGTAATCACGCTGGTCGGCGCCGAAACCCAGGCGCTCGTTGGCTTCCACCGTATCGGCACCGCCGTCCTGCAGCTCATAGGCGCGGATCTTGTTCAGCAGGCCAATGCCACGGCCCTCCTGACGCAGATACAGCAGCACGCCACGGCCTTCGTTGGCGATGGCCTGCAGCGCCGCCTGCAGCTGCGCACCGCAGTCGCAACGCAGGCTGAACAGCGCGTCGCCGGTCAGGCATTCGGAATGCAGACGGCCAAGCACCGGCGCACCGTCGGCGACGTTGCCGAAGGTCAGGGCGACATGTTCCTTGCCGGTGGCCTCGTCGAGGAAGCCGTGCATGATGAACACACCGAAGGGGGTGGGCAGTTGGGAGGCGGCGACGAACACGACGGACACCGGATACTCCTGGCAATGAGTACGAAACAGGGCCGGCATTGTATCAGCAGCCCTCGCTGGCGGGTCAGTCAGAATTGCCGATCATCAGTATCGAAACGGTCAATGGCAATTTCAAAGCTTGGACTCGAGCACCAGCATGCCCTGCTCCTCGCGCCAGCCAACCCGACCGAGGAAGCTCATGCCCAGCAGCGCCTCATGCGGCGCGCCACCTTCGAGCACCACAGCTTCGACGCCGAGCACCTCGAGATCGCCGACCTTGACCCGGTCGAGCATCACTCGCCAGCCACGGGCCACGCCGCTGGCGGTATTGACTTGCAAAGGCCGACCACTGACCCGGTAATCGATACCCAGACGCTTGGCATGCGCATCGTTGAGCGCCACCGAGGTGGCGCCGGTATCGACCAGAAACTGCACCGTCTGGCCGTTGACCGAACCGGCTACCCAGTAATGTCCACCGATGCCCTTGGCGATGCTCAAGCGTTTCCTTACCGGCTCGGCGAAACCGGCACTGTATTCGCGACTCAGTGGATAGGCGCGCTCGACGCCATCGACACGCAGCACTGCGCCCTGCTTGTCGACGCTGACTACTTCTACCCCGCCCGGACCGGTCTGTCCGATCCGCACCAGCTTGCGCTGACCATCGACATTGACCACCGCCGCGCCGGGAAACAGGCCTACCACCTGAACCTGAGAGGCCGCCCAGGAAGAACTCGCACATAGCAGCGCCAGCGCGGCGAGACAGTGACGACGTTGCATGTATGAAGGCCTCCCGGCTCAGTCGAAGGGATAGGGTTGCTGCCAGCGCTCGAAGATCGGCCGCAGCTCACCGCTGGCGATCAGCTGCGTCATACGCTGATCGAAGAGTTCGGCCAGGGCATGACCGCGTGGCGTATCGGCAAAACCTAGATACAGCGGCAACTGCGTCAGATTCGTCACCCGGTATTGCTGCGGCTTGGCGGCCCGGCTCAGCACGTAGTCGACCTCGGGACGGGCATCGATATAGAAATCCGCGTGGCCCAGTTCGAGCATGCCGAGGATACCGTCGCGCCGCTGTACTTCCCGGTAGTCGTGCACATTCGGCAGATATTCCTCGTAACCGTAGCCTCGCACCCAGACCAGCCGGTACTTGCCCAAGCTGTCGAGGGTCGGCACCGGTTTGTCCTTGAGGCCAAGTGCGACGATCTGATCACGATCATAGGGGTGCTTGGGGTAGAACACCGGTCCCTCGACCTCGTCACGGTAGGAGCCGACCCAGGCATCGGCTTCGCCACGCTGCACCAACCCGACAGAACGGGTGTATGGCACGCTGTGAATATCCAGACGGACGCCTGCCGGCTCGAACACCTCGCGCATCACATCCCAGCCCAGACCGCTACCATCGGCTTCGGTATAGGCCTCCCAGACCTCACTGGCCAGGCGTATTTCACCTGGCAGCTCGCTCTGAGCCTGGGCACCAGACAAGGCAGAGAGCATCAGCAGCATCCCCAGCCAGACTTGCCTCATGCGCATGCGCACTCCTTAGAAACCCAGCCCGGCTCCATAATTGGCCCAGCCCCAGACCAATCCTTGCATCGCCAACCAGGCGAAGACCCCGGCAATGACATCATCGAGCATGATGCCGACACCACCATGTACGTGGCGGTCGATCCAGTGAATCGGCCAGGGTTTGACGATGTCGAACAGACGAAACATGAGAAAGCCTAGCAGCAACCAGACCCACCCCTCGGGCACCAGCCACAGGGTGATCCACATACCGACCATTTCATCCCAGACGATGCCTTCGTGGTCGTGCACGCGCAGGTCGTCGGCAACCTTGCCGCACAGCCAGAAGCCGAACAGCATGGTCACGCCGAGCATCAACCAGTAGCCCCAGTCCGGCAACATCTGCCATAGCGGTACGAACGGCAGCGCCACCAGCGAACCCCAGGTGCCGGGCGCCTTGGGCAGGGTGCCGGAGCCGAAGCCGAAGGCGATGAAGTGCCAGGGATTGCGCCACACCGAGGGCGGTACGTATTCGGCGGGAACCTGGTTGGGGTGATCGGTCACGCGCACTCCGTCCTGTCAGAAATGTTGGTAGCCGCCACGCGGCGGATCGATGGGCTGGTCGGCAGCATCCAGCAACTGTACCCCAGAGCCGGCCAGTACACGGCCGATAACCCGTACATCAGGCCAATCGGCCTGCAGGTCGGCGAGCAGGGCTGGTGGCAAGGTAAAGGCGAGGCGGTAGTCGTCGCCGCCGCCCAACGCGCAGGTCCGCGCCTGCTGCTCGCCGGCGAAGGCGCGCAGCGCTGCAGACAGCGGCACTTGCTCCATCTCGATCTCAAGGGCGACCTGTGAGGCCTTGGCGATATGCTCGCAGTCGGCCAACAGGCCGTCGGAAATATCCAGCGCGGCCGTGGCCCGCCCGCGCAAGGCCTGGCCCAGGGCCAGTTGCGGCTGCGGCGACCAGTAACGCGCCAGCAAGGGCTCGGCGACTTCAGGAGCTGCCTCACGTTGACCCAATACCAGCGGCAGGGCGCCAGCGGCATCACCCAGTTCGCCACCGACGCAGAGCAGATCGCCAACCTGGGCGCCGCTACGCAACAGCGCCTGCCCGGACGGCACACGGCCAAACACGGTCAGCGTCAGGCTCAACGGGCCACGCGTGGTGTCGCCACCGACCAGCGCCAGCGAACAGCTCTGCGCCATCGTTTGCAGGCCGCGAGCGAACTCGGCCAGCCAGGTTTCATTGGCGCTCGGCAGGGTCAGGGCGAGGGTAAAGGCCAGCGGCGTAGCGCCCATGGCGGCCAGATCACTGGCGGAAACAGCCAGCGCGCGCTGACCGAGAAGAAAGGCATCGCAGGCTTCGGGGAAATGCACCCCGGCGACCAAGGTGTCGGTGGAAACCGCCAGCTGTTCACCGGCGGGTAACGCCAGCAGTGCGCAGTCATCACCAATACCGAGAACCACGCCGTCGCCGCCCTGAGCACAACGGGCGGCGGCGAAGTAGCGACGGATCAGCTCGAACTCATTCACCGCTTGTTGGCGTTGACTTCGGCGGCACGCAGCTTGGGCGCGAGCTTGTCGAGGATGCCGTTGACGAACTTGTGTCCGTCGGTGGCACCGAACACCTTGGCCAGCTCGATACCTTCGTTGATCACCACCTTGTAGGGGACGTCGACGCGGTTCTTCAGCTCGTAGGTGGACAGGCGCAGGATGGCCAGCTCGACCGGATCAATCTCTCCCAGCGGGCGATCGAGCAGGGGCGTGAAGGCCTCGTCCAGCTCGGTCTTGTGCCGCGGCACGCCGTGCAGGATCTCGTGGAAATAGGCGCCGTCGACCTTGCTGAAATCGTTGTCGACGCGGAACTGCGCTTCGATCTCGTTCAGCGGCTGCCCGGCGATGTGCCAGGAGTACAGGGCCTGCATGGCCAGGGTGCGAGCTTCACGGCGCGCGAGGATCTTGCCGCTGGGGCCCTTCTTGGCCGGCTGGCCGTTACCGGAGTTGCTCACTTGGCCTCCAACTGCGCCAGCAGGCTGACCATTTCCAGGGCAGACAGCGCAGCTTCGGCACCCTTGTTACCCGCCTTGGTGCCGGAACGTTCGATGGCTTGTTCGATGGAGTCAACAGTCAGGACGCCGAAGGCGACCGGTACGCCGTATTCCATGGAAACCTGGGCCAGGCCCTTGGTGCATTCGCCTGCGACGTACTCGAAGTGCGGAGTGCCGCCACGAATGACCGCGCCCAGGGCAATGATTGCCGCGAACTCGCCACGCTGAGCGACCTTCTGGGTAACCAGCGGGATCTCGAAGGCACCCGGCGCGCGGATGATGGTGATATCGCTCTCGCTCACGCCGTGGCGAACCAGGGCGTCGATGGCGCCACTGACCAGGCTCTCGACGACGAAGCTGTTGAAACGGCCTACCACCAGGGCGTATTTGCCCTTCGGGGCGATGAAGGTACCTTCGATGGTCTTCAGGGTCATGACGGGTCTCACATGGGTTAAAGAGCCGGAGCGGCGGTGCGCTCCGAAAATAAAATTCGTGCTCCTTGGGGAGCGGTTTTTTGCTCCCCTCCCCCACTTGTGGGAGAGGGGCAGGGGCGGCCCGCGTAGGGAGAGGGTTCGGCGTTGGCCACAATTCCCTCTCCCACCCTGCAGGCACCCTCTCCCGGAGGGAGAGGGTCATCAGACGCGGCTCTGTCGAGCCGCGTCTTATTTAGAAGGCAAGTATTCTACAACCTCAAGGTCGAAGCCGGATATCGCGTTGAACTTCATCGGCGAACTCATCAGGCGCATCTTGCGTACGCCAAGGTCGCGCAGAATCTGCGAGCCGGCGCCCACCGTGCTGTAGGTCGCCGGATTGGCCGTCTGCTGACGGCTGATCAGCGCCAGCAACTCCGGCCCGGTCAGCGGATTGCCCAGCAGCAGCACCACGCCGCTGCCAGCCTTGGCCACTTCCGCCATCGCTGCACGCATGCTCCAGCGCCCCGGCTGGTTGACCATGAACAGGTCGCGCAGCGGGTCCATGTTGTGCACGCGCACCAGAGTCGGCTCTTCGGCGCAGATGGTGCCCAGGGTCAGCGCCATGTGCGCGGTGTTCTCCACGCCATCGCGGTAGGTCACCAGGTTGAACTGGCCCAGTTCGGTGTCAAGCGGCTGTTCGCTGATGCGCTCGACGGTGCGCTCGTGGATCAGACGGTAGTGGATCAGGTCGGCGATGGTGCCGATCTTCAGACCGTGCTCTTCGGCGAACTTCTCCAGCTCCGGGCGACGCGCCATGGTGCCGTCGTCGTTCATGATCTCGCAGATCACCCCGCTCGGTTCGAAACCGCCCATGCGCGCCAGGTCGCAGGCCGCTTCGGTGTGACCAGCACGCGCCAGTACGCCGCCGGGCTGGGCCATCAACGGAAAGATATGACCCGGGCTGACGATGTCCTCAGCCACGGCGTTGCGTGCCACGGCAGCCTGTACGGTGCGCGCGCGGTCGGCGGCGGAGATGCCAGTGGTCACGCCCTCGGCCGCCTCGATGGAGACGGTGAACTTGGTGCCGAAGCCGGAGCCGTTGCGCGGCGCCATCAGCGGCAACTTGAGCAACTCGCAGCGCTCGCGGGTCATCGGCATGCAGATCAGGCCACGGGCGAAGCGGGCCATGAAGTTGATGTGCTCGGCGGTGACGCATTCCGACGCGATGATGATGTCGCCTTCGTTCTCACGGTCCTCGTCATCCATGAGGATGACCATCTTGCCGGCGCGGATGTCTTCGATCAGTTCTTCAGCGGTGTTGAGCGCCATCGGGGCGTCTCCTCAATTCTTCAGGTAGCCGTGTTCGGCGAGAAAGCTTTCGGTCAGGCCCGAGGCCTTGGGTTCGGCGGCCTTGTCGCCGAGCAGCAGGCGCTCCAGGTAACGCGCCAGCAGGTCGACCTCGAGGTTGACCTTACGCCCGGCCTGGTAGTCGACCATGATGGTCTCGGCCAGGGTGTGCGGCACGATGGTCAGCTCGAACTCGGCGCCATCGACCGCGTTTACGGTCAGGCTGGTGCCGTCGACGGTGATCGAGCCCTTGTGTGCGATGTACTTGGCCAACTCACGCGGGGCGCGTACCTTGAACTGCACGGCGCGGGCGTTATCCGCGCGCGAGACGATCTCGCCAACGCCGTCGACGTGGCCACTGACCAGGTGCCCGCCGAGGCGACTGGTGGGCGTCAGGGCCTTTTCCAGGTTCACCGCGCTGCCGGGCTTGAGATCGACGAAGGCGGTGCGCGCCAGCGTCTCGCGGCTGACGTCGGCCCAGAAGCCGTCGCCAGGCAGTTCCACAGCGGTCAGGCACACGCCGTTGACGGCGATGCTATCGCCGAGTTTGACGTCACCCAGATCAAGCTTGCCGGTGGCCACGTAGACACGCACGTCGCCCCCCTTGGGCGTCATGGCGCGAATGCTGCCGATGGCTTCGATTATGCCGGTGAACATAAGCCCTCCGGTTTCACGTTGAAGGTATTTCTGAACAGCATGGACGAACTCCTGTTTTGGTCAAAAACAGGGCAATGCCGATCGATAGGGATTTCGCGGACACGCACGAGGCGCCCGCGGAGGGAATCCCGCTCTCTCTTTATCCGGACTATACCGTCGGCCCCGGAATCACACCGGGTCTGCTGGACCTCGCACGGCAGGTGCCGTGGCGAGCGCTCGCGGGCTAGGTTCTGCGAACCATTACCGCCGGTGGGGAATTTCACCCCGCCCTGAGAACGTTGCGGTCATCTGAAATGACCGCGTGGCGTTTTACCATATTTATCGCTGCGCTGCATGGCCTGTAGGTTGCGCTGCGCGCACCAGGGTCAACCGCCAATATGCCAGGCCAGCGCCTGGTCTCGTGCAAGCTCGAATCGTTGCCACCAGACAAGGGGCATGTGGGAAAACTGCGGCAACCGCGGTGCGCACGGCGCACCCTACGAAAAGCGGTAATTTCAGTCCCGTAGGGTGCGCTGTGCGCACGGGGGCTAACCGCCGATTTGCCAGGCCAGCGCCTGTTCCAGTGCCCGTTCGAGTCGCTGCCACCAGGCAGGTAGAACTTGGAAAAACTGCGGCGGCCGCGGTGCGCACGGCGCACCCTACGAAAAGCGGTAATTTCAGTCCCGTAGGGTGCGCTGTGCGCACGGGGGCTAACCGCCGATTTGCCAGGCCAGCGCCTGTTCCAGTGCCCGTTCGAGTCGCGGCAACCAGGCAGGTAGAACTTGGAAAAACTGCGGCGGCGGCGGTGCGCACGGCGCACCCTACGAAAA